>OKBC01000003.1_pt1 | contig 444973 bp, 393 predicted proteins | sample 1612361 | NCBI WGS metagenome assembly OKBC01 (sample SAMN04436792, study PRJEB24849) | human gut metagenome | biome: human gut; feature: NICU; material: stool | host: Homo sapiens | place: USA: Saint Louis, MO | collected 2011-04-27
AGTGGCGAGTCGGGGTGTCATATTCAACGTGAGAAGTGTTGATGGTGATACCACGAGCTTTTTCTTCCGGCGCGTTATCGATCTGGTCGAATGCACGAGCAGCACCGCCGTAGGTTTTAGCCAGTACGGTAGTGATTGCAGCGGTCAGGGTAGTTTTACCGTGGTCAACGTGGCCGATGGTGCCGACGTTAACGTGCGGTTTTGTACGTTCAAATTTTTCTTTAGACACGGCTATATTCCTTACTATAGTGCTCTCCCCTATGGAGAGAGCACGGGACTTAGGTTTTAATCCTGTGGATTATTTACCACGGGCTTCAATAACGGCCTGAGCAACGTTGTTCGGCGCATCGTCGTACTTCAGGAACTCCATGGAGTAAGAAGCACGGCCTTTGGTCAGAGAACGCAGCTGGGTTGCATATCCGAACATTTCAGACAGCGGAACTTCAGCATGGATAACAACGCCAGTGACGTTGGATTCCTGACCACGAAGCATACCACGACGGCGGCTCAAGTCACCGATTACGTCACCGGTGTTCTCTTCCGGAGTCTCTACTTCAACCTTCATGATAGGCTCAAGCAGAACTGGTTTCGCTTTCTTAAAGCCATCTTTGAAGGCGATAGAAGCGGCCAGTTTAAACGCCAGCTCAGAGGAGTCAACGTCATGGTAAGAACCGAAGTGCAGACGCACGCCCAGATCAACAACCGGGTAACCAGCCAGCGGGCCAGATTTCAGCTGTTCCTGGATGCCTTTATCAACGGCCGGGATGTATTCGCCAGGAATTACACCACCTTTGATGTCGTTGATGAACTCGTAGCCTTTCGGGTTTGAACCCGGCTCCAGCGGGTACATGTCGATAACAACATGACCGTACTGACCGCGACCACCAGACTGCTTAGCGTGTTTACCTTCGATATCGGTAACTTTCGCGCGAATCGCTTCACGGTAAGCAACCTGAGGTTTACCGACGTTCGCTTCAACGTTGAATTCACGCTTCATACGGTCAACGATGATGTCGAGGTGCAGCTCACCCATACCAGCGATAATGGTCTGGTTAGATTCTTCGTCAGTCCATACGCGGAATGACGGGTCTTCTTTAGCCAGACGGCCCAGAGCCAGACCCATTTTTTCCTGGTCAGCTTTGGTTTTCGGTTCTACCGCGATGGAAATTACCGGCTCAGGGAATTCCATACGTTCCAGAATGATCGGGTGATCCGGGTCACACAGAGTGTCACCAGTGGTCACGTCTTTCAGACCGATAGCAGCAGCGATATCGCCCGCGCGAACTTCTTTGATCTCTTCACGTTTGTTAGCGTGCATCTGTACGATACGGCCGAAACGTTCACGTGCAGTTTTCACGGAGTTCAGGATGGTGTCACCGGAGTTAACCACACCAGAGTACACGCGGAAGAAGGTCAGGTTACCCACGAACGGGTCGGTAGCGATTTTGAATGCCAGAGCAGCAAACGGCTCGTCATCGCTAGCATGACGCTCAGCAGGAGTATCTTTACCGTCGTCCAGAATACCGTTGATCGCAGGTACGTCTACTGGGGATGGCAGGTAATCAATTACCGCATCCAGCATCGCCTGAACACCTTTGTTCTTGAACGCAGAACCACAGGTTACCAGGATGATTTCGTTGTTCAGAACACGCTGACGCAGAGCTTTTTTGATCTCTTCTTCAGTCAGTTCTTCACCACCCAGGTATTTCTCCATCAGCTCTTCTGAAGCTTCTGCAGCGGACTCGATCAGGTTCTGGTGCCATTCTTCAGCCAGTTCCTGCATGTCAGCCGGGATATCTTCATAAGTGAAGGTTACGCCTGCATCTTCTTCGTTCCAGTTGATGGCTTTCATTTTCACCAGGTCAACAACACCGGTGAACGCTTCTTCAGCGCCAATTGCCAGCTGCAGCGGAACAGGGTTCGCGCCCAGACGGGTTTTGATCTGACCAACAACTTTCAGGAAGTTCGCACCCATACGGTCCATTTTGTTAACGAACGCAATGCGCGGAACTTTATATTTGTTTGCCTGACGCCATACGGTTTCAGACTGAGGCTGAACACCACCAACTGCGCAGTAAACCATTACTGCACCATCAAGCACACGCATGGAACGTTCTACTTCGATAGTGAAGTCAACGTGCCCCGGGGTGTCGATGATGTTTACGCGATGCGGTTCATACTGCTTAGCCATACCAGACCAGAATGCAGTAGTCGCTGCGGAGGTGATAGTAATACCACGTTCCTGCTCCTGCTCCATCCAGTCCATGGTGGCTGCGCCGTCATGAACTTCACCGATTTTATGGTTTACACCGGTGTAGAACAGAATACGTTCGGTAGTAGTGGTTTTACCGGCGTCGATGTGCGCACTGATACCGATGTTACGGTAGCGCGCGATGGGTGTTGTACGAGCCATTTGATTCCTCGTTTATCTTTTAGGCGTTCAATTTAAGTAGCCCAAAGCGGGCTGCTTACTAGAAGCGCCCGCCTGGTGACTAAAACTCCGAAGGGATTACCAACGGTAGTGTGCGAACGCCTTGTTGGCTTCTGCCATACGGTGAACGTCTTCACGTTTCTTAACTGCAGTACCTTTGTTTTCTGCAGCATCAGAAAGTTCGTTCGCCAGGCGCAGAGCCATGGATTTATCACCGCGTTTACGAGCAGCTTCAACGATCCAACGCATTGCCAGAGCATTACGACGGACCGGACGGACTTCAACTGGTACCTGATAAGTAGAACCACCAACGCGGCGAGACTTAACTTCGACAGTCGGGCGCACGTTTTCGAGAGCTACTTCGAAAGCTTCCAGTTCGTTTTTACCAGAACGCTGAGCCAGGGTCTCCAGCGCGCTGTATACGATAGTTTCGGCAGTAGATTTTTTACCATCTACCATCAGGATATTTACAAATTTAGCCAGCAGTTCTGATCCGAACTTCGGATCCGGCAGAATTTTACGCTGACCAATGACGCGACGACGTGGCATGGAAATACTCCGTTGTTAATTCAGGATTGTCCAAAACTCTAAGAGTTTAGTTTGACATTAATATAAAACGTTTGGCCTTACTTAACGGAGAACCATTAAGCCTTAGGACGTTTCACGCCATACTTGGAGCGTGATTGCTTACGGTCTTTAACGCCGGAGCAGTCAAGCGCACCACGAACGGTGTGGTAACGAACACCCGGGAGGTCTTTTACACGACCGCCACGGATCAGGATCACGGAGTGCTCCTGCAGGTTGTGACCTTCACCACCGATGTAGGAAGTCACTTCAAAACCGTTAGTCAGACGAACACGGCAAACTTTACGCAATGCGGAGTTCGGTTTTTTAGGAGTGGTAGTATATACACGAGTACATACGCCACGTTTCTGCGGGCATGCTTCCAGCGCAGGCACGTTGCTTTTTGCAACTTTGCGTGCACGTGGTTTGCGTACCAGCTGGTTAACTGTTGCCATTAAATAGCTCCTGGTTTTAGCTTTTGCTTCGTAAACACGTAATAAAACGACCTCATACAATATGAGGACGCAGAATTTTAGGTCGGTGTCGAAAAGGTGTCAAGAAATATACAACGATCCCACAATTACCAGGACATCTGGCTGGGATGCTTCACCGTAAGTCTGACGAAGTCAGTATAGCTAACCCTGACGACACTGTCTGAAATTTGACCGCTCAACCCGCGAGCCTTAATGTCTTCTTCCAGTACATAGACCTTAATGGAGGCATTTTGCAGACTTTCAAGGAAACGGCTTCCTTCGATTGCTGCCGTCACGCCATCCTGGAGCAATAAAAGTTCATCGTCTTTATCAATCAGACGAAGAAGAGAGGAGAAATCGGTAAGCCACGCGGAGCGATGTAGTGTGTGCAGCATGAGAGTCTCAAAACCTTAAAATGACGTCATAGTTGCCTAACTCACGGCGTAAATCTTCCGGTTCAAGCGCTGTCGCATCGATCACAAAATTACTCCCCTGCTGAAGGCCCCGCTCGCGTAATGAGGCAGCGCAGAGCCAACATTGATCGATATCGTACAACCCTAACAGCTTGAAGGTCGCGATATAGTCTCGCGCCAGCACGGCATCCGGTTGCTGTCCCTGAAGGATTTGAAAGACGCCATCACCGATAAAAAACACGCCGAGGTCTTCCGTTAATGCAGAGGTCGCCAGCAATGCATCTAACCCTTCACGGCCAGATGCGCTGCCGTGCGGCACGGTAGAAAAGACAAAAGCAACACGTTTCATCAGAATTGCACCACGCGATCGCAGGTCAGGGATGCCTCAGCCAGCGATCCAAGCCCGCTGAGGTTAAAACCTGATTGTAAATTAGCTCCTGCCAGCCCCAGCCGCTTTGCCTCAGTCTCATCAACCACGCCGCGTCGCAACGCCGCAGCCACGCAAATATTCAGTGTTACACCATGCTGTTGGTTCAGCTGTTGCCAGGCCCGTACCAGATCGTATTCATCACTGGCAGGCGAAGTGAGTAGGTTGGCGTTATACACACCTTCACGATAGAAAAAGACGCTGCTTAGCTCATGCCCTTCTTTGAGTAGCGCATGAGCAAATTGCAACGCGCTGCTCGCCTGCTGCGTGCCGTACGCAGGCCCCGTCACCATGATGGCAAAACGCATTACTTATCTTGCCCCTGGAAATCGCCACTTTTGAACTGACGAATATAGAGGTAGACCGTATGTTTGGAGATGTTCAGCCGATCAGCGACCTGGTTGATGGCATCTTTAATATCGAAGATGCCTTTCTCATACAAATTCAGGACGATCTGGCGGTTCTTCGCGTTGTTGGAAACATTGCGATCGGCATTCACTTCTTCGATTGTGAATTCCAGCGTCTGGGTAACCAGATCTTCCACCGAAGAAGCGAAGTTGACGGCAGAGCCCACTTCCGGGGTTTCCGGTGGGATAAAGGTATTCATTATCTGCGAGAAAGGGACATCAAGGTTCATGTTGATGCACAGCAGACCAATCACGCGATGCTCACGGTTGCGAATGGCAATCGTCACCGACTTCATCAAGACACCGCTTTTCGCACGTGTGAAGTAACACTTCGACACGCTGCTATCCGCACCCGTCATATCATGCAGCATACGCAACGCAAGGTCGGTAATCGGTGAGCCAATTTTACGGCCCGTGTGTTCACCGTTAGCAATGCGGATGGCCGAGCATTTCAAATCCTGCAAAGAGTGCAATACGATTTCACAATGGGAACCAATGAGCATCGCCAACCCGTCCACTACCGCTTCGTAGGATTTGAGGATATCGAAGTCGGTTTGATCGAAAGGACGTTGATCCAGCAAATCTAGCTCACTGGTTTCGTTGGTTAAAAGCGACCTGGACATGAAAAAAAGCACTCCTTTTCAGGAGCCTGTCGTTATGTTGTCAGGGCAGGCTCATCACTATTATAGGGGCATCTAAAGTAATACAGCGCACAAGGCGCTTTCCAGTATTAATTATATCCTGTCGATAATAAAAAACCGCCGCCCTGTGGGCGGCGGTTTCTGTTAGCTTATTTTTTGCTGCTGTCTGCAGCTTTATCTGCCGGTGCAGCATCTGGCTGCGCGTCAGCTTTCGGTGCCGGTTTGATGTCTAACAGTTCAACATCAAAGACCAGCGTAGAGTTGGCCGGAATGCCCGGAACGCCCGTTTTGCCGTAAGCCAGATCCGGTGGGATAACCAGCTGGATTTTGCCGCCTTTCTTGATGTTTTTCAGGCCTTCAGTCCAACCCGGGATCACGCCGTCAAGACGGAAAGAGAGCGGCTCACCACGGGTATAAGAGTTATCAAACTCTTTACCATCGATCAGCGTACCTTTGTAGTTAACAACCACGGTATCGCTGTCTTTCGGTGCAGCGCCGGTACCTTCTTTCTCTACTTTGTAGACCAGGCCAGTAGCCGAGGTTTTAACGCCTTTCTCTTTAGCAAATTTCTCGCGGTAAACTTTACCTTTGGCTTCGTTGTCAGCCGCGTCTTTTTCCATTTTTGCCTGAGCGGAGCTCTTCACGCGCGCTTCAAACGCCTGCAGAGTTTGTTCGATTTCCTGGTCAGACAGTTTGCTCTTGTCTGCAAACGCATCCTGAACACCAGCGATCAGCTGATCTTTATCCAGTTTGATGCCCAGCTTTTCCTGCTCTTTCAGAGAGTTTTCCATATAACGACCCAGGGACGCGCCCAGCGCGTAAGCGGCTTTTTGGTCGTCATTCTTGAATGCTGCTTTGCTGTCAGCAGTAGCGGCTGGTTTCGCAGCATCAGCAGCGAAGGTGATCGGGGCATGCAGAGCAACAGCCATTGTGGTCGCCAGCAGCGTTACTTTAAACAGTGATTTCATCCATATCTCCAGGGCCGGGGCATCTCACCCCAGGGTTAACTAACATAAAAATGTACTATAAAGCGTTGCAGAACAAATCAACATACAGGCACGCCCTATTATCACCACTTTTCAGACTCTTTTTGTTTAAATTAGTTTCGTTACCGAAGATTGAGTGCTGTGCAAACAGGCAAAGTTAAGTAGAATTCGCCGCAGTCCGCGATCTGCCGGAGAAAAAAGAAAGAGGTGAATCATGCAGGATACAACAATGGAAACTCGCCTGGCTGAACTGGAAAGTCGCCTGGCATTTCAGGAGATAACCATTGAAGAGCTCAACGTGACGGTGACCGCGCATGAACTGGAAATGGCCAAACTGCGCGACCATCTGCGTCTGCTGACGGAAAAGCTCAAAGCAACGCAACCGTCCCACATCGCGTCGCAGTCTGAAGAGACCCCTCCGCCACATTATTGAGACGTAAAAAAAGCGGGGATATCCCCGCTTTTTTTGTGTCCGAAAGCGCTAACGCTTATCGGATCTACTCACATATACCCAAAGGATTTCAAATCACAGCAAGGCGGCAAGCTTGAGGAAGTCCTGGGAGCATAGATAACTATGTGACCAGGATTCGAAAGCGCAGCCAACACCGCTGTGGGTTGAAAGACGAAGGGTATTAGTGGCAACCGCAGCCGCCGCCGTTACCTTTACCGCCACCGCCGCAGCAGCCTTCGCCGCCGTGCTCGTGACCATGGTCGTGGCCGTGTCCACCGCAGCAACCGTCATGACCGTGGTCATGATCGTGGTCGTGACCGTGCGCACCGTGAACGTGGCCGTGAGCCAGTTCTTCTTCGGTCGCTTCGCGGATAGCAACAACTTCTACGTTGAATTTCAGATTCTGGCCAGCCAGCATGTGGTTACCGTCAACCACAACGTGGTCGTCTTCCACTTCGGTAATTTCTACCGGTACTGGACCCTGGTCAGTTTCAGCCAGGAAACGCATGCCAACCTGCAGTTCGTCAACGCCCATGAAGACGTCTTTAGGAACGCGCTGCACCAGGTTTTCGTCGTACTGGCCGTATGCGTCGTTTGCGCCAACAGCAACATCGAATTTGTCGCCAACTTCATGACCGTCCAGCGCTGTTTCCAGGCCAGAAATCAGGGAACCGTGACCATGCAGGTAGTCCAGCGGTGCACTCACCGGAGACTCATCAACCAACACACCGTCTTCTGTACGTACCTGATAGGCCAGGCTGACCACCAGGTCCTTTGCTACTTTCATGATATCTCCTGAGCATGGAAAGAATAGTGGCGCAGATTGTAGCGGAATTCTGCACCCGTGTACCCTCTAGCTTAAAAAAAGCTGCGCCATATCGCTAGTCCGGATGAAAAATCCCGATCACTTGCTCTTCTTTGCGAACGTGCTCGCGCGCCTCTTTATCGGCTTCCCGCATCTGATGACCGCACTTAACACACTCAACAATATCGATATTATTTTCACGCCACATCGCCAGCGTATCCTGCGACTGGCAGGACGGACATTTTGCGCCTGCGATAAAACGTTTACGAATTGCCATGATTATCCTCTACTCAAATTCATCCCAGCCATCCAGCTGACGTCGCTCTTGCTGCATCTCTCGTTGGAAAATTTCCTCCAGCTCGCGCCGTGCTTCCCTGGCTCGAGAGATTTGTACCGTATCGGTATGCATGGGGATCAGTTCCCGCAGCATGCGCATATCCAGCCGGCGAAAATGCAGCTGAGCACGCTGGGCCTGGTGCGGATGCATCCCCAGTGTAACCAGCGTTTTACGCCCCAACTCCAGCGCACTGGAGAACGTTTCGCGGGAAAACTGCGTCACACCGGCCTGTAATAACTCATGCGCCTCTACACGTCCGCGCGCTCGCGCAAGAATATGCAAATGCGGAAAATACTGTTGGCACAGTTCCACCAGTTTCATTGTGTCTTCAGGCTCATTACAGGTAATAACAATAGACTGTGCCGCCTCTGCCCCTGCAGAGCGCAACAGTTCCACCTGAGTGGCGTCACCGTAGTAGACCTTATAGCCATATTTGCGCATCAGATTCACCGCGCTGATATCTCGCTCCAGGACGGTAATACGCATTTTATTGGCCATCAACAGGCGACCAATAACCTGACCAAAACGCCCAAACCCCACCACAATCACCTGCGGTTTATCATCTTCCACCCAGGGTTTTTCGTCTTCCTCATCCGTGCCGTTAAACTGGCGGGAGAGCCATTTATCAATCAGCTTCATCACCAGCGGCGTGGTCATCATCGACAGCGTGACGGTCACCAGCAGCAACGCCATTTGGTCGCCCTGAAACAGCCGTTGCGAGGATGCCGTTGAAAACAGCACGAAAGCGAATTCACCGCCCTGACTTAAAACCCCGGCAAATTGCATCCGTTCAGAGCTTCTCATGCCGTTAAGACGCGCCAGTACATACAGCACCAGCATTTTTACGACCACCAGCACGATCACACTCGCTGCCACCCACAGAATATGGGTGTAGAGCACGCCGAGATTGAGCGACATGCCAACGGAGATAAAAAACAGCCCGAGCAACAGTCCTTTAAAAGGATCGATTGCCGTTTCCAGCTCATGTCGGTATTCACTTTCCGCCAGCAGCACACCCGCGATAAACGTTCCCAGCGCCATCGACAGCCCCAGCGCATCCATAAATAAAGCAGAACCCAGCACCAATAGCAGCGTGGCAGCGGTGAACACTTCCCGCACGCCAGAATCCGCAATGAAGCGGAAAACCGGACGCAGCAAATAGCGCCCGCCAATCAGCATGCCGGCAAAGGCCAGCACCTTCATTCCCACTTTAATCCAGTCAAAATGTTCGTCAGCAGACCCCGCCAGCAGCGGAACCAGCGCCAGCGCAGGGATCACCGCCAGATCCTGAAACAGCAGCACCGAAAAACCCAACTGCCCGGATTCACTGCGGTTCATGCCTTTTTCGCGCATCAACTGTAGCGCCATCGCGGTCGATGACATCGCCAGACCAATGCCGCCAACCACTGCCGCCTGCCAGGAGAACGCAGTGAGCATCAATAATCCGGCCAGCACCACCGCGCTCAGCATCACCTGCGCGGCGCCGACGCCAAAAATTGAACGCCGCAGTTGCCACAGCTTGGCCGGATTAAGTTCCAACCCAATGATGAACATCAGAAAAACCACGCCCAGCTCGGAAAAGTGCAGGATTTCATCCACATCGCTGATGAACCCTAATCCCCACGGACCGATGGCAATACCCGCCAGCAAGTAACCCAACACCGGACCGATACCCAACCTGGACGCCAACGGTACCGCCGCCACCGCCGCGAAGAGAAACAACACTCCGGCTGTCAACAAATCTGAACCTTCCATCAGCGGCCTCCCACAGGGATCGGATTCGCCAGCCAGTCACCATACGCTTTCGCATGGCTGTCCAGCTCCTGCTTCGTTTGCCTTCTGGCCCAGTAAACGATAATAGGGCTCATCCAGTGCATGCGGCACATACCGGCCGTCAGCTCGAAAGGGCGCAGCACATCGCTCATTGGATAACGGTTTAGCGCGTCATAGCGGTAGGCACTTTCTGGTTCTCCGGTAGTGATAACGCTACGCCAGTACTTTCCCGCCAGTTGATTCCCTCCGGGACCGCTGGCAAATCCGCGGCTCAGTACGCGGTCAAGCCACTCCTTTAACAGCGCCGGACAGCTATAGGTGTAAAGCGGATGCTGAAAAACGATCACATCATGCTCACGCAGCAGCGCCTGTTCATGCGGAATATCGATAAAAAAATCAGGATAGTGCGCGTAAAGGTCGTGCACGGTAACATTGCTGAGCTGCATGGCCGGTTTAAGCAGAACACGGTTCGCGACCGAGTCCTGAGATTCCGGATGGGCATACAGCAGCAAGACTTTCGCTGGCTGGAACATCATCCCCCTCCCGGTTTTGTCTTTTGTCTATTTTCGACGTTTTGGGCTACCATTGCGCCTCGGTGCGGCAAACGGCCCGCACATTACATTATCATAATGATAAATTAACATAGTCTGAACATACGGCGCCTTATGATTGTTTTCTCATCGTTACAAATTCGTCGCGGCGTGCGCGTCTTGCTGGACAATGCCACGGCCACCATTAATCCAGGGCAGAAGGTTGGCCTGGTGGGTAAAAATGGCTGCGGTAAATCTACCCTGCTGGCATTGCTGAAAAATGAACTCAGCGCCGACGCCGGAGGATTTACCTATCCGGGAAACTGGCAGCTTGCGTGGGTGAATCAGGAAACGCCTGCGTTGCCACAGCCCGCGCTGGAGTACGTCATTGACGGCGACCGCGAATATCGTCAACTGGAAGCGCAGTTGAACGACGCCAACGAACGTAACGATGGACATGCCATTGCCACTGTCCATGGCAAGCTGGATGCCATCGACGCCTGGACCGTGCGTTCACGCGCCGCCAGCCTGCTGCATGGCCTCGGTTTCTCCAACGAACAGCTTGAACGGCCGGTCAGCGACTTCTCCGGTGGCTGGCGTATGCGCCTCAACCTGGCCCAGGCACTGATTTGCCGTTCAGACCTGCTACTGCTCGATGAACCTACCAACCACCTCGATCTCGACGCGGTGATCTGGCTGGAAAGATGGCTGAAAAGCTATCAGGGCACGCTGATCTTGATCTCCCACGACCGCGACTTCCTCGATCCGGTGGTGGATAAAATTATTCATATCGAACAGCAAACCATGTTCGAGTACACCGGCAACTACAGCGCGTTTGAAATACAGCGTGCGACCCGCCTCGCGCAGCAACAGGCCATGTACGAAAGCCAGCAGGAGCGCGTGGCACATCTGCAAAGCTATATCGATCGTTTCCGCGCTAAAGCAACGAAAGCAAAACAGGCGCAGAGTCGTATCAAAATGCTGGAACGCATGGAGCTGATTGCCCCAGCGCACGTGGACAACCCGTTCCACTTCAGCTTCCGTGAACCGGAAAGCCTGCCAAACCCGCTGCTGAAGATGGAAAAGGTCAGCGCTGGCTACGGCGATCGCGTCATTCTCGATTCGATCAAACTGAATCTGGTGCCGGGTTCCCGCATCGGTCTGCTCGGTCGCAACGGCGCGGGTAAATCGACGCTGATTAAGCTGCTGGCCGGCGAACTGGCCCCCATCAGCGGCGAGATTGGCCTGGCGAAAGGCATCAAGCTGGGCTACTTCGCGCAGCACCAGCTGGAGTTTTTACGCGCCGATGAATCACCAATTCAGCATCTGGCACGCATGGCGCCGCAGGAGCTGGAGCAGAAACTGCGAGACTACCTGGGTGGATTCGGCTTCCAGGGCGATAAAGTCAGCGAAGAGACTCGCCGCTTCTCCGGTGGCGAAAAAGCGCGTCTGGTGCTGGCATTGATCGTCTGGCAGCGCCCGAACCTGCTGCTGCTCGATGAACCGACCAACCACCTGGACTTAGATATGCGTCAGGCGCTGACCGAAGCGCTGATCGATTTTGAAGGCGCGCTGGTTGTCGTCTCGCACGACCGTCACCTGATCCGCTCCACCACCGACGACCTCTATCTGGTACACGACAAGAAAGTCGAGCCGTTTGATGGCGATCTGGAGGATTATCAGCAGTGGCTGAGCGATGTCCAGAAACAGGAAAATCAGAGCGACGAACCGGCGAAAGAGAGCGTTAACAGCGCCCAGGCACGTAAAGACCAGAAGCGTCGTGAAGCGGAACTGCGCACCCTGACACAACCCTTGCGTAAAGAGATTACCCGTCTGGAAAAAGAGATGGAGAAACTGCACGCGCAGTTGGCGCAGGCGGAAGAGAAACTCGGCGACAGCGAACTGTACGACCAAAGCCGCAAAGCCGAACTCACCGCTTGTCTGCAGCAGCAGGCCAGTGCGAAATCCGGGCTGGAAGAGTGTGAAATGGCCTGGCTGGAGGCTCAGGAGCAGCTTGAGCAGATGCTCGCCGAGTAGTCATAATTGCCGGATCCGACGCCAATACGTCCTATCCGGCATTTTTGTTGAATTATCCCTGCATCGCCAGACGCTGGCGGATTTCTTCGAAATGCTCGCGGTTAAACAGCTTGCCGTTGAGAAAACGAGTTTTCAGCTCCCCTTCCTGCTCTTGCTCCCAAGTCTGTTCATCATGCAGACGCAGTTCCCCTTGCTCATCACGTGTAACGCGAAGCAGACCACGGGCTGAACGCTTCAGGCCATTATCGGTTTTCGGCTCTTTGAAAATCGTCCGGCCTTTGCCGTCGACTTCTCCCCACGTCGCTTTCATCGCAAAACCGAAGGTGTCACGCGTGTTGTACTGATAGGTAAAGGAACCGACGCCAAACACGACGTTTGAACTGGCAAATCCTTTCGCTTCCAGACGACGCAGGATCTCATTCGCCCGCTCAAGGGTGATGGAGTCGCCATAAATCAGTCCAACATGCGGGTCGAGCACCTTGTAACCTTTAGCGTTAATCGTGCCGCCAAAAATCTCCCACAGCACTTCCACGGACCCTTTCTCCTGAGCGGTACGATCGCTGCTTGTATCGTTATCTTCGCCAGTACCGCACAGAATCTCTACCGGGTTGCCGCTATCCGGACGGAATACCACACGACCTTCACGCGCCAGAATGATGCTCTTCAGTTCGCGGGTATATTCCGTCAGCACCTGCCAGTAGTCCCAGGTATCAGATACTATCGATACAAATCCTTGCGGGTAGAGATCGGCAATCAGGCGGCGGAAGGTTTCAATTTCATGCTCGCGCTCGCCCATACACATCACGCTGTGTTCAGTAGCTGGAATACTGGCGCCGATAAAATAGGGCTCGCCGTCGGTGTAGTAATCGCGGGCGTACAACAGAGATGGAATACTGTCGGTCCCTTTAAAGCTCAACAAATGCCCACTGCCCGCCTGCATGGTGTCCTGTAATCCGGACATACCGCGAAATGAAAAGTCATGGCACTGGAAGTCAAGATGCGTCAGGTCGCTACAGGTTTTCTGTGCCCAGCGTGCGCAGATTTTACGGTAATGGTGAGCAATCGTGGCGTTTGTCGACGCTTTCCACAATTCCGCCGACAGGACGGTCTCCAGGTAATTCACCAGCCAGAAAAATTCGGGTTTGGTGTTGATAATGGTTAAAACCGGCACAGTCATTGGGACTTTGCTACCTTCATCCAGCGCCTTGATGTGCAGCGGCAGATAGCCCAACTGATGCAATGCACGAATATGGTCCACCGCCACCGCATCTTTGCCGAGATAGCTATCCATGACCTGTTTGTATTCACTCACAACCTCATCTTCCGGGCGGGCAAAGAACGCCTCATTAAACAGGTCGACTAAAAACCACTGCATAAACCCCTGCAGGCCGAAAAATACCAGTTTGCCATCCGCCAACGGCGAGGAGAAAAAGCGATCGCTGCGAGGGGTAAAGTTGGAATATACGCGACGGGTGCCCTGCGGATACTGAACGCGGTGAGACACTTTGTAGCCGTCGATAGCTAAAATTGGATTCATTTTCATAATCAGTCTCTCCCTCAGGCGCGGTAAATCGCGTCAATATCGATAAGTTCAAGCTGCGGATGTTCCAGCGTCGGGGCAGCTAAAGAAGTGGTGGTGTAGATGGCGTCAATACCGTTAGCAAACAGGTGTTCAACGCCCTTAGAAAAGATCCCGTGGGTGACGTACAGGCTAACGCTGCGGGCACCGGCATCACGTAGCACCTGCGCAGAACCTATGAAGGTGCCGCCAGCATCACACAGGTCGTCGACAATCAGCAGATCCCTCCCCCTGACGTCTCCGGCCAATAACGTAAATCCCGTCAGGCTGCCGCTTGCCACATCACGTTTTTTGCTCAGGATGGCGTACTGCTCCACACCGGCCGCTCTGGCTACGGCATCAATCTTCTTCAGCGATCCTGCATCGGGAGCAACCAACATCAGCGCGTTTTGCTGAAACAGCCGCGATAATGACGCGCTTTGCATCAGGCAAACCTCCTGGGGGATCGCCACAAAGTTGTCGATTGCAGCCGCCGCCGCGTCACTGTGCGGGTCGAGCACGTTGACCTTGTCAAATTTCAACGTATTGAGCTGACTGGCGAAGACTTTCAGCGCAAAGCTGTCACCCGATACCATATGTCTGTCCTGACGCGCCCACGGCAGCCAGGGAAGGTCGAGATGGCTGACCAGTACATCGGTCTGATGACGGACCGCCTCAACCAGTTGCGCCAGCAGCATAAAATCGTTCATATCGCGCATAGCCGTGGCACGGATGCGCATCAGGCGAGCAAAGGTTGGCAACGCATCGGTGACTTTTAACCAGACAGCACCATCAGGAAAAACACCGCTGGCAACGGCATAGACCTGGTCGTCCAAAGTTAGTGTCAATTTTATGTTCATCGCGCTCACCTATTAATTGTGTCCCTTCGACACAATTAATAATGTCTCTAAGACACATATTAAGCAAGCAGAAAATGAATTATTTTTAAGCTGTTAGTTAATCTACTGATAAATAATGAGAAAAAACGAACCTTGCCCCCCGGTGCCGGGCTGGTACACTTATCAGCGTTACAAATCATCGTGAGTACCTTATGACCACCGAAGCCGACTACCTGAATCAGTACGACGCCAGCCGCTTCCCTTCACCTCTGGTGACGGTAGATAGTGCGTTATTTACCCTGCATCAACAGGCGCTGTGCGTATTACTGGTCGAGCGGGCAAAGCACCCGCAAAAAGGACGTTGGGGATTACCCGGTGGCTTTATTGATATCGAAAACGATGATTCAACCCGTACCACCGCGCTGCGCAAACTCACTGAAAAAACGGGTGTTTCGCCTTCGTGGCTGGAACAACTGGATACCTTTTCCGGGCCTGATCGTGACCCGCGCGGCTGGAGCCTGACTGTCACCTGGTTTGCACTAATCGCCTGGGTAGACTGCGCGCCCCATATCGCCAGCGTCAGCAATGCCCGTTGGGTGCCGGTTGATGAGTTGAAAAACTATTCACTCGCGTTTGATCACGAGAAGATCATTACAGCGGCGCTGCATCGCTTGCGGCAAAAAACGATGTACTCGCTCCTGCCAGTGTACTGCTTGCCGGAAACATTTACCCATGGGCAACTACTCGAAGCCACTGAGGTGATCCTCGGTCAGTCGATCCAGCGTAAAAGTCTGATTCGTCGCTTTGAAGCGTCAGGAATGTTTGAAGATACTGGAGAAAGCGTGGCGACAGGGACGCGTAAAGCCCGCCTGTGGCGACGTAAACCTAACGTCGATTTTCATTTTTTCTCGCGTAACCTGCTGACTGACTAGCGACAAAATCACATATTGGCTAACCCGCACGCGCTGTGCGCGGTATAGTTATTCTTTCCGATTATTAATTGCTCCGGTGTTATGGTTGAAATCACGTCCACAGAAATGACCCCACCTACCGACGATTCGCGAGAATTCCGCCCGATGCGCGGTATCAGTAACCGCCATCTGCAGACGATGCTGCCGCGATTAATTCGCCGTAAGGTGAAGTTCGACGCCCACTGGCAGCGTCTGGAATTGCCCGACGGCGATTTCGTCGATCTGGCGTGGAGTGAAGATCCGCAACAGGCGAGACACAAACCGCGCCTGGTGGTTTTTCACGGTCTGGAAGGTAGTCTGAACAGCCCCTACGCACATGGCCTGATTGAAGCAGCACAAAAGCGCGGCTGGCTGGGCGTGGTAATGCATTTTCGCGGTTGCAGTGGTGAGCCCAATCGTTTGAACCGTATTTATCACTCCGGTGAAACAGAAGATGGCACCTGGTTTTTACACTGGCTGGATCGTGAGTTCGGTCGCGCACCGACCGCCGCGGTAGGTTATTCACTCGGTGGAAACATGCTGGCTTGTCTGCTGGCAAAAGAAGGCAACGATATTCCGATAGATGCAGCGGTTATCGTTTCTGCGCCTTTCGTGCTCGAAGCCTGTAGCTACCATATGGACAAGGGCTTTTCCCGTGTCTATCAGCGCTACCTGCTCAATTTATTGAAAGCCAACGCCTCGCGTAAGCTTGAGGCATATCCAGGTTCGCTGCCGGTAAGCCTGGCCCAGTTGAAATCTTTGCGCCGCATTCGCGATTTTGACGATCTGATCACCGCCAAAATCCACGGTTTCGCCGATGCTATCGACTATTACCGCCAGTGCAGCGCCATGCCGTTGCTCAATCGGATCGCCAAACCAACACTGATTATCCATGCTAAAGACGATCCGTTTATGGATCATCACGTGATCCCGAAACCGGAAAATCTGCCTTCACAGGTGGAATATCAGCTGACTGAACATGGCGGCCACGTCGGATTTATTGGTGGCACAGTGCGCCGTCCTGAGATGTGGCTGGAATCAAGAATCCCGGACTGGCTGACAACGTATCTGGAGGCGTCATCATGATTATCCCATGGCAAGATATCTCTCCGGACGCGCTGGACAATCTGATTGAAAGCTTTGTCTTGCGTGAAGGCACCGATTACGGTGAACATGAACGCTCGCTCGAACAAAAAGTCGCCGACGTCAAACGCCAACTACAATCAGGTGAAGCCGTGCTGGTGTGGTCCGAACTGCATGAAACGGTCAACATTATGCCGAGGAAGCAGATTCACGAGTAATCCGTAGCCACCGGCCGACTTTACTATAATTACAACCATTTCATGGAGTTGTTATGTCTGCCAAACATCCGGTGATTGCGGTAACAGGATCCAGCGGCGCGGGGACCACCACCACCAGCCTCGCGTTTCGTAAAATTTTCGCGCAGTTAAACCTGCGCGCCGCCGAGGTGGAAGGTGACAGTTTTCACCGCTATACCCGTCCGGAAATGGACATGGCGATTCGCAAAGCACGCGATGCCGGGCGGCATATCAGCTATTTCGGCCCCGAAGCTAACGACTTCGGTCTGCTGGAGCAAACCTTCATTGAATACGGCCAGACGGGCAAAGGTCAGTCGCGTAAATACCTGCACACCTACGATGAAGCAGTACCGTGGAATCAGGTTCCGGGGACATTCACGCCCTGGCAGCCGCTGCCTGAACCGACGGATGTCCTGTTCTATGAGGGACTTCACGGCGGCGTTGTCACCCCTCAGCAAAATGTGGCCCGGCATGTCGATCTACTGGTTGGCGTGGTGCCGATCGTGAACCTGGAGTGGATCCAGAAGCTGACCCGCGATACCAGCGAGCGTGGACACTCGCGTGAAGCGGTGATGGACTCGGTGGTGCGCTCAATGGACGATTACATCAATTACATCACACCACAGTTTTCCCGTACGCATATCAACTTCCAACGCGTACCAACCGTCGATACCTCTAATCCCTTTGCCGCCAAGAGCATTCCGTCACTCGATGAAAGCTTTGTCGTGATTCATTTTCGTAATCTGGAAGGGATCGACTTCCCGTGGCTGCTGGCCATGCTGCAGGGCTCATTCATTTCTCATATCAATACGTTGGTCGTACCGGGCGGAAAAATGGGTCTGGCGATGGAATTGATTATGCTGCCGCTGGTGCAGCGACTGATGGAAGGCAAAAAGATAGAGTGATATGTGGAAAGCGCCCGATGGCGCTTCGCTTATCGGGCCTACGACTCAACATCACCCTGTAGGCCGGATAAGGCAACGCCGCCATCCGGCATCAGCAATTACGCGGCAACCACTTCATAGGAGTGGGTAATGTTCACCGCCTTTTCCAGCATCAGCGCCACGGAGCAGTATTTTTCCGCCGAAAGATCGACCGCACGTGCGACGGACGCATCTTTCAGATCGTTACCCGTTACGATGAAATGCAGGTTGATATGGGTAAACAGGCGCGGCGCTTCATCACGACGCTCGGAGGTCAGCTTCACTTCGCAGTTGGTCACATCCTGACGACCCTTTTGCAGGATCGACACCACATCAATTGCGCTGCAACCACCCGCAGCCATTAAGACCATTTCCATCGGGCTCGGCGCTTTATCACCGGAATTACCGTCCATCAAAATCTGGTGGCCAGAGGCGGACTCACCGAGGAAGGTCAGCCCTTCAACCCACTTAACACGTGCTTGCATATTTTATTACTCCGATGCATCAATTTTCCTGACAGATTACGCGCACACAACAAATCTCGCAACGGAAGGCGACCTGCGTCATGCTGAAGCGAGACACCAGGAGACACACGGCGAAAGCTATGCTAAAACAGTCGGGATGCTACAGTAATACATTGACGTACTGCATGTATGCAGAGGACATCACATTACAGGCCGTCGCACGTATTGACAGCCCCCTTCCCAGGTAGCGGGAAGCACATTTTTGCAAACCCAGAGACAGGATGTTTTTTGGCTCTGGAGACAGCTTATAACAGAGGATAACCGCGCATGGTGCTTGGCAAACCGCAAACAGACCCGACTCTCGAATGGTTCTTGTCTCATTGCCATATTCATAAGTACCCATCGAAGAGCACGCTGATTCACCAGGGTGAAAAAGCGGAAACGTTGTACTACATCGTTAAAGGCTCAGTGGCAGTGCTGATCAAAGATGAAGAAGGGAAAGAAATGATCCTTTCTTATCTGAATCAGGGCGATTTTATTGGTGAATTAGGCCTCTTCGAAGAAGGTCAGGAACGCAGCGCCTGGGTCCGTGCTAAAACTGCATGTGAAGTCGCTGAAATTTCCTACAAAAAATTTCGCCAATTAATCCAGGTCAATCCAGATATTCTGATGCGCCTGTCCTCTCAGATGGCTCGCCGTCTGCAGGTCACGTCTGAAAAAGTGGGCAACCTTGCCTTCCTCGACGTTACCGGTCGTATCGCGCAGACTCTGCTGAATCTGGCGAAACAGCCTGATGCGATGACCCACCCGGACGGCATGCAGATTAAAATCACCCGTCAGGAAATCGGCCAGATCGTTGGCTGCTCCCGTGAGACCGTCGGTCGTATTCTGAAGATGCTGGAAGATCAGAACCTGATCTCCGCACACGGTAAGACCATCGTCGTCTACGGCACACGTTAACCCCATCGAAGTGGCGCGTTACCCCGTAATGCGCCACTTTTGTTTGCTCCGATGTGGCGAAGACTGATATACCACCCAGAGATCAACTACGCACTACGACAAACGCTGGTGCTATGTTTACCTGTGGCCGTCGGCCTGATCATCGGTCAGCTTCATCTGGGACTCCTCTTTTCCCTCGTCCCTGCCTGCTGCAATATTGCCGGTCTTGATACCCCGCATAAGCGCTTTTTCAAACGCTTAGTGATTGGCGCGTCTTTGTTTGCCGGATGCAGTCTGATCATGCAATTACTGCTGGCACAGACTATACCGCTGCCGCTGATCCTCACCGGCCTGACGCTGATTCTTGGTGTAACCGCAGAATTAGGCCCTCTGCATGCGCGACTACTACCTGCCTCGCTTATCGCGGCAATTTTCACACTCAGTCTGGCAGGTAACATGCCCGTCTGGGAGCCGCTGCTAATCTACGCGCTGGGCACATTGTGGTATGGCCTGTTCAACTGGTTCTGGTTCTGGATGTGGCGCGAGCAGCCGCTGCGTGAGTCGCTCAGCTTGTTGTACCGCGAATTAGCCGATTACTGTGAGGCCAAGTACAGCATGCTGACCCAGCATGCCGACCCAGAAAAAGCGCTGCCTCCCCTGCTGGTGCGCCAGCAAAAAGCGGTGGATTTAATTACCCAGTGCTATCAGCAAATGCATATGCTGTCGGCGCATCGCAACAACGATTATAAGCGCCTGCTACGTGCCTTTCAGGAGGCGCTCGATTTACAGGAACATATTTCCGTTAGCCTCCACCAGCCGGAAGAGGTGCAAAAGCTGGTCGAACGTAGCCACGCCGAACAAGTGATTCGCTGGAACGCACGAACCGTCGCCGAACGCCTTCGCGTACTGGCCGATGATATTTTGTATCACCGCTTACCGACCCGTTTCTCAATGGAAAAGCAGATTGGCACGCTGGAGAAAATCGCCAACCAGCATCCGGACAATCCGGTAGGTCAATTTTGCTACTGGCACTTCAGCCGTATTGCCCGTGTGCTACGCACCCAGCGACCACTGTATGCCCGTGATTTAATGGCTGACAAGCAGCGTCGGCTGCCGCTGATCCCTGCCCTGAAAAGCTATTTGTCGTTGAAATCCCCTGCGCTGCGTAATGCCGGACGCATCAGCGTCATGTTGAGCATTGCCAGCCTGATGGGCAGCGCCTTACACCTGCCAAAACCCTATTGGATTTTGATGACAATCCTGTTCGTCACGCAAAATGGCTACGGGGCAACCCGGGTACGTATTTTACACCGTTCAGTAGGGACGCTCGTCGGCCTGGTGATCGCCGGCGTCACGCTGCACTTTCATATTCAGGAAGGTTACACGCTGGCAGGCATGCTGCTGATAACCCTGGTGAGTTATCTGACCATCCGCAAAAACTACGGCTGGGCTACCGTCGGCTTTACGGTCACCGCGGTATATACCCTGCAACTGCTGACGCTGAACGGGGAACAGTTTATCGTACCGCGGTTTATCGATACGATCACTGGCTGCCTGATCGCTTTTGGCGGGATGCTCTGGCTGTGGCCGCAGTGGCAGAGCGGTTTGCTGCGTAAAAACGCCCACGATGCGTTAGAAGCCGATCAGGAGGCCATTCGCCTGATTCTTAGCAACGATCCCCAGGCCACACCGCTGGCGTATCAACGCATGCGGGTCAACCAGGCGCATAACACGCTGTTCAACTCGCTGAACCAGGCGATGCAGGAGCCTGGGTTCAACTCGCACTATCTGGCGGACATGAAACTGTGGGTTACGCATAGCCAGTTCATCGTCGAACACATCAACGCAATGACTACGCTGGCAAGGGAACATACGATGCTGACGCCGGATTTGGCGCAGCGGTATCTGGAGTCCTGTGAAATTGCGATCCAGCGCTGTCAGCAGCGGCTAGAATATGACGGTCCCGGAAGCTCCGGCGATGTGAATATTCTCGAAGCGCCAGAGATGCTGTCCCATGGGCCTTTAAGCACCCTTGAGCAGCATCTGCAGCGCGTTTTGGGGCATCTGAACACCATGCACACCATTTCGTCGGTAGCATGGCGTCAGCGACCGCACCATGGGATCTGGCTGAGCCGCCGGTTGCGGGACATGAAAGGTTAAGAGAGTTGCCGGATGGCGGCGTAAACGCCTTATCCGGCCTACAGAGTAAGGTGTGATTCGTAGGCCGGATAAGCGTAGCGCCATCCGGCAATCCGTCAACCCATCACTTTCGCCACGGCCTGCGCGAAGCGCTGCATCCCTTCATCGATATCGGTCTGCTCCACCACCAGCGACGGCGCGAAACGCATCACGTCCGGTCCGGCGTTCAATACCATCACACCTTCATTCGCCGCGGCGTACAAGAAATCACGCGCCCGGCCTTTAAATTGCGGCTTCAGTTCGGCGCCAATCAGCAGTCCCATACCGCGAATGTCGCTGAAAATGTCAAACTGCTGGTCAATTTTCTGCAAATGCTGAACAAACGCCTGGCGTTTGGCCTGAATACCTTCCAGCACTTCCGGCGTGTTGATGATATCAAACGCAGCTCCCGCAACCGCGCAGGCCAGCGGGTTACCGCCGTATGTGGAGCCGTGTGAACCCACGTGGAACGCGGAGGCAATCTCCTGGGTGGTCAGCACCGCGCTCACCGGGAAACCGCCACCGAGCGCCTTGGCGCTGGTGAGGATATCCGGCGTAACGCCGTAGTGCATATAGGCAAACAATGAGCCGGTACGCCCCATCCCGCTCTGTACTTCATCAAATACCAACAGTGCCTGGTGCTGATCACAAAGTTCACGCAAGCCTTGCAGGAATGCCGGCGTTGCTGCAGTAACGCCCCCCTCTCCCTGAATAGGCTCGATCACCACCGCGCAGGTGTGATCGTCCATCACCGCTTTGACCGCATGCAAATCGTTAAACGGGACATGGATGATATCTGCCGGCTTTGGTCCAAAGCCGTCGGAATATTTCGGTTGCCCGCCGACGGATACGGTAAACAGCGAGCGACCATGAAACGCGTTATGGAAGGCAATGATTTTGGTTTTGAACGGGCTATGACGCACGCAGGCATAGTGGCGCGCCAGCTTAAAGGCGGTTTCGTTAGCTTCGGTACCGGAGTTCATGAACAGTACGCGTTCGGCGAAAGTCGCATCAATGAGTTTACGACCTAAGCGTAACGCCGGTTCGTTGGTGAAAACGTTGCTGGTATGCCACAGGGTTTCACCCTGGGTTTTTAACGCCTCAACCAGCGCAGGATGACAATGCCCTAACGCGGTAACTGCAATGCCGCCCGCGAAATCAACATACTCTTTACCCTGTTGATCCCATACTCGACTCCCTTTCCCTTTTACCGGGATAAACTCAGCCGGTGCATAAATCGGCAGAATCACTTCATCGAATGTCGCGCGTGTAATTGCAGTTTGTTCAGTTGCCATGTCATTACCACCCTGTTAAGCAGAAATGCTAGTGAAATTATAATCACAAAATATGAATAAAAAATCACTGAATAGCAACCACAAATCACCGGTTGAGGAAATTAGCCAGCAGCTGATGCCCCTGTTCGCTGAGAATGCTCTCCGGGTGAAACTGCACCCCTTCCATATCCCACTCCCGGTGGCGAATACCCATGATCTCCTGTGTTTCACTCCAGGCGGTCACCTCAAAGCAGTCAGGAAGGGTTTCGGGAGCGACCACCAGAGAATGGTAGCGCGTTACCGTTAATGGATTGGCGAGCCCCTGAAAAACGCCCTGCCCGTTATGCGTAATCGGCGACGTTTTACCATGCATCACTTTCGCCGCCCGAACCACGGTCGCGCCAAAGGCCTGCGCCATCGCCTGGTGCCCCAGACAAACGCCCAGCAGAGGGATCTTCCCTGCGTAATAGCGAATAACCTCCAGCGAAATACCGGCGTCATCCGGCGTACAGGGTCCCGGGGAAATGACGATTTTTTGCGGGCTCAGCGCGTCAATTTGCGCCAGCGTCAGCTCGTCGTTGCGCCTGACAAGGACATCAGCCCCCAGTTCGCAGAAGTATTGGTACAGGTTCCAGGTGAAAGAATCATAGTTATCGATAAGCAGGATCATGGCGGCTCCGGTACATAAGAACCGCGCTATTCTACTCAGTTTCCGGTGCTTCGCTTACCACTTTACGAAATATCGCCCGCAGTGCAGACAGGTCACCCATCGCCCCGCTCTGATTAGCCTGATTCCACTCCTCAACCGGAATGCCATCCCAGCTCAGCACATACCCTGCATGAATCGCTAACTGTTCGAAGAAAATACGCTGCGCCAGACCGCTACCAATGCGAAACGGATGCAGCACATTGATTTCGCAATAATAGTGCGCAAGACGATCGACAAACTTGTCTTCCGGTAATCCCACCAGCCAGGACTCATCTTCCAGGTCCTGCATCAGTGCATTGCCCTCTTTCTCGATATAGGCGAAATGGCAAAAGCGAGTATCGCCCTGGTAAATATCGACTTCGCGCAGGTGTCCCGCCCAGTCAAAAATATCCCGATACAGCTGGCGATGAATGGCGCACAGGTGCGGTAAGCCCCGTTTAAGCGGCCCCAATTCGATAGTCGCCGCACGCAGCGCCGTCAGTTCATAAGCCGCCTGCGCCAAACGCTGCGCCTGATGAATCCCCAGACGGTTACGCATGACATTCAGGCCCGGATATAAATACGAGTCGCGACCATCACCGAATTTATCGCTCATAGTGCCTCCTCAGCTCTTCAAGACGCGTCAGAGCGTCTTCAGCACTCAGAGTAACCCGTAGAATATCTACGCCTTCCAGCCGTCGGCTGGCCTGGAAATTGGCGTTTCGCCGCTGTTCCCACAGCCTGGACTTTTGTTTATCGGTGAGTTTTTTCACGTGACCTCCCTGAATGAGCCGACACTTGCCACAAGTATAAGCAGCAATTTCGGGTTACGCAGAGAGAGGGGTGAACGCGGGCAAGAACTACCCGCGCTAGATGCGATTACGGCAGAACTTTAGCAGAAAGGATAACAATCGGTTTTGACGGAACATTCTGGTATGGACCGACATCATGGGTCTGTACCTGAGAGATCTTATCCGCGACATCCATACCTTTCACAACTTTTCCGAAGACAGCATAGCCAAAGTCGCGCTGGCCGTGATCGAGGAAAGCGTTGTCTGCAATGTTGATAAAGAACTGGCTGGTCGCGCTGTCTTTATCCGCTGTACGTGCCATAGCAATCGTGCCGCGGGTGTTACGCAGTCCGTTATCGGCTTCATTCTTGATTGGCGGGTTAGGTTTCTTCTGCTGCATCTGCTCGGTAAAACCGCCACCCTGCACCATGAAGCCAGGGATGACACGGTGGAACGTAGTGTTGTTATAGAAACCGCTGTTGACATAATCGACAAAGTTTTGCACTGAAACCGGGGCTTTCTGACTGTTCAGCTCCAGCTCAATGTTACCAGCAGAGGTTGTCAGCAGAACATGAGGGTCACCTTTTGCTGCCAGTGCTGCGGGAGAGAGAGCAGAAAGAGCGAGAACAGCTGCAACAGCCGCCAGAGTCGATTTGAGCATGAGAATTCCTTAACAAGAGCAGAAATGAAGCAAGTGAATTGATTCTAAAGAGCCTTCAAGGACAAGGCCATCCCTTTACCTAATTTTACGTACTTGAAACAAATGTAACCTTACTGCCGCATGAATCAATGTGATTTAGATCACATACAAAAATGTAATAAACAAAGTCATTACCAATAAATATTTAAATACATCACAAAAGCGCCTAAAATCTGCCCGCTCACGGCGCAGTCAATGCGCCTTACACTTCTATACAGGCCAGTCATGACTAACAGCAATCGCATCAAGCTCACATGGATTAGCTTTCTCTCCTACGCCCTGACAGGTGCGTTGGTAATTGTCACCGGGATGGTGATGGGAAACATCGCAGATTACTTCCATTTGCCCGTTTCCAGTATGAGTAACACCTTCACCTTCCTGAATGCCGGTATTCTGATCTCTATCTTTCTGAATGCATGGCTAATGGAAATCGTGCCCCTGAAAACCCAGTTGCGCTTCGGCTTTATCCTGATGGTACTGGCAGTCGCCGGACTGATGCTCAGCCATAGCCTGGCCTTGTTCTCTGCCGCCATGTTTGTATTGGGTCTTGTGAGCGGTATAACCATGTCGATTGGTACGTTCCTGGTAACTCAAATGTACGAAGGTCGCCAGCGCGGTTCCCGCTTGCTGTTTACTGACTCCTTCTTCAGCATGGCCGGGATGATTTTCCCGATGGTTGCCGCGTTCCTGTTAGCGCGCAGCATCGAATGGTATTGGGTCTATGCCTGCATCGGCCTGGTATACGTCGCTATTTTCCTGCTGACCTTCGGTTGTGAATTTCCGGCACTGGGTAAACACGCTCAGCAGTCAGACGCGCCGGTAGTAAAAGAAAAATGGGGGATTGGCGTGCTGTTTCTGGCGATCGCCGCGCTGTGCTACATCCTCGGTCAGTTGGGCTTTATCTCCTGGGTTCCGGAATACGCCAAAAGCCTGGGTATGAGCCTGAACGACGCAGGTAAACTGGTCAGCGACTTTTGGATGTCTTACATGGTTGGCATGTGGGCGTTTAGCTTCATTCTGCGTTTCTTCGATTTGCAACGCATCCTGACCGTACTGGCGGGTCTGGCCACCGTACTGATGTATCTGTTTATCACGGGTACGCCGGAACATATGCCGTGGTTCATTCTGACGCTGGGCTTCTTCTCCAGCGCGATTTATACCACCATCATTACCCTTGGCTCCCAGCAGACGAAGGTCGCCTCACCCAAACTGGTTAACTTCGTTCTGACCTGCGGCACCATTGGTACTATGCTCACCTTCGTGGTAACCGGCCCTATTGTGGCACATAGCGGCCCGCAGGCGGCATTGCAGACGGCTAACGGCTTGTATGCGGTTGTATTCGTAATGTGCTTTATTCTTGGCTTCGTCACGCGTCATCGCCAGCATAACGCGCCAGCAACGCATTAATCTCAGTGCCGGGGGCGCTTCGCTAGCCCGGTCTACACACTGCCGGATGGTATCCACATCATCCGGCATATTTTCGCCTCCTCTCTTCTTTCACTGGTCATGTAGGCCAATTCTTACAAAAACCCCTTAATTTGTACGCTATTTATACAAACACGAAAACTCAAATAATTCCGTCACTTATAAAAATGCTGACAAATCAGTTATATACCTCTTAAGGAGTATATAAGGGCGAATTTGATTTGCATCAATAAGTGCGGTTGCTGAATCGTTAAGGTAGGCAGTAATAGAAAAGAAATCGAGGCAAAAATGAGCAAAGTCAGACTCGCTATTATCGGTAATGGTATGGTCGGCCATCGCTTTATTGAGGATCTTCTTGATAAATCCGACGCTGCCAATTTTGATATTACCGTCTTCTGTGAAGAACCCCGCAAAGCATACGACCGCGTACACCTGTCTTCCTACTTCTCCCACCACACCGCCGAAGAGCTTTCTCTGGTGCGTGAAGGATTCTACGAGAAGCACGGCGTTAAGGTGTTAGTGGGCGAGCGCGCAATTACCATTAATCGCCAGGAGAAAGTAATCCACTCCAGCGCAGGTCGTACGGTTTACTACGATAAGCTAATCATGGCGACGGGCTCTTACCCGTGGATCCCACCGATTAAAGGTTCGGAAACCCAGGACTGCTTCGTTTACCGCACCATCGAAGACCTCAACGCGATTGAGTCTTGCGCGCGCCGTAGCAAACGTGGTGCCGTGGTCGGCGGTGGCCTGCTGGGCCTGGAAGCCGCTGGTGCGCTGAAAAGCCTCGGCGTTGAAACCCACGTGATTGAATTCGCCCCAATGCTGATGGCTGAACAGCTGGATCATATGGGTGGCGAGCAGTTACGTCGCAAAATTGAAAGCATGGGCGTGCGTGTGCACACCAGCAAAAACACCAAAGAGATCGTTCAGGAAGGCACCGAAGCGCGCAAAACCATGCGTTTTGCCGACGGTAGCGAACTGGAAGTCGATTTCATCGTCTTCTCTACCGGTATTCGTCCACGCGACAAACTGGCCACCCAGTGCGGCCTTGACGTCGCGCCACGCGGCGGTATCGTCATTAATGACACCTGCCAGACTTCTGACCCGGACATCTATGCCATCGGCGAATGCGCAAGCTGGAACAACCGCGTGTATGGTCTGGTCGCTCCTGGCTACAAAATGGCGCAGGTTGCCGTTGACCATATTCTCGAAACTGAAAACGCCTTTGAAGGCGCGGACCTGAGCGCCAAGCTGAAGCTGCTCGGCGTTGACGTCGGCGGTATTGGTGACGCGCATGCTCGCACGCCGGGTGCACGTAGCTATGTCTATCTCGACGAAAGCAAAGAAGTCTACAAACGCCTGATCGTTAGCGAAGATAACAAAACCCTGCTCGGCGCGGTTCTGGTTGGCGACACCAGCGATTACGGCAATCTGCTGCAGTTGGTGCTGAACGCCATTGAACTGCCGGAAAATCCGGATTCACTGATTCTGCCAGCACACGCGGGCAGCGGTAAGCCATCTATCGGTGTCGATAAACTGCCGGACAGCGCGCAGATTTGCTCCTGCTTTGACGTCACCAAAGGCATGCTGGTTGCCGCTATCAACAAAGGCTGCCATACCGTTGCGGCGCTGAAAGCGGAAACCAAAGCCGGTACCGGCTGTGGCGGGTGTATCCCGCTGGTAACGCAGGTCCTGAACGCCGAACTGGCGAAACAGGGTATCGAAGTTAACAACAACCTGTGCGAACACTTCCCGTACTCACGTCAGGAACTGTTCCATCTCATCCGTGTAGAAGGCATCAAAACCTTCGAAGAGCTGCTGGCCAAACACGGGAAAGGTTACGGCTGCGAAGTGTGTAAACCTACCGTGGGTTCCCTGCTGGCTTCCTGCTGGAATGAGTACATCCTCAAACCACAGCACACGCCGTTGCAGGACACCAACGACAACTTCCTGGCTAACATCCAGAAAGACGGTACTTACTCCGTGATCCCGCGCTCTGCGGGTGGCGAAATTACCCCTGAAGGCCTGGTGGCCGTGGGCCGTATCGCGCGTGAATTTAACCTGTACACCAAAATTACCGGTTCTCAGCGTATCGGTCTGTTCGGCGCGCAAAAAGATGACCTGCCGGAAATCTGGCGTCAGCTGATTGAAGCGGGTTTTGAAACTGGCCACGCGTATGCCAAAGCGCTGCGTATGGCGAAAACCTGCGTAGGTAGCACCTGGTGTCGTTATGGCGTCGGCGATAGCGTCGGCTTCGGCGTGGAGCTGGAAAATCGCTACAAAGGCATTCGTACCCCGCACAAAATGAAATTCGGCGTCTCCGGTTGTACCCGCGAATGTGCGGAAGCTCAGGGCAAAGACGTGGGTATCATCGCCACTGAGAAAGGCTGGAACCTGTACGTTTGCGGTAACGGCGGGATGAAACCTCGCCATGCAGACCTGCTGGCAGCAGATATCGATCGCGAAACGCTGCTCAAGTATCTTGATCGTTTCATGATGTTCTACATCCGTACCGCCGACAAACTGACCCGTACCGCACCGTGGTTAGACAATCTGGAAGGCGGCATCGAGTATCTGAAGTCCGTCATCATCGACGACAAGCTGGGCCTGAACCAGCATCTTGAAGAAGAGATGGCCCGTCTGCGTGAAGCGGTGGTCTGCGAGTGGACAGAAACCGTTAACACCCCATCCGCGCAGGTTCGCTTCAAACACTTTATCAACAGCGATAAACGCGATCCGAATGTCCAGGTTGTGCCTGAACGTGAACAACATCGTCCGGCCACGCCTTATGAGCGTATCCCGGTGACTCTGGTGGAGGAAAACGCATGAGCCAGTGGAAAAACATCTGCAAAATCGATGACATTCTGCCTGCAACAGGCGTCTGCGCCCTGTTAGGTAACGAGCAGGTTGCAATTTTCCGCCCGTATCACAGCGACCAGGTGTTTGCGATCAGCAACATCGACCCGTTCTTTGAGTCCAGCGTGCTTTCTCGTGGGCTTATTGCTGAACATCAGGGCGAATTGTGGGTTGCCAGCCCGCTGAAAAAACAGCGTTTTCGTTTAAGCGACGGACTGTGCATGGAAGACGAACAGTTCTCCGTGAAACATTACGAAGCGCGAGTGAAAGACGGCACGGTGCAACTGCGCGGTTAATAAATTTTTGGGAGGCGCAACGCCTCCCCTTTTTTGACGTATTTGTAGGTCTTTTATTGGTAGGCCTGATAAGCGTAGCGCCATCAGGCAATTGCAAAAGCACATTGCCGGATGGCGGCATAAATGCCTTATCCGGCCTACGGTTACGATTTCTTTTTATTTTTGTACTTCAAGGATAATCAACACATGTTCACAGACACTATCAATAAGTGTGCGGCTAACGCTGCGCGCATCGCACGCCTGTCGGCAAATAACCCGCTCGGGTTCTGGGTCAGTTCGGCAATGGCAGGGGCCTACGTTGGCCTCGGCATCATCCTTATTTTTACCCTCGGTAACCTGCTCGACCCGTCCGTACGTCCGCTGGTGATGGGTGCAACCTTTGGTATCGCCTTAACGCTGGTTATTATTGCCGGTTCAGAACTGTTTACCGGTCACACCATGTTCCTGACGCTCGGCGTCAAAGCGGGCACCATCAGCCACGGCCAAATGTGGGCTATCCTGCCGCAAACCTGGCTGGGAAATCTGGTCGGATCCGTGTTTGTCGCCCTGCTTTATAGCTGGGGAGGCGGCAGTCTGCTGCCGGTCGATACCAGCATCGTCCATTCGGTCGCGCTGGCGAAAACCACCGCGCCTGCAACGGTGCTGTTCTTTAAAGGCGCACTGTGTAACTGGTTGGTTTGTCTGGCAATATGGATGGCAATCCGTACCGAAGGCGCGGCAAAATTCCTCGCTATCTGGTGGTGTCTGCTGGCGTTTATCGCTTCCGGCTACGAGCACTCGGTGGCCAACATGACGCTGTTTGCCCTCTCCTGGTTCGGTCATCACAGCGAAGCTTATACCCTGTCAGGAATTGGTCATAACCTGCTGTGGGTGACACTCGGTAATACTTTGTCCGGTGTCGTATTCATGGGATTAGGTTATTGGTATGCTACGCCAAAATCGGAGCGTCCGGCTCCGGCAAAAATCAACCAGCCAGAGGCGGCTGCTAATAATTAATTAAGGGGTAATGTCGTGGACCATTTGCCTATATTTTGTCAACTACGTGACCGCGACTGCTTGATCGTCGGCGGTGGTGATGTCGCAGAACGCAAAGCGCGGTTACTGCTGGAAGCGGGCGCCCGTTTAACGGTTAATGCACTGGCGTTTATTCCGCAGTTCAAAGTATGGGCAGATGAAGGCATGCTGACGCTGGTTGAGGGACCGTTCGATGAGTCCCTGCTCAACACCTGCTGGCTGGCTATTGCCGCCACCGATGACGATGCCGTCAACCAAAGCGTCAGCACCGCCGCGGAGTCACGTCGTATCTTCTGCAACGTGGTCGACGCGCCAAAAGCAGCCAGTTTTATCATGCCCTCCATTATCGACCGCTCGCCGCTGATGGTGGCGGTCTCCTCCGGCGGGACATCGCCGGTGCTTGCCCGTCTGCTGCGTGAAAGGCTTGAATCCGTACTGCCTCAGCATTTGGGCCAAGTCGCACAATATGCCGGCAAGTTGCGCTCCCGGGTGAAGAAACAGTTTGCCAGCATGGGTGAACGTCGCCGCTTCTGGGAAAAATTGTTCGTGAATGACCGCCTGGCGCAGTCGCTGGCGAACAATGACCTGAAAGCCGTCGAGGAAACCACCGAGCAAATGCTCAGCGAACCGCTGGATCACCGTGGTGAAGTGGTGCTGGTTGGCGCCGGTCCTGGCGATGCCGGCCTGCTGACGCTGAAAGGGCTACAGCAGATCCAGCAAGCGGATGTCGTGGTCTATGACCGCCTGGTTTCCGACGACATCATGAACCTTGTACGCCGCGATGCAGACCGGGTGTTCGTCGGCAAACGTGCGGGCTATCACTGCGTACCGCAGGAGGAGATCAATCAGATCCTGCTGCGTGAAGCACAACAGGGCAAGCGCGTGGTACGACTGAAAGGTGGCGACCCGTTCATCTTTGGCCGTGGTGGCGAAGAGCTGGAAACGCTGTGCCATGCCGGTATTCCATTCTCTGTAGTGCCTGGTATTACCGCAGCATCCGGTTGTTCTGCCTATTCCGGCATTCCACTGACCCATCGTGATTACGCTCAGAGCGTGCGTCTGGTTACCGGACACCTGAAAACCGGCGGTGAGCTGGACTGGGAAAACCTGGCGGCCGAGAAACAGACGCTGGTGTTCTACATGGGACTGAATCAGGCAGCCACCATCCAGGAAAAACTGATTGAATTTGGCATGCAGCCTGATATGACCGTCGCGCTGGTAGAAAACGGGACTTCCGTGAAGCAACGCGTCGTCAACGGGGTTCTGACACAGCTCGGCGAGCTGGCACAGCAGGTTGAAAGTCCGGCGCTGATTATCGTCGGTCGCGTGGTTGGACTACGCGATAAGCTGAACTGGTTCTCGAATCATTAATTGAATGCTAATAAATGCCCTGATATTCAGGGCATTTATTTATGATTCACAAAAGTTAATATTTAATCTAAATAAAATATCATTCATCAATTTATTAATAATAGATACATTTCATAGCATTTTAATTCATTAAAAATATAATTTACCCTAACATTATCACGTCCTTATTCGGACTATTTAAAATCTTCCTTAGTTGATATCTTAACCGCCGAGAAATGGATTTCATCCATTTAAAAAATAGATATCTTACAAGGATTTTATCATGTTTAAATTTGCAAAAATCACCATCGTGGCAGGTGTACTGGCTACGCTGACCGCATGTACTGGTCATATTGAAAACACAAAAAACAACTGTAGCTACGATTATTTATTCCATCCGGCGATTTCAATTTCTAAAATTATTGGTGGCTGCGGCCCGGCTGCAAATCAATAATATACGCGATTGCGCAGATACAAAAGAACCGGGAATTTCCCGGTTTTTTCATTTTAGATTTACGCTCACTCACATGCACTCACGCTTTCCCGCAAAATCCGCAGCACCGTGTCCTCGCCACTGCGATTGGGATTAATACGAATCGCATAGTCGCTCAGCTCTGGATTCGCTTCACGGAAGGTCCCGGAGAGGCGATAAAACAGCGGCGGGATTTCATATTTCGACTCCGCTCCTACCGGATACGGTAGCGCACCTCTCTCTTGCGCCGCTTTCAGCACACCGGCGGCAATCGGCTGGTGAAACTCCACGATCAGCACCTTCGACTGGGCATTAGCAATAACCGCTTTTTTCACCTCAGGTATCGCTCCACTATCGAGCAGATTCAGCAGACGCTCAGAAACGCCAGCCTGCACCGCATGCATCACCGGAGCGAAAACCAGACCGCGAAGTACCTCGAGCGCCTGCGCTCCCTGGATCTGGCTGCCGCCGGAATAGAGGGTGCTACGAATTTTAGCGATGACCTCTGCCTTGCCGACAACCGCCCCTACGCCTTCCGGGCCGAAGAGCTTAAAGCAGGAAAAGGTGGACAGCGTCGCCCCACACTCGCAGCCGATACCCTCTACTTTCATCACCGCGTAGTTATCATCGGTTAACGTCGGCACGTCACACCGTGTAATTTCCGCCAGTACCTCGGCTAAAATATAGCTGTCCTGTGGTTGTTGACGCGTATGCTGCACCAACGCTGCATCGGGGCGGTGCTCAGTGATAGCCCGCTTAATCGCCGAAAGATCGTTGAAATCAGTCCTGACCAGCACGATCCCCATCTGATCAATAAGCACCTGTGTAGTGGGATACACAGGCGCATCATGAACCAGAAGCTGCTGGCCGGGTTTGAGCAGTGCGGCCAGCCCGGCGCGAATAGCCCCGGTGCCAGCACCCTGAACCAACACGGCGGCTTCAGCATGAAACGCCTCGGCCAGCACCTTTTCCACACGCTGCGTGACCCGGGGCTGATTCAGCCCCGGGGCCAGCCCCAAATCGCCACCGGCCAGAAAGTCAGCGCCAGGAAAGTGACGGCAGAGCGTATCCACCAGCGCAAACTGCTTTTGTTGTGCTTGCGCGAGCGTAAGACTTTGCAGAGGGAACGTCTTCATGTTTTACGCCTCCTCAGGCCGGAACAAACAGACCAAACCAGTAGAGAATATTCAGCACAATACCCGTAATCATCACCGCCACGACCGGGGCCGCCATCTTCTGCACCGGACGCCCTATCGATTCGTTAAGGAAGTAAATCGCCACTGCAATCGAGAAACCGGTGTAGCCAGCCATCTTAATGGCGGCAAAAATCGAGCCTATCAGCAGCGCCATTTCCATCAGCATATTCATCGCATTACGAATATTGTCCGATGCGTTACGCACTGACGGATAACGCCCCAGCCATTTGCCAATTGAGCGCAGCAGCAACACTTCCGCGGAAATCACGATAGCGCCAAGGATTGCCGCTATCCACGGGTTCGGTGCCAGATAACCAACGGAATAAACAAAGGTGAAGCCCGCTACCGCGTATACACCGGTTGCCAGCGCGGTGGTGGCAATCAACGGCACAAAACCCAACCCACGCATAAATTCCGCCAGCGCCGCCTGGTTAACCAGCGTCTGCGATTGCTCAGGCGTAATCCCCGCTGAATAGGCTTTTTCCAGCGTAAAAATTGAGACCTCGCTACCAGCAAAAATTTTCATACTGGCAACGGCGGCAATCAGCGCGCCTACAATGGCAATATACGGCAGGTTTTTAATAATCCGTGAGGTTCGTTCTTCAAAGACCGATAGCCCGCTGGCATCCATCTCCTCATCACCGCGATGGCGAATATCATGCGTAATGGCGATCGCCAACAGCATCATCATCCCCACAAAAATCTCAATCGATTCCGGGTTCAGATGCGGGAAGTAACGCACCACCACCACGCGGGTCATCAGTACCACTACCGCCGCGATAATGCTGTGTTTCCAGCCAAACTGGTAGAAAATCGCCACCAGCGGGAAGAGTGCGAATGCGGAAACCACCGGTGAACTTAATTCACCCAAGCTACCCAGCACATCCACCGGCAACGCCGTGAGCAGATGGTTCACCGGCAGCAGGCAGGTCAGAATCAATACGCCCCAGATAGCGCCCAGACCGAACGCCAACAGGCTGTTCATTGCCAGCACGCCGAGAATATCCGTCGGCAGGAACAGCAGCCAGGCGTTGAGCAAGCCGGTTTTCAGGGTAAAGGAGATCCCCACCGACGCGACAAAGCCGATACTCAGACCAAACGCGATACTTCCCGCCTCCCGGCGGTTCATGTACCCCTCGATCAGCTGCGGCAGAATCGGGCGGATGCCGTCATGAAAGACGGCCGCCGAGCGGTGTGCCAGAAGTGACGTCATGCCGGTCAGGCAGGCCACCACCACAATCTGAATATACAGATCCATAGTCATGCCTTTTATTTCAGGTGGTTAACCAGCATCGGAATCGCATGTTCAACATGTTCGACGGAGAGACCAAACGCCACTTTCCCTTCCGCAACCATTTTTGCGATATGTTCGTCTTTCGCCTTAATACCCGGCTTGGCGATAGTGCAACTCTTGTTGTAGCCAATCACCGCGATGGCAATCGACAGTGCTGCACCCGCACCGGTGTTACAAGCGCCGATGTAGTAATCCAGTTGTCCGGATTTCACCTTCATCGCCGCTTCCATATCGTTATGAATGGAGACTTCAAAGCAGCCCGGTGCTGCGGTTTCGATGGTTTTTTTAATCTGCTCACGCTGTAAGCCAGCAACGCCAATCTTTTTCATGATTCTGTCCTTATTGGAAAAATTTTGAGGGGTTATCACGTAACATCGTGTCCACATCGGCCTGACTGAATCCTGACTGGCGCAGCTGTGGGATAAAGGTGGTTAACAGATAGTCGTAGCCATTGCCGCCATTGGCTTTTAAATGCGAGCGGCGGGTAATGTCCATAGAGAGCATGACGTGGCTAAGCAGTCCGCAATCGCGTATCGCGTGCAGCATGGCGATGCGTTTCTCGTCCGGGTAATAGTTGTTTTTTCCGATGGTATCGAATTGCACATACGCGCCGAGCTCGATCATGCGTAAGATATTGTCGAGATTATCTTTCAGGTCGCAGTGACCAACGGTTACGCGGGAAAGGTCGACGCCGTGCGCCTGTAGCAACACCAGCTGTTCCACTCCCATCGTGCTAAAAGAGGTATGGGTTGAGATGGGGCGTCCGGTTTCGATGTGTGCCCGTGCCGCGGCGATAAACACCTTCTCTTCAAGCGGCGTAATCACGCCTTCACTAGAGCCAATTTCCGCGATAATTCCGGCCTTCAATTCAGTGCCATCAATACCGACGACAATCTCATCGACCATCTCCTGCGCGAGCTGTTCCACGCTGTGTGCCGCAACATGTTCAGGGAAGAACGCATCCTGGTAATAGCCTGTGCAGGCCACTACGTTGATTCCGGTATCGCGCATCAGGTCGAGCATGAATTGCGGATTACGTCCCATATAGCGGTTGGTCATCTCAATAATGTTGCTGACACCTGACGCCCGGAGATCCTTCATTTCCTGACAAATGAGATCGTACTGATCTAACCGGCAGTCGAGGTTATTCTTAAATCCGGAGAGATCGATATGCAGATGTTCGTGGACCCAGGTGTAACCCGTCGGATCAAAGTTCATAAGGTGTCTCCTGTAAGGCGCAATGCCGAGAGAAAAGAACAGCCGTTTTGTGGCGCCGCCGCGCCGAAAAATTCACACACCGTAGCGCCAACATCGGATAACGTCGCCCGGATGCCTAATTGCGCAGGCTCAAGCCCCTGTTGATACACCAATACCGGCACAACTTCCCGGGTATGGTGGCTGTGCCCTATGGTCGGATCGTTGCCGTGATCGGCCATGACCACCAGACAGTCATTTGGCTCCATAGCGGTCAGAAGGCGTGAAAGATTAAGATCAACAAGCTGCAGCCGTTCGGCATAACGTGCGACGTCTTCAGCGTGTCCGGCGAGATCGGTTTCCTGAATGTTGGTACAGATAAATACCGTCGATTCCGCGTTAAATTCGTTAAGCGTGATATCCATAATCTGCTGGCTATCTACTAGGTTTTGCCAGCTGCGCCCGTGCGGATTGCCAACGATGTCCGCCACTTTACCGACCAGCACGGTAGGGATTCCGGCGTCATGCAGTTTTTGCGGTACCTGTACCTGCTCATCTACGCCAAAGCCCATATGCCTGACCTGAAAACCGCTTTCATACGCGCCGGAGCGTGGGGCATTAATGCCGACAAAGCGCCCTTCCATCGTTTCGGCGGCATCCAGAATGCGCTGGCTGTTCGCAAGCTGGCCGCCAAAGGTGATGACGCGCCCGACCTGAACCTGTTCACGCACTACGCGGCCAATCTTTAGCACCTCATCAAACGCAATAGCGGACAGGTTGGCAGTGACGTTGTAGACCTGACCTAAATCCGCTTCGAGGTTATCGCCCACTGCAACCGCATCGTTGATCCAAAGAAACGCCAGGTCGCCGCCGCGACGTTCCACCTGCCAGCCTGCGGCTTTTAGCGCTTGCTCAACGCGATCAATGACGTCGCTAAATGGCATCCGCAGCGGGGCCTGAGGCCGTGTACCTAAAATCTCCTGATGGCCCATAAAGGTATCTCCCCCTTCATGCTGCAGCTCCGCAACGCCCCAGACTGCCGATTCCGAAGGTTTCATCACGCCCGGTGCAAAGCCCAGAGCGTTAATCAGCCCCAACTTCTCAAGCGTTGGCAGCCGTAACTGCGGGAGTTCGCCCAGGATATGACCACAGGTATTCGCTCCGGCATCCTGCGGCCTGACCCGCGTGACGTCTTTCATTGCGCCAACGCCAAAACTGTCGATTACTAACACCACGAATCGGGCCATTAGTCCTCCAGAATATTGCCGAGACTGTCGTATCGCGCGACGATTTCAGCTACGCCGCGCTGAATGCCCGACACCAGCACCACGTCGCTACGCGTCACGAAGATCTGGGTGCGAAAACAGAAGATCACCGCGCTGCTCACCGGAAACTCACCGGCCACAGGCAGGTAGTAGTCAATGCTGCTGTCGTCCACGGGTTTTAGCTTCGCTGCGATCGGCGCGTCATTTTCTGGCGTAAAGACCAGCGCATTTTGCGCATGGCCGCGACGATAATAGCCCCCGCCGTAGCAATAACTGTCTCCGCGAAAATTGTGCGATATCTCGCTCAACCACAGCATCGCAATGCGTTCCGGCTGGTCGCCTTTTTGATTGGAAGGAATGGTGCCGGTCAACGCATGACCCGGCTCCGCATGGGTGACACCATATTCCGCCAGCAAAGGGAGTGACGAACAGCTACTGGCTGACGGCGCATTAAGCTGCTCAATGGCAATCCCGGCCTCAACCAACTGACGTCGGGCATTTACCAGCGTATGCAGATTAGGCGTCGGCATCGTCTGCGCGGAGTTTTCATCCCATAACAGGCATGGGAAATGGGTGAGGCCGCTCAGGCGCAGGCCCGGCAGTCTGCGGATTTCATTGACCACATCCGTCAGATACATCAGCGGAAATCCGCTTTCCTGCCCCGGGTAGAGAAAATCATCTTTGTCGTACACCTTCAGCATCACGTTCTGTTCACAGCCGGCCTTCACCGCAGCAGCGGAAACTTCGCGCGCTTTCTCCAGTGAGAACAATGTGATGACTTCAGTACCTTGCGCTACAGCTTCATTGACCAGCCGCGACGGGATCTGCACCAGATGTCCCTGATGCGCAACCGGCAACCCGGCACGGCGCATGACGCGACTCTCCTTGTAATCGACAACCACGATGCCTTCATAGCCAAGCTGCAACAGTTTCTCCGCCAGCCACGGGTTACGTCCAACCTGTTTGGTCATCAGATACAGCGAGATACCATGTTGCCCCGCGACATCCAGCAGACGTTTGCCATTCTCAATGACCTGGTCAACATCAATGACCCAACTATCAGGGGCGATCTTTCCCTGCTGCCATAACGCGATAGCGGCGGAGATTAGCGCGGGGTTCTGGCGTTTCAATGCGTCTATAAACATTTCTCGGCCTCGTTTCTAATCCTTCAGTTAAATATTCATTTTTTTGAATATTTAAGGTGCAATAAGCTCATTCCCCATTGATTTCAGACGCCTTCGTTCGCCGCCATCCACAATCCATACAAATTCGCCAGCATATAGCCTTCTTCATTCGCGTGCAGCGCCACCGTAAACTCTTTCATCAGCGCCTGATGTACCAGCAAAATAGTTGGCCAGAGATGAGATTGCGCCAACTCCTCCAGCAACTCGCCATCCAGCGCTTCAATCACTTCGCCCTGGCGGCTGCGCATTAACGCACTCGCCATATGGGTCATCGCCATGGTTCCTTGCTCGCTGTGAATCGGCAAACGCCACTCTTCATCCAACCGCCTGACCACTTGCAGCATGCCGCTACAAATATCCTTGTCGATAACGCCTGCTTCACACAGCAGGTTAAGCCTGTTTTCCATGTCGTTTGCCTTCACTTAATAACTGGGTTCCTGTTCACCGTTCGCCACACGTTGTTGGTGGGCAAGCAGCGCCTCTTTGTTAACAACGGCGCGCAGTAGCTGCTGCATCGCATAATCCTCTGCGCGGGTAAGTACCACGGCCTCCGTGGCCTGCAGAAATCGCGGGTCGTTGGTGAGCGGCGTGGCTTCTAACCCCAGTACCGCCAGCTCGGCCTCTGCAACCACGTTCCAGATAACCGCATCCACATCCCCTTTCGCGATGCGCTGCAAGCTTTCGTGATAAGGCATATCGATCAATTCAACGTTACGGTTGCCAAAACAGGCCTCGGTCATGATTTTCTGATCCGCCGAACGGTTATCGAGCCCGACACGTTTTACAACTGCAGATTCGCCCTTGCGACAAATTAGCTGATGCTCGCCAACGTAGGTATGCGGTCCCAGCGCCAACGTGATGCGCAGCCCGTCCTGAGCAAGGTAACTTTCCGCTGCCAGACGAGAAACCACCGCCATGTCGTAGACGCCGTTTAGCAGGCATTCCACGCGAATATCAGCCCCACGCATGTGTGCGTAATAAAACGGGATCCCATCGAACTGCGCTTTCAGCCCACTCGCCAGCCCTTCATATAAACGGGTGTAAGGCAGCGGCATCGCACAGACCACGTTATTAATATCCACATGCTTTAGCAGCGTACGGTTATCCATATCCACCAGATAGCTACCGTTACGCCCACGACGCTCAATACGGATTGCCCCAGAGGATTCCAGCGTTTTCAACGCAGCCTGGGTTAACCCTACCGATGAGTGACACTCGGCAGCCAGTTCATCGATAGTTTTCAATCTGTTACCGCACTTCTCACCGAGCAGGTAACGGGCCAGGGTTGTCAGCACAACCCCCTCTTTCTTGATAAATGTCCGACGCATTTTATATTTTCAGTAAATTGAATATTTATATCTTCATTAAAGTGAAGATATAACGCAATGAGGAAATATGCAAACGGCGAGACGCTTCACATTTTTTGAGGTTCACAAACCAACAGGCGAAAAAAAACCGGGCGTAACCCGGTTTCTTCAACAACACAGAGCGCATTACGGCTTGGCGACAAAACCAATCGCTTCGTAAACGGCTTTCAGCGTAACAGACGCACGTGCGCTGGCTTTTTCCGCACCGTCTTTCATCACTTTCTGCAGGAAAGCTTCATCGTTACGGAAACGGTGATAACGCTCCTGAAGCTCGGTCAACATACCGGAAACGGCCTCTGCGACTTCACCTTTCAGATGACCATACATTTTGCCTTCGAAGTGCTGTTCCAGCTCCGGAATGCTCTGGCCGGTGACCGCAGAGAGGATATCCAACAGGTTGGAAACGCCCGCTTTGTTCTGCACGTCGTAGCGTACAACAGGCGGCTCTTCAGAGTCGGTCATCGCGCGTTTGATTTTCTTAACCACAGATTTCGGATCTTCCAGCAGACCGATCACGTTGTTGCGGTTGTCATCCGACTTGGACATTTTCTTCGTCGGCTCCAGCAGCGACATCACGCGCGCACCGGATTTAGGAATGAACGGCTCAGGCACTTTGAAGATCTCGCCATACAGGGCGTTGAAGCGCTGGGCGATATCGCGGCTCAGTTCCAGATGCTGTTTCTGATCTTCGCCAACCGGTACCTGGTTGGTCTGATACAGCAGAATGTCTGCCGCCATCAGTACCGGATAATCAAACAGGCCGGCGTTGATGTTCTCCGCATAGCGTGCGGATTTATCTTTGAACTGGGTCATACGGCTCAGCTCGCCGAAGTAGGTGTAGCAGTTCAGTGCCCAACCTAACTGTGCATGCTCCGGTACGTGAGACTGCACGAAAATTGTACTTTTTTCAGGATCGATACCGCATGCCAGGTACAGCGCCAGCGTATCGAGCGTTGCTTTACGCAGCTGCTGCGCATCCTGACGAACGGTGATGGCATGTTGGTCAACGATGCAGTAGATGCAATGGTAGTCATCCTGCATGCTCACCCACTGACGCAGCGCACCCATATAGTTGCCAATGGTCAATTCACCTGAGGGCTGTGCGCCACTAAAAACGATGGGCTTAGTCATTTTTTGATTCCTGATTTTCGCTATGCGGAAGCCCGAGAGCGGGCAGTAGTTCATTAATACGGTCGTAAATAACGTCGGGCTGGCTCAGCGCGATCGACTCACCGTAGTTGTAGCCATAGGTCAGGCCAACGGACGGACAGCCAGCAGCTTTTGCCGCCTGAATATCATTGCGTGAATCCCCTACGAAGAGCATTTGCTCAGGCTTGATGCCAAGCTTGCTTGCCACCAGCAGCAGCGGATCCGGATGCGGTTTTTTATTCTGCACGTCGTCACCACCGATGACCACGCTAAAGTATTTGGCGATATCTAATGCTTCGAGTAATGGTGCGACAAACGGGGTCGGTTTGTTGGTCACCAGACCCAGCGGCAATCCTTTCGCATGCAGCGCGCCCAGCGTGTCGGCAACATCAGGGAACAGGAATGTCCCCTCTTCTGCGACATCACCGTAGTATCTGTCGAACAGCTTACGCAAAATACGTACCTGTTCCTCAGCGGGAATATCATCATCAACGGGCGGTTTACCCATCGTTTTACGTAATGTCGCGCGCTCCTGACGAGACCACGCCAGCGCGCGCTCCATCAGTACGTCTGCACCGTTGCCAATCCAGGTGATAACGCGTTCTTCTCCGGCAACCGGCAATTCCAGCGCATACAGCGCCATATCCACCGCTGCGGCTAATCCCGGCGCGCTGTCGACCAGCGTACCGTCGAGGTCAAATGCAGCGCCCCGAATATCCTGAAACTTATCCATGACTTACCTTCGCCAGTTCATTGCGCATTTCATCAATGACTTTTTTGTAGTCTGGTTGGTCGAAAATCGCGGAGCCTGCGACAAACATATCTGCGCCTGCCGCGGCAATTTCGCCAATGTTGTTCACTTTGACACCGCCGTCCACTTCGAGGCGGATATCGTAGCCAGATTCATCAATGCGACGACGCACTTCGCGCAGCTTATCCAGCGTTTGCGGGATGAAGGACTGCCCGCCAAAGCCTGGGTTAACGGACATCAGCAGGATCACATCGAGCTTATCCATGACGTAGTCCAGATAGCTCAGCGGCGTTGCCGGGTTGAACACCAGGCCCGCTTTACAGCCATGCTCTTTGATCAGCTGTAAAGTGCGATCGACATGCTCGGAGGCTTCCGGGTGAAAAGTAATGATGCTGGCACCGGCGGCGGCGAAGTCCGGGACAATACGATCGACCGGTTTCACCATCAGGTGAACATCAATCGGGGCAGTGATGCCATATTTACGCAGCGATTTCAGTACCATCGGTCCGATGGTCAAGTTCGGTACGTAGTGATTGTCCATGACGTCGAAGTGCACGACGTCGGCACCGGCAGTCAGCGCTCTCGCAGTGTCCTCACCCAGGCGGGCAAAATCAGCCGACAGAATTGAGGGGGCGATCAAATACTGTTTCATCCGCTTCTCCTTGAGATTTATTTCTTCGCAGGCGTTACAACTCCTGGCTTATACAGTGCCAGCAGTTCGTTCACCTTTTTACGCGTGCCGCCATTGCTGCTTATGCTGCGCCGCACTTTGACCTGAAAATGTTTCGCCGCTCGGTACCATTCACGGGTATCGGGCGTATCGTGGTTCGAAATTAACACTGGGATCTGCTTACTGACCAGCTTTTCTGCCATCTCGGCCAAATGCGCCTGCTCTTTCGGGCTAAAGCTATTGGTGTGATACGCAGTGAAATTTGCCGTCGCCGAAAGTGGTGCATAAGGCGGGTCACAATAGACCACAGAGTTGCTATCCGCACGGTCCATGCACTCTTCATAGGAGAGGCAATGGAACTCCGCATTCTGCGCTTTCTCAGCAAAATGGTACAACTCGGCTTCCGGGAAGTAAGGTTTTTTATAACGCCCAAACGGGACGTTAAACTCGCCGCGCAGGTTATAACGGCATAATCCGTTGTAACCAAAGCGGTTCAGATACAAGAACAGCACTGCTCTGCGGAACGGATCCTGGCTGGCATTAAATTCTTCTCTGAACCGATAGTACACCTCAGCCTGATTGGTTTCAGGCATAAACAGCTCACGAGAAGCCTGCACATACTCATCGGTACGCGTCTTCACGATGTTATAGAGACTGATAAGGTCGCTGTTGATATCGGCAAGAATATAACGAGAAAAGTCGGTGTTGAGAAACACCGACCCGGCACCCACGAAAGGTTCAATCAGGCACTCACCCTGAGGTAAATGCCGTTTGATATCATCAAGCAGGGGGTATTTCCCCCCTGCCCATTTCAAAAAAGCGCGATTTTTTTTCATGCTGACTAACTAATTACACCTTCTCCGGCTGTGGAGAAAGCTCCGACAGCATCCTGCGCTTTAGTCTTTGTCCCGCAATTGGGCGAAACAGCAAACCATTGCAGAACATATCCTATCTTACTTCAAATCGGCCTGAACCTGGTGCAGCGGTTTTGCCCACGGGTTTTTCGCCTGAATATCAGCGGGTAACGTAGACACTGCACGTTTCGCATCTTCTTTAGACGCATACACGCCTGTCACCAGAACATACCACGGTTGACCGTTACGCGTCGTCTGGTACACCACATAGTTCTTCAGGTTTTCTTTCTTCGCCCAACCGTTCAGATTGTCGTAGTTAGAAGAACTGCTGAGCTGCAGCGTGTAATGGCTGGACGGCGCAGATTTTAACGCTCCAACGTTACCTGCACTTTTCGCTCCGCCAGCAACAGGTGTTGTCGTTGTTGCTGTCGCCGTTGGCGCAGGCGTTGCGGTCTGTGCTGGCGCCGTCGTGGTTGCTTTCGGCTCAGCGGTTGCTTTCGGCGTAGCGGTTACCACAGGCGCTTTGGTTGTGGTAGTCGGCGCAGTTGCGGTTGGTTTTGCCTGGGCAACAGGTTTCGGCTCTGTCGGCGTCGCTTTCACCGTAGTTTGCGGTTTGCTCTTCGGCTCAATTACGGCCTGTTTACGTTCCTGATGCGTAGCCGCAGGACGTTCAGTCGTTTCCGTTTTCGCAGTCTGGCGCGCAGCATTACCATTACGCATCGGCGCAACGGTCGCAGGTTCGGTCGGCAGCGTAGAGTTAACCACAGCGTTGTTAACTTGCTCCTGGCCTTGCGGTTGTGTCAGAGCGTTGTTCAAATCGCCCTGCACTTCAACACGCTGCTGCCCTTCAGTTGCCGCAGGTGCCTGACCTTGAGTCGGGGTAGAGGAAATCGGTGGCAGGGAAACATCCTGCTGGGTATTGCCAGCAGTCTGCTCTGCGCCCGTTGCAGGTGTCGTTGCACTCGCCTGATCCGTTGCATTGCTGCCAGAGAGATCGATGCTCTTCTCACCAGATGCTGCCTGCTCATTGGAAGAAGATGAGGGGGCTTTCAGCGCAGAACCAATGCCGATAATCAGCAGCAGCAGTACCAGAACACCCACGCCCATCATCATATACTGGCGGGAGGCAGGCTTGCTGGCGACTTTCTTACGCTTGCGCGGACGACGTTCTACACGCTCTTCATCCACGGTATCGTCATCAGATTCATACTCTTCTTCAATGTTCTGCTCTTCATCACGCTCTTTGCGTGCGCGCGCAGGACGGCGATCGTCAGCATCCAGATCAACATCATCAAAATTGATTTGCGGCTCATTATCGCGTTCAGACGATTGACGAGAACGACCAGTACGACGATCGCTGGGATCGGGTTTCAGCTCGTCTTCTGGTTTGAATTCATCCATTTAACACCCCACTCAAAGGTTAATGCTTACGACTTTGCACATAACCTGAAGCTAAAAGACCTACGTTTCGCAACGTAAGCCTGACCTTTCTTGTTGTTACGCCTGCTGGCAATCAGCAATAGCGTTAAGAACCACCTCGTGCGACACTCCGCCGCGCACTTCACTCTTCCCTATCGCTCGCGGAAGCACCAAACGAATCTCTCCCGCTAACACTTTTTTATCTCGCAGCATGTGCGGCAGATAAGCCTCAGTGGACATTTCACGCGGCCCATTCACCGGTAAGCCTGCTCGCTGTAACAGCGTAATGATGCGCTGCGTATCAGCGGAGGTGAACTGACCCAAACGTTCAGACGTACGGGCAGCCATTACCATACCTGCTGCAACTGCTTCACCATGTAACCAATTGCCATAACCCATTTCAGCTTCGATCGCATGGCCAAACGTGTGCCCCAGATTCAGTAAAGCACGTAAGCCCATTTCGCGCTCGTCTGCTGCGACAACTTCTGCTTTCAGCTCACAACAACGACGAATACAGTACGCCATCGCCGGACCGTCCAGACGCAACAACGCATCCAGATTGTCTTCCAGCCAGCTGAAAAATTCACCGTCAAGAATGATGCCGTATTTGATCACTTCCGCCAGCCCCGATGCCAGCTCACGCGCAGGAAGCGTTTTCAGACAATCGAGATCCACCACCACGGAGGCCGGTTGGTAAAACGCGCCAATCATGTTTTTACCGAGGGGATGGTTTACGGCGGTTTTGCCGCCAACGGAGGAGTCGACCTGCGACAACAGGGTTGTCGGGACTTGAATAAAACGAACACCACGTTGATAGCTGGCTGCCGCAAAACCGGTCAGATCGCCAATCACGCCGCCGCCAAGGGCAACTAACGTGGTATCACGACCGTGCGGTTTTTGCAGTAACGCGGTGAAAACCGTATCCAGAACCGTCAGGCTTTTATGCTGCTCGCCATCGGGAAGGATAACGCTATCAACGTTAACACCCGCCTGTTCAAGTACGCCGCGAACCTTATCGAGATAAAGGGGGGCCAAGGTTTCGTTGGTCACCAACATAACCTGATCGCCCGATTTCAGCGGTAAGAATGAAGCTGGCTCATTGAACAAACCAGCCGCGATGGTGATAGGGTAACTACGTTCCCCGAGAGTGACTGTGATCCTCTCCATTACGCGACATCCACCTTAGTTACTTGTACCCGCAGACGAGTGTGTATTCAGCCAGAATTAGTTGCTTTCCAACATATGAATAATCTGGTTTGCTACGACTTTTGCGCTCTGATCGTCGGTGCGAATGGTCACGTCAGCAATCTCTTCGTACAGAGGATTGCGTTCGTCAGCCAACGCTTCCAGAACTTCACGAGGCGGTGATTCTACCTGCAGCAACGGGCGTTTCTTGTCACGTTGAGTACGCGCAAGTTGTTTTTCAATTGTCGTTTCAAGATAGACCACGACGCCACGCGCGGAAAGACGGTTACGTGTTTCACGTGATTTTACAGAGCCACCGCCAGTTGCCAGCACAATACCCTGTTTTTCCGTCAACTCGTTGATGACTTTTTCTTCGCGATCACGGAAGCCGTCTTCACCTTCTACATCGAAGACCCAGCCCACATCAGCTCCGGTTCGTTTCTCAATCTCTTGATCAGAATCGTAAAATTCCATATTGAGTTGTTGAGCTAACTGGCGCCCAATAGTGCTTTTTCCGGCACCCATAGGCCCAACCAGAAAGATATTGCGTTTCTCTGCCATTTTTTCGGTACTACTAAGACTATTCGTTAATGGTAAACCCGCTTCGCAGACACCCAGCGCAGCAGGACATGAACTGAAACCTCATAAGATATTGCGAGAGTCAGACTGAAAATTATCTCAATACTCAAGCGGGTTTGGCAACTGAATAAATCACCAAACCTAACGCATTTCTGGTCGTGGCAGGCATGCTACCCTGCAAACATCAGACCTGGCGACGTATCGCGCAGCCAAATGACACCCAATAAGCCTATGGCACACCACCGGAAAGGCAAAGCGTATTCACTGCCGCATAAGTAAAGAAAAGTACCGACGCTCAAATCGGTACTCCTTGTATGCTAAATACACCCTCACGTCAAATCCCTGAAACGTGTTCAGTGCAAAAACAACGGCTTTTCATGCATAAGTTATTCCGTTGAAACCAGTCTGGGCGTTATAAAGACCACTAATTCGCGCCGTTCATCTTCTTTACCATCATGGCGAAAAAGAGAGCCAAGCCAGGGAATGTCGCCTAATAGCGGCACGCTGTCGGCTGCGGATTTATTCTTATGTGAAAAAATCCCGCCAAGCGCAATCGTCTCGCCGCTTCTTACCTCGACCTGCGTTTCAATCTCTTGCTTGTCGATAGCCAACACTTCGCCATCTGCCTGCTGTAGAACCTGTCCCGGAACATTCTGGCTGATATGCAGTTTCAGCCTGATTCTCCCTTTCTGCAACACCGTTGGCGTTACCTCCATCCCCAGTACCGCTTCCTTGAACTCGACGGATGTCGCACCGCTTTCACCGCTGGAGACCTGATAAGGGATCTCACTGCCCTGCTTAATACTGGCAGGTTGCAGGTGAGATGCCAGTAATCGTGGACTGGCAATGATATCCAGTTGCTGTTTTTGCTCCAGCGCAGACAACTCCAGTTCCAGTAAACGACCGTTAATACGGCCAATGTTAAATCCCACACGGGATGTGGCGGTGGCTACAGAGAGATCGCTGGCAAGCGTTGTGACATTCCCAACCGCCCCCGGTTGTTGTGCGTCAGCCAGTGACCACTTCACCCCCAGCTCACGCAAACTTTTCTCATTAATGGTGACGATATGCGCCGCCAGTTCAACCTGGGCAACCGGCAAATCCATTTGCGCCACCCACGTTTCCAGGGTGTTGAGAACAACACGATTGTCACGCAGCAGTAAGCGGTTGGTTCGTTTATCCACCGTCATGCTTCCTTTGGCACTGAGCAGCTTTTCTCCGGCTTTTACCAGCTCGGTGGCATCAGCATAGTGCAAAATGATGCTGCGATGTTCCAGCGGAAGACTAGCCTGAATCCGCGCCTGCTCGTTTTCCTGACGAGCCGCATTTTCACTCTGCCATTGAACAGAATGCACATGCAGGACGTTGCCTTCCTGACGTAATACCAGCCCGGCACTTTTTACCACCGTCTGCAATGCCTGCTTCCAGGGGACATCCGTCAAATGCAGCGACAGCACACCGCTGACATCCGGCGAAACCACCAGGTTTTTTTGTTCCTGTTCAGCCAGCGCCTGCAATACCTGCGTAACCGGCACATCATCGACCACCAGCGTCACGTTTTGCGGTTTCGTCGCCAGCGCGCTCGTTATCCCGACCGCCAGTGCCATTACTATCAACGCTATCCATCGCTTCATTTACCGCTCCTTGTCGCTGCCACTGCCACCGCGGCGGTTCGCAGTTTTTTTCTGTGTCGAGGGTTATGTTCTGGGCCGTTATCTGCATAATCGTCCAACCGTTTTTCAGGACGTCATTTCGCTTAACCCGCCGCCATTTTTTCTGGCTATCCTGAACGATGCCGATGGGTCGTGTGCCCTGACTCACCATGCCCTGAAAACGCCATGTCGACAGCTCAGCAATTTGACAACGGTCCTCCGGCGGCAGGAAGGGATTACGCATACCGGTGAGTATCAGTACGCTTATACATGCCAACAACCAGCGTTCAACCATCATTCAGGCGCTCCAGCTGTAGCGTTAGCAGCAGCTCTGTGCCTTCTGCGCTAAGCGAAAATCGGCTGACGTTCATCCCCTGATCCGCCAACTGGACAAACGTCAGCGGGATAGCATCCCAGGCCGATATCAGCGCCATCTCTCCCCCCTGAGCTGAGGGTTGCCAGTGGATAAGACGGGTAAGTGAATTCTGAAACAGCAGCGGGGAGAACAGGGTCAGTTTCTCTTCAGACTCTGCTGGTGATGCCGCCAGCAGATATACATCTCGCCATTGCATCTGAATAGCCGCACGTTGCTGGACCAGCGACTCGCGTTGCATAGTCCGCTCCCGCGCTACGGGGTAAAGACATAGCGTCACCAGTATGAGTAACCCCAACATCCAGCCGCACCAGCATATGATTCGAAAGCGTGGCGACTGCGCTAACCAGACATCACAGAGCGTTATCATGCGCACCGCTCCGTGTCAGTCGAAAGTGGAATTGCCAGCGTCCCTGCGCATCCTGCTGCGTTTCTCCAGGGCTGTTCAACATAAACAACGGCAACTGGCGTAATTGCGCTTCCAATGCCTTCAATGCGGCAAAGTTCAGTGTGTTTCCCGTCAGTTCCAGCGTGTCCTCCTGCCAGGTCATTTTTGTTAACCACGCCTGCTCCGGCAGTAATTCCGCCAGCCCTTGCAAAGCCCGCTGCCAGCTTCGGGTCTGCTCACGCTGTTTGTTCCGCGCCTGAACCTGCTGCCATCGTTGCTGGCGCTGTTGCATACGCGGCTTCAGCGCCATGAGGGCCTCGGCCCGCGTCTTTTCGGCGTCTGCCAGCAACAATTCAGCCCGATTTTCTACACTCAAAGCGCTGTAATAGCGCAACAACACGCCAATACTAAGCAAGAGTGAAGCGCTAAATAAGATGCCCCAGAAGCGCAGGCAAGCGTAACGCCGAGCCTGACGCCAGGGCAGAAGATTAATGGTCGCAATCATCAGTACACGCCCCCCATAGCGAGTCCCAGCGCAATGGCGAAGTGATGGCTTTGCGTTGGAATGGGCGGCTGGCGTACAAACACGGCGCTTAAAGGATCGAAGCCGCCGGGGGAGCATTGCGCAATGGCTGTCGTGGGCAGAGATAATGTCGTGGCAAGCTCCTCGATACAGCTAATATCGCCCGTTGATTTACGTCCCCATGCTGAACGGGTCGCCCATAACCACTGGGCATCATCACGCCATACCAGACACTGGTGATGCTCCGGCAGGAAGGGAATAAATCGCTGTAACGCGCTGGCGTCCGGGGTAATCGCCGTAACCTGCACCTTAAGGGTTTGGATAAGCGTCAGAAGCGCTGAAATCTCTTTGCTTTGCGCAGCAGTGACGTTAAACGCCGGGCTCAACGTGTCTTCGCTATAATCAAAATGCAGCGCATCCGGCGCCATATCCAGTTCACGCGCCATCGAACCGGACAACCATGCGGTTTGCTCTGGCTCGCGTAACGTCATTGTCGGACGAGGAAACTTTTTTTGTAACGTCCTGTTGGCGGGAAAAGAGAGATGAATATGGTGTCGGCGAGGGAGCTCCCGACTCCACGACAGTAGCGCGGCGACCAGCTGTTCAGGCTCGCGAATGTGACCATCGACGATAACCTGAGGCGTCAGCGGAATACGCCACCAGCGTTGCAGATACCAACCTGATGCTTCGCGAACGATAGCGACAGCCAGCACTTCATGTTGCTGAATATGCAGACCAATTTTCCAGATATTGAAAGCCATTGCTGATGATCTCCTTATCACCCGTCGCTTTAACGGGTATATCAATGCGTCTGGCTTGCCTTTATACTACCGCGCGTTTGTTTATAAACTGCCCAAATGCCACTAAATGGGAAATCTCCAGTGAAGTTCGTAAAGTATTTATTAATCCTTGCAGTATGTTGCATCCTGCTGGGAGCAGGCTCGATTTATGGCCTTTATCGCTATATCGAGCCGCAATTACCTGACGTCGCGACGCTCAAAGATGTGCGTTTACAGATCCCGATGCAGGTTTACAGCGCTGACGGCGAGCTAATCGCGCAGTATGGCGAGAAACGTCGAATCCCGGTCACTCTGGATCAGATGCCGCCGGTAATGGTTAAAGCCTTTATCGCCACAGAAGACAGCCGCTTTTATGAGCACCACGGGGTAGACCCGGTGGGGATTTTCCGTGCGGCCAGCGTAGCATTGTTCTCTGGTCACGCGTCGCAAGGGGCGAGTACCATTACCCAGCAGTTGGCGAGAAACTTCTTCCTGAGCCCGGAACGTACGCTGATGCGTAAGATAAAAGAAGTGTTCCTGGCGATCCGCATTGAACAACTGCTGAGTAAAGATGAGATCCTCGAGCTGTATCTGAACAAGATTTACCTGGGGTATCGCGCCTATGGCGTGGGTGCTGCCGCGCAGGTCTATTTCGGTAAAACGGTGGATCAACTCAGCTTAAGTGAAATTGCGGTGATTGCCGGTCTGCCAAAAGCGCCGTCAACCTTCAACCCTCTCTATTCGATGGACCGGGCAACCGCGCGACGTAACGTTGTACTGTCGCGTATGTTGAGCGAAAACTACATCACGCAGGCCCAGTACGATCAGGCGCGCGGCGAAGCCATTGACGCCAACTACCACGCGCCGGAAATCGCTTTCTCTGCACCATATCTGTCTGAAATGGTGCGCCAGGAGATGTATAACCGTTATGGTGAGAAAGCCTATGAAGACGGGTATCGCATCACCACCACCATTACACGCAAAGTACAGCAGGCAGCTCAGCAGGCAGTACGCAACAACGTGATGGATTACGACATGCGCCACGGCTACCGCGGCCCGTCGAACGTGCTGTGGAAAGTGGGCGAAAGCAGTTGGGACAGCAAAAAAATCACCGATACGCTGAAAGCGCTGCCGACTTATGGACCGCTGTTACCGGCGGTTGTTACCAGTGCCAATCCGCAGGAAGCCATTGCCGCGCTGGCGGATGGTACGTCAGTGTCATTACGCATGGATGGCATGCGCTGGGCGCGTCCTTACCGCTCGGATACTCAACAAGGCCCAACGCCGCGCAAAGTGACCGACGTGGTACAGGCCGGCCAGCAAATCTGGGTACGCCAAGTGGGCGATGCCTGGTGGCTGGCGCAAGTGCCAGACGTCAACTCCGCACTGGTCTCCATCAATCCGCAAAACGGCGCGGTGCTGGCACTGGTTGGTGGTTTTGACTTCAACCAGAGCAAGTTTAACCGTGCAACGCAGGCGTTACGCCAGGTGGGTTCTAACATCAAGCCATTCCTGTATACCGCCGCGATGGATAAAGGTCTGACGCTGGCGAGCATGCTCAACGACGTGCCAATCTCCCGCTGGGATGCCGGTGCTGGTTCCGACTGGCAGCCGAAGAACTCCCCGCCGCAGTACGCCGGTCCTATCCGCTTACGTCAGGGGCTGGGTCAGTCGAAAAACGTGGTGATGGTACGCGCCATGCGCGCCATGGGCGTGGATTACGCGGCAGAGTATCTGCAACGTTTCGGTTTCCCGGCACAGAACATTGTGCATACCGAGTCACTGGCGCTGGGTTCGGCTTCGTTCACACCGTTGCAGGTGGCGCGCGGTTACGCAGTGATGTCTAACGGCGGCTTCCTGGTCGATCCGTATTTCATCAGTAAGATCGAAAGCGATATGGGCGGCGTTATCTTCGAAGCGAAGCCGAAAATTGCCTGCCCGGAATGCGATATTCCGGTGATTTACGGCGATACCCAGAAATCTAACGTGCTGGAAAACAGTAATGTAGAAGATGTCGCCGTCTCGCAGGAACAGCAGAATGCCGCCGTGCCTATGCCGCAGCTTGAGCAGGCTAACCAGGCACTGGTCGCGCAAAGCGGCACACAGGAATACGCTCCGCACGTGATCAACACACCGCTGGCCTTCCTGATTAAAAGCGCGCTGAACACCAATATATTTGGTGAACCAGGCTGGATGGGAACCGGTTGGCGCGCAGGTCGCGATTTACAGCGTCATGATATCGGCGGGAAAACCGGAACCACCAACAGCTCTAAAGATGCGTGGTTCTCCGGTTACGGACCAGGCGTGGTGACGTCAGTATGGATCGGCTTTGATGATCATCGCCGCAACCTTGGTCATACGACAGCTTCCGGCGCGATCAAAGACCAAATCTCCGGCTACGAAGGCGGTGCGAAGAGTGCGCAGCCAGCATGGGATGCCTACATGAAGTCCGTGCTGGAAGGCGTGCCTGAACAGCCGTTGACGCCGCCACCGGGTATCGTGACGGTCAATATCGATCGCAGCACAGGACAACTGGCAAGCGGTGGCAATAGCCGCGCAGAGTACTTCATTGAAGGCACTCAGCCGACGCAACAGGCGGTGCATGAAGTGGGGACGACCATTATCGATAATGGTGAGACGCACGAACTGTTCTGATCAAAAAAGGCGCTTAGGCGCCTTTTTTGTTGTTCGTGTATTAGCTGCAGAGAAATTAAAGCCGCCCCTGCCCTTTCAGCCATTCGCGTACGAGGAACAACGCACTGACATTACGCGCTTCGTGAAAATCAGGATCTTCCAGCAGGTCCATCAAATGCGCCAGCGGCCAGCGCACCTGCGGTAATGGCTCAGGTTCATCACCCTCCAGCGATTCAGGATATAAATCTTCTGCCACCACGATGTTCATCTTGCTGGAGAAATAAGATGGTGCCATGCTGAGTTTCTTTAAAAACGTCAGATCTTTTGCGCCAAACCCCACCTCTTCTTTCAGCTCCCGATTCGCCGCCTCAAAAATGCTTTCGCCAGGATCGATTAATCCCTTAGAAAAACCCAGTTCGTAAGATTCGGTCCCGACTGCGTACTCGCGGATGAGGATCATGTGGTCGTCAACAATCGGCACAATCATTACCGCTTCACGCGTGGATGGACGCATACGTTCATAAACGCGGCGTACGCCATTGCTGAACTCAAGGTCCACGCTTTCGACTTTAAACAGCCGGGATTGGGCGACGGTTTCCACTTTCAAAATCGTGGGTTTCTGTAATGATTTGCTCATTGTGAGGATCTTTGCTGTGAAATCTGGGGTTATTGTGCGATATACCGCACGGTTTCGGCAATGTGAATTGCCGTTTATTTACATTTATGTAACGTACTAAAAGTTAATCCCTATTTCAAATTAAAAGTCAATAGGTTGAAATAACTCCAGGAATTTGCTGATATTCCATTTTTAGTGATTTTGCTATGATTCGCTTTTACTGGGCTGTACTTAAAGATGCTCAAGTTCGACTCCACACTTGCCGATAGCCAACCACAGAATCACGAATATTGAACAGGGTGCGACTGACCACGCCTGACAGACTAAGTAAGATGGGGAAAGCATGAGCACCATTCTGATTTTTTTAGCTGCTTTGCTGGCCTGCTCATTGCTTGCAGGATGGCTACTCAAATCAAAATCCAGGCAGAAAAATTTACCCTTGAGCAGCGTCTTCTCAGACGCCTCGAAACGTAAACTCGCGCCTGAAGAACGCACTGCCGTCGAAAACTATCTCGAAAGCCTTAGTCAAATTCAGCAAGTACCTGGTCCAACTGGAGCCAGTTCTGCGCCAGTCTCATTAACGTTGAATGCCCAAAGTAATAGCGTCATCGTGCTTACTCGTTCGATTACACGTTACGGCATCACTACCGACGATCCTAACAAATGGCGCTACTATCTTGATTCCGTTGAGGTACACCTTCCCCCTTTCTGGGAACAATACATCAATGACGAAAATAGCGTTGAGATAATCCATACCAATACAATACCGCTGGTTATCTCGTTGAACGGCCATACGCTGCAGGAATATATGCAGGAAGCGCGTGGCTATGCGTTGCAGCACACCGCTTCTACCCAGGCATCCATTCGTGGTGAAGAAAGTGAGCAGATTGAACTGCTGAATATTCGCCAGGAAACCCATGAAGAATATGCGCTCAGCCGCCCTTCGGGATTGCGCGAGGCGTTGCTGATAACCGCATCATTCCTGTTGTTCTTTTTCTGTTTGGTTATCCCGAATACGTTTGTTCCGTGGGCAGTCGGTGGCGCGGTGTTGCTGTTAGCTGCGGGTCTGTGGGGATTATTCGCCCCGCCGCCCAATACCGCCCTGCGGGAAATTCATTGTCTGCGCGGTACGCCGCGTCGCTGGGGGTTGTTTGGCGAAAACGACCAGGAGCAAATTAATAATATCTCGCTGGGTATTATCGATCTGATCTACCCACCTCACTGGCAACCTTACATCGCCCAAGACCTTGGCCAGCAAACGGATATCGATATTTATCTCGATCGCCACGTTGTCCGCCAGGGGCGTTTTTTATCTCTGCACGATGAAGTCAAAAATTTCCCGTTGCAACATTGGCTGCGCAACGCCGTCATCGCTGGCGGCTCGTTGCTGGTACTGCTGATGCTGCTGTTTTGGATCCCGCTGGATATGCCGATAAAGGTCACGCTTTCCTGGATGAAGGGCGCGCAAACTATCGAAGCCACCAGCGTTAAACAGCTCGAAAACGCGGGCGTTCGCGTGGGTGACACGCTGCACCTGAGCGGTACGGGTATGTGTAATATTCATACCCAAGGGAGCTGGAATGCGCAGCCCACCACGCCGTTTATGCCTTTCGATTGCTCGCAAATTATCTGGAATGACGCACGCGCATTACCACTGCCCGAATCCGATTTGGTGAATAAGGCCACTGCGCTCACGCAGGCCGTGAACCGCCAGCTGCATCCCAAACCTGACGATGACTCTCGCGTCAGCGCATCGCTACGCTCGGCAATCCAAAAGTCCGGCATGGTGTTACTGGACGATTTTGGTGAGATTGTCCTGAAAACGGCCGATCTGTGTGCAGCCAAAGATGAATGTGTACGCTTAAAGAATGCGCTGGTTAACCTCGGTAACAGCAAAGACTGGGCCGCGCTGGTAAAGCGAGCGAACGCAGGCAAACTGGATGGGGTGAACGTGCTGCTGCGTCCGGTAAGCGCTGAGTCGTTAGATAATCTGGTGAATACCTCTACGGCACCATTTATTTCACGCGAGACTGCGCGAGCGGCCCAGGCGCTGAATAGCCCTGCTCCCGGCGGTTTCCTGATTATCAGCGATGAAGGCAGCGATCTGGTCGATCAACCGTGGCCGACGACCTCGCTATATGACTATCCTCCCCAGGAACAGTGGAACGCCTTCCAGCGCCTGGCGCAGATGCTGATGCAGACACCATTTCGCGCAGAGGGGATCGTCACCAATATTTCGACTGACGCCAATGGCACCCAGCACATTGGCCTGCACCGTATCCCGGATCGTTCAGGGTTATGGCGCTACCTTGGCACGACGCTGCTGATGTTCTCCATGCTCGGATGCGCTGTCTACAACAGCGTGCAGGCATTCAGACGCTACCAGCGTCACCGCACCCGCATCGCGGAAATTCAGAGCTACTACGAAAGTTGCCTGAATCCAACGCTGATTGACGACCCGGAAAGCCTGATTCGATAACACGCTCGCACGACAGGATATGCTACTCTGTCGCGCATCATGTTTTCTTGTGGGGAGTTTCCATGCATATCAATATTGCCTGGCAGGATGTCGACACCGTGTTGTTAGATATGGACGGCACGCTGCTCGACCTGGCATTCGATAACTATTTCTGGCAAAAACTGGTGCCGGAAACCTATGGCGCGAAGCAGGGTATCTCTCCCCAGGAAGCCCAGGACTATATTCGTCAGCAGTATCATGCCGTGCAGCATACGCTAAACTGGTACTGCCTGGATTACTGGAGCGAGTGCCTGGATCTGGATATTTGCGCCATGACAACGGAACAGGGACCGCGCGCCGTTTTGCGTGAAGATACCGTACCGTTTCTTGATGCTTTAAAAGCCAGCGGCAAGCGCCGTATTTTGCTCACCAACGCGCATCCGCATAATCTGGCGGTGAAGCTGGAGCATACCGGTCTGGCCTCACACCTTGATTTATTACTTTCCACCCACACATTTGGTTATCCCAAAGAGGATCAGCGGTTATGGCACGCTGTGGCTGAAGAAACGGGAATGAGTGCAGAGAAGACGCTGTTTATTGACGACAGCGAACCCATTCTCGACGCCGCTGCTCTGTACGGTATTCGTTACTGCCTCGGCGTGACCAATCCCGACTCCGGCATCGCCGAAAAGCAGTACGCACGCCATCCGTCACTGAATGACTACCGCCGACTGATCCCCTCACTGATGTGAAGGAGACGCCATGAAAGAAAAGCCCTCTGCTGAAGTCAGGCTGGATAAATGGCTGTGGGCTGCACGCTTTTACAAAACGCGTGCGCTAGCTCGCGAAATGGTTGAAGGCGGTAAGGTGCACTACAACGGCCAGCGCAGTAAGCCGAGCAAGATTGTCGAGCTGAACGCCACCCTCACCCTTCGCCAGGGAAATGACGAGCGAACGGTCATTATCAAGGCCATTACCGAGCAGCGTCGCCCGGCAACGGAAGCCGTTACGCTGTATGAAGAAACCGCGGAAAGCGTGGAAAAACGCGAAAAAATGGCGCTGGCGCGTAAACTTAACGCGTTAACCATGCCGCACCCGGACAGGCGACCGGACAAGAAAGAGCGCCGCGACCTGTTACGATTTAAACATGGCGACAGCGAGTGACTGTCACCTGCAAGAGAGATGATTATGCCGCAACATGACCAATTACATCGTTATCTGTTTGAAAACTTTGCCGTGCGCGGCGAGCTGGTGACCGTTTCGGAAACCCTGCAACAGATCCTCGAAAATCATACTTACCCGCAGCCGGTCAAAAACGTACTGGCTGAGCTGCTGGTTGCCACCAGCCTGCTCACCGCTACGCTGAAGTTTGCCGGTGATATCACTGTGCAGTTGCAGGGTGATGGTCCGCTGAGCCTGGCCGTCATCAACGGCAACAACAATCAGCAGATGCGCGGCGTGGCCCGCATGCAGGGTGATATTCCTGAAGATGCCGATTTGAAAACCCTGGTGGGCAACGGCTACCTGGTGATCACCATTACCCCGGAAGAAGGCGAGCGTTATCAGGGCGTGGTCGGTCTGGAAGGTGACACGCTGGCAGCCTGTCTGGAAGACTACTTCATGCGTTCCGAACAGCTGCCGACACGCCTGTTCATCCGCACTGGCGATGTTGATGGCAAACCCGCTGCTGGCGGAATGCTGCTGCAAGTGATGCCGGCGCAAAACGCACAGGCAGATGATTTCGATCACCTGACCGCCCTGACCGAAACCATCAAGGCCGAAGAGCTGCTGACGCTGCCGGCCAACGAAGTGCTGTGGCGCTTATACCACGAAGAAGAGGTTACTCTCTACGATCCGCAGGACGTTGAGTTCAAATGCACCTGTTCACGCGAACGCTGCGCAGGCGCACTGAAAACGTTGCCGGACGAAGAAGTTGACAGCATTCTGGCGGAAGAAGGCGAGATAGATATGCACTGCGATTACTGCGGTAGCCACTATCTGTTTAACGCCATGGATATTGCAGAGATCCGCAGCAACGCCTCCCCTGCCGATCCACAGGTGCATTAATCACCGTCTTGCCTGAAGGCGCGGCGCTTATCAGGCCTACGGAAAAACTGTCGTAGGCCTGATAAGGCGTTCGCGCCGCTATCCGGCAAAAACGCGGTCGGCAACACACTCACTCGGTGTAATAAGTCATCGGCAGTCTTTTGCCATCAATAGTGATATCCCGCCAGATTCTGGGGGCTGAACCCAGTTGCTGATTCGCCACCGCCTGCAGCAATTTATCCTTATTGAATCCTTCTGGTAGCCTGGCAACAGCTAACAAATCCCATTTGTTTTTCTGCATGCCGAAGACCAGACTCTCCCCATCGCCAAAAGCATATAGCACCTGCTCAGGATGACCATCCGCATTGAGGTCCTGACTCACCAATACGCACGCATTCTGCTCAGCACAAGAGGTGATACGATACCCCTGTGCTTTGACAAACGTCCAGAACGCATCGTCTGGCTTCTCGCTCCCCGGAGCAATCACAACCTTCGATACTAACTGTGTTGCGGTTAGCTCTTTAACCGGATCCCGGCTCCCTTGCAGCAGAGAATTCAAGTCGCGTCTGCGCTTACTGTCTTGATTAAACGCCACATCTTTTTGTAATGCTTCCAACGCTGCGCGCCCCGGTTTTCCGCTGTGATCCAACATATACAGGCTGACCTGATCCGGTTTGATTTTCCCGCTGTGATACAGCCCCATATGGCTGCTAACGCTGATACGCCAGGCATCAATAACCGGCGACGACAGCAGAACCAACAGCCCCAAAGCCAGCAACGAAACGCCAAGAATAACCTGCCCCTGAAGCTCAAGCGGATTGCGCCCGCGGCGTAAAATGCTGGCCAGATAGCCAAACGACCATACCAGCAGTACCACGGCCACCAGCACGCCATACAAACGCTCAGGCGTCCAACCGTACTGCTGTATTCGCACCCACAGCGCCCAACCGGCAATCAGCGTATAGATGGGCGTGATAGCCAGAGCACATTTGATGAGATAGCGTAACGCGCCAGGATAAGGTAGAGCTTCTTTTTGCGGCTCACGCACCATCGCCATGAGCAGCAGCAGGCTAAACGTCAGCGTTGACATCAGCCCTGCCGCGGAAACACGCTGCGAAATAGCCTCCAGCCCGGTGAAAGGCAAAGTCAGCATAAACATCAGCGCGAGTAGCGCCATCAGAGGTAGCAAACCCGTGGCGATTAACGTCAGCAGCTTTTGTACCGCCGCAACCAGACGCGACTGCGTACGCGCCAGTACGACCGCCAACGCGGTAATCAGGCCTAACACGATGTAAGCAAACCAGTCGGTATCAAAAAAAAGCGTTTCAAAGAAAGTAATGCCGACGAGTTTAAACATCTCGCTCCACAGCAGGAGTACCATCCAGAACAACCCGTTGGAAATGAACACAATCAGCAGCGTCAGCGTGTTAAGCCACAATTGTGTATAAAATTGCGCATAGCGTGTCTGTTGGCGGGACGCGCGAAGCGAGTACTGAATCCAGGGCAAGGCAAGCATCGCCATCAGCAGTAAGCGCCAACCGTAGAACATAAAAACTTCATGTTGCCGCCACTTATCACTGTCCTCAACTTGCCACTTTAGCCAGATGCTCATCGCCAGCACCACAACAAAGATCAGCACCATCCAGTACCACAGCGCGCGTTGTTTGAAAGAAACGACAGTAAGCAAAAGTGCCGAGGTGATCGCAATCGTCGCAGGCATGCCATAGAACAGCCAGCCGTCGTTATGGGGCACCAGATATGTCATCAGCAGGTAGCATAATGCCCCCTGCAGCAGGCCGATAAATATCATGCCCAAACGCGTCGTACGTGAAATTTCAGCACTATCCATGTCAGTTTCCAGAATGAAGGGAAAAGCTAATTATCGCATCAACTTCACAATTTTGAGCATTGGTAGGCTGATTTCAGACTAACGCGACGGGAAGTGAATCGATATTGTATATGTATGAGTTACGTTATTTTCTTACGTGAATACGATTACACTCACAAGATTCCCGCCAAAAACACTCTTCATTAACGTTTTAAGAACATTTTCCACAACAAAAAAGGGTTTCCTGCCATAATATCCGCCTCTTTGTGACAGGAGTCGCAGCGTATTCGGTAACCCGTGATTTTCCCGGATGCGTAAATCTATGAGCCTTGTCGCGGTTAGCAATCCCTAAAAAACCTTACTATTCCAGGTAATACATATTGGCTAAGGAGCAGTGAAATGCGTGTGAACAACAGTTTAACCCCGCAAGATCTCAAGGCTTATGGTATCAATGACGTTCAGGATATCGTTTACAATCCAGACTACGACACGCTTTTCCAGGAAGAACTTGATCCAAACCTGGAAGGTTATGAACGTGGCGTGTTAACGAATCTCGGCGCCGTTGCCGTTGATACCGGTATCTTTACCGGACGTTCGCCAAAGGATAAGTACATTGTCCGTGACGACACCACGCGCGACACGCTCTGGTGGTCCGACAAAGGTAAAGGTAAGAACGACAACAAACCGCTCTCCCCGGAAACCTGGCAGCATCTGAAAGGATTAGTTACCCAGCAACTTTCCGGCAAGCGCCTGTTTATCATTGATGCATTCTGCGGTGCTAACGCCGATACCCGTCTTTCCGTGCGCTTCATTACCGAAGTTGCCTGGCAGGCGCATTTCGTCAAAAACATGTTCATCCGCCCAAGCGACGAAGAGCTGGTTGATTTTAAACCGGATTTCATCGTGATGAACGGCGCTAAGTGCACCAACCCACAATGGAAAGAGCAGGGTCTGAACTCTGAAAACTTCGTGGCTTTCAACCTGACTGAGCGTATCCAGCTGATTGGCGGCACCTGGTACGGCGGCGAAATGAAGAAAGGTATGTTCTCCGTGATGAACTACCTGCTGCCGCTGAAAGGCATTGCCTCCATGCACTGCTCGGCAAACGTTGGGGAAAAAGGTGATGTGGCAGTCTTCTTTGGCCTGTCCGGTACAGGTAAAACAACGCTGTCCACCGATCCGAAACGCCGCCTGATTGGCGATGACGAACACGGCTGGGATGACGACGGCGTATTTAACTTCGAAGGCGGTTGCTACGCGAAGACCATCAAACTGTCTAAAGATGCCGAGCCAGAAATCTACAACGCAATTCGTCGTGACGCGCTGCTGGAAAACGTCACCGTGCGCGAAGATGGCTCCATCGACTTCGACGACGGTTCCAAAACTGAAAACACCCGCGTTTCCTACCCGATTTATCACATCGATAATATCGTTAAGCCAGTGTCAAAAGCGGGTCATGCGACCAAAGTGATCTTCCTGACTGCCGACGCATTTGGCGTGCTGCCGCCGGTTTCTCGCCTGACAGCAGACCAAACTCAGTACCATTTCCTGTCTGGCTTCACCGCCAAACTGGCCGGTACCGAACGCGGCGTTACCGAACCGACCCCAACCTTCTCTGCCTGCTTCGGCGCAGCATTCCTGTCTCTGCACCCAACGCAGTATGCAGAAGTGCTGGTGAAACGTATGCAGGCGGCAGGTGCGCAGGCGTATCTGGTTAACACCGGCTGGAACGGTACTGGCAAACGTATCTCTATCAAAGATACCCGTGCGATTATTGACGCCATCCTGAACGGTTCGCTGGATGACGCAGAAACGTTCCGTCTGCCGATGTTTGACCTGGCTATCCCGACCGAGTTGCCGGGCGTGGATACGCGCATTCTCGATCCGCGTAATACCTACGCGTCTCCAGAGCAGTGGCAGGAAAAAGCCAATGCACTGGCGAAACTGTTTATCGAGAACTTCGAGAAATACACCGACACCCCTGCGGGTGAAGCGCTGGTTGGCGCCGGACCGAAGCTGTAATTTTTGATTCGTTATATAGCCCCTTATCCGAGAGGGTAAGGGGTTTTTTATTGTGTTTATCTTTTAAAATGTACTCCGTACACCTATAATCTGTACTATCAACCCCATGCGCAGGACGCGCTATGTTCACATTTATTGAGCTACAAGGATTTAGTAAACGCCGTCCGTTACTTTTGCCTGACGATGAGTTTCGCGCTTTTCAAGAGGCGCTTATAGAGAACCCTGAGGCTGGAGATACTATCGCTGGTACAGGTGGATTCAGAAAAATTCGCTGGAGTCGCTCTGGTATGGGCAAACGCAGCGGTATTAGGGTTATCTATTACAACGTGACGCGCAAAGGTCGAATCTATCTCGCTTTGCTCTATCCTAAAAATGAACAGGATGATTTAACCGAAGAGCAAAAAAGAGTTTTAATGCACTTATCCAATATGCTGATTTAATCATGGGAATTTTAATCATCAGGACACCGCTATCCGGTGTGGTGAGGCCAAAATGAAAGACGAATTATTTGCCGATTTGCTGGCCAGTGCAGAAGAAATGGTGCGTATAGAGAAAGGTGAAGAAACACCTAAGCCTGAACATGTACATACCTTTAGCGAAATTGATGTTAAAGCCATCCGCGAAGCAACAGGGTTACGCCAACAGGATTTTGCCATAGCTGTTGGCGTGAGTTATGACCTGGTTAAAAGCTGGGAAACGAAACGACGCCAGCCGACTGGTGCACCAAGAAAACTGCTTTTATTAATTCAAAAAAATCCATTTATAATTAATCAATTAAAAGCAATTTAAGCCAGAAGTTTTACTCTGTATCCCGTAAACAAAGGGAGGCATTTCGCCTCCCTTTCTTATACGTCTTTCGTGATACCCTGCGCGCGAGTGAAAGGAACCGGAAGCCATGCACGAATCGACAACCCACCACGTTCACTGGTACCAATCTCCAGCATGCCGTTATGGTTATCAATAATACGTTGCACAATCGCCAGACCCAGCCCCGTGCCGCTGGTACTGCGCGCGCTGTCGCCGCGGACAAATGGCTGGAACAGGTGCTTACGCTGCTCCGGCTTGATGCCCGGACCATCATCTTCTACCTGGAACCAGGCGCGATGCGTCTCCGTACCGCTACTGACCTTAATCCAGCCGTTGCCGTAACGGGCGGCGTTAACCACCATATTGGCAACCGCACGCTTGATCGACAGCGGGTGCATCTTCACCTGAATGGCGCCAGGCTGCAGCGCAGTTTCGATTTCACGTTCATAGCCGCTTTCTGCCGCAACCACTTCACCCAGCACCGAGTTCAGATCCGCCATCTCCATCGGCATCTCCTGACCGGTACGCAGGTAATCGATGAACTGCTCGATGATGGCGTTACACTCTTCGATGTCCTTATTGATGGACTCCGCAAGATAACCGTCCTCTTCGCCCATCATTTCCGTTGCCAGACGAATACGCGTCAGCGGAGTACGTAAATCGTGGCTCACGCCCGCCATTAACAGCGTACGGTCATCGGCCAACTGCTTCACACCTGCGGCCATGTGGTTAAAGGCTCGGGTTACGGAGCGCACCTCTGAAGCGCCATACTCACGCAACGGCGGTGGAATGATACCTTTCCCCACCTGCAGCGCCGCATGTTCAAGATCCACCAATGGTCGGTTCTGGATACGGATAAACAGCCACGCGCCACCGATAGCCAGCAGCATAATCGCCAGCGTATAGCGGAACAGCGGTGAGAAATCGCCTTGATGAATTTCCGTAAGCGGCACACGTACCCAGATGTTGGGCGACAGCCAGGTTTTCAGCCACACAACCGGCGAGCTTTTGTTTACCTCGACGCGGACTTCCGTTGGGCCACCCAACTGCTGCGCCATCTGATGGCTTAAGAATTCATAGTGTTGCGCCCAACGCAGTCCGGCTTCTTCAGCGGCCTCGTTGGAATAGAGGGAAATACCCAGCTCACGATAAATTTCCCGACGGAATGCGGGCGGCACCACCAGTTGCGTACCGTCCTCCAGCTGTAGTTTATCGGTCATCAGCATACGAACTTCGTAGGCCAGGACCTTATTAAACTGCTGGAGGCTCGGCAGAATCGCGAAGTTCAGCACTACCAGGTAAGTCGTCACAAGGCTGGCAAACAGCAAGGTGACGATGAGCAATAACGTGCGGGCAAACGAACTTCGTGGCGAGAAGCGCATTCGCCTCATGCTTTAGAACCGTCCGGAACAAAGACGTAGCCCAGACCCCATACAGTCTGAATGTAGCGTGGATGCGCCGGGTCTTCTTCCACCATGCGACGCAGACGGGAAATCTGGACGTCGATAGAACGTTCCATCGCAGAATATTCACGACCACGGGCGAGGTTCATCAACTTGTCGCGGGACAGCGGCTCACGCGGATGGCTGACCAGTGCTTTCAGCACCGCAAACTCACCGCTGGTGAGCGGCATAGGCTCATCTTCACGGAACATTTCACGCGTACCGAGGTTCAGTTTGAACTTACCAAACGCAATAACTGCTTCTTCCTGAGAAGGCGCGCCCGGCAGTTCGTTCGCCTGACGACGCAGCACAGCGCGAATACGCGCCAGCAGTTCACGCGGGTTAAACGGTTTCGGAATGTAATCGTCAGCGCCGATTTCCAGTCCAACGATACGGTCCACTTCTTCGCCCTTCGCCGTAACCATAATGATCGGCATCGGGTTGCTTTGGCTGCGCAGGCGACGGCAAATAGACAGGCCATCTTCTCCCGGCAGCATTAAATCCAGCACCATCAGGTGGAAAGACTCACGGGTCAGCAGACGATCCATCTGCTCAGCGTTTGCGACGCTTCGAACCTGGAAGCCCTGCTCGGTCAGATAACGCTCCAGAAGCGCACGTAAGCGCATGTCGTCATCGACCACCAGAATCTTATAGTTCTCTTGCATTGTTATTACTCCCAAAGGTTCGCAACAATTAAGTGTATATTCTTAAGAAAGCTAACGTGAGTCACCAGCGAATTCTGGTATGAATTCCAGGCTAAATTGTTACAAAGCATATTAAACAGCAGCTTAAGTATACAATGTTTCTCGCAATACATTATTTATTCTGTTGATATGCTCACGTAATACTAATTGTGCGCATCATCACAGAGTCGAAGGTAAAACAATAAGATGAAAACGCCCCTGATAACCCGTGAAGGGTATGAAAAACTCAAACAAGAGCTGAATTATCTCTGGCGTGAAGAGCGCCCGGAAGTCACCAAAAAAGTTACCTGGGCCGCAAGTCTGGGTGACCGCAGCGAAAATGCCGACTACCAGTATAATAAAAAGCGCCTGCGTGAGATCGACCGCCGCGTCCGATATTTGACCAAGTGCATGGAGAATCTGAAAATCGTCGATTACTCCCCGCAGCAGGAGGGCAAAGTCTTCTTTGGCGCATGGGTTGAGATTGAAAATGACGATGGCGACATCCGCAAATTCCGTATTGTTGGCTACGATGAGATCTTCGGTCGTAAAGATTACATCTCTATCGACTCACCAATGGCGCGAGCGCTGCTGAAAAAAGAAGTCGGCGATCTCGCAGTAGTAAACACTCCTGGTGGCGAAGCCAGCTGGTACGTGAACGAGATTGAATACGTTAAGTGAGACCGGAACAATCCGAAGCCCCGGCAGATGGCTGGCATTTTTGTCAGTCAATCCGTATAACTATCCCCTGATTTTTTATCCTATAGACGAAGCTATCCATGATGAATGATTCTTTCTGCCGCATTATCGCAGGTGAAATTCAGGCTCGTGCTGAACAGGTAGAAGCTGCCGTTCGCCTGCTTGACGAAGGGAACACCGTGCCGTTTATCGCACGATATCGTAAGGAAATCACCGGCGGTCTGGACGATACGCAACTGCGTAATCTGGAAATCCGTCTGGGATATCTGCGTGAACTGGAAGACCGCCGTCAGGCAATCCTGAAATCTATCGGCGAGCAAGGCAAACTGACCGACGACCTGGCGAAAGCGATCAACGGCACGTTAAGTAAGACCGAACTCGAAGATCTCTATCTGCCGTACAAACCTAAGCGCCGTACCCGTGGGCAGATCGCCATTGAAGCAGGCCTTGAACCGCTGGCAGACCTGCTGTGGAACGAGCCGTCTCACGACCCGGAAACAGAAGCCGCTAAATATCTCAACGCCGACAACGGCGTGGCGGATATCAAAGCGGCCCTCGACGGCGCACGTTACATCCTGATGGAACGCTTCGCTGAAGATGCCGCGCTGCTGGCGAAAGTGCGTGACTATCTGTGGAAGAACGCGCATTTGGTTTCCACCGTGGTAAGCGGTAAAGAAGAGGAAGGCGCGAAATTCCGCGACTACTTCGATCACCACGAACCGATCTCTACCGTGCCATCCCACCGTGCGCTGGCCATGTTCCGTGGCCGTAACGAGGGCGTGCTTCAGCTTTCGCTGAATGCCGATCCGCAGTTCGATGAGCCACCGAAAGAGAGCCACGGCGAGCAAATCATTCAGGATCACCTTGGCCTGCGACTGAACAACGCACCGGCAGACAGCTGGCGTAAAGGCGTTGTGAGCTGGACATGGCGAATTAAGGTGCTGATGCACCTCGAAACCGAACTGATGGGCACCGTGCGCGAACGCGCGGAAGATGAAGCAATCAACGTCTTTGCCCGTAACCTGCATGACCTGCTGATGGCGGCTCCGGCCGGCCTGCGCGCCACCATGGGCCTCGATCCCGGCCTGCGTACCGGCGTGAAGGTGGCGGTTGTTGACGGTACCGGTAAGCTGGTCGCGACCGACACCATTTATCCACACACCGGTCAGTCCGCCAAAGCCGCCGTTGCCGTTGCGGCGCTGTGTGAAAAATACAACGTTGAGCTGGTGGCGATTGGTAACGGTACAGCGTCGCGCGAAACCGAGCGCTTCTTCCTCGACGTGCAGAAACAGTTCCCGAAAGTCACCGCGCAGAAAGTGATCGTCAGCGAAGCCGGGGCATCGGTTTACTCGGCTTCCGAGCTGGCGGCGCAAGAGTTCCCGGATCTCGACGTTTCATTGCGTGGCGCAGTGTCTATCGCCCGTCGTTTGCAGGATCCGCTGGCTGAGCTGGTGAAAATCGATCCGAAATCGATCGGTGTGGGCCAGTATCAGCACGACGTTAGTCAAACACAACTGGCGCGTAAGCTGGACGCGGTGGTGGAAGACTGTGTGAACGCCGTCGGCGTCGATCTCAATACCGCTTCCGTTCCGCTGTTGACCCGCGTGGCCGGCCTGACACGCATGATGGCGCAAAATATCGTTGCCTGGCGTGATGAGAACGGTCAGTTCCAGAACCGTCAGCAATTGCTGAAAGTCAGCCGTCTGGGGCCAAAAGCCTTTGAACAGTGTGCAGGCTTCCTGCGCATCAACCATGGCGATAACCCACTGGATGCCTCCACCGTTCACCCGGAAGCCTATCCGATTGTGGAACGCATTCTGGCCGCTACCGAGCAATCGCTGCGTGACCTGATGGGCAACAGCAACGAACTGCGCAATCTGAAAGCCGCCGATTTTACTGACGAACGCTTCGGGGTGCCGACCGTCACCGACATCATCAAAGAGCTGGAGAAGCCGGGCCGCGATCCGCGTCCTGAATTTAAAACCGCGCAGTTTGCCGATGGTGTCGAAACCATGAACGATCTGCTGCCGGGAATGATCCTGGAAGGGGCGGTCACCAACGTCACCAATTTCGGCGCGTTTGTTGATATCGGCGTTCATCAGGATGGCCTGGTGCATATCTCTTCGCTGTCGAATAAATTCGTCGACGATCCACACACCGTGGTGAAAGCGGGCGACATTGTGAAGGTGAAAGTGCTGGAAGTGGACCTGCAACGTAAGCGTATCGCGCTGACCATGCGTCTGGACGAGCAGCCGGGTGAAACCAATGCGCGTCGCGGCGGCGGGAATAACGATCGCACTCAGGGCAATCGCCCGGCGCCAAAAGCGGCGAAACCGCGTGGCCGTGACGCCCAGCCTGCGGGCAACAGCGCGATGATGGATGCGCTGGCGGCGGCAATGGGTAAAAAGCGCTAAGTTTAAACCGTGTGCCGGATGACGGAATCAATACCTTATCCGGCATATTTAATATATCCCCCGCTTTTCACCACAATATATTTATCACTTTATTAACAGATGAAACCTTAATTAAACATTAAGATTCTCAATAATTACCTCCGCGAACCATTCTTTCCCTACCAGAATAAATATTGAGGAATATCAAAATTGGCTCAAATTATTATCCAATTGTACATTCCGTCACATTTATTCTATTGATGATAGAAACCATTCTCATTATCATTGTTTTGTTGATTATTTACTCTTTCCTTACGTTGGCTAATCATCTGGTCTCATGCCGCCCTGTCGCCCCATGAGGTAATCATCCAGTTAGCGAGATATAAGTAGGTCCCTATGCAATTCACTCCTGACAGTGCGTGGAAAATTACCGGCTTTGCCCGTGAAATCAGCCCGGCTTATCGTCAGAAACTGTTGTCACTTGGCATGCTGCCCGGCTCCTCCTTCAACGTGGTACGCGTCGCCCCGCTCGGCGATCCTATCCATATCGAAACGCGTCGCGTAAGTCTGGTATTGCGTAAAAAGGATTTGGCGTTATTAGAAGTGGAAGCGGTTTCCTGTTAATACAGTGAGTCTATAAAAATGAAAAAACTAACCATTGGTTTAATTGGTAATCCTAATTCCGGCAAGACAACTTTATTCAACCAACTCACCGGCGCGCGCCAGCGTGTAGGCAACTGGGCTGGCGTTACCGTGGAGCGTAAAGAAGGTCATTTCGCCACAACGGACCATCAGGTCACGCTGGTGGATTTACCCGGCACCTATTCTCTGACGACAATCTCATCCCAGACCTCTCTCGATGAGCAGATTGCCTGCCACTATATTTTAAGCGGCGACGCGGATCTGTTGATCAACGTAGTCGATGCTTCAAACCTTGAACGTAACCTCTACCTGACGTTGCAACTGCTTGAGTTGGGCATCCCCTGCATCGTCGCGTTGAATATGCTGGATATCGCTGAAAAGCAGCAAATCCGTATTGATATCGACGCCCTCTCAGCACGTCTTGGCTGCCCGGTGGTTCCGCTGGTTTCCACCCGCGCCCGCGGCATTGAAGCGCTGAAGCTGGCGATCGATCGCTACAAGGAAAACGACACCGTCGAGCTGGTCCATTATGCCCAGCCGTTGCTGCAGGAAGCGGACTCCCTCGCCGACGCGATGGCCAAAGATATGCCGCTCAAACAGCGCCGCTGGCTGGGCCTGCAGATGCTGGAAGGCGATATCTACAGCCGCGCCTATGCGGGTGATGCCGCGCAAAATCTCGATGCCTCTATCGCACGCCTGAGCGAGACAATGGACGATCCGGCGCTGCATATCGCCGATGCGCGCTATCAGTGCATTGCCGCTATCTGCGATACCGTCAGCAATACTCTGACGGCAGAACCGAGCCGTTTCACCACCGCGGTAGATAAAATCGTTCTCAACCGCTTCCTCGGGCTACCGATTTTCCTGTTCGTGATGTACCTGATGTTCCTGCTCGCCATTAACATCGGCGGCGCGCTGCAACCATTGTTTGACGTCGGCTCCGTAGCACTCTTTATCCATGGTATTCAGTGGATTGGCTACACGCTGCACTTCCCGGACTGGCTCACTATCTTCCTGGCCCAGGGCCTTGGCGGCGGGATTAACACCGTGCTGCCGCTGGTACCGCAAATCGGCATGATGTACCTGTTCCTCTCCTTCCTTGAAGACTCCGGCTACATGGCGCGCGCCGCGTTTGTGATGGACCGTCTGATGCAGGCGCTGGGACTGCCGGGCAAATCGTTCGTCCCGCTGATCGTCGGCTTTGGCTGTAACGTACCGTCCGTGATGGGCGCACGTACGCTGGACGCCCCGCGTGAGCGTCTGATGACCATCATGATGGCGCCGTTTATGTCCTGCGGCGCACGTCTGGCGATTTTCGCCGTCTTTGCCGCGGCGTTCTTTGGTCAGAACGGCGCACTGGCGGTCTTCTCGCTGTACGTACTGGGTATCGTGATGGCTGTGTTGACGGGCCTGATGCTCAAACACACCATCATGCGTGGTGAAGCAACGCCGTTCGTGATGGAGCTGCCGGTATACCACGTGCCGCACATCAAGAGTCTGATTATTCAGACCTGGCAACGCCTGAAAGGCTTCGTTCTGCGTGCAGGTAAAGTCATCATCATCGTCAGCATTTTCCTCAGCGCGTTTAACAGTTTCTCGCTGAGCGGGAAAATCGTCGATAACATCAACGACTCAGCTCTGGCCTCCGTTAGCCGTGTTATTACTCCAGTGTTTAAACCGATTGGCGTTCACGAAGATAACTGGCAGGCAACCGTAGGTTTGTTCACCGGCGCGATGGCGAAAGAAGTGGTGGTGGGTACGCTGAACACGCTCTATACCGCGGAAAACATTCAGGAAGAAGAGTTCAACCCGGCAGATTTCCACCTTGGTGACGAGCTGCTCGGCGCAGTGGATGAAACCTGGCAAAGCCTGAAAGACACCTTCAGCCTGAGCGTACTGGCTAACCCTATCGAAGCCAGCAAGGGCGACGGCGAAATGGCGACGGGCGCAATGGGCGTGATGGGCGAGAAATTTGGCAGCGCCGCCGCCGCGTACAGCTACCTGATCTTTGTTCTGCTGTATGTGCCGTGCATTTCAGTGATGGGCGCTATCGCACGTGAATCCAGCCGTGGCTGGATGAGTTTCTCGATTCTGTGGGGCCTGAATATCGCCTACTCTCTGTCGACGCTGTTTTATCAGACGGTCAGCTACAAAGAGCACCCGACCTACAGCCTGGTGTGCATTTTAGCGGTCATCCTGTTTAACATCGTGTTGCTGGGCCTGCTGCGTCGAGCTCGCAGCCGCGTGGACCTCGCACTGCTGGCAACCAACAGAACGGCGAGTTCCTGCTGTTCCAGCACGACTGGCGATTGCCACTAAGGTTATCGACAATGGCATCACTTATTCAGGTTCGTGATTTATTGGCTTTGCGGGGGCGCATGGAGGCGACACAAATAAGCCACACGCTGCATACCCCGCAGCCCATGATTGACGCCATGCTGAATCAGTTAGAAAAGATGGGCAAAGCGGTGCGGATTCAGGAAGATGCCGACGGGTGTCTTTCCGGAAGCTGCAAAAGTTGCCCGGAAGGTAAAGCCTGCCTGCGCGAGTGGTGGGCTTTACGCTAATCAGATGCTCTTTGCCGGATGGCGCTACGCTTATCCGGCCTACAAATGATGCAAACGTCCAGGCCGGATAATTCGTTTATGCAGATATCCGGCTTTTTTGCGTAATGGATTCCACATAGATTTCATTATTTCAGCAAAAAAGATCTATCCTCCAGCCAGCTACGCATCGTTATTAATTCGTGGATGATTACTGCCGACCATGAAAGTAGAGTCTCGTCATCTTGTTTCTCAGGTGACGGATCGCCATGAATACTGACACGACTGCTACGCCGCATGACGCGATTTTCAAAACGTTCTTAAACCACCCGGCAACCGCACGCGACTTTCTTCAGCTCCATCTTCCAGCCTCTTTACAAAAACTATGCGATCTTAAAACGCTGCAACTGGAATCTGGCAGCTTTATCGAGGACGATTTACGCGCGTACTATTCCGACGTGCTGTGGTCGTTAAAAACTCGCGAAGGTGATGGTTACATTTACACCATTATTGAACATCAAAGCAGCGCCGATGTTCACATGGCATTTCGGCTAATACGCTATGCCATTGCGGTAATGCAGCGTCATCTGGATGCGGGACATAAGAAGCTGCCTCTGGTAATCCCCCTACTTTTTTATCATGGTGCAGCAAGCCCATACCCCTATTCACTTTGTTGGCTGGACGAGTTTGATGACCCGGAGTCCGCCAGACAGCTTTATAGCACCGCGTTTCCACTGATCGATATCACCGTTGTGCCCGATGACGAGATTATGCAGCATCGCCGGATGGCGCTGCTGGAGCTCATCCAAAAACATATCCGTAAACGCGATTTGATGGGGTTAGTAGAAAAACTCGCCATCCTGCTTGTTAAAGGACACGCTAATGACAACCAGTTGAAAGCCTTGTTTAATTACCTGATGCAGGCCGGAGACACCGTGCATTTTGGGGAATTTATTCATGAAGTCGCCGAACGTTTACCCCAACACAAGGAGAGATTGATGACAATCGCTGAGAGGCTACGGCAGGAAGGACATTTTAATGGTCTTCAGGAAGGCCATCGGAAAGGATTACAAGAGGGGTTACAAACAGGTCTACAACAAGGCAAACGAGAGGAAGCTTTGCGCATCGCGACAACCATGCTAGCGGATGGTATCGACAGATTAACAATACTCAGAATTACCGGGCTTAGCGCTGAAGACCTGCCAGCACAACCCCATTAATTTCAGGCCCGGCAAGCGCGACGCTACCGGGCAAATCAACAGGGGCTATAGCTGGTGTTTTAACGCCACCAGCGCTGAGCAGAACCCCGCCGGATGCGAGATAAACGGCGCATGCGCCGCCTTAGCAAACACCAACGACTCGCTCTGCGGCCACAGGGCATCCAGCATCGGGACGACTTTGCGCGGCACCAGGCCATCAAGATAGCCGTATAGCCGCAGGAAAGGCATTTCCACCGTGCACAGCGGTTCTCGCAGATCGACCGTTTTCAGGATCTCCAGCCCGCCATTAAGCACTTCGACGTCCGGCATGGGTAAAGCCAGTACCGTTTTCTTCAACGCTCGCGCATCCTGACGCGCGGTTTCCGTACCCATCGTTTGCAATGCCAGAAAACGCTCCACTGTACGCTGGAAATCTTCGCTCAGCTGCTGCTGGAAGCCTGCCAGCACCTCTGGCTTGATACCCGGCCACTCATCCCGCGCGCTAAAGCAAGGGGAAGACGCGACGGTCACCAGCGCCTGAACACGCTCAGGATGCGTTAGGGCTACCTGACTCGCGACCAGCCCGCCCAGACTCCAGCCGAGCCAGATAGCTTTCTCCGGTGCCTGTTTCAATACCCGCTCAGCCATCTCTTCCAGCGACATTGCACCGAAACCCTGGCTACGACCAAATCCCGGTAAGTCGACAAGATGCAGCGTAAAATGCGAACTCAGTTCCTCGCTTATGCAATGCCACACTTGCGCATTCAGTCCCCATCCGTGCAGCAGCACAAGATGGCAATTTCCCGAACCCTGGGTCTGCCACCAGATGTCATTCATCAGTTATTGTTCTCTTTTAGCCTGAAAGGATGCATCTATGCTAACAGTACCGGGATTGTGCTGGCTATGCCGAATGCCCCTGACGTTAGGGCATTGGGGGATCTGCTCAGTCTGTACGCGGGCAACGCGCCAACACGCCAGCCTATGCCCCCAATGTGGACTCCCTGCCGCTCATACCGTCATTCCCTGTGGGCGCTGTCTGCAAAAACCGCCGCCGTGGCAGCGGCTGGTCACCGTCAGCGACTATGTTCCGCCGTTGAGCGGGCTTATCCACCAGCTCAAGTTTTCGCGACGCAGCGAAACAGCCTCCGCTCTTTCGCGTTTGCTGTTGCTGGAGGTACTACAGGCCCGGCGCGCCAGCGCTCTTCCTCTGCCGGACAGGCTGGTCAGCGTCCCGCTCTGGCAACGCCGACACTGGCGCAGAGGGTTTAATCAGAGCGATTTACTGTGCCGTCCGCTTGCACGATGGCTGGGTTGCGACTGGGACAGCCGGACCGTCTCGCGGGTTCGGGCAACCGCCACACAGCACCACCTCAGCGCCCGATTACGTAAACGTAACCTGAAAAATGCCTTTCGCCTTGAATTGCCGGTGCAGGGACTCCATATGGTTATTGTGGATGATGTCGTCACTACCGGAAGTACCGTCGCGGAAATCGCGCAGCTGCTTTTACGCAACGGCGCGGCGACTGTCCAGGTATGGTGCCTGTGTCGAACCTTGTAGAGCCTCGATGATGGGCGTATTATAACCAAGTAAAATAGTCAACTATTAGGCCATTACTATGATCCATATTTCCGATGCTGCACAAGCGCACTTTGCCAAACTGCTGGCAAATCAGGAAGAAGGGACACAAATCCGCGTATTTGTGATTAATCCCGGCACGCCTAACGCTGAATGCGGCGTTTCTTATTGTCCGCCGGACGCCGTGGAAGCAACCGACACCGCCATTAAATTTGACCTGCTGACCGCATATGTTGATGAACTGAGCGCACCGTATCTGGAAGATGCAGAAATCGATTTCGTTACCGACCAGTTAGGCTCCCAGCTGACCCTGAAAGCACCAAACGCCAAAATGCGTAAAGTTGCCGATGATGCGCCGCTGATGGAACGCGTGGAGTACATGCTGCAATCGCAGATCAACCCACAGCTGGCTGGCCACGGTGGTCGCGTATCTCTGATGGAAATCACCGATGAAGGCTACGCCATTCTGCAGTTTGGCGGCGGCTGTAACGGCTGTTCAATGGTCGATGTGACGCTGAAAGAAGGTATCGAGAAGCAGCTGCTGGCTGAATTCCCTGAACTGAAAGGCGTTCGCGATTTAACCGAACACCAGCGCGGCGAGCACTCTTACTACTAACGACCAGACTTGTAGGCCCGGTAAGACGCATCCGCGTCGCCACCGGGCATCGATGCCGGATGGCAGCGTAAACGCTTTTCCGGCCTACGCCCTTACATTTCTCTGCACGTACCCTGTAATAATCCCCCGCATAATTTGACCAGCCTCTCATAATTTAAATTTTGCCTGCCCAGGTGATTTTCAAGCGCCACATGTTACCCGTATCATTCGCATCAGCACCTAACACACACATAATAGTCCGCTAAACTGATTAGTTTTGCTGGCAACCAGCATTGGTGCTGAGAATACTCTGTTCCCGGTCGGGACAATCGGAATTTGTCATCTAAACACTGACGTTACCCATAACAAAGTTAAGGCCAGGTAAATCATGCCATTAGTCATCGTTGCTATCGGTGTAATCTTGTTACTCCTCCTGATGATCCGTTTCAAAATGAACGGCTTCATCGCTCTCGTCCTGGTGGCGCTTGCTGTCGGATTGATGCAAGGGATGCCACTGGATAAAGTCATCGGTTCAATTAAAGCCGGCGTCGGCGGAACCCTTGGCAGCCTCGCCCTGATTATGGGTTTTGGCGCCATGCTGGGCAAAATGCTGGCGGACTGCGGCGGCGCACAGCGCATCGCAACCACCCTGATTGCTAAATTCGGCAAAAAACATATTCAATGGGCGGTGGTATTAACCGGCTTCACCGTTGGTTTTGCCCTGTTCTACGAAGTTGGTTTCGTACTGATGCTGCCGCTGGTGTTCACCATTGCCGCTGCTGCCAATATCCCGCTGCTGTACGTTGGCGTGCCAATGGCTGCGGCACTGTCCGTAACGCACGGCTTCCTGCCACCGCACCCGGGTCCAACCGCTATTGCTACCATTTTCCACGCAGATATGGGTAAAACCCTGCTGTTTGGTACGATTCTGGCAATCCCGACCGTTATTCTCGCCGGTCCGGTATACGCACGTTTCCTGAAAGGCATTGATAAGCCAATCCCGGAAGGTCTGTACAGCGCAAAAACCTTCACTGAAGAAGAGATGCCAGGCTTTGGCGTCAGCGTCTGGACCTCTCTGGTCCCGGTTATTCTGATGGCAATGCGCGCCGTGGCGGAGATGATTCTGCCGAAAGGTCATGCTTTCCTGACGGTTGCAGAATTCCTCGGTGACCCGGTCATGGCAACGCTGATTGCAGTGCTGATTGCGATGTTCACGTTTGGTCTGAACCGCGGACGTTCGATGGATCAGATTAACGACACGCTGGTGTCTTCAATCAAAATCATCGCGATGATGCTGTTGATCATCGGTGGTGGCGGAGCCTTCAAACAGGTTCTGGTTGATAGCGGCGTGGACAAATACATCGCCTCAATGATGCACGGCTCTAACGTGTCTCCGCTGCTGATGGCATGGTCTATCGCTGCAGTACTGCGTATCGCATTGGGTTCCGCAACCGTTGCAGCGATCACCGCTGGTGGGATAGTGGCGCCGCTGATTGCAACAACCGGCGTAAGCCCTGAGCTGATGGTTATTGCGGTTGGTTCCGGTTCCGTCATCTTCTCCCACGTGAACGATCCAGGCTTCTGGCTGTTCAAGGAGTACTTCAACCTGACCATCGGTGAAACCATCAAGTCATGGTCAATGCTGGAAACCATTATCTCTGTCTGCGGTCTGGTAGGGTGTCTGCTGCTGGGTATGGTGGTCTGATAAAACGGTGCCGGGTGGCGCTTCGCTTACCCGGCCTACCGCTGTCATCGTAGGCCGGATAAGACGCACTCTGCGTCGCCATCCGGCAAAATAACACTACTTCTTCTTCGCCGCCGCTTTTCGCCGCTTATCCAAATCCTTAATCAGCTTATTCACTCTCTCATCTGCGAACATCTGCTCCAGCGTGGCGGTGAGCTTACGCCGCCAGTTTTTGTACTGGTCGCTGGTCCCCGGAATGTTGACCGGTTCAGCCATATCCAGCCAGTCTTCCGGTTGTAGGCCCAGCAGCGCACTGTTGCTGTCAGCGATGTAGCGTTGCATGCCGCGATTAAGAATCGGCGTCATCGACATCAGGGATGCCTTGTGACCGGCACGTTTTGGCAGGCAGCCGTATTTGTGCAGCGCGTCCAGCAGCCCCTGTTTCGCCAGTTCTCGGTCCTGATACAACCCGCGCAGCACGACTTCATCCGGATACAGGCCCAGTGCTTTACCTAGCGTCAAATCGCCGCTATCCCAATAACCTTTAAGCGTAGGAAGGTCATGCGTCGCCACGACTGCCATTGATTGTTCCGGGTACGCTTTCGGCGTACGGAAGTTTTTCTCATGGTCATTCTCGAAATAAAGCACTTTGTAGGAGTACACGCCGCTGTCGCGCAGCTTGCTGACGATCTCCACCGGCACAGTACCCAGATCCTCACCAATTACCATGCAGTGATGACGTTTACTCTCCAGCGCCAGAATTGAAAGCAGGTCATCGACCGGATAGTGCACGTAAGCGCCGTGATCGGCAGTTTCACCGTAGGGGATCCACCACAGACGCAGCATCGACATAACATGGTCGATACGCAGCGCACCGCAGTTCTGCATATTGGCGCGCAGCAGTTCGATAAACGGTTCGTAGGCGCGTGCCGTGATGATGTGCGGATCCATCGGCGGCAGCCCCCAGTTTTGTCCGAGCGGACCGAGAATATCCGGCGGCGCACCAACCGAGGCTTTCAGGCAATACAGCTCGCGGTCGCACCAGGTTTCCGCCCCACCTTCGGCCACGCCAACCGCCAGATCGCGATACAGTCCAATCGGCATCGCAAAACTCTGGCTGGTTTTCCAGCAGTCAGCAAACTGGGTATACGCCAGCCACTGTAACCACAGGTAGAAATCCACATCGTCACGATGTTCTTCGCAGAAGCGTTTTACCTCTGGCGAGTCCACTGACTGGAAAGCTTCCGGCCACACCGGCCATCCCCAGCGTAATGCGTCCTCTTTGACCTGATGCGCATGCAGCGCATCAAAGGCTGCCTGCCAGTAGAGGCTGTCCCCTTCCTGAGACACAAACTGGCGAAATGCCGCCATCTGCTCATCATCACGTGCAGAGAAGCTTTTCCACGCCATACGTAGCGCCGTCATCTTCAGTGCAGTAACGGCAGAATAATCAACCCACTCGGCATCGCGCGCACGTTGCAGAGCTTGCTGAGTCGCGGGTTTCTGCCACCACGCCTGCGCCTCTTTACTCAGGCGGAAATCGTCTACGGCGTTCACATCAATATAAATCACGTTCAACCAGCGGCGTGAAGACGGGCTGTACGGGCTGGCGCTCTCCGGGTTAGCCGGATACAGCGCGTGAATAGGATTAAGCCCGATAAACGCGCCGCCGCGTTGCGCCACATCTACCAGCATGGCGCGGAGATCGCCAAAGTCGCCAATCCCCCAGTTCTTTTCTGATCGTAGAGTGTAGAGCTGAACGCATGCGCCCCACAGCTTCTGCCCGGCTAACAGCGCCTGCGGTTCATAGCAGCGCTTTGGTGCCACGATGATACGACAATGGGTACGCAGCTCGCCCTGGGTCAGGGTCAACGTGTGATACCCCTCCGGCAGCTTCGCCGGAAGAGTGAAAGATTTACCGCCGACGGCATGCCCTTTGTGCTGCACGCCCTCTTCGGTGGTCAGCAGCCAGTTAAACTCTCCGCTTCCCTCAACCGCCAGCGGCATTTTCTTACCGGCGGTATAGACCATGACATTCGGCACCGGAGTTACCGCCACCTGAGTGGCAGCGGTGGTGCGATGCATGGCATCAAGCAAACGCCGTTTGGTTTCGGCACCAATAGACTGCGGTTTACCGTGGGCATTAATGTAATTGGGGCTGATCCCCGCCGCCAGCGCGGCATTATCCAGACGTTTGCTTTCCATCGCGATTCCTTAACGTTTCGCCAGCCAGATACGAGCCTGATAATCGCGGATGGAGCGATCCGAGCTGAACATGCCGCAACGTGCGGTATTCAGAATCGCCGCCCGGGTCCAGGCTTCCTGGTCACGATACAACACGTCAACCTGCTTCTGAGCTTCAACGTAGGCCGCGAAGTCCGCCATCACCAGATACGGGTCACCGCCCTGCTTGCCGATACTGTGCAGCATCTGGTCAAAGGCATGCTTGTCGCCGTCGCTGTATTTCCCGCTTTCCAGCTCTTTCAGGACAGCATCCAGCACTTTGTCTTTTTTACGCCATTTCACCGGGTCGTAGCCTTTGGCTTTGAGCAGCTTCACCTCTTCCACGGTATGACCAAAGATAAAGATATTCTCGTCACCCACCTTCTCGGCGATTTCGACGTTTGCGCCATCCAGCGTACCAACGGTTAACGCACCATTCAGCGCCAGCTTCATGTTACCGGTACCGGAAGCCTCTTTCCCTGCGGTTGAAATCTGCTCAGAGATATCCGCCGCCGGGATCAGCATTTCCGCCGCCGAGACACAATAATCCGGCAGGAAGACGACCTTCAGCTTGTCGCCAACTTTCGGGTCGTTATTGATAGTTTGTGCAACCTGGTTGATGGCGAAGATGATATTTTTCGCCAGGTAGTAACCTGGAGCCGCTTTTGCGCCAAACAGGAATACGCGCGGCACGCGATCTGCCTGCGGGTTGTCACGGATTTCTTTGTACAACGCCAGAATATGCAGCAGGTTGAGGTGCTGACGCTTGTATTCATGCAGACGTTTAATCTGAATATCAAAGATAGCGTTAGTCGTTATTTCAATACCGGTACGCGCTTTAATAAACTTCACCAGGCGCTCTTTGTTCGCCAGCTTGATGTCGCGATACTGCTGACGGAACTTCGCGTCGTCTGCATATTTTTCCAGGTTAATCAACTGGTCGAGGTCGTTGGCCCACTCTTTTTTCAGCGTTTTATCCAGCAGTGCGGCAAGCGCCGGGTTGCACTGCTTAATCCAGCGACGTGGGGTAATCCCATTGGTGACGTTATGGAATTTGTTCGGCCAGAGCTGGTGATATTCAGGGAACAGATCTTTCACCACCAGATCGGAGTGCAGCGCCGCCACACCGTTAACAGCAAAGCCGCTGACCACGCACATGTTAGCCATGCGCACCTGTTTGTTGTGCACCACCGCCAGCTTCGCCCAAACTTCAGCATCACCCGGCCAGGTTTTATCAACCAACGTCTTAAAGCGCTCGTTAATCTCTTTGATGATTTGCATATGGCGCGGCAGTAGCGCTTTCACCAGCTTCTCGTCCCAGCACTCCAGCGCCTCTGGCATAAGGGTGTGGTTGGTGTAAGCAAAGGTTTTGCTGGTAATGGCCCACGCATCGTCCCAGCTCATCTGGTGCTCATCAATCAGCACGCGCAGCAGCTCAGGAATGGCAATGGTCGGGTGAGTATCGTTGAGCTGAATAACTTCAAAATCAGCCAGCTCATGCAGTTTACGCCCTGCCAGATGATGGCGGCGCAGAATGTCAGCTACGGAACAGGCACACTGGAAGTACTGCTGCATCAGGCGCAGCTTTTTACCCGCGGTGTGGTTATCGTTCGGGTACAGCACTTTCGTCAGTTTTTCGGCGTCGATGCCCTGCTGCTCTGCGCGCAGGAAATCACCGTCGTTAAATTTGGTCAGGTTAAACGGATGCGCGTGGCTGGCCTGCCACAGACGCAGCGGTTGCGCTACGCCGTTACGGTAGCCGAGAACTGGCAGATCCCAGGCCTGACCGGTGATGGTAAAACCTGGCTCCCAGTGGCCTTCTTTGCTGACCTTGCCGCCAATCCCAACCTGCACATCCAGCGCCTCGTTGTGACGGAACCACGGGTAGCTGCCACGATGCCAGTCATCCGGGGCTTCCATCTGTTGCCCATCGGCAAAGGACTGACGGAACAGGCCGTACTGGTAGTTGAGGCCATACCCCGTCGCCGACTGGCCGACAGTCGCCATCGAATCGAGGAAGCAGGCTGCCAGGCGTCCTAATCCACCGTTACCCAACGCCGGATCGGTCTCTTCTTCCAGCAGGTCGGTCAGGTTGACATCATGTGCTTTCAGCTCATCGCTCACCTCCTGATACCAGCCGAGGTTGAGTAAGTTATTGCCGGTCAGACGGCCAATCAAAAACTCCATCGAGATGTAGTTAACGTGACGCTGATTTTTTGCCGGTTTCGCCGCAGACTGGGCGCTGAGTAACTCAGCCAACGCCCCACTCACTGCCTGCCACCACTGGCGCGACGTCATTTCTTGAGCCGACAGTAAACCGAAGCGCTGCCACTGACGCGTCAGGGCAGCCTGAAATTGATCTTTGTTGAAAGTAGGCTGTGACATAGGGGTTCCAGATCCTTAGGTAATAAAACAACGTTATCGCTAGTTTGCCTGGCTCGTTGTTGACATTCCTCATCCTGGCACGGATTAGGGAGGGAGGAGGAGCGGGGATGAGCATAAAAGTGTGATCTCCGCCACTTAAAGGGGGCGTAATCACCCGTAAATTCGCGCAAACCGTGCATAACGCCCTTTGGATGACGCATTAATAACAAAGGATTAATCGACAATCTCAAATAATGGAGTGACGATGAGAAACAAAATGTAAATAGAGAAATAGTTTCTAACCTGAAATATCTATGTCGGGTAAGATAATTCACATAAAAATTTTAAGTCGGCCACAAAAATCGTCGATTTTGATTAGCCGCCTGAGTAACCATATAAAAACAGAGGGATTTTTCGACACATTAAAAATTACAACGGATCCAGTCGCCACGCCTGTTGCGACTCTTTAAAACAATTATTGCAATAGATGTATAGATTTGTGACATAGTGCAAAATCAGACACACAAAAAGTCCGCTTAGCTTGCATAAAACACCAATCTGGCCGACCTTATATCTATTAATTACGAAGCGCAAAAAAAATCATTCTTCCCTATTTTCACACAGTGAAGTGACTAACTTATGTTGATTCCGTCTAAATTAAGTCGTCCGGTTCGACTCGACCATACGGTGGTTCGTGAGCGCCTGTTGGCTAAACTTTCCGGCGTGAACAATTTCAGGCTTGCCCTGATAACAAGTCCTGCTGGTTATGGAAAAACAACGCTGGTTTCACAATGGGCGGCGGGGAAGAACGACTTAGGTTGGTACTCTCTGGATGAAGGCGATAATCAACAAGAGCGCTTTGCCAGCTATCTGATCGCCGCCATCCAACAGGCAACTGGTGGACATTGCACCACCAGCGAAGCGATGGTGCAAAAGCGCCAGTACGCCAGTCTGACGTCACTGTTTGCCCAGCTATTTATCGAACTGGCCGAGTGGCACCGTCCGCTCTACCTGGTGGTGGATGATTATCATCTGATCTCCAATCCGGCTATTCACGAAGCGATGCGTTTCTTCCTGCGTCACCAGCCTGAAAACCTCACGCTGGTCGTACTGTCGCGCAACCTGCCGCAGTTGGGTATTGCCAATCTGCGGGTGCGCGATCAACTGCTGGAAATAGGCAGCCAACAGCTGGCCTTTAACCATCAGGAAGCCAAACAATTTTTCGACCGACGTTTGTCCTCTCCCATTGAAGCGGCAGAAAGCAGCCGGATGTGCGATGACGTTGCTGGCTGGGCCACAGCGTTACAGCTGATCGCCCTCTCCGCCCGCCAGAACAACCATTCTGCGCACCAGTCCGCACGCCGTCTCGCGGGGATCAACGCCAGCCATTTGTCCGATTATCTGGTTGATGAAGTGCTGGACAGCGTCGACCTCGGCACCCGTCACTTCCTGCTGAAAAGCGCCATTCTGCGTTCCATGAACGATGCGCTGATCGTCCGCGTTACCGGGGAAGAAAATGGCCAGATGCGGCTGGAAGAAATTGAGCGCCAGGGGTTATTCCTGCAGCGGATGGATGACGTTGGCGAGTGGTTCAGCTATCACCCGCTGTTTGGCAGCTTTTTACGCCAGCGTTGCCAATGGGAGTTGGCGAACGAACTGCCCGAAATACACCGCGCCGCCGCCGAAAGCTGGATGGCGCAAGGCTTCCCCAGCGAAGCTATCCACCACGCGCTGGCGGCCGGTGACGCCCATATGCTGCGCGATATCCTGCTTAATCATGCGTGGGGACTGTTTAACCACAGCGAGCTAACGTTACTGGAAGAGTCGCTAAAAGCCCTGCCGTGGGAAAGCCTGCTGGAAAATCCGCGTCTGGTTCTGCTACAGGCATGGCTGATGCAGAGCCAGCACCGCTACGGAGAGGTTAACACCCTGCTGGCGCGCGCAGAGCAGGAAATAAAAGGCGACATGGAGCCAACGCTGCACGCCGAATTCAACGCTTTACGGGCGCAGGTAGCGATTAACGATGGCAACCCTGACGAAGCCGAACGCCTGGCAAAACTGGCGCTGGATGAATTACCCATCGCCTGGTTCTATAGTCGTATCGTCGCCACCTCGGTGCACGGCGAAGTCCTGCACTGTAAGGGCGATCTCACGCGCTCTCTGGCGTTAATGCAGCAAACCGAGCAAATGGCACGTCATCATGACGTCTGGCATTACGCACTGTGGAGCCTTATCCAGCAAAGCGAAATTTTGTTTGCCCAAGGCTTTTTACAGGCCGCCTGGGAGACTCAGGAAAAAGCGTTCCAACTGATCAAAGAGCAGCACCTGGAACAGCTGCCGATGCACGAGTTCCTGGTGCGCATTCGTGCGCAGCTACTGTGGGCATGGGCGCGTCTGGACGAATCAGAAGCCTCTGCCCGTAGCGGTATTGAACTGCTTTCCACTTTCCAGCCGCAGCAGCAGCTACAGTGTCTGGCGCTGCTGGTTCAGTGTTCACTTGCGCGGGGCGATCTTGATAACGCTCGCAGCCTGCTCAACCGTCTGGAAAACCTGCTGGGCAACGGTCACTATCACAGCGACTGGATCTCCAACGCCGATAAGGTGCGGGTGATTTACTGGCAAATGGTGAGCGACAAAAACTCTGCCGCCAACTGGCTGCGCCACACGCCGAAACCAGAATTCGCCAATAACCACTTCCTGCAAAGCCAGTGGCGCAACATCGCTCGCGCGCAAATCCTGTTGGGTGAGTTTGAACCGGCTGAAATTGTGCTGGAAGAGTTGAATGAAAATGCGCGCAATCTGCGCCTGATGAGCGATCTGAACCGTAACCTGCTGCTGCTTAATCAGCTCTACTGGCAGGCAGGGCGCAAAAATGACGCCCAGCGTGTGTTACTCGACGCCCTACAGCTGGCGAACCGCACCGGGTTTATCAGCCACTTTGTTATTGAAGGTGAGGCCATGGCGCAACAACTGCGTCAGTTGATTCAGCTCAACACCTTACCGGAACTCGAGCAGCACCGCGCCCAGCGCATTTTGCGTGAGATTAACCAGCATCATCGCCATAAATTCGCCCACTTCGATGAAGGGTTCGTTGAGCGTCTGCTTACGCATCCGGAAGTACCGGAGCTTATCCGCACCAGCCCGCTAACCCAGCGCGAATGGCAGGTTCTGGGACTGATTTATTCGGGCTACAGCAACGAGCAGATCGCCGCAGAGCTGGCCGTTGCGGCAACGACCATCAAGACGCACATCCGCAATTTGTACCAAAAGCTCGGCGTCGCACACCGCCAGGATGCGGTGCAACATGCGCAGAAGCTGCTGAAAATGATGGGATACGGCGTTTAGTTAATGCCTGATACGCGACGCTTATCAGGCCTGGAATTACCTTAGCACAGCTCTAACTGAATATGATGGTCAGCAATCACCTGCATCACGCCAGCGGGCGGCAGCGTGTCGGTATACACCGCATCCACCATGCTGATGCTGCCCATATTCACCATCGCGTTACGCCCAAACTTCGAGTGGTCCACCACCAGCATCACATGCCGTGAATTCTCAATGATCGCGCGTTTGGTACGAACTTCGTGATAATCAAACTCCAGCAGGGAACCATCGCTGTCGATACCGCTGATGCCTAAGATGCCGAAGTCCAGACGGAACTGAGAAATGAAGTCGAGGGTCGCTTCGCCCATAATACCGCCGTCGCGGCTACGCAGTTCGCCACCGGCGAGGATTATGCGGAAATCCTCTTTCGCCATCAGCGTATTCGCCACATTGAGGTTGTTGGTCACAATGCGTAAATTGCTGTGATTGAGCAGCGCGTGAGCCACCGCTTCCGGCGTGGTTCCGATATCAATAAACAGCGTAGAACCGTTCGGGATCTGCGTGGCAACTTTGCGGGCAATGCGCTCTTTTTCCGCCGTCTGCGTTGCTTTACGGTCATGCCACGGGGTGTTAACCGAGCTGGATGGCAACGCCGCGCCGCCGTGATGGCGCAAAATCATGTTCTGATCGGCCAGATCGTTAAGATCGCGGCGAATCGTCTGCGGGCTGACGGAGAAATGCTCCACCAGCTCTTCAGTACTGACGTATCCCTGTTTTTTTACCAGCTCGATGATCGCGTCATGTCGTTGTGTTTGCTTCATTATTGTTCCCTGAAATTTTGCCGGATGCGCTGACGCTTATCCGGCCTACAAATTGGTCCAAACGCACACCGCCTTCCGGCACCACAAAACTTGAATCAAGTTCGTTTTCGTACATTTATAGTATCGGCAAACGCCATTGCCAAACCCACGGCCAACCCGGCGATATGAGCGCCATTCGCCATCGACATGCCGAATAGATCAAACCAGCCGGCAACAATCCAGATCAAGGCAAAGATAATCAAACCACGCTGCAGGAAAATACCGCTCTGCGGATCGCGCTCGCCGCGCAACCACACGTAGCCCATCAGCGCATATACCACACCAGACAATCCACCAAACCACGGGCCGCTAAATTTCTGCTGAACATAACCGCTCAACAGGGCGCTGATCACGGTAATAACAATCAGTTTTCCACTGCCCAGACGCTTTTCAACCGCACCGCCGAGATACCACCACCACAGCAGGTTGAACAGAATATGCATCAGCGAGAAGTGCATAAAAGCGTGGGTGAAATAACGCCAGAATTCAAATTTCAGCGAAGGGTCAAACGGCCATGCCAGCCAGAGCATCACCGCCTGGTCGCCCAGCACGTTCATCGCGATAAACACCAGCACACACGCGGCCATCACCAACCAGGTTACCGGACCTGCGCGTTCGCGCAATGTGGCCAGGAACGGATAACGTTGGTAGCGCAGACCGCTGTCGGTCTGACCCGACTGCCAGCTTGCCGCGAGGTAGCGCGGATCGCCCGGATTCTCCAGAAACCGCACCAGTTCAGCGTGCACGCGCTGAGCCTGGGACTCATCCGCCAGCCAGACATCCGTTTGCTGATGTTGTTGAATCGTCAGGATAACGCCCTGTGTCGCCATATAATCAACGAATGCCTGCGCCACGCGGGGGTTAGCAAAAGAGGTAATCATCAACATGGTTGCTGTCGCTTATTCCACACAAAAGAGGACAGTATATCTATCCTGCCCGTTTCAGGCTGCATCTTTGTTAGCTTACGAACCGTATGCCACTTCTGCCGGAAAATGTCGATGCCAGGCATCGAAGCCGCCGTCAACGCTGTAAACCGCGTCATAGCCCTGCTGCAGAAGATATTGCGCCGCGCCTTTACTGCTGTTGCCGTGATAACACATCACCAACACGGCAGTGTCGAAATCATGCTCGCGCATAAATGATCCCAGCGTGTCGTTCGTCAAATGAAATGCCTGTGGGGCATGGCCCATTGCATAGCTTTGCGGGTCGCGAATATCCACTAACACCGCCGCCCCCTGATGCAGCTTCTGATGCGCTTCTTCGACATTAATACATTCAAACTGATCCATTGCTCTCTCTTCTTTTTATGGCAGGTGACGCTTTTCGGACATGTTACTGCTTAGTGTACGTCCCGACGGCAGTTAAACGCCATAATGTTATATGTATCACTGTAAATTGTTTATCCGATGTTACCAATGGCGCGATTCTTTGCTATTATGCTCGATAACGAACATTAATGAGCTATAACGAAAGTGCGAGAGGCCAGCATGGAAACCAAAGATCTGATTGTGATAGGTGGAGGCATCAACGGTGCCGGTATCGCGGCAGATGCCGCTGGACGCGGTTTATCCGTGCTGATGCTGGAAGCGCAGGATTTAGCCTGCGCCACCTCTTCCGCTAGCTCCAAACTCATCCACGGTGGCCTGCGCTACCTGGAACACTACGAATTTCGTCTGGTGAGCGAAGCGCTGGCCGAACGTGAAGTGCTGTTGAAAATGGCACCACACATCGCCTTCCCGATGCGCTTTCGTCTCCCCCACCGCCCGCACCTGCGTCCGGCGTGGATGATCCGCATTGGTTTGTTTATGTACGATCATCTGGGCAAACGCACCAGTTTGCCAAGTTCTACCGGTTTGCGTTTTGGCGCAGATTCCGTAATGAAACCTGAGATTGTGCGCGGTTTCGAATATTCTGACTGCTGGGTAGACGATGCACGACTGGTTTTGGCAAACGCCCAAATGGTCGTACGCAAAGGCGGAGAAGTATTAACCCGCACTCGCGCCACCTCTGCTCGCCGTGAAAACGGTTTGTGGATTGTTGAAGCTGAAGATATCGATACCGGCAAAAAACACACCTGGCAGGCGCGTGGCCTAGTCAACGCCACCGGTCCGTGGGTGAAAGAGTTCTTTGACGACGGTATGCACCTGCCATCACCGTACGGTATTCGCCTGATTAAAGGCAGCCACATCGTGGTGCCGCGTGTACATACCCAGAAGCAGGCTTATATTCTGCAAAACGAAGATAAACGCATTGTGTTTGTCATCCCATGGATGGACGAATTCTCGATCATCGGGACGACAGACGTTGAATACAAAGGCGATCCGAAAGCCGTGAAAATTGATGAAAGCGAGATCAATTACCTGCTGAAGGTTTACAACGCGCACTTTAAGAAGCAGCTGGGCCGTGATGATATCGTCTGGACTTACTCGGGCGTGCGTCCGCTGTGCGATGACGAGTCTGACTCACCGCAGGCGATCACCCGTGATTACACGCTGGATATCCACGACGAAAACGGCAAAGCGCCGCTGCTGTCGGTCTTTGGCGGTAAGCTGACGACCTATCGTAAGCTGGCTGAACATGCGATGGAAAAACTGGCGTCGTACTATCAGGGCATCGGCCCGGCGTGGACCAAAGAGTGCATTCTGCCCGGCGGTGACATTGGCGGCGATCGCGAAGACTACGCGGCCAAACTGCGCCGTCGCTACCCGTTCCTGACCGAGTCGCTGGCGCGCCATTATTCTCGCACCTACGGCAGCAACACCGAATGGGTCATCGGCGAAGCCACCTCGCTTGCCGAGTTAGGTGAAGACTTTGGCCATGAGTTTTATGAAGCCGAGCTGAAATATCTGGTCGATCACGAATGGGTTCGTCGTGCAGAAGATGCGTTGTGGCGTCGCACGAAAGAAGGTATGTGGCTGAACGCTGAGCAGCAGTCGCGCATGACCCAGTGGCTGGCAGAATACATTGAGAAGCACCAGCTGTCGCTGGCGTCCTGATAAAAATGCCGGATGGCGGCGACGCCTTATCCGGCCTACAAAAGTGCATAAACGTAGGCCGGGCAAGCGAAACGCCCCCGGCCTCGTGTTTTACAACCGCACCGAATCAATATGCCAGATGTTTTCAGCGTACTCTTTGATCGTCCTGTCCGATGAGAAGTAACCCATGTTGGCGATATTAATCATCGACTTGGTAGTCCACTCTTCCGGGTGGCGATACAGTTCATCAACCTTATCCTGACAATCAACGTAACTGCGATAATCCGCCAGCACCTGATAGTGGTCGCCAAAGTTGATCAATGAGTCCACCAGGTCGCGATAGCGTCCCGGCTCCTCTGGGCTGAATACACCGCTGCCGATCTGCGTCAGCACCTGGTGCAACTCCTCGTCTTTCTCGTAATATTCACGCGGCTTATAGCCCTGACTACGCAAGGCTTCAACCTCTTCCGCCGTATTACCAAAGATAAAGATATTTTCTGCGCCCACATGTTCCAGCATCTCGACGTTGGCACCATCCAGCGTACCGATGGTCAACGCGCCATTCAGCGCAAATTTCATGTTACTGGTCCCGGAGGCTTCGGTCCCGGCCAGTGAAATCTGCTCAGACAGGTCGGCAGCAGGAATAATCACCTGCGCCAGGCTGACGCTGTAATTGGGGATAAACACCACTTTCAGTTTGTCGCCAATTTGCGGATCGTTATTGATCACTTTCGCGACATCGTTGATCAGATGAATGATGTGCTTCGCCATGTAATAGGCCGAAGCCGCTTTACCGGCGAAGATATTCACACGCGGCACCCACTCGGCGTCAGGATCGGCCTTAATGCGGTTGTAGCGGGTGATCACATGCAGTACGTTCATCAGCTGACGTTTGTATTCGTGAATACGCTTTATCTGCACATCAAACAGCGATTTCGGATTCACTACCACGTTAAGCTGCTGGGCAATGAGCGTGGCCAGACGTTTTTTGTTCTCCAGCTTCGCCCGGCGTACCGCCTGGTTCACCAACGGGAAATCACAGTGCTGTTCAAGCTCGCTCAACTGGCTGAGATCGGTACGCCAGGTGCGGCCAATATTCTCATCCAGCACCTCAGAGAGCGGCGGGTTAGCCAGCGCCAGCCAGCGACGCGGCGTCACGCCGTTGGTAACGTTGCAGAAGCGGGTTGGGAAGATCTTCGCAAAGTCAGCAAATAGCGACTGCACCATCAGGTTGGAGTGCAGTTCAGACACACCATTAACCTTGTGGCTCACCACGACCGCCAGCCATGCCATACGCACCCGGCGGCCGTTAGATTCATCGATAATCGACGTCCGCCCCAGCAGACCGGTATCGTTCGGATACTGCTCCTGCAGCGTTTTCAGGAAGTAGTCGTTAATCTCAAAAATGATTTGCAGATGGCGCGGCAGAATTTTGCCCAGCATATCCACCGGCCAGGTCTCCAGCGCTTCGCTCATCAAAGTGTGGTTGGTATACGAGAAAACCTGACAGCACACTTCAAACGCATCATCCCAACTGAACTTGTGCTCATCAATCAACAGACGCATCAGCTCAGGGATCGACAGCACCGGATGGGTGTCGTTGAGGTGAATGGCGATTTTATCCGCCAGATTATCGTAGGTTTTGTGCAGTTGATAATGACGATTCAGAATGTCCTGCACCGTGGAGGAGACCAGGAAATACTCCTGGCGCAAGCGCAGCTCGCGTCCTGAATAGGTGGAGTCATCCGGATAGAGCACGCGGGAGACGTTCTCGGAGTGGTTTTTATCTTCCACCGCCGCAAAGTAGTCGCCCTGGTTAAATTTACCGAGGTTGATCTCGCTACTGGCCTGGGCATTCCACAGGCGCAGCGTGTTGGTGGCATCGGTGTCGTAACCGGGGATAATCTGGTCGTAGGCAACCGCGAGGATCTCTTCGGTTTCTATCCAGCGCGTTTTCTTGCCTTCCTGCTGTATACGCCCGCCAAAGCGCACTTTGTAGCGCGTATTGTGGCGTTTGAACTCCCATGGGTTACCGTATTCCAGCCAGTAGTCCGGCGACTCTTTCTGTCGGCCATCAACAATGTTTTGCTTGAACATGCCGTAGTCATAACGAATACCGTAGCCGCGTCCCGGCAGTCCCAGCGTTGCCAGTGAGTCCAGGAAGCAGGCCGCCAGGCGCCCGAGGCCGCCGTTGCCAAGACCCGGGTCATTTTCTTCATCGATCAGATCTTCAAGATCCAACCCCATACCTTCCAGCGCATTTTTGACATCGTCATAAATACCCAACGATAACAGTGCATTGGAAAGCGTGCGGCCAATCAAAAACTCCATAGACAGGTAATAAACCTGGCGAGTTTCCTGGGATAATTGCGCACGATTAGAACGCAGCCAGCGCTCCACGAGACGATCGCGCACCGCGAACAATGTGGCGTTCAGCCACTCATGTTTATTGGCAATGACCGGGTCCTTACCAATCGTGAACATCAGCTTGTAGGCGATAGAATGCTTAAGTGCCTCTACGCTGAGTGTGGGCGATGCATAAGTAAATGGAGCATTCATATAGGTGATTCCTGGATATCTATTTCAAGCGATAGTAAAGCTCACGGTATGACTTCGCCGCGACTTGCCAGCTAAAATCCATGGTCATGGCCTGACGTTGTACAAACCGCCACAGCGAAGGCCGGGACCACAATACGAAAGCACGCCGGATCGCACGTAGTAGCGACCAGGCATTACTATCTTCAAATACAAACCCACTGGCGATACCGTCCGCCAGGTTTTCCAGCGAACTGTCAGAGACCGTATCAGCCAGCCCACCGGTGCGCCGCACCAGCGGCAGCGTGCCGTACTTCAGTCCATACAATTGCGTTAAGCCACATGGCTCAAAACGGCTGGGAACCAATATCACATCGGCCCCACCCATGATGCGGTGCGAGAAGGCTTCGTGATAGCCAATCTGCACGCCCACTTGCCCCGGATGTTCCGCCGCCGCGGCGAGGAAACCTTCCTGTAATACTGGGTCGCCCGCGCCAAGTAACGCCAGTTGCCCCCCCTGCTCTAACAGACCCGGCAGAGCCTCCAGCACCAGATCCAACCCTTTCTGACTGGTTAGGCGACTGACTACGGCAAACAGCGGCACTTTATCGTTAACCTTTAGTCCCATCGCGATCTGTAGCTGACGTTTGTTCTCCGCCTTTTCTTCCAGCGTGTCACGCGTATAGCGCGATGCCAGCAGCAGGTCGGTTTCCGGGCTCCAGATTTTTTCATCCACACCGTTCAGCACGCCGGAAAGCCGTCCTTCCCGATGACGCTGCTGCAACAGACCTTCCATACCATAGGCAAACTGCGGTTCGGTAATCTCCCGCGCGTAAGTTGGACTCACCGCCGTAATGTGGTCTGCGTAGTACAGTCCTGCCTTCAGGAACGAAATCTGGCCGTTAAACTCCAGCCCGTGCACATTAAAGAACGACCATGGCAATTGGATGTCATCCATATGCTTTGCATAAAACATGCCTTGATACGCCAGGTTGTGTACGGTGAACACCGATTTCGCCGGATGGCCGCGCGCCGCCAGATACGCCGGGGCCAGACCGGCATGCCAGTCGTGCGCATGCACCACATCCGGGCGCCAGAATGGGTCAAGGCCGCAGGCCATTTCACATCCGGCCCAGCCAAGCAACGCAAAACGCAGGACGTTATCGGTATAAGCAAACAGGTTGGTGTCGTGATACGGGCTACCGGGACGGTCGTAGAGATGCGGCGCGTCAATCAGGTAAATACCCACACCGTTGAAATGCCCGAAAAGCAGCGTGATACGTCCAGCGAAGGTATCGCGACGCGTCACGACCTGTGCATCGGGAATGCCGCGACGAATATCAGGAAACGCCGGGAGCAACACGCGGGCATCCACGCCGTCCGCAATTTGCGCGGCAGGTAACGCCCCAATAACATCCGCCAGTCCCCCGGTTTTTAACAGGGGGAACATCTCTGAACAAACGTGTAAAACCTGCATTATCGCTCCTGTTTGATCTGCAGTTTGCGCAGCATTTCACGCGTGACCAGCACAATGCCTTCCTCTGAACGGTAGAAACGACGCGCATCTTCTTCCGCGTTTTCACCTATCACCATGCCTTCAGGAATAACGCAGGCGCGGTCGATAATGCAACGACGTAAGCGGCACGAACGTCCCACCCACACTTCAGGTAACAACACTGCCGAATCAATGTTACAGAATGAATTCACCCGCACTCGCGGGAACAGAACGGACTGCACCACCACCGAACCTGAAATTATGCATCCGCCAGAAACCAGCGAGTTCAGCGTCATTCCGTGGCTACCGGAACGGTCCTGCACAAATTTCGCCGGTGGCAGCGATTCCATGTGCGTTCGGATTGGCCAGTCCTGGTCGTACATATCCAGTTCAGGCGTCACCGAAGCCAGATCAAGGTTCGCCTTCCAGTAGGCTTCCAGCGTCCCCACATCGCGCCAGTACGGTTCGGATTCCGGGTCAGACTGCACGCAGGACAACGGGAATGGATGTGCATACGCCATGCCAGCTTCGGTGATTTTCGGGATAATGTCTTTGCCAAAATCGTGACTGGATTTTTCATCGAGATCATCTTCCGCCAGCAGTTCATACAGATAATCGGCGTTGAAAATGTAGATCCCCATACTGGCAAGAGATTTGGTCGGGTCGCCTGGCATGGCTGGCGGATTGGCGGGTTTTTCAACGAACTCGATAATTTTATCGGTGTCGTCCACGTCCATCACGCCAAACGCGCTGGCCTCTTCAATAGGCACTGGCATACAGGCCACGGTGCAACGCGCGCCCTTCTCGACGTGGTCGATCAGCATGCGTGAGTAGTCCTGCTTATAAATATGATCGCCCGCGAGGATCACCACGTATTCCGCTTTATAGCGTCGAATGATGTCCAGGTTTTGGGTCACCGCATCCGCCGTACCGCGATACCAGTTTTCACCCTGCATTCTCTGCTGGGCAGGCAGCAAATCGACAAACTCGTTCATCTCTTCGCTAAAGAACGACCAGCCGTGCTGAATATGCTGCACCAGCGTATGGGACTGGTACTGGGTGATCACGCCAATACGGCGGATCCCGGAGTTAATACAGTTGGATAAGGCAAAATCGATAATGCGGAACTTACCGCCAAAGTGCACAGCAGGTTTGGCACGTTTGTTGGTCAAATCTTTTAAGCGGGTACCGCGGCCACCGGCCAGGATCAGGGCAACAGATTTTAATGGCAGCTGGCGCGCCAACATTACACGATCGTTCTTCTCTAAACTCACCATGACTAACTCCTTTTTTATCTTCTCTGGAACACACACAGTCCGTGCGCAGGTCCCTGCCAGACAGCCGTAAGCACCGGATTATCCTCTCCGGCAAATGGGGGAATGGCATGCCATTCCCCTTCAGGTAAAACGATATCTGTCACCTCAAGCGTGGCGTTTATTGCAATCAGAAAACGGTCTGAAAGCTGGATTTGCATCTGCCTCGGGCCGTTTTGCCACTCATCCGCACTTAAGGGTTGTGCGTACTTATTCAGCCAACGAACATTGCCATCGCCCTCTTCCCACCAACAATCCCCTGTTAATGCTGGGATTTGCCGGCGCAGATGAATCAGCGCGGCGGTAAATGTGGTTAGCCCACTGTTTGCCTGCTGCCAGTCCAGCCACGTTAAGGCGTTATCCTGACAATAAGCGTTATTGTTGCCGTGCTGGCTATGACCATGCTCATCGCCCGCCAGCAACATCGGCGTCCCCTGGGAGAGCAACAGCGTGGTTAACAGCGCATGAATGCTGTCGCGCCGCCGCTCAATCAGGTCCAGCGTGCCGCCTAATCCTTCTTTACCATGATTGTCGCTGTAGTTATTGCTAGTGCCGTCGCGATTTTCCTCACCATTCGCTTCATTGTGCTTATTTGTGAAGCACACACAGTCGCGTAGCGTAAAACCGTCGTGCGCGGTCACCAGATTGACCGTGGCGCTGGGTTTGCGGCCCTGGCGTTTAAACACATCGCTGGATGCGGCAAAACGCCCGGCAAACTCGCCCAACGAGAGATTACGCTGGAGCCAAAAGCGCCGCGTCGCATCGCGGAAATGGTCATTCCACTCGGCAAACGGAGGGGGGAAATTCCCCACCTGATACCCGCCTTCACCAATATCCCACGGTTCCGCAATCAGCTTCACGCGTGAGAGCAGCGGACAGGTTTGGATCGCGGTAAACAGCGGCGCATCCTGACGAAACGCAGGTGTACGCCCCATGACGGAAGCCAAATCAAAACGAAAACCATCTACATGGCAGGTTTCAACCCAATAGCGCAGGCATTCACATGCGTATTCCACAACGCCAGGATGGCTCAAATTGAGGGTGTTCCCACAACCGGTCCAGTTGTAGTAATCACCATCGTCCCTGATCCAATAATAGCTACGGTTATCAATTCCGCGCAGCGAGAAGACAGGCCCTTCGAGATCCAGCTCGGCGCTGTGGTTCAAAACGATATCGAGAATGACCTCAATCCCCGCTTTGTGCAGCGCTTTTACCGCGTCGCGAAACTCATCAAGCGCGCTCTCCGGCGAGCAGGCATAGGCCGGATGCAGCGCGAACATGGCCACCGGGTTGTAGCCCCAGTAGTTCGACAGGCCCAGCCGCTGAAGTCGCGGTTCGCTGGCAAAATGCGCCACCGGCAGCAGCTCCAGCGCGGTAATGCCGAGACGCTTGAAATAGTCGATCATCACCGGATGACCCAGCGCTTTATAGGTTCCGCGAATCTCTTCCGGCAGGTCAGGATGCAAATACGTCAACCCTTTGACATGCGCTTCGTAAATCACGGTATTGCCCCACGGCGTGCGCGGCGGGACATCATCCTCCCAGTCATAATGGTCGGACACCACCACGCCCTTCAGCGCGATAGTGGCATTATCATGGTGATCCGGTTCATTTAGCCCGCCGTGCAGCAGCGGGTTATCTTTTAACTCGCCATCCACCCGACAGGCGCAAGGGTCGAGCAGCAGCTTGGCTGGGTTAAACCGGTGGCCCTGCTGCGGTTGCCATGGGCCATGGACGCGATAACCATAGCGCAGACCGGGCCGGGCGTTGGCCAGATAGCCGTGCCAGACATCGCCGCTACGCCCCGGCAGGTCGTAGCGGAGTTCGCAACCGTCCTCGTCAAATACGCATAATTCAACGCGTTCAGCGTGGGCTGAGAAGAGAGTAAAATTAACGCCATGGCCGTCATACGTTGCACCATGGGGGGTGGCGTTGCCGGTTGCCAGTTGCGTCATTCCCCCTCCCGAACCAGCCAGATCGTTGCCAACGGCGGCAACGTGAGACTCAGTGAATGCTGACGACCATGACTGGCGATTTCATCACTGTGCACCGCACCGCCGTTGCCAGTATTGCTGCCGTGGTAATGCATCGAATCGGTATTGAGGATCTCACGCCATTTCCCCGGCTGATTGATACCGAAGCGATAGCCGTGGCGGGGCACAGGCGTAAAGTTACTGACCACGATGATTTCATTGCCGACCTTGTCACGACGCACGAAAGCCAGCACCGAACGTTCTTTGTCATCCACCACCAGCCACTCAAAGCCATAGGCGTCAAAGTCGAGCTCGTGCAGCGCTTTGTGATGACGATAGGTGAGGTTCAGATCGCGCACCAGACGCTGTACGCCGTGATGCCAGTTATCACCGCCTTCCAGCAGGTGCCAGTCGAGGCTCGCGTCATGGTTCCATTCACGTCCCTGCGCAAACTCGTTGCCCATAAACAGCAGTTTCTTGCCAGGGAAGGCCCACATCCAGCCGTAGTAGGCGCGCAGGTTGGCAAACTTCTGCCACGCATCGCCCGGCATGCGGTCGAGAATCGATTTCTTGCCGTGCACCACTTCATCGTGCGACAACGGCAGGACAAAGTTCTCGGTGTAGTTGTACAGCATGCCGAAGGTCAGCTTATCGTGGTGATGTTGGCGATAAACCGGATCCAGCTTCATGTAGTCCAGCGTGTCGTGCATCCAGCCGAGGTTCCACTTATACCAGAACCCTAAACCGCCCATATCCTGCGGTCTTGAAACGCCAGCAAAATCAGTGGACTCTTCCGCCATGCTCACCGCACCAGGCACCTGTTCGCCAAGAATACGGTTGGTATTGCGTAAAAACTCAATGGCTTCGAGGTTTTCACGACCACCAAATTCGTTCGGGACCCATTCCCCTTCTTTACGGCTGTAGTCGCGATAAATCATCGATGCCACGGCATCCACGCGCAGCGCGTCGATACCAAAGCGCTCAATCCAGTACAGGGCGTTGCCCACCAGATAGTTGCTGACTTCACGGCGGCCATAGTTGTAGATCAGCGTGTTCCAGTCCTGGTGATAGCCTTCACGCGGGTCGCTGTGCTCATACAGCCTGGTGCCATCAAATTCTGCCAGACCAAAGTCGTCCGACGGGAAATGGCCCGGCACCCAGTCAAGAATGACGTTCAGCCCCGCCTGATGCGCGGCATTCACAAAATAGCGGAAGTCATCGCGCGTACCAAATCGACGGGTCGGCGCATACATGCCGGTAGGTTGGTAACCCCAGCTACCGTCGAACGGATGCTCGTTAATCGGCAACAGTTCAAGGTGGGTAAAGCCCATCCACTTGGCGTAAGGCACCAGCTGATCCGCCAGCTCGCGGTAGCTCAGCCAGAAGTTGTTATCGGTATGACGACGCCATGACCCCAGGTGCACTTCATAGATAGAGATTGGCGCATCAAACTGGTTGGCTTTTTTACGCTCCTCGCTTTGCACCACTTTTTCCGGCAGACCACAGATAAGCGACGCGGTTTCCGGGCGCATTTGCGCTTCGAAGGCGTAAGGGTCCGCTTTGATTCGCAGCTTACCGTTGGCATCGATCATCTCATATTTATACAGCTGACCATGCTGCGCACCGGGGATAAACAGCTCCCAGATACCGCTTTCTTTGCGCAGGCGCATCGGGTGGCGACGGCCATCCCAGTAGTTGAACTGCCCAACCACTGACACGCGTTGAGCGTTAGGTGCCCAGACAGAGAAGCGCGTGCCGGTTACGCCATCCATGGTATCCGCATGCGCGCCCAGCGTTTCGTAAGGTCGCAGGTGCGTACCTTCAGATAACAGCCAGGCATCCATATCCTGGATCAGCGGGCCAAAACGATAAGGGTCATCAATCAGATTCTGCTGTCCATGCCAGACAACGGCCAACTGATAGCGAAAGAAATTTTTACGGCGGGGAAGTACTGCACAGAAAAAACCGCGAGAGTCGAGGCAGTCCAGCTTGCCGACTTTACGTCCGGTTTTGGGTTCGATCACCCACACTTCGGTGGCGTCAGGTAATAGGGCGCGGACTTCAAGTCCAGCGTCAGTTTGGTGCATACCGAGTACGGAAAAAGGATCCGCAAAATGGCCTGCAATTAGCGCATTAATCACGTCTCTATCGATACGAACGGACATGGTTGTCATCCTGTTTTATGGTGTCACCCCTTCCAACTGATTTTCGACATCAGGTAGCGACACTTTTTTTGACCTGAACGGCGCAGCACAATTGTGCATCCTCTCTGCGTCGTCCCACCTTCAGGCAACAACTTAATACCTCCGGTACTAAGTCACCCTTAAAGAATAGCCAATGCTTTATCTTACTCCTGGTAAAAAATGAAACATCTGCGCTTACTCCTGTATTACGCAAAAAAAAGGGTGACTCAGCACCCTTTGATCATTAACAAACCATTACGCCAGTTGACGTAACATGCGGCGCAATGGCTCCGCAGCACCCCAAAGCAGCTGGTCACCTACGGTAAAGGCTGACAGGAACTCCGGTCCCATATTCAGCTTACGCAGACGACCTACTGGCGTGGTCAACGTGCCGGTAACGGCCGCCGGGGTTAACTCACGCATTGTGATTTCACGATCGTTTGGTACTACTTTCGCCCACGGGTTGTGCGCCGCCAGCAGTTCTTCCACGGTCGGAATAGACACATCTTTTTTCAGTTTGATGGTGAACGCCTGGCTGTGGCAGCGCAGCGCGCCGACGCGCACGCACAGACCATCAACCGGGATCACGGAAGACGTGTTGAGAATTTTGTTGGTTTCCGCCTGTCCCTTCCACTCTTCACGGCTCTGACCGTTATCGAGCTGTTTGTCGATCCACGGAATCAGGCTACCGGCCAGCGGTACGCCAAAGTTATCAACCGGCAGTTCACCGCTACGGGACAGGGTCGTCACTTTACGTTCGATGTCGAGAATAGCAGAGGATGGGGTCGCCAGCTCCTCGGCCACATGGCCATACAGATGGCCCATCTGAGACAACAGCTCGCGCATATGACGCGCGCCGCCGCCGGAAGCCGCCTGATAGGTCGCCACGGAGACCCAGTCAACCAGGTCATTGGCAAACAGGCCACCAAGGGACATCAGCATCAGGCTAACGGTACAGTTACCGCCGACAAAGGTCTTAATACCTTTATTCAGGCCATCGGTGATGACATCCTGGTTAACCGGATCGAGAATAATGATGGCGTCGTCTTTCATACGCAGCGAAGAGGCCGCGTCAATCCAGTAGCCCTGCCAACCGCTTTCACGAAGCTTTGGATAGATTTCGTTGGTATAATCGCCGCCCTGACAGGTCACGATGATATCGAGCGCCTTCAGCGCATCCAGATCAAAAGCGTCCTGAAGCGTGCCGGTCGCGGTTCCACCGAACGTCGGTGCCGCCTGCCCGAGCTGGGAAGTAGAAAAGAAAACAGGGCGAATGGCGTCGAAGTCACGCTCCTCAACCATGCGTTGCATGAGAACAGAGCCGACCATACCGCGCCAGCCGATAAAACCAACATTTTTCATAGCGTTTTTTTCCTGCAGAGATGTGTGCTGTGTATGTATGCCAGTGTCCTGGTGGCATATCCTTCACCATACAAAATGCAGCCAAAGTCGCAAGTGAAATTAATCAATGATAGCGAAGCCATCAGTAATGCGACTTATCCCGCTGCGCAAGCAAGCAGAAAGTCCGTGGTAATTATCAGGGAATTTGAGTTATGAATGAAATCATTTCAGCGGCAGTTTTATTGATCCTGATTATGGATCCACTCGGAAATCTGCCCATTTTCATGTCCGTATTGAAACATACCGAACCAAAACGCCGCCGCGCGATTATGATTCGCGAGCTGTTCATTGCGCTGTTGGTGATGCTGATATTCCTGTTTGCGGGCGAGAAAATTCTGGCATTTCTTAACCTGCGCGCGGAAACCGTTTCTATCTCCGGGGGCATCATTTTGTTCCTGATCGCCATTAAGATGATTTTCCCCAGCGCCACCGGGAATAGCACCGGGCTTCCGGCGGGTGAAGAGCCGTTTATCGTTCCGCTGGCGATCCCGCTGGTAGCGGGTCCAACAATCCTGGCTTCACTAATGCTGTTGTCGCATCAGTATCCTAATCAGATGGGGCATCTGGTAATCGCCCTGCTGATCGCCTGGGGCGGTACGTTTGTGATTCTGTTGCAGTCGTCGCTGTTTTTGCGTCTGCTGGGGGAGAAAGGGGTGAACGCGCTGGAGCGCCTGATGGGGCTGATTCTGGTGATGATGGCCACCCAGATGTTCCTCGACGGCGTACGGATGTGGATGAAGGGGTAATTTCTCCTTTTTGAACCGGATGACATGTTACCCGGAGAACGGTTCCGTTCACGTTATGTTCGTTGCTTCTCTGGAGTTTCTTCATCGGTGAACGTGTTAAGGGGGCTACGCAGCCCCCTTAACAATCCCGGCTCTCCGGCAGGAAAATTGTTGCTGCGCAATACCCTCCGCTTATTCCTCCAGGCTACCGGGCCGGGCGCGAGGAAACGTCCCTGTAAAACGCGCCCTGAGCCAGCATCCATGCTGGCTCCCCCGGCCTTACGGAAACACGTCGGCAATTTTCAGCCGGACCAGCCCACACCTGACCATCTGCGTTTTTATTTGAACAGGTTTGGACAGCAAAACAAATTTAACTGGAAGTCAGAGCGTTGAAGCGATGACACCGGTCCGGCTGAAAATCGATGAGGCGTTGACGGCTGACCGGGTCTGCCCGCAGGGATGCGGGCAAAGGGGACGGCCTGCAGGGACGCAGGCTCGGCCCCGATCCGACAGGCAGACGGAATAAGACGAATAACTCGCGCAGCGACGATTTTCCCGCCGGGAGCCTGGGTTGCAAGGGAGGCGGCGGTGAGCCTCCCTTGCACGTTCACGGGTATCAGCGCTTCAAAGAAATGACACCACTGAGGTGAACGGAAACCTGAGCAATAATCACATGTTCACCCTACATGCTTAACTGAACGGCATTGCGCTGTAATTTCAGGTATTCCTTATGCTTTTAAGTCGCTGATATAACGTATTTTCATTTCTGCGAAGCGCCTTCCGAAATGCCCTCTTGTCAGCATCGTGGATAAGCCTTATCTTCTCGCTGCACCTGCAAAATCAGGTGCCAGGATTGGTCCCCTGATTACCTCATTCGCGATAAAATTCACTTTTGTCGTGCGACCAGCTACACCTCTATGGTGGGCTGGACGGTGGCGTCGTAAGACGCACCGGTATCCAATGAGGCCGGTAGGACCAACTCCGTTCAGCCCGCCACCAAAAGGTTGGTCCCTTAGGTGGCGGTAAAATTTGACTCATTGGAGGCTGCCCTATGGCGACTACCCCTCTCTTTTCACACTCTTTATTTACCCTGCCCTTTAGCCATGCCGCGGACTTCACCGAACTGGCGGATAACTGCGAGCGTTTTGTCGAAGGACTGGTTGAATGCCATGACCCGGTTGAAAAACTGGCGATTTGTGCACGTCTGTCGGCCTGTCTGGCGTTATTACAACCGACCTTAACGGAGCCTGTACCGCAGCATCTACAGGCCAGCCTGACGGTAGAAACCTTACCGACCCGTTTTCCCCTTTTCGAGCCTGAGCCCGACCAGATGGGGCGTTACTGCCAGCTTTTGACACATTTGCTGATGAGCAAAACGCTTTCTGATGATATGGAGCGAGTAGCGGGTGATTTGTTGCAGGATTTGGTGGGGTATTTCGCCGACACGCTGAAAGCGCCGCGTTGGTTGAAAACAGAGGATGGTGTGATGGTGCTGTAAAAAAGCCGGGTGGCGCTTGCGCTTACCCGGCCTACGATGCGGATGTGTGCTCATTTCCAGGCCCGGTAAGCGCAAGCGCCACCGGGCAACAAGACTCAGCTCAACAGCTGGAAAGCAATCATACCGACAATCGCGCCGACCGTACCGAGGATGGTTTCCATCATCGTCCAGGTCTTCAACGTTTGTGCTTCCGTTGCGCCAGTAAATTTACCGAACAACCAGAAACCGGCGTCGTTAACGTGGCTGACCACGATCGAGCCGCCTGCGATACAAATAGACAGTGCCGCCATCTGTGCGCCGGAGAAGTTTAGCTGTTCAATCACCGGCATCACCAGACCGACCGCCGTTAAGCACGCCACGGTCGCAGAACCCTGAATGATACGCACCGCTGCCGCCAGCACGAAGCAGGTAATGGCAATCGGCAGACCCATTCCGGTTAACGCTTCGCCCAGCGCCGGACCGACGCCGGAATCAACCAGCACTTGTTTAAACACGCCACCTGCACCGATCACCAGCAGGATAATTCCCGCCGGTTGCAGCGCATGACCGCAGATCTCCATCACTTTGTCTTTTGGCATACCCTGGCGAATCGCCAGACCGTAAATCGCCACCAGACAGGCAACCAGAATCGCGGTAAACGGGTGGCCGATAAACTCAAACCATTCGTAAGTTGAAGAACCAACCGGCACAAAGCGCGCGGCGATGGTTTTCAGACCAACCAATACCAGCGGCAGCAGGATCAGCGACAAGCTAAAGCCGAAGGACGGCATTTTACCTTCGCCCAGATGCGGCTCGGTAATGTCATCAGGAATGTTCAGCTCAACGTAACGGCTGATGAAATTACCCCACAGTGGTCCGGCGATAATCATGCCCGGAATCGCGGCACACAGGCCAATCAGGATCATCCAGCCAAAGTCAGCGTGCATCTGCGAAGCCAGCAACATCGGCGCTGGCCCCGGCAGTAAAAACGCCGCAGCCGCCGCTACGCCTGCAAACAACGGAATGACTAATTTAACCAGGTTGGTACCGGTGTGACGCGCCATCGAGAACGCCACGCTGATCAGCAGCACAATCGCCACCTCAAAGAACAGCGGTAGCGCACAGATAAGCCCGGCCAGGCCAATCGCGTAATGTGCGCGGCTGTGGCCGAAGGATTTCAGCATTTTGACGGCAATTTGATCGACTGCGCCGGTCTCATGCAAAATCTTGCCGAACATCGCCCCCAACGCCACAACAATCGCCAGGAAACCGAGCGTGCCTCCCATCCCTTTTTCCATAGTCGCGGCGATTTTATCGAGCGGCATACCGGAAAAGAGACCTGCACCAATAGACACCACCATCAAAGCAAGGAAGGCGTGCATACGCGCCTTCATCACTAAAAACAGCAGTAATAAAACGGACCCTACTGCTGTTAAAACAAGCGTTAATGTACTCACTACTTACTGCCCTGGTTAATAACCTCAATGGTGCTGGCGACCACACCGTCCAGTGGTTGATCGATATCGACCACCAGTACATCGTTTTCATTCGCACCTGGTTCTTCCAGCGCTTCAAACTGGGTCACCAGCATCTGCGTTTTGAAGAAGTGGCCTTTACGCGCTTTCAGACGGCTTTCGATAACGTCAAAATCCCCTTTCAGATAGATGAAAGAGAGGTTCGGGTTACCGTCGCGTAGCTGGTCGCGATAGACTTTTTTCAGAGCGGAACAGACGATCAGCGAAACCTTGTTGGTACGCTGCATCGCAAAAGCGGCGTCATTCAGCGCCTGTAACCACGGTTTACGGTCATCATCGTTGAGTGGCTCACCGGAAGCCATTTTCATGATGTTGCTGCGCGGATGGAGAAAATCGCCATCAAGAAACGCGGCCTGCAGTTGATGCGCCACTTCGCTGGCGACAGCAGATTTACCGCTGCCCGATACGCCCATCAGAACGTAAACGTGGTGATCATGATTAGTCGTGCTCAAAGCGTTGCCCCCACTGGTACAAGAATCTGGAAATTGTTACGGGTAACTGTTATCGGTAACATTGTCCAGCCGGATAAATAGAGAAGCAATATCCATTCGTGCTCGAAGTGTATAAGTGTGAGCTACTTCAAACTTGTTGGCTTAAATAGATCCGCCCGGTGACAAGGTGAAACCTAAATCTAACATTTTAGGTGTGACTGCTTCACCACGGATGCGCGCCAGCAGGCGTTCAGCACCAATGCTGCCCATGCGTTCACGCGGCGTGAGCACGCTCGCCAGACGCGGCTCCATCACCTGTCCGATGTCGTGACCGTGGAATCCGGCAATCGCCATGTCATCCGGGATTTTCAGCCCTAAACGCTGGCATTCGAAGGCAGCCCCTACCGCCAGGTCATCGTTGGTACAGAAAATGCCGTCGAGCTGCGGGTATTCGCGCCGCGCCTGACGGATGAGTTCAATACCGGAGGAGTAGGAAGAAGACTGTTCCACCATCACGCTGTACGGCACCAGGTTGGCATCGCGCATTGCCTGCTCGTAGCCCCTCTGTTTGATGATAGTACGTTCATCAAGACGTGCGCCAAGATAGGCAACATGACGGTGCCCGCGGGCGATGATAGCGGCAGTCATCTGGCGCGCGGCTTCAAAGTTGTCGAAACCGACGGCGATATCCAGGCACGGGGACTGGCTGTCCATCAGCTCAACCACCGGGATACCGGCGACCTCAATCATTTTCAGCGTACGAGGCGTATGGCTACGTTCGGTGAGGATCAGGCCATCGATATTCCACGACAGCATCGATTCCAGGCGCTCTTGTTCCATCTCTGGCTTATAGCCGTAGTGCGCGAGCATAGTTTGATAACCATGGGCGTCGGTGACGGCCTCAATGCCGCGTAACACTTCAGCAAAAACCTGGTTAGTGAGAGACGGTAACAACACGCCGATAGCGCGACTGGTGGCGTTAGAAAGAATATCAGGAGCGCGATTGGGAATATAACCCAGCTCATCAAGTGCAGCGGCAATTTTGCCCCGCAGCGCCACGGAGACCTGCTCCGGGTTACGCAAAAAGCGACTGACCGTCATTTTGGTCACGCCCACGCGGTCGGCTACATCCTGAAGTACGGGTCTTTTCTTTTTCATCGTCCTGAAGCGTTAAAAAGGGATAGATTCCCCCAGTTTACCACGGACGCACGGAATTAATGACAAACGATGAAAAGCCGGATGTCGACGCTTTCGCGTCTTATCCGGCCTACATCAGGTTACAGCACGTTAGACAGGCGGCAGGTCAAACAGTAAAACTTCGCTGTCGCTGTCGGCATGAATAGAAATTGCCTGTTCATCCCAGATTGCCAGACCGTCGCTGGTAGTCGCTTTGGTTCCGTTAATGGTGACGTTGCCTTTAACGACCTGGATCCAGACGCGACGTTCAGCGGCAATCTGATGTACCGACTGCTCATCTTTGACCAGCGCCCAACGGTACAGCTCCATATCCTGGTACACTTTCAGTGAGCCATCGCGGGCATCAGGCGACAGCACCAGTTGTTTACCCTGAGCGGCATCGAAACGGCGCTGTTCATAGCGCGGCGTAATACCGTTTTCCTGCGGCATGATCCAGATCTGATACAGATGCAGCTTCTCAGTATTACTCGGGTTGTACTCCGAGTGACGGATCCCCGTCCCGGCGCTCATAATCTGAAACTCTCCGGCCGGAACCTGCTCTTTGTTGCCCATGCTGTCCTGATGTTCCACCGCGCCTTCCAGCACGTAGGTCAGGATTTCCATGTCTTTATGGGGGTGAGTGCCAAAGCCCTGGCCTGCGTCAATCACGTCATCGTTAATCACGCGCAGTGCCGAGAAGCCCATAAAGTTCGGGTCATAGTAGTTGGCAAAAGAGAAGGTATGCCAGGAATCGAGCCAGCCATGATTCGCATGGCCGCGGTCGTTAGCTTTGCGTAAATAGATCATTGTGTTCACCCCCAGATGTTTTCGATGGAGTAAGTGTGGACTCAATCCGCCTGGGATCATAGAGGGTGAAAATTGACTCCTCTGTTCAAAAAATATGAATAAACCCAGAGGAGTCTGTGCAGGCTATTTGGCGAGGGTTATCGTCGCCGGAGATGCCTGTTCGAAGGCGCGTTCGAGAATCTCCAGGTTGGTTAGAACTTCAGATTCCTTGACGTAATTAGGCGTACCGGCGGTCAGCGTCTGGTACAGCGCATCATAGACGCGACCGTAATCCCCCACCTCCGGCTTCACCTCTTCTTTTACTGTGATGCCGTCATCGTTGACATACTCCAGCATTCCGATGGAATCATCAGCAGCGAAACCTGGCTCACCCGGCATGATATTGGCCTTCAGACTGGTTTCCTGCTGGTCGATGCCGTACTTCACAAACGAGCCTTTGGTGCCGTGAACGATAAACTTCGGATAGTCGATTTTCACCAGATGACTGGTTTTAACAATGGCTTTCTGGTCGCCGTAAAACAGCTGCGCTTCAAAGGTATCGTCCGGGTTCGCTTTATTACGCAGGCTGCGGATGTCATAGGCCACATGATCGGGGCGTCCGAACAACGAGATAATCTGATCCATGGTGTGTACGCCCAGGCCATAAAATGCGCCGTCCTGCGGCAGTCCCGGCTTAGTTTCCGCCTCGGGACGGTAGTAATCGAAATGACTTTCAACCTCAACAATTTCGCCGAGCTTGCCGCTCTCAATCGCTTTTTTAGCAGTGAGAAAGCAGGAGTCAAAACGGCGATTCTGATACGGCGTAACGGTCAGCCCTTTGCTTTGCGCCAGTTCGAACAGCACTTTTGCTTCTGCCAGCGTCGGCGTGAACGGTTTCTCAACCAGCACGTTTTTACCCGCCTCAAGCGCACGTTTGGCGTAGTCAAAATGGCTGTCAGCATGGGTACAAACGATCACTAACTTCACCTGCGGATCGTTTAAGATCTCGTCGAGGTCGCTGGTGAAGTGAATATGTGAATACTGCGGGGCCTGCTCTTCCGGCCTGGCGTTACGGCGGAAAATATGCGCGACATGCCAGCTATTCTTGCGGTTGAGGACGTACGGCAAATGGTAGCGAGTGGTACTTTTACCAAAACCAATAAATGCGCAGTGTAAGGTCATGAGACAGTCCTTTTGAAGGTGATTGTCTACACCATAGCGCAAAGCGGCTGGAGACTGAATGTTGGATTCTTTGCCGGATGCGGCGTTGCCTTATCCGGCCTACAAAACCCAGGTCTCAGCCGTAGGCCGGATAAGCGCAAGCGCCATCCGGCATCATCCCGGGGACAAAATGACAAGTAAGCCAGGCTGAAACAAAACCCCAAAAAAAAAAGCCAGCAAAAGCTGGCTAAAGTAATACTGGAAGCAATGTGAGCAATGTCGTGCTTTCAGGTTCTCCGTAGGGGTTCCCCTGAACGCAGAGCAATAATAATCATTCTCATTCGCACTTGTCTACTTCTTTTTGCAAAAAAATGCAGTTGACGGAATTTTCTTTCTCAGCGAGGGTAAAGACTCAATTAACCCTGAAGGAGATAAGGAATGAGTGAGATAGTGATACGCCACGCTGAACCGAAAGATTACGACGCAATTCGTCAGATCCATGCCCAGCCAGAGGTGTATCACAACACGCTACAGGTTCCTCATCCTTCCATGGAGATGTGGCAAGAGCGACTAACCGAACGGGTCGGAATCAAACAACTGGTCGCGTGCATTGATGATATCGTCGTCGGACATCTCTGCATCGACGTTGCTCAGCGCCCCCGCCGCAGCCATGTAGCCGATTTTGGTATCTGCGTTGATGCCCGCTGGCAGAATCGCGGCGTTGCCAGCGCGCTTCTCCGTACGATGATCGACATGTGCGACAACTGGCTGCGCGTCGACCGTATCGAGTTAACAGTGTTTGTGGATAACGAACCTGCGGTTGCGGTCTATAAAAAGCATGGCTTTGAGATCGAAGGGACAGGTAAGAAATACGGCCTGCGCAACGGCGAGTACGTGGATGCGTATTTTATGGCACGCGTGAAATAAATTTAAGGGCGAGTCTTATCGCCCTGCTTATTGAAAGGACGCAATAGTGAAAAAGTTTGTTCCCCTGGTTTTACTGGCCTCGCTCTCCCCAGCTTTTGCCACTACCGTACAAAATCTCGATGCCGTACCCGGCGTTATTCAACATACTGAAGGTAAACAGATTTTTGCTGAGCAAATGGCAGGGGCAACACCTGCGAAAGGATTTGGTGAACTTCCACAGGGATTATCAGAGAACCAGTGGATTGGCTGGGTTGCGCCGAACGAAAATCCTAATAATCTGATCCTCACTGGCGCCAAAGCCTGGGGAAAAGACGGGAAATACATTGGCGTCGCCTGTTTTGCTGACAATCAGGCCGATGCCGGGCAGGCAAAAAAGTACGCGGATAACACCTGTCCGGAAAACTACAACAACGGACGCGCCAATAAATTATATCTCGGCGTTTTCTCCTGGCAGAACCAACAGCTGCAGCCGATTGCCCGCTCGGAAAAACCATTAAACCAGATCTCAGCGTGGAATAAAGCTGCCGAGAAAGAGAGCGATGATGAGTCCGTCAGACCGCTGGCTTATTATACAAAATTGGATCTGGCACCGTACCGGATCGCTCCCGATACTCTGGCGTTCGGGGTGCGCGGTGGCTACTCCGATGCCTACTCCGGCGGTGGGGCATTTTATGAAGTGCTGGAACTCTACACCATCAAAGACAGCAAGATAATCAACGTGTTTTCTGACCTTGTTTATTACTATTCGGATATCGCCGGAGACTGGAATAAAGACGGCACAAGGCAGCACGACATCAGCGAGAGTAAGTACATCCTGAAATTGCGGTCGGCAAAGACGCAGGGATTTTATGATTTAGAGGTCGTGAACCTGCAGGATAAAAGCAGCCAAATATTTCACTGGTCTGAATCACTGCAACAGTATGTTCCTTAAGGAACTAATAAGACCTGCAACGTTCAGAAGGCTGTAGGTCATTATCCTTAATTTCCCCGTCGTTACATGCAAAAGCGGAATTGCCATCCAATCCTGGCATAAAGTTGTTGATTGCAGTCCATCGCCTCCGCCGTCATCTTCAGGCGTAACAACCGCCTGAATCATAGGGTTATTTTACTTACTATCTTCATCGCTATTTATCTTAACTTTAATAATATTAATATTACATTTTTGTTTTTTTTTGGTTTCTGCCATCACTTTATGGTGACAATCACAACAATATACTTCCCCTGGGACTAACTTAACCACGGTGAGGTAAAAAATGAAATTTGAACGCCATCATAGAATATTGAAAGAAATCAGTATTTCGGGAGTTGTAAAAGTTTCAAATCTGGCGAAAAGTCTCAAGGTAACAAAGGAAACTATTCGCTCAGATCTCAATGAACTTGCCGGACAGGGATATCTCACTCGCTGTCATGGTGGTGCATTTATTACCCTTGACTCTCTTGATAACGTTGCAAAAAACGAAATTGCTTATGTGCTGGAAAAATATGAATCAGCGCAGAAAATAAAAAAAGGTCTCTCTGCCATGAAGAATAATGTATGTGTTATTGGCTCGTTCAATGTTGATATTATCAGTTACCTACCGAGGCTCCCCTCGACAGGCGAATCATTACTTGCCGATAAATTTATTTTTTCGCCCGGAGGTAAAGGATGCAATCAGGCATTAGCTGCAAGCTATGCCGATTCTGATGTGCATTTTATTACTAAAGTAGGGTCAGACCATTTCAGTGATTACGCCATTAATTTTATAAACTCATCAAAAATCCATAAAAGCGTTATCTATCAGACCAAAGAAACACAAACAGGTACAGCTACTATTATGGTGAATGGAGATACCGGGGATAACGTCATCGCTATCTACCCCGGTGCTAACATGACAATTTCCCCTGATGAAATCACCATACAAAAAGAAGCCATCGTTCATTCAGATATTGTTCTCGTACAACTGGAGACAAATTACGAAGCGCTTCACCAAACCATTCGTCTCGCACAGAAAAATGATATCCCTGTCATTATAAATCCAGCACCATACAATGAAATGGTCAATACCATTATTGATAATATTGATTATATCACGCCAAATGAAACCGAAGCGGGTCTGTTGGCAAACATGTCCGTCAATGATATTGAGTCGGCAAAAAGTGCGGCAAAGATTATTCATCAGAAAGGCGTCAAAAATACCATTATCACCCTAGGGAGCAAAGGCTCCCTCGCTTATGACGGAACACAATTCATCTATTCTCCGGCATTCCCGGCAGTTGTAAAAAATACCGCAGGAGCGGGTGATGCCTTCAATGGTGCACTCGCATCTGGCCTTGCTAAAGGAAAATCACTGGCATCTGCATTGTGCTACGCCAGTGCATTCGCCTCGCTTGCTGTTGAAACACCCAATGCCTCTGACATGCCAGAAAACGAATCCGTTCTTCATCGCATTCAAGGTTCGCATTACAAACAAACTATCTCGACTCACTAAATCAAGGAGCAGACTATGAATAATACACAGAAAAAACTAAAGGTGCTCTTTATTGGAGAATCCTGGCATATTCACATGATCCATTCAAAAGGCTATGACAGTTTTACCTCCAGTAAATATGAAGAGGGTGCCACATGGTTACTGGAATGCTTAAAGAAAGGCGGAGTAGAAGTTGATTACATGCCTGCTCACACCGTGCAAATCGCATTTCCAGAAAGCATTGATGAGCTAAACCGTTACGATGTCATTGTCATTAGCGATATCGGCAGCAATACGTTTCTGTTGCAAAACGAGACGTTCTATCAGCTAAAAATAAAGCCCAATGCTCTGGAATCAATTAAAGAGTATGTCAAAAATGGTGGTGGACTGCTCATGATTGGCGGCTATCTGTCATTTATGGGTATTGAGGCAAAAGCTAATTACAAGAACACCATTCTTGCCGAGGTTTTGCCAGTTATTATGCTTGACGGCGATGACCGGGTAGAAAAACCAGAAGGTATCTACGCTGAGGCTATTTCCCCTGAACATCCTGTCGTTAACGGATTCTCAGACTACCCGGTATTTCTTGGATATAACCAGGTTGTCGCCAGAGAAGATGCCGATGTTGTTTTAACAATAAATAATGACCCGCTGTTAGTGTTCGGTGAATACCAACAGGGTAAAACCGCCTGCTTCATGAGCGACTGTTCGCCGCACTGGGGAACACAGCAATTTATGTCCTGGCCGTTTTATACCGACCTGTGGGTTAACACGCTTCAATTCATCGCCAGAAAATAAAAAACAATGGAGTAACGAAAGTTACTCCTTTTATAAAATATAAGGATTGATGTATGAACAAGAATAAGTACTCAACCCCCTTACTGATGCTTGCCACCATCTTAGCCGGTATGCTTTCCCCTATGCAGTCTGCCGTTAATGGACAATTGGGACACTGGTTGCAGGATGGAAATGCTTGCGCAGTAATCTCGTTCGCCAGTGGTCTGGTCGTCATGTTTTTTATTATTATTGCGCGCAAAGAAACACGCCAGCAATTCGCATCGATCCCTGCTCTGATAAAAACGCGGAAAATCCCGCTATGGAATTGGTTTGCCGGATTATGCGGGGCGATGGTCGTATTTTCTGAAGGCGCATCAGCCAGCGCGTTGGGCGTTGCCACTTTTCAAACCGCATTGATTTCCGCCCTGCTCCTTTCCGGCCTGCTGTGCGACCGTTTTGGTGTCGGTGTGGATGAGAAGAAATACTTCACGCCATGGCGCGTTACTGGCGCATTATTCGCTGTTATTGCCACGGTTTTTGTCGTATCGCCACAGTGGCACTCAACGTCGTTTATTCTGCTCGCTATCCTTCCATTTTTGGCAGGATTACTTGCTGGCTGGCAGCCAGCAGGAAATGCCAAAGTCGCTGAAGCAACGGGCTCCATGCTGGTTTCCATTACCTGGAACTTCATCGTCGGCTTTTGTGTTCTGGGCGCTGCGCTGGCGATACGTGTCGCATTAGGTCATGTCACCGTCCAGTTACCCGATACATGGTGGATGTATCTCGGTGGCCCGCTGGGTCTGCTGTCCATCGGGCTGATGGCGATTCTGGTCAGAGGCTTAGGGCTGTTGATGCTCGGTGTTGCTTCTACCGCGGGTCAATTGCTTGGCTCAGTGTTGATTGATGAACTTATCCCGTCACTGGGTAATACGGTCTATCTGGTCACGATCATTGGGACGCTGTTTGCGCTAATAGGCGCAATTGTTACCACCATCCCCGAATACAGAGCATCCAAAATGGCGCAAAAAATGGAGGTGTCAGGATGAAAGGTTTCCTGCAAACCGTGACAGGCCCAGTGGCGCACACGGATATGGGTCTGACGCTACCGCATGAGCATCTGTTTAACGATTTATCATCGGTTGTTGACGAACCGCATTATGAATTCTCACAGCAACTCGTGGGGAAAAAGGTCAGCGCTGATCTGCAGTGGGGATTGAAACATGATCCCTACTGCTGCGCCGATAACATGGACAGAAAGGAAATTGATGATGTCATCTTTGAAATCAACAACTTTATGTCACTGGGAGGCAGGACGATTGTCGACGCGACAGGTTCTGAATCTATCGGTCGAGATGTCTTGTCATTGCGAGAAGTGGCATTAAAAACCGGTTTGAACATCGTAGCTTCATCAGGACCTTATCTGGAGAAGTTTGAAAGTGCCAGGATCCACAAACCTGTCGAGTTGTTAGCCTCACTTATTGATAAGGAACTGAATCAGGGGATAGGCGAGACGGATATTCGCGCCGGCATGATAGGTGAAATTGGCGTATCACCCGCTTTTACGCAGGCGGAACGCAACAGTCTGCGAGCGGCTTCTCTGGCACAACGTAATAATCCTCATACTGCGATGAATATCCATATGCCAGGGTGGCTGCGGCTGGGTGATGAGGTGCTGGATATTGTCCTTGAAGAGATGAACGTCTCTCCGGCAAAAGTCTCGCTGGCGCATTCAGATCCTTCGGGAAAAGATGTTGCCTATCAACGAAAAATGCTCGATCGCGGCGTATGGCTTGAATTTGACATGATTGGCCTGGACATCACTTTCCCAAAAGAAGGTATCGCCCCAGGCGTTCAGGAAACCGCAGATGCGGTAGCACATCTGATTGAATTGGGTTACGCCGATCAGATAGTTTTAAGCCATGATGTTTTTCTCAAACAGATGTGGGCAAAAAATGGGGGGAACGGTTGGGGATTTGTCCCGAATGTTTTCCTCGCCTATCTGGCCGCCCGTGGAGTAGACAACGATACTCTACGCAGGCTCTGTATTGATAACCCAGCGCGGTTGCTCACGGCATAGCCAACAAAACGCCCGGTGCCTGACACCGGGCTATTAATCAAAAATCAGTATCCCGCCGTTAAATCATCCACGGAACGCGGGTCAGATGCGCCATACAGTGCGCCATCCGGTCCTACCATAATGCTCTGCGTGCTGCCCATCGCTTCCTTCAGTGCGACTTTCTGCCCTTTCTGCTCCAGCAGCTTAATGGTGTCCGGGCTAAACCCTTTCTCAACGCGCAGTTCATCGGGCAACCACTGATGATGGAAGCGCGGCGCGTTGGTCGCTTCGGCGACGTTCATTCCAAAATCAATGCTGTTGACTACCATTTGCAGCACGGTGGTGATGATTCGGCTCCCGCCAGGGCTGCCGGTAACCAGCCAGGTTTTCCCGTCTTTTACCACGATAGTCGGCGACATTGATGACAGCGGACGCTTCTTCGGCCCAACCGCGTTAGCATCGCCACCCACCAGCCCATAAACGTTCGGCACGCCCGGCTTGGCGGAGAAATCGTCCATTTCGTTATTAAGCAGAATGCCGGTGTTACCCGCCACAATCCCGGTGCCGAAGGTGGTGTTCAATGTATACGTCACCGCCACGGCATTACCGTCTTTATCCACCACCGAGAAATGGGTGGTCTGATTGCTTTCATACGGCGCGAGCTTGCCAGGTTTGATCTGGCTGGAAGGCTTAGCCTTGTTGATATCAATTTGATCGGCAAGCGATTTGGCATAGGCTTTATTGGTCAGCGCCTGCCACGGTACTTTCACAAAATCCGGGTCTCCCAGATACTCCGAGCGGTCGGCGTAGGCATATTTCTCCGCTTCAGCCATTACCTGCATGGCATCAGCGCTGCCAAACCCGTACTTCTTCATATCGAAGTTTTCGAGAATATTGAGGATCTGCACGATGTGAATACCGCCAGAGGACGGCGGTGGCATGGAGAATACCTGATACCCGCGATAGTCGCCGCTAATCGGCGTACGCTCCACGGCTTTATAGCTGGCTAAATCCTCTTTGGTCATCAACCCGCCGTTTTTCTGCATTTCCCCAGCTATCTGTTCGGCAATTGCCCCTTTATAAAACGCATCCGGACCGTTCTCGGCAATCATCTCCAGGCTTTTCGCCAGGTTCGTTTGCACCAGCTTGTCGCCCTTTTTCAGCGGCTCGCCGTCTTTCCAGAAAATGGCTTTGCTGTTCTCGTGATTAGGGAGCACTTCGCTGCCATAGGTTTTCAGATCGTCAGCCAGTGCGTCGTTAACCACAAAGCCTTCTTCCGCCAGCTTCATTGCCGGGCGCACGACTTTGTTCAGCGGCATCGTGCCGTATTTCTCCAGCGCCAGCGAGAAACCCGCCACGGTACCCGGCGTACCGGATGCCAGATGTGAGGTTAGCGACTTTTTCGCATCGGCGTTGCCCTGTTCATCGAGGAACATGTCGCGGGTCGCGCCAGCGGGAGCCATTTCACGAAAATCGATCGCCGTGGTGTTACCGTCTTTGGTACGCAGCAGCATAAACCCGCCGCCGCCCAGATTGCCCGCCTGCGGATGCGTCACCGCCAGCGCGTAACCAACGGCTACAGCGGCATCAACGGCATTCCCGCCCTGTTTCAGAATATCCACCCCAACCTGGGTGGCTAAAGCATCTACGGAAGCCACCATCCCCTGTTGCGCGCGAACGGGATGGAACACATCTTCCTCGACACCGTAGGATACCGGCGGTGGCGCAGCCGGCGCGGCAGCCACGCTAAAACAACTTCCTGAGAGCAGAGCAGCAATGGCTACCCGGCGTAAAAACGTCGGTTTTATCATCGTTATTCTCCAGATGTACGGGGGTCGGCCCCCACTAAGCCTGGTGCATAACTCTGAAATAATCATCGTAACGGCGAGAAAGGAGTAAACTTAAATGATCCCCGAGAGGAGAAAAGCGATGAAACGACTCTTACTTTTAGCCATGCTCTTGCCGTTTGCAGGCTTTGCACAGCCCATCAACACCATGAATAACCCGAATCAACCCGGTTATCAGATCCCGAGTCAGCAGCGTATGCAAACCCAAATGCAATCACAGCAGATTCAGCAGAAAGGGATGCTCAACCAGCAGTTGCAAACGCAGACGCGCATGCAGCAACAGCATATGGAAAACCAAATCAACACCAACACCCAGCGCGTGCTGCAGTCTCAGCCGGGCGAGTTGAATCCTGGACAGCAGCAAATGCTGCCTAACAGCAACGGAGGGATGTTGAGTGGAACCCGTAATCCGGACAGCTCGCTGAATAAGCAACATATGCTGTCGGAGAAAAAGAACGGCGACATGCTGAAGCCCTCCAGCACGCCGCAACCTAACGTTCCGTTAAAAACGATTGGGCCTTAACTGGGCTGGAAATCCGGACCAATGGTATCAATGGCATCGGTACAGATGCTGTCTACGCCCCAGCGCAGCAGTTCTGCCGCGCGCTGGGGTCGGTTGACGGTATAAACCAGAATACGTAGCCCAGCATCGCGCAGCGCATCCACGCGCGCCTCATCCAGCAGCTTATGATTAAGATGAATAGAGACGCAGCCAAGCCGCGTGGTCAGCTCACGCCAGTCCTCGCGCCATTCATCCAGCAGCAAACCTCTCGGCAGTTCAGGCACCGCCTGCTGCGCCGCTTCTAGCGCATCAATTTCAAAGGATGACAACAGTGGTGGCGTCATTCCCGCCCACAGTTCACGTGCGGCCAGCGCCACGACCTTCCCGGTGAGCGCCCCCGTCCCGGTGGTGGGTTTGATCTCAATATTTGCCATCATGCCGTGCTGGCGACAGCGCTCAGCAACTTGCGAGAGCAGCGGCAACGGTTCGCCTTTAAACTCACCGCTAAACCAGCCGCCGGCGTCCACGCGCAATAGATCCTGCCAGTTCAATTCGCCAGCCACGCCCCAGCCGTTACTGGTGCGTTCCAGGTTGTCGTCATGCAGTAAGAAGATCTCACCGTCTTTCGACAATTTAGCGTCAAACTCAATCATGGTATGCCCATATTGCGCCCCCATGTCGATTGCCGCCAGGGTGTTTTCCGGGGCTAACTTACCGCCGCCGCGATGGGCGACAATATGGGGGTAAGGCCAGTTATTCATACGCGTTGTCCTGTTTCGCCATCAAAAAGATGCAGATGATGTTCTGGCAGATGCAGCCACAGCGTACTGCCTGCCGTCGGGCGATGCTGATGCGCCAGTCGCACCACCAGCTTTTGCTCACCCCAACGTCCATGTGCCAGATTATCCGCACCCAGCATTTCCAGCGTGTCGACGACCAGCGGCACGCCGCCTTCGGCCTGCGAGCTTAGCGCAATATGCTCCGGGCGGATACCCAGCGTCATGTTACGCCCAATACACTCCCTGGCGCTTCTGCCAATGGGCAACGTCATGCCGCCCTCCAACTCAAAATGGGTACCCGTAGCGCTGATGCGCCCATCGAGCAGATTCATCGCCGGGCTGCCGATAAAGCTCGCCACAAAGCGGCTGGCGGGTTTTTCATACACCTCAACTGGGGTGCCGATTTGCTCGGCAATACCTTTGTTCATTACCATTACCCGTTGGGCGAGGGTCATCGCTTCAACCTGATCGTGCGTCACGTACAGCGAGGTGGTTTTCAGTCGGCGATGCAAATGTTGTAACTCCAGACGCATCTGTACGCGCAGCTTGGCATCAAGGTTAGAAAGCGGCTCATCGAACAGGAATACCGCCGGGTCACGTACAATCGCTCGTCCCATCGCTACGCGCTGGCGCTGGCCGCCGGAAAGTTCGCGCGGACGACGTTTGAGCAGCTCGCCCAGCTCGAGAATACGCGCCGCCTCATTTACCCGCGCAGCAATGTGTTCCTTGCCCATCCCGCGGATTTTCAGCCCCCAGGCCATGTTTTCTTCCACGCTCATATGCGGGTAGAGAGCATAGTTTTGAAAGACCATCGCAATGCCGCGATCCTTCGGCTCCATCTCGGTGACGCGTTTATTATCAATCCAGATATCGCCGCCGCTTACCCGTTCAAGCCCGGCCACCATCCGCAGCAGCGTAGACTTACCGCAGCCGGATGGTCCAACCATCACAATAAATTCCCCGTCCGCGACGTCCAGCGTCAGCGGTTTAATCACCTGGGTTTTACCGTCCCAGCTTTTGGTTACTGCCTGTAGTTTTAAACCAGCCATTTTTATTTCTCACTGTCCACTAAACCACGCACAAACGCGCGCTGCATGGCTAACACGATGATTACCGGAGGGATGAGCGTTAGCAGCATGGCGGCCATTACCTGGTTCCACTGCGTGGTGCCTTCACCGGTGGCAATCATGCCTTTGATACCTGCCACCGCAGTGCCCAAATTGACGTCGGTAATAATTAACAACGGCCACAGATACTGGTTCCAGCCGTAGATAAAGGTAATAACGAACAGCGCCGCCAGATTGGTTTTTGACAACGGTAGTACGATATCGCGGAAAAAACGCATTGGTGACGCGCCGTCAATACGCGCCGCCTCAACCAGTTCATCCGGCAGGGTCATAAAGAACTGACGGAACAGGAAAGTCGCTGTCGCAGATGCCATCAACGGCAGCGTCAGACCCGCATAGCTGTCGAGCATCTTCAGGTTGGCGATCACTTCTACCGTCGGGAAAATACGCACCTCAACCGGTAGCATCAGGGTAATAAAAATCATCCAGAAGAACAGGTTGCGCAGCGGAAAGCGGAACCAGACGATGGCGAATGCGGAGAGCATAGATACGGTAATTTTCCCTACCGTAATGCTGAACGCCATGATGAAACTGTTGAGCATCATCAGCCAGAACGGCGCGCTGTTGACGCCCACGCCGTTGACCCAGATGTATTTCATGTTTTCCAGCAGTTGCGTGCCGGGAACCAGCGTCATCGGCGTCTCAAACACCGCTTTGTTGTCCAGCGTCGCCGCGACAAACGCGACGTACAACGGAAACAGGATCACCATGATCCCCATAATCAACATGGCATGGCTGAATATTGTCAGCCCACGACGGTTCTCAATCATTGGTAACGCACCTTACTTTCCACATAGCGGAACTGCACCACCGTCAAAATAATGACCAGGAACATCAGCACCACCGATTGTGCAGCGGAAGAAGCCAGATCCAGCCCGACAAAACCTTCGCGATAGATCTTATAAATCAGCGTCGTGGTCGCCTGTACCGGCCCGCCTGCAGTGGCAGCATCAATCACCGGGAAGGTGTCAAAGAAGGCATACACCAGATTCACCACCAGCAGGAAGAAGCTCACCGGGGCAATGAGCGGCAGCGCCAGTTTAAAGAAGCGGCGAACCGGCCCCGCACCGTCAATCGCGGCGGCTTCGATCAGCGAGCGAGGAATAGACTGCAATGCGGCAAAGAAGAACAGGAAGTTGTAACTAATCTGCTTCCAGACCGACGCAAACACCACCAGGAACATTGCCTGACCGCTGTTTTGCGCATGGTTCCAGTCATAGCCAAACTCACCGAGAAAATGGGTAATCAGCCCGCGCCCGGGGTTAAACAGGAAGATCCACAATACGGCGGCAACGGCGGGCGCAACGGCGTAAGGCAACAGCATCAGCGTTTGGTAAAAACGGCTGCCGCGCACCACGTAATTCACCAACGCCGCAAAAAATAACGACACCAGCAGACCGCTTACCGTGACTAACGTACTGAACTTAATGGTGGTCCAGAATGAGTCGAGGTAGTACGGGTCATGAAACAGCGCGACAAAGTTTTCCAGTCCGACAAACTGGCTGGAAAGACCAAACGGATCAACGGATTGTAGCGAGTACCACAGCGCTTCACCGGCAGGCCAGATAAAGAAAATAACGGTGATAACCAGCTGCGGAGCCACCAGTAAATAGGGAAGCCAGCGCGAACGGAACACCGGACGAGATGAAGACATGGAAATTTGATTCCTGAACAGCGCCGGATGGCGCTACGCTTATCCGGCCTACGCGCATTTGTAGGCCGGGTAAGGCGCAGCCGCCACCCGGCATTTCACATTACGATTTGGTCGATTGCTCAAAGCGGCGCAATAACTGATTGCCACGCTCAACGGCGGCATCCAGCGCCTGCTGCGGGGTTTTCTTCCCGGTCCAGACGCTTTCCAGCTCTTCATCCACAATGGTACGGATCTGCGGCATGTTGCCCAGACGCAGCCCTTTGGTGAACGGCAACGGCGGCTTGTTCAGCATCTGGCGGGTGGCGATATCAGCCCCAGGGTTCTTATCATAGAAGCCCTGCTCACGGGTCAGGTCGTAGGCAGCTGTGGTGATCGGCAGATAGCCGGTCTTCTGGTGCCATTCAGCAGCAATTTCAGGCTTCGCCAGGAAGTTGAGGAACTTCGCCACGCCTTCGTAGGTGGCTTTGTCTTTGCCCTGCATCACCCAAAGACTGGCCCCACCGATAATTGCGTTCTGCGGCGCGCCCTTCACATCGGCATCGTACGGCATCATTCCGACACCATAGTTGAATTTCGCGTAATGGCGGATATCAGCCAGCGAACCGGAAGAGGCGGTGGTAATGGCACAATCCCCGTTATAGAACTTCTCAGTGGATTCGTCCTTACGCCCGAAGTAGCTGAAATCACCTTTTTTGTTCAGCTCTTCCAGCAGAGCGATATGTTTTACCTGTTCCGGTTTATTGAACTCCAGCACTGCGTCAGTACCGTCAAAACCGTTGTTTTTGGTAGCGACCGGCAGACCGTTCCAGGCGCTGAAGTTTTCAATCTGAATCCATCCCTGCCAGCCGCTGGCGTAACCGCACTTCATGCCTGCCGCTTTCAGCTTCGCGGTGTACTCCGCCAGGTCCTGCCAGGTTTTCGGCGGCTGCTCAGGGTCTAAACCAGCTTTTTTAAAGGCATCTTTGTTGTAGTACAGCACCGGAGTGGAGCTGTTAAACGGTTGAGAAAGCAAATGTCCGCTTTTAGAGTCGGTGTAATAACCGGATACCGTCGGTACGAACTGAGACTCATCGAAGTTAATACCAGCCTCTTTGAATACTTCATAGACCGGTTTAATGGCTTTCGAAGCCATCATCGTTGCCGTACCCACTTCATAAACCTGTAGCAGCGCAGGCGCGTTTCCGGTACGGAAAGCGGCAATTCCTGCACTCAGGCTCTGCTCGTAGTTGCCTTTGTACTGCGGAACAATTTTGTAGTCGGGATTGGCGGCATTAAAACGTTGCGCCAGAGAATCAACTTCTTTACCCAGTTCGCCTTCCATTGAGTGCCAGAATGGGATGGTGGTGACCGCCAGTGCCTGACCTGCAAACGCCAGGCTAAGTGCCAGTCCTAAAGCTGTATGTCGTAACGATATCATCGGTTATCTCTCTTGTTGTGCCGGATGCGCGATATCACGCGTTTTATGCTCGCGGGGGTAACATGACATGCTCGAATGACAGAAAAATAACTTTTTTATTACAAAAAAAAGATAGTAAGGCGACAAACAGATGGCAAGGCGGTGAAAGCGTAGTGACAGGAAAATGCGGAGTGGTGCACAACAAAGCCGGGTAGCGGTATACCTTACCCGGCCAGGATGGCGTTATCTGTTGCTGCAGGAGAAAGATTAATCTCTGCGCCAGCGTCGTTCGTACTCATTCTGTAAACGCTGCTGCTCTCGTCGCTCACGTTCACGTTGGATATCTGATTTATCATCTTCCCAGCCCGGGCATACCGAGCTGGTAAACACTTCGCAGGGCGAGTCGGATTGCGCTAACGGGTTGTCCGATTTATCTTCCCAGATTGCGGGATCGCGCGGGTCAAACGCTGGCGGTGTTGAGGCCAGGGTAGTTAAAGAAAGCGTCAAAAACAAACTGCCAATCATCATGCAGGTACCTGAACGAATCATCCTTTCTCCATGTTCATTTTTTATTATTGATAACCATTCTCAATAATAACATAGAGCAATAAAAAGGGGCCACAGCGGGCCCCTTGTCTATTCAGAGAATGATTAACCGCCCAGATACGCACTGCGCACCGCTTCGTTAGCCAGTAGCGCATCGCCAGTGTCTTCCAGCACCACATGACCGTTTTCCAGCACGTAGCCGCGATCGGCGAGCTTCAGCGCCTGGTTAGCGTTCTGTTCGACAAGGAAGATGGTCATCCCCTGCTCGCGCAGTTGCTCAATGGTGTTAAAGATCTGCTGGATGATAATCGGCGCCAGACCCAGCGATGGTTCATCAAGCAGTAGCAGCCTCGGCTGGCTCATCAGCGCACGGCCTATCGCTAGCATCTGCTGTTCACCGCCGGACATCGTTCCCGCACGTTGAATACGACGCTCATGCAGGCGAGGAAACAGGTCATACACCCACTTGATGCGTTCCTGAAACTGGTCTTTCTCGGCAAAGAAACCGCCCATCGCCAGGTTCTCTTCCACCGTCATACGGGAAAACACGCGACGCCCTTCCGGCACAATCGCTACCGCTTCGCGCATGATTTTCGCCGTCTGCCAGTCGGTAATGTCTTTACCATCAAAGACGATTCGCCCGCTGGTCGCTCGCGGGTCGCCACACAATGTGCCGAGCAGCGTGGTTTTTCCCGCGCCGTTGGCACCAATCAGAGTAACGATTTCACCCTGGTTGATATACAAGCTGACGTCATGCAGCGCCTGTATCTTGCCGTAGTGGGCGTTGACTTTGTCGAACGATAACATCGCCTTATCCATATTAATCCTCGCCCCCATTATGCTTCACCTAAATAGGCGCGGATAACATCCGGGTTATTACGAATCTGTTCCGGCGTCCCATTCGCCAGCGGCGTGCCCTGGTTCACCACGTAAATACGATCGGAAATACCCATCACCAGCTTCATGTCGTGCTCAATCAACAAAATGGTGGTGTTGTGATGGTTACGCAGTTCAGCAATCAGCTCGTCCAGCTCTTTGGTCTCTTTCGGGTTGAGTCCCGCAGCGGGTTCGTCGAGCATCAGAATTTCCGGCTGGGTCACCATGCAACGGGCAATCTCCAGACGACGTTGATCGCCATAGGCCAGGTTACTCGCCTGACGGTTGGCGTGCTCCAGCAAACCAATACGCTCCAGCCAGGTGGCGGCACGATCCAACGCTTCACTCTGCGCGCGACGGAACGACGGAGTTTTCAACAGGCCGGAGAAGACGCCGGTTTTCAGTTGCTGATGTTGCGCCACCAGCAGGTTTTCAATCACCGTCATTTCGCGAAACAGACGTACGTGTTGGAAAGTACGCACCACGCCCATACGCGCGATTTGCTGACCCGGTAGTCCTTCCAGGTGCTGGTCGCGCAGCTTAATCGTCCCGCCGGTCGGCTTATAAAAACCGGTCAGACAGTTAAAGACCGTGGTTTTTCCCGCGCCGTTTGGCCCGATTAACGAAACTATTTCCTGCGGCCGCAGTTCCAGTTCAACGTTGTTTACCGCCAGCAGACCGCCGAAGCGCATCATCAGGCCGTTAACGGATAATAATGGCTGACTCATGCCTGCTCTCCTTTCGCTTCCCCGTTTTTCAGCTTCAACTGTGGACGGGTCATCGGCAACAAGCCCTGCGGACGCCAGATCATCATCAGTACCATTAAACCACCCAGCATTAACATGCTGTATTCGTTGAAATCACGCATCAGCTCGCGTGACACTACCAGCAGGATGGCCGCGAGGATCACCGCAAACTGTGAGCCCATTCCGCCCAATACCACAATCGCCAGCACAAAGGCCGACTCGGCAAAGGTGAAGGATTCCGGGCTGACGAAGCCCTGGCGCGCGGCAAACAGCGTACCGGCAAAACCGGCAAACGCAGCGCTGATGGTAAAAGCTGTCAGTTTGATGCGCGTAGGGTTTAAGCCCAGCGAGCGACAGGCTATTTCATCTTCACGCAGCGCTTCCCACGCACGGCCCAACGGCATACGCAGCAGACGGTTAATCACAAACAGCGAGAAGACCACCAGCAGCAGCGCCACCAGATAGAGGAAAATGACGCGGTCAGAGGGATCGTACTTGACGTTAAAGAAGTTGCTGAAGGTATCCCAGCCACCTTCACGAGCGGTACGGCTAAACTCCAGACCGAAAAAGGTCGGTTTCGGGATCTGGCTGATACCGTTCGGGCCACCGGTCACTTCGGTGTTGTTGAGCAGCAGGATACGGACGATTTCACCGAAGCCTAAGGTCACAATAGCCAGATAATCTCCGCGCAGGCGCAGTACCGGGAAGCCGAGCAGGAAGCCCGCAGCAGCGGAAACCAGCCCCGCCAGCGGCAGACAGGTCCAGAAGCCGAGTCCGTAATAGTGGTTCAGCAGCGCGAAGGTGTAAGCGCCGATGGCATAAAAGCCGCCGTAGCCCAGCACCAGCAGGCCGGAAAGCCCCACCACCACGTTTAAGCCGAGGCCGAGGATGATATAAATCATCGTCAGCGTGGCGATATCCACCGTACCGCGCGAGACCATAAACGGCCACGCCACGGCAATCACCAGCAACGCCACCAGGAACAGCTTCTGTTTAACGGTGGAGCCGTCAATCGCCGGCAGAATAAACTTCGGTCCGGAGACGCTCTTCAGGCCCTTCTGGAAAGCTGGACGCAGCAACTGAAAGAGGAAGACCACGCCAGTACCAATAAACACCCACTGCCAGCGAATATCCGCCGCGGAATCCACCACCAGTTTGGTGCCGTCAAGCTCTAACTGAACGCCCATAAAGACGCCCGCCAGGACAAAGAACATGGCGGCAGAGAGCAGCGCCATTGCAAAATGCATCGGTTTCATACTTTCTCTACCTCCGGGCGACCCAGAATACCGGTCGGCATCACCAGCAGCACCAGAATCAGCAGCGCGAATGAAACGACGTCTTTGTATTCAGTACTCAGATAAGCAGAGGAGAGCGCTTCGGCGACGCCCAGAATCAGGCCGCCGATCATCGCCCCAGGAATGCTGCCGATGCCGCCAAGCACCGCTGCGGTAAAGGCCTTCATCCCGGCCATAAAGCCGATGTACGGGTTAATTACGCCATAGAATTGACCGAGCAGCACGCCCGCGACCGCCGCCATTGCCGCGCCAATCACAAAGGTCAGCGCAATCACGCGATCGGTGTTGATGCCGAGCAGGCTGGCCATTTTCAGGTCTTCCGCGCAGGCACGGCAGGCGCGACCCATACGGGAGTAACGGATAAACAGCGTCAGCGCCAGCATCGCCAGGAAGGTTACAATCCAGATAACCAGCTGCATGGTGGTGATGGAAGCAGAGAAGTTTTCGCTACTGCCAACGGTCCACTGGCCATTAAACAGGCTGGGCAGTGCCACATCGCGCGAACCTTCCGTCAGACTGACGTAGTTTTGCAGGAAGATGGACATCCCGATGGCGGAAATCAGCGCGATCAGGCGCTTGGAGCTGCGCACGGGTCGATACGCCACGCGTTCAATGCTCCAGCCGTAGGCGCTGGCAATCACAATCGCGCCGACGAAGCCCGCCGCGACCAGTAGCCAACTGGAATCAATGCCCATCATCATTAGCGCGGCGATGATCATAAAGGAGACATAGCTGCCGATCATATACACCTCGCCATGGGCGAAGTTGATCATGCCGATAATGCCGTACACCATCGTGTAACCGATGGCGATCAGCGCGTAGGTGCTTCCCAGCGTGACGCCGTTAAACATCTGCTGCAAGAAATAGAGGAACTGCTCGGACATAAGGTAACCTTTTTATACCCGCCCATTTTACACGGGCGGTGGGATAACTCGTCTTCAGGTATTACTTCGCAACGGTCGATGAACCGTCCGCATGCCACTGGAAGACACCAAACTCAAATCCCTTCAAATCGCCTTTTTCGTCCCATTTCAGCGGCCCAATCACGGTATCAGCCCCGTGTGCTTTCAGATCTTTCACCAGGTCCAGCGGCTCTTTGCTACCGCTGCGATCCATTGCTGCCGCCAATGACTGGACGGCTGCATAAGTGATCCACACGTACGGTCCAGTTGGATCTTTCTTGTCAGCTTTGAGCGCATCGACGATAGCTTTATTCGCCGGATCCTGGTCATAGCGTTTTGGCATGGTCACCAGCATGCCTTCAGCGGCATCACCAGCAATGTTAGACAGCGACGCATTGCCGACGCCCTCTGGTCCCATAAACTGGGTTTTCAGCCCGACGGAACGTGCCTGGCGCAGCATTTGCCCCATTTCCGGGTAGTAGCCGCCGTAATAAACAAAGTCGATATTTTCTTTTTTCAGGCGAGCGATCAGCGCAGAAAAATCTTTTTCCCCGGCGGTGATACCGTCAAAGAAAACGATGTTGGCTTTGCCCGCTTTCAGGCTGTCCTGCACTGAACGCGCCAGGCCTTCACCGTATTGCTGTTTATCGTGAATGATGGCAATGCGCTGCGGCTTCACCTTCTCCAGAATGTATTTCGCGGCGGTCGGCCCTTGAGAGGAGTCCAGGCCCGCTGTACGCATAATGTGAGCGTAACCGCGCTGGGTCAGTTCCGGGTTTGTGGCGCCCGGAGAAATCATCAGAATGCCTTCATCTTCATAGATATCTGATGCAGGCTGCGTGGAAGATGAGCACAGATGTCCAATAACGTACTGAATGCCGTCATTGACGATTTTGTTCGCTACCGCAACGGCCTGTTTCGGATCGCAGGCGTCGTCATATTCCACAGCGACCAGTTTGTCGCCTTTGACCCCGCCTTTGGCATTGATATCTTTAATGGCCTGACGTGCGCCATTAAATTCCATATCACCCCACTGCGCGACCGGACCTGACATCGCGCCGACAACAGCGACCTTGATATCTTCCGCCATGACCGCGTGTGACATTGCCAGTGCTATCACCCCTGCGATGATTGTTTTCGCATTCCGTTTCATTACCTGAATCCCCATTCGTGACGTAATTAATATTTTGTATTTATGTGGTTAAAAAGCAGTCTGTGCTTTTTTTGAACTGCACTATTTTTACCAGTCTCATTAATGGTTTAGCGCAGTCATTTAAGCAAAATCAGGCTAAAATCTCTATTTTTCAGTCGATTAAGAAAAGATAATATTCTGCTTTTCACTATAGATAAACAAAAAAAAGCACGTTTGTCAGCATAAAATAACGGTACAAAGAGCCGAATAAAATGCTGCATTCCAGGGTATTATTCTGCCTGTTTTTCAATCTCTACGGTTTCAAACTGTCATTACTGTTGTTACAAAATTATTAATCTGGTTATTCACATAAAAAAGAGAAAGCATCCGGGTGAATTATTTCGGTACACTCATTCCATCTTTTGTGATTTGGACATGCTGTTAATGAAGCTGACCATCGTTCGTTTAGAGAACTTTAGCGACCAGGACCAGATTGATCTGGGCAAAATCTGGCCGGAATATTCCGCCTCATCATTAAGCGTAGATGAAACGCACCCGATCTACGCCGCGCGCTTTAACGAGCGTCTGTTAGGCGCAGTTCGCGTAACCCTGAGCGGCACGCAAGGCGCATTGGATTCCTTGCGCGTACGCGATATCACCCGCCGCCGCGGCGTCGGGCAGTATTTGATCGAAGAAGTGATCCGGGAAAACCCTGACGTGAGTTCATGGTGGATGGCCGACGTCGGCGTTGAAGACCGCAGCGTGATGGCCGCGTTTATGCAGGCGTTAGGGTTTACGGCCCAGGAAAATGGCTGGGAAAAAAGATAAAAAAGCCGGATGGCGCTGACGCTTATCCGGCCTACATGCTGGGAGCAAAAAATAAAAAACCACCTCGCAATTTTCCAAGAATTTCGCGCTGCAGGAAGGCGGCAAGTTATGAAGTCCCCGGAAGCTTACATAAGTAAGTGACCGGGGTTGAATAACGCAGCCAACGCGTCTGCAGCGCGAAAGGCGCCAGGAAAATTATTTGGCGTCGGTCGCCGTCCCGTTTGCATGCCAGTCAAACACGCCGAATTCGAAGCCCTTCAGATCGCCCTTCGCATCCCATGACAGCGGCCCCATTACGGTTTCCACTGAGTTTGCTTTCAGGTATTTGGCAATTTCAGCCGGGTCGTCAGACTGGTTCAGACCGGCCTGCAAGGATTGCAGCGCGGCGTAGGTGGTCCATACGAATGCACCGCTCGGATCCTGTTTCTTGGCTTTGATCGCGTCCACAATCGGTTTGTTCGCCGGAACCTGATCGTAGTTTTTCGGTTTCGTTACCAGTAAGCCTTCTGCAGACTCACCCGCGATGTTAGACAGCGACACGTTCGCTACCCCTTCTGGTCCCATAAACTGGGTTTTCAGACCCGCAGCGCGTGCCTGGCGCAGAATCTGCCCCATTTCCGGGTGGTAACCACCGTAGTAAACGAAATCGATATTCTCTTTCTTCAGACGCGCCACCAGCGTAGAGAAATCTTTCTCGCCAGCGGTGATCCCATCGAAGAACACCACGTCAGCGTTGGCTTTCTTGAGGTTGTCCTGCACGGAACGCGCCAGGCCTTCACCGTACTGTTGTTTGTCGTGAACGATCGCAATGCGCTTCGGCTTCACTTTTTCAACGATATATTTGGCAGCAGTCGGGCCCTGATCGGAATCCAGACCGGTGGTACGCATCACCAGGTTATAACCGCGCGCGGTCAGCTCCGGCGCCGTTGCCGCTGGGGTAATCATCAGAATGCCTTCGTCTTCATAGATATCTGACGCAGGCTGAGTGGAAGATGAGCACAGGTGGCCGATAACATATTTAATCCCGTCGTTGACCACTTTGTTAGCTACCGCTACCGCTTGTTTCGGGTCACAGGCATCGTCATATTTCACCATGACCAGTTTGTCGCCTTTCACACCGCCTTTGGCATTGATATCTGCAATAGCCTGCTCTGCGCCAGTAAATTCCTGATCGCCATACTGCGCTACCGGACCGGACATCGCGCCGACGACAGCAACTTTAATATCCTTAGCAAACGCCATATTGCTCAAAGACAGGGCGATACATCCTGCCAATAACGCTTTACCCTTCATATTCATCCTGACAATCCCCATTATTGTGGTTATTACGTGTGTTGTGATGTTGTTGTTCAGCACTTTATTTCGATTATTGGATAGCCACCCGTGCTTTAGCAGCATACTCTGCTAAAACATACCCGATTTTTATTATTTTGGAATAGCTAAATTTGACATGCAGATAACAACTTGATGACAAAAAGCATAAACGTCAGGAGAGAGGAGGAGAGATAAAAACAAAAAACCCCGGATTTTCATCCAGGGTTTATCAGCATTTCCAGGTCGGCTGGAAGATTATGCTTCGATCGCCGCGCGCAATTTTTTCATGGCGTTCTTTTCAAGCTGACGAACACGTTCAGCGGAAACGCCGTAGCGATCGGCCAGTTCCTGCAACGTCGACTTGTTGTCTTCGTCCAGCCAACGAGCACGAATGATGTCCTGGCTACGCTCGTCCAGACCTTCCATTGCGTGGGTCAGTTTGTTCGCGGCCTGATCTTCCCAGTTATCTTCTTCAATGCCGTCGGCAAAGTTAGAAGATTTATCCTGCAGATACAGCACCGGGGCCATCGGCTGGCTGTCAGACTCATCGTCTGAAGACATGTCAAACGTCATGTCCTGCGCCGCCATACGGGATTCCATTTCGCGCACGTCTTTGCTGGAAACACCCAGCTCGCGAGCAACCATTTCAACTTCGTCCTGGTTAAACCAGCCCAGACGCTGCTTGGTTTTACGCAGGTTAAAGAACAGCTTACGCTGCGCTTTAGTGGTCGCGACTTTAACGATACGCCAGTTACGCAGAACATATTCGTGGATCTCAGCTTTGATCCAATGCACAGCGAAGGAAACCAGGCGCACACCCACTTCCGGGTTGAAACGGCGCACGGCTTTCATCAGGCCGATATTACCTTCCTGAATCAAATCCGCCTGCGGCAGGCCATAGCCCGCATAATTACGAGCAACATGAACAACAAAGCGCAGGTGAGACAGGATCAGCGTTTTAGCTGCTTCCAGATCGCCCTGGTAATGCAGCTTTTCAGCCAGTGCCCGCTCCTCGTCAGCCGACAACATCGGCCACGCGTTCGCAGCCCGGATGTAAGATTCCAGGTTACCAACAGGGGCTAAAGCTAAATTTTGCATTTCTTTGGTCATTCAAATCCTCTCAATCTTTTCATCTGGCGCATTGGCTAAAACCAATAGCAACAACCATGCCAGAGCTTATGAGCAACGAGAATATCATTCAATCTTTTATCAGACAGTGATTTTATCCACAAGTTCCATGTCGTAATGTGTATAGATTACGCACAAAATGTGACATCACAATGAATACGCCGGGAAGAGATCACAGGGACTCTTTCCCTGCAGAGCGAACTACTCAGTGCAGGGAAAGATTATACCAGAGATTTTTTAATCGGGGGTAAAGTGGCGTAAATGTTGAACCGTGGCAAGCCAGGCTGCCACCCAGCCAATCATCGAGCACACCAGCAGCAATAACAGGCATTCATCGAATGATAAGCCATTGATATCAAACTTGGTTCCAAATACCTGTGCCACTTCAGTCACCGCTGACGACAGACGCATCACCAAAATTTCTGACAAAATCAGTGAAAGAAATGCACCGGAAAAACCGAGCAGTGCCCCGCCGTAGAGGAACGGACGCAGGATAAATCCATCTGTCGCGCCAATCAGTTTTTGCACGTTAATGGTATCGCGACGCGCAAAAATACTCAGACGCACGCTGTTACCGATGACGAGGAAGACCGCCGCTACCATCAGCACGCCAATCATCGCAGAAACGCGTCCGACAAGGCCCGTCAGCGCCGCCAGGCGAGCGAACCAGCTGTCATCCATCCGCACTTCATCAATACCGTTGATTTGTGCGATGCGGTCACGCAGCGTGTTTAGCGACTCCGTACCCTGGAAGTCCAGTTTCGGGATTACCACCGCCACGGCCGGCAGCGGGTTCTCTTCCAGCATATCCAGCGCACCGCCAAATCCAGACCAGTTACGGAATTCGCCCAGCGCGTCGTCACGGGAAAGATAATTCACTTTCTCCACGCCCTGCTCGGCCTGCAACTGACCAACCACCCGCGCCGCCGCATCATCATCCAGCGTTTTTTGCAGGTAAACGGTGATCTGCGGGGACGGATAATACTGACTTGCTGCATGGTTTACGTTCTTATAAACCATGTAGCACACGCTTGGCAGCGTCAGGGAGATGGCAATAACCATCACCGTCAGGAACGTCGCCAGCGGCTTGCTTTTCAGGTCCTGTAACGCGCCCTGGAACGCATAACGTACCTGCTCATTAAAGACATTGGTTTTACGCGAGTTCGGCTTTGGCGTGGCCTTCGCACGCTTAGGCGCGTTGCGACCGCCATCACCCGGCGCACCGCCCGATTTACGAAAGCGATCCAGTCGGCCACCGAACTGTTTGATTTGGTTAATAGCGTCACGTCTATTCATGCGCCAGGCCTCCATGCAGATGTCCATCGCTCAGAACCATTTGGCGATAGGAGCGACGGGAGATCAGGCCAATATCGTGCGTGGCCATTAATACCGTGACCCCGACGCGGTTAAACTCTTCGAACAGGCGCAGGATCCCTTCCGACAGCGCGTCATCCAGGTTCCCCGTTGGTTCATCCGCCAGCAGTACCGCTGGTTTATTCACCACCGCACGGGCAATGCCGACGCGCTGTTGTTCACCGCCAGAGAGCTGAATCGGGAAGTTTTTCGCTTTGTCCAACAGCCCGACCTTATCCAGCGCCGCTGACACGCGACGACGAATATCGTCCCCGCTGGCGCCCGCGATGATCAGCGGAATTGCCACGTTATCAAACACGGTTCTGTCCATTAGCAGGTGGTGATCCTGAAAAATCATGCCAATCTGACGACGCAGAAACGGCACTTCGCGGTTTTTCAAACGGCTGATGTCATGCCCGCTAAAGTAGATTTTCCCGGCGCTGGGCCGTTCAATTCCACAAATCAGCTTCAGCAGGGTACTTTTCCCCGCGCCGGAGTGGCCGGTCAGAAACGCCATCTCGCCAGGCTGCATATGGAAGGTCACTCCCTGCAGCGCTTGTCTCCCACCGAGATAGGCCTTGCTGACATGTTCAAAGCGAATCATTGTTAATCCTCTCGGGCAAAAAGTGCCTCTATAAAATCGTCCGCTTTAAACGGACGTAAATCCTCGATACGTTCGCCCACACCGATATAGCGGATAGGGATGCCAAACTGATCGGCAACCGAGAAGATAACCCCACCCTTCGCCGTACCATCCAGCTTGGTCAGAGTGATACCGGTTAAGCCCACCGCTTCATGGAACAGTTTGGCCTGGCTTATCGCATTCTGCCCGGTGCTGGCGTCGATAGTCAGCATAACTTCATGCGGCGCATCTTCGTCCAGCTTCTTCATGACGCGAACGATTTTTTTCAATTCTTCCATCAGGTGCGATTTATTCTGCAAACGCCCTGCGGTATCAGCGATCAGCACGTCTACGTTACGCGCCTTCGCCGCCTGGATGGCATCAAAGATAACGGACGCGGAATCCGCACCGGTATGCTGAGCAATCACCGGAATATTATTACGCTGACCCCAGACCTGCAGCTGTTCTACCGCCGCCGCACGGAAAGTATCGCCCGCCGCCAGCATTACTGATTTACCCTGCTGCTCAAACTGACGCGCCAGCTTACCAATAGTGGTGGTTTTGCCCACACCGTTGACGCCAACCATTAAGATAACAAATGGTGTTTTGCCCTCAACATTCAGCGGTTCGTCAACCTTCGCCAGAATCTCGCCCATCTCTTCTTTCAGCAGGCCGTACAGCGCTTCCGCATCTTTAAGCTGCTTGCGGCTGGCACCTTCTGTCAGATTCGCAATGATCTTACGGGTCGTTTCTACGCCCACATCGGCGATCAGCAGTTGCTCTTCCAGCTCTTCAAACAGATCATCGTCGATCTTTTTACCACGGAACAGACTGATAAATCCGGAACCGAGGTTTTCTTTTGTTTTCAGCAGGCTGCGTTTCAGTCGCGCAAAGAAACCTTCTTTGGTTGGTTTTTCCTGCTCCTGGACTACCTCTTCTTCTACCGGTTCTTCTACCGGCGCCACCATAACCGCTTCTTCAGCAGCCTCAGCGGCCAGCGCCTGGGCTTCCAGCTCTTCGTCGGTCAGTTGCGGCTCGTTTTCAGCTTCTTCTTCAGCCGCCTCAACGATTTCCACGGTTTCCGCTTCGGCCTGCCACTCTTCGGCAGAAACTTCTTCGGTTTTCACCTCTTCCGGCAGCGGCAATTCTTCGCGTTCGATAACCACCGCCGCTGGCGTTTCCACTACAGTTTCAGCAACGGGTTCAGCAACCGGCTCAATTTCCGGCTGCGCTTGTTCGGCGACAGGTTCTTCTTCCGGCTGCAGTTTCTCAATTTCCGCAACCTGTTCAGTTACTTCAACGACTTCAGCAGCAAAGGCTTGCGTTTCCGCCTCGCTACGGGTTTCCTCGGCGCGCGGCTGTTCGTCAACGACGGTAGTTTCTTCAGCAACCGGTTGTTGTTCTTCGTTTTTTACTTCTGTCTCGTTTTCCGGTGCCTGCTCTTTTTGACCAAAGCCCAGCCAGGAAAAAAAGCCACGTTTTTTCTCTTTCGCCATTTGCGACTACACTCCCCCGCTGTTGCTTCATGGCACAGCGTCAACGCTATGTACATAGCAGCTAAAAAAATGATGAAATAGTCTATCACTTATACCCAATGAATTTCGAGTTACGTCAAGGCGGCAAGCGCACGAATCCCGATGAGCTTACTTTTAGTAAGTGATTCGGGTGAGTAAGTGCAGCCAACGAAGAGGTAACTTGAAAGGCGACGGGTTAACTTAACTCACATCACCGCCTGGAATGACATGCTATAGGCGGATTGAGCAATAATAGAAATGAAAAAACCGAATCACTCTGGTAGCGGCCAGATCCGCATTATTGGCGGGCAATGGCGTGGCCGTAAACTCCCGGTTCCGGACAGCCCCGGCCTGCGTCCGACCACCGACCGTGTGCGCGAAACGTTGTTTAACTGGCTGGCCCCGGTAATGGTCGATGCTCACTGTCTGGACTGCTTCGCCGGCAGCGGCGCGCTGGGGCTGGAAGCCCTCTCTCGCTATGCGGCAAATGCGACGCTTCTGGAGATGGATCGCGCGGTATCTCAGCAGCTACAAAAGAATCTCGCCACGCTGAAAGCCTCCCATGCCCGCGTCGTCAATACCAATACGCTGACATTTTTGGCTCAGACGGGTACGCCGCATAACGTGGTATTTGTGGATCCGCCGTTTCGCAAAGGGTTACTGGAAGAAACATTAACACTTCTGGAAACTCATGGCTGGCTGGCAAATGAAGCGTATATTTACGTTGAAAGCGAAGTAGAAAACGGTTTGCCGCCGGTTCCGGTGAACTGGTCGCTATACCGTGAGAAAGTTGCCGGACAGGTCGCCTATCGCCTGTACCAACGTGAAGCACGAGGAGAACACGATGTTGATTAACCTGGGACGCCTGCTGATGCTGTGCGTCTGGGCATTTTTACTACTGAATATTTTCCAACCCTTTCCACGCCCGCTTAACATCTTCGTTAACGTCGCACTGATATTTATGGTGCTGATGCACGGCATGCAGCTGGCGCTGCTAAAAAGCACCATGCCCAAAGATGGCCCGCAGATGACCACCGGCGAGAAAATCCGTATTTTTCTGTTCGGCGTCTTTGAGTTACTGGTGTGGCAGAAGAAGATTAAAGATCAACTGAAGAAGTAACTGCGATCTTTTCGCCCGGCGGCACGTTGCGAGCCGGGCCTGTAAAACACCATCACGGTGGTGATACGCCGTCCAGCTGATCTTTCAGTTTTGGAATATCTCTGCTGGCTCTTGTTTTCCGCAGGTGTTTCACCTGCTCACAAATCTCTTCGGTCCGGGTGTAATAGGTGCCAGACGTCGGGCCCGGACGCTCGCATAAAACATAGTTAGTACCAAGGGGATAAAAAATAACAATAAAAGAGAGGATATTTCCAACAACAAATCCTACCCCTGCGACGTGGAAAACAATGGTAAATGTCCTGTCGAAAAATTTGGGCGGCCGCATGCTTTTCGCAAAGGCCAGGTAGGCAATGCCTAAAGTAAAGCAACCCGTCACCGGAAACATGAATAATATGCAAAATGCCCCCCAGAAAAAGTAGACGATGCTTCTGGATTCAATGAGATCGGTGAGATCCGGTACGCTGGCAATATACCCCAACCAGGTCACCCCCCCAAAAAAGAACAAACAAAGAAACAACTTGCATCTTTTCTTAATATTCTCCAGATTAATATTAAAACTCATATCAATAAATTCCGCCGTAAAGTGAACCTCTATATCTCGAGTGTCGAGAGTTCCACTCTTCAATTTTTTGCTGCTCTTTCATCCCCTCACGAATACACGCTATCAGTTTGTCTGATAACTCATATTTTTTGTCCACTTCATTCAGAGACCAGGCAATAATAAAACCTAATACAACGACATAGACGATTTCTCCCCAGACCGGAACGGCCCCGCTAGTGATAAATAGAGGTACGGCGAACCTAAAAGCACTACCCGCTAATTTGGAGACAAAAACACTCACAATCACCTTCGCCACATCCATCGTCACGTTTCCCAGCAATGCGGCAACGTCATGTTCGGATTTAAACACCAGCTCAATGAACCGCCAGCATGCGGAAAACCAGATGCAGAATCTGGCCCCTGACATTATGCCATTTCGAAACCCGGCGCTGCCAATGCCCACTTCAAGTACTTTAGGATGATTTATCCGGTAACGGGTGCCGTTAAGAATGCGCCGCAGAGAAGGGTAGCCCGTAATCTTCACATACAGCTTTCCCTGATAAGCATATTGCGTTGCTTTAATCCCAAGGCCTTTTAAGGTTAAGACAATCTTTCCGGCCTGCTGATAAGAAAAAAGCTTTAGCAGTTTTTTCGTCGCATCAGCCGTATCTTTGATATTACCGGCATAATTCGTCGAAAAACTGACGGGTTTACTGCCCAGCAAATCATCAATCACGCCCTGAGCCTCTTCAAGCGTTAGCAGCATAATGTGTTGTGTATTGCTATTCAGGTTATTTTTCAGCGTTCTGATTTCGTTCTCGATACGCTGATTACGCTGCCAGTTATTTCCTCTAAGAATATCTTCACGATGATTCCCTATCCAGTCATAATAGCTTTCCATCATTACTCCTTAAAAAATTCGCTCATCCCAAAGGCTGTATGCGCTGGTTCCAGCAATAAGATGTTCCCAGGAAATAGACTCGTAAGACAGTTCAATGATTTCTTCTGGCTGACCCGCACTGTCATCGATGGTATGAGGCACCTGCAAATGGATGCTGGATATTCTGGCATTGATAAGTTTTAGTACGTAATAACACTCGTTTAAACCCGCCGGACTCGTGCGATAGAAGCTAAATTCACAGCTCAATATTTCATTGTCTGTTATGGCTTTTCCTAACAAAGGCGAGGATTTATCTACCGGCTTAATAAATGTCAAACATTGATGGTTCACATTTTGCACCCGGCTCATGCCATGGTTAACTGTCATTACCATTATCTGGTCACGATGGGCAGGTTGTGATTTATTTCCGATTGAACTTACCGAAGCACATCCAGCAGAAATCAAACCCTGCGCCTGCCCATTTAAGGCCAGCCACATTGTATTCGCCATATAAATTCCTTAGTCTATTTTTAAAATATTTATATATACGATGAAGTTGAAATAGCAGAATAGTGAAAGGCGGGTGGAAAAATAGTGATGCAATCGATGTTTTTAGGTAAGCAATAAATATGTAACCTACAAAATAATTATCGAGAAATTAATAAAAAATATACTTCATAAGCATTATATATTTAATTTAAATTTATTGTCGGCGCTGACGCGATAAACACAGCGCCGATCGGCATTATTGCACCGGCGTAAACCCCTCAAAACGCGAACCTTTGTAACTTAGCGTGCCTTTATCCCCGACCGTTAGCGCATGGTACTGCTGAGCATCCAGACGAAAAGTCTGCTCCAGGCCGCCGTTTTGTGGCTTAAAGCTGGCTTCATAGCGCATGCTGGTTCCCGCCGGGCTCACTTCCTGTTGACGGGATCGTCGATCGTTAAGCGGTTTTTCCCGTTTGTTACTCACCACCACCTGCTTTTGCACCAGCGGCGCCGCATCATTATCGGCTTTTTCACGCCGCTGCTGAACAAAGCGAAACGACGCGGCGACAACAATTAAGATAATGATAACAATGAAAAAAAGTGGTGGTTTGCTCATAGTATTAACCCATCAGAAAATGCGGAAATAAGCATACATTGCCCGTTATGGTGTTGTCATCTGGCAGTGTCGACCTCTACACTGGACAGTAGAGCCGTAAGCACCCCGCTTACGAAAAAATAACGAATTCAAGGAACTAAGATGCTTTGGTCGTTTATCGCTGTCTGCCTTTCCGCATGGTTGTTCGTGGATGCTTCCTATCGTGGGCCCGCCTGGCAACGCTGGGTCTTTAAACCCCTGACGTTACTCCTGCTGGCGCTGCTGGCCTGGCAGGCGCCAATGTTTAACGCTATCAGCTATCTGGTGCTGGCTGGTCTGCTGGCCTCGCTGCTGGGCGATGCGCTGACGTTATTGCCGCGCCAACGCCTGCTGTACGCCGTGGGGGCATTCTTCCTGTCGCATCTGCTGTATACCATTTACTTCGCCAGCCAAATGACGCTGTCGTTCTTCTGGCCTTTGCCGTTGGTGCTGGCGGTACTGGGGGCGTTGCTGATCGCCGTGATCTGGACGCGTCTGGAAGAGTTGCGCATTGCTATTTGTACCTTTATTGGCATCACGCTGATGATGGTCTGGATGGCTGGCGAACTGTGGTTCTTCCGCCCGACCGCTCCGGCGCTGTCGGCATTTATGGGCGCATCGCTCCTGTTCATTGGCAATATTGTTTGGCTGGGTAGCCATTACCGTCGTCGCTTTCGCGCCGATAACGCCATTGCCGCCGCCTGCTACTTCGCCGGACATTTCCTGATTGTTCGTTCGTTGTATCTTTAAAACGCTTGACTCTGGAGTCGACTCCAGAGTGTATCCTCCGGTTAATACGAAATGATTATCAACCGGAGGATGCCATGTCGACACCTGATACCAGTGGCAAAAAGGCCCCACAATTTTCTTCTTTCAAGCCAGCGCCTGCGCCACAAAAGGCGGATGACTGCTGCTGCGAAGGAAGCTGCTCCACTACACCGCCCGTATCCGATACCGTACTAGGTACCCGCTATTCTTGGAAAGTGGCGGGCATGGACTGTGCAGCCTGCGCCCGCAAAGTAGAGAATGCGGTCCGCCAGGTCAGCGGCGTCAACCAGGTCCAGGTTCTGTTCGCCACTGAAAAACTGGTGGTCGATGCCGGTTCCGATATCCGCCAGCAAGTTGAAAACGCGGTGCAAAAAGCAGGCTATACCCTGCGCGATGAGCACGCGACGGACGCCGCCCCCGAGTCACGTTTTAAAGAAAACCTACCGCTGATTTCGCTGATTATCATGATGGCGATTAGCTGGGGACTGGAGCAGTTCAATCATCCCTTCGGTCAGATAGCGTTTATCGCCACCACGCTGGTCGGTCTGTATCCCATTGCCCGTCAGGCCCTGCGTCTGATGAAAACCGGCAGCTACTTTGCCATTGAAACATTGATGAGCGTGGCCGCCATCGGCGCACTGTTTATCGGCGCGACGGCGGAAGCCGCCATGGTGCTGCTGCTGTTTTTAATTGGCGAACGCCTGGAAGGATGGGCCGCCAGCCGCGCCCGTAAAGGGGTCAGTGCACTGATGGCGCTCAAACCGGAAACCGCCACGCGCCTGCGTAACGGCGAGCGCGAAGAGGTGGCTATTAATAGCCTCCGCCCTGGCGATGTTATTGAAGTTGCCGCGGGTGGGCGTTTACCTGCCGACGGCAAACTGGTTTCCGGCTTTGCCAGTTTTGATGAAAGCGCCCTGACCGGCGAATCGATCCCGGTTGAACGCGCCACCGGCGAGAAAGTCCCGGCAGGTGCCACCAGCGTGGACCGTCTGGTTACGCTGGAAGTGCTCTCCGAACCGGGGGCCAGCGCCATTGATCGTATTCTGAAGCTGATTGAAGAAGCGGAAGAACGTCGCGCCCCCATTGAGCGCTTTATTGACCGTTTCAGTCGAATTTACACTCCAGCCATTATGGCGGTTGCGCTGCTGGTCACCCTCGTACCGCCGCTGCTGTTTGCCGCATCCTGGCAGGAGTGGATTTATAAAGGACTGACGCTGCTGTTGATTGGCTGTCCTTGCGCACTGGTGATTTCAACCCCCGCAGCCATTACCTCTGGTCTTGCTGCCGCGGCGCGTCGTGGGGCGTTAATCAAAGGCGGGGCCGCGCTGGAACAGTTGGGTAGGGTCACGCAGGTGGCGTTTGATAAAACCGGCACTCTGACCGTGGGTAAACCGCGCGTCACTGCGATTCACCCGGCGAGTGGTATTGGCGAAGCTGAACTGCTGGCGCTGGCGGCAGCGGTAGAGCAAGGTGCGACACACCCGCTGGCACAAGCGATTGTCCGGGAAGCACAAACACGCGAACTGACTATTCCTATCGCAAGAGAGCAACGGGCTCTGGTTGGCTCTGGAATTGAAGCGCTGGTCAACGGCGAACGCGTGCTGATTTGCGCCGCCGGTAAGCAGCCTGCTGATGCCTTTACCGGGCAGATAAGCGAGCTGGAAAGCGCGGGCCAAACGGTGGTGCTGGTGCTGCGTAACGATACTGTACTCGGCGTGCTGGCCCTACAGGACACGCTGCGCGACGACGCTCGCAGCGCTATCGCCGAGCTTGATCAGATTGGCGTGAAAGGCGTGATCCTGACCGGTGATAACCCGCGTGCGGCGGCCGCCATTGCCAGTGAACTGGGTCTCGAATTTAAAGCAGGACTCTTGCCGGAAGATAAGGTGCAGGCCGTTACCCATCTCAACCGACAATCGCCGCTGGCGATGGTTGGCGACGGTATCAACGACGCTCCGGCAATGAAAGCGGCTACCATCGGCATTGCGATGGGAAGCGGGACCGACGTCGCGCTGGAAACCGCCGATGCCGCCCTGACCCACAACCGCCTGCGCGGTCTGGTGCAAATGATTCAATTGGCGCGGGCCACCCATGCCAATATTCGCCAGAACATTGCGATTGCGCTGGGCCTGAAGGGGATTTTCCTCGTCACCACGCTGCTCGGGATAACCGGATTGTGGCTGGCAGTGCTGGCCGATACGGGGGCAACGGTACTGGTGACCGCTAACGCGCTGCGGTTGTTACGTAAAGGATAGTTTTTTGCCGGATGACGGCGTGGCCTTATCCAGCCTACGGGTTACACGTTCTTTGTAGGCCGGATAAGCGTTAGCGCCATCCGGCAAACAAAACTAGTGACCTTTACGCAGCAGATAGCGGTACGGCAGCGAGTCGGTCTCTTTGGCCACCAGCTCATGCTCCATAAAGGTACAGAAGCCAGGAATATCGCGGGTTGTTGCCGGATCGTCGGCGACAATCAGCAGTGTTTCACCGGCCTGCATGCCACGTACGGTTTTACGCACCATCATCACCGGTTCCGGGCAGCGCAGTCCCTGGGCATCAAGAGTATGGTCGGGGGAAGTAAACAGGTCGCTCATCGTCGTCTCATTCATACAAAAACGGCGTTATTTTACGCTCTGTTGTGGCGTAAGCCAATCAGGTTAACGATTGCGTGAAAAACAACCATTGCAATGTGCTCTTAAAGCAGTATCATGCGACGGTTTTTTATTGGGTTCCCTCACCCCATCCAACAAAAAGGTCACAATATGACTCCGTTTACACAAACTCAGCGCGTAAAAGCGTTGTTCTGGCTATCGCTATTTCATCTGCTGGTGATCACCTCCAGCAACTATCTGGTGCAGCTTCCAATCTCCATTTTTGGTTTCCATACCACATGGGGCGCGTTTAGCTTTCCGTTTATTTTCCTCGCGACCGACCTGACCGTGCGTATTTTTGGCGCGCCGCTGGCTCGACGTATCATCTTTGCGGTGATGATCCCCGCGTTGCTGATCTCCTATGTCGTTTCGTCCCTGTTTTATATGGGATCGTGGCAGGGATTTGGCGCACTGCTGCACTTTAACCTGTTTGTTGCCCGTATCGCCGCCGCCAGCTTTATGGCTTACGCGCTGGGACAAATTCTGGATGTGCATGTCTTTAACCGCCTGCGCCAGAACCGTCGTTGGTGGCTGGCACCGACAGCGTCCACGCTATTTGGCAATATCAGCGATACGTTGGCCTTCTTCTTTATCGCTTTCTGGCGTAGCCCGGATGCCTTCATGGCCGAGCACTGGATGGAAATCGCACTGGTCGATTACTGTTTCAAGGTGCTGATCAGCATTATTTTCTTCCTGCCGATGTACGGTGTGCTGCTGAATATGTTGCTGAAAAGGCTGGCAGATAAATCCGAAATCGCTGCATTGCAGACGAGTTAAAGGTTCATTTTCCGAGTTGTGATAAGATGGACGAATGAGCCGTTATGGCCGTTTATCGAAAGGAAGAAGTCAATGCGCAATCTGGTTAAATATGTCGGTATTGGCCTGCTGGTTATGGGGCTTGCAGCCTGTGATAATAGCGATACAAAAGCGCCAGCCGAGGGTGCTGCCGCAGAAAGTAGCGCCAGCGGACAACCGGTCAGCCTGCTGGACGGCAAACTCAGTTTTTCCCTGCCAGCGGATATGACCGATCAGAGCGGCAAGCTGGGCACCCAGGCGAACAATATGCACGTCTATTCTGACGCAACCGGCCAGAAAGCGGTGATTGTGATTGTTGGCGACAACACCAACGAAGACCTGGCCGTGCTGGCAAAACGTCTGGAAGATCAGCAGCGTAGCCGCGACCCACAGCTGCAGGTCGTCACCAATAAATCTATTGAGCTGAAAGGCCACACGCTGCAGCAGTTAGACAGCATCATCTCAGCCAAAGGCCAGACCGCTTACTCTTCCGTAGTGCTGGGTAAAGTGGACAATCAACTGCTGACCCTGCAAATCACGCTGCCTGCTGACGATCAGCAAAAAGCGCAGACTACCGCAGAAAACATCATTAACACGCTGGTTATCCAGTAACGGTTAAGACGATGACGCGGCCTCCGGTGACACCACCTGAGGCCGTTTTTTTAGCCGCCAGGTCAGCAATAGCGCCACCGCCACCAGCCCTGCTGCCGCCAGATAGATAACCGGCACGCCCGCCCACGTCATTATCAACCCAGCCAACGGCCCGGTAACCCCCAGCGATAAATCCATAAACACCGTGTAGGTCGCCAGCGCAGCGCCCTGATTTTGCTGCGGGACGGCTTTTACCGCGACCACGCCCAGCGCCGGGAAAACCAGTGAGAACCCAGCCCCAGCCAGCAGAACGCCGATTTTCGCCATCCACGGCATGGAAGCCATCCCGACCAGCAGCAGCCCGACAATCTCGACGCTAAAGCAGATCATTGCCACATTCAGCCCGCCTAAACGGTTGATACCATTTGGGAACAACAGTCGAGTGCCGACAAATGTGCAGCTAAAAAGCGTCAGCGCGAAAGCTGCGCCGTCCCAGCCTTTGGCATCATAAAACAGGGTAATAAACGTGGCGATCACCCCAAATCCAGCGGAAGCCAGGGCCAGCGCCATACCGTACAACCAGACACGCCCGAGCACCGCGCGAAACGGCAACGGTTTGCCTTTGCTGGCCTTCACCGCAGGACGAGGGAGCGCCAGCAGTATCGCCACCAGCGCCACGCCCATCACGGTCAGCGCCAGCCCCTGTAAGCCCCCCCAGGCATAAAACAGAACGCCCAGCGGCGCGCCTATCGCCATCGCGCCATAGGTCACGATGCCATTCCAGGAAATCACCCGTCCGATGTGCATTGAGCCAACAACCCCCACGCCCCACAGCGTAGAGCCAGTTCCGGCAAAGCTCTGCCCAATTCCGAGAATCACCCGCCCCAGACACAGCAGCAGCAGACTAGCCAACGGCCAGTCGTTCGTTGATCCTGCCAGCAAATAGCCCAGACCACTTAAAAAGCAGCCACACAGCCCGAATACCACAATTTTCTTTGGCCCCAGCAGGTCAGCATAGCGACCTGCATGCGGACGGCTCAGCAGCGTAGCGAAATATTGCAGGCTGATAACCAACCCCGCCCAGAAGGCGCTGAACCCCATCACATCGTGGACGTAGCCCGGCAATACCGCGAGCGGCAGGCCGATGGTCAGATAGCTGGCGAAGTTGAACATCACCACAGAGACAATGCGCAGATTAAGGCGTAAACCGCTCAGCGTCGGTTCAGCGACGGGTTCGGGCATGAAGGGTCACCACGTTTTCACAACAGTGTTTCATTTCTACCATGTTGCCGCGCAGAAATCAGCAGTCAGTTTAGGAATCTCAGCCGCAAGCCAGCCGCTACACTTAATGCAAAAACGCAAACAGGAAGAAAATATGACAACCGCTCAGCCCGATAAAACGGGTTTGCACATTTTGCTCAAACTGGCTGCTCTGGTGGTGATCCTCGCCGGTATTCATGCCGCGGCGGATATCATTGTGCAACTGCTGCTGGCCCTCTTTTTTGCCATTGTATTGAATCCGCTGGTCGCCTGGTTTATTCGCCGGGGAGTACGTCGCCCGGTTGCCATTACGCTCGTAGTGGTGGTGATGCTGTTCGTCCTCACGGCACTGATCGGCGTCCTCGCGTCTTCGATTACGGAATTCATGGCCATGCTGCCCAAATACAACAAGGAGCTGACACGTAAGGTCCTGCATCTGCAAGAGATGGTTCCCTTTTTAAATCTGCATATGTCCCCGGAGCGCATGCTACAACGCATGGACTCCGACAAAATAATGACCTTCACCACCACGCTGATGACAAGTCTTTCCGGCGCCATGGCCAGCGTCGTTCTGCTGGTGATGACGGTCGTCTTTATGCTGTTTGAGGTACGTCATGTTCCTTATAAGCTGCGCTTTTCGCTGAACAACCCACAAATCCATATTGCGGGGCTGCATCGGGCGCTCAAGGGCGTATCTCACTATCTGGCACTGAAAACGTTGCTCAGCTTATGGACCGGTGCCATTATCTGGCTGGGTCTGGCGCTGATGGGGATTCAGTTTGCTCTGATGTGGGGCGTGCTGGCCTTCCTGCTAAACTACGTGCCCAACATTGGCTCGGTCATTTCCGCCGTCCCGCCCATGATCCAGGCGCTGCTGTTCAACGGCATTTACGAATGCGTACTGGTTGGTGCGCTGTTCCTGGTGGTGCATATGGTTATTGGCAATATCCTCGAACCCCGCATGATGGGGCATCGGCTGGGATTATCGACGCTTATCGTCTTCCTCTCTTTGCTGGTATGGGGATGGCTGCTCGGCCCGGTAGGCATGCTGCTCTCCGTGCCGCTAACCAGCGTGTGTAAAATCTGGATGGAAACGACCACAGGCGGTAGCAAACTGGCAATTTTACTGGGACCCGGCAGGCCCAAAAGTCGATTACCGGGATAAACTTGCAAACAGCATGTGAAGAGTGGTACACAACCCCATTATTACTAAAGGTTAGTCCTGATATGTACCGGATCGTTCATGGGAAAGTTTCTGTTTTAAGCGCTGGCGAACTGCCTGCCGCGATGAAAGAGCAAGCGCCGCAAGGTGTTCGCCGTGCGCGCTGGCTGGCTGGTCGCGTGCTGCTTTCCCATGCCCTTTCGCCATTACCGAACATCATCTATGGCGAGCAAGGAAAACCGGCCTTTTCCGCCGACACGCCGCTGTGGTTCAATCTCAGCCATAGCGGCGATGACATCGTCCTGCTGCTCAGCGACGAAGGGGAAGTCGGCTGCGATATTGAAGTTATTCGCCCGCGCGATAACTGGCAAACGCTGGCAAATACGGTATTCAGTCTTGGGGAACACGCTGAAGTTGAAGCCGAACACCCGGAGCAACAGCTGGCGGCGTTCTGGCGCATCTGGACGCGTAAAGAAGCTATCGTGAAACAGCGCGGCGGCAGTGCCTGGCAAATCGTCAGCGTCGACAGTACCGCACTGACCTCCTCACTCTCCGTCAGCCAGTGCCAGATCGATACCCTGAGCCTGGCGGTTTGCACCCCCACGCCATTTACCCTGACCGCCGACGCCGTACACAGGCTGTAATGTTTTCATTCCCGTGCGCCGCCGCGCAATATCGTAAGGTTGAAATCTGATGCAACGTATCACCATCACACTTGATGACGATTTATTAGAAACGCTCGACGGCCTGAGTCAGCGCCGTGGCTACAACAACCGTTCCGAAGCGATCCGCGATATTCTGCGCGGCGCACTGGCGCAGGAAACCACTCAGGAGCACGGCACTCAGGGCTTCGCGGTGCTCTCGTATGTTTATGAGCATGAGAAGCGTGACCTGGCGAGCCGCATTGTTTCTACCCAACACCACCACCACGATTTATCGGTCGCCACGCTGCACGTGCACATCAACCATGACGACTGCCTGGAAATCGCCGTACTAAAAGGCGACATGGGCGATGTACAGCATTTTGCCGATGACGTGATCTCCCAGCGCGGCGTGCGCCACGGTCATTTGCAGTGCCTGCCGAAAGAAGAGTAATTGCCTGTTTCGTTGCCGGATGGCGGCTACGCATTATCCGGCCTACTCCGTTACCGTTTGTAGGCCAGGCAAGCGAAGCCCCCCTGGCAATAATGTTTACGCCATCGTGCCAATCGTCTTTCTAAAGCGCAGCAGCGCTATCAGGAAGAACGCGCTGCCAATCGCCAACAGCGTCAGGAACTGCGGCCAGACGATGCCAAACCCAGCGCCGCGGTAAAGTATCGCCTGCGCGAGGCTGACAAAATGGGTAGTTGGCATAGTCAGCATTATGTCCTGCACCGCCTGCGGCATGCTTTCACGCGGTGTAGAACCACCAGAGAGCATCTGTAGCGGCAGCAGTACCAGAATCATCAGTAACCCCAGTTGCGGCATAGAGCGCGCCAGCGTGCCCATAAAAATTCCGATCGAGGTGGTGGCGAACAGGCTCAGCGCCACGCCCAGCATAAACAGTGGTATCGAACCTTCAATGGGTACGCCGAGCACGCCTTTTACCATCAGCATCAGCGATAAACCGGAAACCACCAGCACCACCAGACCCATCGACCAGATTTTTGCCATCATGATCTCAAACGGCGTCACCGGCATAACCAGCAGATGTTCTATTGTCCCGTGCTCGCGCTCGCGGATCAGCGCCGACCCGGTAAGCACGATCGCCAGCATGGTGATGTTGTTGATAATCGCCATCACCGCGCCAAAGCGGGCAGGTTCCAGATTAGGGTTAAAGCGCATACGCATTTCCAACGCCACCGGCGGCTCATTGTTGTCACGGTAACGCGCCACAAAGCTGTTCACCTCGCCGCTGATGATATTCTGGATATAGCTGTTGCCGGTAAAGGCCTGGCTCATCCGCGTGGCATCGACGTTAACCTGTATATCCGGCTGCCGACCGGCCAACACATCACGCTGAAAATCAGGTGGAATGTTCACGGCGAAGGTGTAGCGCCCGGCGTCCAGTCCGGCATCCATCTCATCAGCGGTGATCATCTCCGGCGGTAAAAACCACGGGCGATAAAAGCTGTTCACAATCCGGTTCGACAACTGCGACTGGTCCATATCGGCAATAGCAATCGGAGCCAGATGCAGCGAACCCGGCAGGACGGTCGCGGAAGAATAAACCGAAATCGTGAAGGCAAAGACGATCAGCGTCAGCATCGCTTTGTCACCCAGCAGGCTGCGCAACTCTTTGATGCCGAGGTTATAAATATTGCGTAATCGGCGCATCACCCCTCCTGTTTTTTCAGCAGTAATACGCTCAGACCAATCACCACCGGAATGGCTACCGCCAGCGGAATAAACAGCTGCCAGAGATCGGTCAGATCCAACGCTTTAGAGAACGTCCCACGCGCGATGGTCAGAAAATGGCTGGTCGGGTAAATTTCACCAATCCAGCGTCCAGGCCCTTCGAGCGAGGCGACCGGATCGATCATCCCGGAAAACTGCGTCGCCGGGATCAGCGTAATAATCGCCGTACCAAAAATAGCCGCGATCTGGCTTTTCATAAACGTGGAAATTAACAGACCCAGCCCGGTGGCAATGGTGACGTACAACAGCGCGGCCAGCGTCAGGGTTAAAAAACTCCCTTTATGCGGTACGCCGAACACAAACACCGACAGCGCACACAGCAGCAGGAAGTTCAGCATCCCCAGCACGATGTACGGCAACTGTTTGCCGAGTAAAAACTCGCTGCGGGTCGTGGGCGTAACGTACAGGTTGATAATCGACCCCAGCTCTTTCTCACGCACTACGCTGAGGGCGCTGAGCATCGAGGGGATCATCATCAGCAGCAGCGGGATCACCGCCGGAACAATCGCCGGCAGACTCTTTACATCCGGGTTGTAACGATAGCGAGTTTCAATGGTCATCAGCCCGTTTTGCCCACTGGCATTGGGTTGCCGCGCCATCACGTCCTGCAGCCAGGTCTGGTGCATCGCCTGTACGTAGCCTCTGACCGTTTCAGCGCGGCTCGGCATTGCACCATCGACCCAGACGCCAATCTTCACCGGCGTGCCACGCGCGATATCGCGGCCAAAGTTTGGCGGGATCTCTATTGCTACCGCCACTTCGCCCGAACGCATCCGTTTGTCCAGCTCGTCATAACTGGTGAGCGGCGGCTGTTCGATAAAATAGCGCGATCCCGCCAGATTCAGCGTCCACGCCTGGCTGCTGACGGTCTGGTCACGATCGAGCACCGAAAAACGCAGGTTCTCCACATCCATGCTGATGCCGTAGCCCATGATCAGCATCAGGATCACTGTGCCCATCAGCGCCAGCGTTGAACGTACCGGATCGCGTCGTAGTTCCAGCGCTTCACGGCGGCTGTAGCTGAACAACCGCCGCAGGCTAAAGCCCTGCCGCGGCGGCTGACTATTTTCATGCGCTATCGGAACATTGGCTGGCGGTAACTGAGCTTCCGGTGCCGGGCCTGCCGCTTCCTGTAACCAGGAGATAAACGCCTCTTCCAGACTGGCAGCGCCACGCTGTTTCACCAGTTCCTGCGGCGTGCCGCTGGCCAGCACTTTTCCGGCGTGCATCAGCGACATCCGGTCGCAGCGCTCCGCTTCGTTCATAAAGTGGGTGGAGATAAAAATGGTCACTTTGTCCTGCCGCGACAGATCGACCATCAGTTGCCAGAACATGTCCCTCGCCACCGGATCGACCCCGGAGGTCGGCTCATCAAGAATGAGCATTTCCGGGCGATGAATCACCGCCACCGCCAGCGACAGGCGTTGACGGATCCCCAACGGCAGCGCGCCGGGCAACGCGTCTTCGACATCGGTCAGCGAAAAGCGCTCGCTCATCTCTTGTACCCGCCCGGGGATTTCTGCTTCGGGGATATGGAACAACCGCGCATGTAGTTCGAGGTTTTGCCGGACAGTTAGCTCGCTGTAGAGCGAAAACGCCTGCGACATATAGCCCACCCGGCGGCGGGTATCGATATTCTTCGGGTCAACCGCTTGCCCAAACAACCACGCCTCACCTTCGCTTGCGGGTAGCAGACCGGTGAGCATCTTCATGGTGGTGGATTTACCGCAGCCATTGGAGCCGAGAAAACCGAAGATTTCCCCGCGCGGAATACGAAAGTTAACGTGGTCAACGGCGACAAACTTACCGAAGCGCATAGTCAGGTCTTTCGCCTCGATAGCAATCTCTTCCTGCTCAGCGTGATACGGCGGGATCACCACCGGCTTATGCGCCTGGCGCTGGGCTTCAGGTAGCAGCGCGATAAACGCCTGCTCCAGCGTGTTGCTGTTGGTTTGTTCGCGTAGCTGCTGGGCGCTCCCGGTGGCTAACACCTCCCCGGCGTTCATCGCCACCAGCCAGTCAAAGCGCTCGGCTTCTTCCATGTAAGCGGTCGCAACCAGCACGCTCATGTTAGTCTGCCGCTGGCGAATGCTGTTAATTAGATCCCAGAACTGGGCGCGGGACAGCGGATCGACCCCGGTGGTGGGTTCATCGAGAATTAACAGTTCCGGGTCGTGGATTAACGCACAGCACAGCCCCAGCTTTTGCTTCATCCCGCCCGAGAGTTTCCCGGCGGGACGGTCGCGAAACGGTGCCAGGCCGGTGCTGTTCAGCAGCTCGGTAATCCGCGCTTCGCGTTCCGCTTTATCATGACCAAACAGCCGGGCAAAGAAATCGACGTTCTCATACACCGACAGCGTATGGTACAGGTTTTTCCCTAACCCCTGCGGCATCCAGGCAATGCGCGGGCAGACATCCCGTCGATGTTTTGGGTCGCGCATATCGCCGCCCAGCACCATCACGTTGCCGTGTTCAATGACCCGCGCGCCGGAGATGAGCGACAGCAGGCTCGATTTTCCGACGCCATCCGGGCCAATAAGCCCCACCATACAGCGGGCAGGGATATCCAGCGTGATGTTGTTCAGCGCGACCGTTTTCCCGTAATGCTGACTCACGCCGTCAAGGTGCGCCACGGGAGGAACGGGAACCAGCGCCAGATGCGTCATTGCGGCAACCTCACCACCAGGTCGTCAGGCCAGGGGCGATTTTCATCAACACGCACCCACGCCATGCCCGGCAGACCGGTTTTCACGTACTCCAGATGCTGCTGCAACAGCTCTGGCGGGATACGCGCTTTAACGCGGAACATCAGCTTCAGCCGTTCATCACTGGTTTCGACCGTTTTCGGTGTGAACTGCGCAACACTAGCCACAAAGCTAATGGTCGCCGGAATACGCAGATCCGGCGCGGCATCCAGCACCAGGCGAGCTTCACCACCAATCTTCAATAAACCAGCCTGTTCGGTAGGTAAGAAGAACGTCATGTAGACATCGCTGAGATCGACCATATTCAGTACGCGACCGCCCGCGGAAAGCACCTCGCCCGGTTCGGCGACACGGTACTGCACGCGACCATCGCGCGGGGCTTTCAGCTCACTGTCATCAATATCAGCGGCAATGCGACGTTCGGTAGCCTGCGCGGCTTCTACGCGGGTTTGCGCCTGAATGATGCTGGTACGAGCGGCTTCAATTGCGGCTTTTGCCGCAGAGACCTGCGCCTTTGCGGATTCCAGTGCCGCGCGAGCGCTTTCAGCCGCTGCCCTGTCGTCATCCAGCTGTTGCTCGGATACAGCCCCACGCAGGGATAGAGAACGGGAGCGAACGTGACGTTTAGAGACCGACTGCAGTTCCGCCTCGCGCTGTTTTACCACCGACTGCGCGGCGCGCATTTCACTTTGCCGCTGTTCCAGCAGCGCTCGTGCCGCCGCCACCGCGCTTTCGGCTTCTTTGATTTGCGCGACAGCTTCCAGCCGCTGCTCCTGCAGCACGCGGGTATCCATTTTCGCCAGCACCTCGCCCTGACGAACGAACTGCCCTTCCGATACGAGGATTGTGTCAATTCGTCCGGCAATCTTGGTGGCAATATCCACTTCGGTAGCTTCTATTCTGCCGTTGCTGGCCGCGAAACCTTCCGGAATCCCCGCAGGACGCAACATCCACCATGCTATTGCAGCAACCACCACCACAATACCCGCGCCCCACCACACCAGATGACGCTTAATCTTTTCCATATCCGACCCGCCGTAATCCCTGTTATCAAACGATGCGTGTCACAAAGCCCACTGAACAGCTATTCAGCGGGAGATTCCATCCGGGATGAGAAGGAATGAGAAATAATGGCCAGAGTGCGGACAGGCGTAATAGCAACGCACGCCGCGAAGGAAGTGAGTGACGAAAATGCTGTGAAATCGGGTAGTAATGTTGTCATCATCAGCGTTCCTGGCCGGAAATGAAACACGCATACTCATAACTGTTGTCTATTGAATACTAACACCTGGATTCAATATGTCTATTCGGTTGTCGTTTCCAGTTCAGCCCTGGCACAAGAAATATTTCGTATATCAACGATTGATAAACAATCGCAACTATAAACATAATCAATGATTAGGCATCCCTATAATAGCGGCTCATTTACCGATCTCGTTATGGCGAGGCTCCTGTACAAATACAAGTTACCGCCCTGCTGGTATCGAGAGAGACCACTCAGGGAAATACAGGCATCCATCGAATCAAGGTGTTGCCAAGGTAACTTCTGACGATTTCACCATCGGGCAGATACGTTGTTCAGTGCTAAAACCAGGACGTAGGGATCTGCCTGCGCTAACCCTGTCTTGTTCGCCCCTATGAGAGATTTTTATAGGGAATTACACCATGTCATCTATGCCACTCTGCGCCGCTCATCATCCTATGCCGGATTTCAACGGCGACGCTATCGCCCAATATATGCGCACCGATTTTATTACTCTGCCGGACCATCTCAGCGTGAACGGCGCTCGCGAGTACTTTGTCTCCCAACTCACAACGGATGACATCCCAGGCCAGGTCTTTGTTGTGGCCGGAAAAGCGCTGCGCGGGGTGTTATCCATCAAGCGCTTATTGCAGGAAAAAGATACGTCGCTGAACATCAACCATCTTACGGACAGCTGTTTATTTCATGTAAAGCCTGATGATGAACGGGCGCAGGTCGTTGCCGAGTTAGCCGAACGCGAAGTCGATCTGGTTGCTGTCGTTGAGAGAGGTGAGCTGGTCGGTTGTCTGATGGAAAAAGAGATCGCTCATCTACAGGAAGATGATGTTACCGAAGACGTTCAGCTTCAGGGCGCCACGCTACCGCTGGAAAAACCCTATCTGGAAATTAGTCCGTGGACATTGTGGAAAAAGCGTTCGGTCTGGCTCCTGCTGCTGTTTGTCGCAGAAGCCTATACCAGCAGCGTGCTTCAGCATTTTGAAGAGGCGCTGGAATCCGCAATTGCCCTGGCCTTTTTTATTCCGCTATTAATTGGTACTGGCGGCAACAGCGGTACGCAGATCACTTCGACGCTGGTACGTTCAATGGCGCTGGGAGAAGTGCGGCTGCGCGATATGGGCCGGGTGATCCGCAAAGAAGTTTCAACTTCGCTGCTGATCGCTCTGACGCTGGGCCTGGCAGGGTGCTTACGCGCGTGGATGATGGGCATCGGCATGGAAATCACGCTGATCGTCAGCCTGACGCTGGTTTGCATTACGCTGTGGAGCGCCGTGGTGTCATCAGTGATCCCCATGGTGCTCAAGCGTATCGGCATTGATCCCGCCGTGGTTTCGGCCCCGTTTATCGCCACGCTTATCGACGGTACCGGGTTAATTATCTACTTTAAAATCGCCCAGCACTTTCTTGGTCTGAACTAATGATAACGCCCGGCAGCTCAGGTTGTCGGGCGTCACAGTCAGGCTGGCGCTAAATCTTGCGCACACGCCCAGGCGCTCGACCATGCCCACTGGAAGTTATAGCCTCCCAACCAGCCGGTAACGTCCATCACTTCGCCGATAAAATAGAGTCCCGGCACTTTACGTGCTTCCATCGTGCGCGATGAAAGCTCATTGGTATCAACGCCGCCCAGTGTGACTTCAGCGGTACGATACCCTTCCGTACCGTTCGGCTGCACCCGCCAATCGGTCAGCGTCTCAACCAGCGTTTGTTGATCACGCACATTAAGCTGTTTCAGCGAGACGTCCGGGATTTGCCCTAACTGCTGTAAACATTCCACCAGCCGTTTTGGCAACTGCATAGCAAGCGTATTCTTTAAGCTCTGATTAGGGTGGGCGCTGCGTTGGTCATCGAGGAAGCTCGCAAGGTCAACATCCGGCAACAAATTAATGCTGACAAATTCGCCTGGCTGCCAAAAACTGGAAATCTGCAGTACGGCCGGACCAGAAAGCCCGCGGTGCGTAAAGAGCAGATTTTCACGAAAGACGGTGCCGTCCTCGGCGGTGATAACGGAAGAAACGGACACGCCAGAGAGCACCTGAAGCTGCTCCAGCAGTGGCTTATGCAACGTAAAGGGCACCAGTCCTGCGCGCGTTGGCAATACGTTCAGACCGAACTGTTCGGCAATTTTATAACCAAACGGCGTTGCCCCCAGACCCGGCATAGAGAGACCACCGGAGGCAATAACCAGCTTTTTCGTGCCCACGGTCATCCCGTTCAATTCGAGAATGAAATCATCACCCTCTCGCTCGACGCTCAGGACTTCGCTACGTAACCGCATAGTTACGTTACCTTTTTCACACTCGTCTACCAGCATATCGACAATTTGCTGTGCGGAATCATCGCAGAACAGCTGGCCTAGCGTTTTTTCGTGCCAGGCAATACCGTGTTTGCCCACCAGGTCGATAAAATCCCACTGCGTGTAACGCGCCAGCGCCGATTTGCAAAAATGAGGGTTTTGGCTCAAATAGGCGGCAGGCTCGACATAAAGATTGGTAAAGTTGCAGCGTCCCCCGCCAGACATGAGAATCTTACGCCCCGGCTTTTTACCATTATCAATCAGCAGTACGCGACTACCTGCTTGTCCTGCCTGCGCGGCACAAAACATACCCGCTGCGCCAGCGCCTATAATAACGGTATCAAACCTTTCCACGTTGCGATCCTCTCTAAAAAGCGGGTGTGAATTGTAAAGATTCCTCAGTGGTCGCACCAGCACCAAACTACCGATAAAGGGTATTTAACTGAAATATATAGGATAATTCTTTAGTGGTGTAAAACAAAGCAGGAGACAAATCAAAAAAACTCTATATTTCACTTTGCCCGCGCCGCCAAAGTCACTGATAATGCGCCGCGTTCATGTCCTCAAAATGGCGTAACGTCCTATGCTACATTTGTTTGCTGGCCTGGATTTACATACCGGGCTTTTACTATTGCTTGCTCTGGCTTTTGTGCTGTTCTACGAAGCGATTAACGGCTTCCATGATACAGCCAATGCTGTCGCAACCGTGATCTATACCCGTGCAATGCGTTCGCAATTGGCGGTGGTCATGGCTGCGGTGTTCAACTTCTTTGGTGTTTTGCTGGGCGGTCTCAGCGTGGCGTATGCCATCGTGCATATGCTGCCAACGGATCTGCTGCTCAATATGGGATCGTCACATGGCCTCGCCATGGTGTTCTCCATGCTGCTGGCGGCAATTATCTGGAACCTGGGTACCTGGTACTTTGGTTTGCCTGCATCCAGCTCCCACACGCTAATTGGCGCCATTATCGGTATTGGTTTAACCAATGCGCTGATGACCGGCACTTCTGTGGTAGATGCACTTAACATTCCGAAAGTTATCGGTATTTTTGCCTCGCTTATCATCTCGCCGATTGTCGGCCTGGTGGTTGCAGGTGGTCTTATTTTCATTCTGCGTCGCTACTGGAGCGGTACGAAAAAACGTGCCCGTATCCACCTGACGCCAGCAGAACGTGAAAAGAAAGACGGTAAGAAAAAGCCGCCGTTCTGGACCCGTATTGCCCTAATCCTCTCCGCTATCGGCGTGGCGTTCTCTCATGGCGCTAACGACGGGCAGAAAGGCATTGGTCTGGTGATGCTGGTGCTGATTGGCGTAGCGCCTGCAGGCTTCGTGGTGAATATGAATGCTTCCGGTTACGAGATTACCCGTACCCGTGATGCCATCAATAACGTCGAAGTCTTCTTCCAGCAGCGTCCTGACCTCCTTAAACAGGCCACAGGCGTAGACCAGTTGATTCCGTCCCCGACGGACGCGGCACCAGCGACGACGACAGAGTTCCATTGCCACCCGGCGAATACCATCAACGCGCTGGAACGTGCGAAAGGTATGCTGGCGAACCTGGAAACCTACGACAAGTTAAGCGTCGAACAGCGCGGTCAACTGCGTCGCATTATGCTGTGCATCTCTGATACCACCGATAAAGTGGTGAAACTGCCTGGCGTAAGCACTGACGATCAGCGTCTGCTGAAGAAACTGAAAGCTGACATGCTGAGCACCATTGAGTACGCGCCTATCTGGATCATTATGGCCGTCGCACTGGCGCTGGGCATTGGTACCATGATCGGCTGGCGTCGCGTAGCCACCACCATTGGTGAGAAAATCGGTAAGAAAGGCATGACCTATGCCCAGGGGATGTCGGCACAGATGACCGCCGCAGTCTCTATCGGTCTCGCCAGTTACACCGGTATGCCCGTTTCCACCACCCACGTTCTCTCCTCTTCCGTTGCGGGGACGATGGTTGTTGATGGCGGCGGTTTACAGCGTAAAACGGTGACCAGCATTCTGATGGCCTGGGTCTTCACCCTGCCAGCCGCAATTCTTCTTTCCGGCGGGCTTTACTGGCTCTCTCTGAAGCTTATCTAAGCGAATGCACGGTAAAAAAGCGGGTCAGTTTTCTGACCCGATTTTTTTGTATCTGTCGTTGGCATCAGTGCCAGATAATCAGCGCAACCATGCTGATTAGCACCAGGCCACATAGCGCGCTGGTGAGGATGAACTGACCGCGAACCCGCTCACAGCGGCGAATAAACTCATCATCATGATGATCGCGGTAACGCTGAGCGTAGATATACCACACCAGACGCATCTGCTTGTTCGGTTGCCCATGCGAGGTAAAAAAGCCCCCACCATCTACATACTGGTAAAGCAATGGATCGCAACCACGAAGTACCACTAACAGTGCGCGTAGCGAAGAAAAATAGCGCGCCATATTAACAATGCAAACGACACATAAAGCCCAGAACAATGCAATGGTGCTTATCATACCTCCTCCCCGGCGACCCGCCCACGGAACTCCTTTCCGGGACTACCGCTCCCCGATACCCTGCCAAACCATTCAGTGAAGAGTACAGCCGAACCGTTCGTATTAGTATCACGCATCCGAACGCCTCTCTAGATAGTGTAGGAGATTAGTTAATTTTTTTGCCAGAAGGTTAATCGCTATCAATGCAATTAACTAAAAAATTTGTTTAACTGCTTGGCAAGCAAGGCGGATTGACGGATTATCCTGGTCGCTATAATGTAAGGATAGTCCTTATATGGTACGTTTTTACGACTGGGCTAGCCCCGCGCGCAAGGTTCGCAGGATGCGGATGACGCGGCGGCAGGTAAACGCCAGCAGGCTAGTCATCGACAACTTATGGAAGGAGTAACACTATGGCTTATAAACACATTCTTATCGCGGTTGATCTTTCTCCGGAAAGCAAAGTTCTGGTTGAAAAAGCGGTCTCTATGGCGCGGCCTTACAATGCTAAAGTCTCCCTTATCCACGTTGACGTAAACTATTCCGACCTGTACACCGGGCTTATCGACGTGAATCTGGGCGACATGCAGAAACGCATTTCTGAAGAAACCCACCACGCGCTAACCGAGCTTTCCACCAACGCAGGCTACCCTATCACCGAAACCCTGAGCGGTAGCGGCGACCTGGGTCAGGTTCTGGTTGATGCCATCAAAAAATACGACATGGATCTGGTCGTTTGTGGTCACCACCAGGATTTCTGGAGCAAGCTAATGTCCTCCGCGCGCCAACTAATCAACACTGTCCACGTCGACATGTTGATTGTTCCGCTGCGTGACGACGAAGAAGCATAAAACGCTGGCCGTCGGGAGATAACCCGACGCGCTACAAGTCGTTAAGCCTGTAAACGCCCGCCTTTGCGGGCGTTTTTGTTTTTATCATTCAGACACAATTAGTACATCAATCCAACAAATAAATCATAATTAGTGTGATCAACTAATTGGATCGAAAACTATCTCTATAATACTCTACGCCTGCGGCCAATAACCGCAGTCTATAACAAAATAAGACTTTTTCGGCGCGTTTAAGCATACGCGTTCATACTTTTCGGGATGGCTTTGAAAGGCGATGGAATATGAATAAAACTGCACCTACGGGCTTGCTGCAGCAACCTCGTCCGTTCTTCATGATCTTCTTTGTTGAATTATGGGAACGATTTGGCTATTACGGCGTTCAGGGCATCCTGGCGGTATTTTTTGTTAAGCAGCTCGGCTTTTCGCAGGAACAGGCATTTGTCACCTTTGGTGCATTTGCCGCGCTGGTCTACGGCCTGATCTCGATCGGCGGCTACGTCGGCGACCATCTGTTAGGTACCAAGCGCACGCTGGTACTCGGCGCCATTGTGCTGGCGATCGGCTACTTCATGACCGGGATGTCACTGCTTAAGCCCGACCTGATTTTTATTGCTTTGGGTACCATTGCCGTCGGTAATGGGCTGTTTAAAGCCAACCCGGCAAGCCTGCTGTCAAAATGCTATCCACCGAAAGACGCCCGTCTGGACGGTGCTTTCACCCTGTTTTATATGTCGATTAACATCGGTTCACTGCTGTCGTTGTCGCTGGCACCGGTGATTGCCGATAAGTTTGGCTATGCGGTGACCTATAATCTGTGCGGGGCCGGGCTTATTGTCGCGCTGTTGGTCTACTTTGCCTGCCGTGGAATGGTGAAGAATATCGGTTCAGAGCCGGACCATAAGCCGCTGAATTTCCGTAATCTATTCTGCGTGCTGGCCGGAACGGTAGTGATGGTATTTATCTGCGCCTGGCTGATGCACAACGTGCAGATTGCCAACCTGGTGCTGATCGTCCTGTCAATTGCCGTGACGATCATCTTCTTCCGTCAGGCCTTCAAACTGGATAAAACCGGGCGCAACAAAATGTTCGTGGCCTTTATCCTGATGCTGGAAGCGGTGGTGTTCTACGTCCTGTACGCGCAGATGCCAACTTCACTGAACTTCTTTGCTATCAATAACGTGCACCATGAAATTCTTGGTTTCGCCATCAACCCGGTAAGCTTCCAGGCGCTGAACCCGTTCTGGGTGGTACTGGCGAGTCCGGTACTGGCCGCAATCTATACCCGTCTGGGCAACAAAGGTAAAGACCTGACCATGCCGATGAAGTTTACGCTCGGTATGTTCCTGTGCTCGCTGGGTTTCCTGACCGCCGCTGCAGCCGGAATGTGGTTTGCCGATGCGCAGGGGCTGACGTCGCCGTGGTTTATCGTGCTGGTGTATCTGTTCCAGAGCCTGGGTGAACTGCTGATTAGCGCCCTGGGGCTGGCTATGGTCGCCGCTCTCGTGCCACAACACCTGATGGGCTTTATTCTCGGGATGTGGTTCCTGACCCAGGCAGCAGCCTTCCTGATGGGGGGTTATGTCGCGACGTTCACCGCCGTACCAGAGAACATCACCGACCCGCTGCAAACGCTGCCTATCTATACCAACGTCTTCAGTAAGATTGGTCTGGTGACCCTGGCCGTAACGGTTGTGATGGCGATTATGGTGCCATGGCTGAACCGCATGATTAATACGCCGAGCACCGAGCAATAACCTTCAGTGCCGGATGGCGGCTATTGCCCTATCCGGCATTTTCACTCACTACCCTTTACGCGCGTCTATCCACTCCTGCACTTCCACCACAAAGGTGTCCGGCGCTTTGCGGTACATTTTGCGCGCCAAGTCCAGAATCGTATGCTGACCGAGCGCTTCTTCCATCCGCTGCTGGGCCATGTCCATTACCGAACGCACACCACAAATGCCTTCACAGGCCCACTCTGGTGGATGCTCCTCAAATACCGCCAACCGCTGGCGAATTTCACGACATTCAAAGATGCGCTTATCACCATCAATAGCATTCACCACATCCAGCACAGTGATGTGTTCAGCAGGTTTAGCTAACTGGAAACCACCGCCCTTGCCTTCAATGCTGCGCACCAGACCCGCTTTGGACAGACGGGTGAAAATTTTTGCCAGATAGTCATATGGCACACTTTGCAGTTCGGCAATTTCCCGCACGCTCATATCCCGCGCGTCGCCCTTACTGTCGACCATACACATCAGGCTATGAATGCCGTACTCAACCCCAGAACTGTAGAATGCCATTCTCTTATCTCAGTCAAAATTAATCTGAGTTTATTGTAGCTTTTTCGTTTCACTCATTCCAGACAGCAAAGTAACCCCTCTTCACAATAAAACTTTAAATACATATTTATCAAATAGATAATAAAAAACCCTCACCCTTTGAGGCAAAAAGGATCTCAATCGCATTGCAATTCATAACTACGACAAATAAAATCCGAGTAAATAACTCGTAGTCACCAGTGAGAAAACTCCAATGCGTAAACAAATTCTGATCGTGGGCGCCGGCTTTGCCGGTATGTGGGCAGCATTAAGCGCCGCACGACTGGCGGATAAACATCAGCAGGCCATTGATATTACAGTAATTGCGCCACAGCCAGAGCTGCGTGTCCGCCCACGTTTTTATGAAAGCGCCGTTCATACGCTGGTCGCACCACTGCAACCGCTGTCTGACGTTACCGGCGTCAACTTCCTGCAAGGTCACGTCGAGCAAATCCTCCCGGACTCTAAAGAGGTGAGCTGGAAAGATGCCAACGGTGACATTCATCTGCGCCGCTACGACCGCCTGGTGCTTGCCAGCGGAAGTCACGTAAACCGCGACGCCGTCACCGGTGCCGCCGAGCACGCGTTTGACCTCGACCAACTTGAGAGCGCCGCCGTACTGGAGCAGCACATTAACGATCTGGCATTACAACCGGAAAGTGAGGCTCGCAATACGGTAGTGGTCTGCGGCGGCGGCTTTACCGGCATTGAAATGGCGCTGGAATTACCAGGTCGTTTGCGCGAAATATTGGGCGCTGATGCTAAGACCAGAGTTGTCGTAGTTGAACGCGGCGCTCAGCCGGGTGGACGCTGGAGCCAGGAATTACGTGACGTGATTATCGAAGCCTCTGCTGAACTGGGCGTCGAGTGGCTGGTCAATGCGGAAGTAGAGTGCGTGGATGCCTCTGGCGTCACGCTGAAAGATGGACAGGTGATTTCTTCCCAGACAGTTATCTGGACCGTCGGCGTACAGGCTAATAATCTGACAGCACAGATTAACGCCCCGCGCGATCGCCAGGGCCGTCTGCATGTAAATGCCAATCTACAGGTTGTGGGTCACGATGATATCTACGCCACTGGCGATGTAGCCTACGCCGCCACCGACGACAAAGGCAATCATGCGCTGATGACCTGCCAGCACGCCATCTTGCTGGGTAAATTTGCCGGTAATAACGCCGCGGCAGACCTGTTAAACATAACACCACTGCCATATCGTCAGGAAAACTACGTCACCTGCCTGGATCTTGGTGCCTGGGGTGCGGTGTATAGCGAAGGATGGGATCAGCAGGTGAAACTGACGCGCGCAGAAGCGAAAAAGCTGAAGGTGTCGATTGTCAGCGAGCTGATTTACCCGCCGAAGGCGGACCGCGCGGTAGCGTTTGAGATTGCCGATCCGCTGGCACCGTTTGTTTAACCCGTGATGCCGGATGCGGCTACCGCCTTATCCGGCCTACTAACGGCACCGAGCTGTAGACCCGATAAGGGCACTATAGCTGACCATCTGGCCTATGCCGTTCCCGCATAAATATCGAACCGATGCCCTTTTGTAACTACCGCGTTCGGCGTTGCCACGTCGGCCAGCGGCGGCGCGTAGTCCGGACGCTTCACCACCACTCGTTTGGTGGCTAACTGACGAGCAGGCTCCAGCAACCCATCCGCATCCAGATCCGGCCCCACCAGCGACTGAAACACGCGCATCTCTTTTTTCACCAGCGCGCTTTTCTGCTTATGCGGGAACATCGGGTCGAGATACACCACCTGCGGGCGCGGCGTAATATCGGTTAACGCGGTCAGACTCGAGGCGTGAATCAGCTGTAAACGTTCCTGCAACCACGGGCCAATTTCCGCATCGGCGTAGCCACGCGCCAGGCCGTCGTCGAGCAGCGCGGCAACCACCGGATTACGCTCCAGCATCCGCACGCGGCAGCCGACGGAGGCCAGTACAAACGCATCGCGCCCCAGCCCGGCGGTGGCATCAACCACGTCCGGCAGGTAATCGCCTTTGATGCCGACGGCTTTCGCCACCGCTTCGCCGCGACCGCCGCCAAACTTTCGCCGGTGCGCCATCGCTCCGCCGACAAAATCGACAAAGATGCCGCCGAGCTTCGGCTCGTCGCGTTTGCGCAGCTCCAGGTGCTCCGGCGTCATCACCAGCGCCATCAGGTTGTCGTCATCGTGCTCAAGCCCCCAGCGGGCGGCAAGAACAGATAAGGCGCCGTCTCCGGCGCCCGTTTCATCAATTAAGCAGATTTTCAATTCCGCTTTACCCTAAATAATTCGAGTTGCATCAAGACAACAAGTGAAGGAATCCCTGGGAACGTACAAATAGTACGTGACCAGGGTGAGTGAGCGCAGTTGCCGAAGAGGCAGCTTGAAGTATGACGGGTAAATCAGCCTTTAATCCCGTAATGCTCCAGCATCGCATCCAGCTGTGGCTCGCGGCCACGGAAGCGTTTGAACAGTTCCATCGGCTCTTCAGAACCGCCACGGGTGAGGATGTTATCGAGGAACGATTGTCCGGTTTGACGGTTGAAAATCCCTTCATCTTCGAAGCGAGAGAAGGCATCTGCCGCCAGCACGTCGGCCCACAGATAGCTGTAGTAACCCGCCGCGTAGCCACCAGCAAAAATGTGGCTGAAGGCATGTGGGAAGCGGCCCCAGGTTGGGCCCGGCACCACTGCGACCTGTTTTTTAATTTCCGCCAGCGTGTCGAGGATTTTAGCCCCTTGCTGCGGGTTAAATTCCGCGTGCAGACGGAAATCAAACAGACCGAACTCCAGTTGACGCAGAATAAACAGCGCCGCCTGGTAGTTTTTCGCCGCCAGCATTTTATCCAGCAGTTCCTTCGGCAGCGGTTCACCGGTCTCAAAGTGACCAGAGATAAACGCCAACGCTTCCGGCTCCCAACACCAGTTTTCCATAAACTGGCTCGGGAGTTCGACCGCATCCCATGGCACACCGTTGATACCGGAAACGCCCGCGGTTTCGATACGGGTCAGCATATGGTGCAGACCGTGGCCGAACTCGTGGAACAGGGTAATCACTTCATCGTGGGTAAACAGAGCGGGTTTGCCGTTCACCGGACGGTTAAAGTTACAGGTCAGGTAGGCGACCGGTTTTTGCAACGTGCCGTCGGTTTTACGCATCTGGCCGACGCAGTCGTCCATCCACGCCCCGCCGCGTTTATGTTCACGGGCATACAGGTCGAGGTAGAAGCTGCCGCGCAGCTCGTTGTTTTCGTCGTACAGCTCGAAGAAACGAACTTCCGGGTGCCAGACGTCAACATCGGTGCGCTCTTTGGCAGTGATGCCATAAATACGTTTAACCACTTCAAACAGACCGTTAACGGCTTTGTTCTCCGGGAAATAAGGACGAAGCTGCTCGTCACTGATGCTGTAGAGGTGCTGTTTTTGTTTCTCGCTATAGTAGGCGATGTCCCACGGCTGAAGCTCATCAACGCCAAATTCCGCTTTCGCGAAGGCGCGCAACTGGGCCAGCTCTTTCTCACCCTGCGGACGGGCACGTTTCGCCAGATCGGTCAGGAAGTCGAGGACCTGCTGCGGGTTTTCCGCCATTTTGGTAGCCAGAGATTTAAAGGCGTAGCTTTCAAAGCCCAGCAGCTGTGCCAGTTCGTGGCGCAGCGCAAGGATCTCTTCCATTATCGGGCTGTTGTCCCATTTGCCAGCGTTCGGCCCCTGGTCAGACGCGCGCGTGGAGTAAGCGCGATACATCTCTTCACGCAGTCCCTGGTTGTCACAGTAGGTCATCACCGGCAGGTAGCTTGGGATATCCAGCGTTAACAGATAGCCTTCCTGCTCTTTGGCTTCCGCCTGGGCCTTCGCCGCAGCCAGCGCACTTTCCGGCATACCAGCCAGCTCGGCTTCATCGGTGACTAACTTCGTCCACCCCATCGTGGCATCAAGGACGTTATTGCTGTACAAGTTGCCGAGTTCAGACAGACGGGTGGCGATTTCACCATAACGCTGCTGTTTTTCCTTCGGCAGACCAATACCAGAAAGCTCAAAATCGCGCAGCGCGTTATCGACCGCTTTTTTCTGTGCGGTGTTCAGGGTGGCGTAATGATCGCCATCACGCAGGTCGCGGTACGCTTTGTACAGGCCTTCATGTTGTCCAACCCAGGTGCTGTATTCAGACAGCAGCGGCAGCGTTTGTTCGTAGGCTTCACGCAGTTCCGGGCTGTTTTTCACCGAGTTCAGGTGGCTAACAGGAGAGAAAATACGCCCCAGCACATCGTCAACTTCCGCCAACGGCTGGCAGAGATTTTCCCAGGTGTACGGCGCGCCCTGCGCAACCACTCGCTCAACGTTTTCGCGGCAATCGTTCAGCGCCTTAGTGACGGCAGGCACGACATGCTCAGGCTGAATTTTAGAAAACGGCGGCAGTTCGAAGGGAGTCAGCAATGGATTGGTCATTAGCGCGGTCCTGTTGAAAAGAGTGAATGAAGCGCGTATCCGGCGCTGTGCATATTAATTTGTACAATGGGGTTAAGTGTAGAGGATTTCAATGCTAACAGTGACGGAAAGACGCCCGGTGGTGCTGCGCTTACCGGGCCTACGGGTAATCTGTGCCGATCTGCTGTAAACTGTGGCAAATCGTCATTTCAGCGGAATTTCATTACCCATGCTCAGTTATCGCCACAGTTATCACGCAGGCAACCACGCCGACGTCCTGAAACACACCGTCCAGAGCCTGATCATTGAATCGCTCAAAGAGAAAGAAAAACCGTTTCTCTATCTGGACACCCATGCTGGCGCTGGCCGTTATCAGCTGAGCAGTGAGCATGCCGAACGTACCGGTGAATATCTGGAAGGGATCGCCCGTATCTGGCAGCAGGACGATTTGCCTGCCGAACTGGAACCCTACATTGGCGTAGTGCAACATTTCAACCGTAGCGGTCAGTTGCGCTACTACCCGGGCTCTCCGTTAATTGCTCGCCAGCTGCTGCGCGAACAGGATAGCCTGCAATTAACTGAACTGCACCCGAGCGACTTTCCCCTGCTGCGCGGCGAATTCCAGAAAGATGAGCGCGCACGCGTGGCCAAAGCCGATGGTTATCAGCAGCTGAAAGCAAAATTGCCGCCGGTTTCACGTCGTGGGCTGATCCTTATCGATCCACCCTACGAAATCAAAAGCGACTACCAGGCGGTGGTCACCGGTATTAACGAAGGCTACAAGCGTTTCGCGACCGGCACCTATGCGCTGTGGTATCCGGTGGTTCTGCGCCAGCAAATCAAGCGCATGATCCACGATCTCGAAGACACCGGCATCCGCAAAATTCTGCAAATTGAACTGGCAGTGCGCCCGGACAGCGATCAGCGCGGTATGACAGCGTCTGGCATGATTGTGATTAACCCGCCGTGGAAGCTGGAACAGCAGATGAACAACGTTCTGCCGTGGTTGCACAGCAAACTGGTTCCGGCAGGAACCGGTCATACCTCGGTAAGCTGGATCGTGCCGGAGTAATCGCAGCCATCGGTGGAACCTTTTAATATCAGGTATACAATCGCGAATATTTTGGCGGATGGCGTAACGCTTCTCCGCCCTACAATGAACATGAAGGAGCGGTCATGACCAAGCACTATGATTACATCGCTATTGGCGGCGGCAGCGGCGGTATTGCCTCCATTAACCGTGCAGCAATGTATGGCCAGAAATGCGCACTTATTGAAGCCAAAGAGTTAGGCGGAACCTGCGTTAACGTGGGCTGCGTACCAAAGAAAGTGATGTGGCATGCCGCCCAGGTTCGCGAAGCGATCCACATGTACGGGCCGGATTACGGTTTCGACACCACCATCAATAAGTTCGACTGGGATAAACTGATCGCCACGCGTACCGCTTATATCGATCGTATTCATACCTCGTATGACAATGTGCTGGGCAAAAATAATGTCGATGTGATTAAAGGTTTTGCCCGCTTTGTGGATGCCAAAACCATTGAAGTGAACAGTGAAACCATTACTGCCGATCATATTTTGATTGCTACCGGCGGTCGCCCGAGCCATCCGAACATTCCGGGTGTGGAATACGGGATCGACTCCGATGGCTTCTTTGAGCTGCCCGCACTGCCGAAGCGCGTTGCGGTCGTCGGCGCAGGTTACATCGCCGTTGAGCTGGCAGGCGTGATTAACGGCCTGGGTGCCCAAACGCATCTGTTCGTGCGTAAACACGCGCCGCTACGCAGCTTCGACCCGATGATCGTCGACACGCTGGTTGAGGTGATGAACGCCGAAGGCCCGACTCTGCATACTCACGCGATTCCGAAAGCGGTCGTTAAAAACGCTGACGGCAGCCTGACCCTGCAACTGGAAGATGGTCGTAGCGAAACGGTAGATTGCCTGATTTGGGCAATTGGTCGTGAACCAGCCACCGATAACTTCAACCTGGCAGCGACTGGCGTGAAAACCAACGAAAAAGGCTACATCGTCGTTGATAAATTCCAGAACACCAGCGTGCCGGGTATTTATGCCGTCGGCGATAATACCGGCGCCGTAGAGCTGACGCCGGTTGCTGTTGCCGCGGGCCGTCGCCTGTCCGAGCGTCTGTTTAACAACAAACCGGACGAACATCTGGACTACAGCAACATCCCGACCGTGGTCTTCAGCCATCCGCCAATTGGCACCGTCGGCCTGACCGAGCAGCAGGCTCGCGAACAGCACGGCGATGACCAGGTAAAAGTGTATAAATCATCGTTTACCGCGATGTATACCGCTGTCACCACGCACCGTCAGCCGTGCCGCATGAAGCTGGTTTGCGTCGGTCCGGAAGAGAAGATTGTCGGTATTCACGGTATTGGTTTTGGAATGGATGAAATGCTGCAAGGCTTCGCGGTCGCACTGAAAATGGGAGCAACCAAGAAAGACTTTGATAACACCGTTGCGATTCACCCAACGGCAGCAGAAGAGTTCGTTACCATGCGTTAATCGCACTTCATGAGTGTTAAAGGGCAAAGAGGGGTTAGCTCTTTGCCCTTAGTTACGTTTCCGCTATCAGTTCAAAGGTTGCAGCAGATAGCGGATCAGCTCCAGCAACGCGATTAACGCTCCCAGAACGATGATTGCTTTATCAATCACCCGTTTTCTCCATCAGATGGAGTGAGAATGCACCCGCTTACTCATCCATTGCCTGTCACGGGGCATGCTCCATTGTTAGATGATAACTATCTCACCCCGGCCAGAGCATCGGCCAACGGCACCACCCGTTTCGCCGATCAGGACTTAGAAAGCGTTTAGCGCGCGTCCGGAAGGGATAAGTTACAGAGCTAACTGGATAAGTATACAGTTCTTTTAATCGTAACTGCCAGCGCATTCTTGCAATAGTACCGTTAAGGTAATAGGATTGAAGCGTTAGATGATAACTATCTCACTTCGGCCAGAGCCACCAACTCGGGCTGAAGCGTAAAAAAACCGACGTGAAGTCGGTTTTTTTACGTCCGAATCAGGACCAGGGCAAAATCTATTTACCCTGCATATACGGCGTATACACGCCGTTTAAGCTTTCGAGGAACGCCACGATATCGTCGATATCTTCCTGCGGCAGTTCTTTACCCACCTGATAACGCAGCATCAGTTTTACCGCACCGTCGAGCGTAGGCACATCACCTCGATGGAAATAAGGCGCGGTCAGCGCAACGTTACGCAAGCCAGGGACTTTTTGACGCAGCTTGTCACGTAATTCATTAGTGACGTTCATGCGGCCAATATCTGCAGCAGTGACCTCGCCGAAATTAAAGTCCTTTTTCAAACCCAATGGCTCAAATGAACGCCCGCCTAAAATAATACCGCCATGACAGGTCGCGCACTTATTATCTTTAAACAACTGATAGCCATGTTTCTGCTGGGCAGTTAACGCCGCTTCATCGCCGCGTAGCCATTTATCAAACGGCGAATTTGGCGTAATTAGCGTTTTCTCAAACTCAGCAATCGCATCGGTAATATTATCTCCGCTGAATCCCTGCGGATAAACCGCGATAAACTCTTGTTTGAGTTGCGGATCTTTATCCAGTTTCTGAATAATTTCATCCCAGGATTTAGACGCCATCTCGATAGGGTTCAACGGCGGGCCGCCTGCCTGCGCCTGCAATGTTGGTGCTCGACCATCCCAGAATTGTTCCACGTTGAAGACAGAGTTAAATACCGTCGGCGCGTTGATAGGACCAACCGCGCCGCCTACGCCGATTGACGTTTTGCGACCATCTACGCCGCCCGCATTCAGGGCATGGCAGTGCGCGCAAGAAATCGTGCTGTCACCGGAAATACGCGGGTCGTGGTAAAGCGTAAAGCCTAGCGCCACTTTGCGGGCATCGGTCGGAATGCTTTCCGGTATCGGCTGCACAGGCTCGTTACGATGCTGCGCGGCGGTATCGTTACTGGCGTAATACTGCTCGCGCTGTTTCGCAATCCAGCCCAGGATCTCTGCTCGCTCCGTATCGCTTACCTTGCCAGCCCAGTGCAGTGCGGTATAACGCGTCGGCGGCATGGTGTCGTACTGCATCACCCATTCAATTTTATTCAGGTCGCTTTGCGAAACGGGTTTATCTGCGACCAGCGCCGCACGAACGGCCTCAAGATTGAATGATTTGTATCCCAGTTGAATATCGTAATTCATCAACTGCTTAGCGACAGGAAAAGAAGAATAGAAAGGTAATTCAGCTGAAGGCGTGTGACAATAATCGCATCCTTTTTCGCGTAAAAAACCTAATACTTTATTATTTTCTTCCAGCGTAGAGGCCTGAACATCTGCCTGTTTACTACGTTGATTATCGTGATACCACACATAACCGGATAATCCAAAATAACAAATCACGACGCCAGCTATGGCTATCGCGGTAAGACGGGTAATGATTTTCATTATTTTACCCTCACCGTTGTGAGTTATTGTGACCCAGAAAAATTAGAATAATGAGTGCATAGTCTTTATCAGACTTAACCATCATAGAAAGTAAGGGATTTATTATTTTGATAAGTATCAAGCAATTACATGGGGGATAACTATCGATAGAATAGCCTGTGCCTATTACGGAGATAAGCCGTTATGGTTTTCCGTTCACAACTCGTTGCAATCGAATGTTCTGAAAATGAAATATCTTCAGGTCACGCAGAATTATGAATTCTTCATTATATTCATTGGGATAGTCTTATTTTCTAAATAATATGCAGCACTAAAACGTGATCAACCGCACGCTTTACTCACCAGACACCGAAGCGAATGTCTACGCTTAACTGAGGACCGGGCAATAGCCTTAATCTTTCAACGTCCATCGGAGGTCTTTCTCATTATGCTCAACCAGAAACTACCCCACGCCCCTTCAGAAGAAATGACGATCGATATCGATCTGCTTTATGAAATGGATCCGTGCGAGTTAAAGCTGGATGAAATGATTGAGGCAGAGCCAGAGCCGGAGATGATTGCAGGGTTACCCGCGTCAGATGCGTTAACCCCCGCCGATCGTTACCTCGAGCTGTTTGAACACGTCCAGTCATCCAAACTATTCGCTGATAGCAAAACCTTCCCTGATTGTGCGCCCAAAATGGACCCACTGGACATTTTAATCCGCTATCGCAAAGTTAAACGCCACCGCGACTTTGATCTGCGACGTTTCGTCGAGAACCATTTCTGGCTACCGGAAACGCCCTCCAGTGAGTATGTGTCCGATCCGGCAAGCTCGCTGAAAGAGCATATCGATCAACTGTGGCCTGTGCTGACGCGCGAGCCGCAGGATCACATTCCCTGGTCCTCGCTGCTGGCGTTACCGCAATCATATATTGTGCCCGGCGGACGTTTTAGCGAAACCTACTACTGGGATTCCTACTTTACCATGCTGGGTCTGGCAGAGAGCGGTCGCGAAGACCTGCTGAAATGTATGGCGGATAACTTTGCCTGGATGATTGAAAACTATGGCCACATCCCCAACGGTAACCGTACTTACTATCTAAGCCGTTCGCAGCCGCCGGTCTTTGCGCTGATGGTGGAACTGTTTGAAGAGGATGGCGTACGCGGCGCACGTCGTTACCTTGAACATCTGAAAATGGAATACGCATTCTGGATGGATGGCGCCGATTCCCTGGTGCTCAACCAGGCCTACCGTCACGTGATCAGAATGTCGGACGGCTCTCTGCTCAACCGCTATTGGGACGATCGTGATACGCCGCGTGATGAATCATGGCTTGAAGACGTCGAGACCGCCAAGCATTCGGGTCGTCCACCCAATGAGGTGTATCGGGATTTGCGCGCGGGCGCGGCCTCTGGCTGGGATTATTCCTCGCGCTGGCTACGCGATGCAGGCCGCCTTGCCAGCATACGCACCACGCAGTTCATCCCTATTGATCTGAACGCATTCCTCTACAAGCTGGAAAGCACTATCGCCAATATTTCCGCGCTGAAAGGCGACAAAGAAACGGAAGCGCAGTTTCGCCAGAAAGCCAGTGACCGTCGCGATGCGGTAAACCGCTATCTGTGGGACGATGAAAACGGCTGCTATCGCGATTACGACTGGCGGCGCGAACAAATGGCCCTGTTCTCTGCCGCCAGTATTGTGCCGCTATATGTCGGTATGGCAACACATGAACAAGCCGACCGGCTTGCTAACGCGGTTCGCAGTCGCCTGCTCACGCCCGGTGGTATTTTAGCCACGGAGCATGAAACTGGGGAACAGTGGGATAAACCGAACGGCTGGGCGCCGCTGCAGTGGATGGCGATTCAGGGCTTCAAACTGTACGGTGACGACCATCTCGGGGATGAAATCGCCCGTAACTGGTTGAAAACGGTGAATCTATTTTATCAGGAACACCACAAGCTTATCGAAAAATACCACATAGCCGACGCAGCGCCGCGCGAAGGCGGCGGCGGGGAATATCCGTTGCAGGACGGCTTTGGCTGGACCAATGGCGTGGTGCGCCGACTCATCGGTTTGTATGGCGAACCCTAGCGGCTGACGGTCTGAGTCATCAGGATGTCAGTTAATCGCATCGTATAACTCGGCATGAATTTTCTGCCATTTCTTGTTCTCAGGGCTTGGCTGGGCGCGAACACGCAGCTCGGCCTGCTCAAGATCATATTGCTGACGCGCAACGACCGCAGGCACCGAACAAAAACTTTGCAGATAACTTTTATGCAGCGATGTGAGTGACGCTCCATTCGACATTGCATGGCTGAGCGTAGTCATAAACTGTCGGCATGGTTTGCTTTCATCCATCTGCGAAGGGTAACGCAGCAGCAGTCTCAACACCTCGGTATTGCCCGCTGAGAACGCCTGCTCCGTCCACGCCAGCTTCCAGTCCATCCCACCCTGCAAGAACAGTGACGTCACGCGGGTGTCATTGCGATCAATAGCCGCCCGCATGTTAAAGGCATCCCAGGTGATACCCATTCGGGTCACCGCCTCCCGCGCGCTGGGGGCGTCACGTCGCGGTTCCTCCTGCACAATTTCAACGGATTGTCCGGATGACGCCTGTGGCGCTGGCGAAGTGAATAACCAGAACGCACCCAGCGAAATCGCCAGCACCATCACGCCGACCGCTACCCACAACATGCCGGAAATCAGCTGTTCACGTTCTTCTGCCGAGCGTTTGGCCCGCTTCTCCGGCGGATCAATACTGTCTGCGATTTCATGCTTATCGCCTCCCGCTTGCTCGTCTTTTTGCTTTGCCGTTTCCCAAAACTGGCGGACCATGGACTCATCAGATTCCAGATACGACGCAGGATTAATGCGCGTACGTCGTTCTTCAAACGCCCGTTGCACAGGATGAGTTATCTGCCGGTACTGGTAGTCCAGCAACAGCAATTGTACTGAGGTTAGCGGTTGTTGCGCGATAACACAGTTACGAGCCAGGCGGCAATCATCCAAAAACATGCGTAGCGTGATGCGCGGCTCAACAAACGACATCAGCACCGAGGTATCGTTAAAAATCTGTGTAAAGTGGCGAACAAATAATTTCTTATCGACGACCATCAGTGCCAGCTCGCTAAACATCATACCGTCCAGCGCATCTCGTCCTTCGCCCAACTTTAGCCAGCGACGCAGACGTTCACCGCCAAAGTGCTGTTTCAGGAAGCTGTTGAGAGGATGCTGATCCGGCCATACCCGCGCAATCAGGGATTTGAGGGTTAATTCTATTGCGCGAAGTTGACGCTGCGCCCGCATCTGAGCATCCGGCTCTACAGGTGTAATTTCGGTTTGATACTTCAGGATGGGCTGTTGCTGGCGTAATTGTTCCAGAGAGGCCACAAAGCGCAGCGCTGAAATCAGCTGGTTTTCACTGACGTCCTGACCATTTTCATATTGGGGTACACTCTGTTGAAGATGACGTAGCCGCAGAGTGAACTGGCTCAATTGCGCATCATTCATCTGCAACCGTCTGGCGACAGCCCCCCAGCCGCCCAGATTCAGTCGTGCCTGATCCAGTTGTTCGAGAAACCACCGAGGGTCTTTGCCTTCTGTGACATGTACGCCTAACAGCAGTAATATTTCTATCGACGCCTGACGGATAATCCCCAGACAATGTTCAAAGGGTGTACATGTCGCTTGTAACGCGCTATTGGTCATCATCTTCCCTAAAAGGACCCAAAACGTGCGGCCTCATCATGGTATGTAATTATCTTTTTTAAACGCAACGTTGTGCCGATGTAGACTAAAACACATTCATATAGCAAATAAATAAGTTTTACAGTGACTTCCGCACAATCATTGAAAATTATTCTGGAGATAAGCCTGTGCCTGTATTGCAAACATCACGTCTGCTCTGCCGCCCACTGACAGAAAATGACTGGACGTTCTTCTTAACGCTACAGCAGAATCCAGATGTGATGCGCTTTGTCGCTGACACGCGTACTGAAGAGGAGATACGGACAGCCTTCAACTCCCGCCTGCCTGAATGGTCTCCCGGCAGCCCGCACTGGCTATGTCTGGTCCTGTGCGATAAGGCATCGGGAGCACCGCTTGGGGTGACTGGATATATTCATGAAAACAATGAATGTGCCGAGGTCGGTTTTCTGCTCGCCCCTGAAGCGCAGGGGAAAGGTTATGGTACTGAATCTCTGCATGCAGTTTGCGATTTTGCATTTACCACCGGAGGGCTACGCCGGCTTACGGCTTGCGTCACCGCAGGAAACGAAGCCTCACGGCGTCTGTTGGAAAAGGTCGGGTTCATTCACGAAGGCACGCTGCGGGAAAGCTACTGGCTGCATCAAACCTGGAATGATGACTGGATTTTCGGCCTGTTAAAACACGACTATCAGCCACCCGCAGCATAAGACGTTTTGCTGAAAAAACTGGCTGTATGACAACTGGCGTAACGGAGGCGGTTTCTTAAAATAGGTCTCTTTGTACAGAGATGAATATGCCACTCCATTCAACGTATTTCACGCCCGCCTGTGTTGCATTTATTAAACAATGGCAAGGCCTGTCACTGGAAAAGTATCAGGACAAAAATGGTGTCTGGGTGATTGGCTACGGGCACGAAATCACATCCGATGAAAGCTTTCCTGCGCCTGTTTCGGTAACGCAGGCAGAAACACTACTGCTCGCGGATCTGGAAATCTGCGAGGAATTCATACACCAGAAAATGCCGCAAATAAAAGAAAGGTTTCAACAGGAAGCGTTAATTGCGTGGATGCTCAGCGTGGGGATAAGCCGGTTTTGTGCTGCAGAATTCTGCTCGGGGGTTATTTCACAGCCAGAAACGTTCTGACTGTGAAATATTCGCCCGTTAAATTGCGTCGTTTAACATCATTGCCGCCTGCGTACGGTTTTTTACCTCGAGGCGCTGATACAGCGATTCAAGATGGGCTTTGACCGTTCCGGTGCTGATATTTAACAATCGACCAATTTGTTTATTTGATTCTCCGGCGGCAAGCATAGTCAGAATCTCTCGCTGACGCGCGCTAAGCGATCTGATATTTTGCCCGCTGCTCTCGGGGGTTGTCATACAATCTCTGGGGATAAATATCATTCCCATCGCAATGCTATTGAGAGCCAGCGTGAAGGTTTCCGCGTCAGAGTCGCGTGGAACAATGGCCAGCACATTCAATTGCGTAACCTCCTGCAGCCATTTTTTACGGCAGTCCGTTGCTGTTACCAGCACTTTTACTGTCGAAAAGCGTTGCGCTATCTGCTGTAGCAAGTTACGGCAGAACTCGGCGTCCTGGTCGCCATCCAGCATTATCAGTGCATCAGGGGTGTCTTCCAGTTTCTGCCAAAGGTCATCTGCCTGACTGACACCCTGAACATCCACTCCTGGAATACGCTCTTGTAAACTTACATTCATTCCATGAATAAATATCGACTGCCTGTCAAACATTATTACCTGCATTACTTATCTCCGTCTGAATAAGATACTAGCCTTAACACGCGGAAGGGTATTACCCGAGGGGTAAAATAAGAAGTCACCATTTGGCGGGGGCCATTTTACCGATAGACGGAGAAGAAAAAAGTAGAAATCGAAAATAGTTACAGCTCAAACCAAATAATCACACAAAGGGACAAAAGTGGCGCTAAACATTAAGGAAATCCTTAATATCCAATACTCAAAACTAGCTTATTAATATTAATTTTTTGGAGTCTATATTTTCTAATAAAAATAAGGAACTCACAGTAACAGACAAATATGTTACAAAATAAAATGTCGCATCAATTGATCATCACCTGTGGTTTCCCCAGGCAGTATTGCTGTATCAATCGACACTAAAGGTTGCAGGCGATTGCATCACTCCGATCAGATCTTCAAGTGGAACGGGTCTGCATAAATAATACCCTTGTAAAAAATCACAGCGTTTCATGCGCAGATAATCGGCCTGAGCCTGAGTCTCAACGCCCTCGGCAATCATTCGCAGACCCATCTTCTGCGCCAGCTCAATAAGCGTATCGACAATGCGGGTATCGCCCCCCTCACCAATCTGGCTGACAAACAGTTTATCTATCTTAATAAACTCCGGTTCCAGCGCGTGGAGGTAACACAGATTCGAGTATCCCGTCCCGAAATCATCTAACGCTACGGCGATATTGGATTTTCTCAACGCGGCAAACCACTCGCTTAGCTGAGGGGTAAAGTGCAGAGGGCGTCTTTCGGTAATTTCGATAACCAGTTGAACCTGAACCGGGGCAAGCTTTTGCATGAGCGCCACGACGTCCGACTCAAAGCGCGGATCGAGGCAGTTTTCGGGGCTCAGATTTAGGTTAAGGTAAAGTCCATTTGGGAAAAGGGGGAGCCGCGACTGCAGGTCGGCAATGACTTGCTGAATAAGTTGATGCGTCAGCGAGGCGATAAGACCATGCTCTTCCGCAAGGGGAATAAATATATCAGGGGGAATAGCGCCATACTGGGGATGCGTCCACCTGGCGAGTACCTCAATACCTGCAATTTCACCCGTCTGGCTGTTAAAAATGGGTTGATACACCGGTTGGAACTGCCGTTGAAGAATGGCTGCATTCAACGTTTTTACCGGTGCACAGGTGAGGAAACGGGCCAGTAATTCGCTGGCGTCAGAGAATAATATCGGGAGTTGCCTGGTTGTGGTAATCATCACGAGCCTCAAGCGTGCGGCGGCCTATTGAGGGCAACCGCACAGCAATCATCAGAACCTGACCCAATCGCCCTGGCCGTTATTGGTATCTATCGAACAATAACGTTATTTAGCGAAAATACATTGAAAATAAAAAGTAAAGATAACGATAAAAAAAGCCCCTCGCACTGCATGCTCAGGGCAAATACCTGGGTTGACATCACTCACTCAGGTTATCTATTTTCTCCCTTTTTTTGACAGCATGAGTTGGGAGTTCGCTCACTTTGTAATAAACGGGAATGACATCAGGATAATTGATGACATAACCCTGACCTCTTATATTAAGGATAAAATCCTTGGGTAACCCCAGCAGGCCAAGTTTATTATTAAGATTGTGCAGGACTTGCCATAATCTTTGCGCAGAGGGGCTCAGATTATGCGCTTCCCAGATTTTCTCAAATAATTCTTCTTTCGGTATCGGCTGGCTCCTGGCATTTATTAATAAATACAGGAAAAGCCTGAGCATTGTTTCATTAAAGTAAATTGACGCAAAAACGATGTTTTTCTCGGTATGGCTACCAGTAAGCCGATACAGTCGGCGATTAGAAATGTCAAAATGAATTTCAGCACCAATCATAAATCCATATAGACGATAGCCCATATCTTATACCCACGTTAAATGAAGACGAACATGCACCTCTACATATAAGCGTTGAGATAATCCATACCGTTTGTATGGTGGATTATATGACTGCTATAAATGCTTTCCAATCTTCATCCCAATCTACTATGAGGAAGCGGTCGTTTAGTATTCGTTTATGGTAGATTTGAGGTTATAAATGAAATTCACGATTTATTATTCTTCCTATGCGAAATTTTTAGCACATAGGCCATGTTTTCACATACGCGATCGAACGCTCAATTTTTAATGTCGAATTTTTAACATTTTAAAGAATTAAATTCTGAATCCGTGGGGGGTGCGGAAGTGATCATGGTTTCTTCTGAGACAAATCCGCTGTCGAAGAAAAATGAGTTATCAGAAAGTTTATCCCGGATTTCTTTCGGCACCGCGATCGCTGAATTAGATTGCAGATAATACCGGTAAACGCCACTAGCTATATTTTTACCTGGAGTGGCGCACCGGTTTTCTATTGCTCAAAAGCTGAATAAGATACGAGCGATTTACAGGAACATTCCGCCCGATACTTCGATACGCTGCGCTGTCATCCAGGCCAGCTCATCGCTGAGCAACGCGGCAATCGCGTCGCCAATATCATCCGGCAAGCCCGCGCGTCCCAGCGCCGTTTGCGATGCCACATATGCATTCAGCTCTTTATTATCCCGCAGTCGACCGCCGCCAAAATCGGTTTCAATCGCCCCAGGCGCGATGATATTTACTGAAATACCCCGCTCTCCCAGTTCTTTCGCCTGATAACGCGTCAGTACTTCCATCGCCCCTTTCATTGAGGCATAGGCGGCATACCCTGGCAGTGCAAAACGCGCCAGTCCCGATGAAACATTCAGGATCCTGCCGCCATTCTGGATCAACGGCAACAGACGTTGGGTCAGGAAGAAGGGGCCCTTAAAGTGAATGTTCACTAATTGATCAAACATCGCTTCGGAGGTATCGGCAAAAGCGCCATACAGACCAATTCCGGCATTGTTCACTAAATAATCAAACGCCTCACGATTCCACATGCTCTTCAGCTGCGCTTGTACCTCATGGGTAAAGGACTCAAAGCCAGCCACATCGCTGACATTCAGTTGTATTGCCGCAGCTTTTCTGCCTTTTTGCTCAATTTCAGCAACCACATCCAGCGCCGCCTGCTGCTGGCTGTTGTAGGTAAAGATAATGTCCGTTCCTCTGTCAGCCAGCTTAAGTGCGGCGTTTTTACCGAGCCCACGACTACCACCAGTCACTAATGCGATACGTTGCGTCATAAGAAACCTCATTTCCGACGTTGTGATGATTGAGATAAAGCTTATTAGGTGATAGAAAAACAATAAATGTCGTCTGTTGCGCATTACTGTTTCATTTGGAACAACAATAGGGCATAAGAATGGATAAAATTCACGCAATGCAGTTGTTCATCCGCGTCGCAGAACTGGAGAGCTTTTCGCGTGCGGCAGACACCCTTGGTCTTCCTAAAGGTAGCGTATCTCGCCAAATCCAGGCCCTGGAAAATCATCTGGGCACGCAGTTGTTGCACCGCACTACCCGCCGCGTTCAGCTCACACAAGACGGTATGATCTATTACGAACGCGCAAAAGATTTGTTGAGCAATCTGGATGAGCTGGATGGACTATTTCATCACGATCCGTCCAGCATCAGCGGCAAGCTGCGCGTCGATATGCCGGTTGGCGTGGCGAGAAATCTGGTGATGCCCCGCTTACCCACTTTCTTGCATCAGTATCCCGGCCTTGAGCTCGAACTCAGCAGCAGCGACCGCCTGGTGGATCTGGTCCGCGAAGGTTTCGACTGTGTGGTACGCGTAGGCACGCTGAAAGATTCAGGGCTGATTGCGCGCCCACTGGGGAAACTCACGCAGATTAACTGCGCCAGCCCGCAGTACCTCGCCCGCTTTGGTTATCCGGAAAGCCTGGAGGATTTAGCTTCACATGCAGTGGTGCACTACTCGGTCAATTTGGGAACGCGTGCGCAAGGCTTCGAAGTGGCGACAGAAAACGGCACGCAATGGGTTAAAACCGGCGGCATGCTAACGGTAAACAGTACCGAAACCTATCACGCGGCATGCCTTGCCGGTCTGGGCATTATTCAGGTGCCGCGCGTTGGCGTTCGTGATGCCTTGCGCGCCGGTACGCTGGTCGAAGTGTTGCCGCAATATCGCGCCGAGCCAATGCCGGTCTCTTTGCTTTATCCGCATCGACGCAACCTCTCTCGCCGGGTACATCTGTTTATGGAATGGCTGACTGGCGTGATGAAAGACTATGTGGACTGACAAGCTATACTGTCCTGAGAATGAACAGAACAAGGATTATTGCCCTGATGACGCAGGAAAAAGAGATTAAACGCCCCATTCAGGAACTTGAGCACGCCCCCATCCTAAAAATTGAGCCCCTGGAGCAGGAAAATACAGAAACCAATGGTAAGACCAACCAGGCGCTGAAAACGGCTCTGACCTTCGCCGATAAAATTCAACGTCAGCCCATCATCGCCCATCTTATCCGTGCCGCAGAGCGGTTTAACGATCGTATGGGAAATCAGTTTGGCGCAGCCATTACCTACTTCTCGTTTCTGTCGATGATCCCTATTCTGATGGTGTCGTTTGCCGCCGCGGGTTTTATTCTCGCTTCGCACCCTACACTATTGCAGGATATCTTCAGCAAGATTTTGTTGAACGTCAGCGATCCGACGCTCGCCTCTACGCTGAAAAACACCATCAATACCGCCGTTCAGCAGCGTACCACTGTAGGTCTGGTAGGGCTTGGCATCGCGCTCTATTCCGGAATTAACTGGATGGGGAACCTGCGCGAAGCAATTCGTGCCCAGTCGCGGGATGTCTGGGAGCGTACCCCACAGGATCAGGAAAAAATTTGGGTCAAATATCTGCGTGATTTTATCTCATTGATTGGCTTACTGATTGCGCTGATTGTTACCCTGTCCATTACCTCCATTGCCGGCTCCGCCCAGCAGATGATTATCTCTGCGTTGTATCTCGACGGTATCGAATGGCTGAAGCCCGCCTGGCGGCTGATCGGCCTGACCATCTCCATTTTCGCCAACTACTTACTGTTCTTCTGGATTTTCTGGCGGCTACCGCGTCACCGACCGCGTAAAAAGGCGCTGATTCGCGGGACATTTATTGCGGCTATTGGCTTTGAGGTGATTAAGATCGTCATGACCTACACGTTGCCATCGTTGGTAAAATCCCCCTCAGGCGCGGCGTTTGGTTCCGTGCTTGGATTGATGGCGTTCTTCTACTTCTTCGCTCGTCTGACTCTGTTTTGCGCTGCCTGGATTGCCACGGCTGAATACAAAGACGACCCGCGTATGCCGGGGAAAACGCAGTAGCCACCGCCGGATTAGTTGTGAATTACCGGATGGCGTCGCACGCGTCTTATCCGGCCTACGGGTGAGTTTTGTAGGCCGGATAAGCGCAGCGCCATCCGGCAATTATAATGCCGCCCGATCTCACCGATTTAGTGAATAAATCCAACCCGTAACTTTTATTTAACCGAAAACTAGTTTTATCATCTAAGTTTTAAATTATGTGAAGCATTTCATGGAAGTGAAATCTCAAGCCTAAAAATTATCCCCTTTTTGCTCCATTTTTGACCATTCTCAAAGTTTGTTACAGATTGAAATGTCTCTTTTGCTGTGCGTAATATGACCTTTCGTTCGGCCAAAAATAAGAAAATATTATGCAAGCAACAGCCACAACACTCGACAACGAACAGGAACACCCCCCGGTCAACTCGCGCAATAAAGTCGTCGTCGCCTCGCTCATTGGCACCGCCATTGAGTTCTTCGACTTCTATATTTACGCCACCGCCGCGGTGATCGTGTTCCCGCATATCTTCTTCCCGCAGGGGGATCCGACTGCCGCGACGCTACAGTCCCTGGCGACTTTTGCTATCGCCTTTGTGGCACGACCGATCGGTTCTGCGGTATTCGGGCATTTCGGCGATCGCGTCGGCCGTAAAGTCACGCTGGTTGCCTCACTGCTCACCATGGGGATCTCGACGGTTGTGATTGGCCTGCTGCCGGGCTATGAAACAATCGGCATTTTCGCCCCCTTGCTGCTGGCGCTGGCGCGTTTTGGTCAGGGTTTAGGTCTGGGCGGTGAATGGGGCGGTGCTGCGCTGCTGGCGACGGAAAACGCGCCACCGCGCAAACGCGCGCTGTACGGATCATTTCCGCAGTTGGGCGCGCCTATCGGCTTCTTCTTCGCCAATGGTACCTTTCTGCTGCTCTCCTGGCTGCTGACCGACGAACAGTTCATGAGCTGGGGTTGGCGCGTACCGTTCATCTTCTCTGCGGTACTGGTGATTATCGGTCTGTACGTTCGCGTTTCGCTGCATGAATCCCCGGTCTTCGCCAAAGTAGCCGCGGCGAAAAAGCAGGTGAAAATCCCGCTGGGTACCCTGCTGACCAAACATGTTCGCGTGACGATCCTCGGCACGTTCATCATGCTGGCGACCTATACGCTGTTCTATATCATGACCGTCTATTCGATGACGTTCAGCACCGCTGCCGCGCCTGTGGGACTTGGCCTGCCGCGTAATGAAGTGTTGTGGATGCTGATGATGGCGGTGATTGGCTTTGGCGTCATGGTGCCGGTGGCGGGCCTGCTGGCCGACGCATTTGGTCGTCGCAAGAGCATGCTCATCATCACCACGCTTATCATTCTGTTTGCGCTGTTTGCCTTTAAACCACTGCTCGGCTCTGGCAATCCGGTGCTGGTTTTCGCCTTCCTGTTGCTGGGCTTAAGCCTGATGGGGCTGACATTTGGTCCGATGGGCGCGCTGCTGCCGGAGCTGTTCCCAACCGAAGTGCGCTACACAGGGGCGTCGTTCTCGTACAACGTTTCGTCGATTCTTGGTGCTTCCGTTGCCCCATACATCGCTGCATGGTTGCAGGCGAACTATGGTCTGGCGGCAGTCGGTACGTATCTGGCATCAATGGCGGCGTTAACGTTAATTGCGCTGCTGTTAACCCATGAGACACGGCATCAATCGCTGTAATTTGATGGCCTGATGGCGCTATGCTTATCAGGCCTACAAACTGCAATCCCCCGTAGGCCGGATAAGGTGTTTACACCTCATCCGGCGCTCTCATCACTTCTTCATCTGCGACAGGATTGTCCGGCACTGATTAGCATCCCCTTCAGAAGGTGAAATCAGCGCCAGCAGGGCCGCCGCTGGCGTCACCAGCGTTGCCAGCGCAGCAGCAACCGCACCGCGCGCAATCAGCGGTCCGGCCTTCACGCCTGCCTGCGGATTCTTAAAGGTGCCGCGAACATACAACGGCGAACGCAGAGTAATAATACGAATCCCTTTACTCTCCGGATCGATGGTTAAATCCAGTTGCTCCGACGCAAAGCTTGCCGTACCGGTGACATTAATGACTGCGTTTTCCGTATCAAAAGCAAAAATCTGCGGACGCGCCACGCCGTTAACAATATCCAGATTCGCCGCCGCGCAGTTCACCCGCACTTCGTCATCGCCAAATATCTGCCCGACAAGATAGTTCCCCAGATTCAAGCCCACAATTTCCATCAGATTCCGGCTGATCAAACCGTCATTCATCAGCAGTTTCAGGTTGCCATTGCTGTTACCCAACAGCGCCGCCACCGAGTTTCCGCTCCCACTAAACCTGGCGTCACCGTTCATTTCACCAAGCGTTTTTTGCATCAGTTCCACATCCGGCATCAGCGCTTTAAGCTTCAGGCGGCGAGCCTGGATATCCGCCTGCCCCCGCATCGGCTTTTTATCCCCTTCCAGATGGATGCTGGAAACAATGCTGCCTCCAGCAAGACCAAATTTCAGCGGTTGCAGACGCAGGTCGGCATTTTTCAGGATGATATGAGTGGAGAGATCGCTGATCGGTAGGCTACTGCCATGCTCAATACGCCGTCCTTTGAAACGCACGTCAGCGTCCATGACGTTCCATTTGTCAGTTTCAAAACGGTCATACGGCAACACCTTGTCCGCAGGCTGAACGCTCTTCTCACCTTTGCGCTGTTCAGATTGTTTTGCCCTTTCCGCCCCTTTGCCTGAATCCACCCCGATCAGCGGCCCCAAATCGGCCAGCCTCAGCTGGCGTGATTCCACATCGCCCTTCAGCATGGGTCGCGGCTTGCCGGTGGTGTAGGCCAGCGTTCCGTGAATATCGCTGTCGCCAATGCGGCCATTGAAATCGCGATAATCAAAAACAGAGGATTTTTCCGGGTCAATTTTCGCTACCAGACGTCCGTCGGTTTCAAACGGCGGCGTATCCGGAAGCAGCACGCCGGTCAAATCGTATAAATCCCCTAGCGAATCTCCCGAGAATTTAAGTCGTAGATCCGCCCCGCCCATGTTCATCGGATCGTTTATCGTGCCGATAAACGCTACGCGCGTATTGCCCGAACGGAAATCAGCCTGAATCGGGAAAGGCGTATCTTCACCACGCAGCGCCAGCATTCCGCCAATTTTTCCGCTACCGCTTAGCGGTTCGCCGTTATATCGCCCTTGCGCTTTCAGACCAAACACGTAGTCCTCGACGTGGGCGTTGCTCTCTTTACCTTTTGCGCCGGTCACTTCGCTAAAGGGCAACGGTTTGCCCAGCGGATCGACCAGGATCTCAATCTCCGACTTCGTCATCTTATCGTTAATGGCGATGCGTCCCTGGTCAAACAGAATGTTATCCAGCCGGAACGACCACGCGGATGGCGGCGCATTAGGATCGCGGTTTTCGTCCCCAGCTAAGTTAAAGGTCCAGTTATTGTTTTTCTCCGACAGGCGGATCAGCCGCGCATCGGGTTTGACCAGCTTGACCCACGGGAGCCAGACGGTTTTTGTCAGCAGTGCCAGTGGGGCGAGCGTAGCTTCAACACGCGGGAGATGCACCATGGTAACGTCAGGAATGTCTGGCGGGTTGCCGAGGATGATATCTTCAGCATGAACATGCGGCCACGGAACCCAGCTACGCCAGCCGGTTTCCTGCTTCTGGCGTTCCCAAACCACGCCCAAGTCACCCCGTATAGCAAAGGGCCGGTTGAGTTCTGTAGAGACTTTCTGGTTGATGGTCGGTTTGAGCCGGTTCCAGTCAAATGTCGCAATCACAATGATGAGTACGACGATCAACAACAAGAAAACCCCTATTACTGAAGTGGTTATTTTACCTGTTTTCGTCATGTCTAACCTCTCTACTTCCTTCCTTGCCTGTCCTAAAGATAGTCCAGCAGGATGAAAAGGAGGTGTTCTACGTCCTCATCAAAGCGACAGGATCACCTCTTCAAGCGTGTCCAGAGGCACTGGACGAGAGAGAAAATAGCCTTGCGCGGCAAAAGCTGGTGAGTTTTGCACATCACGCCACTCTTCCAGCGTTTCAACGCCTTCGACAATCACGCCGCGGCAATAGCGGTTCATCAGCTGTAATAGTAGTGTGAAGAGATTACGTCCCTCCGGCGTCTTACGCAGCATGACGAACAGGTCTCGCGCCACTTTGATATAGTCATAATTCACTTCACTAAGCGCCGAGAAGTTTGCCATTCCGGTACCAAAATCATCCAGCCAGAGCGGGCCAAACTCGCACATTGAGGCGAAGGACGACCCCTTCGGTAAGCGGATATGTTCCACTAGCTCAAAACGCAGCCACGGTAGGCCTTCAATGATTTTCAGGATTTCGGGATCCTGGCGCATCGCTATGAGCGTTGGTCCGTCGACGTTCACGGAAGCCAGCAGGTTGTTGGCTCTGAAAAAGTCCCCTTTCAGCTCAAGTTGAAGAAGTTGCTCTATCACCACATCAACACGATGTCGGACGGTTACTTCGGCAAAATAGCGGTCTGGCGCAATACGTTGGGATGGATTATCAGGATGGCTCACGACAGTCAGCAGTTCAACAGCCATCAGTCGTCCGTTGGTCTGGTAAATTGGCTGGTAGGTGTAAGCACGCTCGCACTGCAGCCAATAGCGTCTCTCCTGCAAGTTTTCAATACTCGCATCGAGCGTAATGAGCTGCTGGGTAACCTGCTTTATCATCTGAGATGTCCTGTAAATAAGAGTGTGACTGACCGGACTCGTCAAAGGTTATCGGCGCTCAGACGCAGAACTTTACGTTCAGCTGTGCGCAAAAATAAAAACTAAGCGGCAAAAACAACGCAGAACACGTGCTGGCTCAAAAAAATAATGGAACGATGTTTTAATATAGTTGACCGCTTAACACCCACAGCGCACACTAACGCTAATTTTTTTCAGAGCAGGTTACGACTATGTCCAGAAAGATTGCCGTGATTGGCGAATGCATGATTGAGCTGTCACAGAAAGGCGCTGATGTTCAGCGCGGATTCGGTGGCGACACGTTGAATACATCCGTTTATATCGCCCGTCAGGTCGATGCTGCGGCACTTTCCGTACACTATGTGACTGCACTGGGTACCGACAGTTTTAGCCAACAAATGCTGGAGTCCTGGCAGGGTGAAAACGTGGATACCTCATTAACCCAGCGTATGGAAAACCGCCTGCCGGGTCTCTACTACATTGAGACCGACAGCACTGGCGAGCGCACCTTCTATTACTGGCGTAATGAAGCCGCCGCTAAATTCTGGCTGGAGAGCGAGCAGTCTGCCGCGATTTGCGAAGAGCTGGCGACATTTGATTACTTGTATCTGAGCGGAATCAGCCTGGCGATTTTAAGCCCGGCAAGTCGTGACAAGCTGCTGTCGTTGCTGCGTGAATGCCGTGCCAACGGTGGAAAGGTCATTTTTGATAATAACTACCGCCCGCGTCTGTGGAGCAGCAAAGAAGAAACCCAGCAGGTGTATCAGCAGATGCTGGAATGCACCAATATCGCATTCCTGACGCTGGACGATGAAGACGCGCTGTGGGGTGAAAAACCCGTTGCTGAGGTGATTGCCCGTACTCACGCAGCTGGTGTACAGGAAGTGGTTGTGAAGCGTGGCGCAGACTCTTGCCTGGTTTCCATCGCGGGCGAAGCGCTCATCGACGTTCCGGCCGTTAAATTGCCGAAAGAGAAGGTGATCGATACCACTGCGGCCGGAGACTCCTTCAGCGCCGGATATCTGGCGGTACGTCTGACCGGTGGCAATGCCGCTGATGCCGCAAAACGCGGCCACCTGACGGCAAGCACCGTGATTCAGCACCGCGGGGCGATTATCCCACGCGACGCTATGCCGCAATAACGTCGATTATCCGGTCTGCATACCGTAGGCCGGGCAAGCGAAGCGCCCCCGGCATCTCCAATGCCGGATGGCGGCGTAACCGTCTTATCCGGCCTACAGGTTATTGTACCGGCGGGATATCTGTCACTTCAGGGTGTGATTCATCCGTTTCAACAGATGTTGCCGCTGCGGTAACGGGCGCCATAATGCTATCCCACGTCGCCTGCAGATCCTTCATATTGAATTCAGGTTCACCCTTCGGCTGCAGCAGAATTAACGCCATATCTTGCGACAGCTGCTGTCGCAGGTCCTGATTCAGCATCTCAACACTCAGGCTGTTGAGGAAGCTCTGGCGTAAACGCTGATACTGTTCAGGCGCAATATCCACCACCTGATTTTGCAGCGAGCGCAAACGCTGGCTGATCAAAATATCGGTATCGGTACGACCATAGGTGGCAAACAGCTTCTGCAGTTCCAGATTCTTTTGCGCGACCAGCGCATTGAACTCTTCTTCCGGAAGTCCCTTATCACGCACTTTCGCCAACTCACGTGCAACCGTACCCAGATTGGCGTTCAGCTTATCGTTTGGCGACTCAACGTTAATCGCACACTGCGCGCGCAGGAACAGCACCCGGCAGTCAAATCCGAGGCCAATGTCTTTGGCATTGTTTTTGGTTAGCTCTTGCTGAATGTGCCAGAACAGCGCCTCACGAGCTAAATCAGCGCGCCAATAACGTAACAACGCGGCAGATTCACGGATCGGTTGCCACGGCGTATCCCACATAATAGACAGGCGATCCTGGCGTACCGCATCGGTCATAATGCTTACGGCTTCCGCTCGCAGCGGAGAGAGCGTAGGTACCGGTGCAGGCGTTTCGCGTTTTCCTTTTAACTCGCCAAAGGTTTTATTGATTTGCTCAGCTACGCTGCGTGCATCAACGTTACCGACGATGATCAGCGTCATCGCGTCCGGGGTATACCATTTCTGGTAGAAAGACTGAATTTTCGCCGCATCTACAGGCGTTTTCAGCGGATCGGCGGGATCGTGTCCCAGCAGAGTCGATCCCTTCAGACGGTAACGCCACCACCCTTCTTTGGTATCTGACGGCCAGGTTGCAACCATATCTTCGCTGCTCAGCGCATGATTGACCGTTTCAGAGGTGATGCTCAGATTGCCGGAGATATTCGCCAGGTAAGAAAGTGACTCTTTCAGTAGATCGTTACGGCTGTTTGGCAGACTAAGGTTATACAACGTGGAATCATAGGAAACGATAACCGGCGGCATGGGACGTTTGGGATCGAACCCCTGCTGCCACAATGAACGGGCTTGCGTGGCATCGAGGCCACCGCTTTGCGTCAGCGCGATACGTGGGATCGCATGGCTGAAACCACTCTGTTGCGTATTTTCGGTGAGTGAACCGGTATTAACCAGCAGGCGGACCTCAATACGGTCGCTGGGGCGCTGGGGAGTGGCTAACACTTGCCACTGTAGACCATTTGCCAGCGTGCCCTGTTGCCACGCCGGGTCAGGCTGGAGCGCATCTGCCTGCACATAGCCGGCAGTGGCCATCATCAGCAAGCCGCCCGCTAAAAGTCGAATTTTTGTGCCCTGCATGTGAACCCCTGATCAACTATCCTGGAAATAAAAAGACAGCCCTCGAAAGGACTCTCTGAATATGACGTTAAAAACACTTCGTGTTAGACCGCGAGAACATAAAAATGTCACGGAAGAAGTGAAAAAATCCCGAGCCGCCGAATCGACGGTTTCAGGCACAGGGGGTAATTATGCGCAAACGCCCGCAGTCCTGGAAGGGACTACGGGCATAAGTGACGAGATTAAGAGGATAAATCGTGCGTTTTGCCATCCGGCGCACGATTATTCAGCACATCGTCCAACTTTTTGTGGTCCAGTTCTTTGACCCATTTAGCGACGACGACAGTTGCCACACCGTTGCCGACCAGGTTAGTCAGCGCACGTGCTTCAGACATAAAGCGGTCAATACCAAGAATCAGTGCCAGACCCGCAACCGGCAAATGGCCCACAGCAGAGATCGTCGCGGCCAGAACAATGAAGCCACTCCCGGTCACACCCGCTGCACCTTTTGAGGAGAGCAGGAGCACCACCAACAGGGTTATCTGATGGAAGATATCCATATGGCTGTTGGTTGCCTGAGCGATAAACACCGCCGCCATCGTCAGATAGATTGATGTCCCATCAAGGTTAAACGAGTAGCCCGTGGGTATAACCAACCCGACAACCGACTTCCGGCAGCCCAGTTTTTCCATCTTATCTAGCATACGCGGCAGCGCGGATTCAGAAGAAGACGTACCCAGTACGATCAGCAGTTCTTCACGGATATAGCGGATGAATTTGAAAATGCTGAAGCCGGTTGCGCGAGCAATGGAGCCCAGAACCACAACCACAAACAGAATACAGGTGATGTAGAAGCAGATTATCAGCTGACCCAGTTGCACCAGCGTTCCGACGCCATATTTACCGATGGTAAAGGCCATGGCACCGAAAGCACCGATCGGCGCCAGACGCATGATCATATTGATGATGCCGAAAATAACCTGCGAGAAGCTTTCAATCACGTTGAAAATCATCTGGCCTTTGCTGCCCAGACGGTGCAGCGCAAAACCAAACATTACCGCAAACAGTAATACCTGCAGGATGTTACCGCTGGCGAACGCGCCAATCACGCTACCCGGGATAATATCCATCAGGAAGCCTACTATCCCCTGGTCTTTTGCCTGTTCAGCGTAAATGGCAACCGCTTTAGCGTCCAGCGTCGCCGGATCGACGTTCATTCCGGCACCGGGTTGCACCACGTTGACGATGATAAGGCCGATGATCAGCGCAATCGTACTGACAATTTCAAAATAGAGCAGTGCAACCGCACCGGTGCGGCCTACTGCTTTCATACTTTCCATGCCTGCAATGCCGGTCACGACAGTACAGAAGATGACAGGTGCGATGACCATCTTGATGAGCTTAACGAAAGCATCACCAAGCGGCTTCATTTGGGCGCCTAATTCAGGGTAGTAATGGCCAAGGAGAATACCAATGGCAATTGCTGTCAGGACCTGAAAGTAAAGGCTTTTGAATATAGAGGTCTTCATAGGGTGTCCTTAAAGTAAAAACCACAGGTCTTGTAAGGTTTTGTTTAACCTGCGGCCTTAAAGTAACACCCACTCAACATGACAGAAATGCACCTGGATCATAATTGATACAAAAATGTTAAAAATTTTGAGCTGGCTCGCACAAGCGAGACCTTTTTTAACTTTTGTAATCAGCGCTTTCCGGTGCCAGATAACGTTCTTCAAAGATATTTGCCGGAACGGGTCGGGCAAACAGGAATCCTTGCGCCACTTCCACCCCGGCTTTTGATAACCATTCGCGTTGCGCTTCGGTTTCAACGCCTTCGGCGATCATCTGCAAGTTGAGGCTATGTGCCAGCTGAATGATGGCGGAGATCATGCTGCAATCTTCGGGCACGCCATCGACAAACATCTTATCGATTTTGAGTACATCCACCGGCAGCGACTTCATATGCTGTAGCTGTCGCAGACCCGCATACCCCATGCCAAAGTCGTCCAGGGCGATGCGCACGCCCGCGTTGCGCAGCGGTCGCAAAATGGCCACTGCGGCGTGGGGATCGTCAATATGCCGGCTTTCAGTCACTTCCAGAATCAATGTGCCTGGCTTAATGCGATAGCGCGTTAACAACTCCAGCAGATCAGACACCATACTTGGGTGCATCAACTGGAGAGCGGATAAATTCACCGAGAGCGGCAGCATGAGACCGCGTTCTTGCCAGGCTGACAGCTGGCGGCATGTTTCTTCCAGCACCCAATAACCGACGGTCACCATCAGACCACAAGACTCAATTCTGTCGATTAACCCTTCCGGCAGCTCCCAGCTACCGTCCGGCTGCTGCATCCGCAACAATGCTTCTGCGCTCAATACCTTACCGCTGGACATCTCAACCTGGGGCTGCATCCAGAGCGCAAATTGCTGGTTATCCATGGCGGTTAAAATATCGTTCTCTTGGGTTAAACGCTGCTGCGCCTCTTCCATCTGCAACGGATCAAAGAACTGAATTTGGTTTTTACCTTTATGACGCGACGTTAACACAGCTGACAGGGCGCGGCGGTAGAGCTGCTCTGCGGTTAAATCACCATAAAACATCGCCACCCCAATGTTGCAGGTAGGACGTAGTTGAATGCCCTGAATCGGTAACCGCTCATTAACGATAGTGAGTACTTGCTGACCTAGCGTAATAGCGTGCCAGGGTTCTTTTACACCATGGGCGATAATGGCAAAGTCATAGCCACTCACCTGGGTAAGCACCATCCTGGGAGACAATACAGACTTCAGTTTTTCGACCAGCGTAAGTAACAGGATTTCTCGCTGGGTTTCGGTTAACACACCCGCGGTGTCACGTAGGGTTTCGCAGGTGACAATCATCAGCGCCGTCGTCTGTTGGCGGGTAACAACCTGCTCCAGCAGCCCCATTAAAAACGACTTATTGGGCAGTTCGGAAACCGGGAAACGCATTGCTAAGTCGCTTTGATCTTCGCTATGTCGCTGAATCAACTGCTGATTAAGATTGTAGCTACGCACCAGCATACCAATCTCATCATCCTGATGTAGACGCGGCAATGCCAGTTGATAACCAATCAGGTCCTGCTGTTGAATGTCGTTCAGCTCACGGGCAATTTTACGTAAGGGGTGCACAATCAAGCGGTTAATGCACCAGGAGATAGCGACGGTCAGTATTAGCGACAAAAGTAAGTAAATGGTCACTAACGTCGAGAGCGTACTCATCACGAATTTGTACATGCGGTACGAATCCGCCTGCAGCACCAGATACGCCAGCGGTTGTGGGTTAGCGGAACGTTCAAGAGAATAGATAGGCAGCGAAATTTGTACCGGAAGCTCAAACAGGCGAGTCACCGTAACCGGAACCGGACGTTCAGGTATAAAGCTCATCCGCAGCGCCTGAAACTGATTAGGCAGCACCACATCGGCGCGACTTACCACGCCTGCTGGCCGAATACTTCTTAAAATAGCTTCCGCTTCGGGAATATCCCCTTTCAGGATAGTGTTCGACAGAGGTTCACGAACGGAGCGAGCGATACTTTCCAGTTGCGTAGCCGTGTTATAGCGGTTTTGCTGGACCAGATGGAACAACAAAACGGTGCAAAAAATAAAAACGAACACCATAACAACGGCCGCAACCATTGCCATCTGCTTAATTGTTAACGAGCGACTGACACGCAAACTGACTCTCCACGGATAGACGAAACTGCCGTCAGAGTATACCCGATCGTAGCGGTATTAAGAGAGGCGGTATCTGAAAACTTCCCAGCGTGCATTATCGCGACAGGATAGGCACCTGGCGACGAGATTTATCTGCATTTAAGCCGAAAAAGGCCGCAAGGTTACCCCCTGCGGCCTGGTTCGGGCGCATGTTGCCATTACGGCAGGCAGACGCCCGCAAAGTGCATTACTTCCTGTTACGCAGCCAGTTCACAATCAAGCTGGCAATAATGCCAGCGATAATTGGAGCCGCTAAATCGTGCCAGAAAGCCACGCCTAACTGTGCGAGCGTCATATAGCCGCCTGTGTTGCAATGGCAACTGTTCGCGGCTATTCTTGAACTGTTGAGGATCAAGGTTAGCCCCCGTTTTGTTGCCAGGTTTATACCGAACAACGTGCGGGGGTTTTCTCTTTCCAGCAACCTATGCCGCCGGGGATCAAGCCCCCGCAACATCGCGCCTCACCGGGTAAACCCGGCTTGCTGCTGATTCTACGGTAACACTTCCGTCTCATCACCCCGGAGTGATCCAGTCTGCGTAAAGCCTCGCAATTACGGCTTAATAAATCCGCCAAGCGCTGGAAAGTTTCTTGCCAACTGGCAACTTTCCTGACGGCTACCCGCACGATAAAACCACTAACGTATTGATATCTATTGGTTTATTTTCTGGCACAGCGATTGCTACATGACTGCGAGCTGTTCTGTTCCGAATCAAAGGAGATATCATGTCTGACTGTCGTACTTACGGATTCAACACCCAGATCGTTCACGCGGGGCAACAACCCGACCCTTCAACTGGCGCGCTCAGTACGCCTATTTTCCAGACTTCAACGTTTGTTTTTGACAGCGCCGAACAAGGTGCCGCCCGCTTTGCGCTCGAAGAGTCCGGGTACATTTACACCCGCTTGGGTAACCCTACCACTGATGCGCTGGAGAAAAAGCTGGCGGTACTGGAACGAGGTGAAGCCGGGCTGGCTACCGCGTCCGGTATTTCTGCGATCACCACAACGCTGTTGACGCTTTGTCAGCAGGGTGACCATATCGTTTCCGCCAGCGCGATTTACGGTTGTACCCACGCGTTTTTGTCGCACAGCATGCCGAAGTTTGGGATTAACGTCAGCTTTGTCGACGCCGCGAAACCGGAAGAAATCCGCGCCGCCATGCGCCCGGAAACCAAAGTTGTGTATATCGAAACGCCCGCTAACCCGACGCTGTCGCTGGTCGACATTGAAACCGTAGCCGGCATCGCCCATCAGCAAGGCGCATTACTGGTGGTGGATAACACCTTTATGTCGCCGTACTGTCAGCAGCCTTTGCAACTGGGCGCAGATATTGTGGTGCACAGCGTCACCAAATATATCAACGGTCACGGGGATGTGATTGGCGGCATCATTGTTGGTAAGCAGGAGTTTATCGACCAGGCGCGGTTTGTTGGCCTGAAAGATATCACCGGCGGCTGCATGAGTCCTTTCAATGCGTGGTTGACGCTGCGCGGCGTTAAAACGCTGGGCATTCGTATGGAGCGTCACTGTGAAAATGCGCTGAAAATCGCCCGCTTCCTCGAAGGGCATCCGTCCATTACTCGGGTGTATTATCCAGGCCTGTCATCGCATCCGCAGTATGAGCTGGGCCAGCGACAAATGAGCCTGCCAGGTGGAATTATCAGCTTCGAAATCGCCGGCGGCCTCGAGGCTGGCAGACGGATGATCAATTCTGTAGAATTATGCCTCCTCGCGGTCAGTCTCGGTGATACCGAAACCCTCATTCAGCACCCAGCGTCTATGACACATTCGCCCGTTGCGCCAGAGGAACGGCTTAAAGCAGGTATTACCGACGGGCTTATCCGTCTTTCTGTGGGTCTTGAAGATCCAGAAGATATTATTAACGACCTTGAACACGCCATCAGAAAGGCAACATTCTGACCAATATGGCCTGAACCGACGCCGTTCGGTTCAGGTTGTTGAGAATCAAGGCACAACAGTCTGGCAATACGCGCAATCCTCTTTCGGGGAGAACGTGTATTTTGGGCAGGGGGTTCTATGCAGGACAACACATTACAATTAAGCAACAATACAGCAACCGCCGTACCATTCTCAAAAAAAATACCGTTTACGAAATACGATTTTGGCTGGGTATTACTGTGCATAGGCATGGCCATTGGTGCCGGAACGGTACTGATGCCGGTACAAATTGGCTTAACAGGCATTTGGGTATTTATTGTCGCCTTTATTATTGCTTATCCGGCAACTTATATTGTGCAGGATATTTATTTAAAAACATTATCAGAAAGTGAAACCTGTAATGACTACACGGATATTATAAGTCATTATCTGGGAAAAAACTGGGGCGTATTTCTTGGCGTCATCTATTTTCTGATGATTATTCACGGCATATTTATTTATTCCTTATCGGTGGTTTTTGACAGCGCCTCATACATCAAAACCTTCGGCTTGACCGAGTCCGATCTTTCACAGTCGATAATCTACAAAGTGGCCATTTTTGCCGTGCTGGTCGCCATTGCTTCCGGGGGAGAAAAACTGCTATTCAAAATCTCCGGCCCGATGGTAGTGGTCAAAGTGGGTATCATCATCGTATTTGGTTTTGCGATGGTTCCACACTGGAACTTCGCTAATATCAGCGCCTTCCCTGAAGCCTCGGTGTTCTTTCGCGATGTGCTGCTAACCATCCCGTTCTGCTTCTTCTCCGCGGTGTTTATTCAGGTGTTGAACCCTATGAACATCGCCTACCGCAAACGGGTGGCAGACCGGGTACTGGCCACTCGTATGGCTATACGTACGCATCGGATCAGTTACATTACGCTGATTGCGGTCATCCTGTTTTTCTCTTTTTCTTTTACCTTTTCCATTAGCCATGAAGAAGCCGTTTCAGCCTTCGAACAAAATATTTCCGCACTGGCGCTGGCGGCACAGGTGATTCCGGGACAGATTATTCATATCACCTCAACGGTATTAAATATCTTCGCCGTATTAACCGCGTTCTTTGGTATTTATTTGGGATTCCACGAGGCGATCAAAGGAATTATTCTTAACGTACTGAGCCGCGTTATTGACGTGGAAAAAATTAATCCTCTGGTGCTTACGCTGGGTATTTGTACCTTTATTGTTATCACCCTGGTGATTTGGGTATCGTTTCGCGTATCAGTACTGGTGTTCTTCCAGTTAGGCAGCCCGCTGTACGGGATTGTGTCGTGTATTATTCCGTTTTTCCTGATCTATAAAGTCACACAGCTGGAAAAACTACGCGGGCTGAAAACCTGGCTAATCCTGCTGTACGGGATCCTGCTGTGCCTGTCGCCATTACTGAAGCTGATTGAATAACCCGCGTAAACTGCGCCGTCAGCTCCTGGCGGCGCTTAGCTCACACTCTCCAGTTGATAGCTGCGAATTTTATTCAGTACCGTGGTATGTGACACCCCCAGCGCTTTGGCGATATGCCGCGACGACACATTCTCTTCCATCATCTGTTCAATAAGCTGGCGTTCCGCATACAAAACCTGCTCTTTAAAAGGACGTTCTGTCGGGCCTTGCTCAGCGGCGGGCAAATTCACCATCCCTAATTCTTCGGGCGTAATGACATCGGATTCCGCCATTAGCATCAGACGAATAATGGTATTTTCCAGTTCGCGCACGTTTCCCGGCCAGCTGTGATGGTGCAAGGCATCAAAACAAGCTTTATCCAGAATGATCCGCCGCTGGAATTCCTTTGCGTATTTCTGCACAAAGTGGCGAATCAACAGACTGATATCCTGCGGACGCTCCCGCAAGGGCGGAATAGTCAGGGAAAGTACATTGATGCGGTAATAGAGATCGGCGCGCAGCAGACGTTGTTCCACCATATCTTCCAGATTGGCGTTGGTTGCCACAATAATGCGAACATTAACCGGAATAATTTGCGCCCCGCCAACGCGACGGATCCCACCATCCTGCAGGACGCGCAATAATTTAGCCTGTAAGCCCAGCGACATTTCACCAAACTCATCGAGAAAAAGGGTGCCTTTATCGGCCATTTCAAACAGCCCTTTTTTGCCTTTACAATCCGCGCCGCTAAAAGCCCCTTTCTCATAGCCAAAGAATTCACTCTCCATAAGCGACTCAGGTAGCGCAGAGCAGTTGACCGGAATAAACGGATAAAAACGTCGCTGCCCGGAATTATGGATAGCCCGGGCCAGCAGCTCTTTGCCGGTACCCGTATCGCCACGGATCAGAACGGTATATTTGCTGTCAGCAATTTTTATCGCCTTTTCGATAAGCGCGTGCATGCTCTGGCTGCTGCAAATAATGTCAGAGAAATAACGCGGGCGTTCCGGCTCCGGCGTTGACAGCTCGCTTATCTCCTCACAGAGGTAGGCGACATTAATAATATCGGCGCGCTGGCTTAAACAGGATTGCACACAGGAAATATCCTGTAGCTGGCGGCACCAGGATTTAATCAGGATCCGTCCAGGTGTGACTTTCATGGAGATGATATTGATATCGCAGCAGGAAAATTCCTTCAGGACATCCTCAACCATCGACAGACGATCAATTGTTTTAATATCCCAGCGTATCGTGACCACATTTGCTCCTGATAGTTAGCAACTGCGAAATAGATATTTCTGTGGCGAGAGGAAACCTGACTACATTTTAGACGCTGTGGAATAATGTTCTGCCAGAGGACTCACATTGTGGACGGAAAAACAAAATATAAAAAAACCGGAGCACAAGGCTCCGGTTATCGGGTCATAACCCACATTTATTGCTGTGGGTTTTCGTCCTGGTCAACGGCGAAACAGGCCACCAGCTGACCGCCATAGTCTTTTAACTGTGGCTGAAGCTGAGTACACGGACCAAATCGACGACGGCAACGGGCGTTGAATGCGCAGCCTGGTGGCGGATTCAGCGGGCTTGGCAGCTCACCGGTCAGCTTGATACGCTCGCGGCGATCGTCCGGGTTCAGGCGCGGCGTTGCGGAGAGCAGCGCCTGAGTGTACGGATGCCGTGGATTATTGAAGATCTGATCCTTGGTTCCTTTTTCCACACAGCGGCCTAAATACATCACCATCACTTCATCGGCAATGTGCTCTACCACCGACAGGTCGTGCGAGATAAAGACGTATGACAGCCCCAGTTCCTGTTGCAAGTCCATCATCAGGTTCAGCACCTGCGCACGTACGGAAACGTCCAGCGCCGAGACCGGTTCGTCAGCAATCACCACATCCGGGTCAAGCATCAGACCGCGGGCAATGGCGATACGCTGACGCTGGCCGCCGGAGAACATATGCGGATAGCGGTCGTAGTGCTCGGTTTTCAGCCCCACTTTCGCCATCATCGCCAGCGCTTTTTCACGACGCTCCTCTTTGCTGAGCGTGGAGTTGATCAGCAACGGCTCTTCCAGAATCTGCCCTACTTTTTTACGCGGGTTCAGGGAACCATAGGGGTTCTGGAACACTATCTGGATTTTCTGCCGACGCAGCTTCTGCGCCTGCGGGTCATGCTTGAGTAAATCCTGTCCCTGGTAATACAGCTCACCGCCAGTCGGGATTTCAATCATCGTCAGCAGACGGCCAAGGGTGGATTTCCCACAGCCCGACTCACCTACCACCGCCAGCGTTTTACCGCGCTCCAGAGTAAAGGAAACGCCATCCAGCGCTTTCACCAGGCGTTCCGGGGCGAACATGCCCTTCTTCACCGGGTAGTGTTTTTTCAGGTCAATTGCCTGCAACAGCGGCTGTTGCGCGGCGGCCTTTTGCGTACTCATAGCCCAGGCCTCCCGGCATCATCAAGTGGGTAGTGACATTTCGACTGACGACCGCCTTCCAGCAGGTTCAGTTCAGGTTCTTCAGCGCGGCATTTGTCGGTCGCATAGGGGCAGCGTGGATTCAGCAAACAGCCGCTCGGGCGGTCATATTTACCGGGAACCACGCCCGGCAGTGAGGCCAGACGCGCTTTGTCCTGAGCAAACTCCGGCAGCGCGCGCAGCAGCGCCTGGGTGTAAGGATGACGCGGCGCGCGGAAGATATCCTGCGCGGCCCCGGTTTCCACTACCTGCCCAGCGTACATCACGATGATTTTGTGCGCCGCTTCAGCCACCAGCGCCAGATCGTGCGTGATTAAGACCAGCGCCATGTTCTCTTTTTGCTGCAATTCCAGCAGTAGCTCGATGATCTGCGCCTGAATGGTCACATCCAGCGCCGTTGTCGGTTCATCGGCAATCAGCAGCTTCGGACGACAGGCAATCGCCATCGCGATCATCACGCGCTGACTCATCCCACCGGACAACTGGTGCGGATAGACATCCAGACGCGAGGCCGGATCGGGGATCCCCACCAGCGTCAGCAGATCAATTGCCCGCTGAATACGCGTTTTTTTGTTGCCGCCCTGGTGCACCTTGATGGCTTCCATAATCTGGTAGCCGACGGTGTAGCAGGGGTTAAGGCTGGTCATCGGGTCCTGAAAGATCATTGCCACTTCCGCACCCACCAGTTGGCGACGCTCTTTCTCAGAGATGCGCTTCAGGTCGCGACCATTAAACTCCAGATTTTCGGCCATAACGCGGCCAGGGTAGTCAATCAGTCCCATAATCGCCAGCGAGCTGACGGACTTACCAGAACCAGACTCCCCAACAATGCCAACCACCTCACCCTGATTCACACTGTAGCTAATGCGGTCTACGGCGCGGAATTCGGAACCTACGTCGCCGAAATGCACCGATAATTTATCTACATTTAATAACGCCATCTCGAACCTCTTACTGCTTCAGTTTGGGATCGAGCGCGTCACGCAGACCGTCACCCATCAGGTTAAATGCCAGCACCGTCAACAGGATCGCCAGCCCCGGGAAGGTCACAACCCACCAGGCGCTTTGGGCAAACTGCAGAACGTCAGAGAGCATGGTGCCCCATTCCGGCGTAGGCGGCTGTGCGCCCATCCCCAGGAAGCCGAGGGCAGCCATATCGAGAATGGCGTTAGAGAAGCCAAGCGACGCCTGAACAATCAGCGGCGCAAGACAGTTAGGCAGAATATTGACGAACATCTGGCGCATCGCGCCGGCTCCCGCCACGCGGGATGCGGTGACGTAGTCGCGGTTAACTTCCACCAACACAGCGGCGCGCGTCAGACGCACATAGTGCGGCAATGCCACAAACGTCAGCGCCAGCGCAGCGTTGCCTATCGAGGGGCCAAATACCGCCACCAGCACCAGCGCCAGTAACAGGCTCGGCAATGCCAGCATGATATCGACCACACGCATGATGACGTTATCGACAATTCCACCAAAGTAGCCGGCGATCAGCCCAAGAACCACGCCCATCAGCAGGGAGAGTACAACCACCAGACAGCCAACCAACAGCGACAGACGCGCACCGTACATCAGGCGGGACAGCACGTCGCGGCCCACATCATCAGTACCAAACAGATGTGCCATGGAACCGCCTTCCTGCCACGCAGGAGGAGCTAGTAGCGTATCGCGGAACTGGTCTGCCGGGTTGTAGGGTGCAAGGACGTTGGCAAAGACCGCAATCAGGATCATTACCACCACATACACCAGCCCAACAACCGCGCCTTTGTTGCGTTTAAAATAGTGCCAGAACTCCTGCAGCGGCGTCATCGGCACCGGTGCAGCAATAACTTTGTTTTCAGTAACCTGTGACATGATGGCCCCTTACTTCTTATGCCGAATACGCGGGTTCACCACGCCATACAGCAGGTCTACCAGCAAGTTGACGAGGATAATCATCGTCGCGACCAGCAGTACCCCGCCCTGCACTACCGGATAATCACGGCGTTGCAGCGCATCGATCAGCCAACGTCCCAGCCCCGGCCACGAGAAGATAGTCTCGGTCAGGATTGCCCCTGCCAGCAACGTACCAACCTGCAGGCCGATAACGGTGACAACGGGCAGCATCGCGTTACGCAGAGCGTGAATGATGATGACGCGCATACGGGTCAAACCTTTAGCGCGCGCGGTGCGGATGTAATCCTCACCCAGCACTTCCAGCATCGATGAACGGGTCATACGCACAATGACCGCCAGAGGTATAGTGCCCAGCACCATTGCCGGTAGGACCATATGCGCCAACGCATCGATAAAGTTGCCCTCTTCACCCCAGATGGCGGTGTCGATCAGCATAAAACCGGTCAGCGGATTGGAATCATCAAGGAACACCATGTCGCTCACCCGCCCAGAAACTGGCGTCAGGTTCCACTGCACGGAAACCAGCATGATCAGCATCATGCCCCACCAGAAAATCGGCATGGAGTAACCGGTCAGCGCCAGGCCAACGGCGGTATGATCGAAAATGGAGCCGCGCTTAACGGCAGCAAGTACACCCACCGGGATACCCACTGAGACGGCGAAAATCATCGCGCAGACGCCGAGTTCCAGCGTGGCTTTGAATCGAGGTACGAACTCTTCCCACACCGGTAAGCGGCTTTTCAGTGAGATACCTAAATCGCCATGCATAACCCCCCAGATATAGTGGAGGTACTGCTGCCACATCGGCTTATCCAGACCGAGTTCAGCCAGCAGTTGAGCATGACGCTCAGGGGAGATCCCACGTTCACCTGCCATGATCATAACCGGATCGCCGGGGATCATATGGACGAAGGCAAAGGTGAGAAGAGTGATACCGATAAACGTGGGGATGACGAGTCCCAAACGTCGGAGAATGAACTGCAACATAACCCGGATTCTCTCTAATGACGCACGGCCTGGAACCGTGAGTCTGCATTGCTCACAAATCTTATCCCACGCAAACTGCATCGTGGGTAAAGCATTACGCCGGATGGCGCTGCGCTTATCCGGCCTACACAATACCGGGGCGCAGCGCTTCCTTGATTGCTTTTAATTATTCGACAGAGACGTTTTCGAAGTGGTGTTTGCCTAATGGATCAACCACATAGCCTTTTACTTCTTTACGCACTGGTTCATACACGGTGGAGTGAGCAACAATCAGAGCCGGGGCCTGATCGTGCATAACAACCTGAGCTTGCTTGTACAGTTCAATACGTTTGTTGTGATCGTCGGTCGCACGCGCCGGTTGGATCAGGTCTTCAAACGGCTTGTAGCACCAGCGAGAGTAGTTGGAGCCGTCTTTCGCTGCCGCACAACTGAACAGGGTGGCGAAGAAGTTGTCCGGATCCCCGTTGTCACCGGTCCAACCCATCATCACTGCCTGATGTTCACCCGCTTTGGCACGTTTCAGATACTCGCCCCACTCGTAGGTCACAATCTTGGCCTGAACGCCAATTTTCGCCCAGTCAGCCTGAACCATTTCCGCCATACGACGGGCGTTCGGGTTGTAAGGACGCTGTACCGGCATGGCCCACAGCTCAACGGTAAAGCCTTTGTCCTGACCGGCTTCCTTCAACAGCGCTTTGGCTTTCTCAGGATCGTAGGTGTAGTCTTTAACGTCGTCGTTATAGCCCCACATGGTCGGTGGGATCAGGTTTTTCGCGGCAACGCCAGCACCCTGATAAACCGCTTTGATGATCGCTTCTTTGTTTACCGCGTAGGTCAGCGCCTGACGGACTTTCACATCATCAAACGGTTTCTTCTCGGTGTTGAAAGAGAGGTAGCCAACGTTCAGACCGGCCTGCTCCATCAGGTTGATATTTTTATCCTGCTTCATGCGCGCGATGTCAGCCGGGTTCGGGTACGGCATCACCTGGCACTCGTTCTTCTGCAGTTTGGCGTAACGCACAGAAGCGTCAGGCGTAATGGAGAAGACCAGACGGTCGATCTGCGGCTTAGTGCCCCAGTAACCTTCGAATGCTTTATACAGAATACGAGAGTCTTTCTGGTACTGCTGCAGCTGGAACGGACCGGTACCGATTGGGTTCAGATCCACTTTCTCCGGGGAACCGGCTTTCAGCATGTTGTCCGCATATTCTTTGGAAAGAATAGAAGCGAAGTCCATCGCCAGGTCAGCCAGGAACGGTGCTTCCGGGCGAGTCAGCACGAACTGAACGGTTTTATCATCCACTTTTTTCACTTCGGAGATCAGGTCTGGCAGACCCATCCCTTCGAAGTATTCATAGCTGCCGCCAGAAACTTTATGGTACGGGTTCTGGGCATTTTTCTGACGATCGAAAGAGAACACCACGTCATCGGCGTTTAAATCGCGCGTCGGTTTGAAATCTTTGTTGTCCTGCCACTTCACGCCCTGACGCAGGTGGAAGGTATAGGTTTTACCGTCTTCGCTGATTTCCCACTTCTCAGCAAGTCCCGGGATCACTTCAGTTGTGCCGGTTTTGAACTCGACCAGGCGGTTATAGATCGGCACGGAGCTGGCATCATAGGTGGTACCAGAGGTGAAAAGCTGCGGGTTAAAGCCTTCAGGAGATCCTTCTGAACAATAAACCAGAGTTTTAGCCTGTACGCTTGCTGCGACGGTCATAGCCACCAGGCTCAGACCAAGCTTCAGCATCCCTGACTTCTTCAAGGAAATACTCATTCTTCTGCTCCAAATGTGATGTTTGTTGTTTTACCCTTTGCAATGGGTTTGCACCGCCTGGCCTTTTTTGTTTTTTACCCGGCCGGGTCAGCGTTAAGAGGATGGGGATTCCGTTCACATAAGCGACTGAGTTGCAGTGCGGATTCTCCATGAAATGCCCCTCATACCCTACAATCTGTCAACAGAATGTGAAAACGTCAATACAGGTAACCGCGATTTACACCAATGGTGAGAATTGGCAAACAAAGATTAAAAAAAGTGCAAGCGGGTATTTTCAGCAGGGAAATTTGTGCTACGCGCACTATGCCAGAATAAACATCTTCATACTTCGCAACATTTGGAGATTAACATTTATGCAATTTATTCAAATTTTCCCAATGAATGCTGCATATCTGAGCGATTAATGCCATGAACGTTAAAACGCACAGCGGAAAATGCCAGCGCCAGCCATAAGTAGCGCAAAAAAAGTTTCAAGCAAACATAAAAAAAGGCAATGGAATATGTCACAGAATCGTTAACTGTCAGTGGGAAGTGATGCACAATTTTTGCAGATAAAAGGAAGGTCAAAGGTGGGGTTGGAATAACGCCATACACGCCGGGATGAAACTGAGTCTGTAGGCCGCATAAGGCGCTTGCGCCGCCATCCGGCAATGTCTCCAATATTGCCTGATGGCGCTTCGCTTATCAGGCCTACAAAACAAAAAACCCTGCTCGTTGAGCAGGGTTTTAAATTTGGTCGGTGATAGAGGATTACTCGCCACTACGTGGCTCGCCCCGCGGGCCGTTGCTGACGCAACGTTCTCTCGCTACGCTCGAGTCGAACCTCTTACCCCCCGGAGGTTCTCATCCTCCTGGGCTATAAAGCAAAAAACCCTGCTCGTTGAGCAGGGTTTTAAATTTGGTCGGTGATAGAGGATTACTCGCCACTGCGTGGCTCGCCCTGCGGGCCGTTGCTGACGCAACGTTCTCTCGCTGCGCTCGAGTCGAACCTCTTGCCCCCGGAGGTTCTCATCCTCGTCAATTCCGGAAAGCAAAAAGCCAGCCCGAAGGCTGGCTTTTCTAATTTGGTCGGTGATAGAGGATTCGAACCTCCGACCCCTTCGTCCCGAACGAAGTGCGCTACCAGGCTGCGCCAATCACCGAATGCGGGGCGCATCTTACTGCTCAGCCGCGCGCCCGTCAATCCCTTAGTATCAAAATGCCATTTGATCGGCGAGAAAGTCAGCAGCTCTGTTACTGGGCTGTAACCTTCTTCGCGTCCGGGATACGACACCAGTTGTTATTCTCGTTAATCCCCCCATTTGGCGAGGTATAACCAAGGCAACCCAGAACGGTATCGTACAGTTCCACATGACGACGCGGCACCTTCATCTCAGCTTCTTGCTTCAGGTGCGCAAATGCCTTCGCATGGTCAGGGTCTTCCAGATATTTGTCTGACATCCACACCATCATAGGAACGCGGAACTGCTCAGGCGGCGCCATTTTACGCGGCGTACCGTGCAGGTGCTCACGTTCGTTAATTGACTCACCGTGATCGGCGGCGTAAAACACGATCGCTTTCTTATCGCGCAGCTGATCAAACACCTGGGTAATAAAGTGATCAACGTAGGTTACCGAATTATCAAATGAATTAATCATCTCAGCTTTCGAGCAGCCACTATCAACATTGACACACTCCGGCTTCCACTGTGCATATTCGCGGGTGTAGCGCTGGGTGTAGTTAAAATGCGAGCCCTTGGTGTGCAGAATAATCAGACGCTTTTCGCCATCATCAGTCTTCTGTAAAGATTGCTGCATCTCATTAATCAGCAGCATATCGTCAACGTTTTTGCCACGGTTACGCGGCTCTGCGCCAATCTGTTCACGATAGGCAATGTTTTCCGCCATGGTATTGCTGTAGAACCACATCTCGCTTTGCATCGCGTACAGATCGGTTTTAAATCCTAACTGGCCGAGCACAGAAAAGACGTTTTGTTCTTTCAGCGTACGCTGTGGGTTTTCCTCTGCCCCACCTTCACGAACGAACATGCAGCGTAGTGAAAGCTTGGTCGCGGTATCACAGGAATATCCACGGAAAGCCGCCAGGTTTTTCTCCTGAGCCAGCCTTGGCGTGGTGTTTCGCTCATAGCCAAAAATCCCCATATGATCCCAGCGCGTGGTTTCACCGATAATAAACACGACATAGGTGTCGTCGAGATTGTTGGGGGCAACGTAGGTGAACTTCTTCGCCGGGTTCATCAGCGATTTGTTGTCTGAAGATTCATCCACCTGCGCCCAGGCGTATAAACCCAGCGCAGAGAGCCAGTTTGACGGCAAATAGGAGTTCGCAACGACTCCGCCGTAGCTGGGTAAATCGATCCCTGTTTCACGCTCAACGCTTTTTTGTTGCATGCTGAGCAGACGAATGGGCGCCCACACCATCAGGCCAGCCAATAAAACCGCCGCTACGCTACGCCATCTCATGCCAGGCGTACGAATCTGTTTCATCAGGGTATAACGACAGCGGTTACTCCAAATCAACACCAATGGGATAATACTGACTGAAACCAGCCAAACGATAAAATGCCAGCCGACGACTTCTTTTGATAAATCAATATCGGTGGTCATGACCGAGGCAATAATACCGTAGCCAATGACCACGTTCAGGAAGGTCATGTAATAGCTGGCGCCGGCAGAACAGAGCACCACAAACGTTGCCAGTACACGCCAGGCGCGTCGGCCAAATAAAGAGAGAACACGGAGTAAAAAGAAGGTCACCAGCACAGTGCCAGCTAATTCAACAACCGCAGAGAGTCCTTTCCAGACGGTAAACTCGTGCGCATATCCGCTAAAGCGACGGAAAAACACAGCGCAATTCATAAAAAGACCGATATAGATCGCCAGCAAGAAACTCAGCTTCTGCTGCGTCATCGATTTGATATATCTCATGCAAACAAACCCTGGAGGAAGGGATAAAAACACCCTGCGCAAAAGCCTGTCAGGCCATACAGGGGAAAAGTGCGACAAGTGCAGATAATAAGAAAATTCTACAGCGCAGGTAAGTAGACCACAGGAGGGAAGAAAAGTGCTTATAGAGAATGCAAACGGCGCATATATTTTTGTAAATATATGCGCCGGGCATTAATCAGACCACTAATAGATTCAGGCGTGTGCCTCGGTATAGACGCTACGCTGCGGCTGACGAATAGTGGTAGAAAGCGCCAGCGAGATAATTAACAGCGCAAAGATAACGCAGAAGGTCACATAGAATCCGCCGAACAGCGAGGCGATAATGGAACCACAAATGCTGCCGATACCGAAACCTAAGTAAATGACACCGTAGTTTTTAGCCAGGTTGTTCAAACCGAAGAACTCACTCACCAGTGACGGGAACACGGTGATGGTGCCGCCAAAGTTAAATGCCACACAGGCAATCGCCGTAAAGAAGGTCACATCATTCAACGGCGCGAACAGCAGTGCGGCCATACCCACCAGCGAAACGACCTGACCAATGGTGATAACGCGAATACGAGAGATTTTGTCGGACAGAATCCCCAGAACCAGACGACCGGACAGGTTAGCGATAGAAATCACGGTCACCGCGTTTGCCGCCGTTGCCACATCCATATGTGCCAGACTTTGTGCGATATCTTTCGCCACGCCAATTACGTACAGCCCGCTCATACACGCCGTCAGGAACATGACCGCCAGCATCCAGTACTGCGGTTTACGCATGGACTGCGCCAGGGTGTAGTCATTCTCAACCACGCCATTTTTCGTTTTCACTTCCTGATTCGGCGCGTCTTTCATCAGCGTGGAGCCAAAGACGATCATTACCAGCACAATCGCGCCCCAGATCATGAAGGTTTTTTCCAGACCCACGGTGCTCAACAGTTGGCTATCGATGAATTTAAAACCGAGGCTGCCAAGACCGTAAGAACCGATAGCGAAGGCGGAAATCAGCCCTTTACGCTCCGGGAACCATTTTACACAGTTGGAAAGTGTTAACAGGTAGCCTGCGCCATCCGCCAGACCAACCAACACACCAGCGCTCAGCCACAGCATAATCAGGCTGTCAGAGTGGGCGGTTAAGAAGAAGCCCACACCGAGTAAAATACCGGAGGCCATGGTGACGCGTTTCACGCCAAAACGTTCCTGCAGTTTCCCGGCGACGGAAGAAGAAATTGCCAGCCCGAGGCTCAGCAGGCCAAAGGAAAAGGCAACCTGACTCACCGGCGCATCAAGCTTAGAAGAAAGCGCACCGTTAAACAGGCTCCAGGTATAAACAGAACCTAAAGCAAATTGGGTAATGATGGTGCCGATCAGTGTCAGCCAGCGGGTACGCTGATAATCAGAAGTTTTCATGGCAGTCTTCCTGCATAAACAAAAGGGGAAATTCTCTGCCAACAACCATACCGAAGCGTTTTTATGAGCAGGGGAAAACGGCATGAAATGCCGCCAGGACGGAATGAAATGCCTGGAATGCGGAATGAATGACGAGACAAAAAGTCGGGTTACTGAATTTTATCGCATGAGTTAGTACACGCTATCGCTGGAGTGCGTGTGATTGTTGATCTCAACATGTAATCAAGATGTTTATGTGATGATTGTTTACGTTAAAATTTGGCGCTCACTCCCATGGTGTACATATAGTCGCTGTTGTTGGTGCTATTTTCCGCCTGCGACAGCGCCGCGTAAGCCGCCATGTGCGGGTTCAACAGCATATCCGCACCGACGGTAACATCTACCCAGTTACCGTCCTGACCCGCCGCCGTCATGCGACTGAGACCCGACTGCGCCTTCCAGATATTTTCGCCAAACTGCTGGTTATAGCTGATTTGCGCCCACGGTCGCACATCACCGAACTGCGAATTGACTCGCCAGCCCAACGAGCTCACGCTGGCATGCCACAGCGGATCGTTCTGCGTTACCGACGTCGCGCTATCGCCAAATTCGTTGTAAGTGGATGTGGTGGAACCGTCATAATGCAGCGCGGCAACCGGACCGGTTGTCACCTGTCTTGAAAGCGGGAAGTTCCAGCCCATACTCATGCCGCTGGTGGCATCCATTGGTGTCTCATCCGCCAGATTCACCACGGGCCCCGCCACGTTCTGAGTGGAACGAATACGTTCTTCCAGAATGTCGTTATAACGTGGTTGGTGATCGCTGTCCCATGTATAACGTTCAGCCGTATGCCCTGACAGCGCATCAACGATATATTCTTGTTGCCAGCCATATGCTGTATTGATGGACAGCGCACAAACTATGACGCTCGCCAGAGTTAACCTTTGGCGACCACTACTGTTTCTTATAAGCATCAACGCGACTCCAGAAAAGAGCCGAATTCGGCGATATTATTGTCATTGTGTGAAGTATTTGGGCCAGCAGGCCTTGTATTAAATATTGTCTTTTTAGCTGGCGCGTCAAGGCGGGCCGAATGAAATTTTTACGCCAGTAAAAACAGCGAGGAAGAATATGCAGCGTTGCGGATGGGTCAGTCAGGATCCACTTTACATTGCCTACCACGACAAGGAATGGGGCGTCCCCGAAACCGATGGCAAAAAGCTGTTCGAAATGATCTGCCTCGAAGGCCAGCAGGCCGGGTTATCGTGGATTACCGTACTCAAGAAACGGGAAAATTATCGCCACGCTTTCCACCATTTTGACCCGGAAAAAGTGGCGGCCATGACCGAAGAGGATGTGGAAAGGCTGGTACTGGATGCCGGCATAATTCGTCATCGCGGAAAAATTCAGGCCATTATCGGCAACGCTCGTGCCTTTCTGACGATGGCACAAAACGGAGAGTCGTTTAGCGAGTTCGTCTGGTCATTTGTTGATAACCAACCACAAGTGACCTGCGCCGCCAACCTGAGCGATATTCCCACCTCCACGCCTGCGTCAGACGCGCTGTCTAAAGCGTTAAAAAAACGCGGTTTTAAGTTTGTCGGCACCACCATTTGTTACTCCTTTATGCAGGCATGCGGCCTGGTCAACGATCATGTCACCAGCTGCATCTGTTATCCGGGAGAACAACATGATTCGTGAATCAAAGGCTGAAGATATATCAGCGATTCTGACGCTGTGGATGGAAAGCACAATCCATGCCCATCCGTTTATCGAAGAGCGCTACTGGCGCGAAAGTGAATCAGTGGTGCGGGATGTTTATCTGCCAGCCGCGCAAACCTGGGTGTGGGAAGAAGAAGGCGAGCTCAAAGGTTTTGTCAGCGTCATTGATGACCGCTTCCTCGGCGCGCTGTTTGTCGCGCCTGCCGCCATCAGAAGCGGGATCGGCAAAGCGCTGGTGCAGCATGTGCAGCAGCGCTTTTCGTTACTCAGCCTGGAGGTCTACCAGAAGAATCAATCCGCGGTGAACTTCTACCATGCGCTGGGTTTTCGCATTGAAGACGGCGCATGGCAGGAAGAGACTCACCATCCCACGTGGATTATGGGCTGGCAGGCGGATCAAACGCCGTAAGCGTCAACGTGGGTCCGCTGTATTTTTCAAGCCACGCCAGCGCGGTGTTGCCCGCGCAGCCATTCCCCAGCTTCGAGCTGGGGAGATCTTTGGTCAGCACGTTGACGGCGCCATTTTTACAAATACCGTTCGCTGCGAGATCCAAATCAGGCCAGGCGCCTTCATGAATACAGATAACGCCGGGTTTAATACCCGCCGTCACCACCGCGCCCGCCAGAACTTGACCACGCTGGTTCCACACCCTGACCGTATCGCCATCCGCAATGCCGCGTGCGTGGGCATCCTGCGGATGAATCGTTACCGGCTCACGATCCGCTACCGCGTACTGCTCACGTAGCGCACTGTAGTTAAGCTGACTATGCAAACGGTGCGCCGGATGGGCGGAAAGCAGCTGTAGCTGGTCCGGTTCGGCGTTACCGAACCACTCATCCGGCTCCAGCCACATCGGGTGCCCCGCACAGTCCGCGTAGCCGTAACCAGCAATCCTCGCGGAGTAGATTTCAATTTTTCCGCTGTCCGTTTTCAGCGGATGAGCCTGCGGGTCGCGGCGAAAATCCGCAAAACGGATAAACTGCGCGCTGGCGGCATTTTCCGGCATTTCGATCAGGGCGTTGCGCTGCCAAAACTCGGCGAAAGGCGGCAATGTCACCTGCTGACTGGCCCCACGTTGCCCGGCAATATTGTAAAACGTCTCCAGCCATTCCAGCTCGCTTTTGCCTTCGGTGAATCGCTCGTAACCGCCCTCTTCCCAGCGTTCACTCAGCTCGGCAAAAACATCATAATCATTTCGCGCTTCGTCCTGCGGCGGCACAACCTGCTTCATCGGCACCAGGTGCTGGTTGCTGTAGTCGCCGGTCATGGTCAAATCATTGCGCTCAAAGGAGGTGGTCGCCGGCAGTACGATATCGGCATGCTTCGCTGCGGCGGTCCAGAAACACTCCGAGATAACCACCAGCTCCGGTTTTTGCCAGGCGCGAATTAAACGGTTAGTGTCTTGATGATGGGTGAAGTTAGCGCCACCAGCCCACCACAACATGCGGATGTCCGGGAAATGGCGGTCCATGCCGTTGTGCTGGTAAAAACCACCGGGATTTTCCAGCGCTTCAACAATTCGCGCCACCGGGATTTTATCTACCGCGTCGGTACCGCCTTTAACGCTGCCCTGCATTGAAGCCAGCACCGCAGCCCGGCGCGTTGGGTTGCCTCCGTTGGCAAAATGGTACGACAGCCCAAAACCGCCGCCTGGCGTCCCGATTTGCCCGAGCATGGCGGCCAGGGTGACGATCATCCAGTGTTTCTGCTCACCATACTGTTGGCGCTGCATCCCCCATCCGGCCATCAGCATGGTGGTATTTTGGTGAAATATCGCCGCAAGTTCGCGTATTTTTGTTGCGGGTATACCGCAAATCTCCGCAGCCCACTCTGCCGTTTTCACAACATCATCAGATTTACCCAACAGATAGTTTGCAAAACGGTCATAGCCGGTGGTACACCGGGCGAGAAAATCCTCGTCATGCCAGCCGTTTTCCACCAGCGTATGCGCGATGCCCAGCATCAGCGCCACGTCGGTCCCCATATGCGGGGCAATCCATTCCATCTTTTCGCCAAAGAATTCGACGCTTTCCGATCGCATCGGATCGATACAGATCAACCGTTTACCGCTGTCGCGCAAAGCCTCAAAGTAAGCGAGCCCCTGCTCATCGGACGCATTCCAGGCAATCTTCAGTGTATTCAGCGGATTAGCGCTCCATAACACCACCACCTCGCTGTTCTCAAGCACCACAGGCCAGCTGGTTTGCTGCTGGTAAACTTCGTTACCGCCCACCACGTACGGCATGATCGCCTGCGCAGCCCCCGTCGAATAATCCCCCAGATGCCCGGTATAACCGCCTGCCAGCGCCATATAGCGTTGTAGCAGGGTTGCCGCTTTGTGTAACACGCCGTTAGAGCGCCAGCCATAGGAACCGGCAAAAATCGAGGCCGGGCCGTAGCTATCACGGATGCGTTTATGCTGCGTATGGATAAGATTCAGCGCATCGTCCCAACTTACGCGAACAAATTCATCCTGCCCACGCACGCCCTGGGGATTCTCCGGCGAGGCGAGAAAGCCTTTACGCACCATTGGAAAACGTACCCGCGTTTTACTGTGAACCTGGTCGCGCACCACGGTTTGCAAAGAGTTGGGATGGGAAGTGGGCAGCGCGCCACGCGAGGAGAAAACCGTCTCACCATCGGTGTCGACGAGAATTGGTCCCCAGTGGGCGGCGGTTAACACCGAGTAATGTGCGGGTGAATTAGCCAAGATGGCGCTCCTGAATGCGATGTGACGGCTTATTTATTATGCCGTTCAATGTTACTTACAAATTTCAGAGTCTTCCCTGGAATTTTCTTCATGTTCACACGTCATAATCAACCGCCACGGTCGCTGTGGCAAAGAAGAAAAAGTCATTAAGGAATTAAGATGAAGAAACGTGTTTTTGTTATTGCTGCCATTGTGAGCGGCGCCCTGGCGGTTTCTGGCTGCACAACAAACCCTTACACCGGCGAACGCGAAGCAGGTAAATCCGGCATTGGCGCGGGTATTGGCTCTCTGGTCGGCGCGGGCATTGGCGCACTCTCTTCTTCGAAGAAAGATCGCGGTAAAGGCGCACTGATTGGCGCAGCGGCGGGTGCGGCCGTTGGCGGCGGTGTCGGTTATTACATGGACGTGCAGGAAGCCAAACTGCGCGACAAAATGCAGGGAACGGGCGTCAGCGTGACGCGTAGTGGCGATAACATCATTCTGAATATGCCGAATAACGTCACCTTCGACAGCAGTAGCGCCAACCTGAAACCTGCTGGTGCCAACACCCTGACCGGCGTGGCAATGGTACTGAAAGAGTACAATAAAACCGCCGTCAACGTGCTGGGCTTCACCGACAGCACCGGCAGCCAGGATCTGAATATGCGTCTGTCTCAGCAACGCGCGGACTCCGTGGCCAGCGCCTTAATCACGCAAGGGGTTGCCGCTAATCGTATCCGCACTCAGGGCATGGGTCCGTCAAATCCGATCGCCAGCAACAGCACGGCGGAAGGTAAAGCGCAGAACCGTCGCGTAGAGATTACGTTGAGTCCTATGCAGTAATCGTTGAGCCGGGTGGCGGCTTCGCCTTACCCGGCCTACGTTCGACAAGTAGGCCCGGTAAGCGCAGCGCCACCGGGCAAATTACTTGCTTCGTCAGATTTTCCCGCTAAGGTATTCACACGAAATTCAGGGAAATCAGCGATGAGCAAATCAACACGGGCAACCATCAGCGATGTGGCGAAAGCCGCAAAAACCGGCAAGACCAGCATTTCACGCTATCTCAACGGTGAAAAGCACCTGCTTTCCGACGCGCTACTGGCCCGCATTGAACAAGCCATTGCCGATCTCGACTACCGTCCCAGCCTGATGGCAAGAGGACTGAAACACGGTCGTACCCGCCTGATTGGCCTGATCATCGCCGATATTACCAATCCCTACTCCGTCAACGTGTTAAGCGGCATTGAAGCCGCCTGCCGCGATAAAGGCTTTACCCCGCTGGTGTGTAACACCAACAACGAAGTGGATCAGGAACTGCATTATCTTGACCTGCTGCGCAGCTACCAGGTCGAAGGGATTGTGGTCAACGCCGTCGGGATGCGCGAAGAGGGGCTGAACCGCCTGCAGCAGTCTGCGCTGCCGATGGTGCTGATTGACCGTAAAATCCCCGATTTCGCCTGTGATATGGTCGGGCTGGATAACACCCAGGCGGCAACGGTTGCCACGGAACATCTGGTCGAACAAGGTTTTGAAGCCATCCTGTTCCTCAGCGAACCACTCGGCATGGTGAATACCCGCCGCGAACGCCTGAGCGCTTTTCGCGCCACCCTCGCACAGTACCCCGGCGTTATCGCGCAAAATGCCGAAGTCCCGCTCACGGACAATACGCAGCTGGACGAAACCCTGCGCCAGTTCCACCAGCAGCACCGGGGAATGCGCAAAGCCGTTATCTCAGCCAATGGCGCTCTCACACTACAGGTTGCCCGCGCCCTGAAACGCATTGGCCTTAACTGGGGCAGCGATATCGGCCTGCTCGGTTTTGACGAACTGGAATGGGCCGAACTGGCGGGCGTTGGTATTACCACGTTGAAACAACCTACCTGGCAGATTGGCTACACCGCCGTTGAGCAGGTTGTACGCCGGATCGATGGCGGCTCTGCTGCCATTCAGGAACAGGTCTTCTCCGGCGAACTGATCGTTCGCGGCTCTACCGCCCGTTAAATTTCCTTCGTGATGGTGATCATAAATTCAACATCATAAGCTTTTCTTTGGAACCGGTTCCATCTAGCGTTATAGCAAGAACGCTAGTCTGGAGTTTCCATGAAAAGAAAAATTATGGTGGTCACCGCCGCTTACGGCCACGACCAGGTACGGGCCGCTGGCGGGCAAACGGCAATGCTGCCCATTATCGCTGAAGCCGGTGCTGACGGCGTCGAAATCCGCCGCGAATTGCTGACCGACGCCGAGCTGCACACGCTGTCCACGGTGGCATCTGCTATCGAAATCTTCGGCCTGCTGGCCTGTTACTCAGCGCCTGAGCCGTTGTTCCTTGAGGACGGTAGCCTCAATCCCCGACTTCCTGCGCTACTTGAAGAAGCACAGGCCCTGCAGGCGCTATGGCTAAAAGTCTCCCTCGGCCATTTCTCCCATACAGAACAGTTCAACGTGTTACGTGAATGGCTGGACAACAGCGGAATGGAACTGGTTGTCGAAAACGATCAGACCGCCTGCGGACGCCTGAAGCCGATGCAGCGCTTTAACGAAGCCTGCCAGACGCAAAATCTGCCGATATCTCTGACCTTCGATATGGGCAACTGGCTGTGGGTGGGCGACTCCCCGGAACAGGCGGCGCAGAAACTGGCGTCAACCGTTGGGTATATCCATGTCAAAGCCGCCGTTGCACATCGCGACAGCTACCGTGCCGTACCGCCTGATGCAGCCGATCCGCGCTGGCTGACGCTGTTGAAAACGCTGCCGGGCGATGTTCCACGCGGCATTGAGTTTCCCCTGGAAGGGCAGGATTTGGCGGCGGTTACCCGCCGTTACGTCGAGTTGTTACGCGAGGAGTAACGCATGAAAAATTCACTGGATGTGGTCACTATTGGTGAAGCGATGGCGATGTTTGTCGCCACGCAAACCGGCGAACTGGCGGATGTGGAGCAGTTTATCAAGCGCGTTGCTGGCGCTGAACTCAATGTGGCGACCGGTCTTGCCCGGCTGGGCCTGAAGGTCGGTTGGGTAAGCCGTGTAGGCAACGACAGTTTTGGCCGTTTTATCGTTAAGTCGCTGGAAAAAGAAGGGATTGATGCGCAGGGAGTCACCCAGGACGAGCGTTACGCTACCGGCTTTCAGCTTAAATCTAAGGTCGAAAATGGAACCGATCCCATTGTGGAATACTTCCGCAAAGGTTCCGCTGCCAGCCACCTCAGCATTGAGGATTATCACGAAGCCTACTTCGCCAGCGCGCGCCACCTGCACCTGAGCGGCGTAGCGGCGGCACTTTCTGCCAGCTCTTATGAACTGTTAGCCCATACCGCCCGCACACTGAAAGCACAAGGGAAGACCATCTCGTTCGACCCGAATTTACGCCCTGTGCTGTGGAAAAGCGAAGCCGAGATGGTGGAAAAACTGAACCGTTTGGCATTCCAGGCCGACTGGGTTTTGCCTGGATTAAAAGAGGGCATGATTTTAACCGGTCAGCAGACGCCTGAAGCCATCGCCGACTTTTATCTGCGCCACGGGGTGAAGGCCGTGATCATCAAAACAGGGGCCGATGGCGCCTGGTATAAAGCCGCCAACGGCGAGCAGGGCTGCGTCGCACCGGTAAAAGTCGACAACGTGGTCGACACCGTCGGCGCAGGCGATGGCTTTGCGGTCGGCGTTATCAGCGCCCTGCTGGAAGGTCGCTCGCTGCATCAGGCGGTGACCCGCGGCAATAAAATTGGCGCTCTGGCCATTCAGGTTCAGGGCGACAGCGAAGGATTACCCACACGTGAACAATTAGGGGAATAAATTCCCGGTCAACTCTGTCTCTGTACCCTACATTCAGAGGCGGCGTAACAGCATAATCAGAGGGCAGTCTATGAATAGCTCAACAAATGCAGCAAAACGCTGGTGGTACATCATGCCAATCGTGTTTATCACGTACAGCCTGGCGTATCTCGACCGCGCGAACTTCAGCTTCGCCTCCGCCGCCGGTATCAACGAGGATCTCGGCATTACTAAAGGGATCTCTTCCCTGCTGGGCGCGCTGTTTTTCCTCGGTTATTTCTTCTTCCAGATCCCAGGCGCGATTTACGCCGAGCGTCGCAGCGTAAGAAAACTGATTTTTGTCTGTCTGATCCTCTGGGGTGGATGCGCATCACTGACCGGCATGGTCAGTAACATTCCCATGCTCGCCGCCATTCGCTTTATTCTCGGTGTCGTTGAAGCTGCCGTGATGCCCGCAATGCTGATTTATATCAGCAACTGGTTTACCAAATCCGAACGTTCACGCGCCAACACCTTCCTGATCCTTGGCAACCCGGTCACCGTGCTGTGGATGTCCGTGGTTTCCGGGTATCTGATCCAGGCGCTGGGCTGGCGGGAAATGTTCATCATCGAGGGCTTCCCGGCCATCATCTGGGCGTTCTGCTGGTGGGTGCTGGTAAAAGACAAACCGTCTCAGGTCGGTTGGCTGTCAGAATCTGAAAAAGCCGCCCTTCAGGCACAACTGGAAAAAGAGCAGCAAGGAATCAAAGCCGTACGGAACTATAGCGAGGCTTTCCGCTCACGTAACGTCATCCTGCTGTGTATGCAGTATTTCACCTGGAGTATTGGCGTCTATGGTTTTGTCCTGTGGCTGCCGTCGATTATCCGCAACGGCGGTGCAAATCTGGGGATGGTTGAGGTTGGCTGGCTGTCATCCGTACCTTATCTGGCGGCGACTGCGGCGATGATCCTCGTTTCCTGGGCCTCCGATAAACTGCAAAATCGTAAGCTGTTTGTCTGGCCACTGTTACTGATAGCTGCTTTCGCTTTTATCGGCTCCTGGGCCGTGGGCGTAGACCACTTCTGGATTTCTTACACGCTTTTGGTTATTGCGGGTGCGGCAATGTATGCCCCTTATGGTCCTTTCTTTGCCATCATTCCGGAAATGCTGCCGCGCAACGTTGCCGGGGGTGCAATGGCGCTGATTAACAGTATGGGCGCGCTAGGCTCATTCTTTGGTTCATGGTTTGTCGGCTACCTCAATGGCGCTACCGGCAGCCCGTCCGCCTCGTACATTTTTATGGGGGTAGCGCTTTTTGTCTCAGTATGGCTAACTCTCATTGTGAGGCCGAGTCCTGCCATTGAACACACCGTCGACACTGTGGCAGAACCGCGTAATCAAGGCGGAGGGCGCTGGGCATAGTGAACTATGCCCAAGCCAGACAACGAAGAGTTCGTGGTTCTGACGCGTGTCCCGAAGGGCTGGGGCTATTTTTGCCCATTGCGGCGTTACTCCCAGCTCGTTTGGTTCACCAAACTTCTCTGCTCGTGCCTTGCACTGGGCAAAAATAACCGCCAGCGACGTGCGTGTGCAACGGCAGGACTCGGCCTGAGCCTGCTAATAATCAACAGCTACCTATTGGCGCACGCCACGCTTAAATTTTAACTTACGGAGATTCGCATGAAGCCGTCCATTATTCTCTATAAAGCGTTACCTGACGATTTACTGCATCGCCTGGAAGAGCATTTTACTGTGACTCAGGTGCCTAACCTGCGCCCGGAAACGGTCGCACAGCACGCCGAAGCGTTTGCCAATGCGGAAGGTCTGCTGGGCTCCAGTGAAGCCGTCAATACCGCGCTACTGGAGAAAATGCCGAAACTGCGTGCGACCTCCACGATTTCCGTCGGCTATGACAACTTCGACGTCGATGCCCTTAACGCGCGTAAGGTACTGTTGATGCACACGCCAACCGTACTGACAGAAACCGTCGCCGATACGGTGATGGCGCTGGTGTTAAGCACCGCTCGCCGCGTGGTAGAAGTGGCTGAACGCGTGAAGGTCGGTGAATGGACCAAAAGTATCGGGCCGGACTGGTTCGGTACGGATGTGCACCACAAAACGCTGGGAATTGTCGGCATGGGCCGCATTGGGCTGGCGCTGGCACAACGTGCGCATTTCGGCTTTAGCATGCCGATTCTCTATAATGCGCGCCGTCATCATCAGGAAGCAGAAGAACGCTTCAATGCGCGCTACTGCGACCTCGATACGCTGTTACAAGAATCCGATTTTGTCTGCCTGATCCTGCCGTTAACCGACGAAACGCATCATCTGTTCAGCACCGAACAGTTTGCCAAAATGAAGTCTTCCGCCATTTTCATTAACGCCGGACGTGGGCCGGTGGTCGATGAAAAAGCACTGATTGCCGCCCTGCAAAACGGCGAAATTCATGCCGCTGGCCTGGATGTGTTTGAGCAGGAGCCATTACCGGCAGACTCACCGCTGCTGTCGCTGCCAAACGTGGTTGCTGTGCCGCACATTGGTTCAGCCACGCACGAAACGCGCTATAACATGGCGGCCTGTGCGGTGGATAACTTAATCGATGCGCTGCAAGGGCGCGTTGAGAAGAACTGCGTAAACCCGCAGGTCGCGCGATAAACAAAAGGCCGGGTAGCGCTTACGCTCACCCGGCCCTTCATATCTTACAGCGGCTTAATTACTGAGCGGCATTCACCGCAGCAGTCCAGGCCTGGTTAAATGCCTGATGTTGAGAAGCCAACGGGCCAATCAGCGTGTTGTACTGACTTGCCTGCTGTGACGTTGGGAACTGGATACCGTTGGCGACAAAGCTCACCTGCGTATCCTGCTGCGCCACAAAATCACCAACCTGCACTAACTGCTGCGTGAAGATTTGCGCTGCAGGGATCAGCGGCTGTAACGCCTCTGCAGGTACAGTGACGACTTTATTGTAAACCTGGTCAAAGACCGGCTTCAGATCTTCGCCCTGCTTCAGCGCGCCATGCGCAGCATCTGCCTGTAGTTTCGCATTCTGCAACTGTTGCCCTAATACACCTAGCGCACCATTTGCCTGACGCAGCGGCTCACGCTGAGTCACATAATCCTGAGGAACACGAATCGCATTTACGCTATCAACCACCGGACGCAGACCGGAGTCCATCGCCTGATTAACCTGCTGCGAATAGCCATACAGAATCGCGTAATCGGACACAAACGGGCCAAACTGTTTTTTCTGATCGGCGGTCAGCGTTGGTAAACGCTCTCCGCTACGCATTGCAGTATTCTGCAGAAAATCGATAAACGCTTTGCGTTGATCGCCTTCTTTATCAAAACACCCACTCAGGCCAACTACCATTAAGAGCGCCAAAACAGGCGCAAACCAGCGAGAGCAGGACTTACCTGTCGCCATTTTAATACTCCTTTCACCCAAAAATGCGCACAACGACACCCGCGTGCCTGACGTTAACAAGGATAGTCCAGGTCAGCCCCGCAAGATACCCTTTCCGCATAATCTTGTGGGGGAAAATAACCGTTCCCACCACCGTTCGTTTTGCTAAACAATGCTGCATTTACTACTCGGCGTCATATTTTAGTCATCTTTACAATCGGAATCGATCGTTCGGAGATCCCGACCTTTATCAGTTTGTTAGCCAGTAACAGATTGTCACCTGCGATCTGCTGAAACGAATCCAACTCTCAAACCCCGAATCCGACTTCATTTTTTGCGACTACTCTTAATGAGCTTCGAAGAAATTCACGATCCCGCTGTGTGATTTGTAGGAGTTCTCAATGGAATACAAAGATCCTATGTTTGAACTGCTGAGCAGTCTGGAGCAGATTGTTTTTAAAGATGTATCGCAGACGGTCACTCTGACGCAAAAAACCAACCCTTTCACCGAATTTGAACAGTTACGACGAGGGACGGGTTTAAAAACAGATGATTTTGCCCGAGTAATGGGCGTGACAGTCGCGATGGTTCATGAATGGGAGTCTAAACGCGTAAAGCCTTCCACTACCGAATTGAAGTTAATGCGCCTGATCCAGGCAGATCCAAGATTAAGTAAGCAACTGATGGATTGAACTATTTTTCAATTTTGCTTAAGAACGGTCCTGTAACGGGGCCGTTCCCTTACGAAGGTTATCCACAAAAAAGAAAATAGTAGTTGCATCCACATGCGTAAAATGAGTTAATGCCCTCAACGGTTTGACGTACAGACCATTACAGCAGTTAGTAAGGCAAGTCCCTTCAAGAGTTATCGTTGATACCCTTCGTAGTGAGCATTTCCTTTACTGTTAAAAAATCTGTAAAGCACGCCATATCGCCGAAAGGCACACTTATTTTTTAAAAGGTAATACACTATGTCCGGTAAAATGACTGGTATCGTAAAATGGTTCAACGCTGACAAAGGTTTCGGCTTCATCACTCCTGACGATGGCTCTAAAGACGTGTTCGTACACTTCTCTGCTATCCAGAACGATGGCTACAAATCTCTGGACGAAGGTCAGAAAGTTTCCTTCACCATCGAAAGCGGCGCTAAAGGCCCGGCAGCTGGCAACGTAACCAGCCTGTAAGCTTAAAAAGCTCAAGATTCTGAATCCCTGCCAAACGGCGGGGATTTTTTTTATCTGTACTTCTTAAAACGCCCCGGCCACACGCTTCTTTGCATTACTTTACCCGCCGCCCCTTTGACCTTTCCCTAAGGGCAAGCTTTATAGTGAGCCAGTCTGTATTCCACAATGTTCACAAGGAATTGAAGCTATGTCGAAATCCTCATTGCTGCTGGTTTTAGGTTTACTCACCACCGGTAGCGCGTTCGCCGCAACCCCTGAAGCCACTTTTTTGGCGGAACACGGGCTCAGCGGAAAATCCGTCGAGCAAATCGTCGAGGCCATTGACCAGTCTCCCCAGAGCCGCCCACTGCCCTACTCGGCATCCGTCACCAGCACTGAACTGAAGCTATCTTCAGGCGATCAGATCTATACCCTGCCGCTCGGTGACAAGTTCTATCTGTCATTTGCCCCTTATGAATGGCAAACACATCCTTGCTTCAACCACAGCCTTTCCGGTTGCCAGGGCGAAATGCCGGAGAAGACATTCAATGTCAAAGTGACGGATAACAAAGGTGATGTAGTGCTACAAAAAGAGATGAAGAGCGGTCGAAATGGCTTCGTCGGGGTTTGGCTACCGCGCAATATGGCAGGCACCATCGCAGTAAGCTACAACGACAAAAAAGCGGAGTATCCCATTAAGACAATGGAAGACAGCCAGACCTGTCTGACTAAATTACAGCTGCGCTAACAACATAAAAAATGCCGGATGGCGCAATGCTTATCCGGCCTACTGGTGTTTATCTCGTAGGCCGGATAAGGCGAAGCCACCATCCGGCATTTTCTAAGTCAGCTCAGGGCCGTTACTGCAGCAGCGAAATATCCGCCACGCGCAGGAACAGTTCGCGCAGTTTTTCGAGCATGGAGAGACGGTTGATACGCAGATCTTTATCTTCTACGTTGACCATCACTTTCTCGAAGAACGCATCAACCGGCTCACGCAGTTCCGCTAACTCAACCAGCGCTTCCTGGTAATGGCCAGCGGCGAAAACAGGTTCCAGCTTATCGCGCAGCACCACAACCTGCATCGCCAGCGCAATTTCTTCCGGCTCTTTCAGCGTTGCCGCATTCACACGGTCATTCAGCGTTTCTTCAGACTTCGCCAGGATGTTCGATACACGTTTGTTCGCGGCAGCCAGCGCGGACGCGGCCTCCAGTGTACGGAAGTGCGAAACCGCCTTCATACGTGCGTCGAAATCAGCCGGACGAGTCGGACGACGCGCCAGCACGGCCTGAATGGTATCGACGGTATAACCTTCGTCCTGATACCAGGCGCGGAAGCGACCAAGCATAAAGTCGATAACGTCATCCACCACGTTGGCGTTGGTCAGCTTGTCGCCATACAGACGAACAGCCTCTTCCGTCAGCGTTTGCAGATCCAGATTCAGGTTCTTCTCAACGATGATACGCAGCACGCCCAGAGCAGCACGACGCAGCGCAAACGGGTCTTTGTCGCCTTTCGGATGCTGACCAATACCGAAGATACCCGCCAGGGTGTCCATCTTGTCAGCAATCGCCACGGCACAAGCCACCGGGTTAGACGGCAGGTCATCACCGGCAAAACGCGGCTGATACTGCTCGTTCAGCGCCACCGCGACATCTTCCGCTTCGCCATCGTGACGCGCGTAGTGCATTCCCATCACGCCCTGGGTGTCGGTGAACTCGAAGACCATGTTGGTCATCAGGTCGCACTTGGACAGCAGGCCAGCACGGGTTGCGTGGTTAACGTCAGCGCCAATTTGACCAGCAATCCAGCCCGCCAGCGCCTGGATACGGTCAGTCTTATCGCGCAGCGTACCCAGTTGCTGTTGGAACAGCACGGTTTGCAGACGCGGCAGATGGTCTTCCAGGCGTTTTTTACGGTCGGTATTGAAGAAGAACTCGGCATCCGCCAGACGCGGACGAACAACCTTCTCGTTACCGGAGATAATCTGGGTCGGATCTTTCGATTCGATGTTGGCAACGAAGATAAAGTTCGGCAGCAATTTGCCGTCGTTCGCATAAACCGGGAAGTACTTCTGGTCACCTTTCATGGTGTGTACCAGCGCTTCAGACGGAACAGCGAGGAATTTCTCTTCGAATTTCGCGGTAAGCACTACCGGCCATTCTACCAGCGAGGTGACTTCTTCCAGCAGGCTTTCGCTCAGGTCAGCGTTACCGCCAATCTTACGCGCCGCTTCTTCAGCATCGGCTTTGATTTTCGCTTTACGCTCAGCGTAATCCGCAATGACTTTGCCGCGCTCACGCAGGATTTCCGGATACTGATCGGCAGAATCGATAGTGAATTCCAGCTCGCCCATAAAGCGGTGTCCACGGATCACACGATCGGACTGAATGCCCAGAATCGTTGCCGGAATCACTTTGTCGCCCAGCAGCAGAGTCACGGTGTGAACCGGACGCACGAAGTGAACGTCAGACGCGCCCCAGCGCATCAGTTTAGGGATCGGCAGCTTCGCAAGCGAAGTGGCGATCATGTTTGGCAGCAGCGTTTCAGCGCTTTCGCCTTTCACATGCGCGCGATACAGCAGCCATTCGCCTTTGTCGGTAGTCAGACGCTCAGCCTGATCAACCGTGATGCCGCAGCCACGTGCCCAGCCTTCTGCCGCTTTGCTCGGTTTGCCTTCAGCGTCAAACGCCTGGGCAATGGCCGGACCGCGTTTTTCAACTTCACGATCGGGTTGAGATTCCGCCAGATTCGCGACTTTCAGCGCCAGACGACGCGGCGCAGCGAACCACTCAACGTTGCCGTGCGCAATGCCAGCGTTATCCAGCTCCGCGGTAAAGTTTGCAGCAAAGGACTCAGCCAGGCTGCGCAGTGCTTTTGGTGGCAGCTCTTCAGTGCCGATTTCCACCAGAAAAGTTTTCTCAGACATGGCCGCCTCTTATTTGTCTTTGTTGCACATCGGGAAGCCAAGGGCTTCACGGGAAGCGTAGTAAGCTTCTGCCACTGCTTTGGTCAGGGTGCGAATGCGCAGGATATAGCGCTGACGCTCGGTGACGGAAATGGCTTTACGCGCATCCAGCAGGTTGAAGCTATGGGCGGCTTTCAGAATACGTTCATACGCAGGCAGCGGCAGCGGATTTTCCAGCGCCAGCAGCTGCTGCGCTTCTTTCTCGTACTGCTCGAAGCAAGTGAACAGGAAGTCCACATCGGCGTATTCGAAGTTGTAGGTGGATTGCTCCACTTCGTTCTGATGGAACACGTCACCGTAAGTGGTTTTACCCAGCGGGCCGTCGCTCCAGACCAGGTCGTAAACGCTGTCTACGCCCTGAATGTACATGGCCAGACGTTCCAGACCGTAGGTAATTTCCCCGGTTACTGGTTTACATTCCAGACCACCAACCTGCTGGAAGTAGGTGAACTGAGTCACTTCCATGCCGTTCAGCCACACTTCCCAACCCAGACCCCAGGCACCCAGCGTCGGGTTTTCCCAGTTATCTTCCACGAAACGGATATCGTGAATGGTCGGGTCCATACCCAGCTCTTTCAGAGAACCCAGGTACAGCTCCTGAATGTTGTCCGGAGACGGCTTAATCACTACCTGGAACTGATAGTAGTGCTGTAAGCGGTTCGGGTTTTCGCCATAGCGGCCATCGGTCGGACGACGGGAAGGCTGCACATAAGCAGTCGCCATCGGTTCCGGCCCCAGCGCACGCAGGCAGGTCATTGGGTGAGATGTTCCCGCGCCGACTTCCATGTCCAATGGTTGAACAATGGTGCAGCCCTGGCGAGCCCAGTAATCCTGTAAGGTCAGGATCAAGCCCTGGAAGGTCCTGGTATCAAACTTTTGCATATTATTTCGTGCTGGATACGTGTGGATTTAAAGGAAGCGATCAGTATACCCGCTGGCTGCAAGATATACAGTACGAAACGGGAAAAAGGGGGAACTTAGCGCATGGAAAGGTGCAAAAACTGCCCGTCTGCATCAAAAGAACAGACAAAACTCTCTTTACGGAAGGTAGAACCACGCATCTCATAGCTGCCCTGGAATTGCTCCAGGCCGGAGATATCAATTTTCTGCGCGCCAGTGTTATAGCGTTGCGCCGCCTCATTTTTGCACAATGACTCCATATCCAGCGAACGTGTGGCACTGACCTTAACCTTTTGCGCTTTCTGCGCGGGTGCAGACGGTTGTGTGTCAGCGCACGCTACCAGCAAAAGGGTAGCGATTGCGGGAAAGAAATACTTCATCATCATTTTATTACCGCCTGGTTTGCTGGTCAGTCTTATTATTAGTGTCTGGAAACAGATCCTATTTTGAGAATCTCATCAGACCATCTCAAGCTTTAGCGTAAGAACTCGGATTATTCCAGTGAGCTACGTTCGCAAAATATCGGTCAGACTTTTTTTAATGGACACAGAGGAACTGATGCAGCCCAAAATTTTCTGGATTGATAACCTGCGCGGGATAGCCTGTTTAATGGTCGTGATGATCCACACCACGACCTGGTACATCACCAATGCGCAAAGCGTCAGCCCGTTGAATTGGGATCTGGCTAACGTGCTCAATTCAGCCTCTCGCGTCAGCGTCCCGCTGTTCTTTATGATTTCGGGCTATCTGTTTTTTGGTGAGCGTAGCGCCAAACCGCGCCATTTCCTGCGCATCGCGCTCTGCATTTTGTTTTACAGCAGCGTGGCGCTGGCCTATATCCTGCTGTTTACCTCGATCAACGCTGAGCTGTCGCTGAAGAACCTGCTGCAAAAGCCGGTGTTCTATCATCTGTGGTTTTTCTTCGCGATCGCCGTCATCTACCTGGTTTCTCCGCTGATACAGGTGAAAAATATCAGCGGCAAGATGCTGCTGGCGTTGATGGTGGTGATAGGCGTGATTGCCAATCCCAATACCGTCTCGCAAAAAATTGGCGGTTTTGAATGGCTACCCATTAACCTGTACATCAGCGGCGACACCTTCTATTACATCCTGTACGGCATGCTGGGCCGGGCGATTGGCATGATGGATACGCAAAAGCGCGCGCTCAGCTGGCTCTGTGCGGCGTTATTCATTACCGCAGTATTTATTATTTCTCGTGGCACATTGCATGAACTGCGCTGGCGAGGCAATTTTGCCGACACCTGGTACCTCTACTGCGGCCCTGCGGTATTTATTTGCGCCGTCTCACTCCTGACGCTGGTCAAAAATACGCTCAGCACACGTACTCTGCCGCTACTGGGCCTTATTTCTCGCCATTCATTGGGCATTTATGGTTTTCATGCGCTGATCATTCACGCACTACGAACCAACGGAATTGAACTCAAAAACTGGCCACCGCTGGATATGCTGTGGATTTTCAGCGCCACGCTGGCAGGCAGTTTACTGTTGTCCATACTGTTGCAGCGCATCGATACGCGCAGGCTGGTGAGTTAACCCCCCATATTTTGCAGACGTAGCAACAAAACTTGCCCCAGTAAACATATGATGAATGCCACCGGATACAGCCCTTTTTCGAGGGGCGATAACGGGGCGTTCCAGACGCCCACCAGCAGCAACCCTATCGTGATGAGTGTGACCATTTGACATACAGAGGCGAAGCGTTCGTCGCTCTGATTGAGATTCACTGCACGCTGATAAACATATGTCACAAACATTCCCGTCATTAGCACGCCCAGAAAATAGCCTTTGCCGCTCAATAACGGGCATGCCTGCCATAAGCCAATAACGTAAATCAGTGCGCCAGACAGGAATAATATCCATGGCAACAGCCTTGTCGTCTTCATTGGGATCTCCTTATCCATCATGGATACAATATGAATAACCCGCTAAAGACAACACAGAAAAATGGCACTACGCCGGACTTTCAGAATAAATCCATGCGTACTAACTATTTATTGGATTGAAATATACATTTGATAAATCCCCTCTGTTTACCAGAGGGGAACGAGGATCAGGACATCAGCGGTTGCAACTGCTGGTAGATTCGGCGGAAGGTTTCCCGACGTTGTTGGTAAAGCGCGTGGCGCCCGGCATCAGGATAATGCGCTTGTTCCAGCGTAAGCTGAGGCAGAAGGTCTGATAAAGGCCGCTGCGGATTCATGGCAATTTGCGCCAGTCGCGCCGCACCAAGTGCAGGGCCGACATCACCGCCGGTACGATAATCCAGCTGCAATCCGCTGATGTCAGATAGCATCTGACGCCAGTATTCACTGCGCGCCCCGCCGCCAATCAACGTAATGCTGGCGGGCTGCACGCCGCAGGCATGTACCACGTCCATACCGTCAGCCAGCGCAAACCCCACACCTTCCAGCACCGCCTGCGCCAGTTCTGCCGGACCATGCTGATGCGTCAGACCGAAAAATACGCCCTTGGCCTGCGGATTGTTATGCGGCGTACGTTCACCGGAAAGATAAGGTAAAAACCAGACCGGCTCCGCGTGTTCATCGGCCTGTTGCGCAGCGTCAATCAATGCAGGAACGCTCGCCAGTCCGGTTAATTTTGCCGCCCAGTCCAGACACGATGCCGCACTTAACATCACAGACATCAGATGCCATCGCTCAGGCAAAGCATGGCAAAAACTGTGAACCGCACTTTCCGGTTTGCTAAGGAAACCATCACTCACCGCAAAATAGACACCGGATGTCCCCAGCGAAAGCATCGCCTGACCGGCATTCATCATGCCTACGCCAACCGCTCCCGCCGCGTTATCACCACCTCCGGCAACAACCGCAATCTCCTGCATTCCCCAGGCTTTAGCGACGTCTGGCAACAAGGTTCCGGTAATCTCGCTGCCTTCATAGAGCGCAGGCATATGTGCGCGAGTCAGTTTACAGGCAGCCAGCATGACATCGCTCCAGTCACGCTTCGCGACATCCAGCCACATTGTCCCTGCCGCATCAGACATATCGCTGGCAAAATCACCGGTCATGCGCAAACGCAGGTAATCTTTCGGCAGCAGGACTTTATCAATCTGGTTGAAAATCTCCGGCTCGTGGCGTTGCACCCACAGCAGTTTTGGCGCGGTAAAGCCAGGCATCATCAGGTTGCCGGTGATCGCACGAGACTGCGGAACCTGATTCTCCAGCATCACGCACTCTTCACCACAGCGACCATCGTTCCACAGAATAGCCGGACGCAATACCTTCTGTTGCTCATCCAGTAGCGTCGCGCCGTGCATCTGTCCGGCAATCCCCAACGCTTTCACCTCGCGAAGCGAATGCTGCTGACCCAGCGCTTTCACAGCCCGATCCGTTGCCGACCACCACTGCTCAGGGTCTTGTTCAGACCATAACGGATGCGGGCGCGAGACGGTGAGTTTCTCCGTGTGCGAAGCGACCACATCCCCCTGCTCGTTGAGCAGGATGGCCTTTACGCCTGATGTGCCAAGATCTATCCCGATATACATAAGGCATCGTTCCTTAAAGAAAGGCCCGGTAGCGCGAGCTGACCGGGCTTACGGACGTTCTCAGAAACCCGTTATTTGTCGAACAAATAATGGTTCACCAGATTTTCCAGCAATTCCTGATGACCGCTCTGGTGCACCGGCGCCAGGTTATGTTGTTCAGCGTACTGCGCAATTTCCGTCAGCGTCATCTGCCCTTTCAGAATTTGCTGGCCCAGCTCACCATTCCAACCGGCATAACGTTTTGCCACGCGCTGATCCAGACCACCGTCTTCAATCATACGGGCCGCAATTTTCAACGACAGTGCCATGGTATCCATCGCGCCAATATGACCATAGAACAGATCATATTTATCGGTACTCTGACGACGCACTTTGGCATCGAAGTTCAGGCCACCGGTGGTGAAACCGCCCGCTTTCAGGATTTCGTACATCACCAGCGCGTTCTCTTCTACGCTGTTCGGGAACTGATCAGTGTCCCAGCCCAGCTGCGCGTCACCACGGTTGGCATCAACAGAGCCAAACAGACCCAGCGCGATAGCGGTGGCGATTTCGTGATGGAACGAGTGGCCCGCCAGCGTGGCATGGTTAGCTTCGATATTCAGTTTGATCTCTTTTTCCAGACCGAACTGCTTGAGGAAGCCGTAGACGGTCGCCGCATCGTAGTCGTACTGGTGCTTGGTCGGTTCCTGCGGTTTCGGCTCGATAAGCAAAGTGCCCTGGAAACCGGTTTTGTGTTTGTGTTCCACCACCAGTTGCATGAAGCGACCAATTTGCTCACGTTCCTGACGCAGATCGGTATTCAGCAGCGTCTCATAGCCTTCACGACCACCCCACAGAACGTAGTTTTCACCGCCTAACTTGTGCGTGGCATCCATGGCCGTAACCACCTGCGTGGCGGCCCAGCTGAACACTTCTGGATCCGGGTTTGTTGCCGCACCCGCACCGTAGCGTGGGTTGGTAAAGCAGTTTGCTGTTCCCCACAGCAGCTTCACGCCGCTCTGTTCCTGTTTTGCCGCCAGCACATCAACCATCTGCGCAAAGTTGTTTTTGTACTCTTTCAGTGAAGCCCCTTCAGGCGAGACATCCACATCATGGAAGCAGTAGTAAGGCACGTTCAGCTTGTGGAAGAACTCAAATGCCACGTCCGCTTTGCGTTTCGCCAGCGCCAGTGCTTCACCAGGCTGCTGCCACGGACGATCGAAAGCGCCCATACCGAACATATCCGCACCGTTCCAGCAGAAGGTATGCCAGTAGCAGGCCGCAAAACGCAGATGATCTTCCATACGTTTGCCCAGCACGATTTCGTCAGGATTGTAATGGCGAAATGCGAGCGGGTTGGTGGATTGAGTACCTTCAAAACGAACACGATCGAGTTGGTCAAAATAAGCCGGCATAATAAGCTCCATAATCAGGTAATACGGTAAGTAAACTGCGATATGGCTATACTGGAATTTCCTGATTTATTGCTCAATTACGTTATTTCACACCGCTATTAAGAGAATACCCAAACGTGCGCTGGCTCCCAAAAAAACGCGCTGAAAAACGAAATAAAAAAGCGATCGCGATCGAAGGTTAGCCATTAAACAAAAAACCGTAATGCGCAGATGAAAAATGACAATTGTCATCCCGCTGACAGTATGTAAATTTTGCCTGGCCTCAGGCAATCAGGAAATTTGTCACGCTTCATCAAGCAGTCGTACCGGCGGTTTTGCTAGTATCGACAGGCCCACGTTAACCTTTCCAGGACAGGTTCTTATGTTTGATAAACGTCACCGCATCACTCTGTTATTCAATGCCAATAAAGCCTATGACCGTCAGGTGGTAGAAGGAGTGGGTGAATATTTACAGGCATCGCAATCCGAGTGGGATATATTCATTGAGGAAGATTTCCGCGCCCGTATCGATAATATTAAAGACTGGTTAGGCGATGGCGTTATTGCCGATTATGACGATGATGACATTGCGCAATTACTTGCCGATGTCGATGTTCCGATCATCGGCGTTGGGGGTTCCTACCATCGGGAGCAAGATTATCCCCCGGTACATTACATTGCTACCGACAACCACGCGCTGGTAGAAAGCGCTTTTCTGCATCTGAAAGAGAAAGGGGTTAACCGTTTTGCGTTTTACGGCCTGCCTTCCTCAAGCGGTAAACGCTGGGCCGCAGAACGTGAATATGCCTTTTGCCAGTTGGTGGCTAAAGAAAAGTACCGCGGCGTCGTCTACCAGGGGCTGGAAACTGCGCCGGAAAACTGGCAGCACGCGCAAAATCGTCTGGCAGACTGGCTACAAACGTTGCCGCCGCAAACCGGCATTATCGCGGTCACCGACGCGCGGGCACGACACGTCCTGCAGGTCTGCGAGCACCTACATATCCCGGTACCGGAAAAGCTATGCGTGATAGGAATAGATAACGAAGAACTGACCCGTTACTTATCACGGGTAGCGCTGTCATCCGTGGCTCAGGGAGCCCGGCAGATGGGCTACCAGGCCGCAAAACTCCTGCACCGCTTGCTGGCGAATGAGGCGCTGCCGCTGCAACGCATTCTGGTTCCTCCGGTGCGCGTGGTTGAGCGGCGCTCAACCGATTACCGCTCCTTGACCGATCCTGCCGTTATTCAGGCGATGCACTTTATCCGCAATCATGCCTGCAAAGGGATTAAGGTTGAGCAAGTTCTTGATTCAGTAGGGATTTCACGTTCAAATCTGGAGAAGCGTTTTAAAGAAGAGGTCGGAGAGACTATCCACGCCGTGATTCATGCCGAAAAGCTGGAAAAAGCGCGCAGTCTGTTGATTTCTACCACGCTTTCAATCAACGAAATTTCACAGATGTGCGGCTATCCGTCTCTGCAGTATTTCTATTCGGTCTTCAAGAAAGAGTACGACACGACGCCAAAAGAGTATCGCGATGTGAACAGCGAAGTGTTGCTGTGAGGATTATTGCCGGATACGGCGAAGCCGCCATCCGGCACACAGAATTACATATGCGCGGCGATTAAACGCTGGTTATCCTGATACATTGCGAACAGATAGTTGTTGTAGCTCTGTCCTTTAGTGGAATAACCCTTCAGCTTATGGATCATCGCGGTAGCGGTGACTTCCTGATCGGCTTTACGCAGCTGCGCACGTGATTTACGGAAAGAAGAGTAAGCCGGGTGCGTGTTCAGGTTGATGACGTAAGCATTCACCGACTCTTTCACCGATTCAAACTGTGAGTAGCCTTTCACCTTACCAGGGGCATTGTTACAACGACCTTTGCCACATTTCATGCCAAACAGGTTGTTGTTGCTACGCGCCAGCTTCGACGTACCCCAGCCGCTTTCGGCCGCAGCCATGGTTGCCACCATGCTCGTCGGGATAATGTCTACGCGCTCAAGCAGCGTATTCCACGGAATTTTACGCGTGTTGCCAGACCAGCTCACCTTGTAGCGCTTCGCGATGTCTTTCATACGCGTACGCTCAGTCGGTGACCAGCGATTCTGGTACTGTTTTGAAATCAGCCAGTTACGGTCCGCAGTAATGGCAGCATTTTGACTGGTAATATAAGGCATAACCGTCCGGAGAAACGCTTTTTTCCTTGGTGTTCCGGAAGGGTATTTTCGCAAATCAGGAAGTGAACTACTCTTTGCACTATTGCGAGAATACTCTTGTTTACTGCTAACCTGTTTATTACTTGCCTTGGTTATCTGGGGCTTGTGACTCGTTGTCGCCGTGTGTGTCTTTGCCAGCACCTCACCCGAAAATGCAACGGTGAGTAACATAAGAATCATTGCCCCATATCGTCGAATGGGAGTCAATATCATTAGGTCTCCTGGTCGGATTTATACATTCCAACACCTTATATTTTTCACAAAAATGAGAGATGAATCTCAAATCATATCAAAAATAGCCGTCAAGAGCACCCAAAGGAATAGTCCAATTCTGAAACTATGTCACGCATTAACGGTTCAGGGTGCCATTAATTCGAAGAAAATGTGGAGGTTATCGCAAAATAAGTTCATTTTTTGAACGCGATCGCTCACCCTCACTTCTCCTCCTGGCGGAATCGACTCAAAGGATGAGTTTCCAGCCTGATTTCACTGGCAAACTGGTGAAAACAGCAGCACCAAGGACAGCATTATGAAACTTGCCGCCGTTGCGCTGGCGCTCATGCCCGGCATTGCCATCGCCTCATCATGGACTTCTCAGGGACTCCCCACCTTCGAAGCGGAAGGTACGGGTAAATTCGTCAGCCATGCAGCGTTGACGAAGGGTACTCGTCCTTTAATCCTAAATTTTGACCAACAGTGCTGGCAGCCTGCTGATGCGATAAAACTCAACCAGATGCTATCGCTAAAACCGTGTGAAGGCGCGCCGCCGCAGTGGCGTTTATTCAAAGACGGCGATTACACGCTGGAAGTCGATACCCGCTCCGGAACGCCAACGTTGATGCTCTCGGTAAAAAGCGCCGCAGACCCTGTCACGACCCAGATTCGCCAGTGCCCGAAATGGGATGGTTCGCCGTTAACACTGGATGTGAGCCAGACCTTTCCGGAAGGTGCCGTGGTGCGCGACTACTACAGCAAACAAACGGCAACGGTAAAGAATGGGTCGATTACCCTACAGCCTGCCGCAGCCAGTAACGGGCTGTTGCTGCTGGAACGGGCGGAAACCGATGCCCCGGCTGCTTTCGACTGGCATAACGCTACGGTGTATTTCGTTCTGACGGATCGCTTTGTAAATGGTGACCCAGGCAACGACCACAGCTACGGACGTCGCAACGACGGCATGCAGGAAATTGGCACTTTCCACGGTGGCGATTTGCGCGGACTCACCAGTAAACTCGACTACCTGCAACAGTTGGGCGTCAACGCCTTGTGGATCAGCGCACCGTTTGAGCAAATTCACGGTTGGGTCGGCGGCGGCACCAAAGGCGATTTCCCCCACTACGCTTATCACGGCTATTACACTCAGGACTGGACCACGCTCGATGCGAATATGGGTAATGAAGCTGACCTGCGTGCCCTGGTTGACGGTGCGCACCAGCGCGGCATTCGTATCCTGTTCGATGTCGTCATGAATCATACCGGCTACGCCACGCTGGCGGATATGCAGGAGTATCAGTTTGGAGCGCTGTACTTGTCGGGCGATGAACTGAAAAACACGCTCGGTGAACGCTGGACGGACTGGAAGCCAGCCGCCGGGCAAAGCTGGCACAGCTTTAATGATTACATCAACTTCAGCGATAAAGCAGGTTGGGAAAAATGGTGGGGGAAAAACTGGATCCGTACCGATATTGGCGATTACGACAATCCTGGCTTTGACGACCTGACCATGTCACTGGCCTTCCTGCCCGATCTGAAAACCGAATCCACCACACCTTCCGGGCTGCCAAACTTTTATCAGCACAAACCAGATACGCACGCTAAAGCTATTGCCGGTTACACGCCCCGCGATTATCTGACGCACTGGCTCAGCCAGTGGGTGCGTGATTACGGGATTGACGGCTTTCGGGTTGATACCGCCAAACACGTCGAACTTCCCGCCTGGCAGCAATTAAAAACACAGGCCAGCGCGGCGCTGGCTGAATGGAAGAAAGCCAACCCGGATAAAGCGCTGGATGATAAACCTTTCTGGATGACCGGCGAGGCCTGGGGTCACGGCGTGATGCAAAGCGACTATTACCGACACGGCTTTGATGCGATGATCAATTTCGACTATCAGGAGCAGGCGGCAAAGGCCGTCGATTGTCTGGCAAACATGGATGTCACCTGGCAACAAATGGCTGAAAAACTGCAGGATTTCAACGTCCTGAGCTATCTCTCCTCGCACGATACGCGTCTGTTTCGCGAAGGTGGAGACAAAGCCGCCGAGCTATTGCTGCTGGCGCCTGGCGCGGTACAACTCTTTTACGGCGACGAGTCGGCCAGACCCTTTGGACCAACAGGTTCAGACCCATTGCAGGGCACACGCTCAGAAATGAACTGGCAGGATGTGAGCGGGAAATCTGCTGCCAGCGTCGCACACTGGCAGCGCATCAGTCAGTTCCGAGCCAGACATCCCGCCATCGGCGCCGGTAAACAGACTACGCTTACCCTGAAGCAGGGATACGGATTTATCCGCGAGCATGGCGACGATAAGGTGATGGTGGTGTGGGCCGGCCAGCCCTGATCCCAACAGGCTTCCCGCTGTGCATACGGCGGGAAGCCCAACACAAAATAAAAAACCAGCCAGGCAAACATCTGCAGCACAAAACATCAATCCGGTCCGCTTCCCCTGATTTGCACCCTGCCATGGGTAGCGCTATGGTTAGCCACTTTACTACTCAGTTCGACAGACCCCCTGCTATGACATTCTCACTTTTTGGCGACAAATTTACCCGCCATTCAGGCATCACCCGCCTGATGGAGGACCTCAACGACGGTTTACGCACCCCAGGCGCCATCATGCTCGGCGGTGGTAATCCGGCGCAAATTCCAGAGATGCAAAATTACTTCCAGTCTCTGCTGACAGATATGCTGGCAAACGGCAAAGCCACTGATGCGCTTTGCAATTATGACGGTCCGCAAGGGAAAACCGAGCTCCTGTCTGAGTTGGCGAAACTGCTACGTGAGAAGCAGGGTTGGGATATCGAGCCACAAAATATTGCACTGACAAATGGCAGTCAGAGCGCGTTTTTCTACTTATTCAATCTGTTCGCCGGACGCCGCGCTGACGGAACAACGCAAAAAGTGTTATTCCCATTAGCCCCGGAATACATTGGCTATGCCGATTCCGGGCTAGAAGAAGATCTTTTCGTCTCCGCACGTCCGAACATCGAACTGTTACCGGAAGGCCAGTTTAAGTATCACGTTGATTTTGAACACCTGCACATCGGTGAAGAGACGGGGATGATCTGCGTGTCACGCCCGACTAACCCGACAGGCAATGTGATCACAGACGACGAGCTGATGAAGCTGGACCGGCTGGCCAACCAGCATGGGATCCCGCTGGTGATTGATAACGCCTATGGCGTACCATTCCCTGGCATCATCTTTAGCGAAGCGCGTCCGCTGTGGAACCCCAACATTGTGCTGTGCATGAGCCTTTCCAAACTGGGTCTGCCAGGTTCCCGCTGCGGCATCATTATCGCCAATGAAAAAATCATCACTGCGATTACCAATATGAACGGCATCATCAGCCTTGCTCCTGGCGGGATGGGACCGGCGATGATGTGCGAGATGATTAAACGTAACGATCTACTGCGCCTGTCCGAAACGGTAATTAAACCGTTTTACTATCAGCGCGTTCAGGAGACGATTGCGATTATTCGCCGCTACTTGTCAGAAGATCGCTGCCTTATCCATAAACCAGAGGGCGCGATTTTTCTTTGGCTGTGGTTCAAAGATTTGCCCATCACGACTGAACTGCTGTATCAGCGCCTGAAAGCGCGTGGCGTACTGATGGTTCCCGGTGACTACTTCTTCCCGGGGCTGGATAAACCCTGGCCGCATACCCATCAGTGCATGCGGATGAACTACGTGCCAGAACCAGAGAAAATCGAAGCTGGTGTGAAGATTCTGGCTGAAGAGATCGAACTCGCCTGGCTGGAAGGCTAACGCAAACCCGACCCAAGTGCGGGTCGGGCTCACTTCACAACGGTTGTGAACGCAGACGCTGTCGCTGAATACTGACGGCATCAATACACTGCAACGCGCTGGTCGGGCAGGCTTCTACACACGCTGGCCCCGTCTCACGATGCCAGCACAAATCGCATTTTATCGCCTGCACCCGCGACGAACGGGCAACGACATTCATTGCCCCAAACGGGCAGGCCAGCATACAGCTTTTACAACCAATACAACGTGTCTGTTCAACGAAGATATGCCCATGTTCACGACGAATGGCGTGCGTTGGGCAAACATTCGCACAGGGAGCGTCTTCGCATTGATGGCAGGCGACCGCCGTTGTAAAGGCGTCATCTTTGATTACCCGAATCCGCGGTATAAACGCAGAAGAAGAGACCGACACACAGTCCTGGTTTTGCTGGTGCGCGACGACGCAGGCAACTTCGCAGGTACGACACCCAATACATTTTGCCGCATCCGCCATAATAAACGCGTTCATTGTCCCCTCCCTCTGCGTGAAAACCACAGAGTGCCAGAGAGGTCGCCCTTGTCGCTTTGATCGGACAGGGGAAACGGTTAAATATTGTCAGGTGCCTGAATAACTATGGATCTCTGCCTAATCGCGAACGGTAAAACCCAGCTCATTTGAAATCGCCTGCGCGGTTTCCCGTAGTGGCTTGAGTAGATTTTTTTCCCCTATCTGCTTAAGTCGCGAGGTAGAGAGTGAAATTGACACCGCGTACGGCACCCGACCATGAATATCAAACACCGGCACGGCAATACAGGAAACGCCCAGTTCGTTCTCTTCCCGATCCATCGCCATACTGCTTTCGCGGATCTGCGCCAATTCGTCGTACATCGCCGGTAAACCGGTAATGGTATTGCGGGTCAGGGGCTGAATAAGATCCTGATGGCTCTCCCAGTAGGCTTCCACATAATCCGCATGCCCAAACGCCATGTAAATTTTACCCATCGCCGAGCAATACAGCGGCATATGCTGACCGATATAAGCGCGGGTACGCAGCATGCCCGTCGTCGGTTCCAGCTTATAAATCAGAATCGCGTGGTCATCTTCACGGCTTGAGAAGTTGATGGTTTCACCGGTGGCGATATTCAGCGCTTCGAGGTGCGGCGCAGCAACATGGATGATGTTCAGTGACGACAACGCCTTCTGACCCACGGCAATAAATTTGGTGGTCAGGCGATAACTCCCTGCCGCTGGCGCGGGGGTGACATACCCACAGGATTGCAGCCCTTGCAGCAGTCGATGCACAGTACTTTTGTTCAGCCCTGCCAGTTCAGACAAATGCGCCAACGGGCAACCATTCGGATAGTTACTCAGAATCTCAATCAACATCAAACCACGGAACAGGCTCTGACTTCCGGCTGGCCTCTCTTTGTCTTGCGTCATTTCACTCTCTTTTGTGCCCATCGCTTCCGCTCCCCTTTTCGTCGCGCTCTGATGGTAGCGCAAAGTGTGTTTCAGTTCACGATCTGAACCGAAAAAACACAACTATTTGATTTTGATGATTTTAAAAAATAGACCACCCCGTTGATCTGTCAAAATTTGATCGCTATATTTGAAATCAGATTTCGCATAGTGAAATTTAGAGATAAAAAAGCGATCAAATTTAAACAAGGAAACAGGAATGAAAGTCACTTTTGAGCAGTTGAAAGATGCGTTCAATCGGGTACTGCTGGCACGCGGTATCGCCGTTGAAACCGCCGATGCCTGTGCAGAAATGTTTGCGCGCACCACCGAGTCCGGCGTGTATTCGCACGGCGTGAATCGTTTTCCTCGTTTTATTCAGCAATTAGATAACGGCGACATCATTCCTGAGGCCAAACCGCAACGCATTACTAGCCTGGGAGCGATTGAACAATGGGATGCCCAGCGTTCGATCGGAAATCTGACGGCGAAAAAGATGATGGACAGAGCCATTGAGCTGGCCTCCGATCACGGTATTGGCCTGGTCGCACTGCGTAACGCCAACCACTGGATGCGCGGCGGCAGCTATGGCTGGCAGGCGGCGGAGAAAGGTTACATCGGTATCTGCTGGACTAACTCGATTGCCGTCATGCCGCCGTGGGGTTCGAAAGAGTGCCGCATTGGTACTAACCCGTTGATCGTCGCGATCCCCTCATCGCCAATCACCATGGTTGATATGTCGATGTCGATGTTCTCCTACGGCATGCTGGAAGTGAATCGCCTGGCCGGTCGCGAACTGCCGGTAGATGGTGGCTTTGATGATGAAGGCAATCTCACTAAAGAGCCGGGCGTTATCGAAAAAAACCGCCGCATTTTACCAATGGGTTACTGGAAAGGTTCAGGTCTGTCGATTGTGCTGGATATGATCGCCACCCTGCTTTCAGACGGTTCTTCCGTGGCCGAGGTCACCCAGGACAACAGCGATGAATATGGCGTTTCACAGATTTTCATCGCCATTGAAGTAGACAAGCTGATCGATGGCGCCACCCGTGATGCCAAGCTACAGCGGATTATGGATTTCATCACCTCCGCCGAACGCGCCGATGAAAACACACCTGTCCGCCTGCCGGGCCACGAGTTTACAAAGCTGCTGGAAGAAAACCGCCGCAACGGTATCACCGTTGACGACAGCGTCTGGGCAAAAATTCAGGCCCTGTAAGGAGCAACACCATGATCTTCGGACATATCGCTCAGCCTAACCCATGTCGATTACCCGCGGCGATTGAAAGGGCGCTCGACTTTCTGCGCAGCACAGACTTCCGCAATCTGGAACCGGGCGTGGTAGAAATCGACGGTAAAAATATCTTCGCGCAGGTTATCGATTTAACCACGCGTGACGTTGCCGAAAATCGCCCGGAGGTGCATCGCCGCTACCTGGATATTCAATTTCTGGCCTGGGGCGAAGAGAAAATCGGGATCGCGATTGATACCGGGAATAACCAAATCAGCGAATCGTTATTAGAACAGCGCGATATTATTTTTTATCACGCCAGCGAACATGAATCTTTCATTGAAATGATTCCGGGAAGCTACGCCATATTTTTCCCGCAGGATGTTCACCGTCCTGCATGTCATAAAACTGTCGCCACGGCGATCCGCAAAATAGTTGTGAAGGTTGCTATTTCAGTTTTATAAAAGGAGCACAACATGAGCGTTAATAATGCCGGTTATATTATCGGTGCGTACCCCTGTGCACCCTCATTTCATCAAAAGAGTGAAGAGGAAGAGAAGGAATTCTGGCGACAGCTCGCCGATACTCCGGATATTCGCGGTCTGGAGCAGCCCTGCCTTGAACATCTTCACCCGTTAGGCGACGAATGGTTATTACGTCATACGCCGGGCAACTGGCAAATCGTGGTCACCGCCATTATGGAAACCATGCGCCGTCGCGGCGCAAACAGCGCTTTTGGGCTGGCCTCCAGCGACGAAGAACAGCGTAAAGCCAGCGTGGCGTATTACCGTCATCTGCAGCAGAAAATCAACCATATCAATACGGCACACGCCGGAAAAGTGATTGCGCTGGAACTGCATGCCGCCCCCAATGCCAGCAACCCAAATGTTGCACAGGCCACCGACGCGTTTGCCCGTTCGCTGAAAGAGATTACCTCCTGGGACTGGTCCTGCGATCTGGTGCTGGAACATTGCGATGCCATGACCGGCATTGCGCCACGCAAAGGCTTTCTGCCGTTAGACAATGTGCTGGAGGTCATTGCCGGGTATGACATCAGCGTGTGCATTAACTGGGCGCGATCGACCATTGAAGGGCAGAATCCCGCCCTGGCGCTGGCCCACACGCAGCAGGCCAAACGGGCTGGAAAACTGGGCGCGCTGATGTTCTCCGGTACCACGCTTGCGGGGGAATACGGCGAGTGGCAGGACTTACACGCGCCGTTTGCCCCATTCTGCCCACAAAGCCTGATGACCACCGACCATGCCCGCGAATTATTCGCCTGCGCAGAAGCCGAACCACTGCAATTTGCCGGTATTAAATTGCTGGAAATAAACGCCAATGCAGATGTGAACCATCGCGTAGCAATATTGCGCGACGGTATCGCCGCATTAAATAAAGCAAAACTATAAAAATAAAATACTACTCTACGAGAATATTAATATGAACATGACCTCTCGCCCTACACTCAAAGATATACCCCGTCAGCGCTGGCTGCGGATTATTCCACCTATTCTCATCGCCTGTATTATTTCTTATATGGACCGCGTCAATATCGCTTTCGCGATGCCGGGCGGAATGGATGAGGAATTAGGTATTTCCGCCACCATGGCAGGACTGGCTGGCGGTATTTTCTTTATCGGTTATCTGTTTTTACAGGTTCCCGGCGGAAAAATTGCCGTTCACGGCAGCGGCAAGAAATTTATCGGCTGGTCGCTGGTTGCCTGGGCGGTTATTTCCGTCCTCACGGGGTTAATCACTAATCAGTACCAACTGCTGGTTCTGCGCTTTTTACTCGGCGTTGCCGAAGGCGGCATGCTGCCGGTGGTGCTGACGATGATCAGTAACTGGTTCCCCGACGCCGAGCGTGGTCGCGCCAATGCGATTGTGATTATGTTTGTGCCGATTGCCGGGATCATTACCGCTCCGCTCTCGGGCTGGATTATCACCGTTCTCGACTGGCGCTGGCTGTTCATCATTGAAGGTTTGCTTTCCGTCGTTGTACTGGTGTTGTGGGCCTATACCGTTTACGACCGTCCGCAGGAGGCGCGCTGGATCTCTGAGGCCGAGAAAAATTACCTGGTCGAAACGCTGGCCGCCGAGCAAAAAGCCATTGCCGGAACGGAAGTCAAAAATGCCTCTCTGGGCGCGGTGCTTTCCGATAAAACCATGTGGCAGCTCATCGCGCTGAACTTCTTCTATCAGACCGGGATTTACGGTTACACCCTGTGGCTGCCGACCATCCTCAAAGAGTTGACGCACAGCAGCATGGGACAGGTCGGTATGCTCGCCATTCTGCCGTACGTCGGGGCCATTGCCGGGATGTTCCTGTTCTCTTCTCTCTCTGACCGCACCGGCAAACGCAAGCTGTTCGTCTGCCTGCCGTTGATTGGCTTTGCCCTGTGCATGTTCCTTTCCGTGGCGCTGAAAAATAACGTCTGGCTGGCTTATGCCGCGCTGGTCGGCTGCGGCTTCTTCCTGCAATCGGCAGCGGGCGTGTTCTGGACCATTCCGGCGCGTTTGTTCAGTGCGGAAATGGCCGGTGGCGCGCGTGGAGTCATCAACGCGCTGGGCAACCTCGGCGGCTTCTGCGGTCCTTATGCGGTCGGCGTACTCATCACCCTGTATAGCAAAGATGCGGGGGTTTACTGCCTGGCTATCTCACTGGCTCTGGCCGCGCTGATGGCGCTGCTGCTGCCAGCCAAATGCGACGCCGGTGCCGCTCCGCTAAAGACACTGAATCCACATAAACGTACAGCGTAAAGCAATGCCCGGTGGCGCTTCGCTTACCGGGCCTACAGGTAGCAACCGTCCCAGGCCGGATAAGCGCAGCGCCATCCGGCAAAAATGAGATAACAAGATGAGTGAGAAAGAGACCTTCTGGCTGGGTATTGATTGTGGCGGTACGTATCTGAAAGCCGGGTTGTATGACGCCAAAGGTCATGAACATGGCATTAACCGGCAATCGTTGCAGACCGCATCGCCATTGCCCGGTTACGCCGAACGCGATATGCACCAGTTGTGGCAACAGTGTGTAGCCACGATCGCCGGGCTGTTAGCGCGCACCGGCGTCTGCGGCGATCAAATCAAAGGCGTCGGTATTTCCGCTCAGGGCAAAGGCCTGTTCCTTCTCGATAAGCAGGATAAACCGCTGGGCAATGCCATCCTCTCTTCCGACCGCCGGGCGATGGATATCGTTCAGCGCTGGCAGCAGGATGGGATCCCTGAGCAGCTCTACCCGGTCACCCGCCAGACATTGTGGACCGGGCATCCGGCATCATTGCTGCGCTGGGTGAAAGAGAATCAACCTCACCGTTACGCGCAAATTGGCTGCGTCATGATGGGCCATGACTATCTGCGCTGGTGCTTAACCGGCGTCAAAGGCTGTGAAGAGAGCAATATCTCCGAGTCGAACCTCTACAACATGACTTCGGGTCAGTACGACTCGCGCCTGACCCAGTGGCTGGGCATCAGTGAGATCGACAATGCGCTACCGCCGATTGTCGGCTCAGCAGAAATATGCGGGGAAATCACCGCTCAGACAGCCGCCATAACCGGTCTGGCGGCGGGTACGCCCGTCGTCGGCGGACTGTTTGATGTGGTTTCCACCGCACTCTGCGCCGGTATCGAAGATGAATACACCCTCAACGCGGTGATGGGTACCTGGGCCGTCACCAGCGGGATCGCTCACGGTCTGCGCGACCACGAGGCCCATCCCTATGTTTATGGGCGCTATGTCAACGACGGGCAGTACATCGTTCACGAAGCTAGCCCGACCTCTTCCGGCAATCTGGAATGGTTTACCGCCCAGTGGGGAGAACTCTCTTTTGCTGAGATCAATCAGGCCGTCGCCAGCTTACCGAAAGCCGGTAGCGAGCTTTTCTTCCTGCCCTTTTTGTACGGCAGCAACGCCGGGCTGGAGATGACCAGCGGCTTTTATGGCATGCAGGCAATACACACTCGCGCCCACTTATTACAGGCCATCTACGAAGGCGTGGTTTTTAGCCACATGACCCACCTCAACCGCATGCGCGAACGTTTTACGAAGGCGCATACCCTGCGCGTCACCGGCGGTCCGGCGCACTCCGACATCTGGATGCAAATGCTGGCAGACGTCAGCGGTTTACGTATCGAATTGCCACAGATTGAAGAGACCGGTTGCTTTGGCGCTGCGCTCGCCGCCCGCGTCGGCACCGGCGTTTATTCCAACTTCAGCGACGCCCAGCACAGCCTACAGCACCCGGTGCGCACGCTATTGCCGGACGCCGCCGCGCAGGCGAGCTACCAGCGTAAATACCGCCAATACCTGGATTTAATTACCGCACTACAGGGCTACCACGCCCGCATTAAGGAGCACGAATGATGAGTCGACCATTACTGCAACTGGCGCTCGACCACACCAGCCTTGAAGCCGCACAACGCGACGTCGCGCTGCTACAAGAGAACGTCGATATCGTTGAAGCGGGGACGATTCTCTGCTTAACCGAAGGGCTGAGCGCCGTGAAAGCACTGCGTGCCCAGTGCCCGAATAAAATCATCGTCGCCGACTGGAAAGTGGCCGATGCGGGCGAAACCCTCGCGCAGCAAGCCTTTGGAGCAGGTGCAAACTGGATGACCATTATCTGTGCTGCGCCGCTGGCGACGGTAGAGAAAGGTCATGGCATCGCGCAGTCCTGCGGCGGCGAAATTCAGATGGAGCTGTTCGGCAACTGGACGCTGGATGATGCCCGCGACTGGTATCGCGTTGGCGTTCGCCAGGCGATTTACCATCGTGGCCGCGATGCTCAGGCCAGCGGACAACAGTGGGGAGAAGCAGACCTGGCGCGCATGAAGGCGCTTTCTGATATTGGTCTGGAACTGTCGATTACCGGTGGGATCACGCCCGCCGATCTGCCGTTGTTTCGCGAAATTAACGTCAAAGCTTTTATTGCCGGGCGCGCGCTGGCGGGAGCGCAAAACCCAGCGCAGGTTGCTGGCGAATTCCATGCGCAAATCGACGCCATCTGGGGAACACTGCATGCGTAATCATCCATTAGGTATCTATGAAAAAGCGCTGGCGAAAGACCTCTCCTGGCCGGAACGGCTGGTGCTGGCAAAAAGCTGCGGTTTTGATTTCGTCGAGATGTCGGTGGATGAAACCGATGAACGTCTGTCGCGTCTCGACTGGAGTCCGGCTCAACGCGCATCGCTGGTGAGCGCGATGCTGGAAACCGGCGTGGCGATCCCATCAATGTGCTTGTCCGCCCACCGTCGTTTTCCCTTTGGCAGCCGCGATGAAGCCGTGCGTGAGCGGGCGCGAGAAATAATGAGCAAAGCCATTCGTCTGGCGCGCGATCTGGGTATCCGCACTATTCAACTGGCTGGTTACGACGTCTATTACGAAGAACATGACGCAGGAACGCAGCAGCGCTTTGCCGAAGGGCTGGCATGGGCAGTCGAGCAAGCCGCTGCCGCGCAGGTGATGCTGGCGGTAGAAATCATGGATACCGCGTTTATGAACTCGATCAGCAAGTGGAAAAAGTGGGATGAAATGCTGTCATCGCCGTGGTTCACCGTTTATCCGGACGTGGGCAACCTCAGCGCCTGGGGGAATGACGTCACTGCCGAATTGACGCTGGGCATTGACCGCATCGCTGCTATCCATCTGAAAGACACGCTGCCGGTAACCGAAACTCATCCGGGCCAGTTTCGCGATGTGCCGTTTGGCGAAGGGTGCGTGGACTTTGTTGGCATCTTCAAAACGCTGCATCAGCTGAACTATCGCGGGTCGTTTCTGATTGAAATGTGGACTGAAAAAGCGAAGGAGCCGGTACTGGAAATTATCCAGGCACGGCGCTGGATAGAAGCACGCATGCAGGAAGGAGGATTTCCATGTTAGAACAACTGAAAGCCGAGGTGCTGGCGGCAAACCTGGCGCTCCCGGCTCATGGCTTAGTCACCTTTACCTGGGGCAACGTCAGCGCAGTGGATGAAACACGTAAACTGATGGTGATTAAGCCATCCGGCGTGGAATATGAGGTGATGACCGCCGACGACATGGTGGTAGTGGATATTGCCAGCGGCAACGTAGTGGAAGGCAACAAAAAACCGTCGTCCGACACGCCAACCCATCTGGCGCTGTATCGTCGTTATCCACAGATCGGCGGGATCGTCCATACCCATTCTCGCCACGCGACAATCTGGTCGCAGGCGGGTCTGGATCTCCCTGCATGGGGCACCACGCATGCCGATTATTTCTATGGTTCTATTCCGTGTACGCGTCTAATGACCGCTGAAGAGATCAACGGCGAATATGAATATCAAACCGGAAAGGTGATCATTCAGACCTTCGAGCAGCGCGATCTCAATCCGCTGCAGGTTCCGGCGGTATTGGTGCACTCCCACGGACCGTTCGCCTGGGGTAAAGACGCCGCAGACGCGGTGCATAACGCTGTGGTGCTCGAAGAGTGCGCCTACATGGGGTTGTTCTCTCGCCAGTTAGCCCCGCAGTTGCCGGATATGCAGTCTGAGTTGCTGGATAAACATTATCTGCGCAAACACGGGGCGAATGCGTATTACGGACAATAACGGGTCAGGCGCTATTGATATGTTCTTTGCAATAGCGCCGTTTCCACGCCGCGGGCGTCAGGCTGGTGTGCTTGTGGAATATTTTGCGAAAATAACCCACATCATTAAATCCACATTTCATCGCCACCTCGGTTAGCGACAGCGAATCGCTGATTAACAGTTTTTCTGCCGCCCTTACCCGCTGACGGTGCAACGCTTCGGTTAGCGTCAGCCGGAAAGCGCCACGGAAAACGCGCCCCAGATAATCCGCATTGCAATGCAGCTCTTTCGCCAACGTTGAGGCGGAAATCGGCAGGTGGAACCGGGTGTGAATGATTTGCTGCGCTTTCCAGGCCAACGCATTCCCGGGGCTGTCGACAGGTTGCTCGCTGGCGGCTGCGGATATTTGCTGCAAAATCAGCAGCAGGATCAGTTCCAGCGCCATGCTGCGATGAATATTTTCCTGCTCGCGTAAGAACTGGCGAAACAGCGAAATAATATATTGGGGCTCGCCCACCCGGGTATGTTGAGGGATAGCAAGTAACGGTTCCGTTATTGATGCGTCGTTTTCTGCCGTCACCTCAAAATGCAGCCAGTAAAATTTCAAATCAGCCGGAAATTGCCCAACGCCAATATGCAAGCGCTGCGGCCACAGCAGCAAACTTTCTCCGGCATTCACGCAAAAAACTGTCTGGCCTTCGCGAATCGTTAATGTCCCTTTTTCAACAAAGATAATTTCCCAGGATTGCAATCGTCGCGCAGGATGACTGCCCACGCCCCGGGAAATAAATAGCCCACCATTTTGCACTTTAATCGGAAGAGACATGGATAATTCGAGCATATATATTCAAATTCCCGCTTTCTACATTATTTAAACCGATCTTTATCATTGATTATTCACGATAAACCTGCTTTCCGCCGGATCGAAATCACATTTTTATAATGAAGTCGGAATTGTCATCTTTTTATACTTTTCTCTTCCCTTGTTGACCCAAACATTTCGTGCAGAATAAATAACGTATTTTGCAAATTACAAACAAATAACCCGCAACGTAGCGGGATACTTTCTGAACATCCTCTCCGGGAGTTATTTATGACTTCGGCTCCGATTACAACATCTGATTTGGCACAGCGTGCCCAGGACGACAAATTATCCCTGCGTGAAAAAATTGGTTATGGACTAGGCGATGCTGGCGGGACAGTAATTACCTGCCTGATCATGAACTTCCTGACATTTTTCTACACCGATGTCTTCGGGTTAACGCCTGCGCTGGTCGGCACATTATTTATTGCCCTGCGTGTATTTGACGCCATTTCCGACCCCATCATGGGTGTGCTAGCCGACCGTACGCAAAGCCGCTGGGGGCGCTTTCGCCCGTGGCAACTGTGGGTTGCGATTCCGATCGGTATTATTGGCGTGCTCACTTTTACCGTCCCGGACGCCAGCATGGGGGTCAAGATCGCCTGGGCATTCGGCACCTATCTCCTGCTCTCTGTCGGCTATACCGCCATCAACGTACCGTATTGTGCGCTGATCAACACCATGACGACCCGCCATAACGAGGTGATCGCCTGTCAGTCCTGGCGCTTTGTGCTGTGCGGCGTGGCGGGATTCCTGGTTTCCGTTGGTCTGCCGTGGATGGTGGATATTCTGGGTCAGGGCAATGCCGCACAGGGTTATCAGTTTGGCGTGGGCATCCTGTGTGCCATCGCGGTGGTGATGTTCCTGTGCTGTTTCTTCTGGGTTCGCGAGCGTGTACCGCTGGCGATGATGGGGAAATTTACCCTGCGTGAACACATTGGAGGGCTGCGCAAAAACGATCAGCTATTGTTGATGCTGGTAATGTCTTTCCTGCTGATCAACGTCTTTAATATTCGCGGCGGCGGGTACATGTATTTTATTACCTACGTGCTGGAAGGCAGCACCGCCTATACGTCGCTGTTTTTCACCATGGTCACTTTCGCGTCCATCATCGGTTCAGTGATTGTCAGCCCCCTGACCCGCCGCATCGATACCGTCAAACTCTATTACTACACCAATCTGGTGCTGACGGCTCTGGCGATACTGATGTGGTTCCTGCCAACCGGCCCGGCTTATCAGACGCTGTGGCTGGCAGTCATCCTCGGTAACGGCATTATTTTAGGCTTCACGCTGCCGTTGCACTTCTCACTGATGGCCTTCGCCGACGATTACGGCGAGTGGAAAACCGGCGTACGTTCCTCCGGCATGAATTTCGCCTTCAATCTGTTTTTCATCAAGCTGGCCTGGGCCTCAAGTGCGGGGATCATCAGCCTGCTGTTTATTTTTGTCGCCTATCAGCCAGGCGCTGGTAACCAAACCGCCAGCTCGCTGCAAGGAATTACCGCGATGGAGACGCTGCTTCCCGCACTGTTCCACCTGCTGTTGGCGCTGTCTATCCGCATCTGCAAACTCAATAATCCGATGATGTCGCGCATTGCCACCGATCTGCGTCAGCGTCATGTACAGCCTTAAGGAGCACGAAATGAACGTACTGGAAGTCGACCTGCATAAGCTCACCGTCAGCGATCCGTTCCTCGGACAATATCAGCAGTTGGTGCGTGACGTGGTGATCCCCTATCAATGGGATGCGCTCAATGACCGCATTGCAGAGGCGGAACCAAGTCATGCGATAGAGAATTTCCGTATCGCCGCGGGCCTGCAGGATGGCGAATTTTACGGCATGGTTTTTCAGGATAGCGACGTAGCAAAGTGGCTGGAGGCCGTTGCCTGGTCCCTGTGCCAGAAACCCGATGCGGAACTTGAAAAAACGGCCGATGAAGTCATTGAACTGGTGGCGGCCGCCCAGTGTGAAGATGGCTATCTCAATACGTACTTCACAGTGAAAGCACCGGATGAACGCTGGACCAACCTCGCCGAGTGTCATGAGTTGTACTGTGCAGGTCATTTGATCGAAGCAGGCGTCGCGTTCTTTCAGGCGACGGGTAAACGCCGTTTGTTAGAGGTGGTGTGTCGCCTGGCGGATCACATCGACAGCGTGTTTGGACTCAGGGAGAATCAACTGCGCGGCTACCCAGGACACCCAGAAATCGAACTGGCTTTAATGCGCTTATACGAAGTGACCCAGCAACCACGCTATATGGCGCTGGTAAATTACTTTGTGGAACAGCGCGGCGCACAGCCCCATTTCTATGACGAAGAGTACGAAAAGCGCGGCCAAACCTCTTACTGGCATACTTACGGTCCGGCATGGATGGTGAAGGATAAACCCTATAGCCAGGCTCATCAGCCCATTTCAGAACAGCAAACGGCGATCGGGCATGCGGTGCGCTTTGTCTACCTGATGACCGGCGTCGCTCATCTGGCACGCTTAAGCCAGGACGAAGGCAAGCGTCAGGATTGCCTGCGTCTGTGGAAAAACATGGCCCAGCGCCAGTTGTACATTACCGGCGGGATCGGTTCACAAAGCAGCGGCGAGGCGTTTAGCAGCGATTACGATCTGCCCAACGACTCCGTGTATGCGGAAAGCTGCGCCTCTATCGGCCTGATGATGTTCGCCCGCAGAATGCTGGAAATGGAAGCCGACAGCCAGTATGCCGACGTGATGGAGCGCGCCCTGTATAATACCGTATTGGGCGGGATGGCGCTCGATGGCAAGCACTTCTTCTATGTGAACCCGCTGGAAGTACATCCTAAATCATTAAAATTCAATCATATTTATGACCACGTGAAACCCGTTCGTCAGCGCTGGTTTGGCTGCGCCTGTTGCCCGCCGAATATCGCCCGCGTGTTAACCTCAATTGGCCACTACATCTATACACCGCGTCAGGACGCGCTGTATATCAATATGTACGTGGGCAATAGCATGGAGGTCCCTGTTGTAAACGGCTCGCTTAAACTGCGTATTAGCGGAGATTACCCATGGCATGAGCAGGTAAAAATCACCATCGAATCACCGCGGTCGGTTTATCACACTCTGGCTCTGCGCCTGCCAGACTGGTGCTCCGCGCCGCAGGTTTTGTTGAATGGTCAGCCGGTTGAGCAGGATATTCGCAAAGGCTATTTGCACATCAGTCGAACCTGGCAGGAAGGCGATACGCTCAGTTTGACCCTGCCAATGCCGGTGCGTCGGGTATACGGAAATCCATTAGTGCGTCATGTTGCCGGTAAGGTCGCTATTCAGCGTGGACCACTGGTATATTGCCTGGAGCAGGCCGACAACGGCGAGGAATTGCATAATCTGTGGTTGCCAAAAGAGAGTGAGTTCAGAGTATTCGAAGGTAAGGGATTGTTCAGCCATAAAATGTTAATTCAGGCTGAAGGTGTTAAGCAAAGTGCAGCCGATGCAGCACAACAATCGTTGTGGCACTACGATGTTTCCCCAACTTCGCGTCAAGCGCATACATTGACGTTTATTCCATGGTTTAGCTGGGCAAACCGTGGTGAAGGCGAAATGCGTATCTGGATAAACGAGCAGTAATTAAACCGTGCCGGATGGCGACGCTTCACGTCTTATCCGGCCTACAACACCTATCCACGTAGGCCTGATAAGCGAAGCGCCATCAGGCACGTATTTAAATCAGAAACGCCAGGTCAGACCGGACATAAAGGTAAAGCTGTCATCGCGATCAACCATCGGGCTATTTTTAATGTCATCCGGCAGCGCGCTATAATTGGCGCTTGCCAGCAGCGTCAGGTTAGTGGTCAATGCGTATTTAGCGGACAGGCCAACATACGGTGCCCAGCTATCGCCTGGGGAATAGCTTGATAAGCCACTACGACGGGACTCATTACCCGATATGCCGTAGTAGTATTCATTGAAGTTTTCGTCATAGTAGAGCACGCCAATCGATGGCGTCAGCGTCAGCTTGCCCATCGGCATTGGACGGAACAGTGAAACTTCCCCTACCCAGCCATTACTGTTGTCCAGCACATCCGCAGCGGCGGAGACTTTCACGCTACCCCATCTTTCATGGTGATACCACGCGGCACCCGCCATTGCAGTTGCGTCACGCTTATCCAGCTTTTTCATCGCATGATCGTCATTATCGCCGGGATCAAACTCAAGCGGCATATAAGAGGCAGTAATACTAAATTCATTACTTTCACTCTTAGACAAAATATAACCTAGCGTTGTTTGCCTAAAATAAAATGATTCACTTTCGTAACTGACTAGCGGTACTGCGTGAACATTATCATTATACCCGCGATAAGGTGATTCATTATATACAGCACCAGCGCCAATAGAAAACTCTGCGGCAGTTGCACTCGCCATAAAAGAAAAGGCGAGCAGTGCCACAATATTGTGTTTAATTAACATGCCAACATTCCATTTTAAAATAAGCTACAAAACTGGTGCATAATAATGCTTACAATTTCATCGATGCAAGGTTCATATTTATATAGTAATATATAAAAAATTATATATATTGGGCTTGGCGATGAATAAATTACAACTTAAACACCGGGAGCTGAAGATTATTTCGGTAATCGCTGCCAGTGAAAATATCAGTCATGCCGCGACTGTTCTCGGCATCGCACAGGCCAACGTCAGTAAATATCTTGCTGATTTTGAATCAAAAGTTGGATTAAAGGTGTTTGACCGCACCACCCGGCAACTGACCCTCACGCCGTTTGGTATAGCGTTACTTCCTTACATCAATGACATGTTAGACAGAAACGAGCAGTTAAATAATTTCATTGCTGATTATAAGCACGAGAAACGTGGAAAAGTAACGGTATATGCACCAACCGGAATTATCGCTTACTTATCGCAACATGTTATTGCAAAAATTATGGATATTGGCGATATCAGTCTGGTGCTAAAAACCTATAACCTGGAACGTAAAGCCTTTTATGAAGGAGTCGAATTTCCTGATGACTGTGATGTTTTAATTACTTATGCACATCCAAAAGATGAATCTTTGGTCGCCAGTTTTATTACCAAATATGTAGTTACCGCTTTCGCCAGTAATCAATATCTGGCCCAACATCCCATCAGCACTCCTGAAGAACTTGAGCATCACTCCTGTATTCTGATTGATTCCATGATGATTGATGATGCTAACATTTGGCGATTCTCCTCCCCCGGAGGTAAAGAGATGCATGACTATCGCGTAACGGGTAATTATGTTTGCGACAATACGCAATCTGCGCTGTCGTTGGCGCGAAACCATCTGGGCATTGTTTTTGCACCCAAGGCGAGCGTACAAAAAGAAAGTCAGCCTAACGGGCTGGTTCCGTGTTTCTCCGGACAGCATGAATGGTGGCTGGATCTGGTGGCGATTTTCCGCAAACGTGAATATCAGCCATGGCGGGTACAGTTTATTCTTGATGAGATGTTGGCGGAGATTCGCCGGCAACTTGCTCAGTCGCTGGATCAGCAGACTGAGCAAGCAAAATAGCCTGAGTTTAATGATCGAGATACAGGTAATGCACCCAACTGGTCATGCGCAACAAGACTTTGCGCATGACGGACACATGTTCGAAGTGGTCAGAATAAACCGCGACCTGCGCGTAGATCCCATCAGGTAACGCGCTAACCTCCGCATTATCATTCAGCTCAATCGTGGCGATCACCCCTTCCGAACCGGGCGTAGAATTTAAGGATTGCAGCGCTCCATTCGACTGGTATGTCCCGCCCGGCACTGCCGGACTAATTGCAGCCAGTTTACCGCTGAATACCTTACCCGGCAGCGCGTTAAATACCACTTCCGCTTCATCGCCAGGTTCCAGACGCAGCAGCGAGTTCTGACGGAACTGGGCGATAATTTGCCTTTTTTGATCCGGGATGAATACCATCACCGGACGCATCGGCAGCGCGGCGGCATAGGTTCCCGGGCGCATCAGCACCTGCGTCACATAGCCATCGCTGGGCGCGCGAACCACCGTCTGGTCCAGGTTGAACTCCGCTTCGGCTAACTGCGCTTTCAGGCTGGCAATTTGCGAATTCTCGCCCAGTATCAGGCTGTCTAACTGACTCTGGATTTGCTGCTGCTCCGCGACGGAAGATTTCACCGACGCTTCCTGCGCCAGATAGTTTTGCCGCGCCGCATCGATATCGCGTTCAGAAAAAGGATTCACCTTCGCCTGACTACCCTGTGCATAGCGCTGGTAATCTTTTGCCAGTTTGTCACGCGTGGCCTTTGCCCGCTGCGTGTTGGCTTTCATTTCGTCTAACTGCGCAACCAGAGCCTGCTCTTTATGCTGTGCGGTGACAATATCAGCTTTCAGGCGATCGACCCGTGCCTGATAACGCCCTGGATTAAGCTTAAACAGAACCTCGCCTTTTTTGATTAGCGTATTCTTCTTATCCGTCACTTCTGTCACTACACCCGTTACCTGCGGCACCACGGGAATAGAAATTACCGCCTTTTGTGCCTTAAATGTATACGGATGGTTATAATTCATCAGTAATATAAGCCCGCAAACAATGAATATACCGCCTAATGCTGCGGTAGGAACTGTCCATTTATTTACAGGAATTTTAAAAATTTTAAATATTGACCATGCACACGCCACATAGGTCAGAACAATTAGTAAATCCATCGATATTACTCCGCCGGAGAGGTCTTGGCCTCACCCAGTTTCTTTTCCAGATCCGCAACCCTTGCCTGAAGCTGGATCAGGGAAGAATCCGCGCTCTGCATACCCCATCCGCGCTCCGGACGATAAAGCGTTGCCCAGATCCATAAAAAGGGCCAAATAACATGTAAGGTAAACAAACTAACCCAACCCGCAACATGTATTGCGTCGGCATGAGGATGGTTACGTTTCTTTGCAATGAGATAGGGAATATCATGCAGAATAATAATCCCGTAAAAAATGACCAGGAATACAAAAATAAGCACTCCTAATGCAAAATAATTAAGGAACATATTTGCCTCAGGGATTTAAATTAAGAAATTCAGATGCAATTTGATTTAAACAATAGAGTTGATAATAGTATTGGAATGACCAGACTGGATGCAATTTTCTTATTTATATAACGATATATGGGTTTCTATATATAACATCTAAAGCCTGATAGTATGATGATGTTTTCCTGGAATAGAGCACGTTAATACCTGACCAGCTACCCTTGGCACAAAACTACTCTACGGATATACCTTACTAAATGTTGGTTTCTATACCTGAAACCAACTCATTTGTAACAAAAATGTCGGCATTACTCACATCTTATTAACCAAAGCAATAATGTGCACACTAACTATATTTACTTGCAATGACTGCTATTTTTTACTCTTTTGATGTGTTACATAACCCCTTCATTTATATTTCAAATGATAAAAGTTACTCCACCTTTTCCCCATTAAAATGTATTTATCCATCTAAATGGCTTAACCATAAAAATAACATTTAATAATATAATATTACTATTTATGTAAGTGATGATTTCTTTTTCATTAAGAATCAAAAATGTTTAATTCCATATTTTGCTGCATTTACACCAATAATGTGACAAACTTCAAACTTTCAACATTTATGTTCTTGCATGATAACAAATATAAGACTACTTACCTTTCTACAATGTTTTATCTACTTTTTACGGCAAATAGGTACAAGGAGTTTGTTATGTCCGTTGAGTTTATGGAAAAGTTAAATCAACTAGCTTCAAAAATAAAACAGCAATCTGGAGCTACTGAAACTGAGGAAGCAACAAAGAATGCTTTTGTTATGCCATTTATTAATAATGTACTTGGCTACGATGTTTTTGACCCTACGGAAGTCATTCCAGAATTCGTATGTGACGTAGGTACTAAAAAAGGCGAAAAAATAGACTATGCCATCCTAAAAAATGGTGAAGTTCAAATTCTAATTGAGTGCAAGAAAATTGGAGAACCTCTCAACATAAATCATGCCTCACAACTTTTTCGCTACTTTCATGTAACTAACGCCAGAATTTCAATACTAACGAATGGGCAGGAGTATAAGTTTTTCACTGACTTAGATGCTCCGAATAAAATGGATGAAAAACCATTTCTCGAGATCAATCTTCTTGATTTAGATGAAATGGTCATCCCTGAAATAAAGAAACTAACCAAATCAGCATTTGACCTCGAGTCGATACTGAATGCCGCTGGTGAATTAAAGTATGTGAGTTTAATAAAAAAACACCTTCATACGCAACTGAATAATCCTGAAGAGGATTTCGTAAAATTCTTTGCATCAAGAATATATGAAGGAATGTTGACACAGAAGGTTAGAGAAACATTTACGATACTAACCAAAAAAGCGGCGACTCAATATATCAATGCTCAGGTAAATGAAAGATTAAAATCAGCCATTGGTGGAAATGTAATTCAGGTTCAGGAATCAACAAATCCGACGAACGAGACTGACACTCCTACTAACATTATAAAAGATGAGAGTGATATTATTACAACAATGGACGAACTTGAAGGGTTTCACATTGTTAAAGCAATAACTCGGACAGTAATTGATGCACCTAGGATAATGCACAGAGATACAAAAAGCTATTTTGGTATCTTAATAGATGACAATAATAGAAAACCACTTTGTCGACTTCATTTTAATCGAAATCAAAAATACATTGGAATATTCGATCTAGAGAAAAATGAAACTCGCCATCCAATTGAATCATTGGATGACATTTATAAATTCAGCACTGAGCTACAAGCTACAGCCGCATTATATAACTAATAGATAATAGGCAGTATTAATACTGCCTATTTATACTATATTAAAACAGCCCCAGTGGTTTATCAGAGTAGCTCACCAGCAGGCACTTGGTTTGCTGATAATGTTCAAGCATCATCTTATGCGTCTCGCGCCCGATGCCCGACTGCTTATAGCCACCAAACGCCGCATGTGCCGGATACGCATGGTAACAGTTGGTCCAAACTCGCCCCGCCTGGATCCCACGTCCCATTTTGTACGCCAGATTTCCATTACGACTCCAGACGCCAGCGCCAAGCCCATATTGGGTGTCATTAGCGATTTCCAGCGCCTCTTCCATGGTTTTAAACGTTGTGACAGCCAGCACCGGCCCGAAGATCTCCTCCTGGAAAACCCGCATGTTATTCTTACCAAACAGAATGGTTGGTTCGAGGTAGTACCCCTCTTTTAACTCGCCATCCAGCTGCTTGCGCCGCCCGCCGGTGAGAACATCTGCTCCTTCTTTCTTACCAATGTCGATGTAATTCAGAATAGTTTCCAGTTGACCATGCGACACCTGCGCGCCCATTTGCGTCACGCTGTCTAACGGGTTGCCGCTACGGATACTTTCCACCCGACGAATGGCTCTTTCCATAAAACGTTCATAAATGGATTCCTGAACCAGCGCACGACTCGGACAGGTACACACTTCGCCCTGGTTGAAGGCAAACAATGCAAAACCTTCCAGCGCTTTGTCAAAGAACGCATCTTCTTCATCCATCACGTCCGCGAAGAAGATATTGGGTGATTTCCCGCCCAGTTCCAGCGTGACAGGAATAATGTTCTGCGTGGCGTACTGCATGATCTGCTGCCCAACTTCCGTTGAGCCGGTAAACGCCACTTTCGCAATACGTTTTGACGTCGCCAGATACTCACCGATCTCCCCACCCGCGCCGTTTACCACGTTCACCACGCCAGGCGGGAGCAGATCGCCGATGACTTCCATCAGCAACAGTACGGACAGCGGCGTCAGGCGCGCAGGTTTAAGCACCACGCAGTTACCCGCCGCCAGCGCGGGTGCCATCTTCCAGCTGGCCATCAGCAGCGGGAAGTTCCACGGGATAATTTGCCCTACCACGCCAAGAGGTTCATGGAAGTGATAAGCCACGGTTTCGCTATCAACCTCGCTGATTCCCCCTTCCTGCGCACGAATACAGGAGGCAAAATAGCGGAAATGGTCAATTGCCAGCGGCACATCGGCCGCGCTGGTTTCGCGGATGGGTTTACCGTTATCCCAGGTTTCGGCCGTTGCCAGCAGCTCCAGATTTTGCTCCATACGATCGGCAATTTTGAACAAAATCGCCGCCCTGTCCTGCACGGAAGTCTGCGCCCATTTATCTTTTACTTTATGCGCGGCATCCAGTGCCAGATCGATGTCCTTTTTGCCGGAAGAGGCCACTTCGCACAGTAATTGCCCGGTTACCGGCGTCAGGTTTTGGTAATACTCGCCGTCCACCGGGGCAACCCAGTCACCACCGATAAAGTTATCGTATCGGGCTTTTAACTTCAGGGGGTAACCATACTCGCCGGGGTAAATACGCGTTGAAGGGGGGTTATTGGTCATGACCGTCTCCTTGCTGTAGGGGTACTACAAGGGTAGACGGGACTGGCGAATTATTCGCCAGCCTTTTACTGCTTTACGACAGGTATCACGAATTACATGGCAGCACGATAAATCGCCATGATTTCTTCATGTGTCGCCTGAATCGGGTTAGTGAAACCACAGGCATCTTTCAGGGCATTAGTCGCCAGAACGGCAAAATCTTCTTCCTTCACGTTCAGCTCACGCAGACCGGCCGGAATATTCACTTTCTGCGCCAGTTCGCGGATCGCCGCGATGCAGGCTTCTGCCCCTTGCTCTTCGCTCAGACCAGCAACGTTCACACCCATTGCCGAGGCGCAATCGCGCAGGCGGGCGGCAGCAACTTTACTATTAAATACCTGTACATGCGGCAGCAGTACGGCATTACATACTCCGTGTGGCAGATCGTAGAAGCCACCCAGCTGGTGCGCCATTGCATGCACGTAGCCAAGAGAGGCATTGTTAAAGGCCATACCTGCGAGGAACTGCGCATAGGCCATGGCTTCGCGCGCCTGAGCATTACTGCCCTCTTCAACGGCGACCGGCAGGTTTTGCGCAATCATGGTGACCGCTTTCAGCGCACATGCATCGGTAATCGGCGTGGCAGCAATCGACACGTAAGCTTCGATAGCGTGGGTTAACGCATCCATACCGGTAGCCGCCGTCAGAGACTTCGGCATGCCGACCATCAGCGAGGAGTCGTTAACCGACAGCAGCGGCGTAACGTGCTTATCCACAATCGCCATTTTAATATGGCGTACTTCATCGGTGATGATACAGAAGCGGGTCATTTCAGATGCCGTACCCGCCGTGGTGTTGATGGCGATCATCGGCAACTGCGGTTTTGCAGAACGGTCTACACCTTCGTAATCGCGAATATCGCCACCGTTAGCCGCCACCAGCGCAATACCTTTTGCACAATCGTGTGGAGAACCGCCACCGAGAGAAATAACGCTATCACAGTCGTTTTCAGTCAACATTTGCAGGCCAGCGGCAACGTTGATGGTCGTGGGATTAGGATGCGTACCGTCGTAAATTACGCTGAAAATATCACGTTCCTGTAATGCTTTTTGAATCTCGCCAGCCATACCTAATTTCGTTAGCATGGCATCCGTGACAATCAGCGTACGGCGAAAACCATATTCCGCCATTGTATTCATTGCGTCTTTTAATGAATCAGCGCCGATTACATTCACGGAGGGAATAAAAAATGTTGAAGCAGCCATTGTACGATCCTTAATTACTCTAAAAGAGTCAGGAAGCATACGAGTGAAATATCCAACAGAATATGATCATGGTTGTTATTTTAATAACAACCAAAATTAAAAAGCACATTAGGTTCATAATCTAATGTGCTTATTTCAATCAATATCTATTTTGTATTAATTCATTTAATTCCTGAATTAATTGTTTCATTACTTTTCGGGGAACAGCAATGCATCGCGTAATAAATGATCATTTCCCCGACGGCGAGTAAAACCAATGCGGTCAAAATATTCCAGAATCTGAATAGCCAATTTGCGCCCGATGTTAAGCCTGTCGCGAAAATCAGCGGCACATGTCGATCCCCTTTCCTGATCCAGTTCGCGGATCATATTGGCAAAGGCCACTATCCGATCGTTACGGTAATAACGATCTTTCACGATCGCGGTGATGATGCCTTGCTGCGCCGCTTGTCGTAACACCACACGCATCATTTGCTCATCCGTGCCCGTCTGTTTTGCCAGGTCGCGCACCCACCACGGCTCATCGCCAAAAAGCGGTTCTGCTTTTTGCCAGATAGCCTGCTGCTCATCGCTGAAACCGGCCTTGTGATCGGGCAAATGCAGCCAGCCATGATGACTATGGATGACGCCGCTCTCGCGCATCTTTTCAATCAGCAGCAGGACCAGCGCTTCATCTTCCATCGGCAAAGCCATCCGGCGCAGGCGTTCGCGCCCAGGTCCAGGCTCATCGCGGTGCTGGTCGTGGTAAGTCGCCAGCGTATCGAGGATTTTGCGCTGCCAGCGCGCTGCAACAGTGGCATCCAACAGACTGTATCCCGCCTGAATAAAACCATGCTGCTCGATCAACGGACGCATGCCGTTACCGTTGAGCTGACGCGCCCAGGCGAAGTCGGGAATATTTACCGCTCCACGCGTCAGGTGCAGCGCCAGAGCGTCACCATCACTCTGTGCGTTTTCCAACGCCGACAGCCACTGCAAATATTCCGGCTTACGCTTCCCGCGACGCGGCGGATTGAGCGTGACCACGCGCGCACCGGCCAGCGTCGTGCGAGCCGAAATATCACGCAGCACCAGACGGTCGTTATCGGCGAGCCAGAGTGGTGTATCAAACACCAGCTCCGCCAGCGTCCCTTCAAGCAGCGAGATTCTCCCGGTGACGTGGCTAGCCGCGTGGTGAATATGCAACGGTTGCCACTGCATCAGCGGCGCGGCATGTTCTAAAGAGACAATCACGCGGGTAAACGCCTCTGGCGGCGCATCAGCAAGCAGCCAGTCGCCGCGGTTAAGTTCTTCTTTTTGCGCATCACCGGCAATATTTAGCGCAATACGTTGTCCCGCCTGCGCGCGATCGGTGGCCTGATTTTGTGCATGCAGGCTACGTACGCGCATCGGTTTGTTGACGCCCGTGAGCCACAGTGTGTCACCGACATTCACTTCACCGCTGAGCGCCGTCCCGGTCACCACCAGTCCCGCGCCTTTGACCGTAAAGGCACGGTCAATCGCCAGGCGGAAGCTGTGATCGCGGGCATGCTCGCGCGACGTTAATTGCAGCAAATGTTCGCGCAGTTCCTCGATGCCACGGCCTTCACTGGCGGCAGTGACGAAAAGCACCGACTCCGCGAAACCATAATTCCCCAGCGTGGCCTTAATCTCCGCACGCACCTCTTCAATTCTTGCTTCGTCCACGCGGTCGGCTTTCGTAAGTGCCACGGTGATCTGCGGATTACCCGTCAGTTGCAGAATTTGCAAATGCTCACGCGTTTGCGCCATCACGCCGTCATCACACGCCACCACCAGCAGCGCGTGATCAATCCCGCCAACACCCGCCAGCATGTTAGACAGAAACTTTTCGTGTCCGGGTACATCGATAAATCCCAGTATCCGCCCGTCCGGCTGCGGCCAGTAGGCATAGCCGAGATCGATGGTCATGCCGCGCTTTTTTTCTTCCGGCAGACGGTCGGCATTCACGCCGGTAATCGCCTGTAATAACGTTGTTTTTCCGTGGTCAACGTGTCCGGCGGTTGCAATAATCATTTCAGCATCATCTCCATAAACCGGGTCTCGTCTTCAAGGCAGCGCAGATCCAGCCACATGCGGCCATCATAAATCCGGCCAATGATCGGCACGGGCAGTGCACGCCAACGGGCGGCCAGTGCTTCGAGGCGGCTACCGCGCCCGTCATGGGGGGTAAAGGTTAATGCCGCGCTGGGCAGCCTATCAACCGGTAGCGAGCCGCTGCCAATTTGCGACAGGCAAGGCATGACGTTCAGGGCGAATTCGTCACCGTAATGCTCGGCAAGCCGTGCCTGTAAGTGTTGGGCCTGCGCGTGGACAGCCTCCTGCGAGCGAGTGAGCTGGCGTAACGTCGGCAACTTCTGCGCCAGCGCTTCCGGGTGCAGGTAGAGCCGCAGCGTCGCTTCCAGCGCAGCCAGTGTCATTTTATCAGCCCGTAATGCGCGTTTCAGCGGATGGCTCTGTAAGCGAGCGATCATCTCTTTTTTACCGACGATAATCCCGGCCTGCGGCCCACCCAGTAATTTATCGCCAGAGAAGCTCACCAGACTGACGCCAGCGGCAATCAGCTGTTGCGGCATCGGTTCCTGCGGTAATCCATACTGGCTGAGATCGACCAGTGAGCCGCTGCCGAGATCCGCCACCACCGGCACATCCACTTCCTTGCCAATAGCGGCCAGTTCAGCCTCATCCACCGACTTCGTAAAGCCTTCAATACTGTAATTACTGGTATGGACTTTCATCAGCAGAGCGGTATTTTCATTCACCGCCTGACGGTAATCTTTCGCATGGGTCCGGTTGGTGGTACCGACTTCGCGCAGAACACATCCGGCCTGGCACATCACGTCCGGAATACGAAACGCGCCGCCAATTTCCACCAGCTCACCGCGCGAAACGACCACCTCTTTGCCGTTGGCCGTGGCGGCCAGCATCAGTAAAACCGCTGCCGCATTGTTATTGACGATACAGGCGTCCTCCGCTCCCGTCAGACGGCAGAGTAAATCCGCCAGCGCCCGATCCCGATGTCCACGTCCGGCATCATCCAGGCTATATTCCAGCGTCACTGGCGTGCGCATTGCTTGCACCACCGCCTCGATCGCTTCTTCGGCCTGCGACGCTCGCCCAAGGTTGGTATGCAGCACCGTTCCGGTCAGGTTAATCACCGGACGCAGCGCGCTTTGCGATTCTCGTTCCAGCCGGGCGCTGGCTTCTTGCGCCCAGTCCTCACACCATGCCGGGAGCGCGTGCGTGTCGCGAATCGCATCTCTGGCTTCGTCAAGCATATGACGCAGCAGGTCAACCACCCGGGTATGACCGTGAGATTCACGTAAGGCTGGGAAGGCGCTATCGCGCAATAAACGATCGATAGCGGGAAGCTGGCTGTAGAGTGAACGCATGTCGGTTGTCATGAAAGGGCCTGGCTGTTGGTGGCCCTCTCCACCGCGGAGAGGGCTATCGATATAGGAAGGATTGTACCGTGACTTTGCTCAGGCAGGTATTATCTGCATCAAGCCTTTGGCGGTTCTGTGCGGGCAAAACTTTCGCGTTGAAAAAGCGTTTCCACCAGTTTGACCAGACGTGGGCGGTCCACACACCAGCCGGGCGCGACCCGACGGAAATTGAGATAACCGACGGCACAGGCAATCGCGATGGTAGCCAGGTTAACCGTATCAGTTTTCAGCGTACCGTCCGCCAGATAGCCTTCCAGCATATCCAGACTGCGGGTGATCTTCTCCCGCTGGCGTAACAGTTCAGTTTCTGACTGCTGCGCGGCGGGGCGAGCCTGCTCGCGCACCGAGACTAATCCCGCATCCATAATACCGTCGGCCAACGCTTCCAGTTGACGAACTTTGAGTGCCGCTAACGGTTCACCCGGTAGCATGGCTGGCGCAATATCCAGCAGCTCGATGTATTCTGCGATGATCGGAGAGTCAAACCAGTACTCACCCTCATCGGTGACCAACGCGGGTACTTTTCCTAGCGGGTTATAACGCGCCACGCCGCTATCCGCGCTATAGGGAAGTTCATTCACAAATTCGAAGGTGATGCCCTTTTCCAGTAACAGAATAGAAATTTTACGCACAAAAGGGCTGGTATAGCTGCCAATGAGTTTCATGCCGGGTCCTTTTTGCCAACAAAAATATCAGTATGGCTCAGGTCGCCGTAAATGGCAGGTGATGACGATCTCAATGATCCAAATAAAGATAATGCATCCAGCTGGTCATGCGCAGCAGCACTTTACGCATCACTGAAACGTGAGCGAAATGGTCGGAATAGACCGCCACCTGAGCATAGATACCGTCCGGCAGCGCATCCACATCGGCATTAGGATCCAACTCAATCGTAGCCAGCACGCCATCGGTACCCGGCACCACAGTTAAGGACTGTAATGCCCCCTGCGCCTGATAAGAACCGCCCGGCACAACCGGAAGAATGGAGGTCAACTTACCGGAGAAAACCTGACCAGGCAGCGCGTTGAAGACCACTTCCGCTTCATCACCCGGTTTAAGACGCAGCAACGAGTTCTGGCGGAATTGCGCCACAATTTGCCGTTTCTGTTCCGGAATAAATACCATCACCGGGCGCAGAGGTAGTGCGGCGGCGTAGGTCCCGGGCCGAATAAGCACCTGCGTAACATAGCCGTTGCTGGGGGCACGGACGATAGTCTGCTCAAGATTGTATTTGGCTTCAGCGAGCTGAGCGCGCAGAGACGCAACCTGAGATTGCTCCCCGTTGACCATACTGTCTAACTGACTCTGAATCTGCGTCTGTTCGGCAACGGAACCTTTTACCAGCGCGTCCTGTGCCAGATAGTTCTGCCGGGCGTTGTCGATATCGCTTTCAGAGAAGGGATTAACCTTCGCCTGGCTGCCCTTCAAATAGCGTTGATAATCTTTATACAGACGATCGCGTTCAGCGGAAACGCGGGTAGTGTTGGCGACGGCTTCAGAAAGTTGGGCTTTCAGATTGTCGATGTTGTGTGTGGCGGTAACAAGATCAGCCTGCAGTCTGTCAACACGTGCCTGATAGCGGCCTGGATCGAGTTTAAATAACACTTCGCCTTTTTTAATCAACTGATTATTTTTATCCGTTACCTCACTAACAATTCCTGTGACTTGCGGAGTGATCGGAATTGAAATAACCGCTTTTTGCGCCGTAAAGGTATACGGGTGGTTATAGTTCATTAATAAGATCAGTCCCGCAACAATGAATACCCCACCTAATGCAGCAGTAGCGAGCGTCCATTGGTTTACCGGAATACGGAATATTTTAAAGATGGCCCAGGCAAAGGCCACATAGGTCAGGACTATCAACAAATCCATGATTAAATCTCCGGAAAGGTGGAGTTATCTGTTTTCTTCTCCCCATCCAGTCTTTTTTCCAACTGGGTGATGCGCTCTGCCAGTGCGGCAATCTCGGGGTCTGGGTCCTTTCCGTTCGACATGATGTGTGATTGCATGCCCCACCCCCGTTCAGGCTGGTAGAGCGTCGCCCAAATCCACAGGAACGGCCATATTGCATGGAGTGTAAACAGGCTAATCCAACCCGCCGTATGAATGGCATCAGCATGAGGATGGTTGCGTTTTTTAGCCATATTATAGGGAATATCGTGAATGGCGATGATTCCGTAAAACAGAACCAGAAAGACGAAGATCAGCACGCCCAGTGCGAAATAATTTAGAAACATACCTGCCTCGAATTCACGCTAATTAGAGTTTTTTTATGCCGGCAGCCGCATGCACCCAGGCTGATGTTTTGAACATAACTGCAGTTTGGGGTTTTCGCCATACCACAAAATAAATATTTTTTCTGGTGAGAAGTTGCTTTGTTTGCAATAAAAATATCGGGGGGTAGAACCTGCTGTAGATCACATCCGAGCAAATGCAGATGAAAATACTTTGCGATCTGCATCACAAAGATTCAACAAACAGCAAAGGATAAAATGTGAATCAGTTCACATTTACCCCCCATTTTTGGTGAATTCTGATCCAGTGATGTTTTTTTGTACCGATATTTTGTGATTAAGATCACATTAACTAACGCCATACACCCTATATTTACGTGACGAATATCACATAAAAGGTCGTCGACTGGACAGTTGAACGATTCAGTGCCAGATTTCGCAGTATCTACAGGGTCCGGCTACCTCCTGCCGCTACATTAACAAACCTCGGGCTTTCAGCCTGCGCGATAGCAAACATAAGAAGGGGTGTTTTTATGTCATCCGATATTAAGATCAAGGTGCAAAGCTTTGGTCGATTCCTCAGCAACATGGTGATGCCAAATATCGGCGCGTTTATCGCGTGGGGTATTATCACCGCATTATTCATTCCGACAGGGTGGTTGCCGAACGAAACGCTGGCGAAGCTTGTCGGTCCTATGATCACCTATCTGCTGCCGCTCCTGATCGGTTATACCGGTGGTAAGCTGGTTGGCGGCGAACGTGGCGGCGTGGTTGGTGCTATCACCACCATGGGCGTTATCGTCGGTGCAGATATGCCAATGTTCCTCGGCGCGATGATCGCAGGTCCGCTGGGCGGCTGGGCTATCAAACATTTCGACAACTGGGTAGACGGTAAGATCAAGTCCGGTTTTGAGATGCTGGTGAATAACTTCTCCGCAGGCATCATCGGGATGATCCTCGCCATTCTGGCATTCCTTGGCATTGGCCCATTGGTTGAAGCACTGTCCAAAATCCTGGCGGCAGGCGTTAACTTCATGGTTGTCCATGACATGCTGCCGCTGGCGTCTATCTTCGTTGAACCGGCGAAAATCCTGTTCCTCAACAACGCCATCAACCACGGTATTTTCTCACCGCTGGGTATTCAGCAGTCCCATGAGATGGGCAAATCCATCTTCTTCCTGATTGAAGCTAACCCGGGTCCGGGTATGGGCGTTCTGCTGGCATACATGTTCTTCGGTCGCGGCAGCGCTAAGCAGTCTGCGGGCGGCGCGGCAATCATCCACTTCCTGGGTGGTATCCACGAAATTTACTTCCCGTACGTGCTGATGAACCCACGTCTGATCCTGGCCGTTATCCTCGGCGGTATGACTGGCGTATTTACCCTGACTATCCTGAACGGCGGTCTGGTTTCTCCGGCCTCTCCGGGTTCTATCCTGGCCGTGCTGGCCATGACGCCGAAGGGCGCTTACTTCGCTAACATCGCTGCTATCTGTGCTGCTATGGCAGTCTCCTTTGTGGTTTCAGCCATTCTGCTGAAAACCAGCAAAGTGAAAGAAGATGATGACATTGATGCCGCAACCCGTCGTATGCACGACATGAAAGCGGAATCCAAAGGCGCATCTCCGCTGGCGGCTGGCGACGTGACCAACGACCTGAGCCATGTGCGTAAAATCATTGTTGCCTGCGATGCCGGTATGGGTTCCAGCGCCATGGGTGCGGGCGTACTGCGTAAGAAAATACAGGATGCAGGTCTGTCTCAGATTTCCGTCACTAACAGCGCGATTAACAATCTGCCGCCGGATGTGGATCTGGTCATTACCCACCGTGACCTGACCGAACGCGCGATGCGCCAGGTGCCTCAGGCACAGCACATTTCGCTGACCAACTTCCTCGACAGCGGCCTGTACTCCAACCTGACCGAACGTCTGGTCGCTGCACAGCGCCACAACGTGAACGAAGAGAAAGTCCGCGATCACCTGAAAGACAGCTTTGAAGAGGGTGATACCCACCTGTTCAAACTGGGTGCGGAGAATATCTTCCTCGGTCGTAAAGCAACTAACAAAGAGGAAGCAATTCGCTTTGCTGGTGAGCAACTGGTGAAAGGCGGTTACGTTGAGCCAGAATACGTCGAGGCGATGCTGGACCGCGAAAAACTGACTCCGACTTACCTCGGCGAGTCCATCGCAGTACCGCACGGGACGGTTGAAGCCAAAGACCGTGTGCTGAAAACCGGTGTGGTGTTCTGCCAGTACCCGGAAGGCGTTCGCTTCGGTGAAGAAGAAGACGATATTGCCCGCCTGGTGATTGGTATCGCAGCACGTAACAACGAGCACATCCAGGTGATTACCAGCCTGACCAACGCGCTGGATGACGAATCCGTGATCGAACGTCTGGCCCATACCACCAGCGTGGATGAAGTTCTGGAGCTGCTGGCGGGTAAAAAAGCTTAACGGTTAAGTATCTCCAAAATAGTTCGAGCTGCAGGAAGGCGGCAACGCAGTGAATCCCCAGGAGCGTACATAAGTACGTGACTGGGGTGAGCGAGGAGAGCCAACGCATCTGCAGTTCGAAATATGAAGGCGATATCCTCTCCCTTGTGGAGAGGGTTAGGTTGAGGGAAAAGCCTCACCCCAGCCCTCTTGGGTAAAAACATTGATGAAGGTTAATACTATGAAAGCATTACATTTTGGCGCAGGTAATATCGGTCGTGGCTTTATCGGCAAACTGCTGGCGGACGCGGGGATACAGCTGACGTTCGCGGATGTAAATCAGGTCGTGCTCGATGCCCTGAATGCCCGTCATAGCTATCAGGTTCATGTCGTAGGTGAAAACGAGCAGGTTGATACCGTCTCCGGCGTCAACGCCGTGAGCAGCATCGGCGATGATGTCGTCGACCTGATTGCCCATGTAGATTTAGTCACTACCGCCGTCGGTCCGGTCGTGCTTGAGCGTATCGCTCCGGCCATCGCCAAAGGGATGGTTAAACGCAAGGCACAGGGCATAGCTACTCCGCTGAATATCATCGCCTGTGAAAACATGGTGCGCGGAACGACCCAGTTGAAAGGCCATGTAATGAACGCGCTGGCAGATGAAGACAAAGCCTGGGTTGAAGAACATATTGGCTTCGTCGATTCCGCCGTGGACCGCATTGTTCCGCCTTCGGCTTCAGCAACCAATGACCCGCTGGAAGTTACCGTAGAAACCTTCAGTGAGTGGATTGTCGACAAAACACAGTTCAAAGGTGAACTACCAAATATCCCAGGAATGGAATTAACTGATAACCTAATGGCATTTGTCGAACGTAAACTCTTCACGCTGAACACCGGGCATGCTATAACCGCGTACCTCGGAAAATTGACCGGTCATCAGACCATCCGTGACGCGATTCTCGACGAGAAAATCCGCGCAGTGGTAAAAGGTGCGATGGAAGAGAGCGGCGCGGTACTGATCAAACGCTATGGTTTTGATGCAGCAAAACATGCGGCATACATTCAGAAAATCCTCGGTCGCTTTGAAAACCCGTATCTGAAAGATGACGTTGAGCGCGTGGGTCGTCAGCCGCTGCGTAAGCTGAGTGCGGGAGATCGTCTGATTAAACCGCTGCTGGGTACGCTGGAGTATGGTTTGCCGCATGCGAATCTGGTTATCGGCATTGCGGCAGCGATGCACTATCGCAGCGAAGAAGATCCGCAGGCACAGGAACTGGCCGCGCTGATTGACGAAAAAGGTCCACAGGCCGCGCTGGCGCAAGTTTCCGGGCTGGATGCCAACAGCGATGTCGTGCTTGAGGCTGTTAACGCGTATAACGCAAAGAAATGATGCAGGACCTGGCGCAGGATATCCTGCGCCTGAATAATAGATTGTCAGATATGCAGGCAATAATGGAACAAACGCAGGCCTTTGAAAATCGTGTGCTTGAGCGTCTGAATGCTGGCAAAACCGTACGCAGCTTCCTCATCACCGCCGTAGAACTGCTCACCGAGGCGGTGAATATTCTTGTGCTTCAGGTATTTCGCAAAGACGACTATGCGGTGAAATATGCTGTAGAACCACTGCTTGACGGCGACGGTCCGCTGGGCGATCTTTCCGTTCGCCTGAAGCTCATCTACGGTCTGGGCGTGCTCAGCCGACCGGAGTATGAAGACGCCGAGCTTCTGATGGCGCTGCGGGAAGAGTTAAACCATGACGGCAATGAATATGCGTTCACCGACGATGAAATTCTTGGTCCGTTTGGCGAACTCCACTGCGTGACGGCACTCCCGCCGCCACCGCAGTTTGATACCTCAGACTCAGGTCTGCACGCGATGCAGATCCAGCGCTACCAGCAGATGGTGCGCTCCACGATGGTACTTTCCCTGACCGAGCTGATTTCTAAAATCAGCTTAAAAAAAGCCTTTCAAAAATAAGACGATGCTTGCTTATTTCTCTTCCTGCTGCGGTCGATAAAGCTGCCGATAGTACGCCAGACGTTGCAGATACAACTGCGCATTCTCCTGCGGTATTTCAGAAGGGACAACGTTGCGTGGCGGTGTTTTATTCAGATACTCGCGAAAAGCCTGGCTTGAAGCCATAAAATCGACCGTCTTATCAATTAGAGCCGAAACGTTCTCACCTATTTTCGCCATAATCTTCCCTCCTCCATGTATTAACCGCGCTCAGCCTGCGCGGTTGATCATTTAAGTTTAGGATCGGTTTGGCAATTACATTAAGGAAAACGTGCTTCACTATGAACCCGCCAACAAAATGCGCCATGGTCGATCTTATCGCTTAAAATTCCTTATTAATCAAAATAGTAATATTTTCATTAGCTGAATAATACTTGCAACATTTGATTATTTATCTTCGATTAGTTGTGAATAATCCCGCTCTGCGCGCATACTATAGGATATTCATCCTATTTTTATCAGAAGCTATCCTATGAAAGAAGTCGAAAAAAACGAAATTAAACGCCTGAGCGATCGTCTGGACGCTATCCGCCACCAGCAGGCCGACCTGTCTCTGGTTGAAGCCGCCGACAAATATGCCGAGCTAGAGCAAGAGAAAGAAACTCTGGAAAACGAGATTGCGCGTCTGCGTGAAGTCCATGGTCAGAAGCTGAGCAAAGAAGCGCAAAAACTGACGAAACTCCCTTTCCGTCGTACCATCACCAAAAAAGAACAGGCCGACATGGGCAAGCTGAAGAAGAGCGTGCGCGGCCTGATTGTCGTTCACCCGATGACCGAGCTTGGCCGTGAAATGGGCCTGAAAGAGATGACGGGCTTCGCGAAGAGCGAGTTCTGATCTCCCACCGGGCAACATCCGCTTGCCCGGTCCTTCACTTCCCCCTCGCAATTGGCCCTACCAATTTTAGCCAGATCATACCAGCACCTCACATTTCATTAAAATGTGCGTACAATACCGTTGCCAATAAGTAACATTTGATTAACCATTCATTGTCATTACCCCTACACAACAATATTGGCAGGGCCACTTTTACACATAATGTGACGAAGATTTGAGCAAAGACTCATTCCATTATGTCGGCGGCCCCCAGGAGACCTGCAATGAATCTCTGGCAACAGAACTACGACCCGGCCGGTAACATCTGGCTTTCCAGTCTGATCGCATCGCTCCCCATCCTGTTCTTTTTCTTCGCCCTGATTAAGCTCAAGCTGAAAGGCTACGTTGCGGCGTCATGGACGGTGGTGATCGCTTTGTCGGTCGCCCTGCTGTTTTACAAAATGCCGGTCGATCACGCTCTGGCATCCGTAGTGTACGGTTTCTTCTACGGTCTGTGGCCAATTGCCTGGATCATTATCGCCGCGGTATTCGTCTATAAAATCTCGGTGAAGACTGGGCAGTTCGACATTATCCGCTCCTCGATACTCTCGATTACCCCAGACCAGCGTCTGCAAATGTTGATTGTCGGTTTCTCCTTTGGGGCATTCCTCGAAGGGGCGGCAGGCTTCGGTGCTCCGGTAGCGATTACCGCCGCGCTGCTGGTTGGCCTTGGCTTTAACCCGCTGTATGCGGCAGGTTTGTGCTTGATCGTAAACACCGCTCCAGTCGCTTTTGGGGCAATGGGCATTCCGATTCTGGTTGCCGGTCAGGTTACCGGGCTGGACAGCTTCGAGATTGGCCAGATGGTGGGCCGTCAACTGCCGTTCCTGACCATTATCGTGCTGTTCTGGATTATGGCGATTATGGATGGCTGGCGTGGTGTCAAAGAAACCTGGCCTGCGGTGATGGTCGCTGGCGGCTCGTTTGCTATCGCGCAGTATCTCAGCTCTAACTTTATCGGACCGGAACTGCCGGACATCATCTCTTCTCTGGTTTCCCTGGTCTGTCTGACGCTGTTCCTGAAGCGCTGGCAGCCGGTACGCATCTTCCGCTTTGGTGATATGGGCGCTTCGCAGGTCGATATGGATCTGTCGCGCACCCGCTACACCGCCGGGCAAATCATCCGCGCCTGGTCGCCGTTCCTGTTCCTGACAGCTACCGTCACGCTGTGGAGTATACCGCCGTTTAAAGCGCTGTTTGCGCCAGGCGGCGCGATGTACCACTGGGTAGTCAATATTCCGGTTCCGTTCCTCGACAAGCTGGTTGCCCGTATGCCGCCGGTCGTACACGAAGCCACAGCCTACGCGGCGGTGTACAAATTTGACTGGTTCTCCGCGACCGGTACCGCAATACTGTTTGCCGCCCTGCTGTCCATCGTCTGGCTGAAGATGAAGCCGTCTGCTGCGCTTCAGACCTTTGGTAGCACGCTGAAAGATCTGGCGCTACCTATCTACTCCATCGGGATGGTGCTGGCATTCGCCTTTATCTCTAACTACTCCGGGCTTTCATCCACCCTGGCATTGGCCCTGGCGCACACCGGCAGCGCATTTACCTTCTTTTCGCCGTTCCTCGGCTGGCTGGGGGTATTCCTGACTGGATCCGACACCTCATCAAACGCACTGTTTGCCGCCCTACAGGCCACGGCCGCTCAGCAAATCGGCGTTTCGGATGTATTGATGGTGGCTGCAAATACCACCGGCGGCGTGACCGGAAAGATGATCTCTCCGCAATCTATCGCTATCGCCTGTGCGGCAGTGGGATTAGTGGGAAAAGAGTCTGACCTGTTCCGCTTTACCGTGAAGCACAGTCTGATTTTCACCTGCATGGTGGGTGTGATTACCACACTGCAGGCCTATGTCTTAACCTGGATGATTCCATGATAGTGATGCCCAGACGCTTGTCAGACGAGGTCGCATCTCGTGTGCGGGCGCTGATTGAAGAACAACAGCTGGAAGCGGGCATGAAGTTGCCCGCTGAGCGCCAGCTGGCCGTACAGCTTGGCGTGTCGCGCAATTCGCTACGCGAGGCGCTAGCAAAGCTGGTAAGTGAAGGCGTGCTGATTAGCCGTCGTGGCGGTGGGACGTTTATCCGCTGGCAGCATGAAGCGTGGTCCGAACAAAACATTGTTCAGCCACTGAAAAGCCTGATGGCGGATGACCCTGATTACAGCTTCGATATTCTCGAAGCCCGCCACGCCATCGAAGCCAGTACCGCCTGGCACGCAGCGATGCGTGCCACTGCTGCCGACAAAGAGAAGATCAGGCTCTGTTTCGAGGCCACACAAAGCGAAGATCCAGATCTCGCCTCGCAGGCAGACGTTCGCTTTCATCTCGCCATTGCAGAGGCCTCACACAACGTGGTGCTGTTACAGACCATGCGCGGTTTCTTCGACGTATTGCAGTCTTCGGTGAAACAGAGCCGCCAGCGTATGTACCTCGTGCCGCCCGTATTTTCACAACTGACGGCACAGCATCAGGCCGTACTGGATGCGATTGTTGCCGGAGATGCCGACGGCGCGCGTAAAGCGATGATGGCGCACCTCAGTTTTGTCCACACCACGATTAAACGATTTGATGAAGATCAGGCCCGCCAGGCGCGAATCACCCGCCTGCCCGGTGACCCTGGTGAGAATAGCAGGGAGAACAACACATGATTATTTCAGCAGCCAGCGACTATCGCGCCGCAGCCCAGCGCATCCTACCCCCCTTCTTGTTCCACTATATTGACGGTGGGGCGTATGCAGAGCACACTTTGCGCCGTAACGTGGCAGACCTGTCGGAGGTGGCCCTTCGCCAGCGCGTGCTGAAGAATATGTCCGACCTGAGCCTGGAGACAAAACTGTTCGACGAAACGCTCTCCATGCCGGTGGCCCTTGCACCTGTCGGTCTGTGCGGCATGTATGCGCGTCGGGGCGAAGTTCAGGCCGCCGCCGCCGCTGATGCCAAAGGCATTCCGTTTACGCTTTCCACAGTATCCGTATGCCCGATTGAAGAAGTCGCCCCGACTATCAAGCGTCCGATGTGGTTTCAGCTGTATGTTCTGCGCGATCGCGGCTTTATGCGTAACGCCCTGGAACGAGCTAAAGCGGCAGGTTGCTCCACGCTGGTCTTTACCGTCGATATGCCAACACCTGGCGCACGCTACCGTGATGCCCATTCCGGGATGAGCGGCCCAAATGCGGCACTACGCCGCTACTGGCAGGCAGTCACCCATCCACAATGGGCATGGGACGTTGGCCTGAACGGTCGCCCGCATGATTTAGGCAATATCTCGACCTATCTTGGCAAACCCACCGGCCTTGAAGACTACATCGGCTGGCTGGCGAATAATTTCGATCCGTCGATTTCCTGGAAAGACCTCGAGTGGATCCGCGAATTTTGGGATGGTCCGATGGTGATCAAAGGGATCCTCGATCCTGAAGATGCTCGCGACGCCGTACGCTTCGGCGCTGATGGCATCGTTGTCTCTAACCACGGTGGTCGCCAGTTAGACGGCGTGCTGTCTTCAGCTCGCGCGTTACCCGATATTGCCGATGCGGTAAAAGGCGATATCACCATTCTGGCAGACAGCGGGATCCGCAACGGTCTGGACGTCGTACGCATGATTGCGCTGGGTGCGGATAGTGTTCTGCTGGGACGTGCTTATCTGTACGCGCTGGCAACCCACGGTCAGGCCGGGGTAGCGAATCTGCTGAATCTGATCGAGAAAGAGATGAAGGTGGCAATGACCCTGACCGGTGCAAAATCGATTAGCGAAATCAGTCATGATTCGCTGGTACAAGAACTGGGAAAAAACCTGCCTGCTGCGCTGGCACCTCTGGTTCAGGGTAGCGCGGCGTAACAATATCCCCATAAAACCCACTTTCTGCATGGTCGGTCTGTTCTCAGTCCGGCCATTTTTTATCCAAAAATAACGACCAGTTAACATTTATAACCAATATATTTGACAACTTTTTATCCACCTGTCAGATGTATATACAAGCTAATACAAGGGCGAAATATACAGATAACAACCATCATAACGGGCGAGGGTAACATGGCTTATTCCGGAAAAGTGAATATCCAGCAGGCGATAGATGACAGTCCTTTTTCGCGCTTCCACTGGGTCATTATTGTCCTGGGTTTTCTGGTCCTGGCCATCGACGGCTTCGATACGGCGGCGATGGGCTATATTGCGCCCACGCTCTCAGCCGACTGGGGCATCAAGAAACAGGATCTCGGACCGGTGTTAAGCGCCGCGCTATTGGGCCTGTCATTTGGTGCACTGCTGGCCGGGCCGATTTCCGATCGTATGGGCCGTAAACGCGTGCTGGTCTTTTCCTGTCTGTTTTTTGGCCTCGCCAGTCTGGGAACTGCCTATGCCCAGACGCTGAATATGCTCACATTTTGGCGCTTTCTCACCGGGCTGGGTCTTGGCGCGGCAATGCCCAATGCCATCACCCTGGTGTCAGAATTTGCACCAAAACGCTGTCGTTCAATGGCGATTAACACCATGTACTGCGGCTTTCCGTTAGGGGCTGCAGGCGGCGGGGTGATCTCCTCCTGGCTTATCCCCAACTACGGCTGGCACAGCGTCCTGCTTGCCGGTGCGATCGCCCCGCTGGCCCTCACCGTATTGTTGGTGCTGTTCCTGCCGGAGTCGGTGAAGTATCTGGTTCACCGCGGTAAAGGGGTTGCACAGGTTAAACGCATTGCTCAACGCTTTATATCGGGAAGTCTGGAACAGGTTACCCAGTTTTATCTGGATGAAGACCGCGTCACGGTCAAAAAAGGCAGCGTGGCACAGCTATTCAGTATGCCCTGGCTGCCGGGCACGCTGATGCTCTGGATGACCTACTTTATGGGATTGGTTATCTATTACGTGCTGCTGAGCTGGATGCCAACGCTGATGCTGGGAATGGGCTATCCGCTGGCTGAATCCGCCTGGCTGACGTCACTGTTTACCTTCGGCGGTACTGCGGGGATCCTGCTGGCCGGTTGGTTAATGGATCGCTGGGAAGCACATAAAGTGGTGTCACTTGGCTTTATTCTGACGATGCTGTTTGCCCTCGCTCTCGGGTTTGAACATAACCATATCATCCTGTTCGGCGCACTGATCTTCCTGATGGGGATTACCATGAACGGCGCGCAGTCCGGGCTGCAGACGCTGGCCGCCACGTTTTATCCAACCCACTGCCGCGCAACGGGCATTGCCTGGATGCAGGGCGTGGGCCGCTTCGGTGGCGTAGCCGGAACGATGATGAGCGCCCAGTTGCTTTCCCTGCAATGGCAGGCAGACAGTATATTAATGTTCCTCAGCCTTCCGGCGCTGGTTGCGGCTGCCGCAACGATTTACAAACTGCAACGCTATAAACCGCACGCGCTGACCGTCGCATAGTACCCGCTCTTTCTGCTATTCTGCCCCCCGTTATCAAGGGGGCAGTATGCTTAACATCGTTTTATTCGAACCAGAAATCCCGCCAAATACCGGCAATATTATCCGTCTTTGCGCCAACACCGGCTTTCGTCTGCATATTATTGAGCCAATGGGCTTTACCTGGGACGACAAGCGCCTGCGTCGCGCGGGGCTGGATTACCATGAGTTTACCGCCGTGCTGCGCCACCCTGATTACGCCAGCTTCGTCGCAGCAGAAAATCCGCAACGTCTGTTTGCCCTGACCACCAAAGGTACGCCAGCGCATAGCGCGGTAAGCTATCAGGACGGGGATTATCTGATGTTTGGCCCGGAAACTCGCGGTCTGCCACCCAGCATCCTCGACGCGCTGCCAGCCGAACAAAAAATTCGAATTCCGATGATGCCGGACAGTCGCAGCATGAACCTGTCAAATGCGGTGTCGGTGGTGGTGTATGAGGCCTGGCGCCAGTTAGGTTATCCCGGCGCGGTATTGCGTAGTTGATTTTTGTCGGATGGCGGCTGACGCCTTATCCGACCTACGAGATTTGTAGGCCCGGTAAGCACTGCGCCGCCGGGCATAGCTCGAAATCAGATGCCATCACCGTATTCGAAAGTATGATGAATCCCGTTGAAATGCTGATCCATATCCATAGACGGTTTATCGCTGTCAGGCTTACCGACGATGCGTGCAGGTACGCCTGCCGCAGTGGTATGCGGGGGTACCGGTTGTAAAACCACGGAGCCTGCGCCAATCTTCGCGCCGCGCCCGACTTCAATGTTGCCGAGAATTTTTGCCCCCGCGCCAATCATTACACCTTCACGAATTTTCGGATGACGATCGCCGCCGGCTTTACCGGTCCCGCCTAGCGTGACGGATTGCAGAATAGAGACATCATTTTCAATCACTGCCGTTTCACCGACCACAATGCCGGTTGCGTGATCGAGCATAATCCCACGGCCAATTTTTGCCGCCGGATGAATGTCTACCTGGAAGGTAACGGACACCTGATTTTGCAGGAAGATCGCCAGCGCCTGACGCCCCTGATGCCACAGCCAGTGACCGATACGGTAGGCCTGAAGCGCATGAAAACCCTTCAGGTACAGAAGTGGGGTGGAATATTTATCGACAGCCGGGTCACGCGTACGTACCGCCTGAATATCACAGGCCGCTGAGGCAATCATTTCAGGATCGGCGGCATAGGCCTCTTCCACGACTTCGCGAATCGCAATGGCGGGCATGATTGGAGAAGCAAGTTTATTCGCCAGCATATAGCTTAGCGCACTGCCGAGATTTTCATGTTTGAGCAGCGTTGCGTGGTAAAAACTGGCCAACATTGGCTCACATTCCGCCAGTGCCCGGGCTTCCGCTTTAATGTTTTTCCAGACGATATCCAGTTCTTCACACGGCATTGCGTACTCCAGAAGGTAGCAAAACGACCGACCCGTTCTTCGCGGGTCGGGTCGTTAGATTGAAACGGTTCCTTACGGCTAGTGGCTGCTTCGCTCGTCCTTGCGCGCACGACCTAATAACGTCAATGCTGCCTCGCGCGCGTTTTTTCCGCAATACAATACTTGATAAATTTCCTCGGTTATTGGCATCTCGACACCAAAACGGTGCGCCAATTCACGAACTTCTTTCGTATTGCGGTAGCCTTCAACCACCTGACCAATCTTGTCCTGCGCGCCCTGCACGTCCATACCCTGGCCGAGCATCATGCCAAAACGACGGTTACGCGACTGGTTGTCGGTACAGGTCAGCACCAGATCGCCTAAACCCGCCATCCCCATAAAGGTGGCAGGATCGGCACCCAGCGCCGCGCCAAGGCGAGACATTTCGGTCAGTCCACGGGTGATCAATGCGGTACGCGCATTCGCGCCAAAACCGATGCCGTCAGACATCCCCGCACCAATCGCAATGACGTTTTTCACCGCGCCGCCAAGCTGCACGCCAATGAAATCCGGGTTGCTGTAAACGCGAAAGCTTTTGCCGCAGTGCAGCAACTGCTGGAGATCGTCAGCAAAGGCGTCGTCCGTCGAGGCCAGAGAAATCGCCGTCGGCATGCCCGCAGCCAGCTCTTTGGCGAACGTCGGGCCGGAAATAACCGCCAGTGGAATTGAGTCCCCCAGCGCTTCACGCGCGACGTCCTGCAGCAGACGCCCCGTTTCCGCCTCCAGACCTTTTGTCGCCCAGACCAGTCGTGCGTCAGGACGCATCAATGGTTTGATGTTTCGCAGCACTTCGCCAAAGACGTGGCTCGGCACCACCACCAGAATATTACGACTGGCGGCCAGCGCAGTGGCTAAATCACTTTCCAGGCGCAGTGTGTCAGGAAAAGGCACATCAGGGAGGAACGCGACGTTGCAGCGATCGTGCTCAAGGGTCGCGATATGTTTCGGATCATGGCCCCACAGGACAACCTGATGGCCATTTCTTGCCAGGGTGATGGCAAGAGCGGTGCCGTACGAGCCGGCACCAATCACAGTCATTGAAGCATTACTTTGGTTCATCAGGCATCCTGATGTTCTTCAGTACCTTCGCCAGCCTGCTGCTGTAAATAGTTCATGAACAGCGCATCAAAGTTGACCGGCGCAAGGTTCAGTTGCGGGAACGTACCGCGTGATACCAGGCTGGTGATGCATTCACGGGCATACGGGAACAGAATGTTCGGGCAGTATGCGCCCAGGCAATGCGCCATCTGAGTCCCTTCGATACCACTGATGGAGAAAATACCGCCCTGCTGAACTTCGCACAGGAACGCAGTTTCTTCACCAAGAGAAGCCGTTACAGTGACACGCAGCACTACTTCATACACGTCATCTGCCAGTTGGGTAGATGCGGTATCAAGATCAAGTTTAACCTCTGGCTGCCAATCTTTCTGGAAAACATGCGGTGCATTTGGCGCTTCGAAAGACACATCCTTGGTATAGATACGTTGGATCTGGAAAGCCATTTCAGTGTTATTTTGTTCTGACATGTTTAGAAAACCCTTAGTGTTGTCCTTTAAATACTTTCAGTACGCCTTATCGCAGCAGGGGATCCAGTCCACCACGCGCATCCAACGCATACAAGTCGTCACAACCGCCAATGTGCTGTGCATCAATAAAAATCTGCGGAACCGTCGTACGGCCACTGCGCTTGATCATCTCTTCACGCTTCACGGCATCGCCGTCAATCGGAAGCTCCTGGAAACTCACACCCTTGCTGTTCAACAGCGCTTTTGCGCGATGGCAAAACGGGCAGGTTGCTTTGGTGTAGATCTCAATATTGGCCATGACTTATCTCCAGTGTTCTTTTTACCCTGCGGCATGAAAGAAGATGGGTAAATTACTTGCCGCGAACCAGTGGCAGATTCTCACCACTCCAGCCCGCTACGCCGTCTTTCAGTACGGATACTTGCTCAAAACCGGCTTTAATCAGCGCAGTTGCTGAATCCTGGCACTGCATGCCTGAACCATCAACCACAATCACAGGTTTGTTTTTGTGTTTTTCAAGTTCGCCAAAATTGTTGGCTTTGATTTCGCTCGGCAGCAGGTTAGTGGAGCCTGCGATATGGCCTTTGCGGAAGTCGTCGCGCTGGCGTAAATCCACAACAACGGCGTCTTCTTTGTTGATAAGACGTGTAGCTTCGCCGCGAGTAATCACCTTCACTTTTGAGGTCAGGCTCTTAAACGTGGTAAATAATACAGCCGCCAGTAACGCAATCCAGGCGATACTCAAGACAGGGTGGCGACTAACAAATTGCATAATTTCTTGCATGGGGGGTAACAACTCCCGACTCAGTGATTAAAAAAACCAGGAAAGGAGTATACCTGCGCGTTGGCGCAAATACAGCCAGAGCGTGCATTGGATTGCATTTTTGCGGGGCGCTACGGAAAAAAAATGTAAATCGGTGTTCCCCTTAGCACGCGATCCCCCATTATTTGATCTTCGGGGGCTACTTTATCGATTCAGCTGTAGTAAAATTACGCAATTATTTTTTATCTCTTGAGTGTGAGGTTGTCGCAATGTCGGTTTCTAAAAAACCTATGGTACTGGTGATTCTGGATGGCTACGGCTATCGCGAAGACAGCCAGGATAACGCCATTTTTAGTGCTAAAACCCCGGTAATGGATGCGCTGTGGGCAAAACGTCCGCATACCCTGATTGATGCGTCCGGTCTGGAAGTCGGCCTGCCCGATCGCCAGATGGGCAACTCCGAAGTGGGTCACGTAAACCTGGGCGCGGGCCGTATCGTGTATCAGGACCTTACCCGTCTGGACGTTGAAATCAAAGAACGTACTTTCTTCGCTAACCCGGTGCTGACCAACGCGGTCGACCAGGCAAAGAATGCCGGAAAAGCGGTACACATCATGGGTCTGCTCTCTGCTGGCGGCGTTCACAGCCACGAAGATCACATCATGGCGATGGTAGAAATGGCCGCTGAACGCGGCGCTGAAAAAATCTATCTGCACGCTTTCCTTGATGGTCGTGATACCCCGCCGCGCAGCGCTGAACATTCACTGCAGAAATTCGAAGAGAAATTTGCCGCGCTGGGCAAAGGCCGAGTAGCGTCCATCATCGGTCGTTACTACGCTATGGACCGCGACAACCGTTGGGATCGCGTAGAACAGGCTTACGATCTGATGACGCTGGCGAAGGGCGAGTTCCAGTTCGCTACGGCGGTTGAAGGTCTGCAGGCTGCTTATGCCCGCGACGAAAACGACGAATTCGTTAAAGCCACCGTGATCCGTGCCGAAGGTCAGGCAGATGCTGCTATGGAAGATGGCGATACGCTGATTTTCATGAACTTCCGTGCTGACCGTGCGCGTGAAATCACCCGTGCGTTTGTTAACGCTGATTTCGACGGCTTCGCCCGTAAGAAAGTCGTTAACCTCAACTTTGTGATGCTGACCGAATACGCGGCAGACATCAAAACTGCGGTTGCTTACCCACCAGCCTCTCTGGCCAACACCTTTGGTGAGTGGATGGCGAAGAACGAAAAAACGCAGCTGCGTATTTCCGAAACTGAAAAATATGCGCACGTGACCTTCTTCTTCAACGGCGGCGTAGAAGAGCCGTTCAAAGGCGAAGACCGCATCCTGATCAACTCTCCGAAAGTTGCGACCTACGATCTGCAGCCGGAAATGAGCTCTGCTGAACTGACCGAGAAGCTGGTTGCAGCGATTGAGAGCGGTAAATACGACACCATCATTTGTAACTACCCGAACGGCGACATGGTTGGTCACACCGGGGTGATGGAAGCAGCGGTTAAAGCGGTTGAAGCGCTGGATCACTGCGTTGAGCAGGTGACTAAAGCGGTTGAGTCCGTTGGCGGCCAGTTGCTGATCACCGCAGACCACGGTAACGCAGAGCAGATGCGTGATCCGTCCACCGGTCAGGCACATACTGCACATACCAACCTGCCCGTTCCGCTGATTTATGTCGGTGGTAAGAACGTCAAAGCAGTCGAAGGCGGCAAACTTTCTGATATCGCCCCAACGATGCTGACGCTGATGGGTATGGAAATCCCGCAAGAGATGACTGGTAAGCCGCTGTTCATCGTGGAATAATCCCTCCCCATGAGGGGAAAGGCGATTAATACCATCACTCGGGCCGTGAAACCGCGTAAGTTTTCAGTCAGGCCCTTGTTCTACGCCAGCGCGCTTAGCGCTGGCGTATTGCTGTGCGCCTTTTCCGCCCACGCGGACGAACGCGACCAGCTCAAATCTATTCAGGCCGATATCGCGGCAAAAGAACGCGCGGTACGCCAACAGCAACAACAACGTTCCACTCTCCTCGCTCAGCTTAAAGCTCAGGAACAAGCCATCGCCGTTGCCGCAAGGCAGTTACGCGAAACGCAGAACTCACTGGCACAGCTGAACGCGCAAATCGCAGAGATGAACGCAGCACTCGCGAAGCTGGAAAAGCAACGAGCAGCGCAAGAGCGCAGTCTGGCAGCCCAGTTAGACGCCGCGTTTCGCCAGGGTGAACACACCGGTATTCAGCTCATCCTTAGCGGCGAAGAAAGCCAGCGCGGACAGCGCCTGCAAGCCTATTTCGGCTACCTGAACCAGGCGAGGCAAGAAACTATCGCGCAGCTGAAACAAACCCGCGAAGAAGTCGACTCGCAAAAAGCCGAGCTGGAAGATAAGCAGAGCGAACAGCAGACGCTACTGTACGAACAGCGCGCTCAGCAGGCTAAGCTGGAACAGGCACGTAACGAACGCCAGAAAACGCTTTCGAGTCTGGAATCATCGATTCAACAGGGTCAACAGCAACTGGGCGAAATGCGCGCCAACGAATCGCGCCTGCGCAACAGCATTGCTCGCGCCGAAGCCGCAGCCAAAGCACGCGCGGAACGTGAAGCCCGCGAGGCGCAGGCCGTACGCGATAAGCAACAGGATGCATCACGGAAAGGCTCAACCTACAAGCCGACCGAAAGTGAAAAATCTCTGATGTCACGTACCGGCGGTTTGGGTTCGCCACGCGGCCAGGCATTTTGGCCCGTTCGGGGTCCAACCCTACATCGTTATGGCGAACAGCTGCAGGGTGAGCTACGTTGGAAGGGGATGGTTATTGGCGCATCCGAAGGCTCCGAAGTTAAAGCCATTGCCGATGGTCGCGTCATTCTGGCGGACTGGTTGCAGGGCTATGGCCTGGTGGTCGTCGTTGAGCACGGTAAAGGCGATATGAGCCTGTACGGTTATAACCAGAGCGCACTGGTCAGCGTCGGTACGCAGGTTCGCGCCGGGCAGCCTATAGCACTAGTGGGTAGCAGCGGCGGTCAGGGCAGGCCGGCACTCTATTTCGAAATTCGTCGCCAGGGTCAGGCGGTCAATCCACAGCCGTGGTTGGGAAGATAAGTTTTGCCACAACAATTTCGTCGTCTACTACTCTCTCTCGCCAGCCTGCTGGCCTTCGCAACACCTGTTTTTGCTGGCAAACTCGCCATCGTCATTGATGATTTCGGCTATCGCCCACACACTGAAAACCAGGTACTGGCGATGCCTTCTACCATCTCCGTTGCCGTTCTGCCTAACGCCCCACATGCGCGAGAAATGGCAATCAAAGCACATAACAGCGGGCATGAAGTATTAATCCATCTGCCAATGGCGCCGCTGAGCAAGCAGCCGTTAGAGAAAGATACATTACGCCCTGAAATGAGCAGCGAAGAGATTGAGCGAATTATTCGCGACGCGGTAAGCAAAGTACCGAATGCGGTCGGTCTGAACAACCATATGGGCAGCGCGATGACCTCCAGCCTGTTTGGCATGCAGAAGGTGATGCAGGCGCTGGAACGCTACGATCTCTACTTCCTGGACAGCATGACCATTGGTAACAGCCAGGCAATGCGCGCAGCGTCAGGGACCGGTGTGAAAGTCATCAAACGCAAAGTCTTCCTGGATGACACGCAAAACGAAGTCGATATTCGCCGTCAGTTTAATCGTGCCGTCGAGCTGGCGCGCCGCAACGGTTCCGCAATCGCCATTGGCCATCCTCACCCGTCTACGGTTCGTGTCCTGCAGCAGATGCTGTATAGCCTGCCAGCCGACATCACGTTGGTTCGCCCAAGCAGCCTGCTCAATGAACCGCAGGTGGATACCTCCAGACCAAACCTCACGCCACCGAAGAACGGTATACCTGATGCGCCGCGTAATCCTTTCCGCGGGGTGAAATTATGCAAACCGAAGCAGCCGTTAGAGCCGGTGTACGCCAGCCGCTTCTTCAGCGTGCTCGGCGAAAGCATTACCCAAAGCACGCTGGTGCAGTATATGCGCCTGCAGTGGCAGGGCTGGCAATAATCAGTCTTTGCTATCCAGCGTTAAATGAGCCAGGCGGCGCGGCGTCAGTGCTTTATCGCGCCACTGGCTAAAGCGGATGGCCCACAACAGCACCTGATAACCCAGCTTAACGCTGCAAATATTGCTTACCATACGCTTGAACATACCTGACACGAATACTTCAGCAATCATGCGCTGGCGGATTTTCTCGTCCGGTTCTTTACGGATGCAATGACAAACGCGTAGCGCTTCGTAAATCACCTGCTGTTTGAATTCCGGGTAAATGGGAATGCGCCCGGCGTAATCATGATTCATCTTATCCAGCAGACGGGTAATTTTGATGTAGTGGCGCTGGTAAGCGAGATTTTTCAGCCCGGTGCGCGGCAGACGGCTAACAGATGCGCCGTGCAGGAAGTATTTATACAGAGGGATTTCCGTGTAACGCGCGCGCTTCGCATTAAACATAAACTCCGTCGTCCAGATAATATCCTGGTGATGCAGGCCAGACAGGAAGGTCAGCCCCGCGTCGCGGATAGTCTGATGACGATAAACGCCCATCCAGACAACGTGTCGCCAACGGCGGCTGGCTAACGCTTTGCGTAACCAGTCTGGCCCGGTCATCACGCCGGTAGAACGAATACGATCGGTAGGAATGGATGCCCAGGTGTGGCCGGTTTCCGCAATACACCAATCAGCGTTGCACTGCGCAACATCCAGGTTGTCTTTCAGCGCCATAGTCATCAGCGTTTCATACATTTCCGGATAGGCAATATCATCGCCGTCTACGTACGCGATGTACTCCCCCCTGGCGACTTTCATCCCGGTATTGCGCGCCGCCGAAACGCCCCCATTGCGCTGGTGCAGCAGATGAACGTGTGGATAACGATCCGCATAAGACTGAGCAAGCTCCGCAGAGTTATCCGTAGAGCCATCATTAACAATGATGATCTCCAGGTTCTTCCAGGTTTGCGCAATCAGCGAATCCATACACGCAATGAACGGTTCACCCGTGTTGTAAAGCGGCATAATGACGCTCAGGAGACCAGGGATATAGGTCATATCAAATCCAGCCAGACAATAGAGTAATCGGCACTTTTTAGCATATTAAGCGGTAGATTTTCAGAAAAAATTATTAATTCTTTAGCGGAAAATGCGCCGGGCGGGGGAGATTGTGCAGGCAAAAAACGCCCCGGATGATTAATGATAATCAACATCCGGGGACAACACACAGAATCCACAGGGTGGATACGGTTAATCCCAGCTCAGGATCACTTTCCCTGACTGGCCTGAACGCATCGCGTCAAAGCCCTGCTGGAATTCATCGATAGAGAATCGATGGGTGATGATCGGCGACAAATCCAGACCAGACTGGATCAGTGCAGCCATTTTGTACCATGTCTCAAACATCTCACGACCGTAGATACCTTTAATAAACAGTCCTTTAAAGATAACTTTCGTCCAGTCGATGGACATATCAGATGGCGGAATACCCAGCATAGCAATACGGCCACCGTGATTCATGGTGTCCAGCATAGCGCGAAACGCTGGCGGCGCCCCGGACATCTCCAGGCCCACATCAAACCCTTCGGTCATACCCAGTTCAGCCATCACGTCGGTCAGATTCTCTTTCGATACGTTGACCGCGCGAGTGATACCCATTTTGCGCGCCAGCTCAAGGCGATACTCATTAACGTCGGTGATCACCACGTGGCGTGCGCCAACGTGCTTCGCGACCGCCGCCGCCATAATACCGATTGGACCCGCACCGGACACCAGTACATCTTCCCCAACCAGATCGAACGACAGCGCCGTGTGCACTGCATTACCGAACGGATCGAAGATAGACGCCAGGTCGTCGGAGATATTGTCCGGGATTTTAAATGCGTTAAATGCCGGGATCACCAGGTACTCCGCAAAGCAGCCCGGACGGTTTACACCGACACCAGTCGTATTACGGCACAGGTGAGTACGTCCACCGCGGCAGTTACGGCAATGTCCGCAGGTGATATGACCTTCGCCTGAAACGCGATCGCCGATTTTAAAGCCTTTAACTTCCAGGCCGATGCCAACAACTTCGCCGACATATTCATGCCCAACGACCATCGGTACTGGGATGGTTTTTTGCGACCATTCATCCCAGTTATAAATGTGAACGTCAGTCCCGCAGATGGCTGTTTTACGGATTTTAATCAGCAAATCGTTATGACCGACTTCCGGTTCAGGAACGTCAGTCATCCAAATGCCCTCTTCCGCTTTCAGTTTGGATAACGCTTTCATTTCACATCCTCAGGCAATAACGCCCAGTTGTTTACCAATGCGTGTGAACGCCTCAACAGCACGCGTAATCTGCTCAGGGGTATGCGCCGCAGACATCTGGGTACGGATACGCGCCTGGCCTTTTGGAACCACCGGATAGAAGAATCCGGTAACGTAAATCCCCTCTTTTTGCAGTTCACGAGCAAAGTCCTGCGCGATCACTGCATCACCCAACATCACCGGGATAATCGCGTGATCGGCACCGGCTAAAGTAAAGCCTGCGGCAGACATTTGCTCGCGGAACTGACGTGCGTTCGCCCACAGGCGGTCGCGCAGGTCGCTGCCTGCTTCAACCATTTCCAGCACTTTAATGGAGGCCGCAACAATCGCTGGCGCCAGTGAGTTGGAGAACAGATAAGGACGGGAACGCTGACGCAGCCACTCAACAACTTCTTTACGCGCTGCGGTGTAACCACCGGATGCGCCGCCGAGTGCTTTACCCAGCGTACCGGTGATGATGTCCACGCGACCCATCACGTCACAGTATTCATGGGAGCCACGACCATTTTCGCCGACAAAACCGACGGCATGGGAATCATCAACCATGACCAGCGCGTCGTATTTATCCGCCAGATCGCAAACGCCTTTCAGGTTAGCGATCACACCATCCATAGAGAACACGCCATCAGTGGCGATCAGGATATGACGAGCGCCCGCTTCACGTGCTTCTTTCAGGCGAGCTTCCAGTTCCACCATATCGTTGTTGGCGTAACGGAAACGTTTTGCTTTACACAGACGAACGCCATCTATGATAGAAGCGTGGTTCAGGGCATCGGAAATAATTGCGTCTTCTGCGCCCAGCAGCGTTTCAAACAGGCCGCCATTGGCGTCGAAGCAGGAAGAGTAAAGGATGGCATCTTCCATACCGAGGAATGCCGCCAGTTTTTGCTCCAGTTGCTTATGGCTATCCTGGGTACCGCAAATAAAGCGAACCGAAGCCATACCAAATCCGTGAGAATCCATACCCGCTTTTGCTGCTGCAATCAGTTCCGGATGATTAGCCAATCCCAGATAGTTGTTCGCACAAAAGTTAATAACGTGGCTTCCGTCCGCCACGGTGATATCCGCCTGCTGGGCAGATGTAATAATGCGCTCTTCTTTAAACAATCCTTCCGCACGTGCGGTGTCGAGATCGTTGGTTAACTGTTTGTAAAAATCCCCACGCATTTCAATTCTCCAGACTGGGCAAATTTCAGCACATATTACCCAAAGCTATACGTTGATACGAGATGACGCATCATCACTTCTTCAAAATGAAGCATAAATCACGTGTACCCGCACGGCTTATCGGTGAATGGCTGAAGCCTGAGCCATGTAGTGATATGATAGAAAGTATTCGTGTCTGAGATTGTCTCTGACTCCATAATTCGAAGGTTACATTTATGATCATCGTTACCGGCGGCGCGGGCTTTATCGGCAGCAACATCGTTAAGTCCCTGAATGATAAAGGCATCACCGACATCCTGGTGGTGGACAACCTGAAAGACGGCACCAAGTTCGTTAACCTGGTGGATCTGAATATTGCTGACTACATGGACAAGGAAGACTTCCTGATCCAGATTATGGCCGGGGAAGATTTCGGCGATATCGAAGCTATTTTCCACGAAGGCGCATGCTCTTCCACCACCGAGTGGGACGGCAAGTATATGATGGACAACAACTATCAATACTCTAAAGAGCTGCTGCACTACTGCCTGGAGCGTGAAATCCCGTTCCTGTACGCGTCCTCTGCCGCCACCTATGGCGGTCGCACTTCTGATTTCATCGAATCCCGTGAATATGAGAAACCGCTGAACGTCTATGGCTACTCAAAATTCCTGTTCGACGAGTACGTTCGTCAGATCCTGCCAGAAGCCAACTCTCAGATTGTTGGCTTCCGCTATTTCAACGTCTACGGACCGCGTGAAGGCCACAAAGGCAGCATGGCAAGCGTTGCTTTCCACCTCAATACCCAGCTTAACAATGGCGAAACACCAAAACTGTTCGAAGGCAGCGAAAACTTCAAACGTGATTTCGTTTACGTTGGCGATGTGGCTGCGGTAAACCTGTGGTTCCTGGAAAACGGAGTATCAGGCATCTTTAACCTCGGTACCGGTCGTGCGGAATCTTTCCAGGCCGTTGCTGACGCAACGCTGGCGTACCACAAAAAAGGCAGCATTGAGTACATTCCATTCCCGGAAAAACTGAAAGGCCGCTACCAGGCGTTTACTCAGGCAGACCTGACCAACCTGCGCGCAGCGGGCTATGACAAGCCATTTAAGACCGTTGCTGAAGGCGTAACGGAATATATGGCCTGGCTGAACCGCGACGCATAAGGCAGGCAATCTATGAGGATTCTGGTGGTTGGCCCGTCTTGGGTGGGCGACATGATGATGTCGCAAAGTCTCTATCGCACGCTCAAGGCGCGCTATCCCCAGGCGATAATCGACGTGATGGCACCTGCATGGTGCCGTCCGCTGTTATCGCGGATGCCGGAAGTCAATGAAGCGATCGCGATGCCGCTTGGGCATGGCGCTCTGGAAATTGGTGAACGGCGTAAGCTCGGTCATAGCCTGCGTGAGAAGCGCTATGACCGCGCTTATGTGCTGCCCAACTCGTTTAAATCCGCGCTGGTGCCCTTTTTTGCAGGTATTCCGCATCGTACCGGTTGGCGTGGTGAAATGCGCTACGGCCTGCTCAACGATGCGCGCGTGCTGGATAAAGACGCATGGCCGCTGATGGTCGAACGCTATGTGGCCCTGGCCTACGATAAAGGCGTGATGCTGTCGGCTAAAGATTTGCCGCAACCCCTGCTGTGGCCACAGTTGCAGGTCAGCGAAGGTGAAAAGTCTCTGACCTGTAGCCAGTTCTCCCTTTCTGCCGAACGCCCCATCATCGGTTTTTGCCCAGGTGCGGAATTTGGTCCGGCGAAACGCTGGCCACACTACCATTATGCTGAACTGGCAAAACAGCTGATCGACGAAGGTCATCAGATTGTGCTGTTTGGCTCGGCAAAAGATCATGAAGCCGGAAATGAAATCCTGGCAACGTTAAGCGTTGAGCAGCAGGCCTGGTGTCGTAATCTGGCGGGCGAAACGCAGCTGGAGCAGGCCGTTATTCTGCTTGCCGCCTGCAAAGCGGTCGTCACCAACGACTCTGGATTAATGCACGTTGCCGCAGCGTTGAATCGACCTCTGGTAGCGTTGTATGGCCCAAGTAGTCCGGACTTTACCCCGCCGTTGTCGCACAAAGCGCGGGTCATTCGTCTGATTACGGGCTATCACAAAGTGCGCAAGGGCGATGCGGCAGAAGGCTATCACCAAAGCCTGATTGACATCACACCCCAGCGTGTACTGGAAGAACTCAACGACCTGTTGTTACAAGAGGAAGCCTGACGGATGCGGGTTCTGATCGTTAAAACGTCGTCTATGGGCGATGTACTGCATACGTTGCCCGCATTAACCGATGCGCAGCAGGCTATTCCGGGTATTCAATTTGATTGGGTGGTGGAAGAAGGATTCGCGCAGATCCCTTCCTGGCATGCAGCCGTTGACCGGGTCATCCCAGTGGCGATTCGCCGCTGGCGTAAAGCCTGGTTTTCAGCGCCGATTAAAGCCGAGCGTAAAGTGTTTCGCGATGCGGTACGTTTGCAGCAGTATGACGCGATAATTGATGCGCAGGGTCTGGTTAAAAGTGCGGCGTTGGTGACGCGTCTGGCACGTGGCGTCAAGCATGGTATGGACTGGAGTACGGCCCGCGAGCCGCTGGCTAGCCTGTTTTATAATCGCAAACATCACATTGCCAAACAGCAGCACGCGGTAGAACGTACGCGTGAATTGTTCGCCAAAAGTCTGGGATATGCCAAACCGCAGTCGCAGGGTGATTACGCTATCGCTCAGCATTTTGTGAATGAATGTAATGCTGATACAGGCCAATATGCCGTATTTCTGCATGCCACAACACGTGATGATAAGCACTGGCCAGAAGCCAACTGGCGGGAGCTGATTGAGCTGTTAAATAATACGGGCATCCGTATTAAACTCCCCTGGGGCGCCCCTCATGAAGAAGAGCGCGCCAAAAGGCTGGCGGAAGGTTTTCCCTACGTTGATGTCCTGCCGCGAATGAGTCTGGAAGAGGTTGCTCGCATTCTGGCGGGGGCAAAGTTTGTGGTGTCGGTTGATACAGGTCTCAGCCATTTAACCGCCGCCTTGGATCGCCCCAATATTACGTTGTATGGCCCGACAGACCCGGGATTGATTGGTGGATATGGGAAGAATCAATACACACAGCAGAGCCATTCCGGAAAATTGCAGGATCTGGACGCAAGCTTAGTCAACGTATCGCTAATTGATAATAATTTGCTTTAACTTTAAGAGACGAACCATGCTTCGCCAACACATGTTTTCTCGTTTTGTTTGTAGTATAAAAAATAATCCATTCGATTTTATATACGTCTTATTTTATGCTGGGATCCTGGCAACTCTTGCGATGGTCCTGGTCAATCCAGATGAAGCGCTGAAGGTATTTATTTTCTCCACGGCTCTGTCTCTGCCGCTTATAGGAAAAAATATAAAGCATGTGTGCAGTAACAAACAAAATCTGGTTTTGCCTGTTATGTTGCTGCTCTTTGGTTTACTCCAGATTATTTGGGTAGAAGTATTTAAACAATCTGGGTCAGCCTTTACCGGTGCCTATCGTTCATACCAGAACGGTGGCAAAGTGATGATTTTTGCCGCACTGGTTATGACAGCTCTGACCACGCGAGAGCCGTGTGCCAACAAAACACGCATTACCAGTCTCTGGACGATTCTTACCGCAATAGGCTTGTATCTTTTCGCAGGCTACGAGGCTGCCGGAGCACCAGATATTATGACCTACCGTGTTGCGCTGGGCTTTGAACATCCAACCGGAGCGGCTTACGGCCTGACATTTATCGCTTTGTTAGCATCACAGGCCATCCTTAATCTGCGACTAAAACACACTGTTTCACTCTATCTTTTGCATTTTTTGCTCTCCCTTGCCGTCATGGTTACGACACAGACCCGAGCGGCCATTCTGATCTATCCAATCCTGAGTATTGGGTTGTTTTTCATCCACTACCGACATAATCGCAGAATGTTATTAAGAGCATTGCTTGCCTTCGTAATACTCGGCGGTTTGGCAACTATTCCGTTAAAATCGGTTATTGAGGTGCGTTACCAGAATCTGATGGCCGACTTGCATTCTTACAGCCAGAATAACAGTAATACATCAATTGGTGCGCGATTTGCGATGCAACAGGTCGGTATTGAAGCAGGAAACGCACACCTCTGGGGACAATCGCTTGAACAACGAGATGCAGAAATCAAAGCGTTCGCATTACAAAATGTCACAATGCAAGGGGCTCTCGCCTATGTGGACGTCCACCTGCATAACGAAGTCATTGATACCTTCTCGCTGAAAGGCATCCCTGGTGTTGTTGTGCTACTCTTGCTCTATACTGCCATGTTTTTAATAGCTTACTGGCAACGTAGTCCTCTGTTGTTCGTCGTCTCAGGCGCTATCGCTGTCTATGGCTTGAGTGATTTATTATTGTATGCCAAAGGTGAAGCCCTGAGCAGCGTACTGGCGTTATGTGTAGCAGCAGTACTGAGCTCGAATCCAACAAGAGATCGATGCCATGGTTAACACTTCCGGTTATTTACTGAGCATTATTATACCTACATACAACAACGCTGAACTCATCACAGCGACATTGGCGTCTATACATCAGAGCATCACCGATGATGTAGAGGTAATAATTGTTAATGATGGCTCTACGGATTTAACCGAAGAGCGTATAAATGCGTTTTACCGCGAAAAAGATTGCCATAATGTTAAATATATAAGCCAAAAAAATCAGGGCGTTGCAATCACTCGTAACGTTGGGCTTGCCCATGCGACAGGGAAATATATTGGCTTTGTAGACAGTGATGATATTGTCTGCCAGAATTATTTTACAATTCTCCTGCCTAAGTTAAGAGACGAAAAATATGACATTATCGAATTTAACTTAACTCGAGATATAAACAATTTGTATAAAAACGCGCCGGAAATGGAAAACAACATTGCCCAGCGCGAAATAATATTATCAGATGATAATTACGCCCCTCTGTTACCAACATTCAAGGCTGGGCAATGGCATCTGATGACAAAAATCTTTCACCGCAATATCATTGGTAGCGATAAGTTCGAGGAACATCATCGCTACGAAGACGTGATTTTTTGCCCATTCCAGTATTTTAAATGCAATAAGATTCTAAAAATCGAGAATAAGCTATATTACTACCGAGTAAATGATAAAAGCATTACCGAGAACATTATTGATAGTGACGCTGACAGCATCTTCTTTGCTATGCGAAAAATGTATAAATATATTAATGAAAATAGATCTAAGCGTACTGTTGCGACATTTATGATTATCAATTGTTTTCTCGAAGGACGTAAAATTTTACGCAAGAAAAAGGGCTATTATCGTTATAGCGAAAGTATGCTAAATGACATTCAGAATGCACTTGCATGCTGCGATACGAAAATCGTTAAGAAGAAAATAATTCTGAAGATGAAATATCCCCATATCGATCGTTCTATTTCTGAAACAAGATATAAGATACTATCTGCTTGTAAAAGCTTATTCTTGCGAAAGGGATTTTAACATGTTTGAAAAAGTTGACCGGGTTCTTATTTGCAAGCTGAAGTTTTATGGGGATGTTCTGCTAACTACACCTGTTATTGCCAGCATTCGGGCTCGTTATCCGCAAGCTAAGATCGATCTGCTACTCTATAAAGATACCAAAGCAATCTTAGCCGCCCATAAAGATATTAATAATTTTTATCTGATTGAGAAAAAGCAAGGCCTGCTGTCAACAGTGAAAAATTACCTTTCAGTGCGTAAACAACTGAAGAAAAATCACTACGACCTGATCGTTAACCTCACCGAACAATGGCCGATCGGCGCTCTTATAGCCTCTTTACGTTGCCCTTCAATTGCTTTTGAGCGCGAAAAAGATCTGTGGAATCGACTTTTTACGCGAGTAACGCCATTCATTGGAACGCATATTGTTGAACAAAATTTATCTATTCTAAAAGGTATCGGGTTTAGCGAAACAGAACTAAAGAAAGAGATGTCTCTTTGTTATCGCCCTGACGACTATCAACATATAGTTACCCAACTCCCGGCATTGCCGTCACAAAAATATGTCGTTATTCAACCCACTGCCAGACAAGAGTTTAAATGCTGGGATGATGATAAATTCGCGCATGTTATAGACCACCTGCATCAACGCGGTCTGCACGTCTATCTTACCTGTGGGCCAGCGCTAGGTGAGCAGCAGCAGGTTCAGCGCATTGCTGAACTGTGTCAATCTTCCCCTGACCTGACGCTGGCAGGTAAAACCACCTTTTTGCAGTTGGCTGCATTGATCGATCATGCAGTTCTGTACATTGGCGTCGATTCTGCTCCTATGCATATGGCAGCGGCGCTAAAGACACCACAGGTCTGCCTGTTTGGCGCCACCAATTATCAACAGTGGAAGCCATGGTCGGATAAAGCCTTATTGATTTGGGCTGGCGATTATCATCCGATGCCTTCTCGGGATGAACTCGACAGATCAAAAAAATATCTCACATGGATACCGGAGCAAGCCGTGATTGACGCTATCGATACGGTACTTCATGATAGTGACAATATAAAAGGTAATGAGAAAACATAAATGGACAGCAAAAAAAACGTTATTAACATTGCTTACTGTACAGATGCCAATTATCTGGAGTATGTAGCAGTGTCCATTATGTCTGTCATAATGAACAACCCGGGGCAAAACCTGTCATTTTTCGTTTTTGTCTATGACGTTACTGACGAAGAAATCAAGAAACTGCGCTCAACCAGTGATAAAATTCAGGTTATCAATATAGATAAAGAAGAGATTGAAAAGTATAACAATGACTTTGCAATCAAACACCTGAACCGTTCTACCTATATGCGTCTGGCCGTACCGCGCTTACTAAAAGATAAGGTTGAACATTTTATCTATTTAGATGCTGATACACTATGTTTTGATAAGCTCAATGATATTGGTAGCATTGATATTAGCAACGTCATTTCTGCTGTCAGTCACGACTCTCTCGATATTCACGATACAAAAAATGCCAAGCGTCTGGGCCTGAGTACTGGTAATTATTTCAACGCCGGTTTTTTGTATATCAATATTGAAAACTGGGTCAAGTATGATATTGAAAATAAAGCAAACACGGTGTTATTTGAACAAGGTAAATCCTTACCTTACTTTGACCAGGATGCATTGAATATCGCAATGGACGGTAACGTTAAGTTTATTGATAACAGATGGAATTTTTTGTTCAACTGGTTTACCGATCAACAAAAAGAGATATTCTTCTACCAAAAAGATATTCTGCCAAGAATTATCCACTTCACTGGTGGAAGGAAGCCCTGGTATAAAGAACATACTGGGCTTTCACAGCAACTTTATCTTTTCTACCATCATTTCACACCATGGCGAAACACAGAAATGCGTTCTTATGCTCCACGCATGAGACCTACTGATTATCGGGTCTATTCACGCCAGGAAGCTAAAAAAGGGAATTATTGCGCCTCGATCAAATGGTATTTGAAATACCTTAAGACTAAATTACGTTAATAAAAAACTCCCTTACGGGAGTTTTTTTACTTACTTTTTAATTTTTCCCGCAAATAACCAATATAGCTTATTACCGAGGCGAAATACTTCCCTTGTAATCTTTCATGCCTTGATTTCTTTTTATATTGTTTTGGCGTTCTGGCTGGTAGCAATGGAACATCCGCCCAAGGTGAAGCCTTCCAGGCCTCAACAAAGTACTGTGCCGAAGGATAGTTTGCCCAAGAGTTCCACGGCTTAGTCACGCCAACATAGTGAATTAGAACAGTATCAGGTGTAATATATTCTTTATATTTCGCAAGATCTCTGCTTTTTAATTCTTGCTTAATTCCATAGATAGCATTGAACCTTCGCTCCAGAAAAAGTACTTTTTTAAAGAAAAGAATATTCAAGACATCCTGATCCGGGAATGAAAGTTTATTATTTTTGTCTAATAAGATATCAAAAGCTGCATTGATAAAATTCTGCTCTTTCCACTTTTTTAGGTTTGCAAATATGACACCTGAATTGAAATAATCTTTATTTATCTCAATATCTCTGGCAGGGCTATCATCCACATCGGTAATTACCGCTGCAACATATTCTCCAAGATCAATCTGCGTGAGTTCAAAAAGTGAACCTTTACACATTACATCCGCATCAATGTATAAAAGTGAATCAATTTTCTCACCAAGATATTCAAAGGCAATAAACCTGAAGTACATTGCGTGTGACCAGGCGTGACCACTTGGCAAAACTTTTAACCCATTAGCATCCATAACATAAATTGAGATGTTTGTGGAAAATTGCTCTGCTAATTTAGCTATCCGCTGCTGGTAATCAGCATCAATGTAGTCAGTAAAAAGATGAAAATGGATATTTAAATCTTTATTATTCAATAGTACCGATGTCATCGAAATTGCAGCACCAAACATAAAATTCCTGTCAACACCCCAGGCGATGTTAAGTTGTATTTTCTGTTCGGTCGGCGCTTGATTAAACTCAAGTATCTTTTTTATAGACTGATGACAATCAAAGTTCATTCGCTACACCTATTTAATCGATTATCAATAAGTTACTGTTTCTATATTCAATATGCTTTTGAATTGTGTAACTTATTTTTTATATACATTACATGACTAAGTACCGAGCGAATATATTTACGCTGCACTCTTTCATGCCGTGACTTACGTTTATACAACTTTGCCGTATTTGCATTTAACAAGGCTTGTTCCGCCCATGCGGATTTTTTATATGCTTCGATGAAGTATTTAGCTACCGGATATTTAGCCCATGTATGCCATGGTTTAGTGACACCGACGTAATGTATTAAAACAGTATCCTCAGTAATATAATCCTGGTATATTTTATCGTTTTTATTTTTTAGTTCCTGATCTACACCATAAATGCAGTTAAAATCTCGTCTCAGGAAAATCACATTACCAACGAACAATATATTTAGGACATCCTGGTCAAAATACAAAAGTTCCTTTTGGCGTTTATCTAAGATAGAAAAAGCCTTCGTCAATAACTGCTGCTCACGCCAAACTTCCAGATTCGCAAACACCACTCCGGAGTTAAAGTACCCATTACTCAGTTCAGGAATACCGAGCCTATTGCCGGACTTAGTACGTACTTCATCAATATCATTGATAACAGCGGCATATTCTCCACAGAAATTAATCTCGGTAAGCTCGCGAAGAGAGCCTTTGCAAATAACATCTGCATCAAGATACAGTACGGAGCTTAACTCTGTGCTTAAATATTCAAATGCGAAATAACGATAGTACATTGCATAAGTCCATGCTTTTGTACTCGGCAGTTCACGAAACGCCGCGTTATCGAACACAAGAACCGTCACAGTCGTACTATACATTTGGGTCAGGCGTTTTACACTCTTCAGATAATCGTCATCTATATAGTCTGTTACTATATAAAAGTGAATATCAATATCAGGGTTATTCACTAATACTGAGGTCATTGAAATACCAGAGCCAAATAAAAAATTACGGTCGACACCATACGCAACACTTAATTTTTTACTCTTCTCATGCGTAGAGCTGTCTATGACGTGTTTTTGGATAACTAGCTTTTGGAAATCAATGTTCATAGTAAAATGGCCTCAAACTTTATCTGTGATTTATAGCGCTTTTCTTATTGTTCTTTGTCTTATTTTTTGCGCTTTTGTGACAGCCTGTTCAAACAACCTGACTTCCTGACGAAAGATTTCACGTAGTGGCTTCGAAAAATAGACACGTAAAAAACGGTAGATATCTCTGGACGTCAACCCGATCTCAAGTGAAGAGAAATAGAGTCCAATCAGATCCTTATCCCGCCAGCGGCGTGGCACATGCTGGCGTATTTGTGCACGATGCAAATCAATTACGGAAAGTTTGATATTCGCAACGTCTTCCGGCATCGGCTGCTGGAGCAGGAAATGGCATATATAGCAATCCCGGTGATTTACCCCGCCCCGATGCATTTTACCCACCATTTCTGCCACCCGGGTAATAATTGTCCGTTTTAATACAAAATCAGGGGGCTCAACTTTCCACCTTGCACAAAAATCTTCAAGGCTGATAGCAGGAGAGAGATCTTCAGTGATGATAAATGAGGTGCGCTCTAACGGATTCAGTCCTTTCTGCCCAAATGCCACGCCGGTCATGGTGTCAACACTCAGTTCCTGTAAGCGATGAATTGCCAGCCACTCCCGGTCTGCGCCCAGTACAGGCATACGTAAAGATATAAGATTCTTCACCACTTCTTTAAGCGTGGTTCCATGATGATATTTAAGAAAATAACCCTTACCCCTCATCTCAAAACGTAGGGTACGTCGTGTTTCCAGGGCGCGAAAAACCTCACCGTTCAGCTTAGCGACTTCAGTAAACGGGTCTTTTCCTTGCCACTGCGTGGCAAATGGTTCTTTTAATTCAATCATTCTTAGGACCTAAAATGATATCTGCAGCTTTATCTGCCAGGCTGTAGAGATCTTTTGTATCAGCAAAATGCCGTGCGTTCCCGGCCCAACGACTTCTCTGCTCATTATTTTGCAGCGCATCGAAAAGTGCTGTATTCAGATTTTCCTGCTCAAAAGGTTCAGGAATCACCACCCCACATTGGGCGGCGTTGATATAACCCGCATAGCCGCAAACTTCGGTAGTTAATACCGGCAGTCCGGCAACTACAGCTTCTAGCAAGACAATACCGGCGGCTTCCTGTACAGCTGGGTGAAGTAATAAATCAGCAGCAGACATCAATTCTGCGACATCGTCCCGCCCCGAGAAGAACTGCACTTGTTCTTCAACCCCCAATTGACGAGCCTGAGCGCGATAGCGATCGGCCTTATCCTGACCAACAACCATCAATCGTGTGCGGTGGCGAATGACATCAGGCAAAGAAGCCAACGCCTGTAATGTTCTTGGCACGCCTTTGCGTTTGAAATCGGAACCTACCTGTAAGAGCAAGAACTGATCGAGACCAATACCATTTTTTTCTCTAACAATCAGCCGGCTGTTTTCAGGTTGCTGGCTGTACTTTCTGTCAGGGTAGATTCCTGGAGGCAGAATACGAAAGCGCTGGCTCTCAGTTTGGTAATGATGTTTGAAGTCACCAATTTGTTTATCGGTTAACATCAAAAGCGTAGTGCCGACACCCTGCTGAAATACGGCTTTTTCAAATGCAGAGTAGTGTCGGTACCTGCGCGTCAATTTGTAGAAAAAGCCTTTCTCGCGGGCAACCTTTTCCGCATAGCAAACGTCCGCAGCGTAATACACATCCAGGCCAGGCATTTTATTAAAACCAACGACACGATCGACGGGATGTTGAGTTAAATAATTCTGAACCCACTGATAATATTGCTCGTTTTTCCCATGATTCGTTCTGGATGTAACGGGGACGAGTATAATCTCCAGCCCTTCCGGACGCTCGCCCTGCCATGACTGGGTAAATACCTGAACATGATGACCACGAGAAGCAACCGTCAGCGCTACCCGCAAGAAATCACGCTGTAACCCACCATAGGGAAAATACTTGTACAAACAAAAAGCAATATTCATGCATTAATATCCGCATCGCGTCGCCAGGCATATCAGGTTTGAAGCATCAGAATCGTGTAATCCTTGCCTAAAGCATCCAAAGATGACTTTCTGTGCTTTCGAAACGTTTCTGCCCGCTAGCTACCTGAAATTGCGCAGTAGTATATCATTTATTATCAAGCATTCCGAAATGAATATTTTTTAAACAAAAAACAAAATAAACCATTAAAAACATACAGATAAATAAGACACCAGTTCATCAGGAAACGCACACCGCACAAGAGGTTAAGACATATAAATGCGGCCATGTGCATTTTTGAAATAGCCATCAGCGAAATCAGTTCCCCACCAATTCCATCGTTTTGATACAACCTGGATAAAAATGATGGTAAAGCCATAGTTAAATACATAGAATCCCCAGCACATTCATAAGTCAGTTACCATTATGCTCGAATTGCTTTACACCGCCCTTTTCTACCTTATTCAGCCTTTGATCTGGATACGGCTTTGGGTGCGCGGACGTAAGGCTCCGGCCTACCGTAAACGCTGGGGCGAACGCTACGGCTTTTATCGCCGCCCGCTAAAACCCGGCGGGATCATGCTTCATTCGGTTTCTGTGGGCGAAACGCTGGCTGCAATCCCATTAGTTCGCGCTCTGCGCCACCGTTATCCCGACTTGCCGATCACGGTCACCACCATGACGCCAACCGGTTCCGAGCGCGTACAATCTGCTTTTGGCACTGATGTTCAGCATATTTATCTGCCTTACGATTTACCGGATGCCCTGAACCGTTTTCTGAATAAAGTTGACCCCAAACTGGTGTTAATTATGGAAACCGAGCTGTGGCCAAATCTGATCGCGGCACTCCATAAGCGTCACATTCCTCTGGTCATTGCCAACGCACGTCTTTCTGCTCGTTCAGCCGCTGGCTATGCGAAATTAGGTAAATTTGTTGGCAGACTACTGCGTCGAATTACGTTAATTGCCGCACAAAACGAAGAAGATGGCGCACGTTTTATTACGCTTGGCGCCAGAAGCAACCAGGTCACCGTTACTGGCAGTCTGAAGTTTGATATATCCGTCACGCCACAACTGGCTGCAAAAGCGGTGACATTACGTCGTCAATGGGCTCCTCACCGCCCGGTATGGATTGCAACCAGCACCCACGACGGCGAAGAAAGCATCATCATTGCCGCCCATCAGGCGTTATTAAATCAGTTCCCGAATCTTTTACTAATTCTGGTTCCCAGACATCCTGAACGGTTCCCGGATGCAATTAACCTCGTACGCCAGGCTGGGCTAAGCTATACCACTCGTTCTTCGGGTGAAGTTCCGTCCTCAGGCACTCAGGTTGTGATCGGCGATACCATGGGTGAGCTGATGTTGCTGTATGGCATTGCCGACCTTGCTTTTGTCGGCGGTTCACTGGTTGAACGTGGTGGGCACAATCCACTGGAAGCCGCGGCACATGCTATTCCAGTGCTGATGGGACCACATACGTTTAATTTTAAAGATATTTGCGCCCGCCTCGAACAGGCAAGCGGATTGATCACCGTCACCGACGCACCTACGCTGGTAAAAGAAGTATCTTCTTTACTGACCGATGCAGATTATCGTAATTTTTATGGCCGTCACGCAGTTGAAGTTCTGTATCAAAATCAGGGCGCGTTACAGCGTCTGCTGCAGCTGCTGGAACCTTATCTGCCACCCAAAACGCATTGAGGCAAGCCATGCAAAAACGGGCGATTTATCCAGGAACCTTTGATCCCATAACTAACGGCCATCTTGATATCGTGACGCGTGCGACCAGCATGTTCGATCACGTGATCCTGGCGATTGCCGCAAGTCCCAGTAAAAAACCGATGTTTACCCTTGAAGAGCGCGTCGAGCTGGCGCAACAGGCAACGGCGCATCTCGGCAATGTGGAAGTTCTGGGATTCAGCGACTTAATGGCAAATTTTGCCCGTGATAATCAGGCTAACATTCTGATCCGAGGCCTACGCGCGGTAGCAGATTTTGAGTATGAAATGCAGCTGGCGCACATGAACCGCCACCTAATGCCGCAACTGGAAAGCGTCTTTCTGATGCCGTCTAAAGAGTGGTCATTTATCTCATCGTCACTGGTGAAAGAAGTCGCCCGCCATCAGGGTGATGTGACGCACTTTCTGCCGGAAAACGTCCATCAGGCGTTAATGAGTAAGTTGAAATAATGTGCCTGGCCGGATGCTGCATCCGGTCAGCAATGAAACTATTTCTGACAGCGACGGCAATAGAACGTTGTACGCTGGGCGTGTTTTGTCGCAACAATCGGTGCGCCACATGCGCGGCAAGGTTCACCTTCTCTCCCATAGACCTGCAGCTCCTGGGCAAAATAGCCAGGCTTACCGTCACTTTGCAGAAAGTCCTTCAGCGTCGTCCCGCCCTGCTCGATAGAACGCAGCAAAACCGCCTTGATAACGCGTACCAGCAGTTCACACTCATCTTTCGACAGCGATGACGCCAGACGGTCAGGATGGATACCAGCCGCAAACAGCGACTCGCTGGCATAGATGTTTCCCACCCCCACCACCAGCTTGTTATCCATCAGCCAGGGTTTAATCGCCGTTTTCTTCTTTGCACATTTCTGCTGTAGATAACCAGCGTTGAAATCGTCACTCAGCGGCTCAGGGCCAAGATGGGCGAGGACATTATGTCCATCCAGCTCTTTAGTCCACAGCCAGGCACCAAAGCGACGGGGGTCGGTATAACGCAGAACTTTGCCATTGCTCATCACTAAGTCAACGTGGTCGTGCTTATCTGCCGGAAGCTCTTCAGGAAGGATACGCAAACTACCCGACATCCCCAGATGAATGATTACCCAGCCATCCGGCAGCTCCAGAAGCAGGTATTTTGCGCGCCGCTGTACGCTCAGGACAGGTTTATCGCTCAGGCGATAGATTTCCTCTGATACCGGCCAACGCAAACGACCGTTACGCACAGTCGCGTGCATAATCGTTGCCCCCACCAGATGCGGCTCAATCCCACGGCGACTGGTTTCGACTTCAGGTAATTCAGGCATAGTATCTCCGGCGGTGTATCAGGTCTCATTAATATGGGGACGGCCAGAAAACAAAAAACCCCGCCGAGGCGAGGTTTTTTGCTACATCGAAACTAAAATTATTTGATTTTAGCTTCTTTGTACAGTACGTGCTGGCGTACAACTGGATCGAATTTTTTCAGTTCCAGTTTTTCCGGCTTAGTACGTTTGTTCTTCGTAGTGGTATAGAAATGACCAGTACCAGCAGAAGAAACCAGCTTGATTTTCTCACGAATACCTTTAGCCATGATTTATTTCCTCTTAGTACTTAGTACTTTTCGCCACGGGCACGCAGTTCAGACAGAACTGTTTCGATGCCTTTCTTATCAATTACACGCATACCTTTAGCAGATACACGCAGGGTGACAAAACGCTTCTCGCTCTCAACCCAGAAACGGTGAGAGTGCAGGTTCGGCAGGAAACGGCGTTTAGTCGCGTTCAGTGCGTGGGAACGGTTGTTACCGGTCACCGGACGCTTGCCAGTAACTTGGCAGACTCGGGACATGTCTATTCTCCAAAAATCAAATTAGCTCGAGCTTCGTATGGGGTATCGGCGCCTCGTCAGGCTTTACAGCCCGGTCATCGCATAGTTCTAAGTGAACTCTCGATTGCCAGGCCCAAATGCCAAACCCGAGATTCTCAAAGGTGGCGTAGTATACGCTGACCCGGCGTTATGCTCAAGTCCCGAACAGACAAAGATCCCGATGGATCGCGTAAAGTGCGTTAAATCCAACCGCGTTCCGCAAAAGAAACGTACTCTCCGCGCCCAATGACCAGATGATCAAGCACCCGGATATCCATGAACTGACAGCATTTCACAACACGCTCGGTGATGAGTTTATCTGCTTTACTCGGCTCTGCACACCCCGAAGGGTGATTATGCGCAAGGATCACAGCGGAAGCATTCATTTTTATCGCTTCGCGGACAATTTCTCGCGGATGTACCTCGACGTGGCTTAGTGTCCCGGAAAAAAGTTTGCTGTGTTTAATCACTTGATGTTGAGAATCCATAAAGATCACCAGAAAGATCTCGCGTTCCTCTTGCGAGAGCTGGCTTTGCAGAAATTCACGCGCCATTTCCGGGCTAAGTAGAGCACGCTCCTCTATCACTCGCACGTTGTAGTAGCGTCTTGCCAGCTCCGCAATACCCTTCAACTGTGCATACTTCGCGATACCGATTCCCGGAACATAGCTAAAATCCATGTAATCAGCAGACAACAAACCATACAACGACTCAAAATGCTGAAGCATCTCTTTCGCCAGCGTAAGCACATCTTTACCCTGAATGCCGGTACGTAAAAAAAGCGCCAGTAACTCAACATCAGTCAGCGAACTGGCCCCCTGTGCCAACAGCTTTTCCCTGGGCATCATACTTCCTGTATTGTCCATACTTTTCCCTCCTTTCGCGTCCGCATAGTGGCATAACACCGACGGTGAATCGACGCGCTGTTTTCACTTCTTCGTAGTGCCTCGCAAAGTAGAAGGCGGTCAAAAGCACGACAAATTGCGGATTGTGATAAAATATCCGCCTTCTGGTGAAACCCAACAGGAAAGATCATGATGAGCCTGGCCGGTAAAAAAATCGTACTTGGCGTCAGTGGCGGTATTGCTGCGTACAAAACCCCTGAGCTGGTGCGTCGTTTACGGGAACGCGGCGCTGACGTCCGCGTGGCGATGACCGAAGCGGCAAAAGCATTTATTACTCCCCTGAGTTTACAGGCAGTTTCAGGTTATCCCGTTTCCGACAGCCTGCTTGATCCCGCAGCCGAAGCTGCGATGGGCCACATTGAGCTGGGAAAATGGGCCGATTTGGTCATCCTGGCGCCCGCTACAGCAGACCTGATTGCTCGTGTCGCCGCAGGTATGGCCAACGACCTGGTGTCAACGATTTGTCTGGCAACGCCTGCTTCTGTTGCTGTACTGCCAGCCATGAACCAGCAGATGTATCGCGCAGCCGCGACCCAGCACAATCTGGGTATTCTTGCCTCACGCGGTTTGCTCATTTGGGGCCCGGACAGCGGTAGCCAGGCATGTGGCGATGTCGGTCCTGGACGTATGCTGGATCCGTTAACGATTGTGGATATGGCGGCAGAACATTTTTCGCCTGTCAACGATCTGCAACATCTCAACATCATGATTACGGCGGGTCCAACGCGTGAACCGCTTGATCCCGTGCGTTATATTTCCAACCATAGCTCCGGGAAGATGGGATTTGCTATCGCGGCCGCTGCAGCAAAGCGCGGGGCAAACGTCACACTGGTGTCGGGTCCGGTTTCGTTATCCACACCACCATTTGTTCAGCGGGTTGATGTGATGACCGCGTTGGAAATGGAAGCCGCTGTGCAGTCTGCAGTGCAACAACAGCATATTTTTATCGGCTGCGCTGCAGTCGCTGATTATCGCGCTGAAACTGTCGCCCACGAAAAAATAAAAAAACAAGCGACGCAGGGTGATGAATTAACTGTAAAAATGGTCAAAAACCCGGACATTATCGCCGGTGTTGCCGCACTGGATGCTAACCGTCCTTTTGTCGTTGGGTTTGCCGCCGAAACAAATAATGTGGAAGAATATGCCCGGCAAAAACGCATCCGCAAAAACCTTGATGTGATCTGTGCGAACGACGTTTCGCTGTCAACTCAAGGGTTTAACAGCGATAGCAACGCATTACACCTTTTTTGGCAGGATGGAGACAAAGTCTTACCGCTTGAGCGTAAAGAACTCCTGGGCCAATTATTACTCGACGAGATCGTGACCCGTTATGATGAAAAAAATCGACGTTAAGATTCTGGACCCGCGCGTAGGGCAACAATTTCCGCTCCCGACGTACGCCACTTCTGGTTCTGCCGGACTTGACCTGCGTGCTTGTCTTGATGACGCCGTAGAACTGGCACCGGGCGCAACAACGCTGGTGCCAACCGGGTTAGCTATCCACATTGCCGATCCTTCTCTGGCAGCGGTGATGCTCCCGCGCTCCGGATTGGGCCATAAGCACGGTATCGTGCTGGGCAATCTGGTTGGTTTGATTGATTCCGACTACCAGGGCCAACTGATGGTGTCCATCTGGAACCGTGGTCAGGACAGCTTCACTATTGAGCCGGGCGAACGTATCGCGCAGATGGTATTTGTACCGGTCGTGCAGGCTGAATTTAATCTGGTGGAAGAGTTTGAAGCCACCGATCGTGGCGAAGGTGGCTTCGGCCATTCCGGGCGCAAGTAACCCGCAGAAAAGTATCCCATAGCGTAATAACGCAATAACACACCGCAAACATCAGTTTGCGGTCGCTGTGTGGATGCCTGCCTGGCAAGAGCTTATTTTCAGGGGTATTTTGTAACATGGTAGAAAAGCAAACTGCGAAAAGGAATCGTCGCGAAGAAATACTTCAGTCTCTGGCACTGATGCTTGAGTCCAGCGATGGTAGCCAACGCATCACCACAGCAAAGCTGGCAGCCTCAGTTGGCGTATCCGAAGCGGCATTGTATCGCCATTTCCCCAGCAAGACCCGTATGTTCGATAGCCTGATTGAGTTTATCGAAGATAGTCTGATTACGCGTATCAATCTGATTTTGAAAGATGAAAAGGACACCAGCGCGCGTCTGCGTCTGATCGTTCTGCTGATTTTAGGGTTTGGTGAGCGTAATCCGGGCCTGACGCGAATTCTGACCGGACACGCGTTGATGTTCGAGCAAGACCGTCTGCAAGGTCGCATTAACCAACTTTTTGAGCGCATTGAAGCGCAGTTGCGCCAGGTTCTGCGAGAAAAAAGAATGCGTGAAGGTGAAGGCTACACCGTGGATGAAACGCTGCTGGCCAGCCAGTTACTGGCTTTCTGCGAAGGTATGCTATCCCGGTTTGTTCGTAGCGAATTTAAATACCGCCCAACGGATGATTTTGACACCCGCTGGCCGTTGGTTGCCGCTCAATTGCAGTAGCGATTTCGTCTTGTCCGGCCTACGTAAACCGTAGGCCCGGTAAATGCGTAGGCCGGATCAGCGCAGCGCTATCCGGCTGTCCTTATACACCGTATGCTTCGCGATAGGCTCGTACTGCCGCCAGGTGCTCCGCCATCTCCGGTTTCTCTTCCAGATACGCAATCAGGTCTTTCAGAGTGATAATAGAGATCACTTTGCAACCGTAATCACGTTCCACTTCCTGAATAGCGGAAATCTCGCCGCGACCGCGTTCCTGACGATCGAGAGAAATCAGTACCCCCGCCAGAGTGGCGCCATTCGCCTGGATAATTTCCATCGACTCACGAATCGCCGTACCTGCGGTGATAACATCATCCACCAGCATCACGCGCCCCTCAAGTGCACTACCGACCAGATTGCCACCTTCACCGTGGGTCTTCGCCTCTTTACGGTTAAAGCAGTACGGCAAATCTTTATCGTGGTGTTCAGCCAGCGCAACGGCCGTTGTAGTCGCAATCGGAATACCTTTGTACGCTGGGCCAAACAGCAAATCGAACTCAATACCGGAATCCACCAGCGCTTCGGCGTAAAAACGGCCTAACAGAGCCAGGTCGCGCCCGGTATTAAACAGTCCGGCGTTGAAGAAATAGGGGCTTTTACGCCCGGATTTCAGCGTAAACTCGCCAAACTTTAGTACCTGCTTGCTAAGCGCAAACTCAATAAACTGGCGCTGATACGGTTTCATGGATTCGCTCCTCATCTCACTTTATTACAGACAAAAAAAAGGCGACTCATCAGTCGCCTTTAAAATCAATTTTCTAACGCCGCCTTCTGCGTCGCTACAATGGATTCGATTCCCCCTCGAGCCAACGCCAGTAGGGTGAGAAGTTCTTCATGGCTGAATGGCTCACCTTCCGCCGTGCCCTGAACCTCTATAATGCGACCGTCTTCAGTCATCACTACGTTCATGTCGGTTTCTGCAGCAGAATCTTCAACGTACTCAAGGTCACAGAGTGCTTCACCGTTCACAATGCCCACGGAAACCGCGGCGACCATCCCTTTCATCGGGTTAGTTTTCAGTTTACCGCTCGCGACCAGCTTGTTCAGCGCATCCGCCAACGCAACGCATGCGCCGGTAATTGATGCGGTGCGCGTCCCCCCATCGGCCTGGATAACATCGCAGTCCAGCGTAATGGTGAACTCGCCTAGCGTCTTCAGGTCAACGGCAGCGCGCAGCGCACGAGCGATCAGACGCTGGATTTCCATGGTACGACCGCCCTGCTTACCTTTCGCCGCTTCACGGGCGTTACGGGTGTGTGTGGCGCGTGGCAGCATGCCATATTCTGCGGTGATCCAACCCTGGCCCTGACCTTTCAGAAAACGCGGAACGCCTTCATCAATAGAAGCGGTACATAGCACTTTGGTATCACCAAATTCGACAAGCACGGAGCCTTCAGCGTGTTTTGTATAATTACGGGTCAGGGTGACGGGACGCACCTGATTGGCACTACGACCTGCTGGACGCATGATAAAATCTCCGGCTTGAAACGAATGTGACTGCGCATTATACGGACTTCCGACTGTTATTCCTATCCTGACAAGACGTGGATGGCTATAATCCTCCCATCTCATCTTTAAAAACAGGAACGTCTATGATCCGCAGCATGACCGCTTACGCCCGGCGTGAAATCAAGGGTGAATGGGGTAGCGCTACCTGGGAAATGCGCTCGGTAAACCAGCGTTATCTGGAAACTTATTTTCGCCTGCCGGAGCAGTTCCGTAGTCTCGAACCCGTAGTTCGCGAACGTATTCGCACGCGTCTGACGCGCGGTAAAGTCGAATGTACGCTGCGTTTTGAGCCTGATGCCAGTGCACAAGGCGAGCTGATTCTGAATGAAAAACTCGCTAAACAGCTCGTTAGCGCTGCTAACTGGGTCAAAATGCAGAGTGATGAAGGTGAAATTAACCCGGTTGATATCCTGCGTTGGCCAGGCGTAATGGCAGCCCAGGAGCAAGATCTGGACGCCATTGCCGCCGAAATCCTCGCCGCGCTTGACGGTACGCTGGATGACTTTATCGTTGCGCGTGAAACCGAAGGTCAGGCTCTGAAGGCGTTGATCGAGCAGCGTCTGGAAGGCGTCAGCGCCGAAGTGACGAAGGTACGTGCGCATATGCCGGAAATCCTGCAATGGCAGCGCGAGCGTCTGGTAGCCAAACTGGAAGATGCTCAGGTGCAACTGGAAAATAATCGTCTTGAGCAAGAGCTGGTGCTGATGGCACAGCGTATCGACGTGGCTGAAGAACTGGATCGCCTGGAAGCTCACGTCAAAGAAACCTACAACATTCTGAAGAAAAAAGAGGCGGTTGGCCGTCGTCTGGACTTCATGATGCAGGAATTCAACCGTGAGTCGAATACTCTGGCATCGAAGTCTATCAATGCCGAAGTGACTAACTCCGCAATTGAACTGAAGGTATTGATCGAGCAAATGCGCGAGCAAATTCAGAATATCGAGTAAGTCACCATCTCACGTAGCCCGTCAATAAACGGCGGCGCTACGTGCTTTTCCCGACGCTATCAGTTCTCATCTATGCGATCAGACTTATATTTTCTCATCATTTATTGTCACCACTCATATCACAAAGCGCATGCCATAACGTGTTTACAACAATTTCGCATTAGCTGTAGTTATTAGAATCACTTCGCCTTAGAAAATCTCAATCGTGACAGTGCGCACAAATCGTTAACCTTAGCCCCCAGCAAATCAGGGGGAATACATGCTGTTACACGTTTTATACTTAATTGGTATTACTGCCGAAGCCATGACCGGTGCGCTTGCGGCTGGGCGTCGTCGTATGGATACATTTGGCGTCATTATCATTGCCACCGCGACAGCCATTGGCGGTGGTTCAGTACGCGATATTCTTCTCGGCCATTATCCGCTCGGCTGGGTAAAGCACCCTGAATACGTCATTATCGTAGCCACTGCCGCGGTACTGACCACTATTATTGCTCCCGTGATGCCCTATCTGCGCAAAATATTCCTCGTACTGGATGCGCTGGGCCTGGTGGTCTTTTCTATTATCGGGGCTCAGGTGGCACTGGATATGGGCCATGGACCGATTATCGCCGTGGTCGCTGCGGTCACTACCGGGGTTTTCGGCGGCGTATTACGCGATATGTTCTGCAAACGCATCCCGCTGGTGTTCCAGAAAGAACTGTATGCCGGCGTATCATTTGCCGCTGCCGTGCTGTACATCGTGCTGCAGCATTATGTCTCCAGTCATGATGTGGTAGTTATCTCTACCCTGCTCTTCGGCTTTACCGCCCGACTACTGGCGCTGCGCCTGAAGTTAGGTCTGCCAGTATTTTACTATCGCCATGAAGGCCATTAAGGCATAAAGCCCGCGATCCGCTGAGCAGCTAACCAGTTGCTCAGCGCTGTGACCTCTCGATCCTCCAGCCATTGAATAACCTGCCGTGCCCGCTGCTCCCCCATGAAAGGAAGCTGCCGCCAGCTTTGTTCATCGCGTTCTTGCAATTGCTGCCACGAACCATCCCTGCTGGCATTCAGCGTTGCCTGTGTTAACGGTATTCCCATGGCAATCACCCAGCGCGTGAACGGAAGATCGCGTGACAGGTTGAATTGATGCCATAACTTCTCCCCTTTGCTTACACCAAATGTGGACTGTAGTTGTTCCTGAGTTAGCCCGAGCCAGGAAAAGATATGCTCAAAACGATACACCTGGTGGAGCTCCCGCCATCCCGCCTCGCCGATGCCCTCCAGCCCCAGCACCTCTTTGGCCCCCAGCCAGACCAGTCTGGCAACAAACTGTTCCTGGCACTCCGCTGTGGCATAAAAACAGGTTAATAAATTGAAGCGCCCCTCAGGTGGCACTGGCTTAATACGCTGGGTACTGCGCCAGACCACTTCATCTATACGGGGGATCCCTTGTCCGGCCAGGCTCACCAGAATCTGATCGCCAGGCGCGATATCCCATTCATTCCAGCGTCTAACGGAGCCAATATTGACGCGCTGTACGCGTTTATCATCCAGCATGACGGGAGTCAGCAATGCTACCACCGCAATTTTCCCGCTTTTACCAACGGAGAACTGAATACCGGTTACCTCAGATACCCTGGCCACGGGAGGATATTTCCACGCAGCCAGCCAGTCTCCCTGTCCGGGTAGCCAGTATCGCGCCTGCGGCTCTTTTCCTGTTCGCACGACCACGCCATCAGTGACAAAAGGTAATGCTGAAGTCCACCACTTTGCTCGCACTTGCTCTACGTCATCCGCACTCTTCACGGCCTTGGTAAAATGTTGCGTGAAACTGAACCCGGCAGCAGTGAGCTGCTCCAGTCTTTCAGACATGACCGCAGGACCATCGGGCCAGGCCCAGATAAAAATAGCCAGCGAGCCTAATAATTCCTGATTGCTCTGGCGCATCATCAATCCAGCAACCTTCGAGCGGGCGTTCATTCCCCCTCTCTGCTTCTGAATATGCCCCTCTTGCTGCAAAAAAATCTCACCCTGCAACGTACTGTTAGCGAGATTCCCCTTGGTGGAATGTGGTACGGAAGGGATCTGAAGAACCTTTTGCGTCCAGTCTTCGCCTTTCAGGCCATTACCACGGCTAATCGCCCGTACCAGATTGCCATTGCGATAGACTAACGTCACTGCCACGCCATCCACCTTCGGTTGCACCCAGAGATCGCTGCGCGCGTGCATCCATTGCTGTAGCGCTTGCTTATCGGCAAGTTTTCGAACACCCGTGTGGGGAACGGGGTGCGATACTGTGCCACCCATTGGTGGCGCAGACAGATCTGGTGGAACTTCATCACCAAAACAGCGCTGCCATTGAATTAGTTGCGCATTGAGCTGGTCATAAACGCCGTCATCTACGGCACTTTCACCCTGTTTCCAGTAACTGTCATTCCACTGTGTTATCTGCTGCTGTAGTCGTGAAATTTCCTCGTTTGCCCTGGCAGGTGACCAGACGGGGCATACCGCCCATGCGGGTAGATACCCCATTAGCAAAACCAGCCCTATGCCTTTCCATAATCCCATGTTACCTCCGCTGAGCACTGCATTTCCTGGCAGGTATAGCGCGAAATAATAGGGAAACAGAGCGGCAAAAAAGCATCCTGCGAGCAACGTTCCTGACATTTGCACGTATTGCTGCAAATCATCGATAAAACAGGAAACTGATACGCAAAACGCAATAAACATGCGCAAAAAGTGTGACAAGGGCTACGTCACATAGCGGCTACGTGTATAATAAACCCGTATGTAGGCTCTCTTTCGACAATCACATACATTAAGATACTCATGGCTCAAGGCACGCTTTATATTGTTTCTGCCCCCAGTGGCGCGGGTAAATCCAGCCTGATTCAGGCTTTATTAAAGACCCAACCGTTGTATGACACCCAGGTTTCTGTTTCGCACACCACGCGCGCACCGCGCCCGGGGGAAGTGCACGGTGAACACTATTTTTTTGTGAACCATGATGAATTCAGAACCATGATTGGCAGAGACGCGTTCCTGGAACACGCGGAGGTTTTCGGTAATTACTACGGCACCTCACGTGAAACCATTGAGCAAGTATTAGCATCCGGCGTAGACGTCTTTTTAGATATCGACTGGCAAGGTGCGCAGCAAATTCGTGAAAAAATGCCGCATGCGCGCAGTATTTTTATTTTGCCGCCATCTAAGATTGAGTTGGATCGCCGTCTGCGTGGCCGCGGTCAGGATAGCGAAGACGTGATCGCAAAACGTATGGCGCAAGCTGTTGCAGAAATGAGCCATTACGCCGAATATGATTATCTTATTGTGAACGATGATTTCGATACCGCCCTGGGCGATTTGAAAACCATCATTCGCGCCGAACGTCTGCGCATGAGCCGCCAAAAGCAGCGTCATGACGCTTTAATCAGCAAACTGTTGGCAGACTGAACCCACATTCAGTATCATGCCCAGTCATTTCTTCACCTGTGGAGCATTTTAAGTATGGCACGCGTAACTGTTCAGGACGCTGTAGAGAAAATTGGTAACCGTTTTGACCTGGTACTGGTCGCCGCGCGTCGCGCTCGTCAGATGCAGGTAGGCGGAAAGGATCCGCTCGTACCGGAAGAAAACGATAAAACTACCGTTATCGCGCTGCGCGAAATCGAAGAAGGTCTGATCAACAACCAGATCCTCGACGTGCGTGAGCGCCAGGAACAGCAAGAGCAGGAAGCCGCTGAATTACAAGCCGTTACCGCTATTGCTGAAGGTCGTCGTTAATCACAAAGCGGGTCGCCCTTGTATCTGTTTGAAAGCCTGAATCAACTGATTCAAAACTACCTGCCGGAAGACCAGATTAAGCGTCTTCGGCAGGCGTATCTCGTTGCACGTGACGCTCACGAGGGCCAGACACGTTCAAGCGGTGAACCCTATATCACGCACCCGGTAGCGGTAGCCTGCATTCTGGCCGAGATGAAACTCGACTACGAAACGCTGATGGCTGCGCTGCTGCATGACGTGATTGAAGATACCCCAGCCACCTATCAGGACATGGAACAGCTTTTTGGTAAAAGCGTTGCAGAGCTGGTAGAAGGGGTATCGAAGCTTGATAAGCTTAAGTTTCGCGATAAGAAAGAGGCGCAAGCCGAAAACTTTCGCAAGATGATTATGGCGATGGTGCAGGATATCCGCGTCATTCTCATCAAACTTGCTGACCGTACCCACAATATGCGCACGCTGGGCTCATTACGCCCGGACAAGCGTCGCCGAATCGCCCGTGAAACCCTCGAAATCTATAGTCCGCTGGCACACCGTTTAGGTATTCATCACATTAAAACCGAGCTGGAAGAGCTGGGTTTTGAAGCGCTGTACCCGAACCGCTATCGCGTGATTAAAGAAGTGGTTAAAGCCGCTCGCGGCAACCGCAAAGAGATGATCCAAAAAATCCTCTCGGAAATCGAAGGGCGTTTGCAGGAGGCAGGTATTCCGTGTCGCGTAAGCGGGCGTGAGAAGCACCTGTACTCTATTTACTGCAAAATGGTGCTCAAAGAGCAGCGTTTTCACTCCATCATGGATATCTACGCATTTCGCGTCATCGTTCATGATTCCGATACCTGCTATCGCGTACTCGGCCAGATGCACAGCCTGTACAAACCACGTCCTGGCCGCGTGAAAGACTATATTGCCATCCCAAAAGCGAACGGATATCAGTCTTTGCACACCTCAATGATCGGCCCTCATGGCGTCCCGGTTGAAGTACAGATTCGTACTGAAGACATGGACCAGATGGCAGAGATGGGTGTCGCAGCGCACTGGGCTTACAAAGAGCACGGCGGCGAAAGCAGCACCACTGCGCAAATCCGCGCTCAACGCTGGATGCAAAGCCTGCTGGAACTGCAGCAGAGCGCCGGTAGCTCGTTTGAATTTATTGAAAGCGTTAAATCTGATCTCTTCCCGGATGAGATTTATGTTTTCACACCGGAAGGGCGCATTGTCGAACTGCCAGCCGGTGCAACGCCTGTCGACTTCGCCTACGCCGTGCATACCGATATCGGTCACGCTTGCGTCGGCGCGCGCGTCGACAGACAGCCTTACCCGCTTTCACAACCGCTCTTTAGCGGTCAGACAGTTGAGATTATTACCGCCCCGGGTGCGCGCCCGAATGCCGCGTGGCTCAACTTCGTCGTCAGTTCGAAAGCGCGCGCCAAGATTCGCCAACTGCTGAAAAACCTCAAGCGCGATGATTCCGTCAGTCTGGGCCGTCGACTGCTCAACCATGCCCTGGGCGGTAGCCGTAAACTGGCTGAGATCCCGCCAGAGAGCATCCAGCGTGAGCTTGAGCGCATGAAGCTCGCCACTCTTGACGATCTGCTCGCAGAAATCGGTCTGGGTAATGCCATGAGCGTGGTGGTAGCGAAAAACCTCCAGCAGGGCGAAGCAACAGCGAACGTACCGGCACAATCTGGCCATGGTCATCTGCCGATCAAAGGTGCAGACGGCGTGCTGATCACCTTCGCGAAATGCTGCCGTCCAATTCCAGGCGATCCCATCATTGCCCACGTCAGTCCGGGTAAAGGTCTGGTGATTCACCATGAGTCCTGCCGTAATATTCGTGGCTACCAGAAAGAGCCAGAGAAATTTATGGCGGTGGAATGGGATAAAGAAACAGAGCAGGAATTCATCACTGAGATTAAGGTGGATATGTTTAACCACCAGGGTGCTTTGGCGAACCTGACGGCGGCAATCAACACGACCACCTCCAATATTCAAAGCCTGAATACGGAAGAGAAAGATGGTCGCGTCTATAGCGCCTTTATTCGCTTGACCGCTCGCGATCGCGTGCACTTGGCAAATATCATGCGCAAAATCCGCGTCATGCCGGACGTGATAAAAGTCACCCGTAACCGTAACTAGAACACGTTTTATGAATGAACAGCGCTATGCACGTATCCGCGAAATGCTCGCACGTCGTCAGCCAGATCTGACCGTCTGCATGGAAGAGGTCCACAAACCTCATAACGTTTCCGCTATCATTCGTACTGCAGATGCGGTCGGCGTGCATGAAGTCCACGCCGTCTGGCCGGGTAGCCGTATGCGCACCATGGCCTCTTCTGCCGCAGGCAGCAACAGTTGGGTGCAGGTGAAAACTCACCTTACTATTGGCGATGCGGTCACACATTTAAAAAACCGCGGCATGCAGGTTCTGGCAACTCATCTGTCAGATAAAGCCGTGGATTTTCGCGAGATTGATTACACACGCCCCACCTGCATCCTGATGGGCCAGGAGAAAACCGGCATCACTCAGGAAGCGTTGGATCTGGCTGATCAGGACATCATCATTCCCATGACTGGCATGGTGCAGTCGTTGAACGTTTCGGTCGCCTCCGCGCTGATTCTGTACGAAGCACAACGCCAGCGGCAAAACGCTGGGATGTACCGACGAGAAAACAGCATGCTGCCACAAGACGAGCAGCAGCGCTTACTGTTTGAAGGCGGTTATCCGGTGCTGGCGAATGTCGCTAAGCGCAAAGGTCTTCCCTACCCTCACGTAAACACGCAGGGCGAAATTGAAGCCGATGCAACGTGGTGGGCCACTATGCAGTCTGCGAGATAAACGCGATGAAAGGCCGTTTACTGGATGCCATCCCACTCAACTCTCTGACCGGCGTTGGCGCAGCGCAAAGCAGTAAACTGGCGAAAATTGGCCTGCACACCGTACAGGACCTCCTGCTACACCTCCCCCTGCGTTACGAAGACCGTACCCATCTGTACCCAATTGGCGAACTGCTGCCGGGCGTCTATGCCACCGTTGAAGGCGAAGTGCTGAACTGCAATATCACCTTCGGTGGCCGCCGGATGATGACCTGTCAGATCAGCGATGGCTCCGGCATTCTCACCATGCGCTTTTTCAACTTCAGCGCAGCAATGAAAAACAGCCTCGCCACCGGTCGCCGGGTGCTGGCCTACGGTGAAGCCAAACGCGGGAAATACGGCGCAGAGATGATCCACCCGGAATACCGTGTGCAGGGCGATCTCAGCACGCCGGAATTACAGGAAACGCTGACCCCTGTTTATCCGACTACCGAAGGCGTGAAGCAGGCCACGCTGCGCAAGCTGACCGATCAGGCACTGGATCTGCTCGATACTTGCGCCATTGCCGAACTGCTACCGCCAGAGCTTTTACAAGGCATGATGAGCCTGCCCGAAGCACTGCGCACGTTGCACCGCCCTCCACCGTCGCTGCAACTCAGCGATCTGGAAACAGGACAACATCCGGCGCAGCGACGTCTGATTCTCGAAGAACTGCTGGCGCATAATCTCAGCATGCTGGCATTACGCGCCGGGGCGCAGCGTTTTCATGCCCAGCCGCTGAGCGCAAACAATGCGCTGAAAGATAAGCTGTTGGCGGCGCTACCATTTAAACCGACTGGCGCACAGGCTCGCGTTACCGCGGAGATCGAACGTGATATGGCACTGGATGTCCCAATGATGCGCCTGGTACAGGGTGATGTCGGCTCCGGTAAAACGCTGGTTGCGGCGTTAGCCGCGCTGCGCGCTATCGCACATGGTAAGCAGGTTGCGCTGATGGCCCCCACCGAATTATTGGCTGAACAACATGCGAATAACTTCCGCAGCTGGTTCGCGCCGCTGGGCGTTGAAGTGGGCTGGCTGGCGGGCAAGCAGAAAGGCAAAGCGCGTCTGGCGCAACAGGAAGCCATCGCCAGCGGTCAGGTGCAGATGATTGTCGGTACTCATGCAATTTTCCAGGAACAGGTTCAGTTCAACGGTCTGGCACTGGTTATCATCGACGAACAGCACCGCTTCGGGGTGCATCAGCGTCTGGCGCTGTGGGAAAAAGGTCAGCAGCAGGGTTTCCACCCGCACCAGCTCATCATGACTGCCACGCCAATCCCGCGCACGCTGGCGATGACCGCCTATGCCGATCTCGACACCTCAGTAATTGATGAACTCCCACCGGGACGTACGCCGGTCACCACGGTGGCGATTCCGGATACCCGCCGCAGCGATATTATTGATCGCGTGCGCAACGCCTGTACCCACGAAGCGCGCCAGGCATACTGGGTCTGTACGCTGATTGAAGAGTCTGATCTGTTAGAAGCTCAGGCAGCAGAAGCAACGTGGGAAGAGCTTAAGATTGCGCTGCCAGAACTCAATATTGGCCTGGTACACGGCCGTATGAAGCCCGCCGAGAAGCAGTCAGTAATGGCGGCCTTTAAGCAGGGTGAACTGCATCTGTTGGTTGCCACCACGGTGATTGAAGTGGGCGTGGACGTGCCAAACGCCAGCCTGATGATTATTGAAAACCCGGAGCGCCTGGGCCTGGCCCAGCTGCATCAGCTACGTGGCCGCGTAGGTCGTGGCGCGGTGGCCTCCCACTGCGTCCTGCTGTACAAATCACCGCTGTCTAAAACCGCGCAGAAACGCTTGCAGGTTCTGCGAGACAGCAACGACGGGTTCGTGATTGCGCAAAAAGATTTAGAGATTCGCGGCCCCGGCGAGCTGTTAGGTACTCGCCAGACCGGAACGGCAGAATTCAAGGTCGCAGATTTACTGCGTGATCAGGCGATTATCCCGGAAGTTCAGCGCATTGCTCGCCATATTCACGAACGCTATCCGCAACAGGCCGTGGCGCTAATAGAGCGCTGGATGCCGGAAACCGAACGCTACTCCAACGCATAGTCGATTCATAGCGGCGGCGGATGTTACCCCGCCGCACAGCCGTTATTGCGCAAAAATCGGTAACAGCAGATACAGCTTAATCACCAGCGCGTTGACGATATCGATAAAGAATGCCCCCACCATCGGCACCACCAGAAACGCCATATGGGATGGCCCAAAGCGTTCGGTAATCGCCTGCATGTTGGCAATCGCCGTCGGCGTCGCGCCGAGGCCAAAACCGCAGTGACCGGCAGCCAGCACAGCGGCATCGTAGTTCTTACCCATCATGCGCCAGGTAACGAATATCGCATACAGCGCCATGAAAATGGTCTGCACAACCAGGATTGCCAGCATCGGCAAGGCCAGAGAAGCCAGTTCCCATAGCTTCAGGCTCATCAGCGCCATCGCCAGGAACAGTGACAGACTAACGTTACCCAGCACAGAAACCGCACGTTCGAACACCCGGTAAAAGCCCAGTAGCGCCAGACCATTGCTGAGGATCACCCCCACAAACAGCACGCAAACGAAGGTCGGCAGTTCCAGCACCGTTCCAACCAGCATTTGCGCAACGATTTTACCCACCGTCAGACAGATAGCGATCAGCGCGATGGTTTCAATCAGCACCAGTGAGGTGATCATACGTCCGACGTCCGGTTTTTCAAATGCGGTCGGCACAGCCTGATCGTCCGGCATACCGTCTGGCGTGGTGGAGTGTTTGACCAGATAGCGTGCCACCGGGCCACCAATCAGCCCACCCAATACCAGACCAAACGTTGCGCAAGCCATCGCCACTTCAGTCGCATTGGTGAAGCCATAACGTTCAATAAACAGCTTGCTCCATGCGGCCCCGGTTCCGTGTCCACCAGAGAGGGTGATCGAGCCAGCGATCAGACCCATCAGCGGGTCCAGACCCAGCAGGGTCGCCATACCAATACCGATGGCGTTTTGCATCAGCAACAGGCCAACAACCACAATCAGAAAAATACCCACCACGCGGCCGCCAGCACGCAAGCTGGCGATATTGGCGTTCAGACCGATAGTGGCGAAGAAGGCCAGCATCAACGGATCGCGCAGTGTCATGTCGAAGTTCACTTCCCAGCCCATGCTTTTTTTCAGCACCAGCAGCGCAATCGCCACCAGCAGGCCGCCCGCTACGGGTTCGGGAATGGTGTATTTTTTCAGGAAGGAAACAGACTGGACGAGCTTACGTCCCAGCAGCAACACAAGGGTTGCCGCAACCAGCGTTGATAACGTATCGAGATAAAACATTTACAGCTCCATTAGTGCGTTTAGCACAATCACGCACGATGCATTCCAGACCGATTTTTAGCTCTTATTGAGTTTTCGGGGTGGATTTTAAGCAGAAAATGATGAAAAGTTATATAAAAATGTTTGTTTATCCGTTTTAAATATTAAGAATACCTGCTAGCAAACGTTTGCTTTTCCGCCCTGGTCAGATAAAATCACCGCTTTTCCACCATGGGATTGCCTCTGATGTCCGTTAACGCCGTAGAGTCAACAAATGCGCAACCGGTTGCGCAGACTCACAACAGTGAACTGATTTACCGTCTTGAAGATCGCCCCCCGTTAGCCCAGACCTTGTTTGCCGCCTGTCAGCATCTGCTGGCCATGTTCGTCGCGGTAATTACTCCCGCTCTGTTAATTTGCCAGGCGCTTGGTTTACCGGCTCAGGATACTCAACACATTATCAGTATGTCGCTGTTCGCCTCCGGCGTAGCTTCTATCATTCAGATCAAAGCCTGGGGGCCGGTAGGCTCAGGGCTGCTATCCATTCAGGGCACCAGCTTTAACTTTGTTGCGCCACTGATTATGGGCGGTACGGCGCTAAAAACCGGTGGCGCAGATGTCCCAACCATGATGGCGGCGCTGTTCGGTACGTTGATGCTGGCAAGCTGCACCGAGATGGTTATCTCACGCGTACTGCATTTGGCGCGGCGGATCATTACCCCATTGGTCTCAGGCGTGGTAGTGATGATTATCGGCCTGTCGCTGATTCAGGTGGGTCTGACATCGATTGGTGGTGGCTATGCCGCAATGAGCGACAACACCTTTGGTGCACCGAAGAATTTACTGTTGGCAGGCGTGGTACTGGCGCTAATCATCCTGCTTAACCGTCAACGCAACCCTTACCTGCGTGTTGCGTCATTGGTGATTGCGATGGCGGCAGGCTATCTGCTGGCCTGGTTTATGGACATGCTGCCGCAAAATACCGCACCGGTAAGTCAGGACCTGCTAATGGTGCCAACGCCGCTGTATTATGGCCTGGGTATCGACTGGAGTTTACTGCTGCCGCTGATGCTGGTCTTTATGATCACCTCGCTGGAAACCATCGGCGATATTACGGCCACCTCTGATGTCTCCGAGCAACCGGTTTCTGGTCCGCTGTATATGAAACGCCTGAAAGGCGGCGTGCTGGCGAACGGCCTGAACTCGTTTGTTTCCGCTGTGTTCAACACCTTCCCGAACTCCTGTTTTGGGCAGAACAACGGGGTTATTCAGTTAACGGGCGTTGCCAGCCGCTACGTCGGTTTTGTGGTGGCGCTGATGTTGATCGCGCTGGGCCTGTTCCCGGCGGTCAGCGGTTTTGTACAGCATATTCCTGAGCCAGTACTGGGCGGGGCAACGCTGGTAATGTTCGGTACTATCGCCGCATCCGGCGTGCGTATTGTGTCCCGCGAGCCGCTGAACCGTCGCGCGATTCTGATTATCGCGCTGTCGCTGGCCGTCGGCCTGGGCGTCTCCCAGCAGCCGTTGATCCTGCAGTTCGCCCCGGACTGGGTGAAAAACCTGCTCTCTTCCGGTATTGCCGCAGGCGGTATTACCGCTATCGTTCTGAACCTGGTGTTCCCACCAGAAAAGCAATAAGCAAACAGCGGCGTTGATTCTGAATCAACGCCGCTGTAACGCTCTTTCACCATTCCCGCCTTGAGCATTGCGTCTAAATCGTGCATAACTTGACTATGTGCACTTCGCGGGATGGAAGACCATGAAATTTATTGGAAAGCTGCTTCTTTACGTGCTGATCGCCCTTGCAGTGGCGATCCTCGGCCTTTATTTTCTACTGCAAACCCGCTGGGGCGCAGAGCACGTCAGTGCCTGGGTTTCACAGAACAGCAGCTACCATCTGGCCTTTGATGCCATCGATCACCGGTTTTCTTCCCCTTCCCATATTCTGCTGGAAAACGTCACCTTTGGCCGGGATGGTCAGCCCGCCACGCTGGTCGCCAAAACGGTCGATATTGGACTCAGTAGCCGCCAAATCACCGACCCGCTGCATGTAGACACCATTTTGTTGCAAAACGGTACGTTGAATCTTTCCCAGCAAACCGCGCCGTTACCGTTTCAGGCCGATCGTCTGCAATTGCAGGATATGGCGCTTAACAGCCCCGGTAGCGAGTGGAACCTCAGCGCCCAACGCGTTAACGGCGGCGTCATTCCCTGGAGCCCTGAGGCAGGTAAAATTCTCGGCAGCAAAGCGCAAATTCAGCTCAGCGCCAGTTCGTTGACGCTCAACGATGTCCCGACCACCAACGTCTTGATTGAAGGCAGCATTGACCATGACCGGGTGACGCTTAGCAATATTGGCGCAGATGTGGCGCGTGGAGCATTAACCGGCGTAGCGCAACGCAATGCCGACGGGAGCTGGGTAGTGGAGAATCTGCGCCTGAATGATATCCGGCTGCAAAGCGACAAATCGCTGGCCGACTTTTTTGCCCCGTTAAGCACCATTCCTTCCCTGCAAATTGGTCGTCTGGAGGTAATGGATGCCCGTCTGCAAGGCCCTGACTGGGCGGTGACGGATCTCGATCTGAGCTTGCGCAACTTGACCTTCAGCAAGGACGACTGGCAAACTCAGGAAGGAAAATTGTCGATGAACGCCAGCGAGTTTATCTACGGCTCTCTGCACTTCTTCGATCCGATTCTGAACGCCGAGTTCTCACCACAGGGCATTGCGCTGCGCCAGTTCACCACCCGCTGGGAAGGCGGTATGGTCAGAACATCCGGAAACTGGCTACGCAGCAACAAAGCGCTGGTCCTCGATGATGCCGCGATTGCCGGTCTGGAATACACGCTGCCGGAAAACTGGAAGCAGCAGTGGATGAAACCTCTGCCAACATGGCTAAACAGCCTGACGCTGAAGAAATTCAGCGCCAGCCGCAATCTGGTAATTGATATCGACCCGAGTTTCCCGTGGCAGCTCACCGCGCTTGACGGTTACGGCGCTAACCTCGGGCTGGTACAGAACAATCAGTGGGGGATCTGGAGCGGGAGCGCCACCCTCAACGCCGCTGCTGCTACCTTTAACCGCACGGATGTACGTCGTCCTTCGCTGGCGCTGACGGCGAACAACAGCACCATCAATATCAGCGAACTGAGCGCCTATACGGAAAAAGGGCTGCTGGAGGCCACCGCCAGCATTTCTCAGTTGCCTCAGCGCCAGGCTCAGATCAGCCTGAACGGACGCGGCGTGCCAATGACGATCCTGCAGCAGTGGGGCTGGCCCGCATTGCCGCTTTCCGGCGATGGTAATATTCAGCTTACCGCCAGCGGCAATATTCAGGCCGATACGCCGTTCAAGCCAACGGTCAACGGGCAACTACATGCGGTGAACGTGGAGAAACAGCAGGTCACGCAGACTATGCAGGCGGGAGTGGTTTCAGGGAGTGAAGTCACAGCACCACCACCTGCGCAATAATTTATTGCCCGGTGGCGCTTCGCTTACCGGGCCTACTCACGCTCATAAACGAATATATTCACTGCACAACAGCCACTTCACCGGCTCATCCTCTTCAATCGCCGGGAAGCGACCGCCAGGTTCAAGAAAGTGGTTGTCATGCTGGTCGTCATTGACCATCGAGATTTCCCAGCCCAGCACGAACGCCTTCTCCGCCCAAAAGCGATGATACAAGCGCGGCGGCAGGCACACCCCCTGTCCCGGTTTCAATACCAGCGTCTCGCCAGCGTCAACGGTACGCCGCTGACCATCGACGCTAACTTCAACAATACGCCGTGCGTCATACCCGTCATCAGGCGCGGCCCATGCCAGCTGCATACATAAGTCACCGCCGCCGCGATTCACGATATCTTCCATTTTATGGCGATGAAAATGCCATGGCGTTTGCTGATCCTGCTGAATTTGCAGCATCTTTTCGGCGTACGGTTTGGGATAACCCGCTGACCCTGGCTGACCATTGCGCAACGTCAGTAACGTCAGTCCCGTTTGCGCAAAATCTCCACGCCCAAAGTCGGTAATATCCCAGCCCAGCTGGAGATCGCGCACTTCACGCCACAGAGATTGATCCTGTTGCCGCCAGGCATCGATCGTAAAATACGCAAAATCAGGCAGACAGACCCGAAAAGTCTCGGCGATGGCATGCGCTTTATCGACGGCATAATTAATATGTGAACGCTTCATTCCACTTTTCCTTGTTGCGAAAGAGGCGGGTCGCCCCGCCTGCATGCCGTTAGTAAAGTGATGCTTTGCCGGTTGAACCGAACAATTTCATTTTGTGGCGGATGACGTCCCGCGCGGCGCTAATGGCTTCTGGGTAGATTACGTTCGGGTCCCACCAGGTTTCTTTTGCCAGGATTTCGCGGACTTTCTGGAAGTAGGCATATTTCATATCGCTGGAAATGTTGATTTTGCCAACACCTAGCGTGACGGATTCGGCAATTTCCGCATCCGGGTTCGCGGAACCACCGTGCAGCACCAGCGGAATATCCACACGCCCGGCGATATCGCGCAGGATGTTCATTTGCAGCTCTGGCTGCATCCCTTTCGGGTAGATCCCGTGCGCGGTTCCAATCGCCACCGCCAGCGTGTCTGCACCGGTTCGGGCGATAAAATCCTCTGCCTGAGCAGGATCGGTATAAGTAACCTTCGACACGCCGCCTTCCACTGACGTCCCGGTCTGACCAATCGTACCCAACTCCCCTTCCACAGAAACACCTACCGCATGCGCCAGCTTGACCACTTCGCGGGTCAGCGCCACGTTCTCTTCATACGGCAGCAGCGAGCCATCAATCATCACCGAGGTAAACCCACACTGAATCGCCCGCAGCACATGCTCAACCGAAGCGCCGTGGTCCAGATGCAGAGTAAAGGGAACCGGGCTGCGCAGAGTGATATCACGGACATAGCTAAAAAACGCATCGCCGACAAAATCATGTTCACTGGGGTGAATAGAGATAATCGCCGGGGTATTGGTCGCTTCCGCTTCCTCCACTACTGCACGTACAAAGCAGCTGTCCGCCACGTTGAATGCGCCGATAGCAAAACCGTGCTGACGAGTAGGTTGCAGTAATTCTTTCATCGAAACTAACATGTTAATTCTCCAGTTTCAGGGTGTAGAAAGCCCTGCCAGTGCGTCATCGCAGAGGCATAGAAGGCGTTACAGAAAATGAATCAGGCTTTGCCGATAGCGCCGCTGGCCTGCAGGTACGGAATAATGGCTTCCTCGCAGGCCTGTTCCATCAGGGCCAGGGCATTAACGAGTTCACCGGATGTGTCACGACACAGGGTATGCAGTAGCGCAGCTTTTCCGGCTTCGAAAACCGCCGCACCAACGTTTATCTTGGCGACACCAAACGTCGGGCAACGCTGTAGCTGATCAAACGGCGTCCCGCTGCCGCCATGCAGTGCCAGAGGTACCGTTGATAACCGGGCTATTTCCTCCAGCCGCAGGAAATCAATAGCAGGTGTGATACCCGGCGCGTACATGCCGTGTGCCGTACCCACCGACACCGCCAGCAAATCGATCCCGGTCTGTTGGATAAAGGGTTCCACGTCGGCGGCCTGAGTCATCAAATCCACGTTAGTCACATGGTCATAGCGCGGAGCATCGGCCAGATGACCCAGCTCACCTTCCACGCACAGAGAAACGCTGGCTGCGAGCTCGACCACTGCACGGGTCTGGCGAATGTTCTCCTCCAGCGCAAAGGCGGAGGCGTCGATCATTAACCCGCTGAATCCGGCGCGAAAAGCCTGACGAATGCGTACAGGATCCTTTCCATGATCCAGCGCCAGCGCGACCGGTACTGAGGCTTCCTCTGCCAGCGTTTTGACGACCGCAGCGGCTATCGGGGCCGGAAAATGCTCCAGATGCCCCTGATACAGATTCAGGATGATGGGCGCACGGTGTTTCTCTGCCACCCGAACCGCCGCGCGGGCGCTTTCCAGGTTCATGCAGTTAATGGCCAGCAGCGCGTACTGCTCACGCCAGGCTTTCGTCACCATGCTTTTCATATCGGCAAACATACGGCCTCCGGTTATTCCAGGGTGAAGGTGATCTCTTCGTCTTTCAATTTTTGATCGCTGAGTTCATCAAACTCTTCGTCACGCTCGGTCACCGGTTTCTTCCACAGCGACAACATGACACCGCAAATCACTGTGCCGATCCCCAGCGCCAGGCAAAACAGCAGCGGATGCGTAAAGAGCGGAACCACAAACATGCCGCCGTGCGGTACCGGGCTTTCGACACCCCACACCATAATCAGGCCGCCCGCAATCGCCGAGGCCACCACGCAGGAGCCCACCACGCGCAACAGGTCACGCGCTGCAATCGGAATGACCCCTTCGGTAATCATGCAGATCCCCATCGGGAATGCGGCCTTCAGCGCCTCACGTTCCGCACGGGTGTACTTGTGACGCGTCAGCAGGAAAGAGAGCGTAATGCCGAACGGAGGGATCATCGAACCAACAAACTTCACCGCTTCCGGACCGTACACACCGCTGACCAGCATGCCGTCAGCAAACAGCGACATGGTTTTATTCACCGGTCCGCCGAAGTCGAATGTCGCCATCGCACCGAGGATAGCGCCCATCAGAAAGCGGGATCCGCCCTGCATGGACTCCAGCAGATGAATCAACGCGTCCTGCAGCCAGGCTATCGGCTTGCCAATCAGCGTCATCATCAACAGGCCGCCAATGACGGTACTCAGTACCGGCAACACCATGATGGGCATCAGCCCCTGCATCGACTGTGGCAAACGGATATAGCGCTTAAGTAGCAGTACGGTATAACCGACCAGGAACCCGCCCAGCATCCCGCCGATAAAACCGGTATGAATTTCGCCGCAAACAAAGCCGACAATCAGGCCCGGCGCAAATCCGGGACGATCGGCAATGGAGTACGCAATCGCCGCACTAATCAGCGGTACGATTAACCCCATCCCCCAGCCGCCAATCTGGTTGAGCATCCAGGGTATGGTTCCTGTTTTTTCACCCACGTTAGTGCCGCCAAGTATTTGCCCGAGAGCAATACAGATCCCGGCGGCGACAATTAACGGGATCATCCACGAAATCCCCGTTAATAAATGTCTTTTTATTTCCTGAGATAGCGGAATTTTATTTTCACTCATGTGAAATCCCTCCAGAATGAGGATCGCTACTGGTTATTATTAACTAATGATTTTTCGACCTTTTCAAGAAACTGAATGGGCGATTTTATGACGATTTCGGTTTTCACTCGCACAATGCGTTTATTTGAAAATCGTTCCTCCCCTTTTATTTTGACATCGACAGCAAGAATTACGACATCAGCTGCAGAAATATCCTCTGTCAGCAGTTCGTTCTCCGTGCCGATAGTTCCCTGGGTTTCAACTCTTATATTATGACCAAGCGCTTTAGCACCTTTAATTAGCTTCTCACGGGCAATATAGGTGTGCGCAATACCCGCCGTACAGGCGGCAACACAAACAATATTCATAACATGCTCCACTTTTTATTTAGCAGACATTGGATTCAGCATATTGGCTAAAAAGCTCAATAATTTTCTGTGGACTGCTTTCGACTAACAGTTGTTCAATAATGTCGTCATCCGCCAACGCGCCGGCAACCTGCGAAAGCAGACGAATATGTGTAGTATTTTGATCCTCAAGGCGTACGGCAAACAGAATGATGCAGCGCACGTTGCTGCCATCCAGGGTTTCCCAGGGAATATCCTGGCGGGTACGCCCAATTGCCAGCGTGGTATTGACCACCGCCGAGGATTTCCCGTGCGGGATCGCAATATGATTTTCGAAGCCGGTCGAGCCTTCTGATTCACGCTGCCAGACATCCTGAATAAACGTTTCCCGACAGCTAATTGCCCCATCTTTTTGCAGAATATCCGTCAGTTCCTCAATAACCTCCGTTTTGTTTGTGGCCTTCATATCCAAAATAACGCGATTTGTATTGAGTATTTTCGTGATGTCCATCAATCATACCTCATGGAGTTCAGACATTAATTTTCGACGACCAGCGACGTCGCCCGATGTAATTTTTCCGTAATAACCGTTTCTGTTACCCGCTTAATATCTGCATCATTGAAAAAGGCGGTGACATACACGACCGGCATAGCAACGGCAGGTAAATTTATCGTCGATACCACCAGTTCAATATCGTCCGTCAGTACGGAGGGCAGGCTGCCTGCCGATACCACGCCGACGATAGTCCAGTCCGGAAAGGCGCGCAGGATACGGCTTTTGAGTAAGTGAGAGGTGCCAATACCGGTTGAGCAGACCAGTAGCACGCGCTTACGCGCTATCTGCCGCTCCATTGCTGCTTGAAAATGCACGGTTAAATATCCCACCTCATCTTCCGACACGGCCCGCTCGCCCCAGCTGCTAAACACCCGATTCACCGCGCACTGGGTCAGACGCCACACGTCCTGCAACTCGCCTTTAATATCCTCCAGCAATGGATTGCGAATGCGGATCTGGTAGTTCAGGCGGTTAATCAGCGGCTTAATGTGGATCAGCAATCCGTCATAAAGCGCCGTGTCCTGGCTAAGATCGCTGTCGACCATCTCGGCAAAGGAGGCAATCAACCGATGGGTAATCAAACGCGCTTCGTCGCTGGAGTGCATATGGCCAATCACGCTCACGTCGTTATGCTCTTCAATTACCACGCCGGAAGAGATAATGTATTGATAAATAAACCAGACTTCGTCTTCCGGCAGCGGGTGGGCAATGCGTTTTTCAATATGCTGAATCATCCGGCTGGCAATGGAAAAAATATTCTCGTCACATGAGGTGATATTTTCATCTTTTCTCGGCAGCGCATTGCCCCGCGTGATGCGGTACATCATGATCAAAATATGGGTAAAGATATTGACGTAATAAGGCTCGCCCAGAGACCAGCACAGGTCGTTCTCCATTTCCTGCAATAATGTCTGGACAAATAAAACATCTTCTTCGCCAAAGTAATGCACTAAGGCTTTATAACTGCCCGGGTCAAGGCGTGAATAAACCACGTTACCAGGTTCATTATGGTTAATCACGCCGTTAATCAGCGACGCCATCGCCTGGCGTACACCGCTCTCGCTGCCTTCGATATGCGTGCCGCTCTGACTGCGAATCAACGACAGGCCCAGTGGGGTAATCCAGGATTCAATTACTTTCAGATCGTTCACAATCGATGCGCTACTAATGAAATAACGTTCGGATAATTTACTGATCGACGTTTCATGCGGCGTTTCGCTTAATAACTGTGAGGCTATCTTGACTCGCCGTGAATTATTCATCATGCCGTCAGTATCATCACCTTCCGATCCTAATAACTGATCCATATATAAAAGGTCGGTAATATTATCGGAACTTAATATCACCCCAGCACCAGCACGTTTATCGATGGTTATTTTCCATTCTGATAACCATGGTTCCAGTAAACGCAGATCGCGCTGCACAGTTTTCTCTGAAACAGATAAATACTCGGCAATTTTCAGCAGCGTGACATATTCCTTCTTAGACAGAAGAAACTTTAATAATCTGTTTTGTCGCGAGGTAATCATTTGCATTATTTACCCTTATCACACACCAGATTAAATAGCTAAAGAAGCGCTTATGCTCCACGTGTAATCCGTGATGATAAATATAAGAGGACTACGATGCGTCAACAATACTAAATCGTGTCCAGTAATCCGGACAGAAATAAGACAAAAAGAGGAAATAGTGAGATATTTACGGCGCAGATCACATTTTTCGCGGGAATCAGAGTGATACCGCTCGCAAATATGCAGAGATAAAAATTTAATTCAGGATGTTTTGGATTTTCAGATCTGGAATGCTGCTCGCAGCGTGGGCCGGATAAAACGCATCCGGCACCACGTCGACACATACTTACAAGGTAATCGTCAGCTCACTGCCCTGTGGAGTAATAACTACACCCAGCTCGCTGCCTATATGCGACCCGCATTTAATGCCGCCAATTTCCTGAATATTTCGCAGGCACAGCGTCCAGTTACGTGCCTCACCGTTCCCTTTCACAGTGATGGTATTACCTACACGCGTCGCCTTCAGCGTGAAGATAACCGAGCCGTCCATCGCAGGCACTTCACACACCGCTTCCCGGCCCTCCTGCAGATGGAACAGCTGGAACGCGGTTCCTTCATGCCAGGCGTAGTCCGGCTTCTGGTTATTGCTGCCTAGCGCCAGCAGGGTGTTTTCACGCACGTAGACTGGCAGGCTCAGGAAGTCGTGCTGCTGTTTATGCCAGCGGCTACCAGACACCTCGTCGTTACGCCACAGATGCGTCCAGCGTCCTTCCGGCAGGTAAAACTGCACATCACCCGCCTCGCTAAACACCGGCGCCACCATCACGCTATCGCCCAGCATGTACTGGCGGTCGAGATAATCACATGCCGGATCGTCCGGGAACTCCAGCATCATTGCGCGCATCATCGGCGTTCCTAGCTCATTGGCGCGCGCCGCTTCGCGATACAGATACGGCATCATGCGGCATTTCTGCTCTGTGAAGTAGCGCACCACATCGCAGGATTCGTCATCGTACGCCCACGGTACACGGTAGGATTTGCTACCGTGCAGACGACTATGGCTGGAGAGCAGCCCGAACGCACACCAGCGCTTGTAGACGTGCGCCGGGGCGGTATTCTCAAAGCCGCCAATATCGTGACTCCAGAAGCCAAAGCCGGACAGACCAATGGACAACCCGCCGCGCAGGCTTTCGGCCATCGATTCATAGTTGGCATAGCAATCGCCGCCCCAATGCACCGGAAACTGCTGCGCGCCGACCGAAGCTGAACGGGCAAACAGCACCGCCTCTTCTTCACCGACAGTCTCTTTCAGCACGTTCCACACCAGTTCGTTGTAGATGTACGCATAATGGTTATGCATTTTCTGTGGATCAGAACCGTCGAACCACTGCACATCCGTGGGTATACGTTCGCCAAAGTCGGTTTTGAAGCAGTCAACGCCAATATCCACCAGACCTTTCAGCTTATTGGCATACCACTCACAGGCCTGCGGATTAGTGAAGTCATAAATCGCCAGGCCCGGCTGCCATTTATCCCATTGCCACAGGGAACCATCCGGCCGCTTGAGCAGATAGCCTTTCTCTTTCAGCTCGTTGAAAATCGGTGATTTCTGGCCAATATACGGGTTAATCCACACGCAGACCTTCAGCCCTTTTTCTTTCAGGCGGCGGATCATGCCTTCCGGGTCCGGGAAGGTCAGCGGATCCCACTCAAAGTCACACCACTGGAAGGCTTTCATCCAGAAGCAGTCAAAGTGAAAAACGTGTAGCGGCAGATTGCGCTCGGCCATGCCGTCGATAAAGCTGTTGACCGTCGCTTCGTCATAATTGGTGGTGAACGACGTGGTCAGCCACAGGCCGAACGACCAGGCGGGCGGCAGCGCGGGACGGCCAGTGAACTGGGTATAACGGTTCAACACGTCCTTCGGCGTTGGGCCGTCGATGACGAAATATTCCAGATACTCGCTTTCCACGCTGAACTGCACTTTCGACACTTTCTCAGAGCCGATTTCAAACGACACGCACTGCGGATGGTTCACCAGTACGCCGTAACCGCGGTTGGTGATATAGAATGGGATGTTCTTGTAAGATTGCTCGGTGCTGGTGCCGCCGTCACGGTTCCAGGTTTCCACCGTTTGCCCGTTACGCACCAGCGCGGTAAAGCGCTCGCCCAGACCGTACACCGTTTCACCAACGCCGAGATCCAGGCGCTCAAACATATAGTTTTTCCCGCTGTTGGTGTCCTGCACGTAGCCGTTATTTTTCAGCTGGCTGCCGGTAATACGTTCGCCGTTACGCAGGAAATCCAGCGACCAGAATTCCCCTTTGGTTACGCGCACGCTCAGGTTACCGCTCTTCAGTTCGGCAATCTCAGCGGTGTTGCGCATCTCGACCTTCACATCCTGCAGCACATTGAGCGGGTAATGCGGACCGGTATCCAGCGCCCCCTGGAAGTGCTCCATACGCACACCGACCACGCCTTCCTGCGGCGAGAAGAAGCGCAAGGTAAACAATGGGGTATCCAGTTGCCAGGTACGTTCACGCACGTCGCGCGGCGCAACGTAGACAATCATCTCATTGCCCTGCTGTTCAACCTCGAACACCTGAATCGGGTTAATCACGTTCAGACCGGGCTGAATCAGCCAGTTTCCATCGCTAATTTTCATCATCGGTTCCTTAGTTCTGTAATTCTTTCGTCGTGAAATCTTGCTGATTGCGGCGCGCGCCCTGCGCCAGTTGGCTCATGATTTCAGTCAGATACGGGGTTTTTAGGGTGTAGAAGCGTTTGGCGATCACGGCACTCAGCAGGTAGCAAATAGCCGGGACTATGGTGAACAGCGCGATGATGATGCTAATGGTGGCGCCGTTCTGGGTTTTCGCTGCAGCGTCGTAGCCCCCACCTGCCAACATCCAGCCGATCAGCGCCCCGCCGAGCGCCAGACCCAGCTTGAGCACGAACAGCGTGCCCGCAAAGCTGATCCCCGTCAGACGTTTTCCGTTGCACCACTCGCCGTAATCCACGGTGTCGGACATCATTACCCACTGAATTGGCGTCACGAGCTGATGCAGTACGCCAATCACGAAGATGAAGACGAACATGGTAATGTTGGCGTGCATCGGTACGAAGAACATCGCCAGACTGACGGCCGCCAGCGCGGCGTTGGTCCACCAGAAGACGCTGACTTTGCATTTCCAGTCGGTCAGCGGCTTCGCCAGCGCAGAGCCGATAAGATTGCCGACGCAATAGGTGGTGAGGAAGGCGACAAACACTTCTGGCGTGCCCAGAATCCAGGTGACGTAATACATCATCGCCCCGCCGCGAACGCAGACGGCCAGGATATTGAGGATGGTCAGCAGGCCGACGATGCGCCATTGGTCGTTCTGCCAGATGTCGCGCAGGTCTTCACGCATTGAGGTGCTGCTCGGCGGCGCTTCCACGCGTTCTTTGGTGGTGAAAAAGCAAAATGCCAGCATCAGGAACGCCACAACCGAGAGCACGGCAATCCCGCCCTGAAAGCCGAACGCTTTATCCTCGCCGCCAATCAGATTTACCAGCGGCATCATCAGCACGGTGGAGAGCATGCCGCCCGCCGTCGCCAGCACGAAGCGCCAGGACTGCAGGGAGATACGCTGCGTGGGGTCATTGGTGATGACGCCGCCCAGCGCGCAATAGGGAATATTCACCACGGTATAAAGCAGGGTCAGCAGCGTGTAGGTGATTGCGGCATAAATCATTTTGCCATGCAGGCTGAGATCCGGTGTGCTGTAGGCGAGCACACAGACCAGACCAAACGGCAGTGCGCCAAACAGTACCCACGGGCGAAATTTCCCCCAGCGCGACCGGGTGCGGTCGGCGAGCAGTCCCATGCAAGGGTCTGAGATGGCATCCAGCGCGCGGGCCAGCAGGAACATGGTGCCGACAAAACCGGCCGGAATACCAAAAATATCGGTATAGAAGAACATCATATATAACATGACGTTATCGAAGATAATGTGGCTGGCGGCATCGCCCATACCGTAGCCAATCTTCTCTTTAACGGACAAAATCTCACTTTTCATTACGCATCCTTGTTAGCACTTTCACACGCACTGATACCGGTTACAGTTCTTGTAAACCATCCCTGTGAGCGCGGGTATTCCGATATCTCGTTATCAAATTACGATTCTTGTTTTCTGTGATCAGAGTTGCGTCGAAAAATGTGATGAAATGTAACTACCGGATTTATTGAGGATTTATATGAAACCGATCATGGCAAGACAAAAGGGAAGTTAAAAAAGTGAGTGAGGGGGTGTGGAAACCCCAGGAAGTAGCTATAATGCGCCCCGCCTCCATGTAGCAATCGAGGCGCGGAAGATCGTCATCTCCGGTGAGGTGGCTGGACTTCAAATCCAGTTGGGGGCGCCAGCGTTCCCGGGCAGGTTCGACTCCTGTGATCTTCCGCCAATTAGCCTCCCCTGAATTCCCCCACAGTCAATAAATCCCTTATACTACCTGCTATTGCAATCAGTTATGTTCTCCTGAGGTCAACTCATGTCTACCAGAATCAAGTACATTCTGGGGGCATTATGGGGGGCATAAAAGATGCCCCCATTTTGAGGTGCCCCCAATGAAGTTAACAGCCCGTCAAGTTGATACTGCTAAACCGAAAGAAAAGCCTTACAAGTTATCTGATGGCGGTGGCCTCTACCTTGAGGTAGCGACCAGCGGCTCACGTTACTGGCGTTTGAAGTACCGTTACGCTGGTAAAGAAAAACGCCTGGCCTTTGGTGTATATCCAGAAGTCTCCTTAGCTGAAGCGCGTGATAAACGTGAAGCTGCCAAAAAGGTACTGGCGGCGGGTAACGATCCTGGTGAAGTAAAGAAAGCGGAGAAAATCGCTCAGAAGCTAGGCTTTGAAAACACTTTTGAAGCAATTGCGAGAGAATGGCATCAGGTGAGAGCTGACCGTTGGTCGTTGCGCTATCGTGAAGAAATCATTGATACGTTCGAGAAAGATGTTTTTCCCTACATTGGCAAGCGTCCCATTGCAGAGATAAAACCGATGGAGTTACTTGAAACTCTGCGCCGAATGGAAAAACGTGGAGCACTAGAAAAGATGCGCAAAGTCAGGCAACGCTGTGGTGAAGTATTCCGTCATGCGATTGTGACCGGACGTGCTGAATACAATCCTGCCCCCGATCTCGCTACTGCCCTCGCTACACCTAAGAAAACACATTTTCCCTTTCTGACCGCTGAAGAACTACCGCACTTCCTCAAAGATCTAGCTGGGTACACTGGTAGCATTATTACCAAGACGGCAACCCAAATCATCATGCTTACAGGTGTACGAACTCAGGAGTTGCGTTTCGCCCGTTGGGAAGATATCAACTTTGAAAAGCGACTCTGGGAGATACCTGCCGAGGTGATGAAGATGAAGCGACCGCACATCGTACCAATGTCGGATCAGGTAATGGCACTCTTTGAGTCACTGAAACCTATTACTGGGCTATATCCGCTTGTATTCATCGGACGTAATGATCGTACTAAGCCGATCTCAAAGGAAAGCATTAATCAGGTAATTGAGCTATTAGGATACAAAGGAAGGCTGACTGGGCATGGTTTTCGTCACACAATGAGTACCATTCTACACGAAGAAGGATTCAACTCTGCATGGATCGAAACACAGCTTGCACATGTGGATAAGAACGCTATTCGCGGGGCTTACAATCATGCACAGTATTTGGAAGGGAGACAACAGATGATGCAGTGGTATAGTGATTACATAGATAGCTTGTCTAGAAATAAACTTCCGCAATTTTTTTCTTCAAAAAAAGCAGTATGAACAATAAATCTAGTTGATGCATACAAAGGTTTATTGTCGATAGCAAGAGGAGCGTCACAATCATGAATGTACAGGAAACCAAATTTTCATCTAAAGAATTTCTAAGGCACCGTCGCCCTGAAAAATTTTCTGATTCAACAATCAGAGAGACTGGTACTTTAGATAGAGTTGTACTGGAACACTTCCTCTCTACGCTAAATACAAGAAATCAAGAATTACAATTCGAAGATTTTGCTAAAAAAATATGTGAAAAAATAATTTGCCCTAATCTCCTTGAACAGACTGGTCCTGTAGCAGGGGGGGATGGTAAAACTGACACACAAACATTCCCTGTTTCGGAACAGAATAAGCTTCTTTGGTTCGAAGGTGTTAATGAAGCATCAAATAAAGAACGTTGGGCCTTTGCGGTAAGTACACGTAAAGACTGGAAGAAAAAATGTCATGAAGATGTACTTAAAATAAAAGAAACAGAGCGTGGGTATACTAAAGTATTTTGCGTAACGAATCAATCTGCAAAGTCCAATATTCGTTCAGAGGTTGAGGATACACTAAAAACAAAAACTGGAATAGATGTCCGTATATTAGATATTAATTGGCTATTAGATCAAATTTACAAAAACCATTTTGAGCAATTGGTCATTGATTCATTGTCAGTTCCAACACAATATAAAAGAGAAGTTATTTTTGGAGAAAATGATTATAAGAAACATAAAAAATATGAAGAATTAACCGAGTATATTAGAGAGAAAATAAACCCTGCTGAAATTTCATATGAACAAGTGGATATATTTTTAGAAATTGCAGAGTTAAGCGCTGAACTTGAGAAACCACTAATTGAAACACAAGGTCTATTTGAAAGAGCTATAAAAATCTCAAAAAAATTCGGGACTAATCAACAATTGCTAGATGCGTATTATCAATACGCCTGGAAATCCCATTTTTGGATGGAAGATTTTAATCTCTTCGAAGAAAATCTTCAATTAGCGTATGAAAGTATAGCATCATCAACTAATTCCTCAAAATGGGAAAAAGTTTTAAATTTAGTAACCGTTCATAAAAGTTATATTAGACTTAACAACGCAACATCTACAATCGACATTGAGAATATTGAACGTAACATGCTCGCCAAACTAGATGAGATAGCTGACGATGATTCACGTCCCAGTAATGCGCTCACAGCGAGAACTCACAAAGCCATTTATAAATTGACAACGTTTTCAGATGTAGAAGATGCTTCGGTTGTATTTGAAGAGTTACATGAAATTTTTAAAAATAGTGGGAATTTAATAGGCTATCCCTTTGAGAAAAACTTCCAACTTTTGAACGAACTAGATGACATTTTTTTCGATGTAGATGCATATGAAAATTTATTAGACTATATGACTGAGCAATCTGCTGTTAGAGGTGGTGAAGTTAAAGGGGCATTATTAAATCTACGAAGAGGTATAAAGAGGATTCAAAATGGTCACCCTTATCAGGCAATCAAGTATTTAGGAAAATCTTTCATTCCACTCTATAAAGAGGAATCACGAGATAAATTTATATTAGCATTAAAAGCTATTGCTTATGCTTACGAATCCATTGGATTGCTATGGAGTTCACGTTCATGCTTGCTTCTATCCGCTTCTTTGATTACAGATAACTTCTGGAAGTATGATGAGATATCATTAAAGCAGGCTGAGATTTATTATAGTTTATGCCTAACAGAAATAAAACTAGGGAAATTAGCACATGCCCTTTTATGGTATGAACTGTTTTTAATAATTAACGAGAATATCAGTGATAGCTCGTTCGGCGATAAAGAAAATCAGCAAGTCGATTTTTACATAAGTCAACTCATTTTGAACACTGACCTAAAGGGAATAAATCGACAGAGTAATGTCCCCGATGAACTCGATAGATTAGGTCTTTTTGTATCATCGGGATGTCTTAAATATGCTTTAGGTTATATTGAAGATTTTGAACGTGAATACGAAGTTACTGCCGATAAAGATCATAATGATTTCTTGCAAAAAATACGTGACTTTGATGCAGGATTTAATAGTAAGGGCATAAAAGATAACCATGACAAACGAGGAGTACATACATCTTTTATTTTCGGATGCACCATAGAAATTAACTTTCCGAATCGGTCACCATTTATAGAGTTTTCAACTAATGTCTTATCACTTTTAGAGGGTGCTTTTGCAACCTGTACGATTGACAACATCCATCTTAAAGAAGCATTTTTAATTATTGAAGTAATAGCAGATGACGATGATGACTTATCCTTATCACATGAAATAAATAGCAATAATGGAAAACTAAATCTTACAATAAATTGCGCTGGTTTTGATACAAGTGATTTTAGAATCGAGGCTCAACAAAAAATCACTAATGAATTCAAGAAACTAGTATTTGATCTTCTCCCTGAATTATTTTTTATAAAAAATACAGAATACATTGAAAAAATGATCTTCGAAGACGCTGCATTCGACAGAGCAATTAGTTTCGGTGCTTGTATGAAAGCTATTGAAAATGTTCTTGGAAATGATATTGATCAACAAATTAAGAATATATATTCCACTAGTGCTGAAAAGAAAGCTTATCCTCTACTCAGAGATAAATCTTGGGATAGTGAATTTCCTAAGATATTGAAGAACGAGGATATAAATGAACCAAAATTTGGAAAAGGAAGAATGCCTGAAGAGGAACTTAATGCCGAAGATATAACACATAATGATTTTTACATACAAAGCCTAATCAAACCTCGTCTATGGGATAGAGCAGGCTGGCAAGGGGTGGGCTTCGTTCAGTTCAAAGCATGCCACCCAGGATTATATCTATTATTTAAAGACTCCGGTGCGGGTGAAGATGTTTTCAAAGATCTTATATCATTAGTAGGCTTGTTAGATACTAAATCCAGATTACGGGTTTGTATTGTCAAGGGTATTTCAGTTAAAAACCCAACTCATTATAGAGTACTGATATCTGAAAACATAAAGACAACCCCATTGACGAAAAGAATGACAATGATCAGTAGAATTAATACGATGACTCCTGATAGTAATGTCAATCTAGAAAGATTTCTTGCAGCGTATCATACTTGTGGCAAATTCTATCTAGGATGCGATGCGATGTTAAAAAATATTGACCCTGAGCATCCACAAAAAGATAGTTTAGGGATAGAAATGAGCGCATTAGAAGTTCGGTGGGCTTGGGAAATTGGATTAAATGATGTTGATTGTATTGGGGTCAATTTAGAGGAAGATGACCCCTATATTCCTAATGATATAACTGATATCCCATTATTAGAATTGATAAACAGTAAATAGAATTGTTCGCTAGGAATACCGCCTCTTAAGGAGGCGGATTCTAAAAAATCATTGAAAACTGAGTCTCTAATCTACATCTTACACTAAGAATTTATGGTAAGCATAGCTGTCGCCATCCCATTCAGGCGTATAAGGTAATTGAGCTAATATACTGTAATATCTTATTATAAATTTTGATTCATTCTTTATAAATTGACTATATCGTAAATAAAGCATTCTAGCTGATACTTTATAATTCAGCTTATCCATTATATCTTTAGCCTCTTCACTAAGGCTATTAGTGTTATCACTTTCACAATAAATTGCTCTTGTTGGATTCTCTTGTCTTAAAAGTTCTATCAAAAAGACTCCCCAAGCGCCCGGCCATCTGGCTATTGTTCCTTGAAAAAACCGTCTATGCTTAAATAAACGACTTACATTGCCCAGAAGATGTAAAGCTGTTTTCTCCTCATTTAAATTCGAATCTGTAAATTTATAAAGAATGCCTTCTTTGCTAAAAACATTATCTATTAAATATTTATATTCATCTATAATCTTTTTCCTTAACTCATCAGGAATATCTTTCGGAGGAGCTTTTAAGGTGATTTCATCCATGCCGCCTGGATCAATACAAAACCTTGCAAATACTCTGAAAATCTCAAACTCCATGAGCAATGCTACCCGATTAAAAGAGTCCTTATTATCATTTTTTTTGTCACACCGATATTTCGCGCATGTCATTATACCAAGATCATTAAGATATCCATAGAAGTGTAGATGATCAAGAGGATGAACAAGACTATTAAAATTATTGGCAAGTCTATAAGCTATAGTGGCTGGGATATGTATCCCCTCATATTTCTTTGTCAAATTCACCAACTGATTTATAAAATCAGCCTTTTTAATACCATGCTCTGACACCATACAACTCAGAAGAGCGAAAGATATTTCTTTCTTCCTTTTCAAAATAGAATCTAGCACTTCATCAGGAATCTCATATTTACCCTTCAACTTACTCATAAATTTTACATCATCGCCACTTACTGAAATTTCCAAACCACAAATCAAATAGTGGGTTAACATATCTAGTAGAGCCTCTTCAGTGCTGATTTTATTTACAGCGTCCTGCACATCCAGTGCTATATTTTGAAATAACTTTTTATCTTCTGAAGATAGGCATTTTGATGTATATACACAATGGAAATGAATAACATCAAGAATGTCCATTACTGCTTTCTGTTCGTCTGATATCTTAGGCATTTTGCATTTTAGTGTCTAAAAAAGTATTGATTATTTACCAATTTTACACACTAAAAAATACAATTACTATCCTCTTCGTAACGTCAAACCTGCACTTTCAACACTTACTTAATGAAGAGGTCCACAATGGCACACACAGAGACAGTTAAGAATAAATTGCAAATCCCTAAATCACGCATCAGCATCAGGAACCGTCTTTCTTCTCGGCTCAGAGACTCCACTAGCCCTCAGCATGTATGGGGTACATCTGTAGTTCCAGCCGAGCTAATGACGAGCTTAATCAATAATCAAAAGCTTACTGACACTATTTCGCAAAGTTACAGTCAGGATGATCGTTTAGTCGATATGAAATACATGGTGAGCAATTCAGGTCTGACAAATAAGTTCTTCTACGCTCAAATAAAAAAAGGCCTATTTCCATCACCAATTAAGCTAGGGCGATCTTCCCGGTGGAAACTGAGTGAGTATGAACAATGGATTGAGCAAAGAGCAAATAAGAGAGGCCAATAGCCATTTAGAAAAATAATTGGCTAGGTAATTTGTATGTTGATAATTAAATTTAACATTATATTTATATCAGCTAATTATCTATTGGTTAATAATTAACTATAACACAACAATACTTATATCTAAACTGCATTACCATTTAATGGTATAAAGGATAATATCATGGCCATCTGTGTCCGTAAAAACTGCACTACGTCTGTTTGGGGGAATAATAAAGAGAGATCTAAACGTCTCTGTAAACGACATTATGCCGCATATGTCCAAAACCGGATAGCTAAAGAAGCTAAAGCATTATCAGTTTGTTATTATTGTGGCTTGTCCCTCGCAAAGATGAGAAACAAAAAATACTGTTGCAAAGCCCACCGCCAGCTGGGTTCCAGAAAAATTTTAGGGAAGATCATAACGGATATTATTGGATTTTCTTACTGGGGGCATATTCAACATCATATTAAGCGAAGCCCAATAGAACTGGCTTCAATTAATGGAGTGCATGACATTACTGGTTTATACCAACTGTACCAATGTAAAACGAAGCATCAAAGGAGCTATGTTTTAGCACTCGAACAATGGGGAGTATCGAAGGAGAAATTAAAAATTAAACCTATACCACTTCTAAGGTTAGAAATTTGCCATTTCTATCCGGTGAATAGTGGTGGTGAAAATACACCTGATAATGTGATCATTGCCCCATTGCGTATCAATCGCATGTTAAAAGATACAATTCCGTACCAAGGTAGGCTTTTTCCCGGATTGAAAGCGTTAAGAAAAAAAATGCCACTGAATGGTAGCCTTTATGATGGTCTAGTTGCACGATTTGGAAAAAAGGTTGTAGACGAAGAGCTTTCATCAATTGGCAAACTAAAGCACTTCCATGGTAATTACGCCAAACAGCCGGAGTTTGGGGGAATGCATCATGAATTTCCCCTACTAATGCTGTTAATTTCGGAATTATTACGCTTAGGGCACCATGACATTGTTAAATTTCTTCAAGCTATTCGGCGGGACTATGAGAGTCTTCTTCCTGTATATGTTGAATTAGTGGCTATTATCATGTTTTATGCGATTTTAACTGGTGATCGTGACCGTTTCCTAATGCGTTTCATGAGAATTCATCGTTGGTTCGACGACACGGCTTTATCCACAAGGCATCCATTTCGGGCATGGGGCAGGGACAACTACGAAAGATGCATGTACCTACTCCTAAGGCGATATCTACGACTGTTTTTTGGCTCAGCTATTGAGAGTCCCCGAGAAATTGTCGATCTCTACAATAGTTTTTTCTCACTTCAGGTTGTTGACGTCGGGGAGTTGGGCGAAATCGTAAGCTTTTCCTATTTCAAAGGAAGACAGAGCAAAGTGAATACCTTTTTTATCATTCCAGAGTATGTGCTTGACACACTGCCTAGGTCAGGGGACGTTTTCGGGATTGGTTCAACACTTAGCTGAACGGGTAACACAACACCACAAATAAATAGCGCCAAAACTGTCGTTTTTGGCGCTCACTTTTCCACACTTTATCGCTAAAATACAGTAAGTTAACTGAATATCACTATCCCAATAAATTTCGCACCCTCATTACCCCTTTGAAGAACCGAAAGACTTTCAGGTAATACATTCAAAGGAGCGCCTTATGTCCAAACACTCTGATTCACATGATGCGGTAAACGCATTCCAAGCCTGTCTTAGCTTCCTACCCTCTTCTTCGACCGAACGCATCCTGAAGCAGTTAAAGCAATCTATCGACTACGAGCCTGTAATTGGAATTATGGGTAAAACAGGTGCAGGTAAAAGCAGCCTTTGCAACGCACTATTCCAGGAGCAAACTTGTCTGACTAGCGAGCTTATGGCGTGTACCCGAGAACCACAACGCTTGGTCCTCACTGTGGGCGAACGCAGCATAACCCTGGTCGATCTTCCCGGCGTTGGTGAGACTCCTGAGTTCGATGCTGAGTATATGGCGCTCTATCATCGTTTGTTTGTTGAACTGGACCTAGTTATTTGGGTATTACGGGCTGATGATCGCGCCCGGGCAATAGATATTACAACACACCGATTGTTACTTTCTAATGGCGCAGATCCATCACGTTTCTTATTTGTGATAACTCAGGCTGAATGTATTCCTCCGTTGCCAACTAACTCTGAATGCCAGGATCGGCCTTCTCCAACACAGTGCCTTTCGTTGGCCACCATCAGCGCCCAAATTGCGGGTCAGTTTCCATCTTCTTATCCGGTAATAGCAGTTTCTGCTCATACTGGCTACAACTTGACGGTCCTTGTAGAGCTTATGGTGCATGCATTACCGATACAGGCTAGCAGCGCCTTTTATCGGCAATTGAAACCAGAGCACCTGACTAAAGAGAGCAACGATGCTGTACGCCAGCGGTTTGGTGAGATGGCAGGAAATGCATTTGATACGGTGATAAACCCGGACTCTTTCCCGTCAGGCTGGACCAGCTTTTTGAGGAAACTACGCCAAAAATTAGTACAACTTGCCACCGTGTTATGGGACAGAGTTTTTGGCTAACACCACATCCGTCAGGTTGTGTCGCTATGATGAATGTTTTTCAGACAAAACCATTCTTAACAAGGCGTTATCGTGCCGCACTATTTTTCAGATTTCATTATTTTACCTATCTTTGCCGACATAACGTGTCCGGCCTGTGCTGCATAATAACTGCATGAAATAGAAACATATTTGTTGCCCTGAGAGGCCATATGTCCGTCAACGAGCAAGACTCACGTTACGACCGACTGGCGATCAGATTATCGGTCATTATTAGCCGCCTGCTTGCGGGAGAAACACTCTCACTCAAATCTCTGGTGGATGAATTTGGTGTCTCTGAACGCACTCTACAACGTGACTTCAATCAGAGGCTAATCCATCTGGATATTCTGGATGAAAATGGACGATACCGTTTGAATGATTGCCAACCACCCGATCATTCATCGGGCGCATTCTCGTTTATACGTACTACAGGGATTGCTCGGATAATCCCGGTGCAAGACAGGCAACTAATGAACCTGCTAATGAACGAGTCTGGGACTTCACCCTGCCTGATCTGGCATGCCCCCCTGAAATCCCATGTCGCATTACCCGAGTTCTTCTCCCGTCTTGTGCAGGCTATCAGCCAGAAACGACAAATCACTGTGTTGGTTGAAGGGCAGCGTCATGAAGCATTGGAGCCTTATCGTCTTATTCACTATGTGGAGGAATGGTATCTGGTGGTGTGTCAGTCGGGAAAAATCCGTGTGTTTGCTCTGACCAGTATTGGTGCTGTCACGCTTGATGAGGTGCGCTTTAAGCGTCGCGAAGATATTTCATACCTGACTGCTGGTGAAGGTTTTATTGCGGCACTACCGCATTTTCCTCTTATCAGTGATGTTATTGACACATTTCGCTATTAGTCCCAGCTATCAGGAAGACCTGATTTAGCCTGTATATCTTATCCGTTATGGAGAACCTTTAATGAAAATGATCATACCTCTTAAAACTACGATACTGACAGTGATGTTAGGTGCCTCAACTTTTAATGCTTCCGCAGCATGGCAAGTAAGTGGGACTTTTTGTCAGTCTTACACTGATGATGGACGAGTACTTGTTCGCGTAAGACCCGCAACAATAGGTTTGATTGAGCAGCAACCGCAATGCAACGGACGAGGCTCTACCGAATTGGCTGGCAGTAACTTTAGTGTCAATGGTTCGTCTTATCCCTCCAGCGTGATGTGTAACGCCCAATCGAACTATCAGGCAGTGCAAACCACCACGGCGACAAAAGATATCCAAAACATAATCAGCATGCTGCAAGATAACCAATCGGTCAGCATCAATACCTTCGGTTCACGTTCTGAAGTTAATACTGCTGATTTTGCACAAGCTTGTTCATCCATCATTAACCAGAAAGTGGCCGACTTCGATCCCCAGAAAACCTATCAACAGGACATGGCAAAGATGGGCTATAAACAGGATGAAAACGGCCAATGGCATAAACAATCAAAACAGGCATATTCACGCGAAGCAGATCCTGAAATAGCCGCCAACTATGATCCCAAAGCGGGGGTTGCTGAAAATTCAGGAAAAGGAGGGTTCTATGGAGACGGAGCCAATAAAAATCTTTATGGTCCGGGTAGCCAGGCACAAAAGGATGCTGAAGCTGCAAACGAAGCACGCCGCCTTGCAGCACAAAATCATATGTCAAAAAGCGCTACTGGAATTACAGAACCAGAGATGCAGGCAGCATTAGCGGCAGCGAAAAAGGCTTATGCTGCTAATTACGATCAAGAAACCCTCGCATCAGCTGACTTTGGATCATACAAACAAGCACCTTCTGTACCAGATCCGGCAGATAAAACACAAAAACTGCGTGTCGTGGAGTATGAGGTCTTTAATCCAGGCTACAAAACTTATGACAAAGTGCGTGTCACCCTAAACGCATCAGGTTCAGTGACTGGCACACAGGTTCAGTACGAAGGTCAGTAATACACCATTCAACTGCTAGCAATCATTTCATCCAGGCCATGCATCCCTAGGGAAGTATGGCCTTTTCACTTTTATGCCCGAAGGAATTAATTATGACCCGATTAGCCAGCCGCTTTGGTGCGGTCAATTTAGTGCGCCGTGATCGCCCGTTAACCCACGATGAACTGGCACATTACGTTCCGAGTGTCTTCAGTGAAGAAAAGCATGAATCCCGCAGTGAGCGTTACACATACATCCCTACTATTACCCTCCTCGATAACCTTCAACGCGAGGGTTTTCAACCGTTCTTTGCCTGCCAGACCCGAGTGCGAGATCTGAGTAAGCGAGAGCACACCAAACATATGCTGCGCCTGCGTCGCGAAGGGCAAATTACCGGCAAACAGGTGCCAGAAATTATTCTGCTTAATAGCCACGACGGTTCAAGCTCATACCAGATGCTACCAGGTTTATTTAGATCGGTTTGCCAAAATGGACTGATTTGCGGTGAAAGTTTTGGGGAAGTGCGTGTGCCGCATAAAGGCAACGTAGTGGAGAAAGTCATTGAAGGGGCTTACGAAATACTGGGCATTTTTGACCGAGTAGAAGAGAAGCGCGATGCCATGCAGTCACTTATGTTACCGCCACCTGCTCAGCACGCCATTGCGAAAGCGGCATTAACCTATCGTTTTGGTGAAGAGCATCAACCAGTCACGGAATCACAGATACTTTCCCCGCGCCGATGGCAGGATGAAAGTAACGATCTTTGGACTACCTACCAACGCATTCAGGAAAACCTGATTAAAGGTGGGCTATCGGGACGAACCATCAAAGGTAAACGCGCTCATACACGCGCAGTGAAAGGTATCGACGGTGATGTGAAGCTCAATCGAGCACTGTGGGTTATGGCTGAGAATATGCTGCAATTTGCTTCATGAACTCTATCACGAAGGCTCTTTTGCCCCTACGACTAAACTGGTAGGGCTTTTTGCTTTAAGGAACAATTATGTCTGCGCCCAATTTATTCCCGGAATTTCCGGTAAACGAGCAACGTGTTATACAACGCGCACTGCGATTGCTGGAGAAGTATCAGCGTCAACCCAGTAAATCATTTACTAGCACCAGCGTTACTAAAGCCTGGCTTCAACTCAGGATGGCACACCTTGAGCGTGAAGCTTTCATCGTGATGTATCTCGACAATCAGCACTGTTTGCTGGAACGCGAAACACTGTTTACCGGCACACTGAGCCATACCGAGGTACATCCCCGCGAAGTGGTGAAATCGGCACTGAAGCATAATGCTGCTGCGGTAATTCTGGCGCACAACCATCCTTCTGGTACGACAGAAATCAGCCAGCAAGATAAACACATTACTCAGCGGATCGTGAAAGCGCTGGCGCTGGTGGAAGTACGCGTGCTGGATCATCTCGTAGTCGGGAATGAGACAATTTCATTTGCTGAGCTGGGATTACTTTAAAAGGAGGTTCTCATGTCATTAATACCAGCCCATGAATGGGGACTACAAAGAGAAATTGTTCCACGGTTTGGTGCCAGATTAGTTCAGGAAGGCAACCGGCTGCATTATCTGGCTGACAGGGCTAGTTTGATGGGCAATTTCAGCGATACGGAATGCTTCAAATTGAATGACGCATTTCCACACTTTATCAGCCAGATGGAATCGATGCTGACCACTGGTGAACTGATCCCCCGTCACCATCACTGTGTCACTCTCTACCACAACGGTTTTACCTGCGAAGCCGACACCCTTGGCAGTTGCGGCTACGTGTACATCGCTGTTTACCCCACTCAACGCTAACTAATTTCTTGAGATCAAACATGAATACTCAACCTGCAACAACTCCGCAGGCGGCGAAGCCATGTCTGTCGCCCCTAGCTGTCTGGAAAATGTTACTGACAATCCTGCTAGATCAGCACTATGGTCTCACGCTAAACGACACGCCGTTCAGTGATGAAACTGTTATTCAGAAACACATTGAGGCAGGTATTACCTTGGCTGATGCCATAAATTTTCTGGTTGAACGCTATGAACTAGTTCGTATTGACCAAAAAGGCTTCTCTGTGCAAGATCAAGAACCTTGGTTAACTTCTATGGATGTCCACCGAGCACGATTTAAACTCAACGTGGAGCGTTTATAATTTAACCAGTTAACTGACAAGGAAAAACATGTGGGGGCATAATTGGGGGCATACTTAAAAATCGCATAGAAAAATAATCAATAAATTCAAGATGATTAATTATCAAATGCGACTCCTGTGATCTCCGCCAAAATCCTTACCTTATCCCAGTCATTTGCCATATCTTTTCAGCACACAAATTCCTTTATGATCCTCGCCCAAATGTTTTCATAGCGAGGATCTAATATGAGCACTGCTCTTACAATTATGGCTATTGCTGCTACTGTAATTAGCCCATTATTAGCCATTCAGACACAAAAATTTATAGAAAGATATTCCCAGAAGAAATCATTAAAAATTGACATATTCAAACATCTTATGGCTACCAGATCTCAGAGCGCCAGGCTGTCAAGTGAACATGTTCGTGCACTAAACATGATCGACTTAGCATTTTACGGGAAAATTAAAAAAGGAAAAGCCAAAAGAAGTGCTTCTGAAGGTAATGTATTATCCTCATGGAAGTTATATTTTGCACATTTGAATACATCTTACCCTGATAATGATAATATTTTAGGTGCCATATGGAACCAAACAAGTAATAATCTTTTCTTAGACCTATTGTCAGAAATCGCAAAAGATATTGGCTATGACTTTGAGCGAGTGCAATTACAAACAGCCATCTATTCTCCTGTGGCCCACGGAGCAATAGAAAACGATCAGTCAAAAATTAGGAAGGGTTTAGCTGCGATTTTCTCTGGGGAGAATGCCTTAAAAATGGAAATCATAAATATTCCGAATAGACAGGAAAATTAATCAATTCTTTACTTATCCTGCGGCTCAATACCCAATCTTGCCAGTTCTCTTCTCCCCAAGGTCTTGAGCCAATTCCCTAAACTCATCCCTTCTGCTTTTGCAGCAGCCTCGAACTGCGCCTTTAACTCCGGCGTGATACGAATCTGAAAAGTCGGTGCCTTTCCGGATTTGGACTGATTTGGGTCGCGTTTAGCCGTTGACATGTACGTACCTACAAGCGCAAGATATCACCATTCAGGTACGTACCTTTACATCTGGCGACCTGACTTTTAAACGCCCTCGCCCGGTATTCGCAGTACCCGACGAGAGCTAACCTCACCAACTATCAAGGAGTTGATTATGGCTGATTCGCATTCTACCCCAGACAGCGACCAATCCGGAACCGAGCGTTCGGTAATTGTGGGATATCGCCCGAATGTTTTCGACAAATCTACACCCAAAATTATTCTTTCCGGCAAATGGCTCCGTGCGGCAGGGTTTGATACCGGGCAACAGATTAGCGTAAAAGTGATGAACGGCTGTATCGTCCTGATGGTCTACGGCGAGCAGGAACAACGATTGCAGGATGAGCTGCAAGAGGCAAATCAGAAGCTGAACAGAATTGAGAGCACGCTGGCGACTCTCCAGTGAAGTACGGCTGAACCTGTAAGCGTTACTTACAGGTTCACTTGGTGCCGGATGGCGCTTGCGCTTATCCGGCCTACTCTCCTGGAAAATGAAGCCAAAGTGTAACGGGAACCCAAACAAATGAATCACCACGAAAAACCAGACACCATCTTTTCGATTGACGACGATGAAAAAGTCGAAGAAATAAAAATTCAGTTACTGAAAGCTAAGATTCAATGTGCACAATGTGATATTCATTCTGATAATATTGTTAACGGCGATAATTTCTTTGATGAATTAATGGAGCCTAATAAATGAAAAAAGCATTATAAACTTACGGGCAATAATCAATAATTATGATATTTGAAGCAGCAACTTATTATCCATGAATCAGAAACGCATTAGAAATCATTCAACCACTACACTAAAAATCATAATAAAAATACTATCCTGATGGCCTATGCCAAACGATAAACATGACAGCACAATAAACACCATATTATAATCCCGCTAAAAATACACAGGCATCCTTTTTCTTTAATCAGGAAGGGACAGCCTCGTTTCTAATAAATTAGATTATTGGGTTACACATGAAAAACGTATTCATGGCAATGGTTATCGCTCTCGTCACTATCACCGCATCATCTACTGTTTTCGCATGCCCGAAAGGAGAACACCCGCACGGCGGTACTGGCTCACACCATAAGGGCGGCTGGTGCTCGTATGATCAGTAAAATTGCCATTCCTGTCTTGTTATTGCTCTTTTTTTCAACGCCTGTACTGGCAAAATCGACATTGAATATCGACGGCAACTCGCTTTATCACGGCTATCAGTTGTATGAGAAAGGTTTTGATTATTTGAATGTTCGGGATGAACAGACAGCAGTGATGTATATGTCTTTTGTTGCCGGTGTAGCGGGGACACTATCAAAAGAAAATATCATCTGTAATGAAAGCATAACCATTGGACAGGAAGCTGATATTGTTGGTAATTACCTCCAGACCCATCCTAAAGAACGAACAAAATACAGTCCTTCTGAATTGGCCATGATTGCTTTGGGCAAAGAACTTGCTTGTAACAAAAATAGTAATAGCTAGCGCTGTACGCAGCTTATTTACCGGATGGCGCTAACGCTTATCCGACCTACCGCCTCCCCAAAAAATAAAGCCGCTGACCTATTAATCAGCGGCTTTTCTGTTACTTACAATCCCGTCAGAAATTGTATTTCACGCCCAGCATACCGCGGGTATCGCTGTAGCCTTTGTCGCCGATCTGTTGAGCCACGTTGCTCCACACGTTGAGGCGCGGGGTGATTTGCCCTTCTACGCCGACTTTCAGCTCGCCGATGTTCTTCGTGCCGCGCATGTCGTTGCTCACATCATCCATCTTCACGCTGGTCGTCTGCGTGTTGTGGATCCAGTTGGCTTCGACAAACGGCTGGAACTCACGAGATTTACCGTCGTCGATGGCGTTGTGACCGTTGATAAAGGCCTTCACACCCAGACGGGTCATCAGGTTGCCATCGGTATCATCCTTCACACGGGTACCATTCGCTTCGCGGTGACTGTCGGCCTGCACATCCATCCACACCACCTGCGCTTTCGGTTGCAGCCAGTAGCTGTTGCGCTCGTTCTCACCCAGTTTGAAGCTATAACCCGCTTCGACCGAAGCAGTGATCCCGCTGGATTTATATTTCTCCGTCGCCTGCTCCTGGCCCATCACCTTGTTATCAAACCAGTTGTACAGCATCCAGGTGTCTACGTAAGTGCCGGTCTTGTCTGCGTCATTGGCATACCAGGTGCCGTACAGTCCCACGCTGTAACCGGTAACCTGACCACGTGAATGGTAGCCGGTCAGGCTGGACTGCGTGCGGTTCTGGCTGTTGGCGTAACCAGCCATTGCGCCGATGTGCCAACGGTCGAGGCCGTCGCTACTCCACTGCGCCAGATCACCGCCCAGCTGCAACACATAGCTGTTGCTTTGGGTTTTCAACTGCCCGCTACCGTCTTTAAAGCGGGTATGCGCCCCGACGTTACGCATCCACATACTGGTGACTTTTTTCTCGCCCGTCAGCATGTCGATGTACTGTGTTTCACCCAGACGATCGTGCAGTCGGGTCATAAACAGCGTGTTAGCGGCGTAGTTGTTCGCCAGATAACTGCCTGCTTCCGGGCGGTATTGCTGCTCGGTGACCGGAGGTGCGACAGGTATTTCCGGCTCGGGGATTATCGGATCGACCGGGTCTGGATCGACAGGACCTGGGTCAATAGGGTCAACCGGATCCGGGTCAACGGGGTCTGGGTCGATGGGATCTACCGGGTCCGGTTCTTCCGGATCCGGCGGAGCAGGAATAAAGCTGGTCAGATACCAGTTGCTGCCCTTTTGCACCACGTTATAGTCGTACGCACCGGCAACAATACGGCCTGCTTTCTCAAAAGTACCGTCAGAATTACCGGCTACTTCGATGATCTCAATACCTTCAACGGTCTGCGCCCCGGTTCCGCCAATGTTGTTCACCGCCACAAACGCATTACCTGCGGTGTTGCCGAGCACTTTCAGCTTGTCGGTTTCGGAGGTGTCGTCATTCAGGACGGTATTGAAAACCAGTTTGCCGCCGTTGCCGGTGAAATCTTCATTAATGGTAAGCGTCTGCCACGGTTCGCCGTCAGTATGCCCAAAGTTCACCACTGACCCGCCGTTCAGCGTCAGGTCGGTGAGCGTTGAGCTGTTGGTCATGTTCCAGGTCGCATCGCTCATTTGCAGCGAGATAACCCCCGTTCCGGCCGAGACGCTGGTGATGTATGACGCCCCACTCCACAACGAGTTGTCGGTCATGTTGAGCGTAATGGTACTGTTTTGCTGCGGCAGGCTGCTGGTCGCGGCAGTCGCGCCAGCGGCGTGAAGATCACCGTCGATAAGGAAGCGCCCGCCAGCGGAGCCGTCTACGGAGCCGCCCGTTTCGGTGCTGATGGCATAACTTTCATTGCTGTGATTGCCCGCCATAGTAATGGCGGCGCCGCCAGCCAGGTTTATTGCCCCGCGTGAAGTCGCATACAGACCGCGTGGCGCTTTGCTGTAAGACGCCGCTTTCGCCGAATTGTTTACGTTGATCATCGCGTTTTCGCCGAGATTCACGGTTGCATTGGTGGAATAAACCGCATGGGCGCTGACGCCGTTGACCGTAATCGTGGCATTGTTGCCCAGTTCCGTTTTGGAAGATGAGGCGGCATAGATCCCTGTCGAGGACGCGCCCGACGTCTCGATAGTGGCGTCATCACCAAGGCGGATCGAGGAGCCGCTCTGCCCGGTGCGAAGACCTTCTGAACTGTCACCGATCGTCACAATGTGTGCCCGATCGCCGACGACAATCGTATTTTTAGCCTGCGTGGCGTCTTTCATTGCGTTTGCAGTGATACCACGCCCCTGATAACCGGTGGTTTGAATATACAGATCGTCGCCGACGTAAATGCTGGCTGAGCCTTTCCAACCCTGGCTATAGGAGTTGTAACCGGCGTTAATACCGTCACCATCCTGACCGTCCACATAAATGCTGGTGCGATCTCCGGTGATGATAAAAACCGGGTTATCCGGCGTATTGGCCCCGTGCGTACGAATACCGTCAACATCTTTACCATTATTAGCGGCATTCTTCGACTGTGTGCGAATCGTCAGGTCGTCACCGAAAATAACGCCTGGGCTACCCGTCGCGCTATTCTGAATAACGGTAATGGAGTGCTCGAAGGCTTCTGCTCCTGGCCCATTGAGCGTTAACCCATTGCCAAAAACAGGAATGGTGCCAGCACTCCATTGATAAACATAATTCGGCGTAGCGCTGGTTTTAGCGAAACTGGCATTCGCCTGTGCAGGAAATAAAGCCTGCAACTCCGGGGGCAGACTACTAACCAGACCGCTGGAAGGAAGACTATCAACATCAATCCAGGCTGCATGGGCCGAAAATACCATAGAAGTTAATGCGGCTGAAACCGCGATGGCAATACGAGAGTAAGATTTGGGATTTGGCATATTAGCCTCCTGCTATTAGGCGTAGAGCGTCCACCACATCGCAAGGATGTGAAATAATAAAAATCAGAAATGCGTTATAAAATATTCGATAGTATTTTATGAATACTATGGCCCAACTTATCTTCAAGCCGGAGCTTATAGACATATATTTTCTTAATATCAATATTATCTATTTGGGTAATTTGCTGAATACTTTTTCCTGAGACAAATCGCTTCAGTAATATCATTTCTGTATAGTTGAGTGTGCGCCCACGTTTACTGTTAGCGAGATGACCGGTAAATAATCGTCTCATTTTCTGATGCTGTACGTCATCATCATCATCAGAATATATAATCCCTTGTATTTTATTGCTTTTCGACAGCCAGTAGTTGGCTAACGGCGCCAGATTCCGGTCCGCTATCAAAACAATATGCATACCGCTATAAGCCAGACGATCAACCCATTGCGGGTCGGCAAACAGGCGCAGGTTCGGGAAAGAGAAGTCCACAAAAATAAACCCGCGCGACAAATGGTTTTGATTATTAAGCAGAAGTTTTTCAATAATTCCTTTTTGCAGAAAGCCATTTCCCTCAGGCCAGATAGCAAAAGCGGCACGGTGACAGTAACTGGCGCGAACCGCAGCATCCGGAAATAATTGACAGGATAATTCACAGCTTATGCAACGAACACTCTGTGATGGTGATCTCTTCATCAAAAATGACTCCTGTTATTTTTCCATAAATATTTCATTGGTAAATAAATGTGTCAATCCGACACGTACGACATTCCTTGTCAGCTAATAACAGTGGCGCTAATAAAATGTAATAAACTCCTGATGTACTAATAAGTATGGACTGTGATTAATACGATTGCGCTAAGCTTTTTTGTGCCTTATCTCAGAATAACAGTCTGGGCATTAGGAATTTTATGCATAAATCAAAACCCTAGGATAAATCTTAAAAAAGCACTATTTGCTAAAAAACAACCGATGTAAACAATGCTCATTAATTACACAATACTGATAACTCAATCACCCTTGAAGTGCTGTGGATAAATATAATGATAATTCAGATAAACCTGTAATGAATTCTCATTATTTAACATTAGTTAATTTTACCTAAGAACTTGATCAGCTAACACATTGTATGTAAAGAACATTTAAATCTTAAGTGAAATTCTTATCTGCGATCACGTACAAAGAGTGAGGCATATTATCAATTTGGATGTAAAATTTAAGGTAAGTGTTGGCACATGCGGTGATACGTTTAGGTTACTGAGGGCTGGGCAATTGTACCTTATCAATCAGTTGGTCGAATTTAATCCTGATAACAAAAGCCTGGTCAATCGACAGACAGGGCGAGCAATTCAACTACAGATACCAGCCTCGCTCTGTTTTCTCTATTTAATTACTCACGCAAGTGACATTGTTTCTCAGAACACGTTGATTAAAGTGGGCTGGGGTGAGAGAAATAATGTGACCACCACCAACACATTTTACCAGGCTATTCTGACGCTACGTAATGCTCTGGCGGATGTGGGTCTGCCGAGAGATACGGTAAAAACAATTTCCCGGCGCGGGCTTGCATTAAATGAAAATACGCAGGTTGAGGCGATAACACATCCTCAAAGTGAAGTTTACCAGCCACCGGTTATAGAGGATTACGCGCCCCCAAAGATAATTGCTCCCGCGCCTCAACAAACGACGCGGGGACCCTGGTGGTACATTATATTTAGCACGGGCATCGTTATTGCCACCCTGATTATCTGGCTGGTGTGGTATCAGACGCGTCCTGTTATGCCGTTTAGTAAATTCGTGTCTGTTTCTATGCAAGTTCCCTCTCGGCAAAACTGTAAAATTTATTACTCACCAAATGAGCACGACCAGGAGAATTATTTCAATCTGATGCAACTGCATCCCTATCTCTGCGAAAACAACAAGCACGTCTTCCTTTCCGGCTACCGCAAAGCGGAGAGGATCGTGGCGTTTGTCTGTGATAAAGATGCGCGGATAGATGCTAACGCGTTTTGTACTACCCACTATTACTGGATGCGCGGGTAATGAAAAAAATACATCACCTTATTCTGCTGGTAATCGGTCTGGCGACGTTGCTCGGTTCAGGCGGGTGGCTATGGTATTCACGCTTTGCCGAAAAGCCGCTGAGTTGCATCGGCAACGTGGAATGGAATATTGGCAGCAATCGCTTTGCCGGTACGTTAGCGTTTCGGATGTACGATAATGCAGGTTTGGCCACCATTACCGGAAAACTGTACGGACGTAATACCTCAGACATCAGCAGGAACATTTATTTCAACTACACCAGACAGCACGAAGCCCGGGTGCTACAGGCGATGCAGGTGGTCAAAACCTTCGCAGACAGCGCCGATGAAACGGATATTAACAATACCTTACCCGGTTTTTACCGCCAAAGCGGACGAACCCTCAGTCTGGTCATGGAAGAGTATAAGGGCACATGGATCTTTGCCAGCTCCAATGTACCCTCGTTGTATTGCCGCAAGAGGTAACGTCATATCCGGAAACAAAAATCGCGCCCCCTCAATGGAATTCATATTTGCCATCATCGACTTACGCGACATGGGTCACTGAATCCTCTAATAACCCATTGCTATTCTTCATCCCGAATCAGGAAACATCCTGAATATCACGATATCCATTGCGTAATAATTAAGCGAAATGGGCGTTTTATTTTGTCCAGAAGACTTCAATCTACGGATGGATATTTGGAGAAGGCGTGGGCAGGGGCGTTTATCTCTCTCGCGAGCAATGTCTGAAGGTTCAGGCGTTATCGCATTTCAGGAAACGGTATGTTTCCGGTGTATTTTTGGCGTACATATGAGGGATACGTAATGTTTACTTTTAAAAAGTGCCTGATTGCACTTTCTATAAATTTGGCCGTTGTTTCATCAGGTTTTGCTTGTACGACCCTGCTGGTCGGCAACGAAGCATCAGCGGACGGCTCGATGCTGGTTGCCCGTAGCGCTGACAGCGATGCCCTGAAAGCGCAACATTTTGTCATTCACCCGGCAAAACAGAATCAGACCGGGGTATACAGCACCAAAGCACATAACGGTGCGAATGACTTTACCTGGCCGCTACCAAAAAACTCGCTGCGTTATACCACTGTTCCAAACTGGAAAACCCAACTGCACGGCGCGACCGGATTTAACGAGCTGGGCGTTGGCGTGAGCGGCACAGAATCTATTTTTGCCTCACCAAAAGCGCTGGCCGCCGACCCGTACGTTGAGGATAAAGGGATCACCGAAGACGATATTCCGGATATTCTGCTGTCGCAGAGTAAAACCGCGCGTGAAGCCGTGGCGCTACTGGGCCATATCGTTGAGACCGTCGGCGCAGGCGAAGGCTTTGGCGTTGCCGTCGTCGACGATAACGAGATCTGGTATCTGGAAACCGGCAGCGGCCATCAGTGGATGGCGCAGCGTCTGCCAAATAACCAGTATTTTGCCACCGGTAACCAGGGCCGCTTACAGGATTACGATCCGAAAAACCCGGACATGATGGCGTCAAAAAACCTGATTCAATTTGCGACCGAAAAGGGTCTGTACGAACCGGCAAAAGATGGCAAATTCAACTTCTCCAAAGCCTATACCCGTGATGATGAGCGTGACCGCACGTATAACGACCCTCGCGTTTGGACCATCCAGAAAGAGTTCAATCCTTCCGTAAACCAGGATATGGCCAAAGGACGTGAATTCCCGGTCTTCATGACGCCAGAGAAGAAAATGACGCTGGACGATGTGAAGGCCGTACTGCGTAACCATTATGAAGGCACCAGCCATGACCCCTACACCAACGGTCTGAATGGCAAAGAGCCATGGCGTCCGGTCAGCGTCTTCCGCACCTATGAAGCGCATGTTATGCAGGTCCGTCCGTGGTTGCCAAAAGAGATCGGTGAAACGACCTACATTGGTTTGGGCATGGCTGATCTCACCGCCTTTGTTCCGTACTACAGCGGCCTGAAAGCGTATCCGGCTAACTATACGATGGGTACCGATAAAGCGGACGATCAGTCTATCTACTGGAAATATCGTAAATTACAAACGCTGACGATGACCGATTATCCGAAGCTCGCGCCAATCGTCAAAAATGCCTACAAAGCGTGGGAAGACAAAGTGGCCAAGGAGCAAAAAGAGGTTGAAGCAGAGTATCTGAAGATGGCGAAAACTGATAAACCAGCCGCCGATAAGATGCTGAATGACTTCAACCTGCGCATCATGGCCGACGCCGAGAAGCTGACGGAAGATCTGACTAATCAGCTATTTACCATCCGCACCAAAGACATTCAGTCTGATATCTTCTTTGCAAACGCTGCGAAAAAAGACTGAGTAACGACGCGATAGTATTCTGGCGTAAAGCGCTTATTAGCTTTGCGCCAGCATTTCACACCGCGCCTTCACTGCGTCGTGCAGCAGACGGACTGCTCTTGAAAGCTGCTTCCGATGGGGGCAAATCATATTCAGCGGGACTTTCTCCCCCTGATAATCCGGCATCAGCAGTTGTAATCGACCGTCACGCACATCTTCGCTGACATCCAGCCACGACTTGTACGCCACACCTTCCCCGGCAATTGCCAGCCGTCGGATCACTTCCGCATCGTCGCTCATAATGGTGCCGTTAACCTGCACACTACTGACCTCGCCGTTGCGCGTAAACGTCCAGCGATCGTGCAGACGGCCGCGTAATACAAAGGTCATGGCGTTGAGCTGTGTTAAATCATCCGGGGTTTGCGGAGCGCCGTTTTGTGCAACCCATTCCGGTGATGCCACCAGCACACGTCGGTTACTCGGTGCAACGGGCAGCGCAATGTAAGACGCGTCTTCGGTATTGCCATAGCGAAACGCAACATCGACGGGGTCTTTAAAGACATCCGTCACCTGATCGGAGAAAAAAATCCGCAGGCGCAGCGCGGGATAGCGGCGTCGAAACGACTGAAAGACCGGCAGCAGCAGGTTACGGCCAAGATCGGAAGGCACGGCGATTTGCAGCGTGCCAGAAACTTCATCTTCTGGGGTCTGAATTTTTTGCAGCCCGGCATGCATCACGTCCAGCATCTGGCGGGCATAGGGTAGCCAGACCTCGCCCTCCGGCGTCAGGCGTAGGCTGCGCGTGGAGCGGGCGAACAAGCGGATAGCCAACGTAGACTCCAAGCGTTTGATAGCTGAACTGACCTGAGCAGGCTGAACGCCGACTTCGCGCGCAGCATCGCTAAAACTATTCAGCGCCGCGGCGCGGACAAACAACGTGAGATCTTCAAGCCGGAACATTTTCACTCCCCGAGTATAAGTCCTGTCGCCGTAGGGCTATTTTTCCCGTTCTGCTACCGGTTTACCATCGAATTATTCAACTGATTCCTGTGACCGGAGAGACCATGAAAGCCATCGCTATTACCCGCGCCGCGACCGACGGCAATAACATTGAATTTTTACAAGAGATTGACCTGCCCATGCCAGTCGCTACCGGGCACGATCTGCTGGTTGAAGTGAAAGCCATTTCCGTCAATCCCGTTGATACCAAGGTTCGCGAAGGTTTTAACGCCGATGTGCCGCGCGTTCTGGGCTGGGACGCCGTTGGCGTGGTGAAGTCCGTGGGTGAAGCCGTCACCCTGTTCACACCTGGCGATGAAGTCTGGTATGCCGGAGCGCTGGGCCGCACTGGCAGTAACAGTGAATTTCAGCTGGTTGATGAACGTATTACCGCGCTGAAGCCAAAAACACTGGATAATGCTTCTGCTGCGGCGCTGCCGCTGACCGCCATCACCGCCTGGGAAATGCTGTTCGACCGTCTGGGCATTGAGGAAAATAGCAATGAAGATGATGTGTTATTGATCGTTGGCGCGGCTGGCGGCGTCGGTTCTATTCTGACGCAACTGGCCAGTAAGCTGACCAAAATGACCGTCATCGGTACGGCATCACGTCCGCAGAGCCAGAAATGGGTTCGTGAAGCGGGCGCTCATCATGTGATTGACCACAGCAAGCCGTTGACGGAAGAGCTGGCACGGATAGGCATTAAAGAGGTGACGCACGTTGCCAGCCTGAACAATACCGAGCAGCACTATTCGCAAATTATTGCCGCCCTGGCACCGCAGGGAAAACTGGCGTTGATTGACGATCCGCATACTCTCGATGCGCGTCCGCTGAAGGCCAAAAGCATTTCGCTGCACTGGGAGTTTATGTTTACCCGTTCGATGTTTACCACCCACGACATCATTGCGCAGCATCAGTTACTGACCCGCGTGGCACAGCTGATCGACAGCAACACCCTCCGCACCACGCTGGGCGAACATTTTGGCGCGATCACCGCGGCGAATCTGCAAAAAGCCCACGCGCAAATTGAAACCGGTCGTTCGGTCGGCAAGATTGTGCTGGAGGGGTTTTAACATGTCCGATTCAGAAGTGATTTCAATTATTGCGGTACTGAAAGCCAAACCAGGGAAAATCGATGCACTGAAACAGGCACTGCAGGCTCTGTTACTACCTACTCGCCGGGAGCCGGGCAATATTGAATATGCCCTGTTCCAGTTACGCGACACGCCGGATGTATTCTACGTACGCGAATCCTGGCACGGTCAGGCCGGTCTGGACGAGCATATCGCTCTGCCACATTTCCAGGTGTTCATTCTACAAATGAACGATCTGCTAGCCGAACCGCTACGGCTGGATTATCTGACGCCGATTGCGCCATAAAATAACTGCCGAAGCCCCCTGCCGCGTGGGGGCTACACCAGTCATGTCTCACTCGCTTCGCTATCTCTGCTATGATGCCTGCACACAAATAAAACAAAACAACATGCCGAGGGAAAGATGAGTTCCACCAGAAGAGGGATGATGAACGTCCTGATTGCCGCCGTATTGTGGGGAAGTTCAGGCGTTTGCGCGCAGTACATCATGGAGCAAAGTCAGATGTCGTCGCAGTTTCTGACTATGACACGTCTGATTTTCGCCGGGCTGATTCTGCTGATGCTCTCTTTCGTTCACGGCGACAAAGTGTTCTCCATTATCAAAAACCGCAAAGACGCCATCAGCCTGCTGATTTTTTCCGTAGTTGGAGCGCTCACCGTACAGCTCACCTTTCTGCTGACCATTGAAAAATCCAACGCCGCTACCGCGACGGTGCTGCAATTTTTGTCACCGACCATTATCGTGGCGTGGTTTTCCGTGGTGCGCAAAGCTCGACCGGGGATTTTAGTGCTGACCGCAATCTTCACCTCGCTCATCGGCACCTTCTTACTGGTTACCCACGGTAACCCAACGTCGCTGTCTATCTCACCTGCCGCGCTGTTCTGGGGAATTGCCTCGGCGTTTGCCGCCGCGTTCTACACCACCTACCCCTCAACGCTTATCGCGCGCTACGGCACGCTGCCGGTTGTCGGCTGGAGTATGTTAATCGGCGGCATGATCCTGCTGCCGTTTTATGCCGGACAGGGCACTAATTTCGTGGTGAATGGCAGTTTGATTCTGGCGTTTTTCTATCTGGTGGTCATCGGCACGTCGCTGACGTTTAGCCTGTACCTGAAAGGCGCGCAGATGATTGGCGGACCGAAAGCGAGCATTTTAAGCTGCGCAGAACCGTTGAGCAGCGCGTTGCTGTCACTACTGTTGTTAGGTATTACCTTTACCCTGCCAGACTGGCTGGGCACGCTTTTAATCCTCTCATCGGTAGTACTGATCTCAATGGACTCACGTCGCCGCGCCAGAGCGGTTTAACCCCAACCGGCGCGGCAACGGGTCATGATTACCAACCCGGAACCGCGCCGCCGTTAAAGATAGTTTCTGCCGCCTTTGCCACTTCCGGTGACTGATAAGATTGCAGGAATTCTTTCACATTCTCGGCATCTTTGTTGTCTTCTCGCGCCACCAGGATGTTCACGTACGGTGAGTTTTTGTCTTCGATAAATACGCTGTCATGTACCGGGGAAAGCCCGGTTTGCTGGATGTAGGTGGTACTGATAATCGCTACATCCACTTTCTGATCGTCCAATACGCGCGGCAACTGCGCGCCTTCCAGTTCCATAATTTTCAGATGCCGCGGATTATCAGTGATATCCAACGCTGTTGGCAGCAGGCCGGTATCCGCTTTCAGCGTAATTAACTTCTCTTTTTGCAGCAGCAACAGCGCCCGCCCGAGGTTGGTTGGATCGTTAGGTATCGCAATCGTTGCACCGTCTTTTAGTTCAGCGACGGTTTTGATTTTCTTCGAATACCCTGCCATCGGGAACACAAAGGTATTGCCCACCGCAACCAGCTTATAGTCGTGTGCTTTATTATCTTGTTCGAGGAACGGACGATGCTGGAAGACGTTGGCATCCAGCTCACCATGATTAGTGGCATCGTTGGGCAGCAGAGAACCGCTAAAACCCACCAGCTCAACATCGAGGCCGTACTTCTCTTTGGCCACTTTCTTCGCGACCTCCGCCACATCCTGCTCGGCACCGTTAATCACACCCACTTTGATATGCTTTGCATCACTGCTCTGTTGATCGCATCCTGCCAGCAATAACCCCGCCAGTAATACCGCCGCCCCGGCCCCAAAAAAAGGTATCTTCAGCTTCACGTTCTATCCTTTTGCAATAACCGCCTGATGAGTAATGAAATGACTATAGCGGCAAGGTCGCTGCGGTTTAAAAAACGAAAAAGCATCAGCAAGAAGAAAAAGGCATAACAGGGAAAGAGAAGGATTAGTCTGAATGTGCCGCCAGTTCGTCCAACGAAAGTCCGGTAATAATCAGCACCAGTTCACGATCAATACCCTTCTCCAGCATGGCATGGGCTATCCGCAACGCTTCGTCTTGTTTACCTTCGAGTTTACCCTCTAATAAACCCCTTCTTCGCCCCGACTCGCGTAAGCATTCTGCAATAGTCATTAATCTCTCCTTGTGTTGGGGAACGCGTAAAGCCACCTCGCGAATAAACGCCTCGAAACGCGGTGCGCTGCCAGACTGCATCAGATAATTAAATAGCGTTTCTACCTGGCTGTCATTAGCGTATCCCTTAACCAGCAGAGCAACCAGGTTATCCACCAGCACCATCAGGTCACGTTCACGTATATGCTTCTGGACAAGTTCAAGTAGCGCCATCCGCCGATGCTGCATAATCTCATCATCAGACACCACCGTGATGTCTACCAGCGGGAAGGCAGAACCATAAAGCTGCCGCGCAGTTTGTGGATCATCAAATTCATCCAGCCAACACAGCGAGTATGGATACGGGCTGTCAACGCCATGATAAAAAAGTATCGGCACCACCAGCGGCAGCGTTTTGTGTCCTGCATCAAGATGCTTCTGCATCGTAGCAATGGCATAACGCATCATCCTGAATGCCATATGAGCATCTGGCGAGCTTTGGTGTTCAATCAACGCGTAGATATAGCCTTTACCGGTTCTAGTTTTTAGCGACCACAGAACATCGGAATAACTGGCACGCAGATCCTCCTCAATAAAACTCCCGGGTTCCAGTTTCAGTGTATCCAGATCGCAAAGCTCATGTAATGACGCAGGAAGATAGGTATCAAGAAAATCCCGCGCCGTATCTGGATGGCCTAAGAATTTTTTAAACACCGCATCATGCGGTGTAGATGTTGTTGGTTTTTGCATGGCGGTCCGTCACCGGAAGAACAAGATGACGGGACATTACTCGCCAATGCTACAGACGACATCAGGGAAATTACCCCTTTGCGAGGCGTTTTCGAGGATAAATACATGCTGGTGCAATATATTCATTTTCAGGGAAGGGTGTTCGCAAAAATGCCCGGTAGCACCTAACGCTTACCGGGCATTTTTTGTGTGCCATCCGGCGATAGCAACATCACACCAGGGCTTTGACTATCTCCATCAACCTGATGATATCTGCAGGCCGGGTATTACCGGTCTGTGGGTCGATAATCGAGCTGTAAACATGCGGCATGACGCGCGGTACTCCTGCTTCCAGACAGGATTGCAGGATAATGCCGAAGTTATCGAGATCGATACCGCCGGTCGGCTCAATCAACGTCATGCCGTTGCGCGCCGCTGTCGTCGCCAGTGCGTACAACTCAGGCAGGGACTGCTCACCGCCCATCGGGAAGAACTTCGCCGCATGCGCGCCAGAGTCCAGCATCATACGTACCGCTGCATCACAGGAAACGCGGGCTGGCGTGCCCTGGCTGCTGCTGACGCCAGTGGAGATCAACACTTCCCCCGGCGTGCCCGTGGGACTGACTAACGCGTTGATATGGGTCTGTTCACCGCCCGTTGCCGCCAGCGCCCCAGCCGCAAAACCACAGCCGGTAAAGGTCTGGTTGACGTGTGCCGGATGGACCTGTGAGGCAATCATCGCCGCTTTGTAATACTGCGCCGGGTCGCCCGCCCCCAGCCCCACGGAAATCGACGGCACGTCGACCATCCAGCGTTTTACTTCCTTAACCCCTTCCTCAACCGAGGAGAACTGCGCCGAAAGAATGCCGATCACCGCGTGACCTTCGGCAGCGTCATAGATTTCCCGGGCGTTGGCGATATCCTTCGCCAGCACGTTAATAGCCACTTTATTGCGATAAAAATTAATGTGCTGCATGGTCTGCAATCTCCTTTAGTCGGGCCACGATCAGTGCCATTTCCCCTTCTGCAACCGTACGCGGGTCAAGACTAAAGACGCCTTGATGAAGGTTGTAACGGCGAGCGTAAATCGCGATATCACCCTCTCGCAGCTGCGCTTCTACGGCGTAAGCATCCATCCCCAGCTCTTGTGCATTCACCCGAATACGAATCCGCCAGATGGCGCGCCCGGCTTCGTCCTGCTCAATATCCGCCTTTAGTCCGTGAATCGCTGAAATCGCCTGCGCCACAGGTTGCAGTTCTTCAGCGGTGACCACAGTTTGCCCCTGATGATAGTTTTCCAGGGCATACACCAGCCCGACCATATTCTCTTTGCCGATCTTCATCGCCCGGGCAATTCCGTGATGCTGCGCTTTACACGCGGCAATCCACTGTTTCTTCCCGGTGATAAACCCGGAGGTCGGTGCGTTAAAGGCTTTTGCCCCGCTGTAGACCACCATATCCGCCCCGCTCGCCACCCAGGCGTGTAAGTCTTCCTCGGCGGCGGCATCGACAATCAGCGGCAGGTTATGAACCTGCGCAACCCGTACGAAGTCTGCAATGCTCAACATGCCTTTCTGCACGCAGTGGTGCGATTTCACGTACAGCAGCGCGGCGGTGTTATCGGTAATCGCGCTCTCCAGCTGCCAGCGGGCCGCCAGATTACTTGAGCCAACCTCCACCACCCGTCCGCCGCCTAAGCGGATCGCGCTGGTGATGGGCGCACCGTAGTCAACGTTATGCCCGCGCAGCATGACCACTTCATTGGCCATACCCGCGCTGTCCGGCATCAGCGTGACACTAGCCTGGTCACCGCGGGTAATGGCGGCGGCAACGGCAATCGCAATACCCGCCGAGGCGCACGAAGTAACATAGCTGTCCTCCGCGCCGGTGTAGCGGGAAACCAATTGACCGGTACGGTCCACCAGCCGGTCAATTTCAACAAAGGCCGAAGCTGCCCGCGCGGTGGCTTGCATCACTTCCGGCGCGACGCTGGAAACGCCCAGAATCGTCATCTTGCCACAGGCGTTAATCACCTGTTTTAGCCCCAATTGTTGATAGATATTCTGTGTCATGGCTTACAACACTCCCAGCAGCGAACAGACCACGCTGAGTGCGACAATCGACAGCAAAATCGTGGTGTAACGCGGCCCTTTCTTCACCAGATAGAAATAAATGGCGAACACCGCCGCCAGCGGCAACAGACCGGGGGCAATAGAGTCGAGGATTTGCTGAACCACCACTTCAGAGCCTTTCAGGGCGCTGAGTTTTAGCGGCGTGGTGATCTTGACGTAGCTCGCAGAAAGCGCGCCCATCATGATCAGGCCCAGCACGTTCGCGCCGTAGATCAGTTCCTTTATTCGCCCTCCCTGCAGCAGACCAATTATCGAGTCACGTCCCAGCGTATAGCCTTTGTGCACCATACCGTAGCTGATTGCCAACGTAATGGCCGGGTAGAGGATTAACGGTACAATTCCGCCCATCGCGCTGCCATTTGCCGCGAATGGGATAAAAATAGCAATTAACAGCGGCATAACGGCGGCCCAGATGATCGAGTCCCCCATCCCGGCCAGCGGTCCCATTAGCCCGGTTTTAATCCCGGTAATTGAAGCATCGCTGATCGGCTCGCCGCGGGTTTTCTGTTCCTCCATCGCAATGGAGATCCCCTGAATCACCGCCCCGAACGTCTGCTCTGAGTTGAAGAAGTTCAGATGGCGTTTCAGCGCTTCTACCTGTTCCTCTTTTTGCGGGTAGAGCTTTTTGATGATCGGCGTCATCGAGGCGCAGAAAATCAGGCTCTGCAAACGCTCATAGGAGCTGGAAACTTCCGCACCCAGCCAGTAGATAAACCAGGCTTTAGTGATGTCTGCTTTGGTCAGCGTGCCGCTTTCACGCGCACGCTCCACCAGTTCATGTTGCATTACGTCGCTGCTCATCATGCTGCTCCTTCATTTTTCGCCAGACCTTTAATCAGGAAAGCCACGCAGGTACCAAAGATAGCCATCGCCATGATGTCTACCTTCAGGTACAGCACCGCAAAGAAACCGCCGATAAACCACGGCAGCAGGCTCTTTTTACCGATCACCATAATGGTGATGGCGAAGCCCAACGCTGGCAGAATGCCGCCCATAATTTCAAAGGAGTGCGTCAGCCAGTGCGGCATCAGCTTAAGGAAGCTTTCCACCACGTCCTGACCAAAATAGTTGGCGGCGAAAACCACCGGGAAACGCAGTACAAGGCCAAGCAACGCCGGGTAGAGGAATGCACAGCGCATAATGCCCGCCATGTTGGCCGTTTCCGCATGCTTGTCGGCCATATGCACCCACGCTGCGTTTAACGTGCGGCGCAACTGGTCGAGGAACACGCCGATGACGCCAAACGGGATCGCCAGCGCGATAGCCAGGTTCGGGTCCATTCCGGCCTTCACAGCGATAGGAATTGAAATACAGGCGGCCAGCGCCGGATCCGACGGGACGTTACCGCCTGGCGTAGAGGTCACGCCGAGATAAACCAGCTGCATACCGGCACCGATGATCATCGCCGTTTCCATGTTGCCTAACAGCAAGCCAACGAATACGGCAATCACTACCGGTTGCAGCAGCATAGCGGAGAAGGTGTAGCCAAGGCGTAATCGGGCAAACCAGTAATACAACCCCATCAGGCTTGCAAAGACTAAAGTATCCATAGTTAAGTACCCTGTTATCAAAGAATTAGAATTTTTTCAGGATATCGTCCAGCGACTGAGGCTTATCTTCCGGGATAGTCTGGAAGAACACCTGAATCCCACGATTTTTCAGGTCGCTCAGAATGCCGACGTCTTTTTCATCCAGCGTAATGTTCTGGAATACCGCTTTGCGGTTTGGCCCACCGCCCAGCCCACCGACCTGAATGGTAGTGACGTCAAACCCCAACTGGACCGCTTCCTGAACCGCCGCCAGAGAAGGGAACAGCACCAGCACTTTGCCGTCACCAAGCTGGTTTTCTTTCCAGGCGGCCGCAAAACTTTGGTTACCGAAACAATCCACTTTGATGTTTGGCGGCGCGGCCATCAGGTAGATGTTTTTCATAAACGGATCGGCATCCAGCTCATCGCTAACCACCGCAATCCGGTTTGCCTGAGATTGCCCAACCCATTTGGTCACCACTTGTCCATGAATCAGACGGCTATCGATACGACATAAGACGATGTTTGCCATGATGTTTATTCCTTATTGTGATTGTTGTAATTGACGCACGTGGGCGACAACGTCCAGGCAACTGCTACGCCCGGCGTCGACCAGTTCAGCCACGCAGGTGGTCAACCGGCCATGCTCGCGTTTGTCGAGCGCCTCCAGCAGCAAAGAGGCGTTGAGCCCGGAAATAACAGCCACCGGGTAATCGGCGCTCAGCCGCGCCGCCACGTTGGAGGTGGTGCCGCCAATAAAATCAGTCAGGATCAATGAGCCTTCCGGCATGGTTTTCACTACGGCTTCAACGCGCTGATAAAACTCGCCGAGCGTATCAACGGGCATCAGCGCAATTTCCGTCACGCCTTTGATTTCACCCATCACCATGCGCAGGCTGTTGCAAAGCTGTTGCCCCCAGCCGCCATGGGTCAGCAGCAGGATCTGGGGCAAGGATTCAGTGGTAGTCAAAATGGCCTCCTGGCTCGATTACATGAGACTTGCAATGCCTGATGGCGCTTCGCTTATCAGGCCACGGCAAGTGCTTTGTAGGCCGGATAAGCCGTTTTATGCCGCCATCCGGCAAACTCATCAAAGTAAGAGCAAAGGCTGTGCCAGAATTTGTGTCACGCGGGGAAGAGAGGAGCGCTGGCGAGGCAGAAAGCCGCGCCAGTAAAGGGATTAGCTATACAGCAGTTCGTAGATATAAAAATATTCCGCGTCCGATAAGCGAATGGCATAGGCCTCTTCGATCGGCAGGAAAGCGGATTTAATGACACTAAACGCGCGATTATCCAGATCCGGCTTGTTCTCCAGCGCCATCTGTAACGGTTTGCGGTTAATCACGATACGCTCGACCATACAGCAGCAGTGGATCAGGAAGCGCAGTGTCACCTGACGGCTCGGTTTGAGCGAAAGCGCGGTGGTCAGATGATTCAGCACGCCTTCCATCTCTTTGAGAATACGCTGCGGGTTGAGCACCGAAATATGGTTAATGATGCTCTCCATAGTCAACGCGCTGATAAAGCGCATCGCGCTGCGCTCCATCTCCAGACGGCGTTCGCTGCTGGAGAGATCTGGCGTCAGCAGGCTGAGTACCAGCTCGGGGCCTTGCTCAGAGAACAGCTCCTCGAGCGAGATAAACGGAATATCCGGCAGTCCTGGCTGGAAAGTGCCCACTATTCCCGCCAGGCGTTCACTGGCGTTAATCGCCTGCTGAACACGCTCCAGGCTGCGAACTTCGTTATAATCGAGGATAACCATCCGCGTATCCTGCGACATCAACTCACCGAAGCTCTCCTCCAGCACCTTTTTGATTTTCTCTGCCGTTCCCATCCCGGTGATGCAGGAGATAACCAGCACTTTACCGCTGTTTTCCTGCTGCGGAGTACAGAGCTGACAGGGAATATTTTTGCTCTGCATCAACGCCGCCAGCTGCAGCAAGTCGCTGGTTTCGTAGCTTAAATCCAGCCCAATCTCCAGCAGGCTGGTGAGCGTGATATTGGGCATTAGCAGTACGTCTATCTGGAATAACTTACTGATCGTGCTGCCAAAATGGACCAGTGAACCAATATCCACCATCAGGATCAATCGGCGATATTGCCGGGTCTGGATCATCTGTGTAAGGGCTTCCAGCGTGTCATGCACCGACTGCTCGAAAGGCATATCGATAGCGCTGAACACCTCGCGCTCCAGCACGCGATTCACGTACTGCGCCTGACTTGTGGCGGTCGTCGCACCGTGGGCAATCAAAATCACCCCGCAGTCAGGACTGGCGTCAATCCGTTGGCGGTAATGGCGACACTCTTTGAGGAACAGGCACAGCCAGACCACCTCCGTCGCCGGACACTGAATATGCAGCAGTTCATTGATTTTTCGGCATAACAGCGTGGCGTTGTCATATTCATCTTTGCAGCGATCGAGGATCAGACTGGAAGAATAGAGCTGAGGAATAAGCCCACGCTGCACATAGCCAATCAGCGCCAGGAAGTGTTTGCGCAGCGGGTTAACCAGATTCTCCGGCAGCGTGAAACCGAGCACCTGTTCAACGCAGCCGATCAGCAGCGTGACGCGCTCTTCAATCTGATCGCCATAGCGCGGAGGATGCGCCACGCTGTCGCGGCTGTAGAGACCATATTCAAATATCGAACTGAGCTTGTTTTTGAGGATTGCCAGCGTTTCGGCTGGCGGCACGTTGCTGTTACGCAGGTTGATATATTCGCGGGTCAGGAAGCTGTAGAAAAGATCGCTCTCTTCAATTTCGGCTCCGGTGGCCAGCGAATTTTTCAGCGCAGGCAGCGTGCGGGCATCGATGCTCAGGTGTTCTTTGCCTTCGAACAGCGCTCCAACCAACAGACGTTGTTCCGGCGTGGCGTTAAAGGGGATCTCGGTCAGACGTTTATCCAGCTGTAGCGTGTCGCTGTGCTCGGTCATCCCTGAGGCCCAGGCCTGGGCGCAGAGAAACTGAATGTCACTCTTAAGCTGACCAATGTTGCCTTCCAGCGGCTTGTTCAACAGCCAGAGCAGCAAGGTACGGTCGATGCTTATCGTACGCTCGATTTTGCGGCTCTCACGCTGTAAGAAGCCAACGATCAGTTCAACCTGCTCTTCCACCGAACGCTGGCGGATGCCGGGGAGATCGATACATACCTGAATACGTCGCTGGAAAGTGCGCAGCAACGCCGAACTTACCGGTTCGGTGGTCGCACATATCAGACGAACCGAGATTGACCGCGCCACGGCGCTGGAACCCAGCGGCCGGTATTCGCCTTTGTCGAGAATAGAAAATAGCTTTTCCTGACCTTCATACGGCAGACGATGCACTTCGTCGAGCAGCAGATAGCCACCGTCGGCTTGCTCGACCAGACCGGGTTTATTTTCATTTGCGCCGGTAAATGCCCCCTGTCGATGACCAAACAGGTGCGAAGAAAGCAACTCCGGGTTATGGGCGTATTCCGCGCAGTTAAAGTAAACCAGCGGCGGCGACGCTCCCACTGCGCGTTCGCAGGCGAAACGATGCATCAGTTCGGCAAAAAAGGTTTTGCCGACGCCGGAGGGACCGGTCAGCAGAACGTGCAGCCCGTGGGGATACAGCACCGCCGCGCGGCCTTTTTCCACCGCGTCGCGCAGGCTGCGATCGTAACCAATCAGGCCAGAAAAGGGATCGTCTGTCGCCTGGTTTTCCTGAACAGGCAACAGGTCGGCAACGGTTTGCACTTCACGCTCGGACTCATCCAGTTTGCGCCCCAGCAGCGTTTCAATCGCCTGACGATGCAGAAAGAATACCGGGCGTCCGCGGCTTTTAATCGCCAGGCCGTCGTTCCAGAGCTGATTGAGATCTTTACTGACCGAGTTGCGCGCCAGTCCGAGGTTAAAGCCGATAGCTTCTGCTGTGAACGCCGTTTCCTGAGCCAGATGGGCAAGATTCAGTCCACGCGTCAGCCGTTCCAGCTCCCCCAGTATTATCTCAATCCGTCTCATCTCTTTACCGCTTAAGAAATAAATGATTGTTCAGAACATACACTATTCTGCTGCGCAAGAAAGTGAGGCGGCGTCCAGACCTTCCGGTCATCAAAACGTTTTCGACAAATAATGCCGCGCGGAGCCGGTTTCCGGAAAGTTATCGAGGGTCATTTGCAGCTGATAGCCGTTTTTCTGATAAAACGGCAGCGCCTGGAAACTCATGGTATCCACCAGCGCATGCAGGCATCCTCTCTCACGCGCTGTCTGCTCGGCAGCCTGCATCAATTTTGTGCCGTAACCGCCTTTGCGCAGCGAATCATGCATCCACAGGAAATCAATGCACAGCCATTCGCCTTTGATTTTGCCAATCAGCCCGCCCAGAATTTCATTGCTTTCATCGCGCCAGTACACCGCCAGGTCGCCAAAGTTGTTGGTTCGCAGGAACTGGCGGTTGTAGGCGCGCAATCCGGCAAGCAGGGCATTTTGATCGTCTTCGGTAATGGTATCTGTAATCTGTATTTGCATCCTATCCTCCTGAAAAACTACAACTTCTGGCTGATTATTTGTTTAGAAATTAACACAGGCTGATGAGTGAGACGCATGCCGTCTACACTTATTCTTGAGATGATGCGCATCGACAACAAGGATTATTATCATGAAACGAGCCGCTTTACCGCTTATTGCCATTCTTTTCACGCTGCCGGGTTTAGCGCAGGCCGATTCGGCTTACGGCTCTCTACAGTCCGTTCATGAAAAAAATACTGTATTGAAGGACTTACGCAAGATTTGCACCCCACAGGGGTCGCCATCCGATGACGTGTGGGAAAAAACGATTATGTCTGATACACGTAATCAGCAGCATATCCGCGAGGCTATTCTGGCAATACAAAGAAATAACCAGAACAACTACTGGGAAGCACTTGGCAAAGTTGAATGCCCGGATTTATAAGCATCTTGTTGTAAAATGAGCACTGTAACCGGTTTCTGTGTCGCAAAAACACGTATTGTTGCCAGAACGTATAAATAGCAATGGAGCAATAACAATGCGATACCGTTTTCCAGAAAACTTCTGGTGGGGCAGTGCCTGCTCGGCACTGCAAACCGAAGGGGATAGCCTGAACGGCGACAAAAGCCAGACCACGTGGGACGTGTGGTTTGACCGTCAGCCTGGTCGTTTCCACCAGGGGGTTGGTCCGGCAAACACCTCAACCTTTTATCAGCACTGGAAACAGGACATCGCACTGCTCAAGCAGCTGAAGCACAACAGCTTCCGTACGTCTCTGAGCTGGTCACGCCTGATCCCGGACGGTACCGGCGATGTTAATCCGGAAGCCGTCGAATTCTATAGCAACGTCATCGACGAGCTGCTGGCCCAGGATATCACGCCCTTTATCACCCTGTTCCACTTCGATATGCCAATGGTGATGCAGGAGAAAGGCGGCTGGGAAAACCGTGAGGTGGTTGAGGCGTTTGGCCGCTACGCGCAGACGTGTTTTACATTGTTCGGCAACCGGGTGAAGCACTGGTTCACCTTTAACGAGCCTATTGTCCCGGTGGAAGGCGGCTATCTGTATGACTTCCATTACCCGAACGTGGTGGATTTCAAACGCGCGGCCACCGTGGCGTATCACACTGTACTGGCGCATTCCACGGCGGTGCGGGCGTATCGCGCCGGAAACTACGGCGGTGAGATCGGTGTGATCCTAAATCTGACGCCCTCTTATCCACGCTCTCAGCACCCGGCGGATGTGAAAGCCGCGCACCATGCGGATCTGCTGTTTAACCGCAGCTTCCTTGACCCGGTACTAAAAGGGGAATATCCGGCGGATCTGGTCGAATTGCTGAAAGAGTACGATCAGCTACCAACCTGTCAGCCAGGCGACAGTCAGCTCATCGCCGAGGGGAAAATCGACCTGCTCGGTATCAATTATTATCAGCCGCGTCGCGTGAAATGTCGTGATACTGCGGTCAATCCAAATGCGCCGTTTATGCCGGAGTGGCTGTTTGATTATTACGAAATGCCGGGGCGTAAAATGAACCCTTACCGTGGCTGGGAAATTTATGAGCCTGGTATTTACGATATTATTACTAATCTTCGTGATAATTACGGCAACCCGCGCTGCTTTATTTCTGAAAACGGTATGGGTGTGGAAAATGAGCAGCGTTTCGTTGAGCATGACCAGATCAACGACAGCTACCGCATTGAATTTGTTTCTGAGCATCTTAAATGGCTACATAAAGGCATCAGCGAAGGTTGTAATTGTCTTGGCTACCATATGTGGACTTTTATTGATAACTGGTCCTGGCTCAACGGATATAAAAACCGCTACGGTTTTGTTCAGTTAGATTTAGAAACGCAAAAACGTACGGTGAAAAAGAGCGGCGAATGGTTTGCCCATACTGCCGAAAACAATGGTTTTAATTAAAAATAACCAGGATGCCGGATAGCGATCCGGCATACCGAGCTTTAGTTTATTACATACCCTTTATGCGAACTTTTGCTGCCACCAGAAGCGCCGTCAGCAGCATCAGACTGCCGGAAAGCATCAGGGGTGACAGCAATCCGAGAGTATCGAGCGCATAGCCTCCCACCGCAGCCCCACAGGTATTGGCAAGCTGGATCACGGCGACCTGCACCGATCCGGCTTTTTCTGCCTGATCGGCAAGCGAGCGCGTGATCCACGTCGACCAGCCGACCGGTACCAACGCAAACAACAGTCCCCAGATAATCGCAATACCCGCCGCCACCACTTTGTCACTGCCCCACAGAATCAAGACCAGTGCACTGAGCGCCAGCACCAGTGGCGCACCGGCTAACGCCAGTTTGACCGAACGCTTCAAAATCATCGACGAAAGCGACGTACCAACAAAGCTGGCAATACCGAAGCTCAGCAGCACCAGCGTCAGGCCATCAACGTCAAAGCCCGCCAGATTCATATAGATCGGGCGAATATAGGTAAAGAAGGCGAACTGCCCGGCAAAGGACATGAAGATGGCAATCATCCCGGCCATCACCCCCGGTCTCTGCAACAGGCTGAACATGTTTTGTTTCTGATGCGAAGGCTCGCCAGGCAGCGAAGGCAACGCTCTCACCACCCAAATTGTGCACAGCACGCCCATCACCGCCGCCGCATTAAACACATTACGCCAGCCGATAATGCCGCCTAAAAAGCTCCCCAACGGCGCGGCAATCACCAGCGCGATTGAGACTGCGCCAAAAATAACCGACAGCGCTTTCGGTACCGTACGTGCGGGAACCAGACGCATGGTCAGCGACGCCGACATCGCCCAGAAGCCACCAAGCGCCAGACCGAGACAGGCGCGGCCAACGAGCAGCAGCGAAAAAGAATTGGCAAAGGAAACCAGCAGACAGGAAAGCGTCAGCAGCACCGAAAACAGGATCACCACATAGCGACGATCGGTCGCCTGAATAATTTGCGTCACAAACAGGCTGGCGAACATGGCGACAAATGCCGTCACGGTCACCGATTGCCCCGCCACACCTTCAGAAATCCCCAGATCCTGCGCCATCGGCGTTAACAGGCTAACGGGCAGAAACTCAACGGTTATCAGGCAGGCAACACAGAACGCCACGGCAAATACCGCCGACCAGTTAGGTCGGGAATTTGCCTCAGCGCGGGATTTTTGTTCAACAGCTTCACTCATTTTGTTACCTGCGTGGGGTTATTGTAGAAAAGTTACGCAGTGTAACATTAAATTTGTGACGCATTTAACATTTCAGCAACTAGTTTCATTTAACAAAGAATATCGGTTACTCGGATTTTTAAAGATAGAACGCGACTCTTTTACCTGTAGGTAGCTTAACATCAATGCTAAGTTCACCACCCAGTGCCGTGACATAACGCTTGAGCGTCGACAGACGAGGATCGTTATCTGCCTGCTCCATTTTTGCGATTGTTGGCTGCTTAACCCCCATTGCCGAGGCAAGTTCAGCCTGAGAGAGATTCAGTTCTTCCCTTAACATATTTAACGCAACCGCCTGACGTAGTATTTCTACTTTTTCGGTAATACGCTCCTGGCTTTCCGGGCTTTGTTTCGCCATCAATTCTTTAAGGGTAGCCATAATTTTCCTTACTTATTAGGTGATTTCGGTACTCAGCATCCGCAAGCCTGATCATCTCTTTATAGAATTTCTTTTCGTTTAACCCTGTTTTATCTCCAGCGCATAGCACGATGCCATGGCGAGAAGGATCAAACGCGAAGAACGCCCGAATCGGACTACCCTGATGCTGTACTCGCAACTCTTTCATATTTGAAAAAGCAGAAGCATTTACCGTATCAGCAAACGGCCTACCTAACTGAGGACCATACTCGGATAAAATCATCATTGCTGCGAGCATATCTTCCTTGAGCGCTTCGGTCTGTACGTCAAACCATTTATCGAAAGCATCCGTTGTTTCCACTTCCCACATCAACGATCCCTCATAGCTAATAAGCTATAGAGAAATTATAGCTTATTAGCTATTGAATCAATCGTTATTTGCATAATTTATTCGCCATCAGACCTGATTCTCAATGCAACCAATGCACACCATCTTCGGGCTGGAAAAAGGCGTTATAGCGCATTTGAAACGCATTAAGCTCCTGCATGTCCGGCTCCATTTCGCGCAAAAAACCGAGCGCCAGACGCACCTGCGCGTCGGTAATCGGCGCGGCCAGCCGAGCTTTTTGCAGCCAACGGTGCCACTGCAGCAGATTCGGCTCACTGCCGTCGACAATCACGATTTGCCAGATCAACAGCACCTGGGCCGCATTTTGCAGATGTGATTCATCAGGGCGGTGGAGGTACTGTAAAAAAGCCTCACCCTGTACTTTTCCCATCTGATCGATCATCGATTCTACTGGCACGACATCAATGTTCAGTCGCTCGCTCAGACGGCGAATTGCCCGCCGCGACCCGGACGTTAGCACCCGAAATCCCACCACAAAAACAACCACCAGGGTGGCCAACATTATCCAAATCATGCGCACATCCATTACCAGACAGGATGTCCATCATAGCGGCAAATTTATCGCTGTCGATGGATGAACGCCACGGCATAAAAAAGCCCGCCATTAAGGCGGGCAAAAGTTACCAATGCACACTTAACTTAAGCGACTTTCAGTTGTTGAATCTTTTTCTCGCGGCGAATTTTACGTTCTTCAAACACGGCCACGATGGCCATCAGACAGATACAACCGATGGCGGCGGTGTCCAGCGCGGCGAAGGTTCCTGCCCAGCCGGTGAGGCCGAAAATCGGCGTGCCGTCGGCAATCATCCCCAGACCAAGCTTGGCGAAGCTGTCACCAATCAGATAAGCAAAGGTACCTTTAATCCCATCGGCTGCGCCGATCGCTTTTTTCGGTACAAATCCGACTGCCGCAACGCCGATTAACAACTGCGGACCAAATACCAGGAAGCCCAGTGCAAACAGCGAAGCCAGATAAACGTACTGGTTGCTGGCGTGCTGATAAACGCCCAGGGTGGCGATAATCAACGCCAGCGCCACGCAGGCCACCAGCGCACGGCGACCATTCGCCAGGTCAGAGAGCCAACCCCACAGCAGCGTGCCGACCAGCGCGCCCACTTCAAACAGGGTAAAGCCCTGAATCGCCACTTCTTTGGAGAGCTTTAGCTCCTGGAAAGCGTAGACAGTGGACCACTGGTCAATACCGATACGCACCACGTACAGGAAGATGTTCGAGAAACATAACAGCCAGATCACTTTGTTTTTCAGCACGTACTCAACAAAGATCTGCCATTTCGTCATCTCGTTTTCTTCGGTCTCTTTGTCTTCTTCGCTGATCTCCTCACCGAACAACTCTTCAGCTTTACCAAGACCATAAGATTCCGGGGAGTCACTGCCGTAGCGCAGGCCGATAAAACCAACAATCAGCGCGATAATCGACGGGAAGATAAACATCCCGATGACGTGACCGTCGAACAGATAGTTAGCGCCAAACAGCGCCACGCCTGCCGCACCCGCACCGCCGAGGTTGTGGGAGATGTTCCACATACCGAGGTAAGAACCCCGCTTGCGACGCGGCGTCCATTTGGTGATGGTGGAATAGCTACACGAGCCGCCGGTACTCTGGAAGAAACCACTCAGCGCATAGAAGGCGATCATCAGAAACAGGCTGGTTGAACCCGCGCCCATGCTGGCGCTGAAGCCGAGCATACAGATGGCAGAGAGGATCAGCATAAACGGCAGGAACTGCTTGGTGTTTTTGCCGTCCGCGTAGTAGGAAACCAGCGTTTTTCCCACGCCGTAGGTGATGGAGAAGCCCAGGCCAATCATCCCCAATTGCGTCATGCTCAGCCCGTAGGTGGAGATCATGTCGTTCTGCGCGATGTTGAAGTTTTTGCGGATCAGGTACATGGTCAGGTAGCCGATAAAGACCACCAGATAGGACTGCATGAACGGTTTGAACCACATTTTGCGCCGCACATCGAGCGGCAGATCCAGGGTCGGCTTGCGCACCTGGTTGAGAAAGGCCAGCATTTGACACTCCCGAGCTAATTTTTATACCTGCGAATAGCAGGCATTGTAAAAATCAGCCGGGAGACGTGCCTGAGACAGCGTCCAGGTGAAACCGGGAAAATTTCTTAGTTTTGCCCCACTCAGGGCAAAAAGGTGAGGTGCATCACGCTTCGTTGAGATCGCGCGGAGCCTGGGCGTTTAAAAACGGCAGCAGCAGCAGCGCGGAAATCCCCGCCGCAATGGCGATCACCACAAAAAACCCGGTCCAGTGCCAGACCTCCATCACCTTCGCCAGGGGCCAGCCGGAGAGCGATGCCCCCAGATAGGCAAACAGCCCAACAAAACCGGTTGCTGCACCTGCTGCCTCTTTGTGCGAACACTCCGCTGCCGCCATGCCGATCAGCATCTGCGGGCCGAAGACGAAGAATCCGGTGGTGAAGAAGCACGCTGCCTGCATCACGTAGCTGGCGAACGGCATCAGCCACAGCGAACCAACGGAGAGCAAAATTCCGGCGGCAAAAATCAGGTTCATTGGACCGCGGTTGCCGTTAAACAGCTTGTCCGAGCCCCACCCCGCCACCAGCGCACCGACAAATCCACCCAGTTCGAACATGGTCACGGCGGTATTGGCAGTCACCAGATCCACGCCGAGCGTCTCAGACATGTACAGATTGCCCCAGTCATTAATCGCTGCACGGACCACGTACACCAGCACATAACACAATGACAGCAGCCAGATATAAGGATTCAGCAGCACATAGCGGGTGAGGATCTCTTTGCGGCTCAGCCCTGCACCTTCCTGCTGCTGAGCAATTTCCAGCTCATCATGCCGCCAGTCGCCAATCGGCGGCAGACCAATCGCCTGCGGTCTGTCGCGCAGCCGCCAGCAAAGGAAAATACCGACCACAATCGCCAGCAACCCGGCAATCATCATCCCGGCGCGCCAACCGTAATGCAGCGCTGTCGCCGCCATCACGATAGGGATCAGCGCCCCGCCGACGTTGTGCGCGGTATTCCACAGCGCCCACCAGCCGCCGCGCTCGGTACGCGAATACCACGCGGTCAATAAACGCGCGCAGACCGGCGACCCCCAGCCCTGGAAAAAGGCGTTCAGCGCCCACAGCACCGCAAAGGCCCACAGTGAGGTAGAGAATCCAAACAGAATGTTCACCACGCCGGTGGCGATCAGCCCGATGCCCATAAAATAGCGGGCGTTGGAGCGGTCGCTGACGATACCGGAAACAAACTTCGACAGGCCGTAGGTGATGTAAAACAGCGTCGCCAGTAGCCCAATATCGCTGCGGGTCAGCACGCCGCTGGTGAGGATATCCGGTACGGCGGCATTGAAGCTTTTGCGTGTGAAATAGAACAGCGCGTAGCCGAGCCAGATAGTGGTCAGGATATGCCGCCGCCAATAGCGATAGCGGGCATCCACTTCCTGCTTGTCGGTGATGAGCGGCGCATTGGCCGGGGCTTTTAAAAACGCAAACATGGCCGCTCCTTACACATAACGTTGAGGCAGTGACACGCTGACCCGCGTGCCGTGCGTACAGGAAATCGACAGCGATCCTCCGAGGGCGCTAATCCGTTCACGCATCCCGGTGAGGCCAAATCCATGCTGATTCGACCCCGGCGGCAGGCCGCTGCCGTCGTCCTCAATCACCAGCATCAGCCGTTCATCCTGTTGCCAGCCCTGAAGCGTCACCGCGCTGGCGTCGGCGTGCTTAACGATGTTGTTCAGTCCTTCCTGACAGACGCGGAACAGCGTCACCCGCTGGCTTTCGCTGAGTGCAGATTCGTCAATTCGCCAGTCGAGATGGCTGACGATGCCGCGGCTTTCCAGCTCCATTTCGCGCATCAATGAGCGGATGGCCTGCTCCAGCGTGAGATCGTCCAACTGGCGTGGTCGTAGGCGGCCTAACAGGCGACGCACCGAATCGTACACGCCGAGAGAAAGTTGTTCGATGTGTGCCCCGCTAAGCTTCACCCCTGCGTTTTCCGGCGCCAGGCGCTGGACAATACCCGCCTGGGTACGAATGGCGGTGATGGTTTGGCCGATATCATCATGCAGTTCGCGCGCCACGTCCCGGCGCACGCTCTCTTCGGTCTCCAGCAGGCGTTCAGCCAGACGATGGTTGCGCGCTAATTCGTTTTGCAGCGACTGGTTAAGCTCACGCAGACGCTGAATGCCCGCGCCGAGCAGCAGCCCGGTCAGGCTTTGCACCAGCAGCGAGAGCAACAGGTCGACGGGATGATCGTGCCAGGTCTGGCTGGCAATCAGCGCGATGGCGTTCATCAGCGTCGCAATCAGCGCCCCCTGCCAGCCGTAGTGCCAGGCCAGCGCAATGATCGGCAACGCGAGGCAAAACGGCGTGAAGCGCGAAAGCTCGGCGGGTAAACCGAGCTGTAGCCACAGGCTGACGCTAAACAGCAGCAGGTACCAGACCAGATGCCGCCCGCGCCAGTTCACCGGCTGCGACACCACCGCAGGGCCCAGCGGCAGCCAGGTGGTGCTGGTCAGATAGTGCCAGAACACCAGGCAGATCGGCGCCAGCGTTAATCCGCCGGTGAGCGTCAGCAACAGCGCGTTCCATGCCTCTTCACCCTGCCCAAGCCAGGGCAGCGATTGCAGCAATGCCGCCGCCGTAAGCGCCGCGCCCTGCAACAGCAGCGTACGCCAGTCACGCTGGTGACGGTATCGCGATATCAGCATCACCGGGAGTAACGTGAGGAAGCTGCCGATCATCAAAAGTGGCAAATGGGCCAGCACCACTTCCTGTGCCAACCAGAAAAGAAGCAGCCATTCCGCGCCCAACAGCACCGGCCAGTAGTCACGTGGACATTGCAGCATCAGCCCCAGACGCAGGCCAAACGGAAACAACAGTACCGCCAGCTCCGGGCGCTCAACCAGATGCAGGCTGATGCTCCACAGGCAAAACCACGCGGCAGAGAAGATAAAGAAGCAGGCAACAACGGTGATTAACCGGGAACAGAGCGTGTTCATTGCCAGCCGTCAAACATCCGGCGGGCCAGTTCGACGTCGTTACTGACGCCCAGCTTTTCCATCAGGTTGGCGCGATGCACGTGCACCGTTTTCGGCGACAGACCCAGTTCAGCAGCAATCTCTTTGACCGCCATACCTTGTGCCAGTTTTTCCGCTACCTGACGTTCGCGTTTGGTGAGCGGATCCTGACGACCAGCCGCCAGTTTGACGGCGATGTCCGGCGTCAGGTAACAGCCGCCGGTCGCAACGGTATGCACCGCTGCGATCAGCTCATCCGGGCTACAGCGTTTAGAAAGGAAACCACGCGCGCCCGCGTTGAGCGCCTGCTCCACCAGCGCCGGGCTGTCGTGGACGGAGAGCATGATAATCGCCATTCCTTTTGGTAACTGGCTTAACAGTTCAAGACCGGAGATATCTGGCATCGAGATATCACAGATACAGACCTGCACGCCGCGTCCCGGTAATCCCGCCAGCGCCTCACTGCCTGAGCCAAACTCAGCCACCACCTGCAAATCAGGTTCCAGCCCCAGCAGTTGGGCAAAGCCGGAGCGGACGATAAGGTGGTCGTCAATAAGGGCAACGGTAATCATGGGTTCATCCTGGCGCTAAGACATGCCTGATGGCGCTGCGCTTATCAGGCCTACGGGCAGGTGCCGTTGTAGGCCGGATAAGGCATTAATACCGACATCCGGCAAAAGCGCTTACCTTAACGATAAGTGCTTTGCTGTTCAAGCCTTGAGCGATCAGGCTATGCCCGTTGTGACGGTAAATGTGCGGGTGTGTTTCGGTTCTATCTGAATCAACGTCCCGTTTCGTTCCGCCGCCAGGAAGCCTTCAGGTCGACAAGTCGCGGGTAGGGCGAAGGCTGCCACCTGCTGATCGCCGTTATAGAGGATCCAACGGGTGACATAATTCAGCTCCGCGCTGGAGAAACGCGTCACGAACGTGGTGCCATCAGGTGCGATCATGCTAAATTCAGGCTTATCTGTGTATCTATCCAGTTGGTCAGCGAAGAAAACGATTTCCGGATCGTAAAAATCGGGTTCATTAAGGCGCGTCAGCGAAGCCTCACCCTGAATAATCCGCTGATTAAACGCCAGCCACTGCTCGGTAGGCTTAACATGTGCGGGTACCGATTCACGCAGCGTTATGGCTTCATCCGGGATATTCTGGCTGAAGGTCGCTTCCGGGACGTAGGCATAGTTCATATGGCACATGTACTGCAAAGGCATTACCACTGAAGCGAGGTTAGTGACCGACATCTGAATATCAAACAGCGCGCTCGCCTTGCGCATGACCACCGCAGGATACGCCTGATAATGATGACCGAACCCCATCACATACTCGTAGCATCCGCTCACGCGTAAATTCTCGCCTTCCAACTCCAGCCAGGCCTCATCCATCACAGCACAGGCCATTTCACCATGCAGCGGGTGAGAATCCTCCGGCGACGGGCAGCCATTAGCCAATAACCCCGAGTGGAAAGCAAAGCAGCCGTAGGTCGCGACCACTTCTGCAGCCGGTTTTGGCTGACTGAACATGTTGCGCATGGTCAGATCATGCCCGTCAAACTGCGCATCCCAGATCATCTGCCCCATCCAGGGCAGAATAACCAGATGTCCACGACTGTTTTCTATCTTCAGCCCTTCCACTCCGCTGGCGTAACGAAACGCGGTAACCGTGAAATCGCTATTTTTCAGTAAGATTCGCGGATGCTCTGCAAAGAGTTCCCGCCACAGCGTGATACGTGTTGTCATGATCGTTCTCCTCAGGAAACCGTCGCTTCAGCCAGATTGTTGCGTACTTTGCTCTCACGCCAGAAGTAGATTCCGACGTACACGAAGCACAACATAGAAACCAGGAACGAAAGTTGCAGCGAGTGGAACATATCAGCCACATAGCCCTGAATTGCCGGAACCACCGCCGCACCGACAATCGCCATGACAATGACAGCTCCCGCCATTTCAGTATGCTCGTTATCCACGGTATCCAGCGTACCGGCGTAGATTGTCGCCCAGCAGGGTCCAAACAGGACGCTCACCAGCACGGCGACGTACACGGCGCTGAAGCTTGGCGCCAGCGCAACATAGACGAGGAACAGCGCGCCAATGATGGAGTATAGGATCAGCACTTTTTCCGGATTGAAGCGCGTCATCAATATGTTGGCGATAAACTTCCCGATAAAGAAGCAGGCAAAGCTATAGACCATGAAGGTTGAGGCATCACGCTCGTTGATATCACCCAATTCCAGCGCCAGACGGATGGTGAATGACCATACCGCGACCTGCATCCCCACGTACAGGAACTGCGCCACAATTCCACGGCGGAAACGGGCATTGCTGGCCAGATAACGCAGCGTATCCATCGCTGACGGACGCTTATGACTCGCCGTTTGCGCGACTTTGCAGGTCGGGAAGCGGGTCAGCAGGAACAACACCATCACCACAACCAGTACCATAATCATGTACTTGTAAGGCTCAAGGGTATTTTCCAGCATCAACACTTTAAAGTTGTGGATCTGTTCCGCGTTCATCCCAGCCATCTGTTTTTCCAGACTCTCGCCTTCAGAGAAGACCAGATATTTGCCCAGCAGAATACCGGCGGCGGCGCCAATGGGGTAAAAGGTCTGGCTGATGTTCAGGCGTAAAGTGGCATACGCTTTTGGGCCGATCATGGAGCTGTAGGTATTAGCTGCCGTTTCCAGGAAGCTCAGGCCAATCGCAATCGCAAAAATTGCCGCGAGGAACATGGTGTAGGTGGCCATGTGCGATGCCGGGAAAAAGAGCGTACAGCCAACAATATATAGCGTCAGCCCCATTAAGATGGCAATTTTATAGCTGGTCTTTTTAATCACCAAAGATGCTGGAATCGCAATTAAAAAATATCCGCCATAAAAGGCACTCTGCACTAATGCCGAGGCAAAGTTGCTGAGTGAAAATACGCTTTTGAATTGCGTAATCAGAATATCATTTAATGCGGCTGCGCATCCCCATAATGGGAATAAACAGGATAACAAAATAAACTGGAACAGAGGCGTCTTATTCAGATAGCCGTCGGGCATCTGAATGATGTTTTTATCGTTCATAGTGCTACCTTTTACAATGCAGGAGTATTATTCGTTTAAGGTAAGAAACTCATTAAATTGTTCGATGCTTGGATAAGATGATTGAGTGCCTTTCCCGGTAACGCTAAATGCAGCGAAGAGAACGGCTTTTTTCATGGCGGCTTCGACATCACCGCTTTGAACGTAATAATGGGCAAAACAACCGATGAAAGCGTCGCCTGCACCACTGGTATCGACAGCGTTCACTTTAAACGCCGGAACATGGACTTCCTGGTCACGCGTCATCCACAACGCACCTTTCTCACCCATGGTGACGATAATATTGTTCAAACCTTTATCAACCAGAGAACGTGCCGCTGCGCGAATATGGTCATAAGTATCCACTGGCATACCAGTTAATATTTCCAGCTCGGTTTCATTCGGCACAAAAAAATCACATTTACAGGCATAAGACATATCTAATTCCCGTAATGCAGGAGCGGGATTTAGTAACACTTCAATACCGTGTTTTTTGCCAAATTCAATCGCGTGATAAACAGTTTCCAGCTGCACTTCCAGTTGCAGGACAATAAGCTGACATTTTTTCAGATCTTCCGCCGCACGATCGATATCTTCCGGGGAGAGAAATTTGTTCGCTCCTTTAATAATCAGAATACTGTTGCTAGAGTTCGCATTAACAAAGATCGGTGCGACACCGCTGCTGGTGCAGGGTACCTTTTCGACATAGGTGGTATTAATCCCCCAGGATTCGAGATTGCGAATAGTGTTATCCGCAAAAATATCATCACCGACTTTTGTCAGCATCAGTACTTTGGAATTGAGCTTAGCGGCTGCAACGGCCTGATTTGCCCCTTTACCGCCACAACCAATTTTGAACGCCGGCGCTTCCAGCGTTTCCCCTTCTTTGGGCATCTGGTTGATGTAGGTGATGAGATCCACCATGTTGGAGCCAATAACCGCGATATCCATTTTACTACCTCTCAGAAACAATCACACCACAATGATATTAAAATAACATTATCATGTTACTTTCGTATCATTTGTGACTAGGATCGCGATTGGAAGATCATTTTATTGTTTGTTTATTACGCTAAATGTTGCAACTCCATCACACTACAAATAATGAAGTTGCTTACAATTGACTGAAAGTTAACTGGATATAATCAATAAAACGTGAAAAAACACGCTTTTATTTCCGAATAGTCAGACGTATAGTAATGCGGCAATGCCATGTTCTCAGAAACACAAAAATGTTACTGAAGGAACATGGGAACATGATTCGTGGAGAAGCACATGGAAACTAAGCAAAAAGAACGTATTCGACGTCTGATGGAATTGTTGAAGAAGACCGACCGAATCCATCTGAAAGAGGCGGCACGAATGCTGGAAGTTTCCGTGATGACTATTCGTCGGGATCTCAGTCAGGATGACGAGCCGTTACCGCTTACGCTGCTCGGTGGTTACATTGTGATGGTGAACAAGCCCGCCGCCATCGTTAACGCACCACTCCCCGCGCAAAAACAGTATCATCGCGACGACTTACCGGTTGCTATTCTGGCCGCGGGACTGGTAAGTGAAAATGATCTGGTCTTTTTTGATAATGGTGCGGAAATGCCGTTGGTGGTCAGCATGATCCCGGACGATATTTCCTTTACCGGGATTTGCTACTCGCACCGGGTATTCGTGGCGCTAAATGAAAAACCCAACGCCACGGTGATTCTTTGCGGAGGCACCTATCGGGCGAAAAGTGACGCCTTTTACGATACCAGCACCCCCTCTCCGCTGGATGCGCTCAACCCACGAAAAGTATTCATCTCCGCCAGCGGCGTCCATGAGCATTTCGGCGTTAGCTGGTTCAATCCGGACGATCTAGCCACAAAACGCAAAGCGATGGAACGCGGATTACGCAAAATTCTGCTGACGCGCCACGCCCTGTTCGATGAGGTCGCCCCCGCCAGCATTGGTCCACTCTCCACCTTTGACGTACTGATAAGCGACCGTCCGTTACCGGCAGATTACGCAACCCACTGCCGGAACGGCTCTGTCAAAGTGATCACCCCGGATTCAGACGGCGACTAAATCACTCAAAGAACACGGTGATTTTGTTAAACATCGACGGATCGGACTGATTGCGGGCCACTTTCTCCACATCTTCAAGCTTGTCGATCTGGCTTATCATCTGCTCAAGACGTTGATCGTCGTTGACCAGTAGCCAGATGCGGCTCTTATCGCTGTCCTGAATCGGTAGACAGAGAATGCCTTCCACGTTGAATGCGCGGCGGGCAAACAGCCCGCAAACGTGAGTCATTACGCCCGGATGGTTGCGTACGGTGAGTTCCAGGATTACGTTGTCATGAGTCTGCTGTTGCATGGCTTATTCCCCCACCATTTCTGTGTTTGCCGCACCCGGCGGCACCATCGGGTACACTTTTTCTTCGGCATCGATGCGCACGTGGATTAGCGCAGGTCCAGGGCGATTAATAATCTCCTGCAACGCTGCCTGTGGGTCCGCTTCGTTATTCAGATCGCAGGTTTCGAGACCAAACCCGGCAGCTATCTGCATAAAGTTAATCATCCCCGGATAGGTCGCGGCAAAAACGCCCTGCTTATAGAACAGACTCTGCTGCTGATATACAAGACCTAACGCTTCGTTATTCATCAGAATGATTTTAATATCCAGCTGATTTTCGCTGGCGGTCGCCATTTCCTGAATATTCATCATCAGGCTGCCATCGCCGGAGAAGCACAGCACTTTTTTGTCTGGGTTAGCCAGGGCCGCACCAATCGCCGCAGGCAGGCCAAAGCCCATGGTTCCCAGACCGCCGGAGGTCAGCCACTGGCGCGGACGATTCAGCGGGTAAGCCTGTGCCGCCCACATCTGATGCTGGCCTACGTCGGTGGTGATAATGGCGCTGTCGTCTACGCAGGCAGCCACGGCGTTGATCAATCCATAGTGGCTGAGCGGATTTTTTTCCTGGGGGATCGTGCACGGAAATTCTTGCTGCAGGTCAGACACCAGTTGATGCCACTCTTCACGCGGCTGCGCTTCAATCTGCGGGAGCAATTGTGCCAGAACCTCATCGACATCTGCCTGGATCGCCACATGCGGCTGTTTGATTTTACCCAGCTCCGCGCGGTCAATATCCACGTGGATGATTTTGGCATTCGGGCAGAACTGTTCGGTTTTACCAATCGCCCGGTCATCAAAACGTGCGCCCAGAACAATCAGTAAATCCGCTTCTTGCAGAATAAAGTTGGTGCTGCGTGCGCCATGCATGCCCAGCATGCCTAACGACAGCGGATGCGCTTTTGGCAGCATACCGAGCGCCATCAACGTCATGGTGGTAGGCAGTTTTGCTTTTTCGGCCAGCTCACGAACACGTTCCGGCGCGTTAATTACGCCGCCGCCGAGGTACAGCACCGGGCGTTTGGCGGCGTTAATCATAGCTGCAGCATCGCGAATGCTGTCCTGGCTGAACGCTGGTGCCGCCATTTTCTGCGCGGGTTCCGGCATCTTTTCAATGTCAAAAACAGCGGTTTGAATATCCTTAGGAATGTCTATCCACACCGGGCCTGGACGTCCGGACTGCGCAATGCGGAACGCATCGCTCATGACCTGCGGTAATTCACTGATATGGCGGACCAGATAGTTGTGCTTAGTGATGGGGATAGAGATGCCGTAGGTGTCGACTTCCTGGAAAGCGTCGGTGCCGATCATTGAGGCCGGAACCTGCCCGGTGATACACACCAGCGGGATGGAATCCAGACGCGCATCGGCAATGGCGGTTACCAGGTTGGTTGCGCCCGGTCCGCTACAGGCCATACAGACAGCGGGTTTGCCATCGGTTCTCGCCATTCCCTGCGCGATAAACCCCGCGCCCTGCTCGTGGCGCGCCAGGATATGACGGATTTGTGTGCTTTGGCTTAAGGCGTCATAGACGGGAAGAATCGAGCCGCCTGGAATACCGGTGACGACCTGAATACCCTGACGTTCCAGGAAATGAACGATAAATTCTGCGCCCGTAAAACGCGTACGCTTGGATGTTATGCCCGAACTTGCCATGCTCCAGTCCTTTTATTCTGGGCCTTTGCTCCGGGCAGGTCTCTGAAACGAAAAACCCCGCCCGGTTTGCGCCGGCGGGGTTTTGGAATCGTGTGTTGATTCGGACCCTACGGCGCATTGCCGACGACCACCACCACACGCACGACGACCGCTGCGCGAGATGGCGCAGTTTTTAGTAGGGTCGCAGTCAGCATGGAAGGGTTCATTAGGGACCTGTCTGTTTGTTGATTAACTGGATTTATACAAACACAGGTTTTTCAGCGTGACAATGGAAAAATTTTCATCTGCACAAAAATGCTTCAACGATCACATTTAATTGTATGTCGTGCAAAAACAAAAAACCCCGCCGGAGCGAGGTTTTTTCAGCGTTGTGCGGTTGGTAGCCGCCGAACACACTGTGTTATGTCAACGAAAAAAGTATACGCGTTCTACGAAGAACACGCAATTTCGGCACGAATTTTGATGTTTTTGAGTATGGAACATGAATAGCGTAACGTCCATAAAATACTGTTAATTTATACAGTATTTATCTATAATGTCTCGGTACGCAATGTGTTATGCGGGGGCCGCATCGTAAACCGGCGCATCAAAGTCCTGGCTGAAACGGGTGGTGCCGTCAGCGCCTTAACCCCCGCGTGAGCACACTGTGTTATGTCAACAAAGGTGCTGGCAACAGGCAGCGGCGAGGTACGTCAGCACCGTGCTCCTTGTACCAAAAGGAGAGCGTATGAGCCTCGTGGATATCGCTATTCTTATCCTCAAACTCATTGTTGCAGCACTGCAACTCCTTGATGCCGTTCTGAAATACATTAAGTAATTCAGATTCAAGTCGCACCTAAGGGGGGCGGATAACACTCCGCTCCCCTTTCACCTTCTCCCTGGTGCTTGTATCGCGTCAATATGTTACGTTTTTATGACATCCTCAGGGAAGAATTCCGCCATGACGCTTTCTGTTTTCTGCATTTTGCTGTTCGCCGCACTGCTGCATGCCAGCTGGAATGCCATCGTAAAAGCGGGAAACGACAAGCTGTACTCGGCGATCAGCGTCAGCGGAACCGCTGCGATTATGGCGCTGATTTGTTTACCCTTTGCGCCGCAACCCTCTGCCGCCAGCCTGCCGTTTTTGGCTGTCTCAACCGCATTACAGGTGGTCTATACCGTCCTGGTCGCTAAAACCTATCAGGTTTCGGATATGAGCCAGACCTATCCTCTGATGCGCGGCACAGCGCCACTGCTGGTCGCGATTATCAGCGTCCTGTTTCTTGGCGATAGCCTTTCGCTACTCGCCTGGGTGGGGATTGCCACCATCTGTCTGGCTATTCTCGGGATGGCATTTAACGGACGCAGCGGTTCGCAACGCGGGATTATCCTGGCGCTCATTAACGCCTGCTTTATCGCCGGTTATACGCTGGTTGATGGCACCGGCGTACGTTTATCAGAAACCACGCTGGGCTACACGCTGTGGACCTTCTTTCTGAACGGCTCCTGCCTGCTGGGCTGGGCGATGATCGCCAGACGGCGGGAAGCGTCGCGCTATCTGGTACAGCAGTGGAAGAAAGGTATTCTTGGCGGCATTGGCACAATGGGTTCTTACGGCCTGGCGCTGTGGGCCATGACCCAGGCTCCGTTGGCGGTAGTCGCGGCACTGCGTGAAACCTCTATCCTGTTTGGCGCGCTGCTCGCGTGGCTGCTACTGAAAGAGAAGGTTGCCGGAATACGTCTTGTCGCGGCTGCAGGTATTGCCGTAGGCGCAGTTTTACTACGCTTATCATGATCGCGTTGTAAACCCGATGCAATCCGGCAACATTTGTTGCCGCTTTTTGTTTACATTTCCTGCCGTCCATCACATAAACATTCCAGCCCACTATCTGGCCTTCTTTTTCTGTTGTGGTAGATTCCACGCGCATTTACGGGAAAGTGCAGCACCTTATTCTTCTTTTTTCTCTTTTTTAAAAGTAATCAGCGAAATGAAAAGGCATAGAAGCGTCAATTTGTTGTTGATGTTGGTATTACTGGTGGCGGTAGGTCAGATGGCGCAAACCATTTATATCCCCGCGATTGCTGATATGGCGCGTGAACTGAACGTTCGCGAAGGGGCGGTGCAAAGCGTAATGGCCGCCTATCTGTTGACCTATGGTCTATCACAACTGGTTTATGGTCCCCTTTCAGACCGCGTTGGCCGCCGCCCGGTTATCCTCGCCGGGATGTCTATTTTTATGCTGGCCACGCTGGTCGCGATTACCACGCATAGTCTGACGGTACTGATTATCGCCAGTGCCATCCAGGGGATGGGAACGGGCGTCGGCGGTGTGATGGCGCGAACGTTACCGCGCGATCTGTACGAAGGCACGCAACTACGCCACGCCAATAGTCTGTTAAATATGGGGATTCTGGTCAGTCCGCTGTTAGCTCCGCTGATTGGCGGTGTGCTGGATACAGTGTGGAACTGGCGTGCCTGCTATATTTTTCTGTTGATTCTGTGTGCGGGCGTGACGTTTAGCATGGCACGCTGGATGCCGGAAACGCGCCCTGCAGGTGCGCCGCGTCCACGGCTGATCGCCAGCTACAAAACCCTGTTTGGTAATAGCGCTTTCACCTGTTACGTGCTGATGTTGATCGGTGGTCTGGCGGGCGTTGCGGTCTTTGAGGCCTGCTCCGGAGTATTATTGGGCGCACGTCTCGGTCTAAGCAGCATGGTGGTCAGTATCCTGTTTATCCTGCCCATCCCGGCGGCGTTTTTCGGCGCATGGTTCGCCGGTCGCCCGAATAAACGTTTCTCGACGCTAATGTGGCAGTCGGTGACCTGCTGTCTGGTAGCGGGTTTAATGATGTGGATCCCAGGGCTGTTTGACGTGATGAACGTCTGGACGCTGCTGGTTCCTGCCGCACTATTTTTCTTCGGCGCCGGAATGTTGTTTCCGCTGGCAACCAGCGGTGCAATGGAGCCTTTCCCGTTCCTGGCAGGCACTGCTGGCGCGCTGGTTGGGGGATTACAGAACATTGGTTCCGGCGTGCTGGCGTGGTTCTCTGCCATGCTGCCGCAGACCGGGCAAGCCAGTCTGGGCCTGCTGATGACCCTTATGGGGCTGTTGATTTTTGTTTGCTGGCTTCCGCTGGCGTCACGCGTGTCGCATCAGGGACAGGCGGTTTAAGCGTATGATGGCCCGGCTTATCGCCGGGCTTTTCGCATTCTGGCGCGATAATCGTCGTCAGTAACGGTTCCAGCGCCGGACGCCAGGCCCCCTCCTCACCATCATAGAACTGCGTATCCGCATTGATAGCATAGGGAATTTTCGCTTTTTTCAGCTCGCACGCCATAAAGCGGGCAAACGCCATTTGCGAGGCAGAAGGCGCGTTTTTGACGGTTTCTCCCGGCGACCAGCCCCCTACCCAACTGACATGCCCGGTTTTCTGTTGCCAATGAATGGCAGTATTGATACGGGCGCGAATGGCGGCCTTTTCTGCCGCAGTCCCTGAGGTCCACGGATATTTGCCGTTATTTTTCAGCGGTCCCCACGGAAAAATATGCCATTGGGCCAGCACCGTATTCTGACTTTGCGGCGGCAGCTTTAGGTTGGCCAAATCTTCCGGAGCGGCATGCAGTTTCGGCGCGATAAAAATCATTCGCTGTGGATCGATGGCATGGATGGTTCGAATGGTTTTGTCATACACGCGATTGAGCGACGCCTGATTATGGTTGAGTTTATCAGAGGGGTCGTAGATCAGATCAAAACCCAGCAACGGCGAGCGTTGACCAAAGTAATGCGCCACCGCCACCCACCAGTTAACCACCTCTTTTTCGTTCCCGGCGCTGGGGTCTTTTTTATATTCGTCTGCCTGATAGGCAATGATCGGGATCACGCCAAACTGCTCACAGGCTTCCACCAGCTTGCGCAGATGAATCAGCCGCGCCTCCGTAGGCTCTCCCGCTACGCGAATGCGTACGTGGGCCAACCCTTTCGCCTTGTAGTCCCGCACTACCAGCGGATCGAATTCACGGATACCCCGATCGGTGCGCGCCCAATCTACGTCCATCCCAACGCCAAGCTGCTGCGCATACTGCGCCGCCGTCAGCGCAGGTTGCGCGGCACACACGGTGGCGCTGGCCAACAGTAAGAGGGAAACAATCGGCTTTAACACGGTCGTCCTTACGCAAATCATCAGGAGTGATATCACGTATTTAGCACGCTTTTTCACTTTCCATGTAGAGAGAAAGCGTAAAAAATATTCGCGGTCCGCTTATTTTACCTGCTCCTGAAGCCAGCTAATAAACGCCTCGATTTTCGGCCACTGCCTGCCGGGCAGCGTGGTGATGTAGTAATGCTGATGGCATTTCAGCGCCATATCGCCAAAAGGCGCTACCAGTTCTCCGCTGTCGAGACGTTTTTGCACCAGCCGCTTTCGGCCCATCGCCACGCCGATATGGTTCATGGCGGCAATTACCGCTAAATCAGAACGATCGAAACCAATCCCCGATGATGTCGGCAAATTCGCCGAAAAATGCTGCGCCCAGCTGTGCCATTCATCGGTTCCTGAGTCGTTACTCCATGCCTGTCTGTCGTGCAGCAAGGTGCAGTGCGGCAAATTCACTAACGAACCGGTAAGGTCATGGCGGCGAGCGTAGTCCGGGCTGCATACCGGCAGGATCTCTTCATCCATCAGGAAGTGGTGCGTAAGCTGCGCGGAGGGCGCATCGTCAAAATAGATAGCCAGATCGACCCCGGCACGCTGCAGATTGACGTTGTCGTTTCCGGTCAGGATGGTCAGTGAAATTGACGGGTAGCGACGGGTAAAGTCACCGAGCGCCGGAACCAGCCAGCACTGGGCGATAGAAGGTCGAGAGTAGACGGTGAGCGTCCCGGACAGCTCCTGGTTTTTAATATCGAGGATTTCCTGATTCAGCGTATCCAGCGACGATTTCAGCGCCCAGAATACCCGCTTACCCTCGTGGGTGAGTTCCACTTTACGGTGCGAACGGACAAACAGCTGAATGCCCAGTTCATCTTCCAGTTGATTAATGCGATGGCTGACGGCGCTGGGGCTTAACGACAGCTCATCTGCCGCCAGCGCAAACGACTGATGCCGGGCCGCCACTTCAAAAGTATACAGCTTTGACAGCTGCCAGCCATTGAGCAGCCGGTTTCTGACCTCGCGTAGGGGATCCAAACTCACCTCCTGTCCTCCTGATTCATTCGCCGGAGTGTAAAAAACTTCGCTGCAAAAATCAGCATAAAGATGAATCAAGGTGAACCATATCGCATAAACATAGCGTAATTAGACATAAATCACTCACTTGATGCAATCTAGCTCATGTGAAAGGAGATTTATATCGTTTGTCAGACGGTGCCTTATTTTTGTCCAATAACCTTATATTAATCACAGGGCAAGGTGAGCTATGCACTCTCAAATCTGGGTTGTGAGCACGCTGCTGATAAGCATCGTGTTAATCGTTTTGACCATCGTGAAGTTCAAATTCCACCCGTTTCTGGCGCTGCTGTTAGCCAGTTTCTTCGTGGGTACGATGATGGGGATGGGGCCGCTGGATATGGTCAATGCCATTGAGAGCGGCATCGGCGGTACGCTGGGCTTCCTCGCGGCGGTTATTGGCCTTGGGACCATTCTGGGCAAAATGATGGAAGTGTCCGGCGCGGCCGAACGCATCGGTCTGACGCTGCAGCGCTGCCGCTGGCTTTCCGCCGACGTCATTATGGTGCTGGTCGGGCTGATTTGCGGGATCACGCTGTTCGTTGAGGTCGGCGTGGTGCTGTTGATTCCACTGGCCTTTTCGATTGCTAAAAAAACCAATACCTCATTACTGAAGCTGGCGATTCCGCTGTGTACGGCGCTGATGGCGGTACACTGCGTCGTACCTCCGCATCCGGCCGCCCTGTTCGTGGCGAATAAGCTGGGCGCAGACATTGGCACCGTGATTGTCTACGGCTTACTGGTGGGTTTAATGGCCTCGCTTGTCGGCGGGCCGCTGTACCTGAAATTCCTCGGTAACCGTCTGCCATTTAAACCGGTACCGGCTGAGTTTTCCGACCTGAAAGTGCGCGACGAAAGTACGCTGCCATCGCTGGGTGCGACGCTGTTTACTGTACTTCTGCCGATTGGCCTGATGCTGGTCAAAACCGTCGCTGAGCTGAACATGGCGAAAGGCAGTACGCTGTATACGCTGTTGGAGTTTATTGGTAACCCGATCACCGCGATGTTTATCGCCGTTTTCGTAGCCTATTACATTCTCGGTCTGCGTCAGCACATCGGTATGGGTGCGCTGCTGACCCACACCGAAAACGGTTTTGGCTCGATTGCTAACATTTTGCTGATTATCGGCGCAGGCGGCGCATTCAACGCTATTCTCAAGAGCAGCGGGCTGGCGGATACTCTGGCGCTGATCCTCTCAAACATGCATATGCACCCGATTCTACTGGCGTGGCTGGTCGCTCTGATTCTGCATGCGGCGGTAGGCTCTGCCACGGTGGCGATGATGGGCGCAACGGCAATCGTGGCACCGATGCTACCACTCTACCCTAACGTAAGCCCGGAGATCATCGCCATTGCCATCGGTTCCGGCGCTATTGGCTGCACGATCGTCACCGATTCCCTGTTCTGGCTGGTGAAGCAGTATTGCGGCGCCACCCTGAATGAAACGTTCAAATACTATACGACCGCGACATTTATCGCGTCCGTTATTGCACTAGCTTGCACATTCCTGCTTTCCTTTATTATCTAAGCGCGAAGAGACTGACTATGGAAAACATTCAAACACTTATCGCCCAGCATCCTTTAGTGGAAGATCTGGTGGCTCTGAAAGAGACAACCTGGTTTAACCCTGGCACCACCTCTCTTGCGGAAGGTTTACCGTATGTTGGCCTGACAGCACACGACGTTGAGGATGCCCACGCGCGTCTGACGCGCTTCGCACCGTATCTGGCGCTGGCCTTCCCGGAAACTGCCGCCACTGGGGGCATTATCGAATCTGAGCTGGCCGCAATCCCTGCCATGCAAAAACGGTTGGAAAAAGAGTTCGGGCAACACATTAACGGCGAAGTCCTGCTGAAGAAAGACAGCCATTTGCCGATTTCAGGTTCGATTAAAGCGCGTGGCGGCATTTATGAAGTACTGACCCATGCGGAAAAACTGGCGTTGGAAGCCGGTCTGCTGACCACCAAAGATGATTACCGCGTTCTGCTTTCGCCGGAGTTCAAACAGTTTTTCAGCCAGTACAGCATCGCGGTTGGCTCCACCGGCAACCTGGGGATGTCGATTGGTATCATGAGTGCCCGCATCGGCTTTAACGTCACGGTGCATATGTCTGCCGACGCCCGCGCGTGGAAAAAAGCCAAGCTGCGCAGCCACGGCGTGACGGTAGTGGAGTACGAAGAAGATTACGGCGTGGCGGTTGAACAAGGTCGTAAGGCGGCACAATCCGATCCGAACTGCTTCTTTATCGATGATGAAAATTCCCGCACGCTATTTTTAGGCTATGCGGTAGCCGGTCAGCGTCTGAAGGCGCAGTTTGCCCAGCAGGGACGCACGGTGGATTCAGACCATCCACTGTTTGTTTACCTGCCTTGCGGCGTCGGCGGCGGCCCTGGCGGCGTGGCGTTTGGCCTTAAGCTGGAGTTTGGCGATAATGTGCACTGCTTCTTCGCTGAACCGACTCATTCACCGTGTATGCTGCTGGGGATTTACACCGGGCTGCACGATACCATTTCCGTACAGGACATCGGCATCGATAACCTGACAGCAGCGGATGGACTGGCGGTGGGTCGCGCCTCGGGCTTTGTTGGCCGGGCGATGGAACGTCTGCTCGACGGTCTGTACACCCTGGACGATCAGACAATGTACGATATGCTGGGCTGGCTGGCGCAGGAAGAAGGCATTCGTCTTGAGCCGTCGGCGCTGGCAGGCATGGCTGGCCCTCAGCACGTTTGCGCCTCCACGGATTACCAACAGATGCATGGCTTCAGCGCGGATCAGCTCAATAACGCCACCCATCTGGTGTGGGCAACCGGCGGCGGCATGGTGCCGGAAACCGAGATGGCGCAATACCTGGCGAAAGGGCGCTAATCTCAGCGCAGCATCGCCATCAGCTCCATCGGTGAGCGATGCTGCTTAAGCAGGTCACGCATCACGCGCATATGCGGTGCGGTATGGTTGAAGAAAGCCTGATATCCTGCACACAGCACGCCCTTTCCATTTTCCTCGCAGTACGCAGGACAATCACCATGGTAATATTGAAACAATGAGCATGTTTGGCAACGCGTATTCATTGATGACATGGTCTGTCGTTCAATCTGTGCTGCCAGACCACACCACTGGCGGAGCGTTTTGTCGAAAAGCTGGATAGATATCTGATTAATATCTTCACGTACCCAGATATCAAATATCGTAATTAAAAATCGGCCCCACGCCTCAGACGTAACCGATTCGTCTGTCAGATGACCTGAGCCATCGTGCTTAACCAGCGGAATAAACTGTACCAGGCGAACATTTCCTTGTTGCAAACCACGGTACACTTCAACTGGTTGTAAACACTTCTGGTGGTCAATCACCACGTTTAAAACATCATCACTAACATCCATGTTCTCACATCCTGTCATGCAAAATTCCCGATAAATACGATAAGTTGGCGAACATGCGTTACAGCAAACAGTATTGCGAGGGATAACACCGCGAGGGAGATCATAAATTTGTCACGCACCGCGCGAGATTCAGAAAAATCGCTATGTGTAACATCCATCAGATTACGGCTGCGTGTATAGCGCCAAAGTACGATTCCCACCATCGCCAGCACCACAATTGAAACCCAAAACAGGAAGCCCGCCTGATGCCAGTTGTGCTTCAGCGCCAGCGCCATTAACGCACCATAACCCAGCAGGGTACGAAACCAGGCCAGCGATGTTCGCTCCGGTTGTAACCCCGGGTCGGCGATACGTCGCGATTTGCGGCTATCCGGCATACAGCACCAGCGTCATGACAATCACTGCCACAATAGTCAGCATAACGCTGATAATCAGCAGGCTGTGGGTGTAGGGCAAGTCCTCTTTCAGTCGCATCGCCTTTTCGTTACGTAGCCAGCGCAGGTAGCCGTAGATCGCCAAACCGCCGGCAAACAGACACAGCAACAAAGCAAGCACCTCACGGATAACCGGCGTGGCAAAATCCGGGGCCAGTTGATCAAGGCCAACCCCCGCAGCCAGAAATCCGAGCGCGGTGCGGATCCACGCCAGAAAGGTACGTTCATTTGCCAGCGAGAAGCGATAGTCCGGTGCTTCCCCAAGGCGAGAAATCTTCATGACAGCTCCTTAAATATTGTTGTCTGGTCGTTATACCGGAACCGTTAAGGAGTATGAACCTGATTCTCAAACGAAAGGGCGAGTCTGGTGATGAGACAATGGAAAAGAGAGAGGGTATTTGTAATGCCGGATGGCGAGTTGCGTTTTATCCGGCCTACAGGAGATGCAGGCCGGATAAGTCAGTTTTAACCTAATCCCCAGAAGAGCACCGCCAGCAATTGCGGGGTGATAATCCTCAGGAACATGACCAGCGGATAAACGGTGGCGTAGGAGAGCGCAGCCGCCCCGCTGGTGGCATGCAGGTTGTTAGCAAACGCCAGCGCAGGAGGATCGGTCATTGAGCCGGCCAGCATGCCGCACAGCGTCAGATAGTTCATTTTGGCGAATATCCGCGCCAGCAAGCCCACGGTAATGAGCGGAATCGCGGTAATGAAAATACCGTAGCCCACCCAGCTCAGACCATCGCCCTGCGTCAGGGTATGAACAAAATCACCGCCTGACTTCAGACCAACCACCGCGAGAAACAGTACGATACCCAACTCTCGCAGCGCCAGGTTAGCGCTGGGAGGCATAAACCAGTACAGCTTACCGATGCTGCCAATACGTCCAAGAATCAAAGCCATAATAAGCGGCCCACCGGCCAGCCCCAGCTTTAACGCCACCGGGAAACCCGGGATAAACAGCGGGATTGACCCCAGCAGAACACCCAGTCCGATACCGATAAATACCGGCAGCATCTGCACCTGCTGCAGTTTTTGCTGCGCGTTACCAACAACATTGGCAACGGCGTCAATCGACGAAGGGCGCCCAACCAGATTGAGGATGTCCCCGAATTGCAGGCTGGCGTCGCTGCTGGCTACCAGCTCAACCCCCGCACGGTTCAGGCGGGAGATCACCACGTCGTAACGTTCTTTAAAGTGCAGATCGCGGATACGTTTACCCAGCACTTGTTCGTTGGTCACCACCACGCGCTCAACGCGTAGATCAGTCCCGCGCGTCGACAACGATGTGTCCACCTCCTGACCAATCACCACCTGCGCGTTGTGCAGATCGGCTGGCTGCCCGACCAGGTGTAGCAGATCGCCCATCTGGATAACTGTCCCTGGCGACGGCACCATCAATGTCTCGTCACGTTTCAGACGCGAGCAGATGATTTTGTCGCTGTTCAGAATCGGGACATCCTGAATTGCCATATTGTTGATGTTTGGGTTTTCCACACGGATGTTCATCGTCTGAATCAGTGCGTGCCCGTTGGTTAGCGTGGATTCATGCTGCTGGGCTTCAGCATCGACGTTAACGCGGAAAATAAGGCGCATCAGCCACATGGTGAGCAAAATTCCGCAAATGCCGAAAGGATAAGCCATGGCATAGCTCATCCCCATCTGGTCTACTACATCGCCAGGGGTACCCAAATCGCGCAGAATTTGCTGCCCGGCCCCCAACGCCGGGGTATTGGTGACCGCCCCGGAGAATATACCCAGTACCACGGGAAGAGGAATGGCAAAAAGCTTATGCAGGATCGCGGTGACCAGGCCACCCATGATGACAATCAGCACAGCAAACAGATTCAACCGCAGGCCCGAAACGCGCAATGACGCAAAAAAGCCCGGTCCGACCTGGATACCGATGGTGTAGACGAAAAGAATCAGGCCAAATTCCTGAATAAAATGCAGCATATCGCCGCTCAGGGTCATCCCTGCCTGATCGACAAAATGCCCGACAATAATACCGCCGAACAGTACACCTCCGATGCCAAAACCCACACCACGTATTTTTACGTTGCCGATCCATAATCCGACAACCGCCACTAATGCCAGAACGCTGACCGTCAATGCTATATCACTCATTATCCTGTTCCCTGTGAATAACATCATTAAGTAAATGGATTCTCGCAGAGTACAGTCGCAATGTATGGGTGGTAAAGCACAAAAAAGCCCCGTCATTTCTGGCGGGGCAAAGGCATGGAGCTATTTAACTATTTAATGCGGGGCGTTCGCTGATAGCGATACGTTGTGGAGCAATGGCTTCAGGTTCATTCCGGGTCAAATCGATATGCAGCAAGCCGTTAGTGAAGCTTGCGCCGGAGACCTCCATATTTTCAGCCAGCGTAAAGCTCAGGCTGAACGGCTGAATGACCAGCCCCTGGTGCAACCATTTGGTCTCTTTTTCCGGCTGCTGCGGCGTACCTTTCACGGTCAGGCGCGTCCCTTCCAGTTGAATATCCAAATCTTCCTGGCGGAAACCGGCTAACGCAAGGGTAATGCGGTAGTGGTTATCATCGCTCTTTTCGATGTTATAAGGCGGGAAGCTCTGGCTTTCACCGGTGTTTTGCAAAGCATTGGCCAGTTTGTCAAAACCGATCCATTGACGCAGCAGTGGGGATAAATCGTAGTTACGCATAATAATCTCCTTCTAAGAAGCGAGTAGGTACCTTTCGGCTCCCTGACGGCAAGCCGATGACTTAGCAAGGCCGCCTGAAGCGGCCTATAGAATTAGTTTATTTCGATGCGGCGCGGCTTATTCGCTTCAGGAATCACGCGCTCAAGATCGATATACAGCAGACCATTTACCAGGTTTGCGCCGCGAACATGAATGTTCTCCGCTAACTGGAACTTACGCTCGAAGTTGCGCTCGGCAATTCCCTGATACAGGTAAGTACGTTCTTTTTGATCGTCCGCATGGGCGCCTTTCACCACCAGCAGATTATCCTGGGCAGTAATTTCCAGTTCGCTTTCAGCAAAACCGGCAACGGCAATTGCAATGCGGTAATGGTTTTCGTCTACCAGCTCAACGTTGTACGGAGGGTAGCCGCCATTGCTTTGGCCCTGATTGTTTTCCAGCAGGTTAAACAGACGGTCAAAACCAATAGCAGAACGGTACAGCGGGGATAAATCAAAGTTACGCATAATTAATAGCTCCTGAAATCAGCGAGAATAATTGACCTTCCATCATGGACAGGTCAGGTAGCCAGGACACCCATCAGGCATGCCCTTCATTTGTCTACACTCTAAAAATGGGTCTTAATACAAACTTTTCAAGCGTATTCATCTGACTTTTTTTGCAGTTTGTTGTCTATTGCATACACTGGGGGGAGCAGTTGTTCTCGTTAAATCGCGATGGCCGCCACAGTGCGACGAAATGGTGATGTTATTTTCGCAACGGATCGCTTTAACTCACCATGCAAACACGATAAATACAGATGAATAAATGATGATTAAAAAAATGTTGGTAACACTGACGATGTGTAGTGGGATGGCGTTTGTAAGCGGCTGTTCCAGCATCATGTCGCATACCGGTGGCAAAGAAGGGACATATCCTGGCACGCGAGCCAGTGCCACAATGATTAGCGAAAGTGATACGAACTGGGGAACCAAGTCACTGGCGATTCTGGATATGCCTTTCACCGCGGTGCTCGATACGGTATTGCTACCGTGGGATCTCTTTCGCAAAGACAACTCGGTGAGATCCCGCGTAGAAAAGAGCGAGGAGAGAACCCAGGCCACGAACGCCGTTATTCCCCCGGCAGAAATGTCCGCTCCATAAGTTAACGCCCGGTTTCAGTCACCCACAGCTGGCGGAAACCCTCGACGTCTTCCATCCACGCAACCTGTCGACCATCAGGGGAGAAGACGATCGCATCGGCCGACGGCGGGTTACCATGACGTTCCGTTAAAAAAACAATCTCGCCCGTTTGAACATCACAACAAGCAATTCTGTTCTCCAGTACAAATCCCAGCCATTTCCCCGATGGGTGCCAGTTAAAGGCTGACTGAATATTCGTAGCGCATTGGGTAAGCTGACGCGGTGCTCCCCCCTGTGGGGAAATCAGCCATAGCTGCACAATACCGCTGTCATCACGCATTAAAAACGCAATCTCAGACGCCTTTGGATTACTGCGTACCCAATGGCGAGGTTGATTCACCAGCCCCGGGAAGACGCGCTCATGGGTAAACGTCAGGCGACGTTGGCAAATACCGGATGGCGGCGCAGGCATGGTCATGTCAGTCCCCTCCAGAGGCGCGTCCCCCGGCTGTTTCCAGCCACTTTCATCCAGTGGCAAATCGACAATAAACAATTCCGGTACTTTTTCGCCATTCACTGACAACGTATCGCCGATAAACGCCAGCCTGTTTTCTCCTACCCAGCCCTCTTCATAGGCACGGTTAATCTCATCGCTACCCGGTTTTGGCGTTGGTGTCGTCTGGCTCACCAGTACGCACCAATGGCTGCCACTGTATTCACGCGGATGCTGCGCGGAGACCTTCACCGGCCCATACGGTGCAGCTACGCCGACGTTGCGTAAATCCAGCGCCGCCGAGCGCTCATGCAAAACATGGTCGTTATAGGTGAAACTGACAAACTCACCGTTTGGGCTAAAGACATGCACATGACTCCCGCCACGCAGCGCGCCTGGCGTGTACGGCGCGGTAATATCCATCGCATCCAGATTCTCCACCCCAGCCTGCGTAACAACCACCCCACGACGATGATGGAAGTCGTAATGCCATGTTTCATCAGGATTTTCAGGCCCATGAATGAATACATATTTTTCCGACTTTGGATGAACGGTCACCACGCCAACGTGCGCTCCCTGAGTAGCCCGGTAAATCACCTCCAGTTCGCCAGTATGGATATTGACGCGCTCAATTGTTTCACCGGTAAAGGAGGCGCCAGAAGGACGCACATCAAAGACCAGCCACTGGCTGTCCGGTGTCCAGGTGTTAATATTGGTAAGCTGATGATTACGCGGCGTAAAGGTGATTTGCTTCATGGGATGCCCTGATACAAGACGATTAAAGCAATCATACTTCACAAGCACTTCACTTTCAGGCTTTAGCGTATCGCCATCTTCATTTTTGCGGACAGAAAGATGGAACATTTTGACGTGGCGATTATCGGATTAGGTCCGGCAGGCGCAGCGCTGGCGCGGCAGTTGAGCGGAAAAATGCGCGTGATTGCGTTGGATAAAAAACGCCAGTGCGGCAACGAAGGTTTCACTAAACCCTGCGGCGGTCTGCTGGCCCCGGACGCCCAGCGTTCGTTTATCCGCGATGGTATAACCTTACCCGTTGATGTCATCGCCAACCCGCAGATTTTTAGCGTTAAAACGGTTGATGTTGCCGCTTCTTTGACGCGTAACTACCAGCGCAGCTACATTAATATCAACCGCCATGCTTTTGATTTATGGCTTAAATCTCTCATCCCTGACGATGTACAGGTGTATCACGACAGCCTGTGTCGGAAAATCTGGCGCGAGGGCGATAAATGGCATGTTATCTTCCGCGCCGACGGTTGGGAGCAGCAGATCACCGCGCGTTATCTGGTGGGGGCAGACGGTGCGAATTCACTGGTGCGCCGTCATCTCTATCCCCAGCACCAAATCCGTAAATATGTCGCTATTCAACAATGGTTTGCGGAGAAACATCCTGTGCCGTTCTATTCCTGTATTTTTGATAACGATGCAACTGATTGTTATTCATGGAGTATCAGCAAAGATGGCTATTTTATCTTTGGTGGCGCCTACCCCATGAAGGACGGACAGGCACGCTTTGACGCGCTGAAGGAGAAGCTGAAAGCGTTCCATTTCCAGTTCGGCAAACCGGTGAAAAGTGAAAAATGTACGGTGCTGTTCCCCTCACGCTGGAAAGACTTTGTCTGCGGAGAAGACAACGCATTTTTGATTGGTGAAGCGGCCGGTTTTATTAGCGCCAGCTCGCTGGAAGGGATTAGCTATGCGCTGGACAGCGCGGAGATCCTCAAATCGGTACTGCTGCGGGATACGCCAGATATGAATCACGCTTACCGTAAAGCTACCCGAAAAATACGTCTCAAACTGTATGGCAAAATCCTGAAAAGCCGGGCACTCACGTCAGCATTTTCCCGTAAATGGATTATGCGCAGCGGCGTGGCGCATATTCCCCAGGGAGACCATTCAGCACCACAAATCATGGCTGAAACAGGGCAAATGTAACAAGGCACTTGCCCATAATTTCTTAATTCAGCGCAAATTTCTCAATGGCATACGCGACGCCATCTTCGAGGTTGGATTTGGTCACGAAGTTGGCGATTTCTTTGACTGATGGAATAGCGTTGTCCATGGCAACACCCACGCCTGCGTATTCAATCATCGCGATGTCGTTTTCCTGATCGCCTATCGCCATCACCTCTTCGGCTTTAATACCTAACGCATCGGCCAGCGATTTTACGCCCGTCCCTTTATTGACGCGTTTATCGAGGATTTCGAGGAAATACGGCGCACTTTTCAATACGGTGTACTTCTCTTTTACTTCTGCTGGGATGCGCGAGATGGCTTTATCGAGGATCTCCGGTTCATCAATCATCATCACTTTCAGGAACTGGGTTGCTGGATCCATTTTCTCGGCTTCACAGAACACCAGCGGGATGGTCGCGACAAACGATTCGTGCACCGTGTAGTAGCTGATATCACGGTTCGCGGTATACAACGTGTTGCGATCGAGGGCGTGGAAATGTGAGCCAACTTCCCGGGAAAGCTGCTCCAGGTAGCGATAATCGTCATAGCTTAACGCAGTTTGCGCTACGGTACTGCCATCTCCAGCTTTCTGCACCAGCGCACCGTTGTAGGTAATGCAGTAGTCACCGGGTTGTTCCATATGCAGTTCTTTCAGATAACTGTGAACGCCGGCATACGGGCGTCCTGTGGTCAGCACCACATTCACGCCACGCGCGCGCGCCGCGGCAATCGCCGTTTTGACCGCAGGTGAAATGGTGTGATCGGGCAGCAGAAGTGTGCCATCCATGTCGATAGCAATAAGTTTGATAGCCATGAGTTCCCCGGATTAAATGAGTCCGTCCTCATGCTAACGCGATTCCGCTCAAAAAACAGCTACGAAAAGGGGGATAGAAAGGGGAATCGAGATTCCCCTTTTGACAATCGATGGTAGGCCGGATAAGGCCTGAGCCGGCAAACGTAAACGAACTGCCTGATGACGCTTCGCTTATCAGGCCTACAGGAGCAGGCCTGAGATACATGTTAGATATCGATGTTCGCCGCTTTCAGGGCGTTCTCTTCGATAAACGCGCGACGCGGTTCAACGGCATCACCCATCAGCGTGGTGAACAGCTGGTCGGCAGCAATCGCATCCTTCACGGTAACGCGCAGCATACGACGGCTTTCCGGATCCATGGTGGTTTCCCACAGCTGTTCCGGGTTCATCTCGCCCAGACCTTTATAACGCTGGATAGCGAGGCCGCGACGTGACTCTTTCTGCAGCCATTCCAGCGCCTGCTCGAAGCTGGCAACCGGCTGGCGACGCTCGCCACGTTCGATAAACGCATCGTCCTCGATCAGTCCACGCAGCTTCTCGCCGAGCGTACAAATACGACGATATTCGCCACCGGTCACAAATTCATGCTCCAGCGGATAATCGGTATCAACGCCGTGGGTACGCACGCGGATCACCGGCTCGAACAGGTTCAGTTCAGCGTCTTTACGCACAAAGCTGTTCCAGGTGCTGCCGTGAACTTCGTTTTCATTCAGCACGTTAACCAGCTGGGACACCCAGGCAGTGACTTTCGCTTCATCAGCCAGATCGGCTTCAGCCAGCGTCGGCTGATAAACCAGTTCTTTCAGCAGCGCTTTCGGGAAACGACGTTCCATACGGCCAATCATTTTCTGCGTCGCGTTGTATTCAGAAACCAGTTTTTCTAACGCTTCACCCGCCAGGGCTGGTGCGCTGGCATTGGTGTGCAGCGTGGCGCCATCAAGGGCGATAGAGATCTGGTACTGATCCATCGCTTCATCGTCTTTGATGTACTGTTCCTGCTTGCCTTTCTTCACTTTGTACAGCGGCGGCTGTGCAATGTAAACGTGGCCGCGCTCAACGATTTCCGGCATCTGACGATAGAAGAAGGTCAACAGCAGCGTACGGATGTGCGAGCCGTCGACGTCCGCATCGGTCATGATGATGATGCTGTGATAACGCAGTTTGTCCGGGTTGTACTCGTCGCGACCGATGCCGCAGCCCAGCGCGGTGATCAGCGTCGCCACTTCCTGAGAAGAGAGCATCTTGTCGAAACGCGCCTTCTCAACGTTAAGAATTTTACCCTTGAGCGGCAGAATCGCCTGGTTCTTACGGTTACGTCCCTGCTTCGCAGAGCCGCCCGCTGAGTCCCCTTCCACCAGGTACAGTTCAGAGTGAGCCGGGTCGCGTTCCTGACAGTCCGCCAGTTTGCCCGGCAGACCCGCTAAGTCCAGCGCGCCTTTACGACGGGTCATTTCACGCGCGCGACGTGCAGCTTCACGAGCACGCGCAGCATCAATGATTTTGCCGACGACGATTTTCGCGTCAGACGGGTTTTCCAGCAGGTATTCGCTCAGCAGTTCGTTCATCTGCTGTTCTACCGCCGATTTCACCTCAGAAGAGACCAGCTTGTCTTTGGTCTGAGAGGAGAATTTCGGATCCGGCACCTTCACGGAAACAACGGCAATCAGGCCTTCACGGGCATCGTCACCGGTGGCACTGACTTTGGCTTTTTTGCTGTAGCCTTCTTTGTCCATGTAGGCGTTCAGGGTACGGGTCATCGCCGCACGGAAGCCTGCAAGGTGAGTACCGCCGTCACGCTGCGGAATGTTGTTGGTGAAGCAGTAGATGTTTTCCTGGAAACCATCGTTCCACTGCAGCGCAACTTCAACGCCGATACCGTCTTTTTCGGTGGAGAAGTAGAAGATATTCGGGTGGATCGGCGTTTTGTTTTTGTTGAGGTATTCAACAAACGCCTTGATGCCACCTTCGTAGTGGAAATGGTCTTCTTTGCCGTCGCGCTTGTCGCGCAGACGAATAGAGACGCCGGAGTTCAGGAATGACAGCTCACGCAGACGCTTCGCCAGAATGTCGTATTCGAACTCAACGACGTTGGTAAAGGTTTCGTGGCTTGGCCAGAAACGGACCTGAGTCCCCGTCATTTCTGTTTCGCCAGTTACTGCCAGCGGCGCCTGCGGCACACCGTGCACGTAAGTTTGCTGATGCACTTTGCCTTCACGACGAATCACCAGTTCCAGCTTCTGTGACAGGGCGTTAACGACGGAAACACCCACACCGTGCAGACCGCCGGAAACTTTATAGGAGTTATCATCGAATTTACCGCCTGCGTGCAAAACGGTCATGATAACTTCCGCTGCCGAAACGCCCTCTTCCGGGTGAATACCGGTTGGGATACCACGGCCATCATCGGTAACGGACACGGAGTTGTCAGCGTGAATCGTTACCACGATATCTTTACAGTGACCCGCGAGCGCTTCGTCGATAGCGTTATCTACCACCTCGAATACCATGTGGTGCAGACCGGTGCCGTCATCCGTGTCGCCGATATACATACCCGGGCGCTTACGCACCGCATCCAGTCCTTTCAGGACTTTGATACTGGAGGAGTCATAAGAATTCGACATCAACGTTTCTCGCTCATTTTATCTTGGGTTAATCCGTTATTTTACCCTTTTCCACGGTAAACATCTTCGAATTTTCATCGGACATGTCTATAACGTGTTCAGCGCTGATTGCGCTGACAAAGACCTGAGATTGCGTGGCTTTTAAGCGGCTGGCCAGCAGTCCGCGACGCGCGTCATCCAGTTCAGAGGCAAAATCATCTATCAGGTACAGGCAGCGCCGCCCGCTTTCACGGGTAAGGAACTCCCCTTGCGCCAGACGTAAGGCGCACATCAGCAGCTTTAGCTGCCCACGCGACAACGTATCTTCCACCGGCGCACCGTCGGCGCGAATGCGGAAATCCGCCTTATGCGGACCGTGCGCGGTGTAGGTCAACATGCGATCGCGTTCAAAACTACGTTCCAGCACTTCGGCGTAATCTGTCTCTTTCTCCCAGCCGCGCTGGAAAGAGAAGGAGAGAGAAAACTCGGGAAGAAACTGCTGGCAGGTATCCGCCATATCCTGCGCGATACCAGCGCTGTACTCCGCGCGCCAGGTGCTGATTTGTTCCGCCAGTGGGATCAGTTCTTTATCCCACGGGCGCAGTTGCTCATAACGACTCACCTGGCGCAGCGCTGCATTGCGCTGCTTGAGCAGTCGCTTCAGGTTGCTCCAGGCGGTGAAAAATCCGGCTTCATTGTGAAAGCATCCCCAGTCAAGGAATGCTCTTCTGTATTTGGGGCCGCCATTGAGTAAAGTAAACCCCTCAGGCGTGATCAACTGCATCGGCATCAGGTGCGCCAGTTCCGCGACCTTGTGCCCGTCAGTGCCGTCAATGCGCACTTTGCTGTCACCCAGTTTGTCTTTCGTCAGGCCAATCGACGTCTCACGTTCTTCACCCTGCAAACGCCCGTGTAAAACAAACGACTCCTGCTCGTGGCGAATCACGCGGCCAATCTGCAAACTGCGAAACGCCCGACCATGGCCGAGCGTATAGATGGCTTCCAGCACGCTGGTTTTACCGCTGCCGTTAGCGCCAACCAGAAAGTTAAAGCCGGGAGATAAAGCGAGATCCGCATTTTCAATATTGCGGAAATCTTTAATCAGGAGTCGGGATAGCGACATATCAACTCATAACCAGGGCGTTATCGTCGCAGTTAGTCTGGTTACGGCCAGCGCACAGCAACCGGAGCGTACTGAAGTACGTGAGGATTGCGAGCACTGCCCGGAGCCAGAATAACAAGTAAGATAGCCCGATATTCTTTACAAGCGCATAGGCATGACGACATAGGCTGCAGATTGTGACGCTGCATCTTCAATCTGTACGCTCGATACGGAATCGGTCAGCAGAATACGTACGTTCTCGCACTTCAGCGCGTTCAGAACGTCCAGTACGTAGCTAACGTTAAAGCCGATTTCCAGTTCAGTACCAGGATAGGAAACATCCAGAATTTCTTCTGCTTCTTCCTGCTCCGGGTTGTTGGCAGTGATTTTGAGCTGGTTTTCGCTGACATACAGACGCACGCCACGGAATTTCTCGTTGGAGAGAATCGCCGCACGCGCAAACGCCTGTTTGAGGATATCGCAACCGGCTTCCAGATGTTTGTCCGGATTCTTCGGCAATACGCGGCGATAATCCGGGAAACGACCGTCAACCAGCTTGGAAGTAAAGATGAAGTCACCAACGTGCGCACGAATATTGTTGCTGCCAATCTGCACGCGCAGCGGGTTATCGCCGCCGTCGAGCATACGCATCAGTTCAATCACACCTTTACGCGGTACGATCACCGAATGGCTAGGCAACGGCTGACCGACAGGCATTGAACAGACCGCCAGGCGGTGACCGTCGGTCGCCACGGTACGCAACTCTTCCCCTTCGGTTTCAAACAGCATGCCGTTTAAGTAGTAACGCACGTCCTGATGCGCCATCGAAAACTGCGTGGCTTCAATCAGGCGCTTCATTGTCGCCTGTGGCAGGGTGAATTCGACTTCGCTCTGCCAGTCGTCCAGATTCGGGAAGTCGGCGGCAGGCAGCGTAGACAGCGAGAAACGGCTGCGGCCAGAACGCACCAGCATACGGTCGCCTTCCAGTTGAACGGCAATTTCCGCCCCTTCTGGTAATCCACGGCAAATATCGAAGAATTTACGCGCCGGAACGGTGGTCGCACCAGGTTCATGAGGCTGGATCAGCGCCACGCGCGCCACCATCTCCATTTCGAGATCGGTACCGGTAAGCGAAAGGGTGCCGTCAGCAACCTGCAGCAGCAGGTTTCCGAGGATCGGCAGTGTAGGACGTCCACCCAGCGGGCCGCTGACCTGCTGAAGCGGTTTTAATAAATGTTCACGTTCAACGGTAAATTTCATAGCGTCACGAAGATAATGTTCTGATTAAATTGGAGAAATCTTCTTTAATATCATGGCTTTCTTCACGCAACTGCTCAATCTTGCGGCAGGCATGAAGCACGGTAGTATGGTCACGCCCACCAAACGCGTCGCCAATTTCCGGCAGACTGTGGTTAGTGAGCTCTTTTGCCAGCGCCATCGCCATCTGGCGCGGACGAGCTACCGAGCGAGATCGACGCTTAGAAAGCAGATCCGCAATTTTGATTTTGTAATACTCCGCCACCGTCTTCTGGATATTGTCGATGGTGACCAGCTTTTCCTGCAAAGCCAGCAGATCGCGCAGCGCTTCACGCACGAAATCGATAGTAATCGCCCGGCCGGTAAAATTGGCGTTGGCGATCACGCGGTTCAGTGCGCCTTCCAGCTCACGTACGTTAGAGCGTAGACGCTTGGCAATAAAGAACGCTACTTCACCCGGCAGACGAATGTCGTTTTCGTCGGCTTTTTTCATCAGGATCGCAACACGCGTTTCCAGTTCAGGCGGTTCGATCGCGACAGTCAGTCCCCAGCCAAAACGGGATTTCAGACGATCTTCAACGCCGTTGATCTCCTTCGGATAGCGATCCGAGGTCAGGATGATCTGCTGATTGCCTTCCAGCAGGGCATTAAAGGTGTGGAAAAACTCTTCCTGCGATCGCTCTTTATTCGCGAAGAATTGGATATCGTCAATCAGCAGCGCGTCAACGGAACGGTAGTAACGTTTAAACTCTTCGATCGCGTTGTTTTGCAGGGCTTTGACCATGTCCTGCACAAAACGCTCGGAGTGCATATACACCACTTTGGCGTTTGGCTTACGCGCCATAATGCCGTTACCGACAGCGTGCAGCAGGTGGGTTTTACCCAGACCCGTACCGCCATAAAGGAATAACGGATTGTAGGCGCCGCCAGGATTGTCCGCCACCTGACGTGCCGCCGCGCGCGCCAGTTGGTTAGATTTACCTTCAACGAAGTTATCAAACGTGTGTTTGACGTTGACGTTAGAACGATAGGTAGGTTCTGCCGGAGCCGGGACGTTATCCCAGCCTGGACGCGCCGCCGGAGCAGCACGTTGTGGTTGCACTTGCTGAGTCACGTGGGCGGGCGCAACAACGTTGTTGACCGGCGTTTTCAGCGTTTGCGTGACGGGTTTAGTACCGACTTCAAAGCGCAGCTGTGGGGCATCCGCTCCACAGAAATTATTGAGTAATCCATTAATATTATTAAGGTATTTATCCCTTACCCAATCGAGCACGAAACGGTTTGGCGCGTACAAAGCCAGCGTGTTATCGCTCAGTTCCGCCTGCAATGGGCGTATCCACATACTGAACTCTGTGGCTGGTAACTCATCCTGCAATCGGGCAAGACACTGCTGCCAAAGCGAAAGTGACACGGCGGACTCCACTCGAACAAAAGTCGATAAATGACAAAGGCTGAAACATTCATGATTGTTGACGCACATCGACAAGACCCTATGCAAAGGGTGACGTGCGAATTGCTATCTGCAATTTTTACCCGATCAGGATCCATTGAAACGATCAGGACCGCGGATCATAGCGTAAACTGAGAAAGAGATCTTCTGTTTCTCACAGATTCTTCCCGATTTATCCACAGGATGATCCAGAATCGGCTAAGTGTAAACGATCCTGGAGAAGTGCTGCAGGTTTTAGCGCGCATATTGAAAAAATTAATGAGTAAAGATGCTTTACTGCTTAAACGATCTAATAAAGATCCCGAGCGATCCTTGCGCTTTATCCACCAGCCCGTATAATTCTTACCCCCAGCGAGTAACGGTCGCCTTACGGCGTCAACGCTGCCTGTTTTTTACGCGAAACCATGCGGAAAAAAGCGGGAAATAAGGAAAGAGAATTGACTCCGGAGTGTACAATTATTACAATCCGGCCTCTTTAATCACCCACACTGTGGCGTAAGTCGTTCGAAATTCGTTCGGGTATACGCAAAAGTCAGTGAATTTATTCAAGTTTAGGTAGAAATCGCCATGAAACGCACTTTTCAACCGTCTGTACTGAAGCGCAACCGTTCTCACGGCTTCCGTGCTCGTATGGCTAATAAAAATGGTCGTCAGGTTCTGGCACGTCGTCGTGCTAAAGGCCGTTCTCGTCTGACCGTTTCTAAGTAATAAAAGCTAGCCCCTGAGTGGTTAAGCTCGCATTTCCCAGGGAGTTACGTTTGTTAACTCCCACTCATTTCACATTCGTCTTCCAGCAGCCACAACGGGCTGGCACGCCGCAAATCACCATCCTCGGCCGCCTGAATTCGCTGGGGCATCCCCGTATCGGTCTTACCGTCGCCAAGAAAAATGTTAAACGTGCGCATGAACGCAATCGGATTAAACGTCTGACGCGTGAAAGCTTCCGTTTACGTCAGCACGACCTTCCAGCAATGGATTTCGTGGTGGTGGCGAAAAAAGGGGTTGCTGACCTCGATAACCGTGCTCTCTCGGAAGCGTTGGAAAAATTATGGCGTCGCCATTGTCGCCTGGCTCGCGGGTCCTGATAGCCCTCATTCGGGTCTATCAACGCCTGATCAGTCCGCTGCTTGGGCCGCATTGCCGTTTCACTCCAACCTGTTCGAGCTACGGAATTGAGGCATTGCGCAGGTTTGGAGTGATAAAAGGCAGTTGGTTGACGGTGAAACGCGTATTAAAATGCCACCCTTTACACCCTGGTGGTGACGATCCCGTCCCGCCCGGACCATTTGATACCAGAGAACACTAACGATGGATTCGCAACGCAATCTTTTAGTCATCGCTTTGCTGTTCGTGTCTTTCATGATCTGGCAAGCCTGGGAGCAGGATAAAAACCCGCAACCTCAGGCCCAACAGACCACGCAGACAACGACCACCGCAGCGGGTAGCGCCGCAGACCAGGGCGTACCGGCCAGTGGCCAGGGGAAACTGATTACGGTTAAAACTGACGTGCTTGATCTGACCATCAACACCCGTGGTGGTGATGTGGAACAGGCTTCACTGCCAGCTTACCCGAAAGAACTCGGTTCTACCGAACCGTTCCAGTTACTGGAAACCACGCCACAGTTCATCTGCCAGGCACAGAGTGGCCTGACAGGTCGTGACGGCCCGGATAACCCGGCTAACGGCCCGCGTCCGCTGTACAACGTCGAAAAAGACGCGTTTGTACTGGCTGACGGTCAGAACGAACTGCAGATCCCGATGACCTATACTGACGCAGCGGGTAACACATTCACTAAAACGTTTGTACTCAAGCGTGGTGAATATGCTGTCAACGTTAACTACAGCGTGCAGAACGCCGGCGAAAAACCGCTGGAAGTCTCCACCTTTGGTCAGCTGAAGCAATCCATCAATCTGCCATCTCATCGCGATACCGGAAGCAGCAACTTTGCGCTGCACACCTTCCGCGGCGCGGCGTACTCCACGCCGGATGAGAAGTATGAGAAATACAAATTCGACACCATTGCTGAAAACGAAAACCTGAACGTCAATGCTAAAGACGGCTGGGTCGCAATGCTGCAACAGTATTTCGCAACGGCATGGGTTCCGCGTAACGACGGCACCAACAACTTCTATACCGCTAACCTGGGTAACGGCATTGCCGCTATCGGCTATAAGTCACAGCCGGTACTGGTTCAGCCTGGCCAGACTGGCGCGATGACCAGTACCCTGTGGGTCGGCCCGGAAATTCAGGATAAAATGGCGGCCGTTGCACCGCACCTGGATCTGACCGTGGATTACGGCTGGTTGTGGTTCATTTCTCAGCCGCTGTTTAAACTGCTGAAGTGGATCCATAGCTTCCTGGGTAACTGGGGCTTCTCCATCATCGTTATCACCTTTATCGTTCGTGGCATCATGTACCCGCTGACCAAAGCGCAGTACACCTCCATGGCGAAGATGCGTATGCTGCAGCCGAAGATTCAGGCAATGCGTGAGCGTCTGGGCGATGACAAACAGCGTCAGAGCCAGGAAATGATGGCCCTGTACAAAGCTGAGAAGGTTAACCCGCTGGGCGGCTGCTTCCCGCTGATCATCCAGATGCCAATCTTCCTGGCGTTGTACTACATGCTGATGGGCTCCATTGAACTGCGTCATGCGCCGTTCGCTCTGTGGATCCATGACTTGTCTGCACAGGACCCGTACTACATTCTGCCGATTCTGATGGGCGTGACGATGTTCTTCATTCAGAAGATGTCTCCGACCACCGTAACCGACCCGATGCAGCAGAAGATCATGACCTTTATGCCGGTCATCTTCACCGTGTTCTTCCTGTGGTTCCCGTCAGGTCTGGTGCTGTACTATATCGTCAGCAACCTGGTAACCATTATTCAGCAGCAGCTGATTTACCGTGGTCTGGAGAAGCGTGGCCTGCATAGCCGCGAGAAGAAAAACTCCTGATTCGGTGTAGGCCGGATTAGGCGAAGCCGCCATCCGGCAAACGGAACATAAAGTAAAGGGCGGTCATTAGACCGCCTTTTTTATTGCATTAAGAAGAGACAAACCATGAGCCATAACGACACCATCGTCGCTCAGGCCACCCCACCGGGACGTGGTGGCGTGGGTATCCTGCGTATCTCCGGCCTGAAGGCGCGTGAGGTCGCAGAAACCGTACTGGGGAAACTACCCAAACCGCGTTATGCCGATTATCTGCCGTTTAAAGACGCGGATGGCAGCACGCTGGATCAGGGGATTGCCCTGTGGTTCCCCGGCCCGAACTCCTTTACCGGCGAAGACGTTTTAGAGCTTCAGGGCCACGGAGGTCCGGTGATTCTTGACCTGCTGCTCAAACGTATTCTGACCATTCCAGGGCTGCGCATTGCCAGACCGGGTGAATTCTCCGAGCGCGCGTTTCTCAATGATAAGCTCGATTTAGCCCAGGCAGAGGCGATTGCCGACCTGATCGATGCCAGCTCGGAGCAGGCCGCTCGCTCGGCGCTGAATTCGTTGCAGGGCGCATTTTCCGCACGGGTAAATCATCTTGTGGAAGCACTCACTCACCTGCGCATCTATGTGGAAGCGGCGATCGACTTCCCGGATGAAGAAATCGACTTCCTGTCTGACGGCAAGATTGAAGCGCAGCTCAATAGCGTTATCAGCGATCTTGATGCCGTACGTGCCGAAGCGCGTCAGGGTAGCCTGCTGCGCGAAGGGATGAAGGTAGTTATTGCCGGTCGCCCTAACGCCGGGAAATCGAGCCTGCTGAACGCGCTGGCAGGCCGTGAGGCGGCTATTGTGACCGACATTGCGGGGACGACTCGCGACGTACTGCGTGAGCATATTCATATCGACGGTATGCCGCTGCACATCATCGATACTGCCGGTTTGCGCGATGCCAGCGATGAAGTTGAACGCATTGGTATCGAACGTGCCTGGCAGGAAATCGAACAAGCCGACCGTGTGCTGTTTATGGTGGATGGCACCACCACCGACGCCGTGGACCCAGCTGACATCTGGCCAGACTTTATTGCCCGTCTGCCAGCCAAACTGCCGATTACCGTGGTGCGTAACAAAGCGGATATTACCGGTGAGACGCTGGGCCTTAGCGAAGTAAATGGCCACTCACTGGTTCGTCTCTCCGCACGTACCGGTGAAGGTGTTGACGTACTGCGTAACCATCTCAAACAGAGCATGGGCTTTGAAACCAATATGGAAGGTGGCTTCCTGGCGCGTCGTCGTCACCTGCAGGCACTGGCAGAAGCGGCGGAGCATCTTGAGCAGGGTAAAGCCCAACTTCTCGGCGCATGGGCCGGAGAATTGCTGGCAGAGGAGCTACGTCTGGCGCAGCAGAACCTCAGTGAGATCACCGGGGAATTTACCTCCGACGATCTGCTGGGACGAATTTTCTCCAGTTTCTGTATTGGTAAGTAACATTGTGTTGCCCGGTGGCGCGATGCTTGCCGGGCCTACAGGCCCTGTAGGCCGGATAAGGCGTTTACACCGCCATCCGGCAACAACAATTTCCCATGCGGAAATCACTGTTGTCCAAATGGCAACTCGTGCAGTTGACTCTCTGACCGTATGCTTAGCGCCACATTTCTCATGAGGTCGCTATGACACGCTTTCTAATCTGCAGTTTCGCCCTGGTTCTTCTTTATCCTGCCGGTATTGATATGTATCTGGTGGGGCTGCCCCGTATTGCGGCCGATCTACAGGCCAGCGAGGCGCAACTGCATATCGCGTTTTCGGTTTATCTGGCGGGAATGGCGACGGCGATGCTTTTCGCCGGAAAAGTTGCCGACCAGTCAGGACGTAAACCAGTCGCTATTGTCGGTGCACTCATCTTTATTTTCGCCTCTGCGCTGTGTTCATTTGCCGAGAGCGGTACGCCGTTCCTGGTAGGCCGCTTTATTCAGGGTGTGGGCGCCGGCTGCTGCTATGTGGTGGCTTTCGCTATTCTGCGCGATACGCTCGACGATCGTCGCCGGGCGAAGGTACTGTCGTTGTTGAACGGTATTACCTGTATCGTGCCGGTGCTGGCTCCGGTGATGGGGCATCTGATCATGCTCAAATACCCGTGGCAGAGCCTGTTCTACACGATGATGGGAATGGGTGTGGCTGTTTGCCTGCTGTCGGTATTTGTCCTGCGAGAATCGCGCCCAGCAACGTTTATGGCGACGATGGAAAAGAACCACACAACCGAATCACTGGTAAACCGCTTTTTCTTAAGCCGTCTGGCCATTACCACCCTTAGCGTGTCGGTGATCCTGACCTTCGTGAATACGTCTCCGGTGCTGCTGATGGAAGTGATGGGCTTCGACCGCGGCGAGTACGCCACTACCATGGCCATGACCGCTGGCATCAGTATGGCGGTCTCTTTCTCTACGCCATTCGCCCTGAGCGTGTTTAAGCCTCGCGTTATGATGCTGACCTCGCAGGTGCTGTTTCTGTGTGCTGGCGTGGTGTTAACCCTTGCTACTTCACACGCGGTAACGTTGTTCGGGCTAACCTTAATCTGCGCCGGATTCTCGGTCGGTTTCGGTGTTGCGATGAGCCAGGCGCTGGGACCGTTCTCGCTGCGCGCGGGCGTCGCCAGCTCGGCATTAGGTATTGCACAGGTTTGCGGTTCCTCGCTGTGGATTTGGCTGGCGGCTGTTCTTGGCCTTGATGCGCTGAATATGCTGATCGGGATTCTGATTGGCTGTAGCATAGTGAGTATCATGCTGATTATCACTGTTGCACCTAACCGGTCCGCGCCAACTCATGAAGAAATCCCTCAGCAGTCTCGATCTTAATTTATTGCTCTGCCTGCAGTTGTTGATGCAGGAACGCAGCGTCACTAAAACCGCTAAACGGATGAACGTCACTCCGTCGGCGGTCAGTAAGTCGCTGTCGAAGCTGCGGGCCTGGTTTGACGATCCCTTGTTTGTGAACACCCCGCTGGGGCTATCGCCGACGCCGCTGATGGTCAGCATGGAGCAGAGCCTGGCTGAATGGATGCAGATGGGCAATCAATTGCTCGATAAGCCGCACCATGAATCGCCGCGCGGGCTGAAGTTTGATCTGGTGGCCGAAACGCCGCTGGTGATGATCATGTTCAACGCACTCTCCCGGCAGATTTACCAGCGCTATCCTCAGGCGACGATCAAAATACGCAACTGGGACTATGATTCGCTGGATGCCATTATTCGCGGTGAAGTGGATATTGGCTTTACCGGACGCGAAAGTCATCCGCGTTCGCGAGAACTGCTGAGTTTGTTGCCATTGTCGATCGACCATGAAGTGCTGTTTTCCGATCTGCCCTGCGTCTGGCTACGTGAAGATCATCCCGCACTGCAGGAAGAGTGGAATCTGGACACCTTTCTGCGCTATCCGCACATCAGCATTAGCTGGGAGCAAAGCGATACCTGGGCGCTGGATGAAGTCCTGCAAGAAATGGGGCGCGCACGCAATATCGCGTTATGTCTGCCTGGTTTTGAGCAATCGCTGTTTATGGCAGCGCAGCCGGATCACGCGCTGATTGCCACCGCACCGGTTTATTGCCAGCGTTATAACCAACTCCACCAGCTTCCACTCGTTGCGCGGCCGATGCCATTTGATACGGCGCAACTGGAAAAAATGCGCGTACCGTTTACTCTTCTTTGGCATAAACGCAACAGCCACAATCCTAAGATCGTCTGGCTAAAAGACACGATCAAGGCGCTTTATCGCGATATATCCTGACGATCCGTCATTTTGGTGTTTCAAAATCGACCATTCTGGCAACAGAAATGTAAATATCGCGTAATGTATCCCATTTCCGCTTACTTTTTGGGCAGCAAAGCCTGCCCGGAAGCCGTGTAAATGTTACTCTGGTGATAATCACGGACCATTAATCACGGAGCGAAAAATGGCGACACATTTTGCCAGAGGGATTCTTACGGAGGGACACCTGGTATCAGCTCGCCTCCCTTCTCCATGCCATATCGAAGCAAGAGATCTGCCCGCTCATCGCCGAACACGCTTCCTGGCCTCCCGAAGTCTTCTCGCCGAACTGATGTTCATGCTTTACGGCACCAGCACGTTGCCTGAGATTGTTACTGAGGCGAAAGGTAAGCCCATTTTTCGCGATAAGAATCTACCGGGATTTTCGATCTCTTATGCCGGGAATATCGTCGGCGTTGTGCTAACGACTGAAGGAACGTGCGGCCTGGATATGGAACTTCAGCGGGCAACCCGCGGGTTTAACAATCCAAATTCAGCGGAAACGTGGCGCTTCTCCAGTAACGAAAACCTGTGGATCAATAATCAAAACGACCCCAATGAAGCACGCGCGCAGCTCATTACATTGCGCCAGAGCGTACTCAAACTCACCGGCGATGTATGCAATGACGATCCGCGCGAACTCCAGCTTTTACCCGGCGCAGGACGCCTGAAATGTGCCCATGTTGCGCAGATTGAAGCCATTTGCGACGCGGAAGATGTGCTGGTGTGGTCGGTTGCGGTTTCGCCAGCCATTGAAAAACTCAAGGTTTGGGAGTTTGATGGTCAGCAGGACTGGAAAAGTTTGCCTGATATCCAGACTCGCGCCAATGAGCCAACGGGTCGTCTGATCCGGTTCTCTCAATTATGCGCAGCGAAAAGCCATACGCTTTGATTTAACCTTTATGATGAAACAGGAGTCACCATGTCTGAAACATTGAATGTTGTTACGTTACTGGGAAGTCTGCGCAAAGGTTCGTTTAATGGAATGGTTGCCCGTACACTGCCCAAGATTGCTCCCGCAGGAATGGAAGTGAGCGCGTTACCGTCGATTGGTGATATCCCACTGTACGATGCCGATCTCCAGCAGGAAGAAGGTTTTCCGGCCAGCGTAGAAGCACTGGCTGAGCAAATCAGAAAGGCTGACGGTGTCGTCATCGTCACACCTGAATATAACTATTCTGTTCCGGGCGGACTGAAGAACGCCATCGACTGGCTGTCTCGCCTGCCCGATCAGCCATTATCCGGCAAACCGGTGCTGATCCAGACCAGCTCCATGGGTGCCATTGGCGGCGCGCGCTGCCAGTACCATCTGCGTCAAATCCTGGTGTTCCTCGACGCCATGGTAATGAACAAGCCGGAATTTATGGGCGGGGTCATTCAAAACAAGGTGGATCCGCAGACGGGTGAAGTGATTGACCAAAGCACGCTGGACCATCTGACCGGCCAGTTGACCGCATTTGGCGACTACATCCAACGCGTGAAAGCCTAAAAGAAAAAGCCCGCCAGCAACGATGCCTGGCGGGCAGTTGTCCAGACCGATATTTTAGTGCGCGTCGATAAACACAATCTTCAGCACAAACAGCAGCGCGACAACGATGACGCACGGGCTGAGATCGCGGAAACGTCCAGTACCGATTTTCATCACGCAGTAAGAGATAAAGCCCAGCGCAATACCTTCGGTAATTGAGAAGCTAAACGGCATCATCACGGCGGTAATAAACGCCGGAACCGCTTCAGTCAGGTCTTCCCACTTCACGCGCGACAGGCTTGATGTCATCAGGACACCAACGTAAATCAGCGCACCTGCTGCTGCATAGCCCGGTACCATTCCCGCCAGCGGCGACAGGAAGATAACCAGCAGGAACAGCAGGCCAACGACGACTGCAGTCAGGCCGGTACGGCCACCAACCGACACCCCGGAAGAGGATTCAATATAGGCGGTAACGGAAGAAGTCCCGATAAACGCCCCGGTAACCGACGACACGCTATCCACATACAGCGCCTGCTTCATGCGTGGGAACTTGCCCTTCGCGTCCGCCAGACCAGCTTTATCCGTCACGCCAATCAGCGTACCGGAGGAGTCAAACAGGTTGACCAGCATGAACGAGAAAATCACACCCGCCAGGCCAATGTTAAACGAACCGGCCAGATCGACATGTCCGATAACGGACATCACGCTCGGCGGCGCAGAAACGATACCGTTGTAATGGACATCGCCCAGCATCCAGCCCAGCAGCGTGGTTACAATGATGGAAATCAGCACCGCCGCATGAATATTACGTGACGCCAGAATCGCGATGATAAAGAAGCCCAGAATACCGAGAAGAACGCTGTGGGACGTCAGGTTACCGATAGACACCAGCGTGTCTTTGTTGGCGACGATAACACCTGCGTTTTTCAGCCCCATCATGCCGATGAACAGACCGATACCACTGGTGATCCCCACTCGCAGGCTCACCGGGATATTGGCAATCATCCAGTAACGTACGCGGAAAATGGTCAGCAGCAGCAGACCTACCGCGCCCCAGAAGATAGCCCCCATACCGATCTGCCATGACAGGCCCATCGCGCCGACGACCACGAAAGCGAAAAATGCATTCAGGCCCATAGCAGGCGCAAGTGCGACCGGCAGGTTAGCAAATAGCCCCATCAGGATGCTACCAAAGGCAGCAATAAGGCAGGTGGTAACAAAGACGGCGCTGGTATCCATGCCAGCCACGCCAAGAATTTGCGGGTTAACAAAAACGATATACACCATCGTCAGGAAGGTGGTTAAACCGGCGATCACTTCGGTCCGTGCCGTCGTGCCATGTTCGCGCAGTTTGAACACGCGTTCCAGCATCCCCTGGCCAGAAGCCTGGGTTGTGTGTTGTTGACTCATTATCAATTTCCGAACAAGGAGGGAAAATTCGTCGCTATCCTATACCAAAATGCGACAATAGGGTTGGGTTATGAGCAACTTTTTTCATTGATTTTGCTTATACGGCAACGATTGCGTCGCCCAATAATGCATTACGAAAACGTTAAACTTGTTAAAACGGAAATGACATGTCCCAGATAGAAGCCGTATTTTTTGACTGTGACGGTACCCTTGTCGACAGTGAAGTGATTTGTTCTCGCGCGTATGTCAGCATGTTCCAGGCGTTTGGCATTACGCTCGATCTTGAAGAAATTTTCAAACGCTTCAAGGGGGTAAAGCTGTACGAGATCATCGACATTATCAACGAAGAGCACGGTGTCGAACTGGCAAAAGCCGATTTAGAACCGGTTTACCGCGCTGAGGTCGCACGTCTGTTCGATACCGAGCTGGAAGTCATTGCTGGTGCGAACACGCTGCTGGACAGCATGGCTGTGCCAATGTGCGTGGTGTCTAACGGTCCGGTCAGCAAAATGCAGCATTCGCTGGGTAAGCTGGGCATGTTGCACCATTTTCCTGATTTACTGTTCAGCGGCTACGATATCCAACGCTGGAAGCCCGATCCGACCCTAATGTTCCATGCGGCAAAAGCAATGGACGTTAATGTTGAGAACTGCATTCTGGTTGATGATTCCAGCGCAGGCGCGCAGGCGGGGATTGCGGCGGGGATGGAAGTGTTCTACTTCTGCGCCGATCCGCATAACAAACCGATCGATCATCCAAAAGTCACGACCTTTACCGATCTGACACAGTTGCCGGAATTGTGGAAGGCACGGGGTTGGGATATTACCCGGTAATTTTTTGTAGGCCCGGTAAGCTTGCGCCACCGGGCAATTGCCGGATAGCGCTAACGCTTATCCGGCCTACTTTCTACGTTTTTATCACTCTTTAGGATCTTTGCCCGCCAGCAGCTTATCCAGCTCATCGCCGCCCACGTGACGGAAGTCTTGTCCCTTCACGAAATAGAAGATGTATTCGCAGATATTCTGGCAGCGGTCACCGATACGTTCGATGGAACGTGCGCAGAACAGCGCGGTCAGCACGCTTGGAATGGTACGTGGGTCTTCCATCATATAAGTCATCAGCTGACGCACGATGCCTTCATACTCCTGGTCGACTTTCTTATCTTCGCGATAAATACGTACCGCTTCGTCGAGATCCATACGCGCAAACGCATCCAACACGTCGTGCAGCATCTGCACGGTGTGACGACCCAGCGACTCCAGACTTACCAGCAGCGGCTGGTGCTGTAGCGAGAACTTCTCCAGCGCGGTGCGGCAAATTTTATCTGCCACGTCACCAATACGTTCCAGCTCAGCGATGGTTTTGATAATCGCCATCACCAGACGCAGGTCGCTCGCTGTCGGTTGACGCTTGGCGATGATACGCACGCAGGCTTCGTCGATCGCCACCTCCATCATGTTGACGTTCTTATCGCCTTCAATGACGCGCTTCGCCAGCTCGCTGTCCTGGTTGTGCATCGCCGTGATTGCATCAGAAAGCTGCTGCTCGACCATGCCGCCCATGGTCATCACCTGGGTACGGATGCTTTCCAGCTCTGCATTGAACTGGCCGGAAATATGTTTATTAAGGTTAAGGTTATCCACAACAAGCTCCTGAATCAGCCGTAACGACCGGTGATGTAATCTTCAGTTTGTTTCTTCGCGGGCTTGGTGAACAGATCGTCCGTGTTACTGAACTCAATCAACTCGCCCAGGTACATAAATGCCGTGTGATCGGAACAACGCGCAGCCTGCTGCATGTTGTGGGTAACGATAACGACGGTGTAATCCTCTTTCAGCTCAGTGATCAGCTCTTCGATACGCCCGGTAGAAATAGGGTCGAGCGCTGAACATGGCTCATCAAGCAGAAGCACTTCCGGGCGAATGGCGATGCCACGCGCAATACACAGTCGCTGCTGCTGACCACCCGAGAGAGAGTACCCGCTCTGGTGTAATTTATCTTTGGTTTCATTCCACAATGCGGCCTTGGTCAATGCCCACTGCACGCGTTCGTCCATATCCGCACGCGAGAGTTTCTCAAACAGACGTACGCCAAAAGCGATGTTGTCGTAGATGGACATCGGGAACGGCGTGGGCTTCTGGAATACCATGCCCACTTTGGCACGCAGCAGAGCGATATCCTGGGTATTGGTGAGAATATTGTCGCCATCCAGCAGAATTTCACCTTCCGCACGTTGCTCCGGGTACAGTTCAAACATTTTGTTGAACGTACGCAGCAGCGTCGATTTACCACAGCCAGAAGGCCCGATAAACGCCGTTACCTGGTTTTTAGCAATATCCAGGTTGATGTTCTTCAGGGCATGGAATTTGCCATAGTAGAAGTTCAAATCACGAACCTGAATCTTACCTGGGGCAGTATCAACCATACTCATTTCAATCTTTTCCTCATCCGGCGCCGCATCAGCCACGCCGTAAAAATTAACCGTGTTTCTTCTTCGCGAAAATGACTCGCGCCAGAATGTTCAGCAGCAGTACGCACAGGGTAATAATCAGTACCCCGGCCCAGGCCAGTTGCTGCCACTCAGCAAACGGGCTCATCGCAAACTTAAAGATAGTGACCGGCAGGTTGGCGATAGGCTGCATCATGTCAGTGCTCCAGAACTGGTTGGAGAGCGACGTAAACAGCAGCGGAGCCGTTTCACCTGCGATACGAGCAATTGCTAACAGAACACCTGTAATGATCCCCGAGACAGATGCCTTCAGGGTGATCGCAGAAATCATCTTCCATTTCGGCGTACCCAGTGCATAGGCGGCTTCACGCAGGCTATCTGGCACCAGCTTGAGCATGTTCTCTGTGGTACGAATAACAATGGGCACCTGTAGCAGCGCCAGCGCGATCACGCCCGCCCAGCCGGAGAAATGCTCCATTTTTGCTACCACGATGGTGTAAACGAACAGACCGACCACGATGGATGGCGCAGAAAGCAGAATGTCATTGATAAAGCGGATGACCTCAGCCAGCCAGGACTTACGCCCATACTCCGCCAGGTAGATACCCGCCATAATGCCGAGCGGGGTACCAAACACGGTCGCCCACAGAATCAACAGACCGCTACCGGCCAGGGCGTTCGCCAGACCACCACCCGCAGTATTCGGCGGCGGCGTCATTTCGGTGAACAGCGCTAGCGACATACCGTCAATGCCGCGGGTGATCGTGGACATCAGGATCCAAATGAGCCAGAACAGACCGAACGCCATGGTCGCCATAGAGAGCGTCAGCGCGATGCGGTTTTTCAGACGACGACGCGCCTGCATTTTACGGCGGGATTCCGCAAGCTGAGCAGTGTTTTGCATTTCAAGCGTAGCCATTAGCGTGCCCCCTCGTTCTTCGCAAGGCGCATGATCATGAACTTAGACGCAGCCAGCACGATGAAGGTGATCACAAACAGAATCAGACCCAGCTCCATCAACGCTGCAACGTGCAGCCCAGATTCCGCTTCGGCAAATTCATTCGCCAGCGCAGAGGTAATACTGTTGCCCGGCATGTACAGCGAGGCACTGTCGAGCTGGTAGGTGTTACCGATGATAAAGGTCACCGCCATGGTTTCACCCAGCGCACGCCCCAGACCCAGCATCACGCCGCCGATCACGCCATTTTTGGTGAACGGCAGGACGATACGCCAGATAACTTCCCAGGTGGTACAGCCGATGCCGTAGGCCGACTCTTTCATCAGTACCGGCGTTTGTTCGAACACATCACGCATAACCGCCGCAATGTACGGGATGATCATGATGGCGAGGATCACGCCAGCCGCCAGAATACCGATACCAAAAGCCGGGCCGGAGAACAGTGCGCCAACAAACGGAATGTTGGAAAGGATGTTTCCGACCGGCTCCTGGAAATAAGTCGCAAACAGCGGGGCAAAGATAAACAGCCCCCACATGCCGTATACGATACTCGGAATTGCCGCCAGCAGTTCAATAGCGATACCCAGCGGGCGACGCAGCCAGCCAGGTGCAAGTTCAGTCAGGAACAGCGCAATGCCGAAACTCACCGGAACGGCAATCAGCAGTGCAATAAGTGAGGTAACCAGCGTACCGTAAATCGGTACTAAAGCACCGTAGATATCGTTCGGCGCATCCCAGTCTTTGGTCCACAGAAAGGAGAAACCAAATTTCTGAATGCTTGGCCAGGAGGAGATAACCAGAGAGACAATAATGCCACCCAACATCAATAGCACAATCAGCGCAGCCAGTCTTACCAGCGCGCTGAAGATCATGTCACCCTTTTTACCCGGTGGGTTAAAAGCAGGCTTGGTTGCAGCCATAAATCACTCTTTAAGTTAAACGCGTTTACGAAGTTGCCCATGCCGGATGGCGCTACGCTTATCCGGCCTACAAAGCGGGCCTACAGTCGAAACCGTAGGGCGGATAAGCGTAGCGCCATCCGCCAACTCGTTAAAGATATTCTATTAGTACAGCGCTTTACCGCTGCTGTCTTTCACGTTGGTCTTCCATGCAGCACGAACCTGCTCAACCACGCTGTCTGGCAGGCTGGCGTAATCCAGGTCGTTAGCCTGTTTGCCGCCATTTTTGTACGCCCAGTCGAAGAACTTCAGCACTTCTGCGCTCTGCTCTGGTTTCTTCGACTCTTTATGGACCAGGATGAAGGTGGTGGAGGTGATTGGCCACGCGTCGTCACCTTTCTGGTTAGTCAGATCCTGAGCGAAGGTTTTGCTCCAGTCAGCGCCTTTTGCGGCGTTAGCAAAGCTCTCTTCTGTCGGGCTTACCGGTTTGCCATCAGCAGAGACCAGCTTGGTGTACGCCAGGTTGTTCTGCTTAGCATAAGCGTACTCAACGTAGCCGATAGAACCCGGCAGACGCTGTACGAACGCAGCGATACCGTCGTTACCTTTACCGCCCAGACCGGTCGGCCAGTTCACGGTAGAGCCGGAACCAATTTTAGATTTCCACTCTTCGTTTACTTTTGCCAGGTAGCTGGTGAAAACGAAGGAAGTACCGGAACCGTCAGCGCGACGCACAACGGCGATATTCTGTGAAGGCAGCTTCAGACCCGGGTTCAGTTTGGTGATGGCTTCATCATCCCACTTCTTAATTTTACCGAGGTAGATGTCACCCAGCGTTTTACCGTCCAGCACCAGCTCGCCGGATTTCAGGCCCGGGATATTCACAGCCAGCACTACGCCACCGATCACGGTCGGGAACTGGAACAGACCTTCTTGCGCCAGTTTTTCGTCAGACAGCGGTGCATCAGAAGCGCCGAAATCAACGGTATTGGCCGTAATTTGTTTTACACCACCGGAGGAGCCGATACCCTGGTAGTTTACTTTGCTACCGGTCTCTTTCTGATAGGTATCTGCCCATTTGGCATACACTGGCGCAGGGAAGGTTGCACCTGCACCTGTCAGGCTCGCTGCTGCAAACGCAGAGAACGCGCTCATGGATAAGGTCGCGGCGACAACAGTTGCGACAGTGGTACGCATAACTTTCATAATGTCTCCTGCACGGTTTTTGTAAATCGTTGTTTGAGTTGCTACTGTGAGCAAAATAGGACAAACAGGTGACAGTTAAATGTACGAAATATGACAGTTTTATGACAACGAAAAATACGGGAAGTTTTTTATCTAAAAACACATTCAAAACAAAAAGTTAGTCGCCATCATGACAATAACATTTCGTTAAAATTTTCTTTTTATGACACTGAAAACAGTAGTTGAAGATGACGGTTTGTCACATAAAACAGGCGGGATAATTGATTAAAAACAGAACAAGTTTAAAAAAATGCCCCGCTTGTAGCAGGGCATTTCCAGTTCAGTTAAGCACGGATTACTCTACGGTAACTGACTTCGCCAGGTTACGCGGCTGATCGACGTCGGTGCCTTTAATCAGTGCCACATGATACGCCAGCAGCTGCAGCGGAACGGTGTAGAAGATCGGTGCAATCACCTCTTCCACATGCGGCATCTCGATGATGTGCATGTTTTCGCTGCTGGTAAAGCCAGCATCCTGGTCAGCAAAGACGTACAGCTGACCGCCACGGGCGCGAACTTCTTCAATGTTGGATTTCAGTTTTTCCAACAGTTCGTTGTTCGGCGCAACCACGATAACCGGCATATCGGCATCAATCAGGGCCAGCGGACCGTGTTTCAGTTCACCTGCGGCATAAGCTTCAGCGTGAATATAAGAGATCTCTTTCAGCTTCAGCGCGCCTTCCAGCGCAATCGGATACTGATCGCCACGGCCAAGGAACAGCGCATGGTGTTTGTCAGAGAAACCTTCAGCCAGAGCGGCAATGCGTTTGTCCTGAGACAGCATCTGCTCAATACGGCTCGGCAGCGCCTGCAGACCGTGAACGATCTCCTGCTCAATAGACGCATCAAGGCCTTTCAGACGGGACAGTTTCGCCACCAGCATCAGCAGAACGGTCAGCTGAGTGGTAAATGCTTTCGTGGAGGCCACGCCGATTTCGGTACCGGCGTTGGTCATCATCGCCAGGTCGGATTCGCGCACCAGAGAAGATCCCGGTACGTTACAGATAGCCAGCGAGCCCAGATAGCCCAACTCTTTGGATAAGCGCAGCCCCGCCAGAGTATCCGCCGTTTCACCAGACTGAGAAAGGGTAATCATCAGGCTGTTACGACGCACGGCAGATTTGCGATAGCGGAATTCGGAAGCGATTTCGACATCACAAGGAATACCCGCCAGCGATTCAAACCAGTAACGGGACACCATACCGGAGTTGTACGACGTACCGCAGGCGATAATCTGGATATGCTCAACCTGAGACAGCAGCTCGTTGGCACGCGACCCCAGCTCGCTTAAATCCACTTCACCGTGGCTAATGCGCCCGGTCAGCGTATTTTTAATCGCGTTCGGCTGTTCGTAGATCTCTTTCTGCATGTAGTGGCGATAAATACCTTTTTCGCCCGCGTCATACTGCAGATTCGATTCGATATCCTGACGTTTCACTTCTGCGCCAGACTTGTCGAAAATAGAGACAGAACGACGAGTCACTTCCGCGATGTCACCCTCTTCCAGGAAGATGAAGCGACGGGTTACCGGCAGCAGCGCCAGCTGATCGGAAGCGATGAAGTTTTCGCCCATACCCAGACCAATCACCAGCGGGCTACCAGAACGGGCCGCCAGCAGGGTTTCCGGATTACGGGTATCCATGATCACCGTGCCGTAGGCACCGCGCAGCTGCGGAATAGTACGCAGCACGGCTTCACGCAGCGTTCCACCCTGTTCCAGTTCCCAGTGCACCAGGTGAGCAATCACTTCGGTGTCGGTTTCAGAAACAAAGGTATAGCCACGCGTTTTCAACAGCTCACGCAGTGGTTCATGGTTTTCAATGATGCCGTTATGCACCACAACAATGTGTTCAGAAACATGAGGATGCGCGTTCGCTTCTGAAGGTTCACCGTGTGTCGCCCAACGGGTATGAGCGATACCTGTACCACCATGCAACGGATGTTCTTCCGCAGCAGCAGTCAGCATCTGCACTTTACCCAGACGACGCAGACGGGTCATGTTACCTTCAGCATCGACGACGGCCAGACCAGCAGAGTCATAACCACGATATTCCAGACGACGTAAACCTTCGAGAAGGATTTCAGCTACATCACGCTGCGCGATAGCGCCAACAATTCCACACATATTTTTTGATTCCGAATTTAGGCATTATGCCTGTCGTTGTCGCTGACCTGTATTTGCCCTTTCCGGGCGCCCCGAGCCTTGTAGAGAGTGGGGTTATTTTTATGGTACTGCTTGTTGAGCGGAGGATTATGTTATCCCCTCATCTCTTGTCTGCCTGATGGCGCTTACGCTTATCAGGCCTACAGAACGTCACCGCACGTAGGCCGCCATCCGGAAAAAATCACTTACTTCTTCTTCACCGGACGCTGCCAGCCCTGTTTATGGACCTGAGGTACACGGCTTAATACCAGTTCGTTATCGGCGACATTACGCGTTACGGTGGTTCCAGCGGCGATGGTCGCACCGTTACCCACGGTGACAGGCGCCACCAGCTGAGTATCAGAACCCACAAACACATCATCACCAATAATGGTTTTAAACTTATTGGCGCCATCGTAATTGCAGGTAATCGTACCCGCGCCGATGTTCACGTTATCGCCAATTTCCGCATCACCCAGGTAGGTCAAATGACCGGCTTTGGAGCCTTTACCCAGACGCGCTTTTTTCATTTCGACAAAGTTACCCACGTGCGCGCCTTCCTGCAGCTCAGCACCCGGGCGCAGACGTGCGAATGGACCAATGGTGCAAGCGGCTTCCAGATGCGCATCTTCCACCACACTATATGGACTAAGCTCGCAACCCTCACCAATCACGCTGTTTTTGATGATGCAGCCGGCGCCAATCTTGACGCGATCCCCAACGGTTACGTTACCTTCAATGATAACGTTAGTATCAATTTCAACATCGCGCCCATGAATAAGCGTACCGCGAAGATCAAAACGTGCCGGATCGCGCAGCATCACGCCTGCCAGCAGCAGTTTTTCTGCCTGCTCGGACTGATAAACACGTTCCAGACGGGATAGCTGAAGACGGTTATTCACCCCTTCAGTTTCGCTAATGCGTGCCGGATGTACTGCAGCAATTTCACGTCCTTCCTGATACGCCATCGCGATGATATCGGTGATGTAGTATTCACCCTGCACGTTGTTGTTGGTCAGTTTAGACAGCCAACGCTTCATGTCAGCACCGTTGGCAATCAGGATACCAGTGTTTATTTCCTGGATTTGACGCTGCTCGTCGGTGGCATCTTTATGCTCAACGATACCCGTGACATTGCCGTTATCGCGGGTAATTCGGCCATAACCGGTTGGGTCATCAAGTTTTACCGTTAGCAAGCCAATCCCGCCCTGCGGTTTGGCTTCACGCAGGCGACGTAAGGTATCGGTAGAGATCAGCGGCACATCGCCATAGAGCATTAAAATGTCTTCATCATCACCAAAGAATGGCGCCGCCTGCTGCATTGCATGGCCGGTACCCAACTGTTCCGCCTGCAGAACCCAGTTCAGATTGCCATCTTTCAGCGTCTGCTTGAGCAAATCACCACCGTGCCCGTAGACCAGATGTACGTGAGTCGCACCTAATTCATTAGCAGCATCAATGACATGCTGAACCATCGGTTTTCCTGCGAGGGTATGCAGCACTTTAGGGAGATCGGAATACATACGCGTGCCTTTGCCTGCGGCAAGGATCACGACGCTCATAGCATTATTCAACATACACATCCTGACTGTAATTTGAGAACGAATTTATACCGTTTCACATTGAAAATACTACATTTTTTTCAGCGTGAAATGGACCGAAGATAAAACGTTCAACAGGGGTAATTCCCCATCTGATAACTCACTATTTTCGTCTAAATCAGTATCTTTTGTCTGCCAAAAACCTGGGGGCTGCTCTTATTAAAGCCTTAGGTTAATGTTTTTGCTATTTTTTCACCGCATGAATAAAGAGTTACACATGCAAAGCCCGATTTTATTTATGTGATTCAGTGAGAAACCGAAAATGCGTACGCGAAATAAAAAGTTGAGGGAGAAGAGTAGGGGAGGGGATTTATAACAACAAGTGGCGCTGACTGATAAACCATATCAAGCATCGCGCCACAGGACAGGCAGGTAAAGTCTAAAAGCTCATATTGCTGAACATGGCGATGATTTTATTGAGTAATTTCATGTTGGCATCTCTTTTTATCTGATTTTATTATGTGACACACATCACATAAAAAGAGTCTACGCCGCATTTTTTAGCCAATCAATATTTTTATGATCTAAATCACAAAACAGCTTTCAATTTAAATGTTCTTGCAGCAAAAGCAAAAAAAAGCCAGCCTGGAAACCAGACTGGCCTTTATGCTTTTCAAGCCGGTGTTACATCGCTTTTTTGGTCAACTCGATAACGCGCAGTTTCGCGATCGCTTTGGCCAGTTCCGCAGATGCCTGAGCGTAATCCACGTCACCATGAGAGCTCTTGATGTGCTCTTCAGCCTTACGCTTCGCTTCCAGGGCTCTCGCTTCATCGAGATCCTGTCCGCGAATCGCGGTATCAGCCAGAACGGTCACGCTGCCAGGCTGCACTTCGAGAATGCCGCCGGACAGGTAGATAAACTCTTCATGACCGAACTGTTTAACGATGCGGATCATACCAGGCTTAATGGCGGTGAGCAGCGGTGCGTGACCCGGGAAAATACCCAGTTCACCTTCACTACCCGTTACCTGGATTTTCTCGACCAGACCAGAGAACATTTGTTGCTCTGCGCTGACGACGTCCAGGTGGTAAGTCATTGCCATATCACCCTCCGATTAAGGCGTTAAAGTTTTTTGGCTTTTTCCACGGCTTCGTCGATAGAACCAACCATGTAGAACGCCTGCTCTGGCAGGTGGTCGTATTCGCCTTCCATGATGCCTTTAAAGCCACGGATGGTGTCTTTCAGGGAAACGTATTTGCCCGGAGAACCGGTGAATACTTCCGCAACGAAGAACGGCTGGGACAGGAAGCGCTGAATCTTACGTGCGCGTGCTACCACCAGTTTATCTTCTTCAGACAGTTCATCCATACCCAGGATGGCGATGATGTCTTTCAGTTCCTGATAACGCTGCAGCAGGGACTGTACGCCACGCGCGGTGTCGTAGTGTTCCTGACCAACAACCAGCGGATCCAGCTGACGGCTGGTGGAGTCCAGCGGGTCAACTGCCGGGTAGATACCCAGAGATGCGATCTGACGGCTCAGTACCACGGTTGCATCCAAGTGAGCAAAGGTGGTTGCTGGGGATGGGTCAGTCAAGTCATCCGCAGGTACGTATACCGCCTGAACGGAGGTGATAGAACCGGTTTTGGTGGAGGTGATTCGTTCCTGCAGAACACCCATCTCTTCCGCCAGGGTCGGCTGGTAGCCTACCGCTGATGGCATACGACCCAGCAGTGCAGATACTTCTGTACCGGCCAGGGTGTAACGATAGATGTTATCAACGAACAGCAGAACGTCACGACCTTCGTCACGGAACTTCTCAGCCATGGTCAGACCGGTCAGCGCAACACGCAGACGGTTTCCCGGCGGCTCGTTCATCTGGCCATATACCAGGGATACTTTGTCCAGAACGTTGGAGTCGGTCATTTCGTGGTAGAAGTCGTTACCCTCACGAGTACGTTCACCTACGCCCGCAAACACGGAGTAACCGGAGTGTTCGATCGCGATGTTACGGATCAGCTCCATCATGTTTACGGTTTTACCTACACCCGCACCACCGAACAGACCAACTTTACCGCCCTTAGCGAACGGACACATCAGGTCGATAACTTTGATACCGGTTTCCAGCAGTTCCTGAGAGCTTGACAGCTCTTCGTAGGAAGGTGCTGCACGGTGGATAGCCCAACGCTCTTCTTCACCGATATCGCCTTTCATGTCGATCGGGTGACCCAGGACGTTCATGATACGACCCAGCGTTGCTTTACCTACCGGGACTTCGATCGGGTGCTCGAGGTCTTTAACTTCCAGACCACGACGCAGACCGTCAGAAGAACCCATGGCGATGGTACGTACGATACCGCCGCCGAGCTGCTGCTGAACTTCCAGCACCAGGCTCTCTTTACCATTCATAACCTCAAGAGCATCGTACACGCGCGGTACGGCATCCTGAGGGAATTCGACGTCAACCACGGCGCCGATTACCTGGACAATTTTTCCAGTAGCCATCTTGAATCCTCTACGAATTAACCTGGTTATACCGCGGATGCACCACCGACGATTTCGGTGAGTTCCTGAGTAATGCTGGCCTGACGAGCTTTGTTGTATACCAACTGCAGCTCTTTAATCAGGCTGCCGCCATTGTCGGTCGCGGCTTTCATCGCCACCATACGTGCGGCCTGCTCGCTGGCCAGGTTTTCTACCACGCCCTGATAAACCTGAGACTCGACATAACGACGCAGCAGGGTATCCAGCAGCGCTTTCGGGTCTGGCTCATACAGGTAATCCCAGGATTTACGCTTCAATTCATCATCATCTGATGCCGGCAGAGGCAGCAGTTGGGTGATGGTTGGCGTCTGAGACATGGTGTTAATAAATTTGTTGCTGACAACGTACAGTCTGTCCAGGCGACCTTCATCGTAGGCCTGCAGCATCACTTTAACCGGACCGATCAGTTCGGACAGGGAAGGGTTATCCCCCATACCGGTTACCTGAGCAATCACATTACCGCCAACGGAGTTAAAGAAAGACACGCCCTTAGAGCCGATCATTGCGATATCGCACTGAACGCCTTTATCGGACCATGTTTTCATATCCGCCAGCAGCTTTTTGAACAGGTTAATGTTCAAGCCACCGCACAGACCACGGTCGGTCGACACCACCAGGTAGCCCACGCGTTTAACGTCGCGTTCTTCCAGGTAAGGGTGCTTATATTCCAGATTACCATTCGCAAGGTGACCAATCACTTTGCGCATGGTCTCTGCATAAGGACGGCTGGCCGCCATGCGATCCTGCGATTTACGCATTTTGGAAGCGGCGACCATCTCCATCGCTTTAGTGATCTTCTGCGTGTTCTGGACGCTTGCGATCTTACTACGTATCTCTTTTGCGCCGGCCATGAGCTTCTCCTCAATGCCTTGCGGTCCACCCTAAAGCAGACCGCCAGACGTTACCAGGACTGGGTTGCCTTGAAGGAATCGAGGATAGCTTTCAGCTTGCCTTCGATTTCATCGTTATAGCCACCGGACTGGTTGATCTCTTGCATCAGCGGAGCGTGGTCACGGTCAACGTAAGCCAGCAGAGCGGCTTCGAAGCTACCGATTTTCGCCAGTTCCACATCTTCGAGGTAACCGCGTTCAGCCGCGAACAGCACCACACCCTGCTGTGCAACAGACATTGGCGCATACTGTTTCTGCTTCAGCAGTTCAGTTACTTTCTGACCGTGGCTCAGCTGCTTACGAGTAGCTTCATCTAGGTCGGAAGCGAACTGAGAAAACGCTGCCAGTTCACGATACTGCGCCAGCGCGGTACGAATACCACCGGACAGTTTCTTGATGATCTTGGTCTGCGCTGCACCACCAACACGAGATACGGAGATACCCGGGTTAACTGCCGGACGAATACCGGAGTTAAACAGGTTGGTTTCCAGGAAGATCTGACCATCGGTAATAGAAATTACGTTGGTCGGAACGAACGCAGAAACGTCACCCGCCTGGGTTTCGATAATCGGCAGAGCGGTCAGGGAGCCGGTTTTACCTTTAACTTCACCATTGGTGAACTTCTCAACGTATTCCGCGTTTACGCGGGATGCGCGTTCCAGCAGACGGGAGTGGAGGTAAAATACGTCGCCCGGGAATGCTTCACGTCCTGGTGGACGACGCAGCAGCAGGGAAACCTGACGGTAAGCAACAGCCTGTTTAGACAGGTCATCGTAAACGATCAGTGCATCTTCACCGCGGTCACGGAAGTATTCGCCCATTGCGCAACCGGCATATGGTGCCAGGTATTGCAGTGCAGCAGATTCAGACGCGGTCGCCACAACAACGATGGTGTTGGACAGTGCGCCGTGTTCTTCCAGTTTACGAACCACGTTAGAAATGGTGGACGCTTTCTGGCCGATAGCCACGTACACACATTTGATGCCGGAATCACGCTGGTTGATGATGGCATCGATTGCCATCGCGGTTTTACCTGTCTGACGGTCACCGATGATCAGCTCACGCTGGCCACGACCGATTGGGATCATGGCATCAACAGATTTATAACCGGTCTGTACTGGCTGGTCGACGGACTGACGTTCGATTACGCCCGGTGCGATAACTTCGATTGGCGAGAAGCCATCGTTATCAACCGGACCTTTACCGTCAATCGGGGAACCCAGAGTGTTCACCACACGACCCAGCAGGCCACGGCCAACCGGAACTTCCAGAATACGACCCGTACACTTAACCTTCATGCCTTCGGCGAGGTCAGCGTATGGACCCATCACAACTGCACCTACGGAGTCGCGCTCCAGGTTCAGTGCGATAGCGTAACGGTTACCCGGCAGGGAAATCATCTCACCCTGCATACAATCGGCCAGGCCGTGAATGCGGATAACACCGTCACTTACAGAAACAATAGTACCTTCGTTGTGAGCTTCGCTCACAACATTGAACTGAGCAATGCGCTGCTTGATCAGTTCGCTGATTTCGGTGGAATTCAGTTGCATGCTCCAGTCCCCTTAAGACTGCAAGACGTCTGCAAGGCGTTCAAGACGGCCGCGTACGCTGCCATCAATGACCATATCACCCGCTCGGATGATTACGCCTGCCATTACAGACTTATCGATTTTGCAATTCAGCTTAACTTTGCGTGACAGACGTTTTTCCATCGCTGCGCTAATCTTCTTAAGCTGTTCATCACTCAGTGCATTGGCAGAAGTAACTTCTACCTCAGAGATAGCCTCACTGGCTGCACGCAGGTGAATAAACTGCTCAAGAACATCCGGGAGCGCATTCAGACGGTTATTTTCAGCCATTACCCGAATCAGGTTTTGGCCACTTTCGTCCAGTTGCTCACCGCATACGGCGATAAACGACTCAGCGAGCGTTTCCGGCGCCAGCGCGCCAGAGAGAAGCTCTGCCATTTGTTCGTTTTTTGTCACCTCAGCGGCAAACATCAGCATATCCTGCCAACGGTCAACGCTTTGGTGCTCAACGGCAAAGTCAAAAGCTGCTTTGGCGTAGGGGCGAGCTACCGTAACAAATTCAGACATCAGCCCCTCCCTCCTTACAGTTCAGCGACAAGTTTGTCCACGATGTCGCTATTAGCAGCTTCATCCACGGAACGTTCGATGATCTTCTCGGCGCCAGCAACAGCCAGGATAGCAACTTGCTTACGCAGCTCTTCGCGAGCACGTTTACGCTCGGCTTCAATTTCCGCCTGCGCCTGTGCCACGATTTTAGTACGTTCCTGCTCTGCTTCAGTTTTAGCTTCGTCCAGGATCTGAGCACGGCGTTTGTTCGCCTGCTCGATGATTACCTGAGCTTCCGCCTTCGCTTTTTTCAGCTGGTCGGTCGCGCTGGCCTTTGCAAGGTCAAGATCCTTATGTGCTCGTTCTGCAGAAGCAAGGCCGTCAGCAATTTCTTTTTGACGTTTTTCGATGGCAGCCATTAAAGGCGGCCATACGTACTTCATGCAGAACAGAACGAACAGGACAAACGCGATGGCCTGGCCGAGGATTGTTGCGTTAAGATTCACAGCACAATGCCTCTATCTAGTTAACGTTCTGATATTGCTCTTAATTCAAGCAACGCTTACTACGCGACAGCAAACATCACGTACAGACCCAGACCTACAGCGATCATTGGGATTGCATCCACCAGACCCATAACGATAAAGAACTGAGTACGCAGCAGAGGAATCAGATCCGGTTGACGCGCTGCGCCTTCCAGGAATTTACCCCCGAGGATGCCGATACCGATCGCAGCACCGATTGCCGCCAGACCCATCATCACAGCGGCAGCAATGTACAGCAGATCCATATTCAGGTTTTCCATGACAGTCTCCAGTTTGTTTCAGTTAAAACGTAGTAGTGTTGGTAAATTAATGCTCTTCAGATGCCATCGACAGATAGACAATCGTCAGAACCATAAATATGAAGGCTTGCAGCGTGATAATCAGTATGTGGAAAATGGCCCACGGCACATTCAGGATCCACTGTGACCACCACGGCAACAGACCAGCAATCAGAATGAAAATCAGCTCACCAGCGTACATGTTACCGAACAGTCGCAGACCAAGTGAGATTGGTTTGGACAGCAGGCTTACCCCTTCAAGGATTAAGTTGACAGGGATGAACGCCCAGTGATTGAACGGCTGCAGCGTCAACTCTTTCGCGAAGCCACCGATGCCTTTCATTTTGATGCTGTAGAACAGAATGAGGATAAATACGCCCAGCGCCATCGACAGGGTGATGTTCACGTCAGCAGACGGAACCACACGCAGAGCCGGTAGGCCAAAGATATGCTCACCGATGTACGGCAGCAGGTCGATAGGCAGCAAATCCATCAAGTTCATCAGGAATACCCAGACGAAAATCGTCAGGGCCAGCGGAGCAATCAGCTTGCTTTTGCCATGGTACATGTCTTTCACGCTACCATGCACAAAGCCGATTACCAGCTCAATCGCAGTCTGAAATTTACCTGGTACGCCGCTGGTCGCCTTTTTGGCTACGCTACGGAACATAAGCAGGAACAACAGACCCAGAACCACCGAGAAGAAAATGGAGTCAATATTGAGCGTCCAGAAGGTGGCTGGGGGGTTGTGCGGATCCACCAGCGAGAATGTACGTAGGTCCAACTGAAGGTTATTCAGATGGTGTCCTATGTAATCCTGCGGCGTCATATTTTCTGAAGCCATGATGCCTTTACCCTTTGTTGTTAATTACAGCCGGCGCCAGTATCTGAACCACCAGCACCAAAACCCACGTAACGATCAGCGGCATGAATACCGCTTTCAAAACAGCCAACGCCACCACCAACAACACCAGCATAGCTAATACCTTGAAGGCTTCGCCGAAAGCGAACGTCCAGGCTACTCGGCCTTTAGCTGGTGTATGTGCCTGGTGACGCCAGGCAAATATCATAAACAACACATTAGGCAGTAACACTGCCAATCCACCGCACAATGCGGAGATGCCCCAGAAAGGGTCTTTGAGGCTAAATAGCAGTCCACTTGCTATTACCGCCAGAAACTGTGTGAGCAAAAGCTTACGAGCAACGTTTCGACTCAAGAGCGACATAGACATCACGTTTTTACTCCTGCTCCCTTCGAGGTATGCCGCGTGTCGTATAAAACGTTCTTTATGGCTTAGAGTCAAGCATCAAAAAGCGGTCAAATTATACGGTGCGCCTTCTCGATTTCAAACAATAAGTAGCTAAAAAGTGAATAAATGTTTAAATATTTTTCGCTACGCCACATTTATCACTTTTATGCAAACTGTGAACGATCATGCAAAACTGCAAAAGCCGCGTAAACACTGGCTGCAAAGCGTGCACCAGATCACATATTAAGCATATTCGCCCCGGCACTATTTATTTACTTGGCAAATGATGCCATTTCAACTTTTTGATATTTAAGCCTAAAATTCGTTACTGTTTTAAAAATAGCGAATAACAACAAAAAAACCACCCATTGACATTTATAATAAAAAATTAACACGGGCGGTGATTCTTTGATTCTATTTTTAGCAGGCTGATATTTTCACAGCTGACTTGTTTCACTTTTAACAAAAAACGGTACGTTATAGTTATGATGCAAAACCGTAAGGCATTAGTGAAATGTAACGACATTTAACCACACTATTCCTTATGACTTTTAACACCCTAAGAACCGTTTTTTTTCTATTTTTTTTGATAAAAATTAAATTTTGTTTGGCTTAATAACCACCAGATGACGTTCACCATCCAGTTGCGGAACGCGTAATTTTTCGACCGACTCGACGCTGAATTCTGCAGGCAACGAGGCAATTTCATCTTCAGGCAACTGCCCTTTTAGCGCATAAAAACGCCCTTCCTGACCAGGCAAATGATGGCACCAGCTCACCATATCATTGAGTGACGCGAAAGCACGGCTAATCACCCCATCAAACGGCGGCTCCGAAGGGAATTCTTCAACGCGACTTTGCACTGGAGTGATGTTAGTAAGCGCAAGCTCATGCTGCACCTGGCGCAAGAAACGAACGCGTTTTCCCAGGCTATCCAGCAGTGTGAAATGCGCTTCAGGACGTACGATGGAGAGAGGGATTCCCGGTAGGCCCGGACCAGTGCCGACATCGATAAAACGCTCGCCCTTCAGGTACGGCGCGACGACAATGCTGTCCAAAATATGGCGCACCAGCATTTCGTTGGGATCACGCACCGACGTCAGGTTGTACGCTTTGTTCCATTTATGCAGCATATCGACATACGCAATCAGCTGATTTTTCTGGTGATCGGTAAGATAAATACCGGCATCAGCCAGCAGACGAGAGAGTTTGTTGAGCACGGTCGTTACCTGTAAATAATCTATTGCCCGACGCGCTGTCGCTTATCGGGCCGACAAATTTGTAGGGCGGGCAAACGAAGCGCTCCCGCCAAAAAGTGATATCAAGCGCTGCGACGCAGCATACCTTGTTTTTTCAGCCATACCAGCAGAATGGAGATGGCGGCAGGTGTTACGCCGGAAATACGCGATGCCTGACCGATCGATACCGGTTTGTGATCGTTCAGTTTGGCAATGACCTCATTCGACAAGCCGGAGACCTGACGATAATCCAGCGTTGCAGGCAACAGGGTGTTCTCATTACGATGTTGTCTCTCGATCTCTTCCTGCTGACGGGCGATATATCCTTCGTATTTCACCTGAATTTCAACCTGTTCTGCGGCCTGAGCATCATCAAGCGCAGGTGCAAACGCAGATAAAGAGGTCAACTGAGCATAGGTCATATCCGGGCGACGCAGCAGATCTTCACCGCTCGCTTCACGTGACAGAGGTGTCGCCAGGTGAGCATTCACTTCTGCAGCGGACTCCGCTAACGGATTCACCCAGGTTGATTTGAGACGCTGGCGTTCTTGTTCAATACGCTCCAGCTTCTCGTTGAAGCGAGCCCAACGCTCATCGTCCACCAGTCCCAGCTCACGGCCAATTTCGGTCAGACGCAGGTCGGCGTTATCTTCGCGCAGCATCAAACGGTATTCCGCGCGTGAGGTGAACATGCGGTACGGTTCTTTGGTGCCCAGCGTACACAGATCGTCCACCAGCACACCAAGATAAGCCTGATCGCGGCGCGGCGCCCAGCCGTCTTTGTCAGCAGACAAGCGTGCGGCGTTCAGACCAGCCAGCATCCCTTGCGCGGCAGCTTCTTCATAACCGGTCGTACCGTTGATCTGACCAGCAAAGAACAGACCCTGGATGAATTTGCTTTCCAGAGTAGGTTTCAGGTCGCGCGGATCGAAGAAATCATACTCAATCGCGTAGCCAGGACGGACGATTCTGGCATTTTCCATCCCCTGCATGGAACGGACAATTTGCATCTGCACATCGAACGGCAGGCTGGTGGAGATGCCATTCGGGTAAATTTCGTTAGACGTCAGTCCTTCCGGTTCGAGGAAGATCTGATGTTGGTTACGATCGGCAAAGCGCATCACTTTGTCTTCGATCGACGGGCAATAGCGTGGGCCGATACCTTCGATCACGCCTGCGTACATCGGGCTACGATCGAGGTTATTACGGATCACATCATGGGTTTTTTCATTGGTATGCGTGATGTAACACGGCATCTGGCGCGGATGTTGAGAAGCATCGCCCAGGAATGAGAAGACCGGCATCGGGTTATCGCTGTTTTGCTGGCCGAGCACGCTGAAATCAATCGTGCGCGCATCGATTCGCGGCGGTGTACCGGTTTTCAGGCGACTGACGCGCAGCGGCAGTTCACGCAGACGACGTGACAGCGGAATAGACGGCGGATCGCCAGCGCGGCCACCGCTGTAGTTGTCCAGACCAATATGAATTTTGCCGTCGAGGAAAGTCCCCACGGTTAACACGACCGCTTTGGCACGGAACTTCAGTCCCATTTGGGTTACCGCGCCTACGACACGATCGTTTTCAACAATCAGATCTTCAACCGCCTGTTGGAAGATCATCAGGTTGGGTTGATTCTCCAGTGCGGTACGTACCGCCTGGCGATAGAGCACACGATCGGCCTGAGCGCGAGTAGCACGAACGGCAGGCCCTTTGCTGGCGTTTAGTATCCTAAACTGGATACCCGCATGGTCGATCGCTTTTGCCATTAACCCACCAAGCGCATCCACTTCTTTTACCAGGTGTCCCTTCCCAATACCGCCAATCGCCGGGTTGCAGCTCATCTGCCCCAACGTGTCGATATTGTGTGTCAAAAGCAGAGTCTGTTGACCCATTCGCGCTGCGGCCATCGCGGCCTCAGTGCCTGCATGACCCCCGCCAATGATGATGACGTCAAAAGGATCCTGATAAAACATGGTGGTTTGCCTCGCGTAAAGCGGTTTGAAAATGGATTGAAGCCCGGGCCGTGGATTCTACTCAACTTTAGTCGATGGAGAAAGACCTGGGATCCTGGGTATTAAAAAGAAGATCTTTTTATTTAGAGATCTGTTTTATTGTGATCTCTTATTAGGATCGCACCTTTCTGTGGATAAGGGCGATCCTTTAAGTAAGATCAACAGGTTGCTGAGGATCATTAGCTGTGAATGATCGGTGATCCTGGTCCGTATAAGCTGGGATCAGAATGAAGGGTTATACACAACTCAAAAACTGAACAACGGTTGTTCTTGGGATAACTACCGGTTGATCCAAGCTTTTAACCAGAGTTATCCACATAAAAAAGTACGATCTTTACAAATCTCTGAGCAACGGATGCCACGATCCCAGCCAAATTTCAGCCGGATCTTCCGGAATTTCATGTTCCAGTACGTTGATCCTGAGCGTTTCGCCGATCTGTTTTGCCCCACAGGCCTTCAATTCGGCTTCCAGCTTGTCGATTGCGCCGCAAAAGGTGTCATATTCACGACTGCCGATCCCGATTGCACCAAAGTGCACTTGTGACAGGTTCGGTTTCTGCTCGCGTAAGGCATCATATAAAGGCTGCAGGTTGTCAGGAATGTCTCCTGCTCCGTGTGTGGAGCTGATAATCAGCCAGATCCCGTCAGTCGGAACCTCTTCAAGCATTGGCCCATGCAGTATTTCGCTGGAAAAACCGGCGTCGTCCAGCTTTTCAGCCAGATGCTCTGCTACATATTCCGCACTGCCAAGCGTACTACCGCTGATAAGAGTGATGTCTGCCATGATCGCCCACCTTTATAAAGAGGGCGTATTGTACGCTGTGTGCGAGCTGGGATCTACCTGTGGAAAAATAGGGGATTAAAAAAACCGATCATGGCTTGATGGTACGCATAATCGGGTTCTGCAAGACGATCAGGGTTTCAGTGGACTGAATTTCGTCAATTGTTTGGATCTTGTTGATAAGTACCTGCTGCAACGCGTCGATCGATTTGCACATTACCTTAATAAAGATGCTGTAGTGCCCGGTGGTGTAATACGCTTCGGTCACTTCATCGAGGCTTTCCAGTCTTGCAAGTGCTGACGGATAGTCTTTCGCACTTTTCAGAATGATGCCGATAAAGCAGCCGACGTCGTAACCCAATTGTTTGGGACTAACATCAATCCGCGCGCCGGTAATGATCCCGGCCTGCTTCATCTTTTCTACGCGAACGTGAATTGTTCCTGGGCTGACGCCGAACTGTTTGGCTAATTCTGCGTAGGCTGTACGGGCATTTTCCATCAGGGCATCAAGAATGCCGCGGTCCAGATTGTCGATCTGATAATTTTCCATAGGTTTTTCTTATGTAGATTAATGATTCCCTCTATTTTAGACGTTAATTTTAACGAATCAAAATCGAAGTCGGCTTTTTGTTTGTTGATTATTGAATATTACCTCCATTCTGTTGCTTAATCATAGGCAACAGGACACAGGAGTACACATAATGAAAACCGCTTACATTGCCAAACAACGTCAAATTAGCTTCGTAAAATCTCATTTTTCTCGCCAGCTGGAAGAGCGTTTAGGTCTGATCGAAGTTCAGGCTCCGATCCTCAGCCGCGTTGGAGATGGCACGCAGGATAACTTGTCGGGCTGTGAAAAAGCGGTGCAGGTGAAGGTTAAAGCATTGCCAGACGCTCAATTCGAAGTGGTTCATTCACTGGCGAAGTGGAAGCGTCAAACGTTAGGACAACACGACTTTAGCGCAGGCGAGGGGCTGTACACGCATATGAAAGCCCTGCGTCCCGATGAAGATCGCCTCTCCCCGCTGCACTCAGTGTACGTTGACCAGTGGGACTGGGAGCGTGTGATGGGCGACGGTGAGCGTCAATTCTCCACTCTGAAAAGCACGGTAGAGGCTATCTGGGCGGGAATTAAGGCCACCGAAGCTGCGGTTAGCAAAGAGTTTGGTCTGGCACCGTTCCTGCCAGAGCAGATCCACTTTGTTCATAGCCAGGAGCTGTTATCTCGTTATCCGGATCTTGACGCAAAAGGTCGTGAACGTGCGATCGCTAAAGAGCTGGGCGCGGTATTCCTGGTGGGGATCGGCGGTAAACTCAGTGACGGTCACCGTCATGATGCACGCGCGCCGGATTATGATGACTGGAGTTCAGCGTCTGAGCTGGGTCATGCCGGTCTGAACGGTGATATTCTGGTCTGGAACCCGGTTCTGGAAGATGCGTTTGAGCTGTCTTCTATGGGGATCCGTGTGGATGCTGACGCTCTGAAACACCAGCTGTCTTTGACCGGTGATGAAGATCGCCTGAGTCTGGAATGGCACCAGGCGCTGCTGCGTAGTGAAATGCCGCAGACGATTGGTGGGGGGATTGGGCAGTCGCGTCTGACCATGCTGTTGCTGCAATTACCGCACATTGGCCAGGTTCAGTGTGGCGTATGGCCGGCCCAGGTACGTGAAAGCGTCGCTTCTCTGCTGTAACAATTAACGCCGCCAGCGTCTGAGCAGGCGGCTTCGCATCCCGGTATCAAAGCGCCAGATATGATCGAAAATGCGCATGATGCCGGGTTTGCCATGTGCTGACATCGCTACCGCATGAAAACGGTGCTGGTGCACCCGCTGTAATTCCCCCACTTTGCTGACGACTTCATCGGGTAATCGCTGAGCGATAAAATCTGAGATAACCACCGCATCGGCATCAAACCATTCCCGACCCTGCATGCGTTCAATAATGGCGCGAAAACAGCTGGCAATATTAGTACCGCCACGAAAGCGCTGACTTAAAAAGCGGATCGCCTGTTCGATGCCCTCCGGACCGGAAAGCTCATAGCGCACCACTTCTGTTGAAAACAGCATAATGAAACAGCGCCGGTTATCGGCAAGGGCGACGCGCATTAGCGCCAGGCAAAAGGCTTTCGCACACTGCTCATTAAACCCGCCCATCGATCCTGATGTATCAACGCAGACGATAAAAGGTCCGCGCGGTTGCTCGTCAAAATCCTGATGCACCACCGGACGTTCTGTTACCTTCTCACGCCATGCTTCGCCGTGCAGGCGGTAGGTCAGCAGTTGCTTTTCCACCAGCCGTCGGTAGAACTCGTATTCCAGTTCGGTAATGCCCAACGTGGCCAGTTCTGGCGGTAGCAGGCGCAGGATATCGTCACTTTGCTGGATGCCATCCACCTGCTCCGGGACGGTTGCCGGTTCGCGCACCAGAGTACGGAAGGTTTCCATTGGCGCATCTTTACGCGGCACGGATTTCGCCTCTCTGGAACGACCTAACTGCTCGGCCAGGCGCTGGAGTTCGGGTTGTTGCGTCAGAAATTCGCCGTATTTCACCATCAACTGATAATCACCGCGCTTGATTTGGCCCGCGCTCATATCCCACAACCGGCCTGCAGCGTTATCATTTTCCGCCAGAACGGGTTCCAGTTGTCCGCTAAGGGTCATCCGTTCCTGTACTTCACTGAGCAAATGCTCGCGCTCTTCTTCCAGAAGTTGCTGATTCAGCGTTGTGGTTTGCACCACCAGGCTCAGGCGCCAGCGCTGGAGAAAAAGCGTATGCAGGGCGGGTGTAAAGGTGCTGTTGTCATTGACCAGTTGCTGCGCTTGCCCAGCCCAGGGCGAATGGAGTCGGTGCAATAGCGATAATATTTGCGGTAGTTGAACGATAAACTGCGCATGAGAGAGGAGCTGGCTTTGTTGATAACAAATGACTTCTTCTGCCAACTCCGGCGGCACATGGGTATCTTTGAGGCGACTACGCAAAGATTCGCGCCAGCGGGGAATATCGTCAGTGATCGCTTTTTTAAGGCGAGGAAATTTTTTAAAAAATACCACCATCTTTGGGGAAGCCAACAGGGCGACGATCATCTCTTCGATCATCGCCTCTTCGCTGACTGCCAGCATTATGTTGAGTGTATCAAGGGTCAGCATTGTTGCGCCTGGCGGATTTGCGCCCCGACATCCTGCAGGCTGGCCTCAATGCGGCCTAACCAGTCGCTATGAATAAACAGGCATTTTTGCTGTTCGCTGAATGCGCTGTGCTGCTGATGCCACTCGTTATCGAGCGCTTCAAGCTCCTGTTTTATCTCTGCGGGCATACTCTCTTGCGAAGCCCCCGGCAGCGCCAGGCGAGAACCCTGTAAACTGACATCGCGCACAACCAGATGCTGTGCACTATCGACTTCCATATTCAGCGTTTGGGCAAAGCCGATCCCGTTTAATTTTCCGCGGATTTCACCGCCTTTTGTTAGCCACAGTTCCAGCGCACTGCGTTCGAAAGCAATATGGATAACTTCCATATCATGCAGCTTTAATGGCTTTTGTAGCAGTAATGTCACGACTGAGGACGTAGCTTCCGGTGGTAAATCATAATGAGGACGACGACTGAACATGCCACCCTGACGGATTACCGTGAACGCCGTTTTGTCGCTTTGTTGCTGCTGGAGTTGAATGCGGCGCTGCACAATACTGCCCAGGCGCGTCAGCATGGCTTGCTGCTGCCAGGCGTGTCCGGTCATCAATATTTCAAGCTGCTGTTGCATCAGATTCAGGCTTTGCGCGTCGTACCACAGACAATCTTTCAGCAGGATCAGGTCGATAGGTACTACCGCATCACGTCCGCTAAAGAAAGCGCTGGCCTGGAGTAAGCGGATCGCTTTTTTCCAGCGACGATCGGACACGTAGGGGGCATTCGGTAGCGTGTCCAACTGCTGGCGTAGGGTGAAAATAAGCTCAAACACGCGATCGGGAAGCTTGATGGCGCCGATGTCTTTTTGCCACTGGTGATACTCTTCATCCGTCACCTGCAATGATGCGGGGACCGGGTTGTCGCTTTCATCCTGCTGACTTAGTAGCATGGAGCGGAAATTGGCCTTGTCCTGAACTTTATCCAGCCACAGACGAATCAGCATACGGTCGTACAGCGCTTCCAGGCTGCTGTCGGCTTCAGGCAGTTCGTTGGAAGCGGCAACCAGCAGACGCATCGGAATTTTTTCTTCATACGCGCCGTTGCGAAAGTGACGTTCGTTAATGGCGGTCAGCAGGGTGTTAAGAATTGCCGGGCCTGCTTTCCAGATTTCATCAAGAAAAACGATTTCAGCTTCAGGAAGATAGCCCGCCGTTAAGCGTTCATAGCGACCTTCGTCTTTAAGGGCCTGTATGGACAGCGGGCCGAAAACTTCTTCCGGCGTAGAGAAGCGCGTCATCAGGTATTCAAAAGCGCGTGCATTTTGGAAGGCAAACTTCAGTCGGCGGGCAATTAAGCTCTTTGCGATCCCCGGGGGGCCTAATAAGAAAACGCTCTCGCCGCTGAGTGCTGCCAGCAGACACAGACGAATGGCGTGGCTACGTTCATAAAGTCCCTTTTCCAGCGCATTGCTCAGACGGGAAATTCTTTCCGCTAATAAATGTGGGTGAGCCATAATGAAGTGGCGTCCTTTCGCCAAATGTACTGCATAAACTGCGAGTATAGATGCTTCACACCATTGCAGTAATAGACTGAAGGTGCGCTTATTTTTCTTTGAGCCAGATTAATCTGGTCTCATTTAGGGGTACGATTTTGTGATTAATCGTGCATACTGTGCGCCTTTTTGTGGGCCAAGGGACGACGCACACATTTCTTATATATACACCAAATCAATCAAGCTGCACCAAGGCGGCAATGGAGTTTTCTCCTGGGATGGGGGGAATAACGAATGCAGCCCACACGGAGTGGCTTGAAAGATGATGTGTATAAACGAAAGACGAGTCTATGAGCACTGATAATAAACAATCATTGTCTGCGATTACCCTTGCAGCCATTGGGGTTGTCTACGGTGATATTGGTACCAGCCCACTTTATACGCTTCGTGAATGTTTGTCCGGCCAGTTTGGTTTTGGCGTTGAACGTGATGCCGTATTTGGTTTTCTCTCGCTGATTTTCTGGCTGCTGATCTTTGTTGTCTCCATTAAATACCTGACGTTTGTCATGCGCGCAGATAACGCCGGAGAAGGCGGGATCCTGACGCTGATGTCATTGGCCGGGCGCAATACCTCGGCGCGAACAACCTCCATGCTGGTCATTATGGGATTGATAGGCGGCAGCTTCTTCTATGGTGAAGTGGTGATTACGCCAGCCATTTCTGTGATGTCTGCGATTGAAGGTCTGGAGATTATTGCCCCGCAACTGGATACCTGGATTGTTCCGCTCTCGATAATCGTACTGACCCTGCTGTTTTTGATTCAAAAACACGGTACCGGCATGGTCGGTAAGCTGTTTGCGCCGATTATGCTGCTGTGGTTTCTGACGCTGGCGGTTTTAGGCGTGCGCAGTATTATTGGCAATCCGGAAGTACTGCAGGCGCTAAATCCGTATTGGGCGGTGCATTTCTTCCTCGAATTCAAAACGTTGTCTTTTATTGCGCTGGGTGCGGTGGTGCTGTCGATTACCGGTGTTGAAGCGCTGTATGCGGATATGGGCCACTTCGGTAAGTTGCCGATTCGCCTGGCATGGTTCTCTGTGGTGTTGCCTTCACTGGTACTGAACTATTTTGGTCAGGGGGCGCTACTGTTAAAGCATCCTGAAGCGATCAAAAACCCGTTCTTCCTGTTGGCGCCAGACTGGGCGTTGATCCCGCTACTGATCCTCGCTGCGCTGGCGACGGTAATCGCTTCGCAGGCGGTTATCTCCGGTGTGTTCTCGCTGACGCGTCAGGCCGTGCGTTTGGGATATTTATCGCCAATGCGCATTATCCATACCTCGGAAATGGAGTCGGGCCAGATCTACATTCCTTTCGTTAACTGGATGCTCTATTTTGCGGTGGTTATCGTGATTGTGAGTTTTGAACACTCCAGTAATCTGGCCGCGGCGTACGGGATTGCGGTAACGGGGACGATGGTGCTGACCTCTATTTTGTCGACCACCGTGGCGCGCAAAAACTGGCACTGGAATAAATACTTCGTCTTCCTGATCCTGGTGGCATTCTTGTGCGTCGATGTTCCGCTGTTCTCCGCGAACCTCGATAAACTGATTTCCGGCGGTTGGCTGCCTCTGACGTTGGGTCTGGTGATGTTCACCATCATGACCACCTGGAAAAGTGAACGCTTCCGTCTGCTGCGTCGCATGCATGAGCACGGTAACTCTCTGGAGGCGATGATTGCTTCTCTGGAGAAATCGCCACCGGTACGCGTGCCGGGAACGGCTGTATATATGTCCCGCGCACTGAACGTCATCCCGTTTGCGCTTCTGCATAACCTCAAACATAACAAGGTGCTGCATGAGCGCGTTATTCTGCTGACGCTGCGCACGGAAGATGCGCCCTATGTTCACAACGTGCGTAGGGTGCAGATTGAGCAGTTATCGCCCACCTTCTGGCGTGTGGTTGCCAGTTACGGTTGGCGCGAAACGCCGAACGTGGAGGAAGTGTTCCATCGCTGCGGTCTGGAAGGCTTAAGCTGCCGGATGATGGAAACCTCCTTCTTCATGTCGCACGAGTCGCTGATTGTCGGCAAACGACCATGGTACTTGCGTCTGCGCGGTAAGCTATATCTGCTGTTACAGCGCAATGCGCTGCGTGCGCCGGACCAGTTTGAAATCCCACCGAACCGGGTTATTGAGCTCGGTACTCAGGTCGAGATTTAATCTCATCGACGCCCTCTTTCATCGTGAAAGGGGGCGTTTTGTTTTGCCCCTCCCAGTTTTCATTTCATCTAATGATAATCCTTGCGAAACGTTTCGATGGCGATCACATTTTCGTAACGTCGCGGTGGTTTTCTGTCCACTCTTCGCACTACACTTATCTCCAGCGAAACGTTTCGCTAGTGGGGAAAGAAAATGAAGAAAGGCACGGTACTCAACTCTGAAATTTCATCGGTGATCTCCCGTCTGGGGCATACCGATACGCTGGTGGTGTGTGATGCAGGTTTACCCATCCCGAACAGCACAACGCGTATCGATATGGCATTAACCCAGGGCGTACCTTCTTTTATGCAGGTACTGGATGTGGTAACACGTGAAATGCAGGTCGAGGCAGCCATTCTCGCGTCGGAAATTAAACAACATAATCCGCAACTCCACGAAACGTTGCTCAGCCACATTGAGCAACTGCAACAACACCAGGGAAACACCATAGAAATTCGTTACACCACGCATGAACAATTCAAAAAACAAACCGCAGACAGTCAGGCGGTAATTCGCAGCGGAGAGTGTTCTCCGTATGCGAATATCATTCTCTGTGCTGGCGTCACGTTCTGAGGCCATCATGTACGCATTACTGCAACTCAAAGGGATCGATAAAGCGTTCCCGGGCGTAAAAGCGCTATCCGGCGCCGCGCTGAATGTCTACCCGGGCCGCGTAATGGCGCTGGTGGGCGAAAACGGCGCGGGTAAATCCACCATGATGAAGGTGCTGACCGGAATCTACACCCGTGATGCCGGTTCCTTATTGTGGCTGGGGAAAGAGACCACCTTTAACGGTCCGAAATCCTCCCAGGAAGCCGGAATCGGTATCATCCACCAGGAGCTGAACCTGATCCCGCAACTCACTATCGCTGAAAACATTTTTCTCGGTCGTGAGTTTGTGAATCGCTTTGGCAAAATTGACTGGAAGAAGATGTACGCCGAAGCCGATCTGCTGCTCGCCAAACTCAATCTGCGCTTTAAAAGCGACAGGCTGGTCGGTGAGCTGTCGATTGGCGATCAGCAGATGGTCGAAATTGCCAAAGTGCTGAGCTTTGAATCGAAGGTCATCATTATGGATGAACCGACGGATGCCCTCACCGACACCGAAACCGAATCCCTGTTCCGCGTCATCCGCGAACTGAAATCCCAAGGGCGCGGCATTGTCTATATTTCTCACCGCATGAAAGAGATCTTCGAGATTTGCGATGACGTAACCGTCTTTCGCGACGGGCAGTTTATTGCTGAGCGTGAAGTCGCATCGCTTACCGAAGACTCGCTGATTGAAATGATGGTGGGACGTAAGTTGGAAGATCAGTACCCGCGCCTGGAAAAAGCGCCGGGTGATATTCGCCTGAAGGTCGATAATCTGTGCGGTCCTGGCGTAAATGATGTGTCATTCACGCTGCGTAAAGGTGAGATCCTTGGCGTATCGGGGCTGATGGGGGCTGGGCGTACCGAGCTGATGAAAGTGTTGTACGGCGCATTGCCGCGTACCAGCGGCTACGTCACGCTTGATGGCCATGAAGTGGTTACCCGTTCGCCGCAGGATGGACTGGCTAACGGCATCGTCTATATTTCTGAAGACCGTAAACGCGATGGTTTAGTGCTCGGCATGTCGGTGAAAGAGAATATGTCACTGACCGCGCTGCGCTATTTCAGCCGTGCAGGCGGAAGCCTTAAACATAAAGATGAGCAGCAGGCGGTGGGTGATTTTATTCGTCTGTTCAATGTTAAAACCCCATCGATGGAACAGGCTATCGGCCTTCTTTCCGGTGGTAACCAGCAGAAAGTGGCGATTGCGCGCGGTCTGATGACCCGGCCAAAAGTGCTGATCCTTGATGAACCAACGCGCGGCGTTGACGTTGGGGCCAAGAAAGAAATCTATCAGCTTATCAACCAGTTTAAGGCCGATGGGCTGAGTATCATTCTGGTCTCTTCTGAGATGCCAGAAGTATTGGGCATGAGCGATCGAATTATCGTTATGCATGAAGGGCATCTCGGCGGTGAGTTCACTCGCGAGCAGGCCACTCAGGAAGTATTAATGGCTGCCGCTGTGGGCAAGCTTAATCGCGTGAATCAGGAGTAAAAAAGATGACTACCCAGGCTGTTTCTGGTCGCCGTTATTTCACTAAAGCATGGCTTCTGGAGCAAAAGTCGCTCATCGCTCTGTTAGTGCTGATCGCGATTGTTTCCACCATGAGCCCTAACTTTTTTACCGTTAATAACCTGTTCAACATTCTTCAGCAAACGTCGGTGAACGCCATCATGGCGGTTGGCATGACGCTGGTTATCCTGACGTCGGGTATCGATCTGTCCGTCGGTTCCTTGCTGGCGCTGACCGGTGCGGTTGCGGCTTCGATTGTAGGGATTGAAGTCAATGCGCTGGTGGCTGTTGCTGCGGCCCTGGCGCTCGGCGCTGCCATTGGCGCGGTAACCGGGGTGATTGTAGCGAAAGGTCGCGTGCAGGCGTTTATCGCGACTCTGGTTATGATGCTGCTGCTGCGCGGTGTGACCATGGTCTACACCAACGGCAGTCCGGTAAACACCGGGTTTACTGACAATGCCGATCTGTTTGGCTGGTTCGGGATTGGTCGTCCGTTAGGCGTCCCTACGCCGGTGTGGATCATGGGGATTGTCTTCCTCGCGGCGTGGTACATGCTGCACCACACGCGTCTGGGGCGTTATATCTATGCGCTGGGCGGTAACGAAGCGGCAACGCGTCTGTCCGGTATCAGCGTAAGTAAAATCAAAATTATCGTTTACTCACTGTGCGGTCTGCTGGCATCGCTGGCGGGCATCATTGAAGTTGCGCGCCTCTCCTCTGCGCAACCGACGGCAGGCACTGGCTATGAGTTAGATGCTATCGCAGCGGTAGTATTAGGCGGTACTAGCCTGGCGGGTGGTAAAGGACGAATTGTTGGGACGCTGATCGGCGCATTGATTCTTGGTTTCCTCAATAATGGGTTGAATTTGTTAGGTGTATCCTCCTATTACCAGATGATCGTCAAAGCGGTGGTGATTTTGCTGGCGGTACTGGTAGACAACAAAAAGCAGTAACAACGATTACAGGACATCTTAAATATGAACATGAAAAAACTGGCTACCCTGGTTTCTGCTGTTGCGCTGAGCGCCACCGTGAGCGCGAATGCGATGGCTAAAGATACCATTGCGCTGGTGGTCTCCACCCTCAATAACCCGTTCTTTGTTTCTCTGAAGGATGGGGCGCAAAAAGAGGCGGATAAGCTGGGTTACAACCTGGTGATTCTGGACTCGCAGAACAACCCGGCGAAAGAGCTGGCTAACGTTCAGGACTTAACGGTTCGTGGAACTAAAATTCTGCTGATCAACCCAACCGACTCTGATGCCGTTGGTAATGCTGTGAAGATGGCTAACCAGGCAAAAATTCCGGTTATTACCCTTGACCGTGTTGCCTCCAAAGGCGAAGTGGTAAGCCACATTGCGTCTGATAACGTGTTGGGCGGCAAAATTGCGGGTGATTACATCGCGAAGAAAGCAGGTGAAGGCGCAAAAGTTATCGAACTGCAGGGGATTGCCGGAACTTCAGCGGCGCGTGAGCGTGGCGAAGGTTTCCAGCAGGCCGTTGCGGCACACAAATTTAACGTACTGGCCAGCCAGCCGGCAGACTTCGACCGCACTAAAGGTCTGAACGTCATGCAGAACCTGCTGACCGCGCATCCTGATGTGCAGGCCGTATTTGCTCAGAACGATGAAATGGCGCTGGGTGCGCTGCGCGCACTGCAAACCGCGGGTAAATCTGATGTGATGGTGGTTGGATTTGACGGCACTCCAGATGGCGAAAAAGCAGTAAATGATGGCAAACTGGCTGCGACCATTGCTCAGTTGCCGGATCAGATCGGCGCGAAAGGCGTTGAGACTGCGGATAAAGTCCTGAAAGGCGAGAAGGTTCAGGCTAAATATCCGGTTGACCTGAAGCTGGTCATCAAGCAGTAATACCGATTCAGGTCGCTCGCGGCCTGATGGAGACATAAATACGCCATCCCCGTATCTGGTTTTGGGGATGAAAGCGTAAAAAGAAAAGCAGGGCACGCGCCACCCTAACCCGGTGGCGCACTTTGACTTGGAACACCAAATATGAAAACCGCAGGCAACCTCGTTGTTCTTGGCAGTATCAATGCCGATCACATCCTTAACCTTAACTCTTTCCCGACACCTGGTGAAACCGTAACCGGTAGTCATTATCAGGTCGCATTTGGCGGTAAAGGCGCGAATCAGGCTGTTGCTGCGGGTCGTAGTGGCGCGAATATCGCATTCATTGCCTGTACGGGCGATGATGATATTGGCGAAAGTGTGCGTAAACAGTTAGCCAAAGACAACATTGATATTGCGCCGATTAGCGTAATTTCGGGGGAATCGACCGGTGTTGCGTTGATTTTTGTGAATGGTGAAGGTGAGAACGTTATCGGCATTCATGCTGGAGCTAACGCAGCGCTTTCGCCAGCGCTGGTGGAAGCACAGCATGAGCGTATTGCGCAGGCGTCCGCTTTACTGATGCAGCTAGAGTCGCCGATCGAAAGTGTTCTGGCTGCGGCAAAGATTGCACATCAAAATAAGACCATGGTCGCCCTAAACCCGGCTCCGGCACGTGAACTTTCTGACGAGCTGTTGGCGCTGGTAGATATTATTACCCCGAATGAAACCGAGGCTGAAAAGCTGACGGGGATCCGGGTTGAAAATGATGAAGACGCGGCCAAAGCGGCGCAGGCATTGCATGCTAAAGGAATCCATACTGTACTGATTACCTTAGGGAGTCGCGGTGTGTGGGCCAGCGTGAATGGCGAAGGTCAGCGAGTACCCGGTTTTAAAGTGGAAGCCGTTGATACTATTGCCGCCGGAGACACCTTTAATGGCGCGTTAATTACAGCGTTACTGGAAGAGACTCCACTGCCTGAAGCGATCCGTTTTGCGCATGCCGCTGCGGCGATTGCGGTTACCCGTAAAGGCGCACAGCCTTCCGTTCCGTGGCGCGAAGAAATAGAAGCGTTTTTAAGTCAACAGAGGTAACGCTTGGCTACAATGAAGGACGTCGCCCGCCTGGCGGGTGTTTCCACGTCGACGGTTTCTCACGTCATTAATAAAGATCGCTTTGTCAGTGAGTCTGTCACTGACAAAGTTGAAGCTGCGATTAAAGCGCTTAACTACGCTCCCTCCGCGCTGGCGCGTAGCCTCAAGTTAAACCAGACCCGCACAATTGGCATGTTAATCACTGCCAGTACCAATCCCTTCTATTCTGAGCTGGTGCGCGGCGTTGAACGTAGCTGTTTTGAGCGCGGCTACAGCCTGGTGCTGTGCAATACCGAAGGCGATGAACAGCGCATGAACCGTAATCTGGAAACGCTAATGCAAAAACGCGTGGATGGCTTGCTGCTGCTCTGCACGGAAACACATCAGCCTTCCAGAGAGATAATGCAGCGTTATCCTTCTATACCGACCGTGATGATGGACTGGTCGCCCTTTGATGGTGAAAGCGATCTGATTCAGGATAACTCCCTGCTGGGCGGGGATTTAGCCACGCAACATCTTATCGAAAAAGGTTTTACGCGCATTGCCTGCATCACCGGGCCGCTGGATAAAACCCCGGCGCGTTTGCGTCTGGAAGGATATCGGGCGGCAATGAAGCGGGCGGGCTTGCCTGTCCCGGAAGGCTACGAGATTACCGGTGACTTTGAGTTTGGTGGCGGCTTTGAAGCTATGCAAACGTTGCTGTCGCATAAACAGCGACCGCAGGCCGTTTTTACCGGTAATGATGCAATGGCGGTTGGCGCGTATCAGGCTCTGTACCAGTCGGGATTGCGCATTCCGCAGGATATGGCGGTGGTGGGTTATGATGATATCGAGCTGGCGCGCTATATGACGCCTCCGCTGACGACCATACATCAACCAAAAGATGAATTGGGCGAACTGGCCATCGATGTATTAATCCATCGGATGGCCCAGCCCGCATTACAACAACAGCGTTTGCAGCTTACTCCTGTTTTGATGGAGCGGGGGTCGGTTTAGGTTTGTGCCGATCTTTGATCAGGTTACGCCCATCTTTGGCTTTTAGCAGCATGAACATCAGCGCGGATATTACCGTGATAGCGCCCATCGTCATAAAGGTGTAGTGGAACTGCTCGACCGTATTGGTTCCTTCCATACCTTCATAGATACGCAGAACGGCGGCGCTGATGGCAACCCCTAAACTGATTGATAACTGCTGAGTAACGGCCAATACGCTGTTGCCGCTGCTGGCGTTTTCATCGGTCAGATCCGCCAGAGTGATAGTATTCATTGAGGTAAACTGGGTGGACATCGCCATACCTAAAATGAACAGCGGCAGGATCAGCATCCAGACCGGCATGGCAGGAGATTGCAAAGCGAACTGCGCAATCATCAGGCCGATAAAAACCGTAACACCCACCAATGTGGTCCTGTAGCCGAGTTTGCGCAGAACCTGCGTCACCATGGATTTTGCCAGAATTGAACCCAACGCCGTTGGCGCCATCATACAACCGGCTATCAGAGCCGGATATCCAAAGCCTACCTGCAACATCAGCGGCATTAAGAAGGGCACGCAGCCTGTGCCCAGGCGAGTGGCGAGGTTGCCGGCGATCCCAACAGAAAAGGTTCGAGTCTTAAATATCGGAAGAGATATAAGTGGCGTTGGGTGACGACGAGCATGGCGAATATAGGCGAGTAGTAACAACACACTGACAAGAATAATACCGAGTGCGACCCAGGTAGCGACAAGCTTCTCGCCGAACAATTCAACGCCGCTGGAAAACAACACCAGGCTCAAACCAAACAGAAAGAAACCGGTCATATCAAAACCGCGGCGTGGGGTGGTGAAGTTCGGCATATATTTGCGAGCGTAGAAGATACCGGCAATGCCAATTGGAATATTAATCAGGAAGATCCAGTGCCAACTGGCCCATGTAACCAGTACACCGCCCAATACCGGACCTAAAATCGGCCCCACAAGTCCAGGCATGGTGACGAAGTTAAGCACGGGAAGCAGTTCACTACGAGGGTAGGCACGCAATAACGCCAGACGGGCAACGGGCATCATCATGGCGCCACCGATCCCCTGAATGACACGGAAAATCACCAGCTCGCTTAGGGAGCTGGACAGCGCACAGGCCAGCGATCCCAACGTAAACAAGCTAACAGCAATCATAAAGACGCGTCGGGTACCAAATCGGTCTGCCAACCAACCACTTACCGGGATCAGCATCGCGACCGTCAGGGTATAGCTGATAATGGCCGACTGCATGGCGAGCGGAGAGCGGTTAAGACTATGTGCTATTGCGGGTAGGGCGGTATTGAGGATAGTGGCGTCTAGTGCCTGCATAAAAAAGGCCATGGCTGCTATCCACGGTAGCCCGGCCATACTACGTGATTTCTTTTCTGACATATTATTTATCCGGTAGCACGTTCGGTGCTATCAGCAATGCCTGACAAGCAGCAAAGGCGCGATCGCCATCGTTATCATCTATTGCATCGACAATGGCCTGGTGCAAATCCAGTTTCACCACATCGTTATAGGTAATAGAGGTAAAGTAGGTCTGGTAAACCGAATGGAACAGAGATGCAAAGGAAATAAGGAACGGATTCGCACTCATTTCATAGATGTGTTCATGCCAGGCGATATCAACCTCAATCCAGCGTTCGCGTCTGAAGTTTCTTTTCAGCTCGACCATCTCTTCCATCAGCGTGTTGAGGTGCGCTTTCTGTTCAGCCGTACCAATGGTCGCCGCCAGTAAACACGCCTGAGGCTCCAGGCTGATACGCATCACCAGAAAATGTTTAATGACCTGCGGGAAATTATCTTCCGTCATCCACCAGGTGAGCAGCTCCTGGTCGAGGAAGTTCCAGTTTGCTTGCGGCATGACGCGTGTGCCGATACGTGGGCGTGGTAATACCATACCTTTTGCCGTTAACGTTTTTACCGCCTCTCTTACCGCGGTGCGACTCACACCAAACTGATCGCCCAGCTCTATTTCGCCAGGCAATATAGCGCCCGGCGCGTATTCACCTTTTAATATTCGCTGAGCCAGCTTTTCGGCCAGAACGTAGGACAAGTTTTTCTGTGCGGCTAGCTGTTGGGCATTTAACGGCATGAATGTTCTTCCTTACTCTTTTTCTTATTCATTAGTATGCCACCTGGAAGTGTGATTGCGGCTGCAAAAACGGCAATTTGCTTATTTTATGGCATGTTAATGGTTGTTTTGGTGAAAAAACACGCACTCAGAAAGTTATTTTAAATTTCCCCTTGTCAGCCCGAAATAACTCCCTATAATGCGCCTCCACTGACACGGAACAACGGATTATAAGCCGCCGGGTCAGCGGGGTTCCACTGAGAACTCCGGCGAAGAAAGCGAAATTAAATGCTTGACTTCGCAGCGGGATGGCGTAATATGCACACCCCGCGCCGCTGAGAAAAAGCGAAGCGGCACTGCTCTTTAACAATATATCAGACAATCTGTGTGGGCACTCGAAGATACGGATTCTTAACGTCGCAAGACG